>Ga0074193_1000008_pt1 | contig 428046 bp, 311 predicted proteins | sample EPASupsiteHSE605_FD_64523 | JGI IMG/M metagenome (GOLD analysis project Ga0074193, IMG submission 64523) | Bioremediated contaminated groundwater from EPA Superfund site, New Mexico - Sample HSE6-05 | ecosystem: Environmental > Aquatic > Deep subsurface > Groundwater > Contaminated ... | reverse complement strand
ACCTGCCTCCTTGGTTGTGGCTCTGAGCCGTAGTGGATTCCTACTCTACAGCATAACCCACGTTTACAAGGATGGCAGGTCTTTTAGCTTTTAGACTCTGCTTGGCAACTGACAACCATTATGTCTAGGACAGCAACTCCGCCACCTTCCCCGCCACATTGCCGGTGAGAATTGCGCACCCCCCTTTGCCGTTTTGCGTGATGATCTTGCAGCAGGTGGCGCCGTACTGCTCCTTGAACCACTTGTGCAGTTCGCGGGTGAGGGCCATCACTCGCTTTTTGTCGTCTTGCAGGACGAGCCCAATGGCGATGGTTCCGCCGGCAACCGCACCGCAGAGGCAGCCGGAGCCCGACCCGCCGCCGAAACCGGCGGCCAGCCGGACCACCTCATCGGCGACCGTCGGTGCGAAATTGTTCTTTACTGCGGCCAGGACCGCCTCGGCACAGTGCATTTTGCCGGAACGATACAGACCTTCTGCCTCGGCAGCCACCTTTCCAACAATCCCCTCGACCGCCACCTCATCTGTTTTCGACTTTGACCAGAACATCAAACCTCCAGAAACTTGCGAATATTGTTTATTATATTTATTTTGAACAGGGTCACGTCTCGCCCCGCAAAACTTCTCACTTCTCACTTCTCACTTCTCACTTCTCACTTCTCACTTCTCACTTCTCACTTCTCACTTCTCACTTCTCACTCCTCACCTCCCCTCCTTCCACGACTGCACCATATAGTAGAGGATCGGTATGGTGATCCTGGAGAGGGTCGTCGATGCTATTTCTCCGCACATCATGGCCAGCGCCAGCCCCTGGAATATGGGATCGAAGACGATGACGAAACTCCCCACCACTACCGCTGCTGCGGTCAGGAGCATGGGACGGAAGCGGACCGCCCCCGCGTCGATGATCGCTTCGTCGAGAGGCATCCCCTCCCGCCTCCTCAGTTCGGCGAAATCGATGAGGATGATCGAGTTCCTGACGATGATCCCTGCCAGGGCAATGAAGCCGATCATGCTGGTGGCGGTGAAGAACGCACCCATCAGCGCATGTCCCGGCAGGATGCCGATCAGGGTGAGCGGAATGGGGGCCATGATCACGAGTGGTGTCGTGAAATCCCGGAACCAGGCCACCACGAGCACGTAAATGAGAATCATGACAGCGCCGAAGGCGAGCCCCAGGTCGCGAAATACCTCGTAGGTGATGTGCCATTCGCCGTCCCACTTGAGCCCCGGCCGCTCCTCGCTCCAGGGCTGGCTGGCAGCCCGTTGCTCGATCTTGTAGCCGCCGGCAAGCGGTATCTTGTCGATCTCCTTCTGCATCTTGAGGATAGCGTAGACAGGCGCCTCCACCACCCCGGCCACGTCGCCGGTGACGTACACCACGCTCTTCAGGTTCTTCCGGTAGAGGGTTTTCTCTTCATCAGCTCGGCTCACCCGGACGAGCTGGGACAACGGCACATTCCCCCTGGGTCCCGGCACGTAGATGGATGAAAGCGAGCTTACGGAGCTTCGCTGGTCGATGGGGAGCCGCAGGTTGATGGCGACCGGCTCCTTCTCCTTCGGCAGATGGAGCATACCCGCATCCATGCCCCCCAAGGCCATCTGCAAGGTTTTCACCACATCCTCGCCGGCAATTCCGGAAAGCGCCGCCTTTTCCTTATCCACTTCAAAAGTGTATTTCGCCTGGTTGTCCTCGACATACCAGTCCGTGTCGACCACGCCGGCGGTCTTTTTGAAGATCTCCTTCACCTGGGCCGCGATCTTAAGCCTCGTCTCCTGGTCAGGTCCGTAGATCTCCGCCACGAGCGTGGAAAGTACCGGTGGCCCCGGCGGGATCTCCGCCACCTTGATCCGCGCGGCATAACGGTCGGCAATTGATTTTAGCACCGGCCTGATCCTTTTGGCAATATCGTGCGACTGATCGCTCCGCTCCGTCTTGTTCACGAAATTCACCTGGATATCGGCCACGTTGGGGCCTTTGCGCAAGTAGTAGTGGCGCACCAGCCCGTTGAAATTGAATGGGGAACTCACCCCCACATAGGTCTGGAAATCTGTCACCTCCGGCACCTTGCGTAGCGCATCTTCCATTTCTGCGGTCATTCGGGCGGTTTCCTCCAGTGTCGTGCCATCCGGCGCATCGACGATCACCTGGAGCTCGTTCTTGTTGTCGAAGGGGAGCATCTTGACCGTCACCAGCTTGAAGTAGATGAGCGAGCAGGAGATGAGGAGCAGGGCGACTACCCCGGCGAGGAAACCGTAGCGGACCGGCTTCCTGTGCAGCAGCGCCCCCATAATCTTGCGGTAAAAGGCCGTAAGCCGCGACTCTTCCGCCTCCCTTTCAGAGCCGAAGTGTGATTCACCCTTCATGAAACGGTATGCGAAATAGGGTGTGACGATAAAGGCGATCAGGAGCGAAAAAATCATGGCCAAGCTTGCACCGACCGGAATCGGCCGCATGTAGGGCCCCATCAGACCGCCGACGAAACCCATCGGCAGGATCGAGGCTATGACGGCAAAGGTGGCCAGCACCGTCGGATTGCCGATCTCATCCACTGCCCTGATAGCGGCTTCCAGGGGTGCAAGCCTGGTAGTGGTAAAGTAGCGGTGAATATTTTCGACAACGACGATGGCATCGTCCACCAGGATGCCGATGGAGAAAATCAGGGCAAAGAGAGTGATGCGATTGAGGGTATAACCGATCTGATTAAAGATCAGCATGGTCAGAGCCAATGTCACGGGTATGGCGATTGCCGCCACCGCGCCGGCCCGCCACCCCATGAATACGGCAATCAGGATGGTTACCGAGATCGCCGCAAGGAACATGTGAAAGAGGAGCTCATTGTTTTTCTCCTTGGCCGTTTCTCCGTAATTGCGGGTTACGGTAACCTGAACATCGGAAGGGATCAGCTTCCCTTTGAGAAACTCCGCGCGCTTCAACATGTCTTCGGCCACCCAAGTAGCGTTTGCCCCTTTGCGCTTGGCCACGGAAATGGTCACCGCTGGATAGCTGGCCGCGTTATTGCCCTTTATCCCTTTTTTCGCTGCCGCAGGGCCCATGCCGAAGAAGACGTAATCCTTCGCCTCCTCAGGGCCGTCCTGCACTATTGCCACTTCCTCCAGATAAACCGGCCGGCCGTCATGGACAGCGACCACGATCCGTTTTACCGCCTCTGCATCATCGAGAAACGTTCCCGTTTGCACCAGGTACTCCCTGTTGCTGCTGGCAAAAGCACCTGACGCGAGCGCGACATTTCCCTTTTGCAGGGCGCCCATGATCTGCAGCGGTGACAGGCTGTAGGCCGCCATCTTGCCCGCATCGAGCCGAACCTTTACCTGTCGGGTGAGACCACCCTTTATCTCGCTTTCTGCCACATCGTCGCTTTTCTTCAGCTCGTCACACAGTTCGCTAGCCACACGTCGCAAGGCGTAATGGTCGTAATGTTCCGACCAGAGGGTCAGGGTAAGAATCGGCACATCATCTATCGACTTGGGGACCACGAGTGGCTCGCCGCTCCCGGGAGGAAGAATGCCGCGGTTGCTCATCACCTTGTTGTAGAGCTTGACCAGCGATTCTTCCATGTTCTGACCGACCAGGAAGCGCACGGTAACAATCCCCATGCCAGGTCGGCTGGCGGAATATATGTACTCAACCCCCTTGATCTCCCACATCTTTTTCTCAAAGGGTTTGACGATCCGCTCCTCCACCTCCTTCGGGGTTGAACCCGGCAGCGGCAGATAGATGTCGATCATCGGCACGACTATTTGCGGTTCTTCCTCACGCGGCGTCACCAAAACTGCATAAACGCCGAGCAGGAGCGAGGCCGCGACAATCAATGGGGTAAGCTTCGAGTTGATGAAGGCTCGGGCGATCCCACCGGCAAAACCCAACTTATTCATGTCAATCTCCGTGGAATTTCAACTCTTGATTCAACAAACAATAAATCATAAAGGAGCGGTTATCGTGCTCAACGGGCAAGCAGCGCATCTGCCGATGCTATTCGGCCTTTGCGCCATCGACAGCCTTCTCCACTCCGGCGATTACGACCAGTTCACCTGCTGACAGACCGGAGAGGATTTCCACCTTGTCAGCAACGCCTTTGCCGGTTTTTACCAAACGCATTCCCACTCTGTGCTCCTTGTCCACCACCCAGACAAGCGTAAGCGCACCCCTTTCGACGACGGCGCTTTTAGGTATCAGCACCCCTTTCCTTTTGCCGGTAGCGAACAGTGCCCGGCCGTAAACACCGGAACGTAAACCTTTCGCAGCAAGGTCAATCTTTGCGATAAAGGTCCTGCTCATCGGGTCAACGGTCGGAACCACCTCTACCACTCTCCCGCTCGTTTCTGCACCGCTCCCCTCTATTGCAACACGGACCGCATCGCCTATTTTCACCCTTCCCAGCATTGTTTCAGGCACGGCGACATCCAGCCTGTAATTGCCCTCTTCTTCTACGGTTATCAGCGGCATGCCGGGCAGTACGGTCATGCCGACGTCTACGGCCTTTGCAGTGACTATGCCGGCTATCGGCGCCGCGATCCTGGCATATCCGGCCACGGCATCTGCCGCTTTGGCATTTCCACGTGCCTGCGCCAGCCGCGCCTCTGCGCGGGCCAGCCCTTGTGCGGCCAACTCCTTCTCCGTTTGCCTGCCGTCGAATTCCTGCCTGGTCACTGCCTGCTCGTCATAGAGCTTATGGAATCTGTCAAATGTTGTATCTGCAAGTTTTTTGCGCGCGAGAGCCTCATCAATACCACGCCTTGCTTCTTCCACAGCAGCGGATGCCGCTTCTGCCGCGGCCGAGCTTTCATTGGCTTCAAGTGTTATCAGATGCTTCCCTCTGGCAACCCGGTCCCCTTCCTTTGCCGAAATGGTTCTAACGATGCCGGAGATGCGGGCGGCAATAAGTGCGGTATTTTTCGACTTGACAGTACCTACTACTTCAAGCAGTTCGGGTATATCGCTCTCTGTGACCTTCTCCGTGGAAAGTCCCTTTACATGGGGCACGTCCTGTGGGATTGCCCCCTCCTTCACCTTCTCACTGCATCCTGGAAGAACAGAGAGTGTTACGATAAACATCAGGCAGGCTACAACCGCCCTAATCTTTTTCATTTCATGACCTCCTGCAAAAAAGTTCCTGCGGCCAGATATATATCTGCAGCAGAAAGCGCGAGCTGGTTTTCCGTATCGATTACATTTGCCCTCGCCCTGTTCAGGGCTGTCTGCGCATCCAGCAGCTCGGCCATTGTTGCCAGAGAGTTCTGAAAACGCTTCTCCAACAGGCGTACGCTTTCATCAGCATCCACAGACGAGTTACGGGCTACTTCCAGTTTTTTCAGAGCCTCCTGATAGCGGAGAAAGCTTTCCATGACCTGCAAATCAACTTCCTGCCTATAATCATCTACATACTCTGCTGCAGCCTTTTCCAGCGCCACGTTTTTCTTTACTTCATTGCGTCTCCTCATCCCGTCAAACAATTCCCAACGAAGTGTTGCACCGACAAACCAGGAATCATTATCATTACCAAACGGGACGTCCCGATCATTGAGCTGATATGAAGCGTCCGCATAAATCGTCGGCAGATATGCGCTACGCGCCATTTTCACCCCCAATGCCGCTTTGTCCACATCCTTTTCCATCGTCTTCATGTCTATGCGATTTTGCAGTGCAAGTTTTTTGAGATCGTCAATACCCATTACCGGATGCATTACGTCAATGCCATCGCTTATATCGAGCAGCTCCCCGGCATTGGCGGCTGTGGCCCTTGCAAGCTTCATTTTAGCCAGAAGAAGGTTGTTATTTGCGGTTATATTCTGTTGTTCGACCTCAGAAACAAAGGTCCGGGCTCTCAATTCGTCAGATTTCAACCCCGCACCAGCTTCGCTTCTGACAATGGCTAGCCTCTGATGCTCCCTCGCATCGATCAATGCTTGTTCTGTTGCTTTCAGGTAAGCCCTGGCCCGACGTATTTCAAGATATGCTGAATATACTTTTGCGGCAACCTCCTGACGACGGCCTTCCAACAAAAGGTCACGCTTTTTTTCCTCGTTTTTCACCATTTCAACACCCTGGCCAATGGAAAGATCAAACAGAGGTTGTTCGAGTATGAGCTTTGTGCTGAAATCGTTAGATGCCTTGGGATGATTGAGGTTTGAGATCTCAAAATCGCTTGCACCAAACCGTCCCTGATCAAGTTTCATCATGAATACCCTGGTCGGAGCGTTTGATGCAACCACACCTTCCTCCATGAGGATGCGCGGCAGATAGCGGCTCCGCTTAATCGATTCCTCGCTTGTGGCAGCCGTTCTTTCAAATCCGGCAGCTTTTATCAGATGATGTCTCTCCAGGGCCAGGCTTATTGCCTCCCGCAGAGAAACGTCAGCGTTTCCGGCATAGGCGGAAACCGGTAATGCAAGAATCACAGCTATGCTGATTATCGTTTTTCTCACTGATTCACTCCATTGATCGCTTTCAATCACTGCCATTTCTTTTATATATGGATTTTTATATATATTCCTCAGCATATTGTCAAGCTAATTATAGCTCACCGGCCCATTAATTCATGCTCTTTAATACTGAATTATCCCTGAAAAGCAGTTTCGTGCAAAGCTCGCAAAGAACACGTCTAGCGCTTCAGCGCGCAGGCATATTCGAATTTCTTTGCGGCCTTTGCATCTTTGCGCGAGAAAATACGGATTTGTTGCATGCAAATAAAAAAAGTCCCCCTGAATTCAGGGGGACTTTTTTTATTCAAACTATGAAATAAACGTTTAGAACAAGACGGCCTTCTGGGCAAGCTGCAGGAGATACCCGGGAATCACTCCGGGAATCATAACGCCGGCCACAGAAATGAACAGGCAAAGTGCAATGGCGGGTGTTACCTTTACCCAATCAAACTCTTCGACAGGATCTTTCATGTACATGAAAACCATAACGCGCAAATAATAATAAACAGATGCCGCGCTGTTTAAAACGCCTATGATAGCCAGTCCGATATAACCGGATTTAATAGCCGCAGAGAAGAGGTAGAACTTTCCGACAAAACCGACCATTGGCGGAATACCCGCAAGTGAAAAGAGAAAAATAGCCATAATCAGTGCAAGCACAGGACGCCTGAAACCTAAACCTGCATAATCCGAGACATTGTTGTTTGCCTCGCCCTTTTTGCCAATCAGTATGATGATGGCAAAAGCACCGATATTCATAAAGGCGTAGGAGAGCATGTAGAACAGGATACCTGCTGCACCCTCGGCATTCCCGGCCGTAAAACCAACCAGTGCATAGCCGGCATGTGCGATCGAAGAATACGCAAGCATGCGTTTGATGTTGTCCTGGCTCAAAGCGATGATGTTACCAACCGTCATGGTCAATACGGCAAGTATCCAAAGCAGATCAGTCCAATCCGCCTTAAGGGTTGGGAAAGCAAACACGAGTACCCTGATGAAGGCGGCAAATCCGGCAGCCTTCGGACCGGCAGACATGAAAGCCGTCATCGGTGTCGGCGCACCTTCGTACACATCAGGCGTCCACATATGGAAGGGAGCGGCGGCAATTTTGAACGAAAAGCCAATCGCTATAAGGAGCATACCGACAAGGAACATCGGGTTGGCTGTAACCGATCCGTTTTGAGCAACATATGCTGCAATGTTGGCTATCTTGGTCGTACCCGTCGAACCATACGTAAGCGCCATACCATAGAGGAGAAACCCGGTGGAAAAGGCTCCAAGCAGGAAGTACTTGAGGCCGGCTTCATTCGACTTAATATTATTCCTATTGAAACCGGCAAGCACGTAAAGGGAAACAGACAGCACCTCGAGTCCGAGGAAGATGGTCATCAAATCGGTACCGGATGCCATCAGCATCATGCCGGCAGTGGCGAGCAGTATCAATGGATATAGTTCACCGTGATTACACTCTTCACGCTCCATGTACTGGTCACTTATCAGGATTGTCAGGGCCGCTGACAGCAAAAATATCGCTTTAAAGAAAAGTGCGAAATTATCTTGGATCACCGAACCATTGAAACCTTCCCTGATTGCCTGCGGAGCATCCCAACCGTTAAAGACACTTACAGCAGAAACGATAATGCCTATCAAGCTTAAATATCCCAGGTAGGCCTTCTGTTTGCCAGGGACAAAGACATTGACCAGCAGGAGCACCATGGCGAAGACTGAAAGGATTGTCTCAGGCATCACCGCGGTAAAGTTTATGGCTGGCATAGCGATTGTTTCCATCTAATTTCCTCCGGTAGCTATTCTAAACGGTTCTATTTCACTTCAGCTGCGGTAGCTGCCTGTGGCGCAGCCTGTGGCATAATCTGCATCTGCTGCACTACTGGCGCAGGCTGATTGGCGGCAACCTGCTTCGTCTTGACATGTTGGATCAAGTTGTCGATGGACGGTGTCATCTTGTCGAGAAACGGCTTGGGATAAACACCCATGAAGAATATCAGTACAAGCAGAGGCAACATTATAACGATTTCTCTTGCGTTCAGATCCTTGAGTACCTGATTTTTCGGATTATTGAGTTCTCCGAACATTACACGCTGGAACATCCATAACATATAGACAGCAGAGAGGATGACGCCGCTTGATGCGATTATTGAATACCATCTGATGCTGCTTTCAAAAGAGCCGATCAAGACGAGGAACTCACCAACAAAGCCGTTTGTTCCAGGCAAACCGATGGAAGAAAGGGTAACAATCATGAAGATAGTTGCAAATACGGGCATCTGCTTGGAAAGGCCGCCGAAATCGGTAATAAGTCGTGTGTGACGACGTTCATAAATGAAGCCGACGATAAGGAACAGTGCCCCGGTTGAAACACCATGATTAAGCATCTGCAACATGCCACCGGCAATCCCTTGCTGGTTAAGGGCAAAAACACCAAGCATGACAAAACCAAGATGCGCTACTGATGAGTACGCAACCAACTTCTTCACATCTTCCTGGACCATGGCAACCAGTGCAGCGTAAATAATGCCGATTACAGAAAGAGTAGCAATAAGTGGCGTAAACTGCGCCGTTGCAATCGGGAAAAGCGGGATGGCAAAACGGACAAAGCCGTAGGTACCCATCTTCAGGAGCACTGCTGCAAGTATTACAGAACCGGCTGTAGGTGCTTCGGTGTGGGCATCCGGCAACCATGTGTGTAAGGGGAACATGGGAACCTTAATTGCGAAGGCCAGGGCAAATGCAAGGAACATCCATGTCTGAGTAGCTGGGTCAAGTGACAACTGATAGAATTTCAACAGATTAAAATCGCCCCCCCCTGCTTTGAAATAGAGGGTAATGAGCGCAACAAGCATGAGGAGTGAGCCAACCATGGTGTAGATAAAAAACTTAACCGCTGCATAAATCTTATTCTTGCCACCCCAGATACCGATGATGAAATACATCGGAATAAGCATTACTTCCCAGAAAATGTAGAAAAGGAACAGGTCGAGAGAAATAAACGCACCGAGCATGCCGACTTCGAGCAGAAGCAGGCAGATCATGTATTCCTTCACCTTTTCTTCAACCGCTGTCCAGGTCGAAAGTATGGCGATAGGCATGATGAAGGTTGTCAGGATTACAAGCCAGAGGCTTATCCCATCGATGCCGATATGGTAGTTCATCTGAAACGGGCCTGCTGCGATCCAGGGTATCATTTCGACAAACTGAAACTCGGCATTATTCTGAAATCCCGTAACCAGAGGTAGCGACACTATAAATGCTATCAGAGAAATTCCAAGGGCAATTCCCCTCGAGACCGCGTGGCTGTTCTTATTTACAAAGAAGAGGAGAAATACCCCTAACAGCGGCAGGAAAGTTATTATGCTCAGTAACGCAGGCATCTGGTTCATTTACTCTGCTCCTTTTACTTCTGACAAAAATTATCTAATTCCTAGCGAAAAATGTAATAACCGACAATCACAACCATGCCCAGAGCCATCGAAAAGGCATAGTTATGGACATAACCCGATTGAATGTTTCTCAATACTGCACTGAAGCCGATTACTGTCTTGGCTACACCGTTGACTATGCCGTCAACCACGAGCACATCAAAACCCTTCCAGAGAAATCTGCCGATTGCTTTGCAGGGATTGACAAAGAGGAAGTCGTAGAGTTCGTCGATATACCACTTATTGTAGACAGCCTTATGCAGACCCGGGAATGCGGCGGTAAACTTTGCCGGTATTGATGGTGAAACAATATAGAGTGCATAAGCTATGCTGATGCCAATTACTGCGATGATTACAGAAGTACCCATCAAACCCCACTCAAGGGAGGCGCTGTGATGCGCAGCAGCATGACCGTGCTCCTTGGCGAACTCTTCGGAGATCCTGAAAACCGGCTCAAGATAGTGTTCAAAGTAATTGGGTATCCCGCCGAACATTTCACCGATCAACTTAGGTATGCCAACGTAGCCGCCTACAACGGCCAGGGTACCCAGAACCATGAGCGGCAAGGTGATGACAAACGGCGATTCGTGGAGATGGTCTTTAGCCTTTGGATTAATGCGGCATTCGCCAAAGAACGTCATGAACACAAGACGGAACATATAGAACGCTGTGAAACCAGCTGCAACGGCGCCTGTTCCCCAGAGTATATAGTTGAGGTTACCATGGTACGGATTGGCAAACGCTTGCCAGAGGATCTCGTCTTTTGAAAAGAATCCGGAGAAGCCGGGGATACCTGCTATGGCTATGGTAGATACCAGAAAAGTCAGGAAGGTGATCGGCATCTTGGATTTCAATCCACCCATGTTGCGCATATCCTGGGCATCATCGTGGGAATGTGCGTGGTGCAATGCATGGTGCATGGAGTGAATAACCGATCCTGAACCAAGAAACAGACATGCCTTGAAGAATGCGTGGGTCATCAGGTGGAATACGCCGGCGGCAAATGCACCGACCCCCATGGCCAAGAACATGAAACCGAGCTGGGATACCGTGGAATAGGCAAGAACTCGCTTGATGTCGTTCTGGGCTGTGCCGATGGTTGCGGCAAAGATAGCTGTTGCCGCACCGACGCAAGCAATAACAAGCATCGTCTCAGGAGCTTTGATGAATATGAAGTTCATGCGACCGATCATGTAAACACCGGCGGTAACCATTGTCGCAGCATGGATGAGCGCAGAAACAGGGGTCGGACCTTCCATCGCGTCCGGGAGCCAGGTGTAAAGCGGAATCTGAGCTGACTTGCCGGTCGCACCAAGGAAGAAGCATAATGTAATGATAGTTACAACTCCGCCAATGGGAAGCAGATGTGAAGCCTGGCCGAGCTGGACAAAATTTATCGTCCAGACATTATGGTTATGGCCGAGGTACCAGAAGAGTGTAAATAAGCCGAGAAGAAAACCAAAGTCACCGACCCTGTTCATGACGAATGCTTTTTTGCCTGCATCGCCGGCAGATTTCTTATGGAAATAATACCCGATGAGCAGATAGGAACAGAGACCGACACCTTCCCAGCCGACAAACATGAGCAACAGGTTATTGCCGAGAACCAGAAGCAGCATGGAAAATGTAAACAGGTTCAAGTAGGTGAAGTAGCGGTAGAATCCTTCTTCTCCGTGCATATAACCAATCGAATAGAGATGGATAAGGAAACCGACACCGGTAACAACCATTATCATCAAAGCAGAAAGCGGATCTATGAGAAAACCGATATCTGCTTTAAAGTTACCGGACTGAATCCAGGTAAAGAGGTTCAGTTCGAATAAGCGCTCTTCACTGGGAAGCGACAGTAACTTGAACAGTATGCTGCAAGAAACCAGGAAAGAACCAAAGACCATTAACGATCCGATCCCGCCTATAATCTTCTCATTCTTTATTGATTTGCCGAATAGGCCGTTGATTACCACACCTATGAGTGGGAAAAGTGGGATCAACCATACGTATTCAAACATTCCTGACTCCTTTATCTGATAGTTTCCTTAAATTTAACGCTGTAACTACCATTTCATGAGATTGACATCTTCAACGTCAATCGACTCTCTATTTTTATAGAAGGCAATCATAAGAGCAAGGCCGACCGCTGCTTCAGCAGCTGCGACCGTCATAACGAAGAATACAAAGATCTGGCCGTCAATGTTGCCAAGATATTTGGAAAAAGCAATAAAGGTCAGATTTACTGCGTTCAGCATCATCTCGACACACATGAAGATCACAATGGCATTTCTTCTGACAAGTACGCCGATAGTACCTATTGAGAATAATATTGCGCTGAGTATTAGATAGTTGTTTAAGGCTAACATGTCTTTACTCCTGAGTTCTTTAAATTTTTCTTTTAGTGAGAATCACGGCGCCGATGATTGCTACAAGCAGCAGCAACGATGTTATTTCAAAGGGGAGCAAGAATTCTGTGTACAAAGCCTTACCTATGAGTTCGACATGACCAACCCGTTCAACCAATGCGGTATCCATCACGCCCTTGTTACCGGTCAGTGAGCTTCTGAACAGAAAATAACATGTCTGGAACAGAACTAAAAGGCCGATTATGCTGCCTGCCAGTATCGCATGTGTGGTTTTTCTGCCGGTTTCAGTTCTTATGTTGAGCAACATGATTACAAAAACAATCAGAACCATAATCGCGCCGGCATAGACAATCACCTGTATGGCTGCCATAAAGGGGGCATCCAGCATAACGTAAAAGGTCGCTAGGCAAAAGAAGGTCATGACCAGCGAAAGGGCACTGTTGATCGGATTTTTGCAGGTTATAACCAGAATGCTGGATATGACAGCCACCGCTGCTACGATGATGAAGAATAACGATTCTAGCATTGACTGCTCCTTTATTTCTTTTCTAAAAGTCTTTCCTTGGTAAAGATAAAATCCTGTCGTTTATAATTGGCAAGCTCAAACGTGTCCGTCATTCGTATGGCATCTACGGGACACGCTTCAACACAGTAGCCGCAAAAGATGCAACGCAGCATATCTATCTCATATTTTGCGGCGAACTTGTCATGGTTCTCATCCTCACCAGCCTCAACCGTAATGCATTTAGCAGGGCAGACAGTCGGACAGAGATAGCAGGCGACACACTTCGCCCGGTCATGTGAAACATTGAGCGCGTGGAGCCCCCTGAAACCCGGTTCTATTTTAGGTCTCTCGTCAGGATACTGAAGAGTGACCGGTTTCTGAAATAGATGTTTAAATGTGATCGACAGACCTTTAAGCAACGGCATTATCATGGTGATACCTCGCCTGTAAATTTAATACTATTTAAAAAGCGTAACGACTATTCCCGTAACCACGACATTCAAAAGCGTCAGTGGCAGGAATACTTTCCAGCCAAGGCCCATCAGCTGATCATAACGATATCGGGGATATGTAGCCCTGATCCACATGCAGCAGAATATAAGGAAATACACCTTGACAATGAAATTTATTACCGGGAAGAAAGGACCATGCCAGCCGCCAAGGAAAAGGGTGGTAGTAACGGCACAAACCGTAATCATGTTCGCATATTCAGCCATAAAGAACATGGCGTATTTCATACTTGAATACTCTGTACAAAAGCCTGATACAAGTTCAGTCTCAGCCTCTGGGAGGTCAAATGGTGTGCGGTTTATTTCTGCCAGCGAGCAGATAAAGAAGATTATGAATGCCAGCGGCTGCTTGAAGGCGTACCAATTTGTTATGAAGCCAGCCTGGTCGGCGACGATCTTATGTAGCGAGAGAGATTCTGACAGCATAAAAACAGCGACTATGGCAAGCCCTGCTGCCAACTCATATGAGACCATCTGCGCGGAGGCGCGAAGCCCGCCGAGCAACGAATATTTACTGTTTGAAGACCAACCGGCCAGGACTATGCCATAGACGCCAAGTGAAGCCATACCAAGGATATAAAGAACCCCGACATTAACATCAAGCACAGCCCCGGTAGCCTGATCGTTAATTACTGCGGCAATCTGCAAGGGGATCTTGTAACCGGCAACCTCGATCGTATCGCCAAATGGAATTACCGCAAACGCAATAAAGGCGGGGACCAGCGCAACAAGTGGTGCAATAAGGAATGCAAATTTACTCGATTGCGCAGGGATGATCTCTTCTTTGAAAAAAAGCTTGATCCCATCGGCAATCGGTTGTAGCAAACCGTGCCAGCCAGTTCTCATCGGGCCGAGACGTACCTGCATGTGCCCAATTATCTTCCTCTCTGCATAGGTTGCATAAGCGACCGTCAATAGTACAAAGACAAAGGCTACGAGCACTTTGGCAATCATTGCTATGTAGTACGCAACTGGCAGTCCTAAGATTAGCGTATCCATCTGATTGTCTTCCCCTCTTTAGTGAATTTAGCTATAACTTCAGTTGTTATTTGCTTATGCTTACCCAGATTACCGGAGTGCCGTCAGTGACGGTATTTACAGACTGTTCTGCAAAATGGTAGGGAGCAAAAACAACCCCTTGCGGCATCCTGACATTAACCTTGGCCTTCAGTTTGATTTCACCTGTAGTCGACTTGATGGTAAGCATATCGTTTTCGCTTATTTTCAATTCAGCGGCATCTTGTCGACTCAGTTCTGCATAACCTTCAGGACACACGTGCATTGGTCCTTCACCGTATCGGGACATGGTTCCACAATGATAGAGAGCACTACCTGTTACCATTGCAAATTTACCCATTTCTGCTTTCACAGGTGCTACTGCTACCGGCACGAATTTGGCTTTCGTCATAACAGGTATTATCTGGCCATTTTCACCCAGACCGTCGTAAGAAAGATCTTTATATCCCGGCACATTCTCCGCGATCTCAGCAAAAACCTCAGAGGCATTTGCGTATGTCGTGCCACCGAGAATTCCATTGAGGCTGCTCAGGATGTCAAGATCGCTCCGAGAAAGGCCGATTGGCTTGATTGCTTTGTTGACGCGTTGTACCGTCCTGCCGACGCTGGTAAATGTACCGTCTTTTTCTGCAAATGAGCACGCTGGAAGAACCACATGGGCCTTTTCTGCCGTCTCAGTGAGGAAGAGGTCCTGTACAACCAGGAATTCAACCTTGTCCAGGGCAGCCTCAATCTTTTTCCTGTTGGGGTAAGAAATCACCGGGTTTTCACCCGCTACATAAAGAGCCTTGACAGTGCCGGCAGCACAGCGGTCGATTATGGTCGCGGCGTTCTTACCCTTCGAAGTCGGGTAGATACCCATATCAAGAGCACCCTGGCTATTGTTCTTCTCGCCCATGATCAGGACACCGCAACCTTCTTTACCGATCCTTCCGGTAAGCAGCGCCAGGTTGATTACCGCCTGAGCCAGTTCCTTACCGTGGCCGGAATAACCCAAACCGATCGGCAGCAGGATCAGAGCCTTGTCTGCCTTGGCGTAATCACTCGCCAGAGCCTTAATTTCATCAGCGGACATGCCGCAGGCTTCAGCCACCTTACTTGGTGCGTAAGGTTCCAATGTCTGCTTTAATTCATCCAACCCAGCGACGGTCGTCGCAGTTGCATCGACCAGATTCTCATCGATAATTGCTTTTGCCAGGGCGTTGAGCAGAACGACCTCATTGCCCGGTTTATGGACATATGTTTTTGCCTTGGGAAGTTTTGACAGTTTACCGCGCTTGTCAGAGACTATCCTCAGGTCGACATTCTTGCGTTTCACGCCAAGATTTATTTCAAAACCCAATACCGGATGAGTTTCATAGGCATCGGTCTTAACTACAAGAAGCAGATCGGTTTTCTGAATATCAGCGATTGTTGAAGGAGAAGCCGCGTATCCGAGACTCTCCAGAGCACCTGAACTGAGAGCACTGTGCGCAAAGCCGGCGGAATGATCTATGTTTTCAGAACCTAGTGTCTCTCTGAATAACTTACCGTACAGGAACAGTTCCTCGTTGGTTAGCCTTGGCGTCACCAGTCCCGCCACACTATCAGTACCTGACGCTTTAGCTTCACGCAAGCAGCCAGCAACAAGTGACAGCGCCTCTTCCCATGAGGCTTGTACCAGTTTCCCGTTTTTGCGGATAAGCGGCGTTGTCAGTCGATCATCGCTATTTACAAACTGATAACCGAATCGCCCTCTCGTGCAAAGCTGGCCATTGTGAAAACCCTGGTTTTCATCATAAATGGTCGTCAGGACTTTATTGTCTTTGACACCTAAGGTCAGTTGACAGCCGGTGCCGCAATAAGAACAGACAGTTTTTACCTTGTTCAACGACCACCAGCGTGCCTTGAACTTGAATGGGCGTGAAATAAGTGCGCCAACCGGACAAACGGAAACGCATGAGCCACAGAATTCACAATTTAGAGGGCCATCGAACTCCGTACCCATTTTTGCTTCAATACCACGGCTGATGAAGGTATATGCACCATACGAAACAATCTCGTCACATATCCGTGCGCATTTGCCGCAGTGAATACAGCGATTCATATCGCGCTCAATGAGCGGGTTTTCGTAGTCTATCTTATGATGAAACTTCTCATCATGGAACTTGTTGGTGTTTACCTTGTATTCATAGGTCAAGTTCTGCAAATCACAGTCGCCAGCTGCATCACACACCGGACAGTCAATGGGGTGCTTGAGCAGCAGCAGTTCCAACACCATTTTCCTGGCCTTGATAATCTCAGGTGTCGTTGTTGTAACAGTCATTCCTTCCGTTACCGGCGTGGTGCAGGCAGGGATTAAACGCCCCTTCATCTGCTCTACCTCGACAAGACACATACGGCAACCGCCAAACGGATGCAATTTCTTATCGTGACACAGAATGGGAATTTTTATACCGGCTGACTTGGCCGCATCAAAAATGGTAGCGTCTTTAGGTACCGTCACCTTTTTATCATCGATTGTAAGATTAACCATCTCGACCCTCTGTTCTCCCTCGGATGTATACTTGATGATCAGCTACTCAATGGCCATGAAACGGCATGCATCATAGCAGGACTTGCATTTGGTACATTTTTCTTTATCCAGATAAGCGACCTTACCCTTTTCCCAGATGATAGCATTGGAAGGGCAGGCTTTGAGACACGCACCGCATTTAACGCACTTGTCCTCGACAACTTGCCATAAAAGAAGTTCCTTACAGCAGTTTGACGGGCAGCGCTTGTCATTGATGTGTGCCTCATACTCATGACGGAAATATTTAACTGTAGACAGGATCGGGTTTGGCGCCGTCTGTCCAAGACCGCAAAGAGAAGCTTTTTTAATGGTAGCACCCATCTCCAGCAGCGTATCAATATCGCTTGCCTGGCCACGCCCTTCGGTGATGCGCTCCAGAATATCAAGCATTGCTTTAAGACCAATACGACAGGGAACACATTTGCCGCATGACTCCATCCTGGTAAAGGTCAGGAAGAACCTGGCCACATCCACCATGCAGGTCGTTTCATCCATGACGACCAGGCCTCCGGAACCCATCATGGCGCCTGCCTTGATCAGGGAATCGTAGTCTACCGGGGTGTCAAGGACCTCCGCCGGGATACAACCACCGGAAGGACCACCTGCCTGAACCGCCTTGAATTTGCGGTTGTTGGCGATTCCTCCGCAGACGTCATAAATAACCTGGCGCACAGACATGCCTGCAGCAACCTCCACCAACCCCGTGTGCTTAACCTTGCCGGTAACGGCGAAGATCTTCGTGCCTTTGGTGGTGTCAGTGCCGAGGGAAGCATACCAATCTGCACCCTTGTTGATTATGTGACGAACATTGGCAAAGGTTTCAACGTTGTTGATGTTCGTCGGTTTGCCCCAAAGTCCTTTAACCGCCGGAAACGGCGGACGTGGGCGGGGCATGCCACGCTCACCCTCGATGGATGCCATAAGCGCAGTCTCTTCACCGCAGACAAACGCTCCAGCGCCCATCTTGATGCGCATATCGAAGTCAAAACCCCATCCCTGGATGTTTTTGCCCAGCCAGCCCTTCTCGTAGCAGATGTCAATGGCGTGCTGAAGGCGCTGAATGGCCAGTGGGTACTCGGCACGAACATATACATAGCCATAATAACAACCAATGGCATAGGCGGAAATCATCATCCCCTCAATAATACAGAAGGGATCACCTTCGAGGACAGAACGGTCCATAAAGGCACCGGGATCACCCTCATCGGCATTGCAGATCAAATACTTCTTGTCGCCAGGCGAGGCAGCACAAAAAGACCACTTCATGCCGGTGGGGAAACCGCCCCCCCCTCTGCCGCGAAGGCCTGACTTTTTGACTTCATCTATTACTTCCGATGGCTTCATCGTCTTGATACATTTTTCTATCGCTTTGAAGCCGTCTTCCTCTAGGTAAGCTTCCAGGCTGTCAGGATCAATCTGACCGCAGCCGGTCATAACTACCCGCATCTGTTGATCGACAAAAGTATTGTAATAAGGCTTGGCTTTTTTCTTTTCTATAGGTGCATTATTAACAATATGCTCATCGATGATATTGGCAACATCCTCGGGAACAACGAAGTCGTAAGTAACCCTGCCCAGCTCAGGCGTAATGACATCGACAAGGACGTCATTTGCACACAGACCGCGGCAGCCGGTCTTGATAACATCGCACCGCTTTCCGACTACGGCATTGATGCCTTTTTCCTCAATCAGTCTGGTAAATTCCAGCTCTACCTTTTTTGCACCAGCCGATATGCCGCCGGTACCTTGACAGATTAATATTTTGATCGCTGCATTTTCGCTCATAACAAATGGTCCCCTACTGGAAAGTATAGAGCTGTTCTATTTCATCGGCCGCTGACTGTAGTCGGCAATGATTCCTTCAACTTTCTGAACCGTCATCTTACCGAACGTATCATCATTAACCATTGCCAGCGGCGCCATACCACAGGCACCAAGGCAGGCAACCTTCTCAAAGGTGAAGCGCAGGTCCGGTGATGTTTCCGCATGACCGATATGCAGTTTATCGAAGAACGTATCGACAATGCGCTCGGCACCCTGAACGTGGCACGCCGTTCCCACGCAAACCCTGATGATGAACTTCCCACGAGGCTTGAGGTGAAACTGTGCATAAAACGTAAGGACACCATATATCTGACTGGGATAGACATTGAGTCTTTCAGCTACAAGGTCAATAGTAGGTCTTGGTATATAACCGTACTCGTCCTGTATCCCCTGCAGAACAGGCATAAGGTTCCCTGGCAGCGTCAGAAATTTATCTATAATCTGGTTGGCTGCAGCTAAATCTATTTCTTCTGTTGGAAGCACTTCGGCTGGAGCGTTACTCATGTACTCCATCTCCTTTTGTACGTTGGAGTTACCTGTCAATTTCACCAAGGACGATATCAAGCGTTCCAATGACCGCGACCAGGTCGGCAATCATGGCGCCCTTAGCCATTTTCTCAATAGCCTGCAGATTAACGAATGATGGCGGGCGAATCCTCATTCTATAAGGTTTTGTGCTGCCATCGCTGACCAGATAGTAGCCAAGCTCACCCTTGGGAGCCTCAACCGACTGGTATACTTCTCCTTCCGGAGCAGAGAAACCTTCACTGGCAATCTTGAAGTGATGTATGAGACCCTCGATTGAGTTATATACGTTTTCCTTCGGCGGATAGCATATCTGCGGTTCGTCAGCGAGCACCGGACCCGGTTTCAGTGAATCAAGGGCCTGCCTGATTATCTTGACCGACTCACGCATTTCCACAAGACGCACCTTGTAACGATCAAATGTATCGCAGTTCTCTCCTACCGGCACCTTAAAATCATATTTTTCATAACCGCTGTAGGGATTGTCCCGCCTGAGGTCCCAGTCCACACCAGAGCCACGCAATGCAGGGCCGGTAATGCCGTAGTCTATTGCATCCTCAGCCGATATCACGCCATTACCTATGGTTCTTTGCAGCCATATGGTGTTTTTGGTCAACAACCCTTCATAGGTATCAAAATGTCCAGGAAAGGTATCTATTACTTCTCGCACCGCAGCAGTGAAACCTTCGGGGATATCCTTGGACAGGCCGCCAACCCGGAAGAAATTGCTGGTCATCCGGGCGCCTGAAACCATTTCATAAATATCCATGATATTTTCGCGCTCGCGGAAAGCATAGAGGAAAACCGTCATGGCGCCTATATCGAGGGCGTGACAGGCAATCCAGACAAGGTGCGACTTGAGCCTTGTGAGTTCCGCCATAATTACTCGGATAGTCTGCGCCCTCTCAGGCACATCAATACCAAGCAATTTTTCCACAGCAAGAACATAGCCGAGATTGTTGCTCATGGGAGCCAAGTAATCAAGACGGTCCGTAAGTGGAATGGTCTGATGATAAGTCCGATGTTCGGAAAGCTTTTCTATGCCTCGGTGTAGATAACCGATATGGGGCGTAATTTTATTAATTATTTCGCCGTCGAGCTCGACAATCAGTCGCAACACGCCATGTGTACTTGGATGTTGCGGCCCCATGTTTACTGTCATTATCTCTGTACTAGCCATTGTTCGCCTCTATTGTAAGATAGATACTGATCATTAATTGATTAAGACAACCGCCCCTTATACGGTTCGCGATCCGGTCCCTGCAACGGGTAATCTTTGCGGAGTGGATGTCCTACCCAGTCATCGGTCATCATGATTCTACGGAGATCGGGATGATTCTTGAAAATTATCCCCATAAGGTCATAGGCTTCCCTCTCCAACCAGTTAGCCGTTGTCCAGACCCCGCAAACAGTATCGATAGTACACTCACCTTCCGTTACCGGCGCCTTGATTCGGAGTCGATCCTTATTAGGAATAGAGTAAAGATTGTAGACCACCATGAATCTGGGATCTTTTCCCAGATAGTCAACTGCTGTTACGTCAGTCAGGAGGTTATAGCGCAGCTCTTCCTTAAGGAATTTGCATAATGCAACTATGTCTTCCTTTCTTACGATAACAGTTACCTCACCGCGAAATTCCTTCACTTCAAGGATTGAGGAAGCAAATTTTTCACGAAGTTTGATTACTGCTCTATTATTTTCAGCCATATCAGCCATACCTTTTCCTTTGGTATTTTGATAATTAAATTAGGCGGCCGGTTCCAGCCTGTCACCGAGGCCTATCGCAGAGCCAAACGAATTCCGCTCCTTACCAATCTTATCCTGTAACTTCATAAGGCCATAAAGCAGCGCTTCCGGCCTCGGGGGGCACCCAGGGATATAGACATCGACGGGCAATGCCTCGTCGACTCCCTGCACTACACTATAAGTATCAAAAACACCGCCGGAACAGGCGCACGCGCCCATCGCAATAACCCACTTAGGCTCGGGCATCTGCTCATAGACCGTCTTGATGACTGGCAGCATTTTTTTGGTGACGGTACCTGCTATGATAATACAGTCTGACTGCCTCGGTGAGGCGCGAAAGATTATGCCGAAGCGGTCAAGGTCGTGCTTGGCTGCGCCGGTCGCCATCATTTCGATAGCGCAACAAGCAAGACCAAAGGTCATCGGCCAAATGGAGGACTTTCTCGCCCAGTTAACCAGGCCGTCCAGGGAAGCCGTAACAATGTTATCGCCCAATGGTTGCTCTACTCCCATTCCAACGCTCCTTTTTTCCAGACATAAATATAACCGACAAAAAGAATTACTATGAATACGCCCATCTCCATGAGGCCGAACATTCCCAACCTCTTAAACAGCACTGCCCATGGGTAGAGAAAAACAGCCTCAATATCGAACAATATAAACAACATGGCGATGATATAGAATTTTATCGAGAAGCGCTCCCGAGCACTGCCAACCGGCTCACATCCACACTCGTAAGGCGCCATCTTTACCACTGAAGGCTTTTTCTGGCCGATAAGCGATGAAAAAATAAGCGAGCCGCACCCGAAGAGCACCGCAACAACGACTAGAACAATAATTGGCAGATAGGCACCAAGCATCTTCTCTATCCTCCTAAACCCTTGAAATATTCACTAAGTATCAGCGTTTTCTATTGCATGTAAATTGGCTTGCTGTCTGTCTGTATACGTTTCTTAGCTCGTATACTGTATACAACATCGCGAAATTTATTTCATTTACCCTACTTTGTCAAGGAAAAAAAACCCATGATTAACCGCTTTTATAATTTAAACTTAGTCTTCCCATGCACTCTGCTTAATTCACTTGACACGACGAGCTCATGTATGCTACCACCCCCTAATAAAGGCATTAAAATTAATATGTTAGGGGTATTAATCCATGAACTACAGCCGTTCTGAACTCTTATTCCAGGAAGCGCAAAAAGCCATTCCCGGCGGCGTAAACAGCCCTGTCCGTGCCTTCAAATCCGTCGGCACAGACCCTTTATTCATCGAGAAAGCGTCCGGATCCAGAATTTACGACGTTGATGGCAATGAGTTTATTGATTATGTCGGATCATGGGGCCCCATGATTCTCGGGCACTGCCATCCACAGGTTGTCGCCGCCGTGAAGTCAGCCGTCGACAATGGTTGCAGTTTCGGCGCGCCCACAGAACTGGAAATCACCCTGGCCGAAATGGTCATCGAAGCAGTTCCATCCATTGAGATGGTAAGGATGGTTAGTTCCGGCACTGAAGCGACCATGAGCGCCATCCGCCTTGCCAGAGGCTATACCGGCAGAGACAAGATACTGAAGTTTTCAGGATGCTACCACGGTCACTCTGACTCGCTTCTTGTTAAAGCCGGCTCCGGTGCCGCCACTTTCGGCGTACCCGACTCGCCCGGCGTGCCGCAGGATTTTGCCAAACATACCTTAACTGCCACCTATAATGATCTGGAGTCAGTTAACAAGCTCGTCGCCGAGAACAAAAACCAGATTTCCTGCATTATAGTCGAACCTGTTGCCGGCAACATGGGCACAGTTCCCCCCAGAGAAGGCTTTCTAGAGGGCCTCCGCTCTCTCTGCACAGAAGAAGGCATCATACTGATTTTCGACGAGGTGATGTCTGGTTTCAGGGTAGCCTATGGCGGAGCGCAGGAGCTTTATAACGTTACCCCGGACATGACCACCCTCGGCAAGATCATCGGCGGCGGACTCCCAGTCGGCGCTTTCGGCGGCAAAAAGGAGATCATGTCCCTCCTTTCTCCATCTGGCGGAGTTTACCAGGCCGGGACACTTTCCGGCAACCCCCTGGCCATGACTGCAGGCATAGAAACGCTCAAACTGCTCCAGACAGAAGGCTTCTACCAGGATCTGGACAGGAAAAGCGACTATGTCGCTTCCGGCATCGCCAAGGCAGCAAAAGATGCCGGTTTCCCCATATATTCGACCAGGGTAGGCAGTATGTTTTGCGCATTTTTTTCCAAGAAGCCGGTCTATGACTGGACTTCGGCCGCAGCTTGCGACACCAAAGCTTTCGCCAAATATTTCCGCCTGATGCTCGATGAGGGGATTTACCTTGCGCCATCCCAGTTTGAAACCGCCTTCGTTTCAATAGCCCATTCCACCGATGATCTTGACAAGACCATTGCCGCCGCTGCGAAGACTTTCAAATCTCTCTAATCAGCAGCACAATCGCAGAGGCGCACAGCCTGCGTCTCTGCTGTTTATTTATTTTAATTGGGTTGACAACCCAATGATTAATATGCTATTTAGCCTTGTTTTTTGAATGGTTCGTTGACAAGGCGACATGCAGCCTCATGGATGAAGATAAAAAAAGACTGATCAAGGCGCTCGGAATGATCTCCACTATGGGGATTTCCGTAGCAGTTGCAATCGCCATCGGCGTTCTCATCGGGCTAAAAGTAGATGAATGGCTCGGCACAAAGCCGTGGTTTTTCTTCATATTTCTTTTTTTTGGAATTGTAGCCGGATTCCGCAACATATACATCATTGCAGGAAGAGAAATAAAGAAAAATGAAAGTGGTAAAGATAAATGAAAGTAATATCTTTACCCTGCTCACACGTGGCAGCTTTGTATTAACGATTGTTCTGACGGTCGGTAGTTTGTTCCTCGGTTCTTTGAAGTTTTCATACAGTGTGCTGGTCGGCGGCCTGCTAGCAATTGCGAATTTTTACTGGCTTCGCAGCATTCTTCAAAGGACCCTTCAGCTTCAGCCGGACAGGGCTCCCCGTTTTGCAGTTTTGCGCTATATTGTTCGGCTTGCACTGCTGGGAATTGCCATATTTTTCCTGCTCACTTACGTTGGCGTAGACATATTTGGACTTATTCTCGGATTATCCGTTTTAGTTATTAATATAATTGTACTGTCTATCTACATGTACACCCTCAAAGGAGGCTAGTTTCAATGGTTCATCCCTATCTTTTCCTGCAGTTTTTTCGTAAGCTTCTGGAGCCACTGCACATTTCTGAGGCCGGTGCAGACGCAATCGCCTACACATGGCTGATAATCGCCCTTCTGCTCATTCTTTCCATGCTTGCCACCAAGGGGTTGAAAACCGTTCCTGGCGGTCTGCAGAATTTCATGGAAGTTATCATCGGCGGCGTTGAAAACATGGTCGTAGAAACGATGGGGCATCACGGCAAGCCCTTTTTCCCGCTGATCGCGACCCTGGCAATTTTTATTCTCGTCTCCAACCTTATCGGCCTGGTACCCGGCTTTTTCCCACCGACAGCCAACATCAACACCACCGCAGCCTGTGCTGTAATCGTCTTTGTCACCACCCACGTCGTCGGCATCAAGGAACACGGCTTCAAGTACATCAAACACTTTCTCGGCCCCATTCTCTGGCTGGCGCCGATGATGTTTTTTATTGAGGTGATCGGCCATTTCAGCAGGGTGATTTCACTTACCCTCCGTCTTTTCGGCAATATGAACGGTCACGAACTCGTGCTGATGATTTTCTTCGGCCTGGCGCCATTTCTGGTACCGCTGCCGATGATGCTCATGGGTGTGCTGGTTTCCTTCATCCAGGCTTTCGTCTTCATGCTCCTGGCCATGATCTACATTCAGGGATCCCTTGAAGAAGGGCACTAAAAGCATTTCAAGTAAATGATGGATAATCTATAACTATTTACCATCAACCATAACCGATTTTCCTATACTATTTAGGAGATATTTCAAAACAAAGGAGAAAGAAAATGAGTTTTTTTACAATGTGTGTTCTCGCAGCTGGCATCGGTATGGCACTCGGCACCCTCGGAACCGGCATCGGTCAGGGTCTCGCCGTTAAGAGTGCAGTTGAGGGCGTATCAAGGAATCCGGGCGCTTCCGGCAAAATCCTCACAACCATGATGATCGGTCTGGCCATGATCGAGTCTCTGGCAATCTATGCCCTGGTTGTGTGTCTGATCATCCTCTTCGCCAACCCTTACAAAGAAATCGCCCTTGAACTGGCAAAAACCGTTGCAAAGTAATTGACTTTTTCAAGTCGTAAAAAAGGGTGTGCCGTTTCGGCACACCCTTTTTTTTTGACTTGCAGAAATGCATTCTGACGAGGATCGGTAATATCCCGGCAAAATAACGCAGCACTTAAAAGGGCAGACCGGCAACGGCCGCCCTTTTAAGTTGACGCTAAAAAACACATCGCTACTTTTAGTTATGGTAAATCAATTTAAATAATGATAAAAATAGCAAAAGAGTCAACATCCTTTGCAGATCTCGCCCAACCTGCCGATATGGAACAATATTTTAGAACAAGGGGATTAGAACATGAACAACCAGAAACAGGAAGTCTATTTGAAAGATTGGCAAAGTCACGAGGAGCATGCGGAATTGATGCTTCCAATGATCGGCCGCCTCTATCGTGACCACAACGTCGTCACCACCGTCTATGGGCGCTCCCTGGTACACAGCGCGACAATCGACATCCTGAAGGCGCACCGCTTCGCCCGGCTCATTCTGGACAACGAACTCACGGTGCGGGAAACCTTCCCCGTCCTCGAGGCAATGTCCAAACTCGACCTTGCTCCGGCGCGGATCGACTTGGGGAAGCTGACCGTCCGCTACCAGGCACAGGGCAACTGCGAGAGTGTAGACGATTTTGTCCGCCGGGAACTGGCGGCCGTCAACACGGGACGCAGCCCAATTCTGGATGAGCCGCGGGACATAGTACTCTACGGTTTCGGCCGGATCGGCCGTCTGCTCGCCCGCGTCCTGATCGAAAAGTCCGGCAGCGGTGAAAAACTTCGGCTACGGGCCGCAGTGGTGCGAAAGGGAAGCACCGACGACCTGGTCAAACGCGCGAGCCTTTTGCGGCGCGACTCGGTACACGGCCACTTCCAAGGCATCATCACCATCGACGAGGAGGAAAACGCCATAATCGCCAATGGCAACATGATCCGCATCATTTATGCCGACGCCCCCGAAAGCGTCGATTACACCCGCTTCGGCATTCACAATGCGATTTTGATCGACAACACCGGCAAATGGCGCGACCGCGACGGCCTCGGCCGGCACCTGAAGACAGAAGGAATCTCTAAAGTGATCCTCACAGCCCCCGGCAAAGGGGATATCCCAAATATCGTTGCCGGGGTGAACAACGAGCTGATCACGCAGGAAGAGCAGCTTTTCTCCGCCGCCAGCTGCACCACGAATGCAATAGTGCCTGTGCTCAAGACTGTCAACGACCGCTTCGGCATTGTCAACGGCCATGTAGAAACCTGCCATTCCTACACCAACGATCAAAACCTTATCGACAACTATCACAAAAATTCACGCCGCGGCCGCAGCGCTCCCCTCAACATGGTCATCACCGAAACTGGCGCCGCCAAGGCTGTTGCGAAGGTCATTCCTGAACTGACCGGCAAACTGACCGGAAACGCCATCCGCGTACCAACCCCTAACGTCTCGCTGGCGATCCTCAACTTGGAGCTGACCCGGGCTACCGATGTCAAGGAGCTGAACGGCTACCTGCGCAACATTTCACTGGACTCGCCGCTGCAAAACCAGATCGACTTCACCAATTCCCCAGAGGTCGTTTCCAGCGATTTTGTCGGCTCCCGCCATGCCGGGGTGATCGACTCGCTGGCGACCATCGTGCAGGGAAATCGCTGCGTCCTCTACGTCTGGTACGACAACGAATTCGGCTACAGCTGTCAGGTCGTGCGCATGGTCCAGCAGATGGCCGGACTGGATTTCCCGACCATACCCAATTAATTCCGAGACCATTCGCAATCCCGCCCCGAAACGAATAAGGCCCGCTCCACGCGGGCCTTTCTGTTTTTTGACACCGCAGACACCAAAGATCACTACGTTTTAAGTGATCGCAGGCGCAGTGAGGCGTCATTTCAATCCCCGCAGGTACTCCATCAGCAGCCTCACCCCGACCCCAGTCGCACCCTTCGGCCGATAGGGACGCCCCTTCTCTTCCCAGGATGTTCCGGCTATGTCCAGGTGCGCCCACGCAGTCTTACCGACAAATTTCTGTAAAAACCACCCCGCAGAGATGGAAGCCCCGCTTGGCCCGCCGGCGTTTTTCATGTCGGCAATATCACTTTCCATCAGTTCACCGTATTCATCCCATAGAGGTAGTTCCCAGACCCGCTCACCACTTACCTCACCCGCCCGTTTCAGTGAGCGCGTCAACCCTTTGTCATTTCCCATTAACCCCGTGGCAAAATTTCCCAAGGCAACGACACAGGCGCCGGTCAAGGTAGCAATATCTATGAGCGCTGCTGGTTTGTACCTTTGGGCAAAATAAAGCGCATCGCACAAAAGGAGGCGACCCTCGGCATCGGTATTGACGATCTCTATGGTCTGACCGGACATGGACCTGACGATATCACCCGGCTTGTAGGCTCCGCCACCCGGCAGGTTCTCCGCCGCCGGAATCAGTCCGACGACGTTCTGGCTAAGCTTCAGCGCAGCAACAGCCATCATGGTCCCCATGACCGCCGCTGCCCCGGCCATGTCGTCTTTCATCTTCTCCATGCCTTCCCGCGGTTTGAGCGATATGCCGCCGGAATCAAACGTGACCCCCTTCCCTACCAGAACCGTCACAGCATCATCTTCACCCCCGCCCCGGTATTCGAGAATTATAAACTTGGGCGGCTCATGAGATCCCTTTGCCACGGCAAGGAGGGCGTTCATGGAGTTTTGCGCCATCTCCTCCCGCTCCAAAACCGTGCAGCTGAGTCCATATCTTGCGGCAATTTCGCGCCCCTTTTCAGCCAGATAAGAGGGAACAAGAACATTCCCCGGCTGAGACACGAGATCGCGGGCGAAACGGACAGCGTCACATATCGTTGCGGTTTCAGCCAGGACCTTGTTTACATTGTAATCAAGGTCTCCCGCCTCGGCAAAAAGCAATGTGGCCTCTTCCAGATCGGTTTTAGGTTCTGTTCCCGTTTTGTACTCGTCAAAGGAATAAGAACCCAGGGCGAACCCCTCCACTGTTGCCGACAATGTCTCGGCGCCTCCGTCCCGAGCCAGATGAAGAATAGAAGAGAGCTTACGGACACCAACCGGACGGAGGGCTGTTGCCGCAGCACCGGCTGCTTGCCTTAGCCTGTCGCTGTTCAATTCTTCATTATTGCCGAGTCCGACCAATAAAAGTCGCTCAGCCGGGAGCTTGCCGAAGGTATTAAGCAGCTTTACTTTGTTGAGCTCTCCGGTAAATTCCCGCAGCTCATAGATAGAGCTGAGGCCTCCTCCCAGAGCCTCATCAAGATCGCCAAAAAACCGGCCCCTGAAACCATCCACATAACAGCCCACCACAAGAACCCGACATACATGTTTCAACGGGTCGTCCACCAACCGTGCAAATTCCATCCGGTAACCTCCTGAAATATATACTACATCACTGCAATGAATTATGGCGATTGAATCGGCAAAGCCCCACCAAGGCCTTCCTTGACATTTATTGGGTGCTGTGAAATAGTCTGCACATGGAACTAATCGCCGATATGCATACCCACACAATCGCTTCTGGACATGCCTACTCTACTGTCAACGAGCTGGCTGATGCCGCCGCCAGTATTGGACTTAAAGCCATAGCCTTGACCGATCACGGTCCCGCCCTTCCCGGCGGTCCCCACCTATATCATTTCGGAGCAATGCGTTTCATCCCCAGAGAACTTTTTGGAGTACGCATTTTCCTCGGCGTCGAGGCAAACATCCTCGATATAGATGGCAGTATCGATCTAACGGATCGCTATCAGGAACGTCTCGATTTTGTCATGGCCGGACTGCACGAAGGTTGCGGTTTTGATAATCAGGGAATTGAAAGAAACAGCGAAGCCGTTATCAACGCCATGGCAAATCCGCGGATCAAGGCGATATCACACCCGGGTAATCCGGTTTTCCCGCTCGATTATGAAACGGTTGTAAAAGCCTCGCTGGAAACCGGGACCGCATTGGAGATAAACAATTCCTCCCTCGGCATCAGTCGCGAAGGAAGCAGGCCAAACTGTGAAAAACTTGCGGCACTCATTGCCCGTTACGGCTCACCCCTGGTTATCGGCAGCGACGCCCATATTGCCCAGGGAGTTGGCGTCTTCGACGATGCACTCGCCCTTCTTGCAAAGACCGGTATTAACGAGAGCCAGGTAGTAAATTCGTCCATGGCTCGACTTCTGGCATATCTGGAACTGGATGCATGAACCGGTAGCGATGCTTCACAAGCAAACATATCTGCCTGGTTCTGAATCAAAGATCATTTATTGCTGGTGAGTTCTCTCAAGATCGCCGTTATCATCGGCCTATGCTCCGTCTGGGTCGCTGAAAGGGCCACTTCTACCTCCCTTGAAACGCCTTTGACATCACGCACCTTTTGCATGGTTGTCCGAGCAGCGCCTTTCCTCTCCTCGCCGGTTCGCAGATAATCGGAAACTTCTTCCCTCAGCATTTCGCTGTTCTCGAAGAAATTATAGACGATTTCCCCCAACAGTTCCTGGCGGGGAAGACCGAATAGTTCCTCGGCCTTCTGATTCGCAATGACAATTTTCCCGTCATGCATGAAGGTGACAACCGCAGACTTGGCAATCTCAATGAATTTACGGTAACGTTCTTCGGATTCCCTGCTTTGCTCTATTTTGCGCTCCAGCTCCGCCATCATTTCGTTAAATGAATTAATGAGCTGACCGATTTCGTCATCCGACTTCTTCGGCAGTCGATCGGCAAAGCTGCCGGTTCTCGTTACCTGGGTGATGCTCTCCGACAGCATCTTGATCGGATTGATGATGTTCCGCCTAATCAAGGCCCCCATTATCACAATAATGACAAAAAATATACCTCCGCGGTATATCAAGTCAACCTTCAGGTTTGTACCTATTTCACGATACAGCTCGGCCATTGGAATGGTCACCGAAACGGCCCCGATGACCTCACCTAGTTTATAGTTGTAAGAATAATGGCCGCGCGGGAAACGGTTACGTATGAACAAGGGGGCCTGATCGTAGGTTCCGTGGCACTCAAGGCATGATTTTTCCGCCACCATCGACTGCATATAACGAAAAGACTGCTCGCCCTTAACCTCGACTACCGAATACGACTCTCTGATGGCTTTACCGGCAAATTTCTTTAACTGTTCCGTTTCGTAATCATCGGGGCGGTTTTCAGGATTGCGATAGCGCAATGAAACCTGGCGCACGTAATATTTACTGCCGGTGGTCATTCTTTTTGCTACCTGTGTAGCCACCACCTGCGGGACAAGGGCATAATTCCCTTCCGGCTCGCCCCGCACCACGCTGGAGATGTAGTCCCGGGTTTCAATTATCTGCTTGGCAATGTGACGCGCGTTATCGACTGCCACCTTCATAATTAGCAACTGCTCGCGCTTATAGGTAAAGAACGCGGCGGCAAGAAACAAGACGATTAACAGGCTGGACATGATCAGGTTGAACTTGGCGCTCAATTTCATGGTGGCAAACCAGGACATACGGGCCTCCGCGAGGGTGGTTTCTCAAGAAAGTATACCCGGCGCCTTATCAGAAGCAAGCAGACGGAAGTTTTTGCGTTTGTCGCAGGTTACCTTGTCGGCGCTGATGAGGTATTGCTTGTGTGGCATCCTGCACATAGGGGATCTGCGACCCGCCGTTTCAAGAGCGAATCACGGTCCTTCGGTTGGCTTTTCCCCATCAGTTTTTCTCCGATTTTATGACAATCAAAGCAGCCTCGTCCCTGTAATGCCTTGTGCATGCGAACCATCGCCGGGTTTTTGCTGTGGCATTCGTTACATTGAAATGCCGCAGCGTTGTTAATAATACCGAACCAGCCAAATACAACCACTGCAAACATAACCTTTTTCCCCATCAGATACTCCTTACTAAAGTTGACTTTAGCGGAGTTTAACAACCGGAGCTCGTTGTACCTTGACTAAAGTCAAATATCGCCATAAAGAGCACCAGCTTCCTCCTTGTCGACCCGCGTAAGCACCCCCGCTTCCGAAAAAAAACTTTCAATAAGGATTGTAATGTGTTAGTTTTCCTTGACTTTGAAATCCTTGTATATCCCTGATTACCGAACGATCACTTCACAATCACCAAAATCGGAAATAACAGCATATGGCAAAAATCATCTGCATAGCCAATCAGAAGGGCGGTGTGGGTAAAACTACCACATCGGTCAATCTTGCAGCATCTCTCGCGGTGGCTGAGAGACGGACCCTCCTTGTAGATATGGACCCGCAGGGCAATGCCGGAAGCGGCGTAGGAATCGATAAACGCAATCTTGCGGAAACGGTTTATGATGCCTTGATCGATGATGCCGACGCCGCCGGAATCGTCTTAAAGACATCATTCCCCTACCTGGATATTCTCCCGGCAAATTCAGATCTTGCAGGCGCAGAGCTGGAATTGGTCTCCATCATCGGCCGGGAACTCAAACTCAAACATGCACTGGCAGCGCTGGTCGATTCCTACGACTACATTCTCATCGACTGTCCCCCCTCGTTAGGGCTCCTGACCGTCAACGCCATGACTGCCGCCGAGTCGGTACTGATCCCCCTGCAATGCGAGTTCTACGCAATGGAAGGGCTGTCCCAGATACTCAAAACCATCGGCCTGGTTCAGAAAGGGCTGAACCCTTCCCTCAAGATTGAAGGTATTCTTCTCACCATGTTCGATGCCAGGAACAACCTCTCCCATCAAGTGAGCGAGGAGATACGGTCTCACTTTAAAAAGGAAACCTTCACCACCGTAGTTCCCAGGAATGTCCGGCTCTCCGAGGCACCAAGCCACGGCAAACCCATAATCCTCTACGATATAACGTCTCGCGGTGCCACAAGTTACATGGATCTTGCCAAAGAAATAATCGGCCGGGAGGTGCATCATGGTTAAGAAAACCGGCCTCGGCAAGGGGATGGCAGCACTCCTCCCTGTTGTCGAGGAAGAAGGCAGAAAATTTTTTTCCTGCCCCATTGAAGAGATACGTCCCAACAAAAACCAGCCACGCAAAACCTTTACCCATGACAAGTTGGAGGAGCTGGCAGCCTCTATCCGCGAAAAGGGCATCATCCAGCCGCTCGTCGTGCTGCGCAAAAGCGACCATTACGAACTGATTGCCGGCGAAAGACGCTGGCGGGCAGCACAGAAAGCAGGGCTCCGCGAAGTGCCGGTGGTCATCCAGGACGTATCTGAAGATACTGCACTGGAAATGGCACTGATCGAAAATATCCAGAGGGAAGATCTAAATGCGGTGGAAGAAGCCGAAGCCTACCACGCCCTTCTCGAAAGGTTCAATCTTTCCCAGGAAGAGTTGGCCAAGAGAGTCGGGAAAGACCGCTCCACCGTCGCCAATTCACTGCGCCTCCTCAAGTTGCCGTCAGAGATAAAACTGGACGTAATCGAAGATCGGCTCAGCATGGGTCACGCACGGGCACTGTTAACCCTTGATACTCTTGAGCAGATGAAAGATGCACGGGAAGCGATCATCAAGCGCAAACTAACAGTCAGGGCAACCGAATCTCTTGTAAAAGATATGAAGGCAAACAAGGTCGCTAAACCGAAAAAACAGCCCGACCTGCAAATGGTTGACCTTATCGAGCAGATGCAGCGTCATTTCAAAACCAAGATTAAAGTTCGCCAGATAGGCAAGGGTGGAAAAATTGAAATCAGTTATAGCGACCAGAAGGAGCTGACACGCCTCATTGATCTGATAAATTTGTGAGCTGCCATCCGCACCCGTTTTTTAAATTATTTGACCCTGCTTTCAATACAAATCACTTGACATATATATTATCGTATGGTAGCTATCACGTGTTTTACCTCCTGAACAAATCGTATCTTCCAAATAATTAGCAATTGCACAAAAACTATTAAACGGCAAGAGGTGGTTGGGTGATTAATTTAGACATGTCCTTTCTTTTCCAGTTAGTTAATTTTCTGCTGCTGATGCTGGTCCTCAATCTCTTTTTGTTCAAACCGATCAGAAAAGTTCTCGCCGACAGAAAAGCGGAAGTCAGTGGCGCCAAAGAGAAGTCAGCAACCGTTGACAAAGAAGTGCAGGAGAAACTTGCTCTCTACGAGGCACGGATGCGTGAAATCAAAGCCCGCGCCACTGACGAGCGTTCTGTTCTGAAAAAAGAGGCTCAGACGGAAGAAGCCGCGATCCTGGATAAAGCGAGAAAAGAGGCCGCCGACACCCTGTCCGCCATCAAGAACAAAGTAGCTAAAGAGGCAGCCGACGCCAGACAACTCCTTAAAGAGCAGGCACTGTCCCTTTCTTCTGAAATCTGTGAGAAAGTTCTTGGGAGGAGTTTCTAGAATGACAAGCACTCGTAAATCCGTATTAACATCATCCAGCACGATAACGGTTACTACCTGCCTGTTACTGGTCGGCCTTGCTGCCGCCGGTTACGCATCCGAAGGTGGCGAAGGCGCGCACCATGTGGACACAGCCAAGCAGATGAAAGATTTTGCCTGGCGCTGTCTCGATTTTGCTGTCCTTCTCGCCATTGTTGTCTGGGCGCTGAAAAAAGCAAATGTCAAGGGGTCGCTGGCAGAGCGGCAGTCCAACATTGAGAAGATGCTCAAAGAAGCTGTAGAGGCAAAAGAACAGGCTGAAAAGAAATTCCTTGAATATAATGAGAAGCTTGAACAGGCAAACAAGGAAATTGAAGCGATGTCTGCAGCAATGAAGCAGGAAGGGGAGCTGGAAAAAGTCCGCATCATCGCTGAAGCAAAAGCAGCAGCAGAAAAGGTTAAGGAACAGGCACAACAAGCAGCGCATCAGGAAATTCTCAAGGCACGGATTGAATTGCGCGATGAAGCTGCCCGTCTCGCCGTTGAAATTGCCGAGAAAAAGATCAAAGAAAACATTACAAAGAATGATCAGGATAAACTGGTTGGCGACTATATCTCCAAGGTGGTGACGCTACATTGAGTACTAATGCAATTGCCAGACGTTATGCCAAGGCCCTTGTACAGATAGGTGCAGAAGAGGGTCAGGTCGACAAGTTTAACAGCGAGTTGACTCAATTCAACACCGTGCTTGCTGCAAATGCCGGCCTTACCTCCGTTTTCAGCAATCCAGCTTACGGGATCGAAGCTAAAAGGGAAATTCTCAAGGAAATAATTGGCAAGCTTGCGCTATCGGAAAGTGTTGCCAAATTCCTACAACTGCTGCTTGACAGAAGCAGACTTGCCTTTCTGCCGCAGATAACAGAAAGCTACAGCAACTTCGCCGATGACCTTTCCGGGGTTGTCCGTCCGACACTGACGTCGGGTCTGCCGCTGGAAGAAAGCCAGATCGAGGAGATTAAGACCTCTCTGGCAAAAAGCACCGGCAAGAAAGTCATGCTCAAGGTACAAGTGGATCCTTCACTGATCGGCGGTGTAGTTACCAAGATCGGGGACAAGGTTTTTGACGGTAGCGTAAAAACGCAGTTAGCGAAAATTCAAGATATATTACAGAAGGGGTGAGACGTTTCTATGGAAATCAGAGCGGAAGAAATCAGCGAGATTATCAGAAAACAGATCAAGGAGTATGGTACTGAGGTTGCTGTAGCAGAAACCGGCACCATTATCTCCATCGGCGATGGTATTGCCCGTATTCACGGCCTTGATAAGGCCATGGCGGGTGAGCTGCTCGAATTCCCCGGCGGGATTTCCGGCATGGTTCTCAACCTCGAGGAAGATAACGTCGGCGCCGCCATTCTCGGCGAATTCAGCGAGATTAAAGAAGGCGACACGGTCAAACGGACCGGCAAAATCGTTGAGGTTCCTGTCGGCGAGGCGCTAATCGGTCGCGTTGTCAACGCAATCGGCCAGCCTATCGACGGCAAAGGCCCCATCAATACCGATAAGTTCGGTAAGGTGGAAGTAAAGGCACCCGGCATCGTCCAGCGTAAGTCTGTACATCAGCCGATGCAGACCGGACTCAAGGCAATCGACTCCATGGTTCCGATCGGGCGAGGTCAGCGGGAATTGATCATCGGCGACCGTCAGACAGGCAAAACCGCCGTTGCCATCGACACGATCATCAACCAGAAGGGTGGCGACGTCGTCTGTATTTATGTTGCGATCGGTCAGAAGCGTTCGACTGTAGCCCAGGTTGTGAGCAAGCTGCAGGAGCACGGAGCAATGGATTACACCATCATTGTAGCGGCAACCGCTTCCGAACCTGCACCGCTCCAGTTCATCTCCCCCTATACGGGTGTTACCATGGGCGAGTACTTCCGCGACAGCGGCAAACATGCCCTGATCATTTATGATGACCTTTCCAAGCAAGCCGTAGCCTACCGTCAACTTTCCTTGCTGCTCCGTCGGCCTCCCGGACGTGAAGCATATCCCGGTGACGTATTCTATCTCCACAGTCGTCTGCTGGAGCGTGCCTGCAAGGTTTCCGACGCATGCGGCGCCGGTTCGCTGACCGCTTTGCCGATCATCGAAACACAGGCAGGTGACGTTTCTGCTTACATTCCGACCAACGTTATTTCCATTACTGACGGACAGATCTACCTTGAATCCGACCTGTTCTACTCGGGTGTCCGTCCGGCGATCAACGTCGGTCTGTCGGTTTCCCGTGTCGGCGGTTCCGCACAGGTGAAGGCCATGAAACAGGTTGCCGGTACTCTACGTCTGAGCTTGGCCCAGTATCGCGAGATGGCCGCTTTTGCCCAGTTCGGTTCCGACCTGGACAAAGCTACCCAGATGCAGCTTGCCCGTGGCGAGCGTCTCGTCGAGATCCTGAAGCAGCCCCAGTACAAGCCCGTTCCCAACGAGAAGCAGGTTCTTATTATCTTTGCTGCCAACAACGGCTTCATTGATGATTATCCTGTTTCAGCTCTCCGCCGTTACGAAACGGAACTATACACCTTCTTTGACACCAGAAAAGCAGACGTTCTCGCTGATCTGCGCGACAAGAAAGCGATTGATGACGACATAAAAGGCAAAATAGTTGCCGCCCTCAATGAATTCAAAAAGGAATTTACTGCTTAATCCAAGGACGGTTAACGTATGGCAAGCCTTAAGAGTATAAAGAAACGTATTGTTTCGGTGAAAAATACCCGGCAGATAACCAAAGCCATGAAAATGGTCTCAGCTGCCAAATTGCGTCGGGCCCAGGAAAACGTTGTCGCAGCACGCCCCTACGCCAAGAAGCTCGGAGAAGTTTTGGAGCGCTTGTCGAAGAGTCAGGATGTCGATGGCAGCCCGCTCATGGAGAAACGGCAGGGCGGAAAAGCTTTGCTGATAATAGTAAGCTCTGATCGTGGCCTCTGCGGCGGATTCAATGCCAATATATGTAAGGCAGCGGAGCGTTTCGCCAAGGAACGCGGGTCGGAGTTTACCGAGCTGTCCATGATGACCATCGGCCGCAAAGGTTATGAGTTCCTTAAGAACCGTCATAAGATTTACAAGAATTATCCAAATATTCTTGGAACGCTCAATTATCAGACAGCAGCCCTGATTGCCCGTGAATTGATCGACGGCTATCTTGCCGAAGAGTATGATGAAGTTTATCTCCTCTTTAACGCTTTCAAGAGTGTCATGTCCCAGGACATAACCCTTGAGCAGCTGCTGCCGGTGACGCCGGAAGTTGCTGCCGAAGAAGAGTATGCCCCGGAATATATTTATGAGCCCTCAAAGGCTGCACTGCTTGACGAACTGCTGCCGAAGCATATTGAAGTACAGATGTTCAAGGCGATGCTCGAATCTGTCGCGTCGGAACACGGCGCAAGGATGACCGCCATGGACAGCGCTTCCAAGAATGCCAGCGAGATGATCGGCAAGTTGACTCTTCAGTACAACCGAGCACGTCAGGCCGCCATCACCACCGAGTTGATGGAAATCATTTCCGGCTCTGAATCGATCAAAGGATAATACTTCACGTTTAAAAAATAGAGGCCTGGCACAGGCCGCAGGAGGAAATGGTTACATGAGTCAGAACATCGGGAAAATATCGCAAGTCATCGGCGCGGTTATCGACGTCGAATTCGAACCGGGCAAATTGCCGCCAATCTACAACGCTCTCCGGGTCACCAATCCGTCAATCGACGACAAAGAGAATAATCTGGTGCTGGAAGTAGCTCAGCATCTCGGTGAAAATTCAGTCAGAACCATCGCTATGGATTCCACCGATGGCTTGGTACGTGGACAGGCAGCAATCGATACCGGCAAGCAGATCTCTGTTCCTGTTGGTCGAAAGACCCTTGGCCGCATTCTCAACGTTATCGGCGATCCCGTCGATGAGATGGGACCGGTTGGCGCGGAAAAAGAGTATGGCATCCATCGCGAAGCCCCTGCTTTCGTCGATCAGTCTACCAAAGTTGAGGCGTTCACCACCGGCATCAAGGTCGTTGACCTCCTCGCTCCTTATGCAAGGGGTGGTAAAATCGGCCTCTTCGGCGGCGCCGGTGTTGGCAAGACCGTTCTCATCATGGAACTTATCAATAACATCGCCATGCAGCATGGTGGTTTTTCCGTTTTTGCCGGTGTTGGCGAGCGTACGCGTGAAGGAAACGACCTCTGGATGGAAATGAAGGAATCCGGCGTTCTTGAAAAAACTGCTCTTGTCTACGGTCAGATGAATGAGCCTCCGGGAGCCCGTGCCCGCGTTGCCCTTTCCGCACTTTCGATCGCAGAATACTTCCGTGACGAAGAAGGTCAGAACGTTCTCCTTTTTATTGACAACATTTTCCGTTTCACACAGGCAGGTTCAGAGGTGTCCGCGCTTCTTGGCCGTATCCCTTCCGCCGTTGGTTACCAGCCGACCTTGGCCACGGAAATGGGCGAGTTGCAGGAGCGGATTACCTCAACCAACAAAGGTTCCATTACCTCCGTTCAGGCTATTTACGTTCCTGCCGACGACTTGACCGACCCTGCTCCTGCTACCGCCTTCGCTCACTTGGATGCAACGACGGTTCTTTCCCGTCAGATTGCCGAGCTCGGCATCTACCCGGCAGTTGACCCTCTCGACTCCACCTCCAGGATTCTCGATCCGCAGGTTATCGGTGAAGAGCATTACGCAATTGCACGTCAGGTGCAGTATGTTCTGCAGAAATACAAGGATCTCCAGGACATCATAGCCATTCTTGGTATGGATGAACTTTCCGAGGAAGACAAGCTTGTTGTTGCACGCGCCAGAAAGATCCAAAGGTTTCTCTCCCAGCCCTTCCACGTTGCTGAGGCTTTTACAGGCGCCCCGGGCAAATACGTGGAACTCAAGGATACCATCAAGGGTTTCCAGGAGATTGTGGCGGGCAAGCATGACGACGTCCCCGAACAGGCCTTCTACTTGGTCGGTACTATCGAGGAAGCGATCGAAAAAGCCAAGACACTGGCTGTTTAATTTTCAATTAAATGTAGGGGCGGATCCTTACGTCCGCCCATATCAGGGTACACCTAAGGCTGTACCCCTACAAAGGATCTTAATAGATGGCTGAAAAACTGAAAGTTGAACTGGTAACACCCTATAAAAGAGTTCTCTCTGAAGAAGTGGACGAAATTACGGCTACTGGCGCACTCGGCGAATTCGGAGTGCTCCCCGGTCATGCACCGTTCCTTACTTCCCTCAAAATCGGTGAACTCGCCTATAAAAAAGACGGCGTACAGCAGCATATGGCCCTCAACTGGGGTTATTTCGAGGTAGAGGGCGACAAGGTCACCGTGCTCGTCGAAACTGCTGAAAGAGCCGACGAAATCGACCTGGAACGTGCCAAGGCCGCACTCGGCAGGGCTGAAGAAGCACTGAAGAAATTGTCGCCGGAGGATAAGAGCTTCCGTATTTACGAAGCAGCGCTTGAGCGGGCAGCGATCAGGATGCAGGTTGCCGCAAAAGCTGCCAGAAAATAGATTGACCAAATTCAGACAAAAAAAGAGCGGCTTGGCCGCTCTTTTTTTGTCTGAATCCTCTTTTTGAAAAGGCACGGACAACCGTGCCTTTTCTTCATTATACGTTCTTGGTCGGGCTTTGAAATTTATACTTCCAGAAGGAGCGCATCGGAGATAGAGATCCGCTCGGCACCTTGCACGGCTTCTAACCCTGATGCCGTGATGAATAGTGCATTTATTGCGGCAAGGGTCGTATTCAGGCGCTCAAGGTCGATCATCGCATCGCCGGGTAAAGATTCGATTCCACAAAAATTGTGCGGACAGAAATCAACCCGCTTCGAGTCGCCTTCAACAATCAGAATCGGAAGCCCATGCGTGCGGCAGATAACGGGACGTGCAGCATAGAGAACACAAAGACCGTTCTCCAGAAGTGGGCATGGGTCATCAACTGCGACAATGCAGGCTCGTTCCCGAACATCATTCATCTGATCCCGGGGAAGTTCATGGAGGGCAACCGCAAGGGCAACACCTTCCACCAGTGAAAGGGTCAAATGTCGGCAACAACTGTCGCAGCCGGCATGACAAGCCAAATGTTCGTCGTATTTTGCTGATATAGCGGCAACCAGCTCGTCCACTTTGGCGAGCAATGCCCGATAGTTGCTGAGATTCTCCATCCGATCTCCTTCTTCATTTACTGCAAGAGCATACCGCTTTCCAGTTGATATGGTCAAGAGTTGATCAGGGCACGAAATATGTTTTTATTGGTAAAAGTGCAGATATTTTGATAAAAGATGAGTTTATGAACCGTTATATTACGAGATAACAACGCCCTTCTATCCCACTGGAACGTATCACTGCAAGCATCAAAGGAGAATGACTAATGCCCGAGAAAAAACGTGAATTGAAGTTCAAATACATATACGACAACGACTATAATCCTGTCTATGTAAACGGTGCCCATGGCGGCGTAACACCACGCGGTGAGTTGATCGTCAACTTTTACCTTGAACGTCAGCCCTTGCCGAACTCCATCACCCATGAGATAACAGCCAACGGCACCATCGGCCCGGAAATCAATGCCGACCCTGCAGATCTTAGCAGCAGTCTGGTCCGCGTTGTCACCTCCGGAGTGGTCCTAAGCCATCAGACCGCAAAGGACATTCATTATTGGCTCGGGGAAAAAATCAAGGAAATGGAAGCTGTTCAGCATGCCAAAGAGGTCATGAGCGCCGCACATATTGGAGAGAAATCCGGGCTTACCCATTAATCTGGCGCTACGGATATGAAAGCTGCCGATTACAGAAAACTCGTCGAAGGCTGGATGGATGATGGAAGCTTTGATGAAAGGCTGCCGGAGGTAGCGGCGTTACGCGGGGTGCCGCAGCCCGAGGAATTTCATGCAGAAGGAGACGCCTTTACCCATACCATGCTGGCGGCACGAGCAGTGGACGATGACTCGGACAAGCGGGTATTCTGGGGAGCGCTCCTTCACGACATTGGCAAGGCAGAGACGACCAGACTCATCCGTGGCCGCTGGCGCGCCTTCGGCCATGCAGAAGCCGGGGCAAAACTGGTCCCAGGAATACTGGTTCGCCTCGGGCTTCCCGATCTTGCAGACGATGTGGCGTGGTTGGTAAAAAACCACCTGTTTCACTTCGCCTGGCACCTGGGACCCAATGTCAAGCTGACCCGCAATCAACTCAGGTTCATGGAGCATCCCCTCTTCCGTTTGCTGCTTGAGGTCTGCGCTGCAGACGCAGCTGCCTCCCTCGGCAGAAGCGATAAGGGACGGGTGATCAAGATGATCGCAGATTTTCTGGAACAATGAAACATCCCGCCATCTTTTTCAACTTGGACAAGCTCGGTAAGCGAGCGATCCCTCCAGCATGTTGCCACCATTCACAAAACGTGAAAACTGTTGCCTCTTGAGATAAATCAGCCTACATTTACCTGAATCTACGAGGTAAGGAACGGACGCCACAATGGATACAAGCTCAACAAAACCGGTGATAGCCGTGACCATGGGAGACCCGACCGGTGTCGGCCCGGAAATCATTGCCAAGGCCCTGATAAGGCCGGAGGTCAATGCCGTTTGCAGACCACTGGTGCTGGGGGACATGGAAACGTTGGAAAGAGGCATTAAAATTGTCGGCGCGCAACTGCGAATCGAAACCATGGGCACAGGTGTGCCGCCCGAAGCGACAACGCCCGGAGTTCTTTATCTCCGTCCCCTTTCCGATCTTTCTCCGGCTGACCGGGAATTCGCCAAGCCGACTACGGCCGGGGGCGAAGCCATGTTCCGTTACATCACCGAGGCGGCGCACCTTTGCCTCTCCGGCGATGTAGGCGGCATGGCCACCGCGCCCATAAACAAGGAAGCCATGAATCGTGCCGGCCACAAGTATCCGGGACATACGGAACTGTTGGCGGAGTTGACGGGAACCAGGGATTTCGTCATGATGCTGGCCGGTGACAGGCTACGGGTAACGCTGGTCACTATCCATGAAGCATTGGCCGATGTACCTCGGCTTGTCACGCATGACAAGGTACTGTCGACCATCCGCATCACCCACCGCGACCTGCACCGGTATTTCCGCGCCAATCCCCGTATCGCCGTGCTGGCGCTTAATCCTCATTGCGGCGAAGGTGGAATGTTCGGTACCGAGGACGACCGTATCATCAAACCAGCCGTCGAAGCGGCACGGGCAGAGGGAATCGACGCCTCAGGCCCGCTGTCGGCAGATACTCTCTTCCACTTCGCCGTTCAAGGGGATTACGATGCAGTGGTCTGCATGTACCACGACCAGGGACTGATCCCTTTAAAGCTGCTCCACTTCGATGACGGCGTGAATGTTACTCTGGGACTCCCCATAATCCGTACTTCGGTAGATCACGGCACGGCTTACAACCTGGCCGGCAAAGGCACCGCTTCGGAGCGAAGCATGGTTGCAGCGATCCTGATGGCAGCTGAGATGGCGAAACAACGGACAGAAACATACGGGAACGCTACATGAAAAAAATGCTGTTGATTGTGCTTGGACTGCTGATTATCTACGCGGCCTACATCGGGATTTCCCTGATGCTCATGCCGCCGATGGCTGACCTGCAAAACCGCAAGATTAACCTGTCCATCCAGGTGAAAGATTGGCACGGCAACTACCACCCATATATCGTCGGACCGAAAAATCGTTACTGGACACCTGCCGGGAGCATTCCCCTGGAAATGAAGTGGGCGGTCATCCTGGCTGAAGACGCCAACTTCTACAAGCATGAAGGGATCGACGTCAAGGCGATAAAGAACGCCATCAAATATGACCTGGAGAAAAAGAGCTTTGCCCGTGGTGCGTCTACCATAACCCAGCAGGTGGCTAAGAATCTATTCCTCTCGCGGGAAAAGACCATCAACCGCAAGATCAAGGAGATCATCCTCGCCAAGCGGATGGAGCAGGAACTTACCAAGGGCCGGATCATCGAGCTCTACCTGAACGTCATCGAGCTCGGGCCGATGGTCTACGGTATCGGCCATGGAGCGCGCTATTATTTCGGCAAACCGGCTTCGGCGCTCACCCCGAGAGAATGCGCCTTCATAGCCGCCATGCTCCCCGGCCCGCGCGTGGCATACAACCCGTACAAAAACCTGGGGAAGGTACTGAAGCGCTCCAATATGATCCTGCGCCTGTTGTACAGCAAAGGAGTGCTCGCCGAAGCGGAGTTTGCGCAGGCCATGGCAGAATCGCCAAATGTCGGTCGTCTGCAGAGAAAGGTTGACGAAAGCATCAAGAAGGAAGAGGTCCTTACAAATATCAGCAGCGCAAAACTGCCTGGACCGCCCCCGGCCACCGACAACGAGGAGGAAAAGCCGACTGACGGTTCCCCGGCGCCTGATGCGACTAGTGGGTCACCGGAGATCAAGCCACCGCAGGGCAACAGCAACCCGCCTGAGAGCGGAAGCGAGAAGCCCTGAAGCAAAGCTCTTGATAATGTTGTTGTATTTCATAATGGGTCCTCCAATGGGCCCATTTTTACTAAGAGCGTCTGTCAATCGTCCCAGCCTATAGCACTTCATTCTAAACCCATCTAATTTCACTTCAGTTTTCACCCCCCTTGCCGATACCTGTTAATAGGCAAAGTCGAGAGATCGCGCTGGCGCACAAAGAAAAGTGCGCACATGGAACCGACTTTTCGCAAGTCATAAAACGATATTGAGCAGAACCCGAGGTGTCAATGATGAATACGACCGCAAAAGGCGTGGTCATTGTAGTAGACGATGACCCTTATGTGCTCGAAAGCATAGCATCCCTTCTCAAAGTCTACGGATTCATGGTCCGTACCTTTCAGGACGGCACCATGGCACTGGAATCTTTCAGGAAAGAGTCAGTGGATGTGGTGCTGACCGATGTCAACATGCCGGTGACAACCGGGATCAACGTTCTGGAAAATATCCGGGAACACGACCGGGAAACGCCTGTCATGCTCATGACTGCCTATGCCGAGCTCGATTTGGCAGTCTCCGCCATAAAAAAAGGGGCTTTCGATTTTATCATCAAACCGTACAACCCCCTCCAGCTCATCCATGCCATAGAAAAAGCAGTCGATTACAAAAGATTGCTCCAGCTCGAGAAGTACTACAAGTCCGAACTGGAACGGACCATTGCCCAGAGAACCCGCGAACTGGCCGATGCGCTGACGATGCTGAAAAGCATGAGCAGGGAAACAATCGAGCGACTAACAGCAGCGGCCGAACTACGGGACGAAGACACCGGCATGCACATATCCCGCATCGGCATGTATGCGAACAGGGTCGCCCGTACGCTCCGACTTTCGGATAATTTCGTGGAAACCATTACTGTCGCTGCGGCAATGCACGATGTCGGCAAGATCGGTATCCCTGACGCAATTCTCTTAAAGCCGTCACCGCTTACCCCGGAAGAATTCACCATCATCATGACCCACACAACAATAGGTGAAAAGATACTTCGTGGCTCTTCCCATTCCATGCTGCAAATGGCCACATCCATCGCCTTGAATCACCACGAAAGGTGGGATGGCACGGGCTACCCGAACCGGCTCCGCGGCGATGAAATCCCCATCGAAGGATGCATTGTGATGCTCGCCGATCAATATGACGCGCTACGCAGCAAACGTGTTTACAAGCCAGCCTTCGACCATGACACGGCGTGCAGGATTATTATCGAAGGTGACGGTCGCACCAGACCGGAACACTTCAACCCCCGGATTCTGGCCGCATTTATTAAAACTGCGCCGCTGTTCGATGAGATATTCACTACCAACAAGGATATAACCGCGTCCTGATGGTCGCTTCTCCCGGTTCCGTCCGAGATGTACGCCATTGATCGAGAACCGTATGCCGCCGTTCAGTTTAAAGACCAGGATCAAACAGAAGCGCACGGAAAAGGAGATAAAACACACCCTGTCATTGCTCAAGGCAACCCTTGAATCGACTGCCGACGGCATTCTGGTTATAGACCGGGATAGAAGGATCATCAGTTACAATAAAAAATTTGCCGACATGTGGCACATTCCGGATACTCTTTGCGCCATAACGGATGATGACCACCTGCAGTCGTTTGTTCTCCCCCAGATGAAATCCCCGGCAGAGTTCATCGCAAGGATCAACGAGATACACAGCTACCCCGCGTGCGATAGTTATGATGTCCTGGAATTTGCGGACGGCAGATTTTTCGAGCGGTTTTCCAACCCGCAGGCCATCGAAGATAAAATAGTCGGGAGGGTGTGGAGTTTCCGCGACATCACCGAACAGAGAAAACTTGAATGCCAGCTCAGACACTCGCAGAAAATGGAAGCCATCGGCACATTGACCGGCGGCATTGCCCATGACTTCAACAACATACTTACCGCCATCATCGGTTATGGCAACCTTATCCAGATGCAACTTGACGCATCAAGCCCCCTGCTCCACTTCCTGGAACAGTTGCTTGCCGCTACAGACAAGGCAACGTGCCTCACTAAAGGTTTGCTGACCTACAGCAGAAAGCAGCCCCTTAATCCATGTCAGGCTGATCTCAACGATATCGTTAAAAGGGTTACCAAGCTTTTGTCAAGGCTTATCAGCGAAAACATCGATTTTTCGTCCATCCTGACAGAGCGGAAGTTGGGCGTTACTGCCGACAGCGGGCAGATAGAGCAGGTCATCATGAACCTCGTCACAAACGCCAGGGATGCCATGCCCGAAGGGGGAACCATCATCATCAACACCGACGTGGCGGAATTGGACGACACTTTCATCAGAAACCAGGATTACGGGCATGCGGGAATGTACGCCCTCATCTCCGTATCGGATTCCGGCGTAGGCATGGATAAAGTAATGATGGAGAGGATTTTCGAACCGTTTTTCACAACCAAGGAGGTGGGTAGAGGCACGGGCCTCGGTCTTTCCATCGTCTATGGGATAATTAAAAAGCATAACGGCTTTATCCAGGTTGACAGCGAACCGGATAACGGCTCCGTATTCAAAGTCTATCTCCCCCTGACCAGCAATAATGCTACGGAAATGCACGTCAAACCCCAAAACGTCCAGATCGGGGGGACGGAAACCATCCTCCTCATAGAAGACAACTTAGAGGTAAGACAGCTTCTCAAAGCGCTCCTGGAGCAATACGGTTACAAGGTTATAGAAGCGGCGGACGGAGAAGACGCAATAGAAAGATTCATCGAGCACCAGGACGACATTCAGCTGCTGGTGCTCGATGTAATCATACCGAAGAAAAACGGTAGGGAAGTATACACCGAGTTGAAACAGATACGACATGACATCAGGGCACTGTTCACGAGCGGTTACAGCACCGACATAATCAGCAAGAACGGTATTATGGAAGAGGGGCTGGATTTTATCTCAAAGCCGCTCGCCCCGAGTGCCCTTCTGGCAAAGATCAGGGAGATGCTGGAGCAGCCTAGACCCTGAATTCCTCGATCCTCGTTTCGGAAAATTCGTTTTTAACGGTCATCTGTTTTTCTCTACTGTCGATCACGAATTTTATGGTACATTCCTGTCCTGGCTCGGCCCTGGTATAACGGAGGAGGATCTTTGCGGCGTTTTCCAGCTTCGTATCATCGAGCTTGCCCATGACAACCGTTAACGGGCTGCTCCCTTCGTCCCAGCGGAGAATCGCCTCGCCGGCCTGCACGGCGGTTTCCAGCACATTGTTTTCCGCCTCGTTGCGGCCGACGATGGCCTTGGTGCGGGAGCCGATACGGAAATGCCGGCCGAGCTTCAGCAAACGGAAATCGCGCAGATTGAGGGTGTCGGAGTGGTCAAAGACGTCTTTCACCTTGGAAACGAACGAAAGCTCCGTCAACAGGCAGCCACCGGCCGGGCAGGGGTAGTTCTTCACATCCAGATCATCGGCCAGCTGCATCTGCTCCTTGCGTGAACGTCCCTGGATGGCGAGGAGCCTCTCCCGATCCACCCACCCTTCCGTCTCCGGGATGGTGGGATTAAAGTGCTTGGCTGAAAGGGGGCGAAGCAGAAGCCCCTCCAGTCCGCTCTCCCGCTCGATCAGGCGGAGGGTGTCGCGGCGCTGGCTCATGGGGCGCTGTCCGAGAACCTCGCCGGTAATGACAAAATCAGCGCCGCTTTCAGCCATGTATTCCTTGGCCTTTCGGAGCAGGAAAATGCGGCAATCGATGCACGGGTTCATCCCCTTGCCGTAGCCATGTTTGGGTTTCCCGACTATTTCCAGGTATTCGACCCCCTTGTGCATGACCTTGATGGGGATGTTGAATTCTTCGGCAACCCTGACCGCCTCTGACTTGCAGCCGGAATTTTTCCCGGTGCAGGTGCAGAAGGGGGAAGTGAAGTTGAGGGCTTCAACGGCTATTCCCTGCTCCAGCATTACCTTGACGGCAAGCGTTGAATCGAGGCCGCCGGAAAGAAGGGCGAGTGCTTTTTTTTGCATGATTTCTCCTGTGGTCCCATGTCGAAGCAGAAAAGTGACGCTGCACTGCGACACGGAGCCGGATGTATTTTTTCCGAGGCTACCACATGCAGCGGAAAAAAGTAAAGCTCATGGGCGCATTTCACCAATTTAACGGGCGCCGATTGTCGATAAGCATTGAGTCAGGGAGGTGGCTATGGATAAAGTCGTCAAAGAGGGATCACTCGGATCGATCCTTCTCCAATCTCAGATCATCACCGAAGATGAACTTAAAGCGGCGCTTGAGGAACAGAAAAATTCCGTCAGCCGTATCGGCGAGGCACTGATCAAGCTTGGGGTTGTCACCCAGGAGGACATCGACTGGGCCCTCTCCAACCAGCTCAATATCCCCTATGTGAGGCTGAAGAAGGAAAATATCGGCAGGATGGCCGTCGAACGCGTTCCGGCTTCTCTTGCCCGGCGTTACAACCTCATCCCTTTATTCCTCACCGGCGATGATTTAAGCATAGCCATCGCCGATCCATTAAACAGCGAGGCTGTCAGGGCCGTGGAAAGCGCGACCGGCTGCCAGATCACTGTTTCCGTGGCGCTCATCCGCGAAATTCGCGAGATGCAGGATCTTTTCTACGGCACGGAGGAAACAGCCGCGACACTCGGTTTCTCCTCCGGCTATTTCCCGTCCCGTGCTCTCGATGCAATCAACTCCGACCTGTCCGGCGCCAGACTCCTCGACTACCTCCTCCTTTCCATTGTCCAGAAAAAGCTGGCCTCACTGTCGTTGCAGCCGATGGGAGACGGCATCCTGATCGTGGGGAGGAGCGGCGGAATAGCCAGGGAAATGGGAAAGCTCGAAGCCGCCCATTATCCCGAGCTGCTGCTGCGCATCAGAAAGCTCGCCAGGATCAATGGCACAGACGAGCCGTCAGCACGTGGTGTGCTGGCGTTCCTTCTCAAGGGGAGGAAGATACTTTACCATGCTTCCCTGCTACGCGGCCAGGGATGGGATTACGTGACCCTCAAGCTTCACATCTCGACCGCTTTCCCTGCATCCGTCGCCGATTTAGGGCTTTCGGAAGAAAAGATTCGCCAATTCCGCGAACTGGCCGCCGTTGAAACCGGCATGGTACTCTTCTCGCAACGGGATGCCGACGAGCGCTGCCGTTTCATCGACCTATACCTGGATGAGCGCGCAACCGCCGGCAAAACCGTGCTGGTCCTCGGCGACAGCGTGGGCAACGGGAGGAAAAAATTTCCGCGCATCCCCGTCCGGAAGGGACCCCAGACCGAACTGGGCGCGTTGATAATGGCGACTCTCGACCACGACCCGGACATCATCGTCATCGAGGACGCCACCGACAGCCAGGCCTTCATCGCCGCAGGCAAGGCGGCCATGCGCGGCAAGCTGGTATTGGCGGGCATTTCCTTCGGAGGCATCACGGCAACCTTCAAGAACCTCCTTTTCTACTGGCACAAAAGCTATTTCATCCCGACCTTCGTCAAGGGGGTGATCTCCTTCAAGGGGCTCCTCATCCTCTGCCCGCACTGCAAGTTGAGCTATCAGCCGACGCCCGAGGAGAGTGCCGCCCTGCGCATTGCGGTTCCGGCCACCACAAGCTACCGGGCCAAGGGATGCCAGGCCTGCGACCATACGGGCTATGCGGGCCGCAAATACCTGATGGGGCTGATCCCTTTCGACAGCCCCATGCTGGAAGCGTTTGAAGCCGCCAGGGACAGCGCTGAAATCCTCGACTACCTCAACGGCAAGGGATACCGCGGCATACGGGAAGAGGGTCTGGATCTGTTGAATGCCGGCGAGATATCGCCGGAAGAATTTGCCGCTGCAATCATCTATTAACGGAGCACCGACACATGGCACGCATTGACGCACTATTTAAAATGATGCACGAACAGGGAGCCTCGGACCTGCACCTCTCCACCGGCGCCCCCCCCATCTTCCGCCTGCATGGAGAAATGGAGCGCCTGAACTTCAAGGCGCTGGCCCACGAGGACCTGAAGTCCATCCTTTACGAGATCCTCAGCGAGAAACAGATAGCCGATTTCGAAGCGCGAAAGGACCTGGATTTCGCCTATTCCGTGCCGGGCCTCGCCCGCTTCCGCGGCAACATCCTCATGCAGCATCGAGGGATTGCGGCAGTTTTCCGCATCATCCCCAGTAAAATCCTCACGGCCGACGAGCTGAATCTCCCGGAAGGGGTGCGCAAGCTGACCATGCTGAGGAAGGGGCTGGTCCTCGTCACCGGCCCGACCGGTTCCGGTAAATCCACCACCCTGGCGGCAATGATCGACCTGATAAACTCCACCCGCCGCGAACATATCCTCACCCTGGAAGACCCGCTTGAATTCATCCACGAAAACAAGATGTCCCTCTTCAACCAGCGCCAGATCGGCGAGCATTCAGAGAGTTTCGCCGCTGCGCTCCGCGCCGCCCTGCGTGAGGACCCGGACGTGATCCTCGTCGGCGAGATGCGCGACCTGGAGACCATCAGCCTGGCCATGAGCGCCGCAGAGACCGGCCACCTCGTCTTCGGCACCCTCCACACCAGTTCCGCGGCCAAGACCGTGGACAGGATCATCGATGTTTTTCCCAAGGATGCCCAGGAGCAGGTGCGCGCCATGCTCTCCGAATCACTCAAGGGGGTCATCAGCCAGCAGTTGCTGAAAAACGCAGACGGCAAGGGAAGGACGGCTGCTCTGGAGATCATGATGGGCACCCCGGCCATCGGCAACCTGATCCGCGAGGGGAAAACGTTCCAGATCCCCTCCATCATGCAGACCGCCCGGAAAGACGGCATGCAGCTCATGGACCAGCACCTGCTCGACCTGCTGAAGACGAAGAAAGTAGCCCCGGAAGAGGCATACCGCTGCTCCGCCGACAAGAAGCAGTTCGAGCAGTACCTCCCTGACCGGCCGCAGCAGTAGGCAATCTAAGTCAGATGATTTTCAGGAAAGTGGGCGACGCGCGGTGACGAAGAGCGATGTGCCGATCGGCATGGAATAACGCTTGAGGAGGAGGTTCTCCGCTCGAACGAGACTCAGAAGAAGGCTGTTCACCGACGCCGTCGACAGACCGACGTCCGACGCGACTTCTTCCGCTTCGGGCGAGCGGGGAAGGAATCGCTTTGCCAGGCGGCAGAAGGCGATGGGAATGAAAAGGAAACCGAGACGGTAGGTTGATCTTTCGACGCAAAACCCCTCCTCTGCCAGCAGGGGAAGGAGTTCTTTACGCGTGTAACGCTTGCGGGTATGGACGGCAATGTCGTGGGTGCTCCGCAGAAACTCGTAGGCCGGCAGGTTGAGGATGAGGAGCCCCCCCGGCTTGAGTGCCCGGTAAAATTTTGCGAGTATCTCCGCATCATCGGCTACGGCACGGTGGTAAAGCACGTCGATGGAGGTGACCACGTCATAGCGCTCCTCCCCCAGATCGGCATGGTTGAGATCGGCACAGGAAACGGCAGTGAGTCCCCGAGCCCGACTGAATGCGATGGCTTGTTGCGACAGATCGCATCCTTCCACCTCACCGAATTTCTCAAGAAGCTGGCAGAGACGGCCGGTGCCGCAACCGGCATCGAGTATCCGGAGAGTGCGCCCGCTCTGCTGCTCTTTCGCCACGAACTCCAGGATGAGCTCATGGAGCGAGGCATACCACCAGTGACGGTCCTCGACCTTGAACATCTGTTCATATTCCCGTTCGTTCATCCCTGGTCCTTTTTCCCCGCTAACGGCTGGTTTCGGAAAAATGATCTGATTGCCTCGACGACCCGTCCCGCCTCTTCTGCCAAAAGATCGGGGTACATGGGCAATGACAGGATTTCTTCCGCCAGACGCTCGGTCACCGGCAGGGAACCCTGCCGGTAACCGAGGAACCTGTAGCCCCGCATGAGATGGATCGGCGTCGGGTAGTTGATGCGGGTCTCGATGCCGCACCCTTCCAGGTAGTTCTTGAGTTCATCCCTCCTGCCGGTTCTGATGGTGTAAAGGTAATACTGGTGGGTCCTGTCGCTTTGCACAAGAGGCAGGACGATATCCCCTACCCCTTCCAGACCGCCCGTATAGATTGCCGCTATCTTTTCCCGCCTCTTTATCTCTTCATCGAGGGCAGGGAGACGGAAGTCGAGGAGCGCCGCCTGAAGTTCGTCGAGCCGCGAGTTGTACCCTTCCTCTTCCGAATAGTACCCCCCCTCCATGCCGTAGAAGCGGAGCCGACGGAGACGTTGGTGAAGATCTTCCCGCTTCGTCATGGCCATGCCGCCATCACCAAACCCGCCGAGAACCTTGGTAGGATAGAAGGAGAAGGCCCCCACGGCGCCGAAACTCCCGACCCGCCTCCCCCGATAGACGGCCCCTGCGGCCTGGGCACAGTCTTCCACCACCTCTACCTCCCTGCTGCGAGCCACGTCAAGCAGGGGCTCCATATCGACCGGCTGGCCATAGAGGTGCACCGGCAGGATGCACCTGGTGCGGGAGGTGACGGCCTCCTCAAGCCGGGTCACATCCATGAGGAAGGTATCCGCCTCCACATCGACGAAGACTGGCATGGCACCGGTAGCCCGGATCGCCGCGACGGTCGGCACTGCGGTATTGGCAACGGTGATCACCTCGGCTCCCGGCCCGATATCGAGCGCCTTGAGCGCCAGGAAGATGGCGTCTGTGCCCGAATTGACCCCGACCCCGAACCGGCTGCCGCAGAAAGCGGCGAAGTGTTCCTCGAATGCCGCCACCCGGCTGCCGAGGATGAGGCGACCCGAGGCAAAGACTTCGTCGACTAAAGCAAGTATCTCCTCGCGGTTCCGCCGGTAATCATCCAGATAGTCCCAGTAACGCACCGGCGCCTGATCGCTACACTCTCCCCTATTGCCGATCTTCTTCATGGCGGCATCCTTTCTCCATTTGGTCAGCGAGGCGGGCAAGCCTCCTTGTTCGCTGGTGCATTTCCCCGAAATCCCCACCGTTTCGCACGACAGCGCAGACGTGCTCGATCATGAGCCGGAAGTGATCGCAGGCGGGAACTGTGAATGACGTGTCACGCTCGCCGCAGGTCACCCGTATCATATTCGCCAGATCGGCGGGGGTCGTATAGGCCCGATCCACCCTTATCTTCCCCAGCTCGCCGATGATTTCATAATACGACTCGTACTGCTGGCCAAAGGCGATGGAGAAGATAAATACCTCTCCGGCAGAGGTAAGAGCCGTACCATGCATCGCCACATTGAGCCCGCTGCGGTCGAGGGCGAACCCTCTGAACCGGTAGGAATCGCCCTGCAAACAATGCAGCGCCGTGCTCAAAGGATAACGGGCGAGGTCGTGGAAAGCGCCTCCCCCCCTCTCCGGGTCAAGGCGGAAATTGCCGGCAGCGGGGACAGGGAAAGCAAAGACGCTCCTCAGGGATCTGATCCGGCCGATTCGCCCCGAATCGATAAGACCCTTCACTGCGGCATGCTGGGGGTGATGGAGATACATGAGGTTCTCGTAGAGGAGAACTCCCCGCTCTTCGGCGCAGCGGAGCATCCTTTCGACCGAGGCGGCAGAAAGGCCGAGCGGCTTTTCGCAGATGACATGTTTCCCGCTTTGCAGGGCACGCACCGTCCACTCTTCGTGGAGATGGTTCGGCAGCGAGAGATAGACCAGCTCTATCTCTTCGTGGGCTAAAAGCTCCTCATAGCCGAGTACTGCATACGTTTCCCCGGCAAGGGAAGCGGCGGCCCGCCGGTTCCGGCTCGCTACCCCCTTGAGAACGGCTCCTCCACAGCCACGAAGCGCAGGAATGAACTTCCGGCAAGCAATGTCCGAGCAGCCAAGAATCCCCACGCGCACTCTCTTGTCAGCAGTTAGCGCCATAACCGATTCCTTTATATGTACACAACGTCAGCCGACGACATCGTAAATGGCTATCCCCATGCTCGACATATCTCCTGCACTTCCATCTTTCTACCCACTACAACAGGCAGGAGATGATACTCCGTGCACATGAATTGATGGTCTCTCCAAGATGGAGAAAGAAGCGGACCTGGGTTTCCGATATCCAGTTAAATTCCGGAGGAAGACCGAGATCTACCCCCTCAGGGAGTTGCAGAATCCGGTGCAGGTGGGTTTCCTGAAAGAAACGTGCCCCCTCCTCGGCCTGATAATTTTGCCGGAGCACCGGAAACCGGCCGTCGCCGGAGAACTCGTCGAAGAGGAACGGTTTCGGCAGCTTTTCGTTACCGACATAGTTGCCGGGAGTGAATTGCACCGTGGGGGCCAATTGGACGATGCTACGGTTCCCCACCTCGGCCTTGGCCTGCATGAGGAAATGCCTTTCGCCCCTATGGACTTTTGTGAGCAGGCCAATGATGCCGCATTCCGGATTGGCGAGGATCGGCTGGCTCCAGACGGGGACTTCCCGTCCGGCAGAGCTGACATTGATGCCGATGACCCGGAAAAAACGCCCTTCCCTGTGAGAAAAATAGCCGTTCCCGTCCAGGTTCCACTCCTTCAGGGTGTTCAGCCCCACCCTTTTGGCCAGGATATGGTTGGCCGACCTCTGATCATCGAGCCACTGGATGGTTTCGGCCAAGCCGGCAGCGGTATCACGGCAAGACGGGTTTGTCCGCCTGCCGGAAACGCCCCGGGAAAGGACTAAAGAGACCAATATGCTTCGGGTGCAGGCGTGGATCAGATTGTCGCGACGTATCAGGTTTGATATCTGGCGCAACGTGAGCCAGATGAATTCCCCGGGGAGTTCCCGCAGCTCATGGTCGGCCAGCTGGATGATCATGTTGCGGTTCGATTTGAAGAGGAAACGGCCCCCGTCTTCGGTCTGGAGTTTGGCGAACAGCACGCGATCCCTGGGGGGGTTGAGGAAGAATTCCACCAACGGCGGAAGGCTTCCGCCATGGGCTTTGGTGTAGTTGCTGTACGTTGCCTGGACCGTTGGCGAGAGCTGCACCGAATTTATGTTGCCGGGCTCCTCCTTTGCCTGGAGACAAAAATGGAGCACGCCGTTGATCCTCTTCACGAGGATGCCGAGGATCCCTATTTCCGGTTGGTCTATGATCGGCTGGTCCCACTCCAGTTCGCCGGCGGCAGTGCGATGTCTCGCCTTTACCCCGGTCACGGTGAAGAACATCCCGGAATCATGGCGGATGTTGCCGGTGCCGGGCTCTATGCGCCATCGCCTCATCTCCCCCAGGGGAATAGATTCAATGCTCAATCGGGGAGTTGCCAGCCACCCGGCGATCCAATCGTCAACGTATCGGTCAGAGTAAAGGGCGTACTCCGTGGTGCGGGAAAGGCGGATTTCCCTGGTTGTTTGCTGATCGAACCCCAGAATGTCGATCCGCCGCTCTGGTTCGGGCGATTTTCGTTTTGGGGCACTAGGCGCCTGGCGAGCTCTTTTCATGGCCATTGTTGTCAGGTTCCTTATGTATGCAGGCGAACTGTAGTTTCCTCTGGGAGGAGAACTTTTCCCTGACCACGAACTGCGGGTCGCTGTTCAGTGACAGGTATATCCTCCCCACGTATTCTCCGACAACGCTGACGGCGAGAAATTGAAAGCCGCGGAAAAAGGTGGTAATCGCCGTCAGCGTCTCGTATTCGCTCGGGTCCTGCAATTGGGGGAGAAGATAAGAAATGTAGGTGGAAATGCCCACATAGCACCCCACAATGGTCATGGCGAGCCCGATGACCCCAAGTATCCTGAGGGGGATAAGGGAATAGCTTACCACCATGTTCCCCCAGAGCGAAATGAGCTTCCCCAGCGTGTAGCCGGAGTTGCCGTGTTTTCTTTTTTCGTGTCGCACCTCAACCCTGCCGATGTTGGCCGTGGAGCGCAAAATTATGGCGTCGATGTAAGGGTCGGGACCGGTGTACTTGATGATCTCGTTCACAAGAAACCGGTTCATTATCTTAAAGCTCGACAGGTAGAGGTTTGCCGGTTTCTGAAGAATAATGTTCGCCATCTTGTCGTTGAACCGGCTGCCAAGATTACGGAAAAAGCTGTCGCGTTTGGCGTAATAATGGGTATAGACCACGTCGAATCCCTTTTCGATTTCATCCACGAGGCGGCCGACCTCCTCGGGCGGGTTCTGGAAGTCGTCGTCCATGATGACGCAAAGGTCGCCGGTGGCATGGTTGAGACCAGCCATGACCGCACTGTGTTCACCGAAGTTGCGGGCTAGCCTGATATAGCTGATGCTGCCGCGGTGCGTTTCGTGGAGTCTCCGACAGATCAGGTGGGTGCTGTCCTGGCTGTTGTCGTTGACGAGAACTATTTCAAATGTGAATCTCTTGCCGTAGAGATTGATCAGGGTGTTGCATAGCGATTCAATGGTTTTTTCCGCATTGTAAACAGGGATGACAATTGAGAGTCTGGTCATGACAGCTCCTTCAAAAGAATATCCTGTTACTGCACCGGAACAATCCTGCATCCTCGCAGGCCGGCAGCCGCACATATTTGATTGCACGTTTCGGAGAGGGCCCGACAGGCATCAGGCCTGCATCCGGACATGTAAGTCGGGACGAAACCAAAACCGATTCTTCGAATATGGCTTAATCTAATAAGCGGGAATTGATCAGGAAATGGAAGGAGGCGCTCGCGAAAATCTGTTCGGAATGAAATGAAATGAAGGAAGGATCGAGGTTTTTGTGAAGATAGAAGTCCCATCCTTGTTCAATAACTGCACGTGCACATGCAAAACAACGGCGGATGCTGCTGTACCTACCTTCTTGTTGGATTCATAGCAGGGCTTGATCTGGTTCTTGACGATGGCGCGGGGGCGGGGCTTGGGTTTTGACGAGGAGGAAGAAAGCCCCATAAGACTTGGCAGCCTCATTCCTAACGTGACAAGTCCTAAGGTGAGAAACACCAGGATCAATGAAACATACATTTTTCGGACAAAAGAGTTATGCAACAGAACACCATAAGGAGTTTATGTGAAAATGAAGCCTACATTACAGTTTATACAGAATTCCAACAATTGACGCAAGGTTTTATCCGTGCGGCAGCGGTCCTTAGATTGGCCTAACATCGACAACCGGGAATAAGCCGGGCGTCATCCTTGCGGCAACAGTCCATTTCCATTTCCATTACTTAACAACAGTTATCATTTAATGGTCTTTTTCATCAGAGCCGTGTCAAATAAATCTGCCGCTTTATTTGGCAGCCTGCTATATGCATCTGATTTATTGCACCTTTTCACTGTCTTCAACACATTATCCACAACACTTTACACAAGGTCTGTGGAACGCCGCCGACAAAGGTCTCATTCAATCCAAAGCCATTTCTCCAAATCGGCAATGTACCAGACACGAAATGCGTCCATACGGGTCATTGCACCCAGCGACATAATTGTTGATGCCCTCTCAAAAATAGTTTAGGCCGCTTGAGACATAATGCGGTCGATTCGTCAATTGACAGGACACCTCAGCAACAAATTACGTTCATTTAATGCACTCCCAAAAGGGATAGTATCAATCCGTTACGGCTGGAGCGATTCGAAGTTAAATGTAGGCGGCGAAGAAAAAGGGGTTACGGCATAAGCCGTAACCCCTTGAATTTTGGTCGGGATGACTGGATTCGAACCAGCGGCCCCCTGCTCCCGAAGCAGGTGCGCTACCAGGCTGCGCTACATCCCGACATTGGGTTTTATAGCTGTTTGCCGTTCTTTTGTCAACAGTTTCGGCTGGTAAAATTCAAGAAAAACATTGTCATAATGTTTCCGAAGTGCTAAAAATTAGCAGTTAATCCTGTTATTAATACTGTTGGCGAGATTTCATGGCCTACCGCTGTCTGCACGAATTCCTGGCAAGGTTGGAAGAGATGGGAGAGCTGCACCGGGTAACGGTGGAGGTGGACCCGGTCCTGGAGATAGCGGAAATCACCGATCGCATGTGCAAGTCTGCGCATGGCGGCAAGGCGCTTTTGTTTGAGCGGGTCAAGGGAAGCGCCTTCCCGGTGGCAACCAACCTGTTCGGCTCTTACCGCCGTGTCTGTGAAGCCTTGGACATCAGTGAACTCGGCCAGCTCAGCCGGCTCATGGAGGAACTGCTTCCCCTTCAGCCTGCATCATCCGGGCAAACGATTGATGACCTCCACAGCCTGGCGTTGTCCCGTTTCACCCCACTGCTCGCAAATAACGGAGACTGTCAGGCAGTAGCAGATTATAACCCTGATCTTCGTAAATACCCTTTGTTGAAGAGCTGGCCCGGGGATGCGGGGCGTTTTATCACTCTCCCCCTCGTTTTCACCCGCGATCCGGAAACAGGCACGCAGAACTGCGGCATGTACCGCGTCAGGGTTTTCGACGAAAACAGTGCCGGCATGCACTGGAATCCAGGGAGCGGGGGCGCGGGGCATTACTGGAAATACCAGTCGCGCGGGGAGCGAATGCCGATCGCCATCGCAGTGGGCGGCGACCCGGTACTGATTTGGTCCGCTTCCCTGCCGCTGCCGGAGACAGTTGACGAAATGGCGTTTGCCGGTTACCTCCGCAACGAGCCGGTCAGCATGGTCCGCTGCCTGACCAGCGGGATCATGGTGCCAACCAACGCGGAGATGGTGATCGAAGGCTACCTGGACCCGGGCGAGGCGCGGGATGAAGGTAAATTCGGCAATCACACCGGTTATTACACGACGGCGGGAAACGTGCCGGTCGTCCATGTTACATGCATAACACACCGCAACGGGATGATCTATCCGGCAACCGTTGTCGGTCCTCCCCCCATGGAGGACTGCTATCTGGCCAAGGCAACCGAACGGCTGCTGGTCCCTCTCAGCAGGCGGCAAGTTCCCGCCATTGTCGATATCAACCTCCCCATGGAGGGAATCTTTCACGGTTGTGCCGTTGTTGCCATACAGAAGGAGCACGCCGGACAGGCCCGTCAGGTCGTGCAGGAGTTGTGGCGCACGGGCTGGCTGCGTAAGGCCAAGCTGCTCATTGTTGTAGACGCGGATGTGCCGGTGAACGACCTCTCCCTGGTGGGATGGAAGGTAGTAAACAACGCGGAGTGGCCCCGGGATCTGATCTTTGCTGACGGCAGGATGGGACTGGACGCCACGGGTAAACTGGCGGAGGAAACGGACGGTATCCGGCGCCGGGAAATCCGCAAGGATGAATTTATCAGCAAGCTGGTCAAGAGGAAATGGCGGGAATATGGGTGCGCATGAATTGGGACGGGTCAGAGAGCCGCAGATGAACCTGTTCGACAAAATCAAGGTATTCCTGGAGATGATCAAGTTCTCCCATACCATCTTCGCCCTCCCCTTTGCTTTTACCGGCGCATTGCTGGCCGCGCGCGGCCTGCCGACTGCCTACCAGACGCTCTGGATACTCATGGCCATGGTCGGCGCCCGCACCGCAGCCATGAGCCTGAACCGGCTGATCGACGCGGAGATCGACGGGCAAAATCCGCGAACCAGGGGGCGCGCTCTGCCGGCAGGCTTGCTCAGCAAGGGGATGGTGGCTGTTTTCATTGTCCTCTCCCTCACCCTCATGCTCTTTGCCGCCCGGATGCTCAACCCTTTGTGCCTCTATCTTTCGCCGGTGGCGCTTTTTTTTCTCGTGCTCTACTCCTATTGCAAGCGCTTTACCGCTCTGGCCCATGTGGTGCTCGGGCTTTGCCTGGCTGCCGCGCCCCTCGGCGCCTGGATCGCCATTGCCGGCACGATTGAACTCCCTGCCGTGCTCCTGGCTTTGGCGGTTCTTCTCTGGGTGGCCGGATTCGACATCCTTTACGCACTAAAGGACCTGGAATTCGACCGGACCAGAGGACTCCACTCCATCCCGGTACGGCTCGGCGTCTCCGGCTCACTCTGGACTGCCCGCATCTTCCACCTGCTGATGATCGCTCTTTTGACCGGTCTCTTCTTTCTACTGCACCTCGGTCCGTACTTCCTCGTCGGCCTGACCATTACCGTCATCTTGACTGCCTACGAACACTGGCTGCTCCGCGACGGCGACCTGACCAGGCTCGACGCAGCGTTCTTCAACATGAACGGCTATATCAGCGTCACCGTTCTCGTCTTTACCCTGCTCGATATCCTGTTTCACCGGGGGGGGGCATGAACAGCCGGCATTTTACCCTCGCCATTACCGGCGCGTCAGGGGCGGTCTACGGCCTGCGCCTCGCTCAAGAGCTGCTTCGCAGCAGGGTGCGACTCAACCTGCTCATCAGCAAGGCCGGCTTTGCCGTGCTCAAAGAAGAATGCGCCCTGGATTGGCAAGGAAGCACTGAAGAGGTTCAGCACCGGCTGTGCGGCTATTTCCAGGCAAGCGAAACGAGTCTCCGTTATTATGCCGGGGATGATCTGTCTGCACCCATAGCGAGCGGCTCGGCAACGGCTCATGCCATGATCGTCGCTCCCTGCAGCATGGGAACCCTCTCCCGCATCGCCTGCGGCAATTCAGGAAATCTGATCGAGCGCTGCGCCGACGTCATGCTCAAGGAGCGGCGGACACTGATTGTCGTTCCGCGCGAGACGCCGTTGCACGAGGTGCACCTGGAGAACATGCTCAGGCTGTCCCGCCTGGGAGCGCACATGCTCCCGGCCATGCCGGCCTTCTACCACAAGCCGGGGTCGGTTGACGACATGGTAAACTTTATCGTCGGCAAGGTGTTGGACATGCTGGGCATGGAGCACCAGCTCTTCAAACGCTGGGGTAACAGCGGTGAATAGTAAATAGTGTCCATCCGGAAACTCCGGATGTGACACTATTGGTTTCCAATTCGGAAACGAGGAATTTTTCGTCCTGGCAAGGAAATCGAGGGGTTGCGCGGAGGCGTACACGGGTACGCCGCACAAGCAAGCCTGAAGATTGACACCGCCAGGGCGGAAAAGAACCGTTTCCGGATGGAAACTAAATAGTGAAGGATCTGTGATTAAGACCTGGATCTTTTGAGAATGAGGCGTAATGATTTCCCTTGCATCGATAACCGAAAAAGTCCGCGCCGGCGTGCGCATCAGCGACGACGAAGCCCTGTTCCTGTTCAATTCGAACGATCTTCTCGCCATCGGCGAACTGGCGGCCCTTGCCAATGAAGCGAAAAACGGCAGTCGGGTCTTCTTCAACGTCAACCGCCACATCAACCATACAAACATCTGCGTCAACCGCTGCAAGTTCTGCGCGTTTTCGCGCACCGCGGACGAGCCGGGCGCCTACCTCCTCGACCTGCAGGAGATCGGCAACCGGGCAACCGAGGCCCTGCATCAGGGAGCGACCGAGATCCACATCGTCGGCGGTCTCCATCCCGATCTCCCCTTCGAGTTCTACCTGGAGATGCTGAGAACGATCAAGGCGGTCTCGCCGACCCTCCATATCAAGGCATTTACCGCCGTGGAGATCGATTATCTGGCGCAGATTTCCGCTCTTTCCGTTGCCGAAACACTCGCCCAGTTGAAGGGTGCGGGGCTTGGCTCGCTGCCGGGAGGGGGAGCGGAGATATTCAGCGAAAAGATCCGCGACGCACTCTGCCCGGAAAAGATTTCCGGCCGGAAGTGGCTCGCCATCATGGAAGAGGTCCACGAGGCCGGGCTCAAGTCCAACGCCACCATGCTCTACGGCCATCTGGAGAGCTTTGCAGACCGGGTGGACCACATGCGGCAGCTGCGGGAATTACAGGATCGGACCGGCGGCTTTCAGGTATTCATCCCCCTCGCCTTCCAGCCGGAGAATACGCCGCTCAAGCTGGATAAAAAGGCCGGCACCAGCGGCGTCGACGACCTGAAGACCCTGGCCGTAGCCCGGATCTATCTGGATAACTTCGCCAACATCAAGGCCTACTGGGTGATGCTCGGCGAAAAGATCGCCCAGGTTTCCCTGGCGTTCGGCGTCAACGACCTGGACGGCACGGTGGTGGAGGAAAAGATCGGCCACGACGCGGGAGCGGCATCGCCGCAAACCATGAGCCGGGACGATATCGTCGCCTTGATACGAAAGGCTGGGAGAACGCCGGTGGAGCGGGATACGCTTTACAATGAGCTGCACACTTACTGATCCATCTGTTTGCCGCCTGGAGGCATGACTCGATTTTCCTTTGTCTCTTGGCGCATTAGTGGTTAAATGAATCTCAATTTAGCCGGTACTGGAATTATGCTGCGAACGATAACGGATAAAATAAACGCCGGACTTCCGATTACCAGCGATGAAGCCCTCTGGCTCCTGACCGGTGCCGACCTACTGGCGGTCGGCAAGCTTGCCGACGGCATCCGCCGCCGCATGCACCCGGAGGACCGGGTCACCTTCGTGGTAGACAGAAACGTCAACTATACCAATGTCTGCGAGTCAAAATGCCGATTCTGCGCCTTTTACCGCGATGAGGGCGCCACAGACGCCTATCAGCTCGATAACGACGCCATATTCGCCAAGATCGCCGAGCTCGTGGCACAGGGAGGGACTCAACTCCTCATGCAGGGGGGGCTTCACCCCCATCTCGGCATCGAGTTTTTCGAAGAGCTCTTCCGCGGCATCAAAGCGCGCTTCCCCCAGGTGCAGAATCACTCCCTGTCGCCGGCAGAGGTGACCCAGGTTGCCAGGATCTCCGGCCTGACGATTCCCGAGACCCTGCGGCGGCTGAAAAACTCCGGTCTCGACTCCATCCCCGGCGGTGGTGCGGAAATCCTCGTTGACAGCGTGCGCCGGGAAATTTCGCCAAAGAAGATAGGCTGGCAGGGATGGGCGACGGTAATGCGGGAAGCGGCAAAATTGGGAATGCCGACCACGGCGACCATGATGTTCGGCAGCTGCGAACAACCGGAGGACATCATCGAGCACCTGTTCCGGGTCAGAACACTTCAAGCCGAAGGTGGAACCTTTACCGCCTTCATCCCCTGGACCTACCAGCCGGGGAATACCGAACTGGGTGGGACCACGGCCAGCGGCGTGGAATACCTCAAGGTGCTCGCCCTGTCCCGCATCGTTCTGGACAATATCGCCAATGTCCAGGCCAGTTGGGTGACCCAAGGGGCAAAGATGGCCCAGGTGGCCCTCTTTTTCGGCGCCAACGACCTGGGAGGGACCATGCTGGAAGAAAACGTCGTGGCTGCAGCGGGCTGCACCTTTCGCATGTCCCGGGAAGAGATGATCGATCTGATCCGCGGCGCCGGCTTCAGCCCGGCACGGCGCACCACCACCTATGAGATATTGGAAGAGTATTAATCAATAACGGAGTTGCCATGATTCCCTTACGGAAAAACATTGCCGGGATGGCCGGCTACGTTCCGGGCTACCAGCCGGAGGACCCGGCAGCGTATATCAAGCTCAATACCAATGAAAATGCCTACCCTCCGTCGCCAAAGGTGCTGGAGGCTATCATGGCAGAGGTCGGCGAAGGGCTGAGGCGTTATCCCGATGCCGCCAGCCGGGCCGCTCGCGAGGCGGCAGCGCGACTCTACGGATTTCTCCCCGAATGGATCGTCATGGCCAACGGCTCAGATGAGGTACTGAACAATCTGATCAGGGCATTCGCCGACGAAGGGGATGAGATCGCCTATGTTTATCCGTCTTACTCCTACTATGCAACGCTGGCGGAAATTCAGGGAGCACGGGTCAAGACTTACGGCCTGACCGATGACTGGAAACTGGCCGATTTCCCTGAGCGCTACGACGGCAAGATCTTTTTCCTCACCAACCCTAACGCTCCCTATGGTTTCACCTTCAGCCGGGAATTCATCGAAGAGCTGGCTGGACGGGTTGCAGGGATGTTGGTAGTGGATGAAACGTACGCTGATTTTGCCGGCGACACCGCCATCGATCTGGTGCGCAAATATGAAAACGTCGTCGTGACGCGCACCCTTTCCAAAAGTTATTCCCTGGCGGGAATGCGCCTCGGCTTGGCAGTGGCACGACCGGAAGTGATCGCCGCCCTCGACAAGATCCGCGATCATTACAACCTTGATCGCCTCGCACAGGCAGCGGCAGTAGCTGCGTTAGGCGATCAGGATTATTTTCGCGAAGCTGTGCGAAAAATCTGTGAAACCCGCGACTGGTTCAGCGCAGAGTTGCGCAAATTGAGGTATTCCGTCATTCCTTCGAGTGGCAACTACGTCTTCACCACGCCTCCGGATCGGGATGGCGCAAGGGTTTACCAAGGTTTGTTCGACCGGAAAATACTGGTGCGCCACTTTTCCGACCCTAATCTTGCGCACGGCCTGCGCATCTCCATCGGAACCCGTGAAGAAATGGAAAAAACAATGGAAGCCCTGCGCGAAATCGGTTGACCTTGCGCGCAGTTGATTTATTTTCACCATCAGCAAGCATTTTCAGATGCGGAACGGCGGATTTTTTGCAAAAGCAAACGAATAAATACCAACAAGAGTCAACTGACATAATTGAAGACCAGCAAGCGTTGAACCACCTCGTGGAACGACTCAACGACGAAACAACCCTTGCCTTTGACCTGGAAGCGGATTCGCTCCATCACTACACGGAAAAGGTCTGCCTGATCCAGGTCTCGACAAATTCGGAAACAGCCCTCATCGATCCGCTTGCCCCCCTGGATCTCTCCCCGCTCGCGCCTATTCTGGCAAATCCTGCCGTCCGCAAGGTTTTTCACGGTGCGGATTATGATATGCGTTCACTCTACCGCGATTTCGGCTTCGAAGTACGCAATCTCTTCGACACCATGATTGCCAGCCAATTCCTCGGCGAAAAGGAAGTCGGGCTTGCCGCAGCATTGAAAAAAAGATTCGGTGTAGAGCTGGACAAGAAATATCAGAAGGCGGACTGGAGCAAGCGCCCTTTTTCTCCGCAGATGATCGAGTACGCCATGAAGGACACCTCGCTCCTCATCAAGCTTTACCTGCAACTGGAGGATGAACTGCGCGCAAAGGGGAGACTTGCCTGGGTAGAAGAGGAATCGGAAATCGTTTCCTGCGTCAGGGCTGCGTCACGGGACAATGAACCGCTCTTCCTCCGCTTTAAGGGAGCGGCGAAGCTGAAGCCCAGATCGCTTGCCGTGCTGGAGAAACTGCTGGTTTTCAGGGACGAGCGGGCCAGGAAAAGAGATGTCCCCCCGTTCAGGATTCTTGGCAACGAGCCTCTTCGCGAACTGGCGGAACTTCTACCGCGCACAGCCGCAGATCTGACCGGCATACCCGGCATATCGCAGAAACTCATCGATACGTACGGCCGGGAGATACTTAACGTCGTTGCACAAGGATTGTCGATTCCTGCCGAGAAACTGCCGCATTATCCTACCGTGCAACGGGTGATAAAGGATCGTTATCAGGAAGAACGCCTGAAACGGCTCAAGGAGTGGAGAGAAGGCAAGGGGGCGGAGCTGGGGCTGAGCGTGGGGATTATTGCAAATAACAGCCTGCTCGAAGCTTTGTCGGAAGCAGCTCCCGATAGCGTGGAAAAACTGGCGGGCATTCCGGGCTTAAAGCGCTGGCAGAAGCAGGAATTCGGCGCCGAACTACTGGATTTGCTCAAAAACGTTTCATAATTTACTGGGCAGTTTTTTCCTTCTCGCTTTCATCACTGCCGAACAGAAAATCAAATTCATCCATTGATACCCCCTCCTGCTCCGGAATCACGCTTTTTGCAGCCTTGGCAGGGGCGGGGTTTTCTTCCTGGGCAAAAAAGTCTTCCATTTCAAACTCATCCTGGGCAGCGTCAAATGAAACGGGGGTACTCTCCTTCGTATCAGCAACTGCCGCGGCTTCAGCAAAACCCTCGAACTCCAGGGTTGCTCCTCCCCCGATAACTGTCGCAAACGGGGTTTCAACCGATGAGTTTGATTCGAGGAGATCGGCAAAGCTCTCCTCAACGGGTGGCTGGACAGCTGAAAGCGCCGCGGCCTGCTGGCTTGACTCTTTTGCCACTTCTTCGAAGGAAAATTCTCCAAATGAATCTGTCGGGGATTCTTCTCCGAAAGAAAATAACCCTGCATCATCTTTTTCACCCTGAACTGAACCCATGTCAAGGCCCGGAATCGATTCCTCCTGCTTCGGAGACTCTTCCGCCAAGGACTCATCCCAGCTGAACGAGTTATCTTCGACTAGCGGCTCTGCGATGTTTTCAGGAACTGGTTGCTCCAGTATCGAGCTAGCAATTGTAAAACCCATTGCGGGAGCTTCAGCCGCTTTCGCCATAAAAGGAAGAATTACCGGACGGATGCCGAGGGAGTCCTTGAATGCAACGAGATCAATGCTGCATTTTTTGCAATTGTCCAGAAATTCAAAACTGTTGTAACCGCATTTCGGGCATTTCATGAGTTCCGCTCCCCTTGTCCGCTTCGCCTGCTGATTTTGTCCGGCCGCTTGGCCGTCCGTCCGGTAGCAAGCAGTAAAACATTCCCTGCCGCCCCTGAGAGTGATTAACTTTATTCAGCCGATATCGCCCCAGTAAAACTGCAGAATTGACAGTATAATGATACCTGCAGTTTCAGTTCTGACGATCCGTTTACCAAGTGAGAGGGGAATAAAACCGCATGCAGATGCGGCGGCCGCCTCTTCAGCAGTAAGCCCCCCCTCGGGGCCGACAAGCACGGCGATGCTTTCCGGAATGGGAAGTCCGGACAGGGTTTCCTTGAGCCGGTTCCCCTGCTCTTCCTCCCAGAGCAACAGCTTAACAGAATGTTGCGCTGCCTGCAATACTTCCGACAGGTTTTCAGCCAGCGTCACCTGCGGGACTGTCCGCCGTTTTGACTGCCGCGCAGCCTCCGTTGCTATGCGTCGCCAACGCTCGATACGTTCCATGCCACGCTGATGCGTGACTTTGGCAATGGATCTTGCGGCCGTAAAGGGCACTATCTCTGCGACACCCAACTCCGTGCATTTCTGGACGATAAATTCCAGTTTATCCCCTTTCGGCATCCCCTGGTAGAGAGTGATACGCGGCCCATTATCTCCCGTTGGCGCCGCCGGCCCCTCCTCCACCCTGATTTCGAGGCTTTTGGCTCCGACTGCGGTAATGACGCCGGTGCATTCCCTCCCCGCCCCATCGGCCAGGATTACGCTGGCCCCCGCTTTCAGGCGCAACACCTTCGCCATGTGCCGGAACAGATCTCCGCTGACCGTAACCTTGCCGTCGTTGATGATACTGTCAGCGAGGATGAAGCGTCGCACCTATTTGCTCTCCAGGCGGAAACCGAGACAGCTCCATTCCGCTTCGCGACGGCGTTCAATCAGGGAAAGACCAAAACCGCCAAAACCGTTGATGACGAACTCTTCCTTCTCCGTCAGGATGCCCGACAATACCAGATAACCACCTGGCGCAGTCCTGTCGACAAGTTCCGGCGCCAGTCGCACCAACTCTTCGGCGAGTATGTTTGCCAGGACGATGTCGTACCTCCCCGGCACATCCTGAAGAGCGGTGGTCGATACGGCAACGAGAGGCAGCGCATCGTTGAGCGCCAGATTTTCCTCCGCCACCGAGACGGCATCGGCGTCTATGTCGATGGCCGTTATCCGCTCGGCGCCCAGCTTGGCAGCCGCGATGCTGAGCACGCCGGAACCGGTGCCCACGTCAAGAACCGTGACCGGGTCGAGGTGCTTCCCATCCCCATTGTACGGCCCCTCGCCGTAGAAAATCATCTCCAGCACTTCCAGACACATCTTTGTCGTTGGATGGGCGCCTGTACCGAACGCCATGCCTGGGTCCAGCTTCAGGACAATATCACCCTCGCCGGCAGCATATTCCTCCCAAGTCGGCTTTATCACCAGTCGTGAGCCGATGCGGACGGGCTTGAAGTACTCTTTCCAGTTGTTTGCCCAGTCCTCCTCCTTGATCGTAGCCACCACAGGATGCTTGAAAACAAACCCGGCAAAAGCAGGGCCATGGGCATGCAAAAAGGTCTCAATAGCGTCAAGCTGGCTGCCAAGTGGAGAGTCACCGTTAAAATAGGCCTTTACCGTTTTTACAGGTGAATCTTCTACCGTTTCCAGGGAAAAGGTATCGAGGGCAAGATTTTCGATGCTGACGCCGTTCCCGGAAAGTTCAACGAGAAAATCCGACAAGAGGTCCACCATAGCCACAGGAACCTCGCAGGAAATCTCAGCCCAAAGTGTTTTCATAAATTCTTCTCCTGGCAACAAATATAAATGCAAGGCTAAACTACCAGAATATATAAGGCAATAGCAATAAAAACCTTGACAAAACAGGAAATCTGAGGTGTAATTTTCATTAAAATTATTTCGGAGTACATGCCACCATGTCCGCAGTAAAAAGATCCATTCTTGCCTTTGTTGAGAGCAAGCGGGAAGAGCTGACAGCAATAGCCGAAGAGCTGTACCGACACCCGGAAACCGGTCTCATGGAATTCAAGGCGTCGGCGCTACTGGCCGAAATACTGGGTAAAAATGGGTTTGTTGTGGAACGCGGCATTGCCGGACTGGAAACGGCTTTCCGTGCCAGCATCGGCACTGCCGGACCAAGCATAGCCATACTGGCCGAAATGGACGCGCTCCCGGAAATGGGCCATGCCTGCGGCCATAACATTATCGCTGCTGCCGCAGTAGGCGCCGCCCTCGCCCTCCGCCATGCCCTGCCGCAGGATGCCGCGCGCATCATTGTCCTCGGCACGCCTGCAGAGGAGTTGGGCATAGGCAAGGTTGAGCTGGTCAGAAAAGGGGCGCTTGACGACGTGGATTTTGCCATGATGGTTCATCCTTCATCAAAACGGCAGGTCGTCAAAATGTATCTGGGCCTTGCCAGAGTGCGTTTCACCTTCCTCGGCAGGCCTGCCCATGCGGCGGCCTATCCTGACGAAGGAATAAACGCCCTGGATGCCGTCATCCAGACTTTTAACGGAATCAATGCATTGCGTCAGCAATTGCGCCAGAACGTACGGGTTCACGGCATCATTACCGAGGGAGGGGTCGCGCCCAACATCATCCCGGAAAGGGGGGGATGCTACTTTTACGTCAGGGCTGACGATCTGGAAGAGGTAGAAGAGGTAAAAAAGCGGGTCATCGCCTGTGCCCAAGGGGCAGCCCTTGCCAGCGGCTGCCGCCTCCTGGTGGACGAGGATGAGAGGGTATTGGCGCCGCTCAGGATCAACCGGGCCTTTTCCGCACTCTACTCCTCACAGCTCAGCTATTTGGATCTTCAGGAATCGACTGCGCCAGCCGATAAAAATAAAGGCTCCTCCGATATAGGCAACGTCTCGCAGGTCGTGCCAACCATCCATCCCCATGTCCCCATTGGTGACGGACTTCATATTCACAGTGAGGATTTTGCCAGGGCAACGGTCTCCGAGAAGGGGAAGGAAGCTGTCTTGGAGGGGGCCAGGGCAATGGCCCTGACAGCGACGGAACTGATCGCCTCCACCGAATGGCAGCAAAAAATTATCAAAGAATTCAAGTCGGGATGATTTATTTTTTTGCGTAACGTTAAAATCATGGTATATATTTAATGAATTTCCAGGACACGCCGATACGCTATATATAAATACATGCTTTGAGCAGGATGATTACTATGCAGCGGATATATCTTCTCTCCGACGCAACGGGAGAAACAGTCGAAAGGGTGGTACGCGCCGCCTTGACCCAGTTCAAGAATGTGGATGTGAAACTCCACCGGATGAGCCGCCTGCGGACGCGTGAAGATATCAGCCTGGCCCTTGATGAAGCAGCAAAACAACCCGGCGTTATTTTCTACACCCTCGTTGACAACGTACTTGCACAATACTTGCACAATGAAGCAAATCTGCGTGAGCTGGAAGCGATTGACCTGATAACTCCCCTCCTTTTCAAACTGGCGAGCCTGCTCGGAATACCGCCGCAAAAGGAGCCGGGGCTGCTCTACCAGCTCAACACCGAATATTACAAGCGAATGGAGGCGGTCGACTTCACCGTCAAGCAGGACGACGGCCAGGAACCGAGAAATCTCTACAAGGCGGATATCGTTCTTGTCGGGGTTTCAAGGACCTCGAAAACCCCGCTTTCCATGTATCTGGCCCACAAGGGGTACAAAGTTGCCAATGTTCCCATCGTCCTCGGCATAGAGCCGCCCAAGGAACTCTATCAGGTTGAAAAGAGCCGGGTGGTGGGACTCATCATCGATGCAAAGAGGCTCGTCGATATCCGGAGCGCGCGCCTGCGCAACATGCGGCAAAGCCCGCGCGGCAGCTATGCCGATTACCAGCGGGTCGAGGAAGAGCTGGATTACTGCCGCAAACTGTACCGAAAACACCCGGACTGGCAAGTGATCGACGTGACGAACAAGTCAGTGGAAGAGTCTGCTGCGGAGATTTTAAAGAGATACGACGAGGGTTTTCCTGACTGACTTGAATTTATGTCGCCCCATTTTCAGGACATGCAGAGCAAAATAAAATATCAACACAAAGAGAGGGAGTCATCATGAGAATTCTGGTAGTGGAAGATGAGAAAAAAGTATTGAGTTTCATCAAGCGCGGTTTGGAAGAAGAACAATATGAAGTCCTTACGGCAAGTGACGGCGAGGAAGGATTAAAAATGGCGCTTGATATGCCATATGATCTGATCATACTCGACTGGATGCTTCCCAAGCAGGATGGCCTTAGTGTGCTCAAGGAGCTGAGGAACCAAAAAAACGCAACCCCGGTTTTGATGCTGACCGCCAAGGATTCGGTTGAAGACATCGTGGCCGGCCTCGATTCCGGTTCAGACGATTATCTGACCAAGCCTTTCGCCTTTGCCGAACTTCTCGCCAGGGTAAGGGCACTGCTGCGCAGGAGCGAACAGGACCGGGGCGCCGAAATACGTTTCAGCGACCTGCGTCTTGACCCGGTAACCCACAAGGTATGGCGCAAAGACAAGGAGATTGATCTCACCGCCAAGGAATATGGGCTGCTTGAATACTTCATGCGCAACCCGCACGAAGTTTTGACCCGAACCATGATTGCCGAACACGTCTGGGATTACACCTTCGACAGCTTTACCAACATCATTGATGTTTATGTCAATTACCTGCGTAAGAAGATCGACCGTGATGCCGACAAAAAGCTGATCCACACTGTCCGAGGGGTTGGTTACATCCTGAAAGAGGAGGATTGATTAGTTGTTTTTCAGATCAATCCGTTTCACTCTGACGCTCTGGTACTTGGTAACATCGGCCGTCATTTTGCTGCTGTTCAGCACGTTTCTCTATCTGACCATCAGTAGTCGGCTCTTTGCAGAAGTAGACCGGGAACTACTGGCCATTGCAGAAGCAGTGGCCAGTCCCACCCTGGAGCCATTCCGCAACTCGGCGCCGTCAGTGCTGGACCAGGTACTGGAGGATTTCATCGGTCCCAAGTTCGCCGATAAATTCGTGCAGATATCCGACGCCAGTGGGCGGGTCTTTTCCCGTTCGAAAAACCTTCAACAGTTCCGCCTTCCTCTGGACAAACCGACCCTGCTGATTGCCGGCCTCGGCAAAAGCTCCTCTCAGACCCGGAAGGGACCACATGCTCACCGCATCCGCACCATTGTCTTGCCGGTCATGGCAGATGGCCGGCTTGAACAGATCGTCCAGGTGGGAGCACCACTCACTGGCGTTACAGAAACCCTCGACAAGATACTTCTTGTTTTAACCGTTTCCATACCGTCGTCCCTTCTTCTGCTCTGGTGTGGAGGGTGGTTTCTTGCCGGCAGGGCATTGAAACCTGTCGATCTCATCACACGGAGCGCACAGAAAATCAGCGCCGAAAACCTGAGCCACCGCCTGGAAGTGGTCAACCCCAACGACGAGATCGGACGACTGGCCGAGACCTTCAATCGCACCCTTGACCGGCTGGAGAGCTCCTTTAATCGCACGAGACGCTTTTCCACCGACGTTTCCCATGAATTGCGCACCCCGCTGACCATCCTTCGCGGAGAGACTGAAGTCGGCCTCCGCTGGTGCGGCAATCCCGACGAGTTTAAAAAAATCCTGAAGAGTAACCTGGAAGAAATAAACAGGATGTCGGATATCATCGCCCATCTCCTCGAATTGTCCAGGGCGGATGAAGGGAAACTTACCCTTGATCAGAAGCGCGTGGACCTGCAAGAAGTGCTTCAGGACCTTGTCCGGCAGAGCAGGTTGCCTGCAGAGGAACAGAAGATAGCTATTGCCATGACCGGCAACGGGCCTGTTTATGTATCAGGGGACATACTGCGGCTTAAACAGATATTTCTCAACCTGTTGGACAATGCCTTGAAATTCACTCCGCACGGCGGTGAAATCCGTGTTCTCCTTGAACATGAACCTGGCTGGGCAAAGGTCTCGGTAATAGACTCCGGTCCGGGAATCCCCGAAAAGGACCTCCCTTATATTTTCGACCAGTTTTACCGGGTGGACAAGGCCAGGAACCGTAAGGACGGCGGCAGCGGACTTGGGCTCTCCCTTGTCAGGTCACTCAGCGAAGCGCACGGCGGCAGGGTGGAACTGCAGTGCAACCCCGGCGGTGGCTGCGCCTTCACAGTTTATCTCCCGACAACACCCCCCTGATCCAGCATCGGAAATATGCTTCATGCGGTTGACAAAGAGAATTCCGATTATTATCTTTATACGGCAATTTTCTTAAGGAGGCATTCATGCGTAAACAATCTACAAAGATTTTGGCACTCGTCATCTGTTGCGTAACGTTGTCAGGCCTTTTTAGCGAAAGCGCTCTGGCGAAGGCCGTCACCCCGGATTTCGTCGAACTGGCAAAGAAACTTAAACCGACCGTAGTGAATATCAGCACGGCTAAGACCATAAAGCCGCAACGACGTTTTCAGCGCCCCTTCGGCACCCCTTTCGGTAACGACCCATTCCAGGATTTTTTTGATCGGTTTTTCGATGAATCTCAGCAACACCCCTATAAGCAGAAGAGCCTCGGCTCGGGTTTCATAATAAGCGACGAGGGGTACATCATTACCAACAACCACGTTGTGTCCGGTGCCGATGAAATCAAGGTGAAGCTTTCCGACGGCCGCGAATTTAAAGGTGAGATCAAGGGCGCCGATGAAAAGCTCGATCTCGCCCTGATCAAGATTTCCGCCAAAGACCATCTGCCGGTCGCAACCCTGGGGGACAGCGACACCATTGAAGTGGGCGAATGGGTAATGGCGATCGGTAATCCGTTCGGTTTGGCGCAGACGGTAACTGCCGGGATCGTCAGCGCCCAGGGGAGGGTAATCGGCAGCGGCCCCTATGACGACTTTATCCAGACCGACGCATCCATCAACCCCGGCAACTCGGGCGGCCCCCTTTTCAATGCTCACGGAGAAGTAATCGGCATCAATACCGCCATCATCGCCGGCGGACAGGGAATCGGTTTCGCCATTCCGGTCAACATGGCAAAGAACATTATTACCCAGCTGAAGGAGACAGGAAAAGTAACGAGGGGATGGATCGGGGTTGCCATACAGCCAATAACCCCGGAACTGGCCCAGTCATTCGACTTGGAGGGAGAAAAAGGAGCGCTGGTTGCCGAGATCGTCAAGGATAGCCCGGCCGAAAAAGCCGGCATAAAGACCGGCGACATCATCCTGGAATTCAATGGCAAGAAGATCCATGAGATGAACGAACTGCCCCGGCTGGTGGCAGCAACACCGGTCGGGAAAAAGGTTACGGTCAAAATATTGCGTGAAGGAAAATCCGAAGACATTCCCGTGACCGTTGAACGACTCAAGGATGGAGAAGCCGGCGGGCAGCCGGGAATAAGCCAGGACAGACTGGGAATGACCGTTGGAGCGCTCAACAAGGATCTGGCTGCCAGGATGGGGATCAAAGAGCAAAGCGGTGTTGTCGTGACGGAGATCAAAGGGGGCGGCAGTGCTGAACAGGCCGGGATCTCCGTTGGGGACATCATCAGGGAAATCAACGGCGCCAGGGTCGACAGTATCGGCGATTATGAAAAGGCAGTTACCGCACACAAGAAGGGCGGGGTAATACGTCTCTTGTTGCGCAGGGGAGAAAGTTCCCTCTTCGTGGCCTTCAAGGTCGAGTAGCAAAACCTTCCACCAACCACACATAAAAAAAACCCCGGCCGGTAAAGGACGGGGTTTTTTGTTTCTTCTGCGGTTTACCCGTTGATCGCCATCTCCGACATCGGCAAATCACTGCCGATGGCAGGCCCGCACCAACCGGATCTCTTCATAACTTATGACATCGGGGAGGCCGTCTTTGATCGCTTTCAGCAGACTGTTGCTCCCCACTTCCCTTATTTTCGTCTCGATCATCTCCCTGTGCCCGGCCGCGACCAGCCGGTCGATATCGACCGGTTTACCGGCCTGAATGAGCGTTTCCAGGTGGCCGACTACCGTAACTGCGGTCAAGCCGCGGCGGGCGGCAATCTCATCCTGATTCAGCCCGTCCTGATGGAGGCGCCAAGTTTCCAGTTGGGTATCACTCAGTCCCTCCTTGACAGGCGGCGCCTGCGGCACGCCGGCAAGCGGCGCCGGTGCAAGACCGCAATGCTCGCGAATTACCGCAAGGAAATCCGCCCCGTAGCGCCCCAGCTTGTGCACCCCTACTCCGCTGATGCGAAGCAGGGCCTCGGCATCATGAGGGCGCGCCAGGGCCATCTCCGCCAGGGTTGCGTCACCGAAGACGACGAAAGGAGGAACGCCGGCATCGTCCGCCAATTGCTTGCGAAGGGCGCGCAGTGACTGGAACAACCCTTCGTCGTACGCTCCGCCCGTTGCGGTAGTACGCGGCGCATTTTTCACCGGTATCGCCTTGGCCCTCGGCCTGGCAAGGGTCAGCCTCTCTTCGCCGCGCAACAGCGGCCTGGCCTTCGCAGTAAGCTTGAGTACCGAATAAGCGGCAAGGTCCTGCTCCAGGTAACCGAGGTGCACGAGCTGGCGAAAAATGCTCCCCCAGACGTCGGAAGAGAGTCCCCGGCCGATGCCGTAGGTCGAGAGCTTATCATGGCCAAGTGTCTGGATGCGCTGGTTGTGTGAACCGCGCAGCACATCAATCACGTGCCCCATGCCGAAGCGCTGTCCGACCCGGTAGACGCAGGAGAGCGCCTTCTGCGCCTCTTCCGTGGCATCGTACCGTTCGGGCGGCTTGATGCAGATGTCGCAGTTGCCGCAGTCTTCAGCCAGAGTCGCGCCGAAATAGCCGAGCAGCACCCGGCGGCGGCAGGTTACCGCCTCGGCAAAACCGACCATGGCATTCAGCTTGTGCAGCTCGATCCGGTTCTGCTCCGCATTGCCGCCGTTTTCGATGAGGCTGCGGGCAACGGCAATGTCCCCGTAACCGAAGAGGAGCAACGCCTCGGCCGGGAGCCCATCGCGGCCGGCGCGGCCTGTTTCCTGATAATAGCTCTCGATGTTTTTCGGCAGGTCGTAATGGACCACAAACCGGACATTGGGCTTGTCGATCCCCATGCCGAAGGCGACGGTCGCCACCACCACCTGCAGTTCATCGCGCTGAAACGCTTCCTGCACCCGCGAGCGCTCCCGGTCAGGAAGTCCGGCATGATAGGGGGCGGCTGCAATACCGGCAGCAGACAAGCGTTCCGCCACCTCCTCCACCCGCTTGCGGCTCAAGGCGTAGACAATGCCGGCTTCATCCCGCCCGCGACCAGCCAGAAACGTCGTCAATTGAACGAATGGCTTTTGCTTTTCCATGACCGTGTAGCGGATATTGGGGCGGTCGAAGCCCGCCACGTGACAGGCGGCCCCTTGCAGGCCGAGACGCTCGATGATGTCCCCCCTGGTCTGGGCGTCGGCGGTGGCGGTCAGGGCGATCATCGGCACCTGCGGGAAAAGCCGGCGGAGACGCCCGAGCTGCACGTATTCCGGACGGAAATCATGCCCCCATTGGGAAACGCAATGGGCCTCGTCGATGGCGAACAGAGCAATCTCCATCTCCTTGAGCCGGTCCAGAAACGGCTCCGACATCAATCGCTCCGGCGCCACGTAGATGAGGTCCAGCGCCTTGTTGTGCAGTTCCGCCAGCACTCGCCGCCCCTCCACTTCGCCCAGTGACGAGTTGTAAAAGGCTGCACGCACGCCGTTGGCACGGAGGGCATCCACCTGGTCCTTCATCAGGGAAATGAGCGGCGAGACCACGATCCCGACTCCCGGCCGATGGAGCGCCGGGATCTGGTAACAGAGCGATTTGCCGCCACCGGTCGGCATGATGACGAAGGCATCGTCGCCGCGGATCAGTCCTTCAACGATCTCCTGCTGGGGCTGGCGGAAAGTTTTGTAGCCAAAGACCTTAAGCAGGGTCGCCTGTGGATTCTCATACATACTGCGTACTCCGTATAAAGCGGGGGAAATTGGTGCTGCTTCGTCGGTCTGACCCAAGTAACCGTCAGTATTCATCCTTAAGCTGTTTTTTAATGGTCGAAATCAAGAGTGCCACAACCAGGAGAAAAATCATGTCTTCAACACACAGTTCCAGTACATGCGGGAGGTGCTGGTAAAGCTGGAATAATCGGAACCAATCCGCACAACCCCCGATGCCCCGGCCATTGCAATTCCCCCGAACCTGCCGACATACCATGCCGCCAGGGCAATCGGAACCAGGTAAAAAATGAGCATCGAATAATCGCCGGTAATATAATCCGCATAACCAACCAGGGCGACCAGCAGGAAGCACACCACAAGCACCAACCATTTGGGCCGTATGCCAAAAAATTTCCGCATGGGCGTTCTCCCTCCGCTAACGGCGATGTAGCTGCTTATGATCTCTTTCTCGCATGGGCCGCCAATCTCCTGGCGATCCTGCCCATGATACGTTCTGTCACGTCCCGGAGGTACACCTTATCCTTCCTCCTCGCCCGATCCGTTTTAATCGGGGGATGTACCTCCACCAGGATGGTTCCGGCTCCCGGCCTCTTCTTCCCTTTCGGATAGACTGCGTAAGCACCCGATATGGTAACCGGAATCATGATCGCACCGCTTGCCGCAGCCAGCAGGGCTGCACCCGGCTTCCCCTCATTCGGCAAGCCGGTCCGGGTCAGCCTCCCTTCCGGGAAGATGCCGAGCACCCCCCCTTCCCTGAGAATGGAAAGAGCCCTGCTGATGGCCTCCTTGTCGTTTCCGCTCTGGGCAACGGGAATCGCCCCGCATTTCCTGACAAACCACCCGAGCAGGGGGTGATGATAGAAGGCGTGATGGATGAGGAAATGGACCTGACGCCTGGTACAGAGTGCCAGCAGCATGGAGTCGAAATAGCTGGAATGGTTTGCGCAGAGAATCACCGGTCCGGCCGCAGGAATATGCTCCACCCCCTTTAACCGCAAAAGATGGAAAATGCGCAAATAGAGGGCAAAGATTATGCGCAACAGGCGATACACCGGCATCTATTCCACGACCCTTCCCATGTCAGCCTCAATAAATCTTGTCGAGTAGAAGCAGAAAAAAGCGGCCGCCACTACAGCAACCGGGGCGATAAGGAGTGCCGCCCTTATCCCCCACATGTCGGAGCAGAAACCGAGAATGGTCGGAGAAACCGCATCCCCCAAGGCATGGATGAAAAAGATATTGACGGCAAAAGCAGTAGCCCGCAGGGAAGGCATGGTGACGTTGACGATCACGGTATTGAGCGGGCCGGTGTTGAAAAACAGGAAAAACTCGGCGAGGAAGATGGCCGCAAGCGAGGCAGGAAGAGACGGGGCGATAATGGCGAGGGCGGCAACGGGAGCCCCAATGACAAAACCCCAGCCGGACACAAGCAGATAGCCCTTGGAACTTTTCAGCTGAAACCGGTCGCCGAGCCAGCCGCCGGCCAGTGTGCCGCCGATGCCGGCCGCCACCGTGATGGCGCCGAACAGGGTATTGCCCCGCGCCACATCCAGCCCATGTACCCGGTTAAAGAAAGAGGGAACCCACTGGGCCAGCCCCCCGAGGGCAAAGGTCATGGCGGCCATGGCCAGGGTGGTGGTAACGAAGGAACGGTTTCTGAGCAAAAGAGCGAAGGCGTTGTCGACGGGTTGGCCACTACCCGTAGTCGGGATATGCGCACGGCCACGTCCCGACTCGCGGAGGAAGTAGACGGGGAGGGCCAGCAGAAGTCCCGGTGCCCCGACTATGAGAAAGGCGGCGTGCCAGCCGAGACCCTGGCCGATTACTCCCCCCAGGAGATAACCGAGTGCGCTGCCGACCGGTATCGCCAGGTAGAAATAGGCGAGGATCCGCCCGCGCCGCTCCTTGGGGAAATAATCGGCAATGAGTCCGGGTGAGACCGTGCCGAAACTGGCCTCACCGACCCCGACCACGGTGCGGGCAGCCAGAAGTGTCCGGTAGCCGGGGGCGAAACCGGCAAGAGAAGTGGCCAAACTCCAGGTAACCAGACCGAAGGCGGCGAGGCGCGTCCTGCTGCCGCGGTCCCCCAGCCAGCCGAAGAACGGGGCGGAAACCATGTAGCAGAGCATGAAGGCGCTTCCCAGAAAGCCGAGGGCCGTATCGGAGAGGAGCAGGTCCGCCTTTATCAGCGGGAATACGGCGTAGAGCACCTGCCGGTCGATGTAATTGAGGAGGTTGACCGCCAATAGAAGGGCCAGGGCATAGCGGGGATAGGTGTGGTTATTGGCTAAATCAGTCATGTGCGCTTTTGCCTCGGCATGGAATGGCTACCAAATTTTTACCAGAAAATCGCCATGTTTGCCACGAAAAACGCCGGGAACACTGGGCAATTAATCGGCTAAGGTCGAGTCCCGCATGGAAAACAAAAATGGGGAGCCCGGATACACCGGACTCCCCGTTTTCACATTCTCTCCACCATGCCGTTGGTTCGGGGCCTCACAGCGAGTTCCCTAATAAGTGGGCTCCTTTACACTGCTTCAGGCAAGTCCCGCAAGGGGCAGCACACCACAGTTTAAAAAGGCTCCCGTTCTTCGATTATTCCGCAGGGGCGTATTAACCTCACGAACAGGGCAGAGAGAAACCATATTTGTGTTTTCATTTTATTCCTGCCTTGGGGATAAATCAAGCGTCTTTTTAAGCGCCGTAGCCAAGGAACTGGTTAAGCTTTTTTACCTCCTCCATCAGCTTGTTAAACCCCTGGAAAGTCAAAGATTGCGGCCCATCGGAAAGCGCCTTCTCCGGTTCCGGATGAACCTCAACGAGAATGCCGTGGGCTCCCGCTACCAGGGCGGCTTTCGACATGGGGGGAACAAGGCTTCGTTTGCCGGTGGCATGGGAGGGATCAACCATGATGGGCAGATGGGACAATTCCTTGATGAGCGGCACCACCGAAAGGTCGAGGGTATTGCGGGTAGCGGTTTCAAAGGTGCGGATGCCGCGCTCGCAAAGGATGACGTTGGGATTCCCCTCCGCCAGGATATATTCCGCGGCTGCAAGAAACTCTTCGATGGTGGCGCTCATCCCCCGCTTGAGGAGGACCGGCTTCTCGATTCGGCCCACCTCCCGCAACAGGTCAAAGTTCTGCATATTGCGTGCGCCTACCTGGAGGAGGTCGGCGTACTCCGCTACAATCCCGACACTTTCCGGGCTCATTACCTCAGTGACGATGGGAAGGCCGCTCTCTTTGCCGGCCAGGGCCAACAGGCGCAAACCTTCCTCCCTTAACCCCTGAAACGTATGGGGGCCGGTTCTCGGCTTGAAAGCGCCGCCGCGTAACAGATCGGCGCCGGCCGCCTTGACCGCCAGGGCGGTTTTGACGATCTGCTCTTCACCCTCGACCGCGCAAGGGCCGGCGGCGACAACCGGCCGGCGCCCCTCGCCGATTTCCACCCCGCAAACATTTATGATGCTGCTCTGCGGGTGAAAGGCCCTGGAGACAAGCTTGTAGGGTTTGGAGACATGAATAACCTCCTGCACGCCGGGCAGGTCCCTGATGATCACATCGTCCACATAGCCGGTATTCCCCAGAACGCCGATTGCGGTCCGTTCACCGCCGGGAATCGGCTTGGCCTTATAGCCCATCTCCTCAACCGCCTTGACAACGGCATCGATCTCTTCCTCTCCGGCATTGTAGCTCATAACTATAAGCATAGCGTCCTCCCCGTCACGGATTTCTGAAGCACGTTTAACATAGCAGCGTAAGGGAAAATGTCAACGGTGAACTGCCTGCTGAATTTTGCCACGGGAAAGTGTTGCAATTTTGTCGGGATATCGTAGAATACGCCACTGGACATCATGTTTTAACCGCAAGCTTAAACGACAAGGGGACGGCCCATGCGACTTAAGGAAGAGCAAATCGGCAAACTGGCCGAAAAGGTGCTGGGGGATCTATCCGCAGCCGGCCTCATCGCCTTGAAACAGGAACGTGGTGCAGCGCTCAACGCCATAAAAATCGCCATAGCTGACGACATCAAGGCCGAGGAGGCACTGGAAAAGGATGCGGAAAAGCTTCTCGAACAGACACTGCGCGCCATGGGTGGAAATGCAGGGATCGATCACCACAAGATGCTGCGGATGATCAAGGAAAAACTGGCCAAGGAACGGAAGATCGTCCTCTGACCATCTTCTCCAGTCCATCAACCATCAACCATCGACTATCAACCGGGGTAACCATGCACATTTCCGAAGACCGCATCTCCCACATAGCTCACAAAATCTACGACAAGCTCTGGAAAGACGACCTGGCCGATTTCCCCGACGAGGTGCGATCGCTTAACGCCATAAAGGATGCCATCAGCGACTTTTTTTCCGTGGCTGAGGACATTGACCAGGCGGTCAGGAAAAAACTGGCCTCCTACTCGCAGGCCAAGGTGCCGGGGAGCAGGGAATGGGAGATTCTTTACCAGAAATTTTACGCCGAAGAGATGGCGAAGAGGAAATGGTAATGCGTAAAGTTCCATCGGTAGTCAAAATTTTTTGTTTACTGCTTACGACTCACTGTTTGCTGCTTTTAAACGGTTGCGCACCGGTTCCCAAGGTCACCATGGCACCGGCTTTCAATCCCGCGCCCGAGCAGAACATCGTCTATGTGCAGCCCTTTAGCAACAGCCTCGTTCCCGAAGCGTTCAGCGAAACCGTCTTCAACGACTTCGTCGACGACCTGAACGACAGCCGTCTCCAGACCGATGTGAAATGGTACTACATCATCAAGGAAGACCCCAAAGACGTTGACCCGGCCTGGCTGGAAAGACAGGTCTACGTTACCGGCGAGATCTGGAGCTATATTGAGAATGCCGGCTGCTGCTCAACCGAACTGAGGGCGAAAGCCCGTCTTCGCCTCTTCGAGGCGGGGGAAAAGGACCCTACCCTGGAAATCTTCATTCCCGTGGACAGCTTCTTCGAACATGACCGTTCGACCCTGGACATAGAGCGACAGCGCCTTGCAAAACGCCTGGCAAACGAGATGTCCAATGCGATAACCAAAGCCCTGGCCAAGCGCAACTGACCAGTATCTCGGCAGGCACAGCAAAACATCCCCGAAGAAATTTACCCCCCCTTCATATTTTTTTTGATTAATGCCTTGATTTTTACCCATACCCTGTTTATATTTAGCCCATCATTAGCACTCGGCAGCTTGGAGTGCTAATATTTTTTCAACCAACAAGAGAACCATTTATCCCAAAGAAAGAAAGGAGAAGTATCGCATGAAGCTGAGACCGATGCAGGACCGTATTATCGTGAAAAGAGTCGAAGAGGAGACAAAAACCGCCGGCGGGATTTTCATCCCCGAAACAGCCAAGGAAAAGCCGATGGAAGGTGAAGTCGTGGCTGTAGGTAATGGGAAAAGGACCGAAGACGGCAAAGTTCTGCCGCTGGACGTCAAGGTAGGCGACAAGGTGCTCTTCGGCAAATACTCCGGCACAGAGATCAAGGTCGAAGGCCAGGATTTCCTCATCATGAGAGAAGACGACATCCTCGGCGTCATCGAGAAATAATTCCAATACATAGACTGAATCAATCCAAGGAGGATATTAAACAATGGCAAAAATCATCAAATTTGACCAGGAAGGCAGAAACGCTTTCTTGAAAGGCGTAAATACACTGGCTGACGCAGTAAAAGTAACCCTCGGCCCCAAAGGACGCAACGTTGTAATCGAGAAATCTTTCGGCGCCCCGCTCATCACCAAGGACGGCGTTACCGTGGCAAAGGAAATCGAACTGGATGACAAGTTCGAGAACATGGGCGCACAGCTCGTCAAAGAAGTTGCCTCCAAGACTTCCGACGTTGCCGGCGACGGCACCACTACCGCTACCGTTCTCGCACAGGCGATCTATCGCCAGGGTGCCAAGCTGGTTGCAGCAGGCCACAACCCGATGGAAATCAAGCGCGGCATCGACAAGGCAGTTGAAACCCTCGTCGCAGAGCTGAAAAACATTTCCAAGCCGATCAAGGACCACAAGGAAATCGCCCAGGTAGGCACCATTTCCGCCAACAACGACAAGACCATCGGCGACATCATCGCCGAGGCAATGGAAAAGGTCGGCAAAGAAGGGGTCATCACCGTCGAGGAAGCAAAGGCGATGGAAACGACCCTGGAAACCGTCGAAGGGATGCAGTTCGACCGCGGCTACCTCTCCCCCTACTTCGTTACCGATCCGGAGCGTATGGAAGCAACCCTGGAAAACGCCAACATCCTGATCCACGACAAGAAAATCTCCAACATGAAAGACCTTCTCCCGGTTCTTGAGCAGACCGCCAAATCCGGCCGCCCTCTAATCATCATTGCCGAAGACATCGAAGGCGAAGCCCTCGCCACTCTCGTCGTCAACAAACTGCGCGGCGTATTGAACATATGCGCCGTAAAAGCTCCCGGCTTCGGCGATCGCCGCAAGGCCATGCTGGAAGACATCGCGGTTCTCACCGGCGGCAAGGTGATCTCCGAGGAAATCGGCTTCAAACTCGAAAACACCACCATGGATATGCTCGGCCAGGCAAAGAAAATCACCGTTGACAAGGACAATACCACCATCATCGACGGCGCCGGCTCCGAAGCTGAAATCCAGGGCCGGGTGAAAATGATCCGCGCCCAGATCGAAGAAACCACCAGCGACTACGACCGCGAGAAACTCCAGGAGCGGCTTGCCAAACTGGTCGGCGGCGTTGCCGTGATCAAAGTCGGCGCGGCTACCGAAGTGGAAATGAAAGAGAAGAAAGCCCGCGTTGAGGACGCCCTCCACGCAACCCGCGCTGCCGTTGACGAAGGGATCGTCCCCGGAGGCGGCGTTGCTTACCTGCGCGCCATGTCAGCCCTTGACAGCCTGGATCTCTCCACCGAGCAGCAGTTCGGCGTTAATGTCATCAAGCGCGCACTGGAAGAGCCGATCCGTCAGATCGCCCAGAATGCCGGTGTCGACGGTTCCATTGTTGTCGACAAGGTGAAGAACGGTAAAGACGCATTCGGTTACAACGCTGCCGACGACGAGTACGTCGACATGATCCAGGCCGGCATCATCGATCCGACCAAGGTTTCCCGCAGCGCGCTGCAAAACGCCTCTTCCATAGCCGGTCTGATGCTGACCACCGAGGCGATGATCGCCGACAAGCCGAAAGAAGAAGGCTCAATGCCTGCTATGCCGGGTGGCATGGGCGGCATGGGTGGCATGGGCGGAATGGGCGGCATGATGTAATTGCGGTCTTTAGTCGAAGCAATAAAAACGGGAGCGGACATTGTCTGCTCCCGTTTTTTTATGGCTGCCACTCCCCAGTATTACTATCACGACAAATCTCCTTGCTTACTCTCACCAACACCGTTTTTTAAAAGGGTGCAAATTCGTCTTTATCCCGACAAATCCGACGTTTCTGCTTCCTGCTGCTTTTTCTGGGTTTAGTACTTGGAGAAGCGAAATTTTATGTAATAATTAATACCGTGAATACAACATGCGAACATATCCCATAAAATCGATCATGGGGGGCAGCTATGAACAGCAACGATACCGGTACTCTTAACCAGCACCTTGCCGCCGTCAAGGAAGGAAAGCGAAGTTTCGAAAACGCCTTCCAAGCGGTGGCGAGGATGATCCTCGAAGGCAAGATCGAGAAGATCGTCGTCAACGGCAAAACCACTTACGATTTCCAGATATTTCGCAGCGGCAGGAAGCATCCGGTCGGCATGTACGATGAAATCAACAGCTTCGTCTCCTTTGTCAAGGATGCGGCCGAGGGCGGTTCTTCCAAGGAAATGGCCTTTGTCCTCGTCGGGGAGCCCGGCAACGGCAAGACTTTCTTCGTCGAATACCTCTGCGCCAAGTATCGACAGTTCCTGAGCAGAGCTGAAAACCGCCGTTACACCTACCAACTCGTCAACATGGACAAGCTCGGCAGCTACGGACGGATCTCGGTCATCGAGTCCCAGACCTACGAAGACCCGATAATCCTGGCCATGAACCTCTTTGAAAACAGCGATGATAATAAGGAGTACCTCGCCAAGTCGTTCGGCTTCACGGACCGGGAGATCGAGGACCTCTATCAGGACTACCGCCCCCTCGGGGCATGCAGCGGCTATATGTGGAACGACATCAGAAAGTACACCGGCGGAAATATCGATGACATGCTCGCCTTCGTCGAGGTGGTGCCGGTGCCGCTGAGCGAAACCCTCGGCACGATTACCGGGAAATACGCGGCAAAGGACAAGATCACCTCGTCTGCCGTTGACCTGCTTGGCGAAGAGTCGATCCAACGGCTGCTCCATATCACCGACATCAACAACCCCTACCGGTTTGACCTGCGCCGGGGGGCCCTGGCAAGGGTCGCCGGCGGCGGCATCCACTTCAGCGACGAGATCTACAAGAACAAGAAAGACCTGGTCCAGGTCTATCTCGGGGTCATCCAGAACCGGATGATCGAGATCGACGGCTACCGCTGGCCCATCGACACCCTGATCATCGCCACCAGCAACAACTCCGAGTTCAACCACTTCCTGGCGGAAAAGGAAGAGGCCCCGATTATAGACCGGTGCCGGGTCTGCTACGTTTCCCACAACACCAACTACCGCATGCAGGAGGAGCTGACGAACTACGCCATCGGCAGCGAAACAAAGACCACCTTGACCAAGGAAGAGTTGCACCAGGACCCGAACCTCAATTACGCGGCCTCGGTGGCCACGGTAATGACCCGGCTCCCCCGCTCCGAAAAGCTTACTGCGATTGAGACGCTGAAACTGGCAGCCGGTGAGATTGCCGGTGAGAAGAGCCTGAAGACCCTCGCCGAGGTTGTCGATCTTCTCAGCCAGGAACCGGACATCACCAAGCGGTTCGGTCAGAAAGGACTCGGCCAGAGGAACCTGGGAAGGGCCGTGCAGCTCATGGTGGAAAGCTCGGAAACCAATGAGGGGCGCTGCATGATAGCCTATGACGTTTTCAAGGCTTTGGAACGAGTGGTTCTCGACTATGTTTCAGACGCCGGTGACCGGGCCAAGTACCTGGAAGACCTTAAAACTGCCAAAGGACTGTACCGGGAGCGGATCATGACCGAGATGTTCAACGCCTACATGGACGAACCCTATGCCATCCGCAAGGACGTCATGAACTACGTGAACATGATTATCGGCATAGACGCTGAAAACCTGGGGCCGGACAAGATGTGGAAATACAAGGACCCACAGACCGGGGAACTGAAGGCGCTCAAGATCGACGAACGTTACGTAAGGAATATCGAAGACCGGCTGGGGCTGAAAACGGAAGAGCAGCGCGAGGCGTTCAGGACGTCGATACGCAAGATTTACGGCCAAAAGATTTCCGTTGAGCCCAATTACGACTTCATGGATAACCTGGAACTGGTCAAGGCGGTCACCGACGTGCGGCTCAAATCGGACATTGCCGGGGCAGGCAGCCTGATCGGCGCCCTGGCCAACCGTACCAATGAGGAAAATCAGAAACTGTATGACCGGATGATCAATACCATGCTGAAAAAACTCAATTACTGCAGAACCTGCGCGCAGAAAACCATCGAATATTTCTGCACCCAAGAGGATGAAATATAGATCCGTCAAAGGTCCGTTTTTTATGAGCGATCCGAAGGCACATTTAACCAATATAAAAGGACAAGGCCTCCCCCCCGACCGCAAAGAGCGTCTTCTAAGCGAGTTGCATGACGAGGGCAGCCAAGACCCCGTCGACCACGCTTCAGAGGACATCAACGGTGAGGAGCGTCTTGACGGTTATGACAATTTCTCAGCCATTGAAGCGTCACCGACGCTGCAAGGCACCTATACCATGAGGATTCGCTCCATCGACGAATTGCTGGAGCGTGACAAGATGAGGGAAAAGGACGGTTTCCCGCGCAAAATCCGGGTGGGAAAGCTGGTCAAACCGGCTCGTGGCGGGAAGGAAAAGTTCGTGGTGGTTCCGACTACGGTCGAAGAAAAATTTCTCCATGACCGGGTCACTACGCCTACGGGTGAAGGAGAGCCGACCGGCGGAACCGGCGAAGGGGAAGAAGGTGAGGTGGTCGGCGAACAGCCGGTCCGTCCTGAAGGTGGAGAGGGTGAAGGAGCGGCAGGCGGAGGAGAAGGCGAATCCCATGAAATGGAATCGAGCGCCTACGACCTGGGAAAAATTCTCACGGAAAAATTCGAGCTTCCAAACCTCAAGGATAAGGGGAAAAAGAGCTCTCTCACCCGCTATACCTATCATCTAACCGATAAGAATCGCGGTTTCGGCCAGCTTCTCGACAAAAAAGCCACGCTGCGGAAAATTCTGGAAACCAATATCAACCTGGGCAATGTACCTGATATCACCGATATCGACACGACCCGCTTTCTGATCTCGCCCAAGGATAAGATCTATCGTATCCTCTCCCGGGAAATCGATTACGAATCGCAGGCCCTTGTTTTCTTCCTCCGTGACTATTCGGGCTCCATGGCAGGAAAGGCCTCGGAACTGGTGGTTTCCCAGCATGTAATGATCTACAGCTGGCTCCTCTATCAATTCGCCCGACAGGTCGAGTCGCGCTTCATCCTCCACGACAACCAGGCGAAGGAAGTGCCTGATTTCCACACCTACTACAACCTGCAAGTCGCCGGTGGCACTAAAGTTGCCACCGCTTACCGCTTGGTGAACGAAATCGTTGAACGGGAAAGCCTGGCAAAAGATTACAATATCTATGTATTTCACGGCACCGACGGTGACGATTGGGATACCGAGGGAAGCGAGGCCATCCCGGAACTGAAGAAAATGCTTACTTATTCCAACAGGGTGGGAATAACCATCGCAGAACACGGTTACTCGGCGGCAGGCAACACGGAAGTGGAGCGATACCTGAATCAATCGGGGCTGCTCAAGGAAAAACCGGAGTTGTTAAGGCTCGACGTCATGGGCGAGGACGCTGAAGAGCCGCGTCTGATCGAGGGGATCAAGAAACTTATTTCTTAAGGCCGAGGAAAAAGGAAAAAGGAACGAGGAACGAGGAAAAACCTTTATCCTCGATCCTCGAACCTCGATCCTGCGTGTGAGCTATGGAACTAATTAATCAGCATACAAAAAAGATCATGGAAGGGTGCAAGGAAAGGGCCAGGGAAGCCGGGCTGCGCTTTCAGGATGAAACCCTCGAGTATATCGTCACCAACCGGGACATGCTGGAGCTCTCCCCCAAGGTTATGATCCCGACGCTCTATGATTACTGGGTCAATGATGTTGAGGTCCTGAAAGGAAAAGGGAAATACGAACTCTACCCGCATAATCCCTACGAAACGGTCATCAACACCCACCCCCCCATATCCTTTTATAACGACAACAACCCCGACTGGCTGAACGTGATGATCTTCTACCATGTACTGGCGCACATCGATTTTTTTCAGAACAACCTCTTCTTTCGCCACACCTGGGACTACGACCTCACCGGCCAGGCCCTCGCCGACAAGCGGCTGATTGCCAGATTGAGATCGGAAAAAGGGCGTTGGGTGGATTACGTCATTGAATTCGGCCGCAGCGTCGACAATCTGGTCGGTTATTACGACGAACTCTCCCGCCTGAACCGCGCCACCATTCCATCGCTTTCGAAACGACTTGATTACTACTTCGACGTTTTTCTCCAGTCGGTCAAAAAGGTGAAGATTCACGAATACGTACATGAGATCGAGCGCTACAACGACTGCAAAAACAGATACGGCGAGATGGGGGAAAAGTCCTTTTTTGCCGACGCTCAGAAAAAGTACCCGGAACTGGAAACGGTCTACATCAAAAGCCTGCGAACGAAGGTGACGCCGAAACTCGACCTGATGCAGCACCTGATGGAGTACTCGCCATTTCTCAACAAGGACGAAAATAAGTGGATGAAAACCGTTCTTGAAGTAGTGCGCAAAACCTCCATATATTTCCAGCCGCAGATCAGGACGAAAATAATGAACGAAGGGTGGGCCAGCTACTGGCATGAAAAGCTCTTCCTCCAGGATGACCGGATCAAGGGACATGAGGTGGATTTCGCCCGGGTCCACGCCGGAGTTACATCTCTGCCGCGGGTGGGGCTCAATCCTTATGCCCTCGGGATGCGGCTCTTTTCAACCATCGAAGAAATGGCGGACAAGGGGAAAATATCCATAAAGTTCCAGATGCTGAAGGACAGCCACGCACGGGAAAAATTCGATGCAGGGACCGCGGCGGGGTTGGATTATATCTTCAGGGTCAGGGAAAACTTCTGCGATTTCACGTTTATCGATACCTTTGTCGATCAGGATTTCGTCACCGGCCACAAGCTGTTTGTCGTCGACAAGAGGCTGAACCAGGGGAAAATGGTCTGGGAATATTACGTGAAGAGCCGCAAAGCCAAGGATTACCGCCAGATGCTCATCGATACTCTCTACCATCCGCCCCGCATCGAAATTGACCCGGCAAAGGGGGAAGACGATTCCCTCTATCTCGTCCACCGCTTCGAGGAAAAGCCCCTGGTGAAGGAATTCATCGCCAACACCATGATGGGGATAGAATACCTGTGGGGGGGGACGGTCCAATTGGAGACGAGTGAAATCGAGCCCCCGGCCCAGGACATGGAAACGTATTCCGCAGCCGGCGCCAAGGAACCGCAGGTGGTCTGGCAGCGGGTCCTCTACACGATGAAGAATCGCAAGCTCTCGAAAACCTTTGTTCAGGCGGACAGCTAAATGGATGATATTTCCAAGGCAATGCAGCACATAAACCGGAGCATCACCGGCTGGAACCAGCGCGAACCCATGCCGTTCGAAGAGTTCCTCGAACTGCTCAGCGCCAATCCGACCAAGGTTATTCGCAATGTTTTCCAGGTGTTCCATGACATGATCATGAGTCACATCGGCGAAAGGGCTGACGAATATCCGGACGACCCGGAGTCCATTCATTTCGCTTCATACGACTGCTACCGGCTCTTCGTCGAGTATACCGACCACCCCTTCTTCGCCGACCGTCTCTTCGCCAACCGGTTGGTCAACCTGGTCACTTCCTGGAAACGGGGAACGCAGCAGAACAAGATCTATATTTTCGAGGGCCCACCCGGCAGCGGCAAAAGCACCTTCCTCAACAACCTGCTCTTGAAATTCGAAAAATACGCCAACACGGAAGAGGGTTTGCGCTTCGAAACGGTCTGGAGGCTCGACCGGCAACTGCTGGGCAATTTCGTCAGACACGAGACCGCCCATTTTCTCGACAAGTTGTCCAAGCTCATCGACGAATACGAATTCGACCAGAACGAGATCATCGAGGCTAAAAGCGCACTGCACGGCATGGACGACTTCGTCGAAATACCCTGCCCCAGCCACGACAACCCGATCCTCATGATCCCCAAGGATTTCAGGCGGCAATTTTTCGACGACCTGTTCAAAAACGACGAGGTGAAATGGCGGCTGTTCACTGAAAAGGAATATGAATGGGTCTTTAAAAACAATCCCTGCACCATCTGCAGTTCCCTCTACCAGGCGCTCCTGAGAAAATTGAAGGACCCGGCGCAGGTGCTCAAGATGGTATATGCGCACCCCTACCGCTTCAACAGGCGCCTCGGCGAAGGGATCAGCGTTTTCAACCCCGGCGACAAACCGACAAAGCAGACCGTATTCTCCAACGAGATGCTGCAAAACCGTGTAAATGCCCTGCTCAGGGACAGTAACCAGGTTAAATACATCTTTTCCCAGTATACCAAGACCAACAACGGCATTTACGCACTCATGGACATCAAGTCCCATAACACGGAACGTCTGATGGAGCTCCACAATATCATCAGCGAAGGGGTTCACAAGGTCGAAGACCTGGAAGAAAACGTAGACTCGCTCTTTATCGCCCTCATGAACCCGGAGGACAAAAAAAACATCGAACAGTTTGCTTCATTCTCAGACCGCATCCAGTACATAAAGATCCCCTACGTGCTCGACCTGAACACCGAGGTGGAGATTTACCGGAACATTTTCGGCAAGCATATCGATGAGAGTTTTCTCCCCAGGGTCCTGCACAACTTCGCCCGGATCATCATCTCCACCCGCTTGAAGATTACATCGGAAGCCATGCAGGAATGGATCTACGAGCCGGACAGATACGGGATGTTTTGTGACGAGAACCTGCAACTCCTCAAGATGGAGATTTACACCGGCCACATCCCCCCCTGGCTTTCGGATGAAGACCGGAAGAAGTTGACGGCCAAACGGCGGCGGAAAATCATCGCCGAATCGGAAAACGAAGGTGAACACGGCTTTTCCGGCCGGGACGCCATCAATATCTTCAATGATTTCTATTCCACCTATGCGCGGAAGGACAAGCTGATCAACATGTCGATCCTGTGCAATTACTTCACGAAAGTCCGCCCGGAACTGGGCAACTCGATCCCCGAAGGGTTCATGGATTCCCTGCAGCGCCTCTACAACTTCACGGTTTTGCAGGAAGTGAAGGAATCCCTCTACTATTACAACGAGGAGCAGATTTCCCGGGAGATCATGAATTACCTCTTTGCCATAAACTTTGAACCGGGAAGGGTCGAGACCTGTAAATTCACCGGCGATAAACTTCAGATAAGCGAGAGTTTTTTCGAAGGGATAGAGAACCGGCTGCTGGGGATGGGGACGGAACCGGAAAAGCGCCTGGCCTTCCGCCGGGAAACGCAGAAAGAGTATGCGGCAAGGACATTGACCCAGGAAATGATGACGGAGGGAAAACAGATCAACGAATCAACGCTCTTTCAAGCGTTGCGTGAGCGGTACATCTTCAATCTGAAGGAAAAAGTGCTAGACCCGTTCCTGGAAAACGCCAACTTCCGGCGGGCGATAAAGGACTACGGCAAGGAGGAATTCAAGACCTACGACAAAAAGATCCGGGACGATGTTACCTTCCTGATGAACAATCTGGGCAAGAAATACCGCTACAACAAGCATGGCGCCAGAGAAGTCTGCGTCTATGTGATCGACACCGACCTGGCGAAGAGATTCGCCAGGCATACGCAAGACCCTTTCGCCCAATAAGCGGGAAGATAACCCTACATTTCCACTCTGGTCACCACCCCTTGCAACTTGCTCGCCGGCAGCTTGTTGAACTGGACGAAATTGGGCGTGAGCTTCTTGATCACCGAAAAGACCCGCCAGACCGGGTTCATGGTTGCGATATCCTCGATGCCGTAAAAAATGACCTTTTCCTGAATATCGTGCTTTTTCAGCAGTTTCTCAATATCAATCACTTCCATGTAACCAGCCTTTATCTCAAAAGCATCCAAACCGGGTCCAAAGCCCGTCTTCAGCTCGGATTTCAGGCCGAAAGGCTCGTCGGTTCTGACGATGGAGATGAAGATGTTCCTCTCGTAGATGATGTTGCTGCGAATGATGCAGTGCACCACGTAGGGAGGAATGACGTTCCATTCCCTGGTAAAGAACAGACCTGTGCCGGTGATATTCTTTCCCTTGGCATAGATCTGTTCATAACTGAGCAGAAAAGTCTCCATGTCCAGCGGCTTCAGTGCCCGATACAGTGCCTGTTGCCCCTTGGTCCAGACAAGGATGGTGGCAAACGGAACGGAGGCGAGGATGATCGACCAGTAGCCGCCATGGGGGAGCTTGTTCAGGTTGGAGACAAGAAATACGACATCGACAATGGTCACCGCCACGGCAATGGGAACCTTCCATTTCTTGGTGGTGTGGGCAAAGATGATGGTCATCATGATGCCGGTGATGGTCATGGTGCCGGTGACCGCCAGGCCATAGGCTGCTGCCAGGTTTTCCGATTTCCGGAAGATGAGCATGATGAAGATGACCAGCAGCATCAGGAACCAGTTGACCGAGCCGATGTATATCTGGGATTTGAGGTGGCTGGAAGTGTAGTCGACCTTCATCAGCGGCATGATACGGGTGGTAATTCCCTGGTAGACAATGGAGAACACCCCGCTGATCAGGGCCTGGGAGGCGATGACCGTGGCAAGAATGGTGAGGATGAGGAACGGAATGTAGAGGAGTTGCGATTGCCCCTGAACCATGTTGAAGAGGAAGTTTTTTGCGTCCCCATGCTGTAAGGCAAAGGCCCCCTGGCCGAGATAGTTGATGACCAGGGCGACAAAGACAAAGTACCACGCCCTGATGATGGGGCGCCGCCCCAGATGCCCCATGTCGGCATATAAAGCCTCGCCGCCGGTGGCGCAGAGGATTACCTCGGAAAGGACGAAGAAAGCCGTTATGCCGTTATCCCTGAAAAAGTTGATTGCATAGTGGGGACTCATCGCTGCCAGGATTTTCGGGAAGGTAGCGATGGAGACAAGCCCGGACACAGTCAGCACCCCGAACCAGAGCACCATCAGCGGCCCGAACGCCGCCGCCACCTTGTCGGTACCCTTGAACTGGAAGACAAAGAGCACCACCGCGATCAGCGCGGCGATCAGGATCAGGGCTCCCTGGCGCATGCTTTCCAGGCCGGGAATCAGCACCAGACCTTCCACAGCCGACAGGATACTGATGGCGGGGGTGATGACCCCATCCCCCAAGAGTAGCGAGACCCCGACGAAAGAGAGGAAGCCGACAAAGGCGATCTGCCGACCCGGCTTCAAGAGCCTGATCAGAATCTCCTTGAGAACGATGGTCCCCCCCTCCCCCTTGCGCCCCAGACTCATGGCAAGCCAGGCATATTCAACGGTAACCAGGATGATAAGGGTCCAGACGACCATGGAAAGAATGCCGAAAACATTGGCCTCTGTGGGCTTGGTCAGGGCGAAGATTACGGTCAGGGTATAGATGGGGCTGGTGCCGATGTCGCCGAAAACGAGCCCCATGGATTTGACGATGCCGCCCAAAAATGAATCAGTGCCGCCATGTTTCATAGCAAGAGCCTCCCAAAACGATCGGATATCTTATAGCATTTAGACCATGGCAACACAACACATATCCCCCTTTCTCCTTGACTTTACTACGAGTTCTTAGTAGCTTAAAGCGTTTTTGCAGTCAATCACCACGCCCCCTGCGGAGGATGCACCATGGATTACAAATCGACCCTGAATCTGCCGGTTACCGAATTTCCCATGAAGGCCAACCTGGCCCAGAAAGAGCTGGAAATCCTGGAAAACTGGGAGAAGAACGGGCTTTATAAAAAGCTGGAAGAAGCCGGCAAAGGTAAACCGCACTACATCCTCCATGACGGCCCGCCGTACGCCAACGGCCATATCCATATCGGTCACGCCCTCAACAAGATACTCAAGGACATCGTCCTGAAAAGCAAGCGGATGAGCGGCTTTGACGCCCCCTACATTCCCGGCTGGGACTGCCACGGCCTCCCTATCGAACTCCAGGTGGAGAAGAATCTCGGTTCTAAGAAACACGAGATCTCCAAGCTGGAGATGCGCAAGCTTTGCAGGGAATATGCAGCAAAGTTCGTGGACATTCAAAAGAAGGAGTTCGAACGCCTCGGCGTCCTCGGCGAGTGGGACAATCCCTATCTGACCATGCACTACAGCTACGAGGGAATAACCGCCCACGAGCTGGCCCGATTCGCCGAAAACGGCGGCCTCTACAAGGGGAAGAAGCCGGTCCACTGGTGTTCTTCGTGCGGCACAGCCCTGGCCGAGGCCGAAGTGGAGTATGCGGACCACAAATCGCCGTCGGTCTTCGTCAAGTTCCTCCTGAAAGAAGACCTTTCGGGACAGATCCCGGCCCTGGCAGGGAAAAAGGTTTCGCTGGTGATCTGGACCACTACCCCTTGGACACTCCCGGCCAACCTGGCCATAGCCATGCACCCCGAGTTCGACTACGTGGCGCTTGACACGGGAAGCGATGTGTTGATCGTAGCTGACGGGCTCAAGGACGGCTTCCTCAAAGCAACCGGCCTGGCTGGAGAAGTCATCGCCACCTTCAAGGCGAGCCTTTTGGAGAAAAAACTTTGCCGGCACCCGTTCTACGATCGGGATTCCGTGGTTCTCCTCGGTGAGCACGTGACCCTGGAAGCGGGCACAGGCTGTGTCCATACCGCACCTGGACATGGGCAGGAAGACTACGAAATCGGATTGAAATACGGCCTCGACATCTACAACCCGGTGGACAACCGGGGACGCTTCCTGGAAAACGTCGAGTTCTTCGCCGGCCAGTTCGTCTTTGACGCCAATGAAAAGGTCATCGAAAAGCTTCAGGAGGTAGGGGCACTGGTCGGAAGGGCTGAAATCACCCACTCATACCCCCACTGCTGGCGCTGCAAAAAGCCGATCATCTTCCGCGCCACCGAGCAGTGGTTCATCGGCATGGAGAGTAACGAGCTGCGCAAAAAGGCGCTCAAGGAGATAAACACCGTCAACTGGATCCCCAAGTGGGGCAAGGAGCGGATCTACGGGATGATCGAAAACCGCCCGGACTGGTGCGTTTCGCGTCAGCGCAACTGGGGGGTGCCGATCACCGCCTTTTACTGCAAGGCATGCGGCGAGGCCCTGGCAGACGGCCGGATCATGCACCATGTGGCCGACCTTTTCGAAAAGGAAGGCTCGGATATCTGGTATGACCGTGAGGCGGGCGAACTCCTGCCGCCGGGGACAACGTGCCCGTCCTGCGGCAAGGGAGAGTTCGACAAGGAGATGGACATCCTCGACGTCTGGTTCGATTCAGGCGTTTCCCACGCCGCCGTCCTGGAGCATCGACCAAACCTCTCCTCCCCCGCCGACATGTACCTGGAGGGAAGCGACCAGCACCGCGGCTGGTTCCACTCGTCTCTTCTGGCCAGTGTCGGCACGCGGGGAGTCGCCCCCTACAAATCCGTCCTGACCCACGGCTTCGTCGTTGACGGCAGCGGCCGCAAGATGAGCAAATCGGTGGGGAACGTGGTGGCGCCGGAAGACGTGATCAAGAAATACGGCGCCGAAGTGCTGCGTCTCTGGGTTGCAGCACAGGACTACCGCGACGACCTGCGCATCTCCCAGGAGATCCTTACCCGGCTCTCCGAGGCCTACCGCCGCATCCGCAACACCTGCCGCTACATCCTCGGCAACATCGCGGACTTCGACCCCAAAACCGACAGCGTTCCCTACGGAGACATGCCGGAGATCGACCGCTGGGCGCTGCACCAACTGGAGCTTTTGAAGGAGAAGGTGCTCAAGGCCTATGACGCCTGCGAGTTCCATGTGCTCTACCACGCGGTCAACGGCTTCTGCACCGTGGAGATGAGCGCCTTTTACCTGGACATCCTCAAGGACCGGGTCTACACGAGCAGGAAGGACTCACTGGAGAGGAGAAGCGCCCAGACCGCCATGTATCAGATTCTCGACACCCTGGTGAAGCTTGTCGCCCCGGTCCTCTCCTTCACAGCCGATGAAGTCTGGCGCTACATGCCAACCCCTGCAGAAGAGAACGTGCACCTGGCCCAGTTCCCGGAGCTGCTACCGGAGCAGAAAGACGACGGGCTGGTGGAACGATGGGAAACCATCATGCGGGTGCGCGCCGAGGTTTCCAAGGCACTGGAGCAGTCCCGCGTACAGAAGGTCATCGGCCACTCCCTGGATGCCGCCGTCGCGCTCAAAGCCCCTGCGGAACTTCGCCAACAGTTGCAGCCGTATGCTGCGGAACTGAAGAGCATCTTCATCGTTTCCAAGGCAGAACTGGTGGACGATATCCCCGATGAAAGCTACATGGCAGAAGGAATTGCCGGCCTGCAGATCCGGGTGACGGCCGCGCCGGGAGAAAAATGCGAGCGCTGCTGGTGCTACGACGAGGAGCTCGGCCGGGACAGCGAACATCCGACCATCTGCCCGAAATGCCTGGCCGCAGTGAAATAGATCACATTCAACCTCTACGGACTACCATATGAAACTGAAATATCTCATCCTCCTTACCGTATCGATCCTGGTGATCGGCATCGACCAGGCGACGAAGCTCTTCGTCAATAAGGTCATGGACCTCCACAGCTCCATAACCGTGGTGCAGAACTTCTTCAACATCACCTACATGCGCAACAAGGGGGCTGCATTCAGCTTCCTCTCCAACTTCAACTACCGCATACCCTTCTTCATCCTCGTGTCGCTGGTCGCCGTCGTCGTCATCATCAGCGTTATCTATAAACTGCGCCCCGACCAGAAATTCGCCGCCCTCTCCCTCTCCCTCATCCTGTCCGGGGCTCTCGGCAATCTCATCGACCGGGTCCGGCTCGGCGAGGTGATCGACTTCCTCGACGCCCATTGGTACGAACACCATTGGCCCGCCTTCAACGTGGCCGACTCGGCCATCTGCGTCGGCGTCTTCCTCCTGGCCATCGACATGTTCCTGGAGGAACAGCGGCAAAAGAAACAAAAGGATTAGGCGCAGCAAAGCCCCTGGAGATCAGTTCTCCAGGGGCTTTTTTCATCAGACATGCGCCGGCGCGCAAAGGCAATTCCCGAAACAATTAAAGTTCCAGCAAATTCAGCCGATTAGATGTCTCATGTGTCGAAGCAACGGTGGACGTATATATCAAATCTAATTCCAATTTCAAATCAAGGATGAAATCAAGGCGGCGAGGATTGAGGCGACGAAGGCGTACAGATAGTACGTTGAGGAGCCAAAGACGAACCAACGAAGATAGCGCCTTGATTTGGAATTGGAAAACGTCCCATCGTGAAAAAGGAGACCGATCAGATGAGACATTTGCCAAGAACCCAGATTGTCAAGCTAAGGGAATACGGCTATCGGCTGGAAGGCGAAAACTGGCTGAGAGTATCGGCGCGCCAACAGGTAGAGGAGGGCTTCGGTGTGGTGAAGATCGTCAATGGCGATACACTGGCAACTGTGTTTATTCCAAAGGATATATTGGCCAACACTGAAACCATCTGTCCCTAGCCCCCCAAGACCTTATCCTCCTAGGCAGCCTCGCCGGCTGCCAGCCATTCACCGATCCGCCGTTCCTCTTCACCCCAACCGGCGCCGAGGCGCAGGGCCAGGAAGGCGGCATAAAGACTGTCGAACAACTGCATCCCCTGTTCAAGGACAAACATCCGTTCAAAAAATACCGCCTCCCGTTCGCTTACCTCGTCAACGCTGTCATCCTTCTCTATCCTTACCGCCGGGGCTTTTAACGAAGCAAAGTGAAACATCTCGCCCTTCAGCGTCACCCGCCAGGTGTGCTCATCCTTCTCCAGGTAGAGGGTCGCCTCGGTGATCCGCTTGCCGGCCTTCAGGGCGGTGCGCACCTCGCTGAAATGATCCTGCGGGCCGGCAACGGTGATCTTCTGCAGTCCGTTCTCTCCTGCGCAGAGCAATACCAGGCGGTCATTGACGTAGGCCACGAACGGCTCGTTCTCCTGGGCCGGTCCCGGACGGCTGACCCGGTATTCGGATGTATCTTGCATGGTGCGGAACATGAGCCAGAGGAAAAAATCCCACCCAAGCCACTGGTTACTCCTGATGAGGTCAATGACCGCCTCGCTCCCTGCCTGGTTGGCCTGGTCGAGCGCCGGCTTCAGCCCTTCGTCAACCACCTGTTCAGCCCGGGCAAAGGGATGAACGGCCACAAGGCGCAATCCTTCGAAGGTCTTCTTGAACTGGGCCTCGAACTGCTCGACGATGGCCGGGGACAGGGAAGTAAAGGTTACCAGGCCGCTCCTCGTATCCCAGACGGCGTCCCAGGTAGACGGCACAGGCAGGGTCCTGGCCAAGAGCGCTACACGCACCGCGTCCTTAAGCTCTTCCCGTTTCTGCTTCGGCACTCGGGAAAGACCCGGATTAGCGGCAAGATGCTCATGTTCCGCCACCTGCAGATAGGCCTTGAGCAGAGCTGCCGGCAAACGGCGCTGGTCGCGGCGCAGGGTGAAAGCCAGGTAGTGGTCTCGCCAGAATGCAGCCGGCACGGCAAAGCTGCTTTCACGATGGTCATCCAGGTGAACCCAACCGGTGGAAAGCTCGGCCGCCCCCTGGTCAATAGGCTGGAAGCCGTTCCTGGCCAGGCGCTCCGACGCCCATTGAAACAGGTCCGAGGCGGGGAGATCCCCGGCGACCCGGAACTGGCAAATACTGACGGTGTTGGACAAAATACCCATGGTGATTCTCCTTCGCTGAAAATTGAAAGCAAAGAGTGATACACCTTTTCCGGGCAGGGGGCAAGCAAATTATGGTGGAGGGTCAGGGGGAAGGGCAGGCATGCGAAAGGTGTCACACGTGACGACAACGGGTATGATGACTTCACTGTCGAATCGCTCAGAGATGATCACTGCTCCGCTTGCCCAACGGCCTGAATCAGGTTTCCTCTTTCCGGATTATTTGTTGACAGGGAAGCTGTAACGATGTCATAAAACTCGTTAATTGAATTTATTTATATTTCTTGCGTATTGATTTTGGGAGGGAGAAGATGACCGCCGATTTTTCGGAGGCATTTTGAGGTTGTGAGAAAGCCACTCAGATCAGCTTTTGGCTGATGGGGTGGCTCGTTGTTTTTTCGAGGGTAAACAGACTACACGGAAGCTTGCACAGCTAATAAGTTGGGTTAGTAAAATAGAAAGGAACGCTCCCGCGAAGGGTTCCTAGCGTCTTGTTTTCTGGGGGGTATGAGAATGATTTCAAAAATTTGGCGACTGATTGTAAATCGAGTGTTGCCCTGTGTCATTGTTTTCCTTGCATTTACTTTGCAGGCAGAATTAGCCTTCAGTAAAACTGGTTCTGTTTCGATTACTTCACCCGCTAACAATAGTTCATTTTCAGGCAATACTTTTACCGCAAGTGTTCATACACCATTATCTCCTATTAACGGTGTCCTGGATAATGGGACATGTAGTACCTACAATGCTCCTGGTTGCACCTATTGGACATTTCAACCGAAACTGGACTATTTTTACAATGGTAGTCAATATGTTCTTGGAAAACTAATATACTCCATAGATGGCAACGCTCCAGTAACAGTGCGAGAAATAGTGTCATCAGGCGGTGATAACTTTAGTATCACTATAAATATTAGTTCACTTGCTGCTGGCAATCATTCAATTACCTTTTCAATTAAGGATGTATATTCAACAATGAGTCAATGTTATTACAGTAAATACAATGGTTCGTGTATGACCGGTTGTGGTAGTTGTCATGACAATCCAAACGTGAGCATAAGTGGGCCATGGCAACGGCAGGATGGTTCGACGCTTGCTAGTGCTACTCTCAATTTCACTGTCGACCATTCTATTACCTCTGCACCGCCCTGGGTTTCTCCTTCTGATAAACGTTTTTTCACCGGATCAACTTCGACTGCCAATGTAAGTTTTGCATGGCCATCGGTGCCAAATGCCACCAGTTATAAGCTGGATATATTAGATGCGATCACGGGCAGCCTCATACAAGAAGGAACTCCCACAGCTACAGCTTTTTCCACAAGTTCACTGCAGCCGCTGAAGAGATATAGCTGGAAGGTTGCGGGCTCCAATTCCGTCACCCCCACGGGGCCATTTTCCGAACTGAGAAAGTTTATAATCGGGCCAACCATGGAATGTTGGCCTGAAATCGGTTCGGGAAATAGTTATGACATTGACACCTGCTATGATCTTGGCTCTAGTGCAGAAAATTACCTGCTGAAGGACATTAGCCGCCGGGCGAATATGAATGTTGCTGGGCGCAACGGTACTGGCCATAATGGCAATATGTCCGATTCTGCATCGATTATAACCCTACAATACCCCAATACATTTGGACCAATGGCAGACCCCGACAATAACTGGGTGGACCCTGGACAGAAATCCGGCGTTGATGCTCATGTAAATACGGGTAAGGTCTATGATTATCTCTGGTCGACATTACAACTTTCCTCTCCTGATGGGAAACGGAATTCAATGGTCAGTGTTGTGGAATCCCTGGATTCTAGAGGTTGTCCCGATAATGCGTTTTTTGATCCTGCCCCTCCCATACCAACGGTGCAATATTGCGCAGGGACTACATACAGCAGTTCCTTGGATATCGTAGGCCATGAATGGGGTCATGCTGTAACAAGATTAGCGTCGAGTCGCGGTAATTTGACTTATTCTAGGGAATCGGGTGCGCTGAATGAAGCGTTCTCGGATTGGATCGGGACCGCCATCAAGCAAGCAAATGGCGATTACAGTTGGTTAATTATTATAGGTAATACAATACGTAGTCTTTCCGATCCTCTTAGAGGTTCACTTAACCCCCAGCAGCCAGATACCTATGGAATGGGTGTAAATTGGGTGAACACATATGGATGTACTCCCACAATATATAACGATAATTGCGGCGTCCATTATAATAGCGGTGTGCCAAACAAAATGTTCTTCCTCCTCTCGAATCCTGGGGCAAATGTCCACAACAATATTACCACTATGGGCATTGGAATCGATAAGGCGATTAAGATCGCATTCAAGGCAAATATGGAGAAATGGATTAACAGCAATTTGACGTTCAGGGACGCTAGGGATGGTATGATTTCTGCTGCCAAAGATCTTTATGGTTTCGGCTCTTGGGAAGCGGCTCAGGTAGAAAGCGCTTGGGCGGCGGTCGGCGTCACCGCGACGACTACGCCGGCTTCATTGGTGGTCAAACGCCTTCTTCCAATATTGAACTTGTTACTAGCTGATTAAGCCAGCGAAAAAAATATTGAGAATTGTGCCAATTTTGAGTGAAGAAAAAGAACCCGACGTGAGGTGATAAATGAAAGCACGGAAAGTGGAAAATTGGGTATCGAATCACTGCAAAACTTTATGTATTTTTGCAATTTTACTTGCTGTATCGCAGATTTCTCTGGCATTAGGAGGTCAGCCTTTTATAGATCCGCCTACAAGCCCTTCTGTAATGCAGAATTACTCTTCCATCAAGGAGAACGGAAATGACCCTCTTGAGTCTCCTCGAAAATTTGAACGATATGTGAAGGATAAATACAAACAAATTAGTCATGCTGAGTCTGATGTGAAGCAAACCTCGCATGGCCCTTCTGGAAGGGTGTTTATTCTCGGAGATATTGCACCACAGAGAAAGCCTGCGACTGATCTTACAGCAGAACCAGACAGGCATGTCCGTGCAAAGGCCATTGCCAAGGCTTTTATGGAAGATGAGCCTGGCTTGTTAGGCATCACCAAGCCGGAGGAAATACGTGAAGTTAATATACTGACTAGTAAAGGCCACAACGGAGACTATATTAATATTTATTACAAGAGATACATTAATGATGTAGAGCTTGAGGATGCTAATTTGTTAATAACCCTAGGGCCATCTGAAAATATTTCCGGCGTTCAGGCTTGGCTAGTGTCAGTACCACCAGAAGTATATGAAGCAACCAAGAAGAAGACTCTTTCAGAAAAAGAGGTTAAGTCAATTATTGAAGTCGATATTACCGAACTAGACAAGCGCGGTCTTGATATGAATAACATCAACAAATCTTTTAAGAAAGTGGCAATAACCAAGTATCCATATGTTTTATGGAAAGTATCTTACATATATGATTACACCATTGACGCCTTTACAGGAAAGATATTAACAAAAGATAGTGGTATAATCCCCCCTTTTAAGATTCAACAACGGCCATTAATGGAAAACCCATCGGGGATTAAGCCTTGAAAAGGATATAGGGGGGCGAATTCAAATTGCAAGTGCACCACTTGATTTGCACGAATTCAGATTTAACATTGAAAGGGGGAAAAGAACTATGAAGATAATTAAAGCAATTTTGTCGGCAGGTATTTTGTTCATCTCATCGCAGGCATATGCAGTTAACTGCGCCGAAAAGGTCACAAATGTAATTGCTCACAGCAACGGACAAATTTATTTTCAGACAGATACTACATGTGCAGCCAATTGGTGTCAGCTCTATTGGAGTGACGCGAAAATGATAGATAGAGCCTATGCTGCTCTTTTAACTGCCTTGACAACCGACAAAACAGTTGTCTTTGAATGGAATTCCCTTACAAGCTGTACAAGTCAAAATCAAGTGTACGCGGTACCCGGCTATGTTGCATTACTGAGGTAATCGGCCGAATTTTTTCACTATTTCATTTTCAACAACCTGTTAAAGGAGGCTTTTGATGAAAAGCACTAAAATAATTATTATGGCAAGTATTATTAGCGCATTATGTTTTGGCTCATACCAAATAGCTAATGCCGATGCAGGATTGTCACTCAATATTACAAGATTAATTGTCAATTCAGATGGCACAGTACTATTTAGCACAGATGTACAACCTAGTAACACATGTAGCTATTATGGAATATTCTATACTTTCAATAGTAATTCATTACCAGGTGGCAAGCAAATGTTAAGTGCAATCTTAACAGCTAAAGTTAGCAACCAAAAAATGGATATTTGGTATAACAATGCAACTTATCCTGGCACAAACGATACAAATGGTTGTTTACCAGGCAACTTGGCGTCAGTAACAGGGGTATCCATTAATTAACATCTCAACTTTCGAACTTGCAAATTAGATCGTAACCACATGATATACAGTTTAGCCGCATGCCGGAGCCAACGAATCCGGTTTTCTACGGAGGCAAATCCTGCTACAATCTGTTGCACAGCGTCGTCTTTGTGTTCGTGGATTAGTTGGGGAACAAAGCCATTTTAACCCAGATTGCGACGCTATACTATTGTAATTACAATACGTTATATATTTCTACCAACTGCGAAAGTTGAGATCTATCTGAAAAAGTTTTTGTTGGACTGTTGGGTCTTTGTTTACTCACTTACGCTAAGCAAAAAGTATAGTTGATGGAAATTGGTGACAAGAGCACAGCAGAGGAGACTGGGTCACAATGGCGGTGGCACACAAAACTATTCCAATACTTTTGAATTTTTGCTGGACATCACCCGATTCTGAACTTGCTGCTTAAGTATTAAGCAATGAAGCTAAGGAGGTAAGTAGTTATGAAGAAAATAGTAATGGTATTATTTTTGCTAATGTCCGTACCAGTATCGTCATTTGCTGATGTGACATGCATTGGTGTACCACAAGCTGTGAAAGTAGGTGAATATGGAGCTCAAGAACCATATTTATTTGTTACTTTAAACGGAATGGATTATCGTTTGGGGACAGCGGATGATCCTTGGGCGAAGGCAAGGCTGGCATTGGTAACATCAGCTTTTATTTCAGCTAAAACACTAGTTTTAAAATTTTGGTTTTCTTTAGATTGTAATGCGGCCAGTTTAAATCATGATATTCCTAATTCAGTGCGTTTAACAGATTGATTCAGAGAAGATTTAGGTGTGGATCAGCATCCAATTTTTGACCCAATCTGGTATCGAAGCGGTTTAGTTCAACATACAGAATTACATACACGTTTAATGCGAAGAAAATCCACACCCTACGGGTGCGGTGATGTCTGTTGGCTATGCCGGCGCCGGATGGGCATGGCCGAAAGTCATTCGTGGCAATCCTTGAATCGAGTTGTAGCAACATGGAGAATTTCAGGAAAGACAGTGAACAGGGTTCGGTTTTCAAAACAAGTCAGCATTATCTGATAAACTTTGCACCTTGCATAATGGTGCCTTGGCCCCCTACGGGTGCGGATTCTTTACTTTTTGTGTGGGGCAAAGCGGACACCGATGGTGGGTCAATTCCCAATGCCAATTGACATGAACTACCGAGGAATCCGCTATAGTTCAAACAGTTAACCTACCACATCGGGAGAACCCGGTCTACTCAACAACCTTGAACCTGATAACTTTACCAAAGGAAGTAAGTCTTACGCGAGCCTGTCGCGCATGGCGTCAACCAAGCAGTCAAACACTTCTTCGCGCTTATTTATGAAGCGGGGCATCTCGTTGAGGATTTCTTCCAGAATGTGGAGAACCCTGCCGTCGTCGCTGCCGAGTGCGTCCATAACCGCCTCCAGCATCGGAATGACCTCGTAGAGATCGTCCCGGTTGAACGGTTCCGCGTCCGGCTTGCCGCTGAACTTCGGCTTGTCGCGGTTGACTGTGTCTCTCGGATATTTGAACTGAAGATCTGACGGCTTGATTGTAATGCCCATATTTTCTCCTGACACGACGATGATGGTAGGTATTGATTTGATGAGATAACGCCCGATAAAAAGAGGAAAGGCGCTGTTATCCAATAATACCGCCGAATATTGTGATTTTTCCTTTAAACACCGGTGAGGACCTGAACAAGTTCGGCCGGCAACCGTTTTGCCTTCATCTCCGGGCCGACGCAGACCAGCGTCACCTTGCCGGCGACGAGAAGCTTTCCGTCAACCGCCCGGACCACCTGCTGGCCGAGAATAAAAGAGGTCTTCCCCACTTCCAGCACTTCGGTTTCGATGCGCAGCAGGTCGTCATGTCTGGCCGGGGCACGAAAGTCGACCTCTACCCTGACCACCGGGAAGATGCAGCCGCGCTCATGGAGTTCCAGTACCGACAGGCCCCGTTCGCGCATAAACTCGGTCCGCGCCCGCTCAAAATAACGGAGGTAGTTGGCATGGTAGACCACCCCTCCCGCATCGGTATCTTCATAGTAGATTCGTATTTCCACGGGCTCCTCCGGTTGCCGCTCTGCGACAACGGTCTTTCTGTCAGCTTTCATCGGCGGCAAAAATTCGGTCGTACACCTGGCGCACGGCAAAGGTTACCTGTTCGTAATCCCGCATCAGGGCCTCTCCGGGATTTTTCAGTTTCGGTTCGTAGCCCAGGCGGCGGGCCAGCTTGTTCAGGTATTTCATCGGCCCGCCAAGGTCGTTTATGGAATAATCGTGGATTATGCGCAGCCGGTTTTCCAGGCGGCGGAGGAATTTGTAGCCGTTCTGGAGGGCGGAGAAATCGGCGTCTGCCAGGAGGCGGCTCGCCTTCATCGCCTTAAGCGCCATCAGGGTGTTGGTGCTGCGGATTTCCGGGAATTCCTTGCCTTGCTTGAGCTGGAGGAACTGGACAATGAATTCTATGTCAACGATCCCGCCGCGGCCGGTCTTGATGTTGTAGTTCCCCTCCGACTCTTTTGCCAGTTCGGTCTCCATCCGCATCCGCAGCCGGTGGATCTCTTTTCGCACCGCATCATCGGCGCTTCTGCCGTAAACCGTATGGCGGACGATCTCCTCGATCCCCCCCTTGAGCGGTTCGTCTCCCAAAGCCACCCGGGCGCGGGTCAAGGCCTGGCGCTCCCAGATCTGGGCCTCTTCCCGGTGATAGTTCCTGAACGACTCCAGGGAGGTGACAAGCGGCCCGGCGTTGCCCGACGGGCGGAGACGGGTATCGATCTTGTACACATACCCCTCGCGGGTCTGGGTTGTAAGTATCAGGATGATCTTCTGCGCCAGCTTGGCGAAATATTCGTGGTTGGTGATCTGCTTTTCGCCGTCCGTGTACCCCTGGTAGTCGTAGATGTAGATGATGTCCAGGTCGGAATGGTAATTGAGCTCGTTCCCCCCCAGCTTCCCCATGGCAAGGATGGCGAAACGGGCCTCTTTCACCGCGCCTTCTTCATCGCGGTACGTCGGCCTGCCGAAACGGCTGAGTTCCGACTTGCCCATCCGACAGGCTGCCGCCAAGCAAACCTCGGCCAAGTGGGTGAGCTGCATGGCTATCTCGGTCTGCCCTACCTTGCCGTAGATGTCGTTCATGCCGATACGGAGGAACTCCTCATGGCGGAAGCGGCGCAGGGCGTCAAGCTTCTCCTCGAAATCATCCGCCTGCTCCAGCAAAACAGCCAGTTCTCTTTCCATCACATCTCGTTCCTTGAGGAATGAGGCGTAGGCGCGGGAGACCATGCTGTCGAGAAGCTCGGGATGGCTGACGAAGATTTTCGACAGGAACTCCGACATGCCGAACAGGGAAACCATGAGTTTGAGTATCTCGCGGTTTTCTGCGAGCAGGGCGTAGAACGTGGAGCGGGAACCGACCGCGCAGAGAAAGCGCTCCAGGTTGGTGAGGGCCATGTCCGGGTCAGGGGAGGCGAATATCTCCTGCAAGAGGAGGGGGGCGATGTTTTCCAGGATGCGCCGGGCTCGTTCGGTGAGATGGGCTCGCGGCGGACCATCGCGCAGCAGCAGCAGGTTTTCGTACGCAGCATCGACATTTTCAAAGCGGCGCTCGGCGAGCATGTCTTTGATCAGATCGGGGGCTGCCTTGCGGTCGAAAAAGTAGTAAACCTCCGGCTGGAGCTCTTCCTTAAGTCGTTCGTCGCGGGAGAGGAACAGCGCGCCGTAGATGGAGGAAACCCTTTGACGGTGGGCTTCCAGCGTCTCCGTAAATTTCGCCGGGCCATTGGGGCGGAGATAGCCGCAACGGCGGGCCAGTGCCCGCAGTTCGTCTTCCTTGCGCGGCAGGCTGTGGCTCTGCCGTTCCTGGACCACCTGGATCCGATGCTCGACAAAGCGGAGGAAGCGGTATGCATCGCTGAGGGCCGCGCAGTCATCTGCCGAGATAATGCGGGCGTCGCGCAACGCGATCAGCGCGAGCAACGAATTTTTCACCCGTAAGGCCGGGTTCTTCCCGGCATAGACGAGCTGTAACGCCTGGATGAAGAACTCGATTTCACGAATCCCGCCCCGCCCGAGCTTGATGTTGTATTCCCCTTCCTGCGACCTGGCCAGAGAAGCATCTATCTTCTTCTTCATCCCCATGATGTCTTCGATCAGGTTGTAATCCAGATACTTGCGATAGACAAACGGCTCGATGACACGGAGGAACTGCTCGCCGAGCTCCAGCGAGCCTGCCACCGGACGCGCCTTCAGCATGGCCGACCGCTCCCACGACTGCCCCCACGATTCGTAATAGATCTCGGCGGAACGGATGGAAGTAGCCACGTCACCGCTCTTCCCCTCCGGCCGCAATCCCAGATCGACACGGAAGACGAAGCCGTCGTCGGTCACCTGGGAGATCGCCTTGCCGATCATCTCCGCCAGTTTGACGAAGAAGGCGTGGAGCGAGATCTTGCCCCGTCCCCCCCCCTGCCCGTCATCGATACCGCTCGTTTCTCCCTGGTCGGAGGAATAGAAGTAGATGATGTCGATGTCCGAGGAAAAATTGAGTTCCCGTCCGCCCAATTTCCCCATGCCGATAATGGCCAGATCGGCTTCCCGCTCTCCGGAAGGGGTTTGCATCAGGGGAATGCCATGCTCCCCCACCAGCTGCCGGCGGGCCACCTCGTAAGCAACCTGGAGCGTTGCCGCCGCAAGTCCCGAGAGTTCGGCCGTCACCTCTTCCAGCGCGGCTAAGCCATTCAGGTCGCGGGCCGCAATGCGCAGGATTTCCACAAATTTGAAGCGGCGGAGAAACGGCAGGATCGCCTGGTAATCGGCATCCGTGGCGAGCTGGCTACGGAGGAGGGCAAGGGTTTCCGCCTCGCTCCGTCCGACGTCGATCTGTCGGCGGGTGAAGAGTTCCCGGAAATACAGGGGGTCACGGCAGATGATGTTAGTGAGAAACGGCGAAGAACCGCAGATGTTGATCAGCCTGGCGAGCATCGCCTTCTTGCCGCATGCGGCGAGCAATTCTTCGCGCGGAACGACGGATCCGATCCTCTCCAGGTTGTTGAGGGCCATGTCCGGCAGGGGGGTTGCCAGGGCGGCCAGGGCGATGGCGCGGAGGCTTTCGGGGGGGAATATGTAGGCGAGCAGGCGCAGATTGGCGGCGGAGCGAGGACCGTAGCCGAACCCTCTCGATTCGAGGCATGATATGAGCTGGCGGTCCCCGTTTTCCGGGTCTAAGGCAAGGGCAGCCTGGAGTTCCTCGGCAAACTCCGCATTGCGGTTCATCGGCCCACCAGAGCCCTGAGTTCCTTCTCGTAATCGCCCCGCACCACCCCTTTTTCGGTGATGATGCCGGCAATGTAACGGGCAGGAGTGACGTCGAAGGCCGGATTGCGCACTTTCACCCCTTCCGGGGCAACGGGCAATCCCTGGAGATGGGTGACTTCCCGTGAATGGCGCTCCTCGATGGGAATATCTTCACCGCTCTTAAGGGACAGGTCGAGGGTCGAGACCGGGGCGGCCACATAGAAGGGGATTTTGTTCTCCTTTGCCAGCACCGCGACTGAATAGGTGCCGATCTTGTTGGCCGTATCGCCGTTGGCGGCGATACGGTCGGCGCCGACGACGCAGACGTCGATCTCCCCTTTTCTCATGAAGTAGCCGGCCATGTTGTCTGAAATAAGGGTGACGGGAATGCCGTCCTTCATCAGTTCCCACGAGGTGAGACGGGCCCCCTGGAGCCAGGGACGAGTCTCGTCGGCAAAGACCTGGATCCGCTTCCCCGCCTCATGGGCGGCACGGATGACGCCGAGGGCGGTGCCATAGCCGGCCGTGGCCAAGCCGCCGGCGTTGCAGTGGGTGAGGATGGTCGCCCCCTCCTTGATGAGGGGCGCGCCGTTTCGGCCGATGGCCCGGCAGATCTCCAGGTCCTCCTCCTCGATGCGGATCGCCTCGGCCTTGAGGATCTCCCGGATGGAGTTGAGGTCCTTGTCCCGATGGTCCTCGGCCACCCGTTTCATCCGCTCTATGGCCCAGAACAGGTTGACCGCCGTGGGGCGGGTGCGGGCCATGACGTTGCAGACATTGTCCAGCTGGCGGAAGAACGATTCATGGGTGTCGGCGATGATCTCCCGGGCGCCGAGGGCAATCCCCATGGCCGCCGCAACGCCGATGGCCGGCGCGCCGCGGATGATCATGCCGCGGATCGCCTCCGCCACGCTCTGGAAGTCCGCGTATTCGTTGTAGACCTCTTCGCCGGGAAGCCGGGTCTGGTCGATCATCACCACCTTGTTGTCGCGCCATTCTATGGTTCTAAAGGACATAGTAAAACCTCTTTGTGTTTGCCACGGAGACACAGAGGCACGGAGGAAATCCGAAAAACACAAGTAACAGGGATCGACGGGATCAAAGAGGAAAACCTCAAAGATAAAAACCCTGATTATCTGTATACTTGCTACCGCATCATGTTTGTTATGCTTTTCTCCGTGCCTCCGTGTCTCCGTGGCAGATTTGCTGTAGTATCAGCCGTTGAGTTTCTTCAGCAGGATCTCGTTCACCAGCGCCGGGTTCGCCTTCCCCTTGGAAGCCCGCATCACCTGGCCGACGAAGAAACCGAACAGCTTGTCCTTGCCGCTCCGGTACTCCGCCACCTGCCCCGCCTCCTTCGCCAGCACCTCGTCGATGATCGCTTCTATCGCGCCCGTGTCGGAGACCTGCACCAGACCCTTTTCCTCGACGATCTTTTCCGGAGCCTTACCGCTTCGCCACATCTCGTCAAAGACGGTCTTGGCGATCTTGCCGGAGATGGTCCCCTTCTCGATCAGCCGAAGAAGATCGGCCAAAAGCTGCGGCGTCACCGGACAGTCGGCTATGGATCTGTTCTCCTCGTTGAGCGCCCGGGTTACCTCCCCCATCACCCAGTTGGCAACGGGCTTCGCCTGGGGGTAGAGGGCCAGACAGGACTCGAAGTAGCCGGCCAGCTCTCGGGTCGCGGTCAGCACCTCGGCATCGTAGGCTGGAAGTCCCAGCTCGTCCGTGTAGCGCTGCCGCTTGGCATCCGGGAGTTCGGGCAGGCTAAGCCGCGCATCCTCCACCCAGTCGTTGCCGATGACCAGCGGCACCAGGTCCGGGTCGGGGAAGTAGCGGTAGTCGTGGGCCTCTTCCTTGCCCCGCATGGAGCGGGTAGTCCCTGTGTTCGGGTCGAAGAGGCGGGTCTCCTGGACGATCTTCCCCCCCTCCTCGATCACCTCGATCTGCCGCTCGATCTCGTATTCGATCGCCTGCTTGACAAACTTGAAGGAGTTGACGTTCTTGGTTTCGGTGCGGGTGCCAAACTTGTCGGAGCCTGCCGGCATCACCGAAACGTTGGCATCGCAGCGGAAGCTCCCCTCCTCCATGTTGCCGTCGCTGATCCCGAGATAAACGACGATCTGGTGCAGCTTCTTCAGGTAGGCCACCGCTTCGTCAGCGGAGCGCATGTCAGGCTCGGAGACGATCTCCAGAAGCGGCGTGCAGGCCCGGTTCAGGTCGACGCAGGAATCGTCGCCGACGCCGGCGACATCCGTATGCACCAGCTTGCCGGCGTCCTCCTCCATGTGGATGCGAGTGATGCCGATCCTTTTCGCCTCCCCTTCCACCTCGATGTCCAGGTGGCCGTCAATGCAGATGGGGAGCTCGAACTGGCTGATCTGGTATCCCTTGGGGAGGTCGGGGTAGAAGTAGTTCTTCCGGGCGAAGACGCTCCGCGGCGCTATCCGGCAGTTGGTGGCCAGCCCCGCCCTGATGGCGTACTCCACCACCTTCTTGTTGAGGACCGGGAGCGCCCCCGGCATCCCCAGGCAGACCGGGCAGGTCTGGGAGTTGGGCTCCGCGCCGAAGCGGGTCGAGCAGCCGCAGAAGATCTTGCTGTTGGTAAGGAGCTGGACGTGGACTTCGAGGCCGATGACGACTTGGTATTTCATGAAAAATCTCCGGATGTTGTCAATGTCAGAGAACACTCGACAACGTTATATATCGATATATTACAATATAAATCCAACACAAACCTTTTTTACCAAGGGTTTTCAATTAGTTAATCAAAATATCTCTGTTGCATAAATTCTCTTCAAGAAACTTCATGGAGTTAAGCCTCCCTTTGTGTAAAGTAGTGCGTTGTCAACGCCAATAGCGTAAAGTTAGTCAGATAAAACTTAACACAAATGATTTTATTGACAACTTACTTTACACAAAACGACGGGTTTTTCATGTACGCACTCGTGCGGGCAAGCGGTAAAACCTTACCTATTTAATAGGATTGAAACAGATTCCCACCGCGCCACCTACCCATTCCTCACTCTAGTATGCGGAAGCAAATGTCAGACTAAAAGTCGAATATTCGACTTTTAAAATGTAAACTTACATTTATTAAAAGCCAACTTCCCCCAAAATTGAAAAGTAGAACTATTCTACTTGGCGTGCTGTTAATTGAAAACTGACTTCACTTTATCCCAATATTTGTGTAAAGCTCAACAGCATCAAAATATTTTGTGTTAAGCAACAGGTGTTTTACTTGTCACAAATACCATCAATGGTTGTACCCTCAATATGCCGGCCCTCAGTCAAATTTAAAAGTGAAAAGAACGCCAGGATAGCCGGCCGCCTTCCACTACCTTCCCGTAAAACACTTACTATTTCAGCTTGTTGCAATTGTTTCAAAATCTGCATTGCTGTCGGTTTTGAGGTCATCTCCAGACATTTCACGAAGTCGGTTGTGCTGAAGATAGGCCGACTGAAGATAGTATCAAGGGCATCAATAGCGTACTTAGATTGGGTAATCTCCTGGAAACGCTCTTTCATATCGTTATAAAGCCGTAGGATTTTCCTTACCTTCTCGGCGTTATCGGTCGCCTGGGCAATAATAGCCTGAAGAAAAAAAACAATCCACGGCTCCCATTCCTGCTTCCGGGATATTTCCTGAAGATGGGCGTAATACTCCTCGCGGTGTTCCTCCAGGTAGGCACTCAGGTAGAACATGGGGTAGGTTAGAACCTTCTTGGAGTATAGGAAAAGAGGGATAAGCAAGCGCCCGATCCTGCCATTGCCGTCCTTAAAGGGGTGCAATAACTCGAATTGAGCATGAATTACAGCTACCTGAACTAGAAAATCGTCGTCATCGTATGAGAGATAACGCTCCCACTCTTCAAGGTAGTCTCGCAATTGGAGAGGGCTAGGTGGAACAAATGTCGCATCTGCAATGGAACATCCAACTCGCCCTATCCAGTTCTGATCTTTGCGAAATTCTCCCGGATTTTTCCGCTCACCCCTGACACTTTCCAGCAGAATGCGGTGAACTTCTTTGACAAGCCCCAAAGTAATGGGTCTGTGCTGCAGCTCAGCCGAAGCATGACGAAGGGCGTCACGGTAGTTAACAATCTCCTGAATGTCTTTGGTCTTCTCAGGACCAAACGTCAGGCCAGCCTCCAATTCCAGAACTTCATCGAGGGTTGCCTGAGTTCCTTCAATCTTCGAGGAAAGCACTGCCTCCTGGGTGGTAAGTGGCGAGAGAAGGAGCGCCGGATTCTGAATCCCCTGCAACAAACCGTCATAACGGGTCAGTTCTCGATTTGCTTGGCCGAGCAATCGTGTCAGGTGCCCATAGTCAAGGCCCTGAAGCGGTAACTGTTGGGGCACATAAGGTCCCATGGTGAACTCTCCGGCTTTAAAACAAGTATTCATTAGGCATGTGCAGCTCTTGCCTAGCCACTAATTGTGTTATACATCCGCCTTCCGTGTGTGACAATCCGTCCCCTGCTCGAAGGCATAGGCTGCGCGGAGGATGCTTTCCTCGCCGAAGGGCCTCCCCACGAGCTGGAGTCCGATGGGAAGGCCGTCCTTGCTGAAGCCGGCCGGTATGGACATGCCGCAGGTCCCGGCCAGGTTGACCGGGATGGTGAAGATGTCGGAGAGATACATCTGCAACGGATCAGCGCTCTTTTCGCCGATCCTGAAGGCCGGGGTCGGCGCGACCGGCGTGAGGATCACGTCCACCTCTTCGAGGGCCCTGCTGAAATCCTGCATGATCAGGGTGCGCACCTTCTGCGCCTTCAGGTAATAGGCGTCGTAGTAGCCGGAAGAGAGGGCGTAGGTGCCGAGCATGATCCTCCGCTTCACCTCCTCGCCGAACCCCTCGGAGCGGCTCTTCCTGTACATGTCGATAAGTCCCTGCGCCTCGCTGCTGCGGTGGCCGAAGCGGACCCCGTCGTAGCGGGCCAGATTGGAGCTGGCCTCGGCGGTGGCGATCAGGTAGTAGGTGGCGACGGCATAGTCGGTATGGGGTAGGGAGATTTCCACAAACTGCGCGCCCAGCCCCTTGTAGGTTTCGATGGCTGCATCCATGGTCTTTTGCACGTCCGGATCGAGCCCGGCGATGAAATACTCCTTGGGGAGGCCGATTTTCAGCCCCTTCACGTCGTTGGAGAGCGCCTTTGAGTAGTCCGGCACCGGCAGGTCGACGCTGGTGGAGTCCTTGGGATCAAAACCGGCCACGGCCCCGAGCATGATGGCGCAGTCGGTCACATCGCGGGTCACCGGCCCCACCTGGTCGAGGGAAGATGCATAGGCGATGACGCCGTAGCGGGAGACCCTGCCGTAGGTCGGCTTCAGCCCGACGCAGCCGCAGTGGGATGCGGGCTGGCGGATGGAGCCGCCGGTGTCGGTGCCCAGCGTTGCAATGGCCTGCCGGGCGGCGATCGCCGCGGCCGATCCGCCCGAGGAGCCGCCGGGAATGTACTCCAGGTTCCAAGGGTTGTGGGTCTTGCCGTAATAGCTCGACTCGGTGGAGGAGCCCATGGCAAACTCGTCCTGGTTCAGCTTGCCCACCAGCACCATCCCCTGCGCCTTCAGCCTGGCGACGCTGGTTGCGTCGTATGGCGGGATGAAATTGTCGAGGATGCGCGAAGCACAGGTGGTGCGGACCCCTTTGGTGAGGAAGATGTCCTTGAGGGCGATGGGGATGCCGGTCAGGAGCTGCATGTCGCCGGCGGCGATCCGTCGGTCCGCTTCCTCGGCATTTTTCAGCGCCTCCTCAGGGGTGACGGTAATGAAGGCGTTAACCCGGGGCTCCACCGCATCGATACGTGCCAGCAGCGCCCTGGTCGCCTCAACGGAGGAGATTTCCTTCTTCTTCAGTTTGTCATGCAGCTCGTGGATGGTCAGTTCAAACAGTTCCATATATACTCCAGAATTGATTCCAAGAAATAAATACCTGAACCGCAAAGTACGCCAAGATCAAGCAAAGAAGGAAAAGGAAGAAAAACAAGTTTTTTGAATTCTTTGCGCCCTTCGCGTTTTAGGCCCTTCCTTTGGGTCCTTTGCGGTTCAAAGATTTTCCGTTATTCGATTACCTTCGGTACGCGGAAAAAGCTTTCCGCCCGTTTCGGCGCGTTGCCAAGGGCGTTTTCGATGCCGATGGAGGAAGTAACCTCATCGGCACGGAAGGCGTTTTCCATGGGAACGGCATGGGCGGTGGGAACGATGCCGTCGGTATTCAACTCGTTCAGCTTGTCCACATAGGCGAGGATCGCATCCATCTGGCCAGTGAAGGTCTCCGCTTCCTGCTCTGTCAGCTCCAGGCGGGCCAGGAGCGCCACATGTTCGACTTCGGCTTTCGTTATCTTCATGAATTCTCCAAAAGCGGGGTAATGTCTTAAAAAGCAAGTATTTTTAACACGAACCGGGGGAAAAGACAAGCCGGTTCGGGCCCGGGTTCTGCCTCTGCTTTTTACGTAGAACTTGGAACTTCGAACTTAGAACGGCAGTCATACCCTCTCAAGGCCGGCGAACCGCACCAGGAGTTTCTTCGGACCGACCGTGTTGAACCAGACGATGACCTTCTGCTCGTTGCCGCTCCCCTCGATCTTGCGGATGGTGCCGACACCGAACTTGCCGTGGCGCACCTTCATCCCCGGGTAGATTTCACCCTCCGCTTCATCGGGCACCACCCGCACCTCGTCGGCAAACTCCGGCTCCAGTTCCATCTCGAACACCGCGGCCAGGTTGTGCCTTGCAGGTTTTTCCTCAGCCCTCGCTCCTGGTTCCTCCCTGACTTTCTCAAAACCGAATCCGCTCTGATATCCTTCGTCCTCCATGTCCAGCAGCGCATGGGGGATGTCAGCCAGGAAGCGGCAGGGCGGGTTATACTGCTCCTGGCCGAAGATGCGGCGACGACGGGCATTGGTCAGGTAGAGTCGCTCCTGCGCCCGGGTCATCCCCACGTAGCAGAGGCGGCGCTCCTCCTCCATCTGCTCCGGGTCTTCCAGGGAGCGGGCATGGGGAAAGAGCCGCTCTTCCATGCCGATCATGAACACAAGTGGAAATTCCAGCCCCTTGGCCGCATGGAGGGTCATCAGGGTTGCAGATTCCCGCCCTTTTCCCTCCTGCTCCAGGTCGGAGATAAGCGCCACCTGTTCGAGAAACGCCGCCAGGGTTCGCTCCGCGCTGACCCGCTCGAATTCTTCCAATGCGGAGAGCAATTCCTGGAGGTTGGCCAACCGGTCCTGCGCCTCCTCGCTCCGTTCCTCCTGCAGCTTTACCGCATAGCCGGTTTCCAGGATGACCCGGGAAGCGAGATCCTTCAACGACGATGTCTCCACCATGCTTTCAAACCCTTCCAGCAGTGCGACGAACCCGGCGATCTTTCCCCGCGGCCCCGATCCCAGAAGACCGCTCTCCGCTGCCTCGCGCAAGGCGTCGTAGAAGAGAATCCCCCGCCGCTGCGCCAGCTCGGAAATCTTATCCACCGTGGCATGGCCGATGCCTCGCGCCGGGGTGTTGATGATCCGCTTCAGGGCAATCTCATCGGCCGGATTGACCAGCACCTTCAGGTAGGCGAGGATATCCTTGATCTCCTGCCGCGCATAGAAGCGCATGCCGCCGACCATGTGATAGGGAATCCCGTCCGCAACCATGGCGTCTTCCACCACCCGCGACTGGGCGTTGGCCCGGTAGAAAACGGCCACGCCGGCAAGGTCGCCCCCTTTGCGCACATGCTGCTCTATCTGCCGGCAGACGTAGCGCGCCTCCTCCCGCTCGTCCGCCAGCCGCCGGTAGACTATTCTCTCCCCCGGCGGGTTCTCGGTCCAGAGCGTTTTCCCCTTCCGCCCGCGGTTCTTCGCGACCACGGCCCCGGCAGCAGCGAGGATGTTCTGGGTGGAGCGGTAGTTCTGCTCCAGTTTCACCACCTTCACCTCGGGAAAATCCTCTTCGAAATCGAGTATGTTGCGGATATCTGCGCCGCGCCAACGGTAAATGGACTGGTCATCATCCCCGACCACGCAGAGGTTCTGCCGCTTCCCGGCCAAAAGCTTTACCAGCCGGTACTGCACCGGGTTGGTATCCTGGTATTCGTCCACCTGTATCCAGCGGTAGCGCTCCTGGTAACGGACCAGCACCTCCGGGAACTGTTCGAACAACCGGACCGTGAGCAGGACCAGATCGCCGAAGTCAAGGGCATTGCACTTTCTCAACCGCTCCTGGTAGGCGGCATAGACCTGTGCCACCTTTTCCGCCATGAAATCGCCAACCGGCACATCCTCCGGGGTCTTGCCGGCGTTCTTGCACTCGTCGATGGCGGCAATGAATGACTTGACGGGATAACGCTTCTCATCCAGGTTGAGCTCAGCAACGATCTCCTTGAGGAGCTTTTCCGCATCCTTGTCATCGTAAATGGCAAAATTAGCAACATAGCCCAGGTGATGGATCTCGCGGCGCAGAATGCGGGCACAGGCGGAATGGAAGGTGGAGATGAGAGGCAGCTCTCCGCCGCCAAGGAGCTTCTCCACCCGCTCGCGCATTTCCCCCGCCGCCTTGTTGGTGAAGGTGACGGCCAGTATCTGCCAGGGGGGCACGCTCCGCTCCTTGATCAGATATGCAATGCGGTGGACAATCACCCGCGTCTTGCCTGAACCGGCACCGGCCAGTATCAGCAGCGGCCCTTCCCCATGGAGGACCGCTTCCTTCTGGGGCGGATTGAGATTGTGGAGCAGCTTCATGTATCTCCCTCTTGACCGACATCAGTTATAATCCTTGGGAATCCTAAATTTTTTACCGGCTTAAATCAAGCGCAAATCTTCCGCCACCGACTCTCCATGTGCTCCATTTCTTGATTATCCTGATGCTTTCGCGGCAACTTCCCTGCTGTTGGCGGTACGCGGTGTCCCGCCTGCATGAGAAAAACCCTTTACAAATTCCGGTCGCTATACTATTATTTGCCTTTCCTGCGGAGAGATGTCCGAGCGGTTGAAGGAGCACGCCTGGAAAGCGTGTGTACGTTAATAGCGTACCGAGGGTTCGAATCCCTCTCTCTCCGCCATACTTAAAGACTGTATGGCGTATCCACTAATTGCCCTTTGCGGGCACAACTGATAGCTGGGCCCCACGCAACGGAAGGTTACGAACTCCGTCAGGTCCGGAAGGAAGCAGCGGCAGTAACTCACACCGTGTGCCGCGGGATCGCCCAGCTATCAGTTGTGTCCGCAATTTCCCCGATTTTTTTTGCCCCCCTTCAAACCTGTTAACAGTGTACGCCGTTATGAGGTTATAATCCTTTGTCATATCTCGTGTTGGCTAGAAAATGGCGGCCTCAGACCTTCAGCGACCTAATCGGCCAGGAGCACGTCAGCCGCACCCTGCAAAATGCCATCGATACCGGCAGGGTTGCTCACGCCTTCCTCTTCACCGGCGCCCGTGGCGTGGGGAAGACCAGTTCGGCCCGCATCCTGGCAAAGGCGCTGAACTGCGAGCAGGGGCTCACCACCGAACCGTGCAACACCTGTCCCTCCTGCACGGAGATCACCGACGGCAATTCGGTGGATGTCTTTGAAATCGATGGCGCCTCCAACACCGGTGTGGACGACATCCGGGAACTGCGCGACAACGTCAAATACCTTCCTTCCCGCAGCCGCTACAAGATATTCATCATCGACGAAGTCCACATGCTTACCAACAACGCGTTCAACGCGCTGCTGAAGACCCTGGAAGAACCCCCTGCGCACGTAAAGTTCATCTTCGCCACTACCGAGCCGCACAAGGTTCCGATCACCATCCTCTCCCGCTGCCAGCGCTTTGATTTCAAGCGGATCGCCCTGCAAAAGATCGTTGACCGGCTGCGTTACATCGTCGATCAGGAGCAGGTGTCCGTCAGCGACAAGGCCCTCGCCGTCGTCGCCCGCAAGGGTGACGGGAGCATGCGCGACTCGCTTTCCACACTGGACCAGGTGCTGGCCTTTTGCGGGCAGACAGTTACGGATGAGGATGTTGCCGGGCTTCTGGGTGTAGTCGACCGGCGACTCCTGCTGGAAGCATCGCAGTCGATCTTCGCCAGGGACAGCCGCGCAGCGCTGGAGATCGTCAAGCGGGTCGATTCCTTCGGCTACAACATGCGTCAATTCTGTCAGGAGTTGATCGATCATTTCAGGAACATCACCATCCTGCGCACTGTTGTCGATGCCGCCGACATCCTTGACCTGTCCGAGGGGGAAATCGCCGAATTGAAAACCCAGGCCTCGGCCACCCCCCCTGCCGACCTGCAACGGCATCTGTCGATACTGCTCAAGGCGGAAGGCGAAATGGCCCACTCCACCTTTCCCCGCCTTGTTCTGGAAATGGCGCTCTTGAAGATGGCCTCATTGAGCCCCCTCATCCCGATCAATGAGCTGCTGGATCGACTCAAAGCCCTCGAAGGAAGGACCTCTGCGCCGACGGTTGCATCTCCGACGCCGACATGGGAAAAGTCTGCTCCCCGCCCGGAAAGCACAGCCCGCCAAACGGATAAAAGTACCGTATCTCCACCGGCACGGAACGAGAGCCGCCAACCATCACCGCCCCAGCAAGCCGCTGCGGCAGGCGATACTCACCGTGACAATGCCGCCCCTCCCGCAACGGGAGATGCGTGGTCAGGTTTTGTCGCTTTTGTCAGAGGGAAAAAGCCCTTTCTCGCTTCTTTTCTCGAGTACGGCCGGCCGCTCGCCGTTTCAGCGGAACTCCTGGAAATCGGGTATCCGGCGGGCTCTTTCCAGCTCAGCAAAATGCAGGACCCGGACTCTCTGACAGAGTTAAAAGGTTTGGCGCAGCAGTTTTTTCGACACGAACCCGGCATACGTTTCAAATCCCTGACGGACGGGGGCGGCGACGTTCCACAGAGTCTGCTGGAAAAAAAAAGTCTTGAAGAAACCAATCGCAAGCAACAGCTGAGACAAAAAGCCATGGAACACCCGCTGGTCAACGCGGCCTTGGAGGTCTTCGGCGGCGTGGTGGGCGAAGTCGTGAAGTTAGACGACAAGCGGTAGCATAACCGTGTTTTAGTTTCAGCAAAAGCTGTTTATTGTAAATAAAACTACGAAGGTCCCCGGAGGAAAAGATGTCAAAAGGTTTAGCGTCGATCATGAAGCAAGCTCAGATGATGCAGCAAAAAATGGGTAAATTGCAGGAGGAAGCCGCACAGAAAACCGTGGAAGCCACATCCGGCGGTGGAGCGGTTACCGCCGTGGTAAACGGCAAGAATCAGCTTATTTCCCTCACCATCAAGAAAGAGGCGGTTGATCCGGAAGATGTGGAGATGCTGCAAGACCTCGTCGTGGCAGCGGTTAATGAGGCACTGGCCAAGGTTCAAACGGAAATGGCCGAGCAGATGAACAAGATAACCGGCGGCATCAACATCCCCGGCCTCTTTTAGTTGTTTTTTTCCGAATCAGGCCCGTTTTCCAGCGCATATATTCAATAATGCGATTATCGAAAACGGGCCCCCCCTTCCCACAAGCCCCCGGCATATCAACTAGTTAGCATTTATTTTATTTATACTAAATTTTTTTATCCATACTACAATAAAAAGTTGTTTTACATTAGGCGAAAATATGCTACATATTTCAAGGTCATTGACGAAGCTGCTCGGGGAACTGAAGAAACTGCCCAGTGTTGGAGACAAAACCGCCTTAAGGCTCGCCTTTCATCTCCTCAAGTCACCGGAAAACTTATCCGCTCTGGCCGAAAGTCTCCTGGAAGTCAGAGACGGGGTACGCTTTTGTTCCACCTGTTTTGGCATTACTGAAAGCGATCCCTGTCATCTCTGCACTACACCCAGGGATGATGCTTCAATCTGTGTGGTGGAAGAACCGCAGGATATTCTGGCCATGGAACGATGTCAGGCCTTCAAGGGTCGTTATCACGTGCTGCACGGAGCGCTGTCACCCCTTAACGGTGTAACGCCCGGGCAGTTGAGAATAGCCGAGCTGCTTCAGCGCCTGGAAAAGGGTTTAGTCAAGGAAGTGCTCCTTGCCACCAACTTTACCGTCGAAGGTGAGGCAACGGCACTCTACCTGACCAGGCTCATAAAACCATTGTCCATCAAAGTCACGAGACTTGCCCATGGCATTCCCATCGGCAGCGATCTGGAATACGTCGACGCCGCCACAGTGCAGCGGGCTGTCGAAGGGCGCTCTGAATTGTAGATAAGTCTGGATTGCAGGGATTTTATTCCAATTTCAAATCAAGGATGAAATCAAGGCGGCGAGGAGTGAGGCGACGAAGGCGTACAGATAGTACGTTGAGGAGCCGAAGACGAGCCAACGAAGATAGCGCCTTGATTTGGAATTGGTATTATAGGTACTATTAAGCATCAGCATTAGTATAAGCAAAATAACCTACAGGAGGAAATGTATGAGTCGCAGAATGGTTACGATCGACGGCAACACCGCAGCAGCCCACGTAGCGCACGCAACCAACGAGGTAATCGCCATTTATCCCATTACGCCGTCTTCGGTTATGGGCGAGATCTCCGACGAGAAGAGCGCCAAGGGGGAGAAGAACATCTGGGGAACTGTGCCGCTTGTTGCTGAAATGCAGTCGGAAGGGGGTGCATCCGGTGCTGTTCACGGCGCCCTGCAGGCAGGGGCTATGACCACCACCTTCACCGCCAGCCAGGGTCTGCTGCTGATGATCCCCAACATGTTCAAGATCGCCGGCGAGCTGACTTCCACTGTTTTTCATGTTTCCGCCCGCGCCATCGCTGCCCAGGCGCTTTCCATCTTCGGCGACCATTCAGACGTAATGGCCTGCCGCTCGACGGGCTGGGCCATGCTCTGTTCAAACAACGTTCAGGAAGTAATGGACTTCGCCCTGATCTCCCAGGCCGCAACGCTTCGCGCACGGATACCATTCATCCATTTCTTCGACGGCTTCAGAACCTCCCATGAAGTACAGAAGGTTGAAGAACTTACCTTCGACGACATGCGGGCAATGATCAACGATGACCTGGTGCTGGCTCACCGCAAGCGGGCATTGTCCCCTGACAACCCGGTCATGCGCGGCACTGCGCAGAACCCCGACGTCTACTTCCAGGGTCGCGAGTCGGTCAACAAATACTATCCGCCAACTGTCGGCATCGTTCAGGAAGAAATGGACAAATTTTCGAAACTGACCGGCCGGCAGTACAAGCTGGTTGACTATGTCGGCGCTGCCGATGCGGAGCGGGTAATCGTCGTCATGGGTTCCGCTGCGGACACAATCCATGAAACCGTCGAAACCCTGAGCGCAAAAGGCGAAAAGGTCGGCCTGATCAAGATTCGCCTCTATAGGCCGCTCCCGGTTGACGCCCTTGTTGCTGCCCTGCCGGCAACCGTGAAAAAAATCGCCGTTCTCGATCGCACCAAGGAACCCGGTTCGCTTGGCGAGCCCCTCTACCTGGATGTTCGGACCGCCATCGGCGAAGCAATGGCAGACAAGAAGACCGCCTTCAGCCACTATCCGGCCATAGTCGGCGGCCGCTACGGCCTTGGCTCCAAGGAATTCACCCCGGCAATGGCGAAGTCCGTATTTGACAACCTGAAAGACGACCAGCCGAAAAACCATTTCGTGGTCGGCATCAAGGAAGATGTCTGCAACACGAGCCTTGATTTCGATGCCGCTTTCGCCAACACGGCTGCCGGCACCTATTCCGCCATGTTCTACGGCCTTGGCTCTGACGGCACAGTCGGCGCCAATAAAAACTCCATCAAGATCATCGGTGAGAAAACAGATAACAATGTTCAGGCTTACTTCGTTTACGACTCCAAAAAAGCCGGCAGCGTCACGACTTCCCATCTCCGGTTCGGCAAAAACATCATCCGCTCGCCGTACCTCATTGACCGTGCCGACTTTATCGCCTGTCACAACTTCACCTTCCTGGAAAAATACGACATGCTGTCAAAGGCCAAGGAAGGCGCGACATTCCTCCTCTGCTCCCCGTTCGACAAAGACGAGGTTTGGGACCGGATGCCGATTGAAGTGCAGCAGCAGATCATCGACAAGAAGCTCCGGTTCTATGTCATCAACGCAATCAAGTTAGGCGAAGAGCTGGGCCTCGGCGCGCGCATCAACGTAATCATGCAAACCGCCTTTTTCAGGATATCTTCCATCATCCCGCTTGAAATCGCTCTCGACGCAATCAAGGACGCAATCAAGAAGAGTTACGGCAAAGCCGGAGAAAAAGTTGTCGCGATGAACAACAAGGCCGTTGACGCGGCCCTGGAAAATATCTTCGAAGTCAAGGTACCTGCAAAAGCCGACAGCAAGCTCAAAATGCCGCCGGTCGTCGGAAGCCACGCACCTGCGTTCGTTCAGGATGTGACAGCCGAAATCATTGCCGGCCGCGGCGACGACGTGCCCGTTTCGGCCATGCCTGCAGACGGCACCTTCCCCACCGCCACTTCCCAGTATGAAAAACGCAATATCGCCGTGGAAATTCCGGTATGGGACGAAGCGCTTTGCATCCAATGCGGCATCTGCTCCTTCGTCTGCCCCCACGCAACCATCCGGATGAAGGCTTACGACCCAGCCCTGCTCGCCAAGGCGCCGAAGACCTTTAAATCGGTCGATGCAAAGGGGGCGGACTTCAGCGGCAATAAGTTCACCCTTCAGGTTGCCCCTGAAGACTGCACCGGCTGCGCTGCCTGCGTCCATAACTGCCCGGCCAAGAGCAAGGACGACCCGAAGCACAAGGCAATCAACATGCAGTTCCAGCCACCGTTGCGTGAAAATGAAGCGGCGAACTACGACTTCTTCCTTTCCTTGCCTGAAACCGATCCGAAGCTGGTCAAGAAGGAAACCCTCAAGGGTAGCCAGCTGATCAGACCATTGTTCGAATACTCGGGAGCCTGTGCGGGATGCGGTGAAACTCCTTATCTCAAGCTTCTGTCCCAGCTCTTCGGCGACAGGGCGCTGATCGCCAACGCCACCGGCTGTACCTCCATCTACGGCGGCAACTTGCCGACCACCCCATGGGCAAAGCGTGCCGACGGCCGCGGTCCGGCCTGGTCCAACTCGCTGTTCGAGGATAACGCGGAATTCGGCTTCGGCATGAGGCTGACGGTCGACAAATTTACGGAAGCTGCCGGTGAACTGCTGGTGGAACTCATGGATTGCGGCTGCACGGCCTGCACATCCATGGCCGGACTGATGGGCGAAATAAAAAATGCAGACCAGTCGACCCAGGAAGGGATCGAAGCCCAGCGTACCCGCATCGAAAGCCTGAAAAAAGGGCTGGCCGGCTGCACTGAACCCGCCGCAAAACGACTTATCTCCCTGGCGGATTACCTAGTCAAGAAATCGGTCTGGATCGTCGGTGGCGACGGCTGGGCCTATGACATCGGCTACGGCGGCCTCGACCACGTTATTGCCTCCGGCAAGAACGTCAATCTGCTGGTGCTCGATACGGAAGTTTATTCCAACACCGGCGGCCAGGCATCCAAATCAACACCGCTCGGCGCCGTTGCACAGTTCGCTGCCGGCGGCAAGGCAATGCCGAAGAAAGACCTGGGGATGATCGCCATGGCTTACGGCAATGTCTATGTGGCAAAGGTTGCCCTGAGCAACCCTGCCCAGGTGGTAAAGGCCTTCATTGAGGCCGAGGCATTCAACGGCCCGTCGCTCATCATCGCCTATGCTCACTGCATCGCCCACGGCATCAACATGACCACAGCCGTCGACGAGCAGAAAAACGCGGTCGCCTCCGGTCACTGGACGCTTATGCGTTACAATCCCGAACTGGCAGCCCAAGGCAAGAACCCGCTCCAGCTCGACAGCAAGGCGCCGACCATGACGTTCGAGGAATACGCCTACGGTGAAAACCGTTACCGCGTTCTGAAGAAAAACAACCCTGAAGCTGCTGCTGCCCTGATGGAGCAGGCAACCAGCTGGACCAGCCGCAGGTTTGAACTTTATGAGAAAATGGCCGCCATGTCCTACGACAGCAGCCCGGAGAAAAAATAGCATTTCGTTCGCAAGCAAAAAAGCCCCGGCAACCATGCCGGGGCTTTTTTGCACCTGTAATCCCAATTTCAAACCAAGGATGAAATCAAGGCGGCCCTTTCCTTTAAAAGCCTTGAAAGTATCAGTTAATTCTGTTATATACAATGCGCTGTAATAAAATTTTTGTACAGCACAAGGGGTGCTACATGTCGAATCCTCAGATGGTTATGTACGATGAGGAATTCAAACAGATTAATGCTGTTATTGAAAAGCTTTTAAGGGAAGCCAACAGCAAGGTAATTTTCCTGGTAGATAAAAACGGCCAGCTGATTACCGGCGTGGGTGAAACCGAACGCTTCGACACCACCTCGTTGGCATCGCTGACTGCCGGTAATATTGCTGCTACAGGCGGCCTGGCAAAACTCATCGGTGAAAAAGAGTTTTCGATCCTTTTTCATGAAGGTGAAAAAGACAATCTGCATATATCCATCGTCGGCGGCAGAGTCATCCTTGTCGTCCTGTTCGACAGCCGTTCCTCGCTCGGTCTGGTACGGCTTCGCGTCAAGAAAGCATCCGAAGAGTTAACCACCATCTTCTCAAGACTCATGCAGAAAGCAGAGGAAAAGGAAAAAAGCGGTGACACGGATTTCCCCTTTGCCGAAATAACCGACGATGATATCGATAACCTGTTCAGTTAATTAATTTGGGGTAAAGTCAGATGTCCTTCATCAACTACGCCTCCCGTGAGATAAACTGCAAAATCGTTTATTACGGTCCCGGCCTCTGCGGCAAAACAACTAATCTCCAGTTCGTCTACCAGAAGACCGCTCCCGAAGCAAAAGGCAAAATGATCAGTCTTGCCACGGAAACGGAACGAACTCTTTTTTTCGATTTTCTGCCGCTGGCTCTCGGTGAGATCAGGGGATTCAAAACCCGCTTCCATCTTTACACCGTGCCGGGCCAGGTATTTTATGACGCCTCCAGAAAGCTCATCCTTAAAGGGGTTGACGGCGTGGTTTTCGTTGCCGATTCACAGGAAGAGCGGATGGACGCCAATATGGAGTCAATTGAAAACCTCCGCATAAATCTTACCGAGCAGGGATACGATCTGGATAAAATCCCCTACGTGATCCAGTACAACAAGCGTGACCTCCCTAACGTTGTCAGCGTTGATGAATTGCGCAAAGAGCTGAATCCTGCCAACATTCCTGATTTTGAGGCCTGCGCCACCACCGGCGAAGGCGTATTTGAAACTTTAAAGGCGGTCGCCAAACTGATACTGATCGATCTGAAAAAAGGAAAGTAAAACCTCTCCAGTTCAGCCGCCAGAGCTGCTGACTCACAAATTAACGACAAAAGCCCATGAGATTGCTTCTCATGGGCTTTTGTGTCTGATCCGTTCTATTTACTTCTTGATAACGCAGTCGATGACCGCATTAATCCTTCTGTTTTTCTGCCTCCCCTCCGCTGTGTTGTTATAGGCGATGCGGCGGGTGAAGCCGTACCCCTTGGCAGTGAGACGGGAGCGTTCGATTCCGAAGTTTTCCACCAGGTAGTTCACCACGTTTTCAGCGCGCTCCTGGGAGAGTTTCATGTTGTACTCAGAGCCGCCGACGTTGTCGGTGTGCCCCTCGATAACGGCGGTGGTCGTCGGGTATTTCTTCATGTAATCGCCGACCTTGGCGATTTCCTCACGGTACTGGGGCTTGATATCGGCCTTACCGGTGTCGAATTCCACCTGCAGCAACATGCAGAGCCGTTCGGGAGGCTGAATCTCCTTGACGTCGAAGGCGCAGTCGATAATGGCCTCGATGCGGCGGTTCAACTGCTTACCCTCGTTGGTGGAGTTGTCGGCGACGGGACGTGTGAGGCCATATCCTTTGGCGGAGAGGCGGGAGTTCTCAATGCCGAATTTTTCCACCAGGTAGTTCACAACGCTCTCGGCGCGGCGCTGGGAGAGCCCCATGTTGTACTCGGCGGTGCCGACATTGTCGGTGTGTCCTTCGATGACGGTGGTGGTTGTCGGGTATTTCTTCATGAAATCACCGACCTTTGCCACCTCGTCATGGTATTCCGGCCGGATGTCGGCCTTGTCGATGTCGAACTCGATATGGAGCGTGATGCAGTATTTGTAGCGGCCAGGAGTAGGTTCAGCGGCCGGAACCGGTTCGAGCGGGGCTTCCGGGGCCGGTTCTACGACGGGCGGCGGCACGGGCGCGGGAGCCGGCTTTTCCCCTCCGAACTGATAGGTGACGCCGGCGGTGTATTCATAATTGTAGAGGGTCTCGCCACTGTCCCTGAAGACCAAGTGCCGGAAATCACCGCGCAGTGCCAGGTTGTCGGTCAGGAAGTACTTGAGCCCCACCCCGTAGTCGAAGACACCATGGTTATTTGTTTTCTGGTTCTCCCGGTCAAGGGTGAGTCCGCCATAACCTGCCGCCAGATAGGGGACCAGGTCGCTGTCGGGCAAGATATGCAGCAGGACATCACCGCCATAGCGGTACACATTGGCATCGCCAAGACCGGCCCGGGTCCCCTCCGTTCGTACGTAGTCGAACAGCGCCTCGACACCGACATACTTGGTGAAATTGTAGCCGCCGCGGATGCCGACGACAGGCCTCGTCTCCAGGTGTTGTTTGCCGTCGAAGCTGTACCCGCCGACAATGCCGGAAAGGGTAAAGGAATCGGGCTGGATACCGGCAGCAGCGGCTGTTGATGCAATAACGAAAAGGAACAGCAGAACCATCAGGTAGCAGGAAATCTTTTTCATGGAGCTCCTCCTTAGTGATAAAGTGTCCCGGGCGTGAAACCTCACCCTGGGTAGATTCAGGCTGACACATGCAATGTGAGCAGCTTTCGGCGTTGTCGGCAACCGTGAGACGCGGTTCGGCAATCTTCGGAGATCGGACTCGGACCACACTGATGAAAACAATTTTTTCAACATGCCAGATGCACTTACCGTCTTCTTTATTTAAAAATATTAATCCACTAACGACCGATGTCAAATATTTAAATTATGATTCAGCGTTGTTCGGTTAGGTCTTTGCTTCAAGTCTTTTTAGCCCCGTTAGGGGCGTTCGCATGTAGCCGGGGGATTCATCCCCCGGAACAGATCCCAATTTTTCCCCACGTCACGTACGTGACGTGATGAAATTTTGCCACGATGACAGGGGAATGAATTCCCCGGATTCCCTAAGTCCGACGGGCTCCTAGTCTGCCGCAAACCCGAACTCGACCCGGCTCCCGCGTTCCGCCTCCTTCGCCGGCGTCTTGTAAATGTCCCCTCTCTTCTGGAAGACCCGCACAGAATCCGCTCCACCCTTCTCGACGAGAAACGCCCTGACCCCTGCAGCCCTGGCTTCAGCCAGGCTTTGCAGCTGCTGCTCGCCCACGGCAGTGTTCGCCAGGATCAGCTTCTTCATCTCGGCGTCGGGAAGCTCCTTGACCAGCCCGAGGATGTTCCGCGGCTTGGGAAATTTCTCCTTGGCGTAGACAGCCTTCAGATATTGTGCATACTCCTCGGGGGCGATCTGCATCGTCTCCTGGGAATCACCCGGCTGGTTCCTCTTCCCCTTTACCATGTCCATGAACTTCTCGGCGCGCATCTTTTTCAGGAGAAGCTCATTCCGATACCCTTCGGCGTCACGGTCCCTGTCCACGAATCCAATAACTTCTAGCTTCAACGTCGGCCTGTCTTTGAGCGCCGTAGCCAATTTAAGCAGCTTTTCCTGCTCACCGGCGGAAAGCTCTGCTGAGCCATAGGCGAAGTCGACGCGGCCCAAGTCCTCTTTCCAGCCAAACAACGACTGGAGCAGGGCAAAGGGGGAGGTCGCCGCCTTAACGAGGAGATTCTTCAGTATCCGGAGCACCACACGCCAGACACTGAACTGCGGGTCGTCGGTCCGCCCCGACACCGGGAGGTCGAGGCGGATCTCCCCCTTCCGGTCCTTGAGAAGGGCAACGGCAAGGCGAACCGGAAGGTTGGTCGCCTTGTCACTTTCGATGCGCTTGCCGAAGTTAAGCTGGTCGATGACGACCTTGTTCTCCGAATCGAGCTTCTTGTTCTCGATCCGGTATTTGAGATCGAGGTACAGTTTACCCTTGTCCACCGCGTAGCCGAGGTATGTTCCCGAGTAGGGGGTCATGGGAGAGAGTTCGATGTCGGTGAAGCTCGCCTTGAGGTCGGCATAGAGGTCATCCCGCAGGGGGTTGATTTGCCCGGTGATCCTGAGTGGGGACTGGTTCTCCAGATTGCCGCGCAGATCCACGTCGGCGAAGCGGTTCTCTTCGGAGGAGAGTCCGCTTATCCGCCCACCCAGGTTGTAGAGGATCGTGGAATACTCACGCGGCACGTACCGGTCGGTGAAGGCAAGGGTGCCGTCCTGCATGGTGACTGTGTCGATTCGGACCATTCGCCCCTTCCCTCCGGCCGGCGCTGCTGCTTGAATTGGCGAGAGAGGCAGGGATGGAGATTTCCCTTCCGCTTCCGGCGTGTAGAGCTGCTGGATGTTGAGGGTCCCGTCCTTTTCAACAACGATCCGGGAATAGAACCTGGTGAGGGCCACATCTTTGATTGCAAGCGCAAAGGGGGCAAGACTCCCCTTCACCATGTCCAGTTGAAGGCTCTCCCACTTCAGGAGGTCTTCCCCCTCGGCATCGAGGCAATAGAATGAGCGGACACCGACCGATCCGTCGAATGTGCCAGTCAGGCTTTTCCCCCTGGCAGCAATAGTAACGGCAAGACGGGCATCGACCTTGCCGTCCGCCACGACCACGTTGAGGTTCTCCGGAAAGTAGGGGGCGAAATCGGTGAGCGGAATCCGTTGCACAGCTACTTCGCCGGTCAGCTTCAAGGGTGTCGGAGTGACGCTGCCGGAAGCCCTGAGCGAGCCCCCCTGCTCATATGCAGCCGACATCCTGAAGGGGATCTGGCCAAAGGTCGGGCCGGTGAGCTTATCCAAGGTAAAGGCCATCTTTTTGAGGACGAAACTCGGACGCTCCTCCAGCAGCCCATCCGTAAAGACGATGTTCATCCCCGCCCCGGAGACGCGTCCGATCCTGTAGGAGAGTGGCGGTTTCGCCCCCTTTTCTCCTCTCGACGTCCCCTCCCCATCGTCGCGCAGAAAAGTTTTCGGTGAGAACGTCCCCTTCTGGTCACGGGAGAACCGGAGATCGCCATCCCGGAGAGTAACGTCTGCCACTTCCAACAGGTTATCCTGCTGACTGAACCTCCCCCCGGCAAGGGAGAGCGACGCCAGGGTCATCCCCTCCCCCTTCCCGAACGGCGCTGAAAGCTTCTGTGCCTGTAGGGCTACCTTCTCCAGCTTTAACCCCTCCGGCCCGCCGAAGTCCACGTCGGCGGCGACCTGGAGCCTCCCCTTCACCGGTGCGCGCAGAATCGGGGCGATGTATGGGTAGTAGGTCTCAAGCGCCATTCCGGTAAACTCGACCGACGAAGAGGTTGCCGGCGGCTCGGGGGAGAACTTCCCCTTCATGCGCCCCCTCTCCCCTCTCGGCGTTGCAAAGGAGAGGGAATAGTCCGCCCGCTTCCCCGGAGCGGTGGAGTACCCCTGCATGTCGAAGACGATTCGCTCCAGGTCGGCTGTGAACCCGCCGGAAGGGAGGCTGTCGCGAAAGTGGACCCGTCCGTTTTTGAGCCGCGTATCCGACACGGTGACGAGCACCCTCTGGCGCTTGGCAGCGGCAGGGGAAGCCTTGCCGACGAGTCGGCTGTGGCTCCAGACCCCCTTTTTGTCACGCGATAGAAAAACCTCCAACCCGTCGGCGGAGACGGAGGAGATGTCGTACTCCCCCGTCAGGAGCCGGGCACGGGCTATCCCCGCGGCGAGCCTGGTCAGGGACAGGAAAGGGGCGCCGGTCCGGTCTGCGACCTTAATGCCGGCAAGCGTCACGTTGCCGTTAAACGCCAACTCCGGGTTTTCCTTCTGCGCCGCCCGGTAGTTCACCGACAGCTTCGTCGACATCCGCCCCGATTCGACCCGGATCGGAAGTTCTCCCGGGACATAGGCAAGATAAAAGGGAAGGGAGATATCTTTCAGGTCGACGGTTGCGGATGCTTCGACGGCCTTGGGAAATGGCCTGAGCTTTCCCTCCACATGGAGCGGCGCGCCGTTCACCACGGCGCTGAAGCTAGGGGTGATGTAACGGTCGGCAAGATACGGAATGGTAGTGACAAATGGGATGGTCAGCTCGACCTTGCGCAACGCATGCAGCTTCTCGACGGGAAGCCCACGGTCGATGAAGTCGATGGAACCATTGGTTACCGCGATATTGTTGAGGGAAAAGCGGGGCAGCCCCTCTTCCGGCCCTTTCTTCTTTTTACCTCCCAAGAGGTCCGAGAAACTGTAGGTGTTCGCCCCCGTCCTGACGATGCGGAGATAGGGTGAGGTTATACGGGCTTCTGAGATAATCGGCGCCTCCCGGAATATGGATGAGGGACTTATGGCGATCCGGACGCTACTGAATGCGGCAAAGGTCTCCCCTCCCCTTCGCTCGGAAAGGCGGAAGTCTCGAACAACCACCGTCCAGACAAATGGGTTGATGGAAATCCCGCCAATGGCGAGCTTCCTGCCGGTCGCCGCATCCACCCTCTTCACCGCCTGGCTTTTGACGATGCCGGGTAGCGCAAACGCGACGAAACACACCAGAAGAAGCACGATACCGACCGTCAGGAGTGCAGCTTTCTGCCAGCGTTTCATAGTCTCTCCCTATTTCCCATCCCCATCTCCTCAGAAAGTCCCGCTCCCCCTGATCTTCTCGGCAACCTTCCTGAAATGGAACCCGTATATGGCATAGGTTATGGCAAGCGGAAATAGCCGCGGCCGCCTCGCGAGAGCCCAGAAGAAAAGCTTCCAGAAGTGAAGCCTCTCCCTGCCGATCACCCCGAGAAACAGTATCGATTTGCAGAGTGCCCCGACATACCCCGGCTGGATGTGAAATTTCCCCAGATGCAGCGGCCGATACTCCCGAAGGAGCCTGATCACCCGCTGGTAGTAGTTTTTGGGAGAGTAGATGGTGTCGAGGATGGTCCGATAGCCGTCGATCAGTACCGTTGGCTCCATTCGTGGAACAAAGTTGAGGGCGATGGCCATGTTGTTGCCGGAGGTGTCCCCCAGAAGTCTCCCCTCCCGGTGCAGTCGCTGATATAGCCTTGTGCCGCGCAAGGCGATAAGCATCCCGACCATGGCGGTGACGATGCCGCTCTCCTGGATGAAACAGATCTGCCTGTCGAAGATCGCAGGCGGATCGCTGTCGAAGCCGACGATGAACCCCCCGTGCACCTGCAAGCCGGCTTGCTGCATCCGCTTTACCGAGGCCAGCATGTCACGGTTCCTGTTCTGCACCTTGCCGCTCTCGGCAAGGCCATCCTCGTGGGGGGTCTCGATGCCGATAAAGACCTCCTCGAACCCCGCCCTGACCATCAACTCCATGAGACAACCGTCGTCGGCAAGGTCGATGGACGCCTCGGTGTAAAAGTAGAACGGACGCCCTTTTTCCTCCATCCAGTCGATCAAGGCAGGGAGAACCTCTTCTTTCAGTTTCATCCGGTCACCAATGAAGTTGTCGTCGACGATGAAGATCGCCCCGCGCCACCCCAGCGCATGGAGACTATCCAGCTCGGTGATCAGCTGCGAAAGCCGCTTGGTGCGCGGCTTTCGTCCGAACAAACCGGTGATGTCGCAGAACTCGCAATCGAAGGGGCACCCGCGGGAATACTGGATGTTCATGGCCGCGTATTTCCTGACATCAATCAAGTTCCAGAGCGGTATGGGAGTCTCCACCAGGTTCGCACGGCGCTCGTCGGCATAGAGATGCCGGGCCTCCCCTTTGCACAGATCCTCCAGAAACGGAGGGAGGGTTAGTTCCGCCTCATTCAGCACAAGGTGGTCCACGTCGGGAAAATCCTCACGGCAAGTGGTAAAGAGCGGCCCGCCGGCAACGGTCTTCACCCCCCGTTGCCGGCAACAGGCGATCACCTCCTGCGCCGATTTCCTCTGGATGGTCATGGCGCTGATGAAGACGTAATCTGCCCACGCCAGGTCCTCATCGGCGAGGGGACGGACGTTCATGTCGACAAGCCTCTTTTCCCACTCGACCGGAAGCATGGCAGCCACGGTGAGAAGCCCCAACGGGGGAAAGCTCGCCTTCCTGCCGATGAATTTCAAGGCGTGCCTGAAGCTCCAGAAGGTGTCCGGATAGTGGGGATACACGAGGAGAATTTTCATGTGAGTCATCCTGTAGTTCCGATTTCAAATCAAGGATGAAATCAAGGCGGCGAGGAGTGAGGCGACGAAGGCGTACAGATAGTACGTTGAAGAGCCAAAGACGAGCCAACGAAGATAGCGCCTTGATTTGGAATTGGAATATATGCAAGGAAATGTCTGATACTATTGTATAGCTGTTTATGTGGTTTGGTTTTTATCAATGTAATTTTTTTGTAAAAGGTGGGCAACCGTGGGCGAGCTTTGGCTTCAGCGGGTTACCGCTGCAAAGATCATCATGGGATATGGGCTGACAGAGTTTGGAGAGAGGAAGGAAAGCGTCTGGGAGATCGCTCGAATTTCCGGACATATAACCTGTGCAGCGGTTGAAATTTGTTATAGTTGTAGTGAAGCCATTTCGATCGCCATGGGGTTATATCATGTCAGAAAAAGCACCAGCAGGAGAAGATACGCTCCGCATCCGGGGGATGACCATCGACGATTTTCCGGAGGTCTTCCATATCGGCGAGGAGGTCTTTACCGCCGAGTATTCCCAGAGTCTCTATCGCACCTGGGACGAATACGAGATCATCACCCTCTTCAATTCGGACAGCGAACTGTGCCTGGTGGCGGAAGCCGGGGACAAGATTCTCGGTTTTGCCCTGGGGACAACGGTGGACAAGCACAATTCGCCGTGGAAATACGGCTACCTGGTCTGGCTGGGGGTCCGCAGGAACATTCAGCAAGGGGGCATAGGAGGTGGGCTGTTCAAGGAAATCAAGCGCCGCATGAAGGAACAGGGGGTACGGATGATCATCATCGACACCTCCGCCGACAATCAGCCGGCCATACGCTTCTTCCAGAAACAGGGTTTCGGCAACGTCCAGGAGCACTTGTACATGTCCCTCAACCTGACGCGCAAGGCGAAGAATAAAAGCGGGAAGAAGCCATGAACGGCCATCTGGAAAAAGTCTGGCGGGCGATCCGCCCCGAGCGGTTGCGGAAAACATTCCTTGAGCTGCTCGACATCTACTCGCCGTCCGGCAAGGAAGAGGACATCCAGCTCTACCTGGAAGAGTACCTGGTCCGGGCCGGATTCGACGTGGAACGCCTGGCAGTGGAAGAAGACCGCTACAACCTGCGCGTTACCATGGGCACTGCGGAACCGCAGCTCTACCTGGTCGGCCATGTGGATACGGTCCCGGCCTGGGATCTGGAGGCACTCGGGCCGCAGGAGGAAAATGGAGTCATCCGCGGGCTGGGGAGCGCCGATATGAAGGGGGGATGCGCCGCCATGGTCGAAGCCTGGCTGGCCCTGTCAGAGGCCCTCAATCAGTCGGAGCTTCCACCAGTAGGACTTTTGCTGGTAGTCGGTGAGGAAGAAGACGGCGACGGCAGCGCAACCTTCCTTGAGTCCTGTCGCCCGCCCTGGGTCGTCATCGGCGAGCCGACAGGGTTGGCAGCCTGTTTCGCCCATTACGGCTACCTGGAGGCAGGTTTCGTGACCCGCGGCCACCGGATCCACTCCTCCCTCCCCGAGCTGGGGCACAACGCCGTGGAATCCATGCTGAGGGTTCTGCTGCACCTGGGGAACGACTCTCTGTTCAACCGGGAGACATCGGAGATCGTCTATTCAATTCGGGAGATGAGTTCGTCGCGTGCGGGCTTTGTCGTTCCCGATCGTTGTGAGGCTTGGATCGATCTGCATCTTCCGCCCGACAAAGACCCGGCCGACCTCCAGCAGGCGATCCGCCGGATAGTCGCAGGCGCCGACCGGTTCATACCCGGCCTGGATCTGCAGGTCACCTTTGATTTCGCATCATCCGGCTACAACCTTGAGACCGACAACCGTCTGAACCAGATTTTGCGGGAAATCTATCCACAAATGGGATTGGAACTCCGCCTGGATGCCTTCCGCTCCCATTCCGACGGTAATCTCTTTTTTGCTGCAGGGGCAAAACCTCTCATTCTCGGCCCCGGCTCCCTGGAAACCGCCCATACGCCCAACGAACAAGTCATCCTTGACGAACTGTCAGCAGCCGCCCGCATCTATGCGGCGCTCTGCCTGGGAACGCGTGGGGGAAGCTACTCTTCAGGAATCTGATCTGGGTCCTCTGCTGGCTGGATACTGTTTTTTTCCAGTTTGCGCTGCATTTTTTCTTCGTTCTTTTTTTTCTTTTCCAATTCTTTCTGACGCTTCTGAAATTGAAAATTTGGTTTTGCCATGTTGTCACCTCCTGCAGAATTTAGTAAGGGGAAGGTATATCATTGAGGAAAAGATGGCAAATTTATTGTTCGCTCCAGCGACCATGAATAAATCAGCCCCGTCCACGGGCTACATCGTGCCGTTTTAGCGGTGCTTGCTCAAACAATCGGTTGTTTCACCTTTTTTTCTCTTTTGATGGTCGTACGAGCCTTTGGCACCGGCACGCTTTCGGCAGGTGGCAAAAACGAAGCAGGGTCGGCTGGTTGAAGGGTTGCGTAATAGGAGGAGGAAATTTTCCTGATTATTCCATCACTGAACTGGATCGTTGCCCTGAGGGGAGTTACCTCCACCACCTTACCGACACCCCATTCATGCGCTACTGTGTGGCTTACAACGTTACCGCGTTTGATCGTCATTGTTTATTACCTCATTTAAAGGGCCTATGGGTCGTAACTTGACCATGTGGATACAATATCCGACACATCAAGCCTTGATCCCCAGCTTAATCATGCTCATACCCGACAATTGCTATTTATTCAGGACAGAAACGAGCTACGGTTCTCCCTTCTCATTCCAGATCGGGTTTTGTTTGTCGTCGGGATGCAGCTTTTCGAGCTCCGCTGGATCTACATGCCAAAAGGACTTGTCGACAGCGCCTTCTGCGTATTCCCGTTTTTGGTCATGGGCAAACGGACACCACCAGTTTTCCACTATTTTCACCAAATACACAGCGTACCTGAAGAGAGCGACACTCAATGGACAGTAGAGCTTGCAGTTGAAGATCCAGAAGAACCTGTAGCGCGCCACATGAAGCCGGGAAATGTTGATGACTGGATGTTCTTTATTTCCATATCGATGAGAAATCCAGGTGGGGACAAAATCCCAATACGATTTAATGTCCATGCCGCCGACATATTTCAGATGCGTTTTAATCAGAAAAACCCCAATAACCATGAACGGTACGGTCGTAATAATCGGTAGATAAATGAGTGGGACACCGAGGACCACTTTCCAAAGGGGTTGCTTTTCATAGTTGCAGCCAATTCTTACCCTATCCATTTCTCTTCCTTTTCCTTCGTTTGAATTGGCTAAAATCAAAAGCAGCCTCACGCGACGACGCGACGACGCAACGCAAGGCTTTTAAACAAAATATCGGTTTATGGTTTTAAAACGTCGCGTCGTTGCGTCTTTGCGTGAAAATTAATGTTTTGATTCCAGCTTGTCCGGGTTCCCCATCCTGACGACAACCTGATGTTTCACCAGTCCCCGTTCCATCGGGATCACGCCACCAGTCATGCGCTGCCCGTCCATCTCCACCCAGGCGACACCGCGCTCGCAGCCGTGGGGATTTTCCACCTGGATCGCGTAGATCGTTTCACCGTGACAATAACTGATGCTGAATCCCGGCCACGCTGCCGGGATGACGGGATTCACCCGCAGCTGCCCGCTCCGCACCTGTAAGCCCAGGACCTCTTCAACCCAGGCCCGGTACATCCATGCTGCCGAACCGGTATACCAGGACCAGCCCCCCTGCCCACCCCGGCCGGGCAACCGGTAGACGTCGGCCGCAACCACGTAAGGTTCAACACCGTAGTGCCAGACCGCTGCCGCATCGCGGGCGTGCTCGATCGGATTGAGCATGCGCAAGAGTTGCACCGCCCGCTCCCCATCCCCCTTGCGGGCCATGGCCATGGCCATCCAGAGGGATGCATGGGTGTACTGACCCCCATTCTCCCGCACCCCGGGGGGATACCCCTTGATGTAGCCGGGTGATGGTTCCGATTTGTCGAAGGGAGGCTCGAAGAGCAGCACCAGACATTCATCCAGGCGGACCAGATGGTGCCAGGCCGACTCCAATGCCTGCTCCGCGCGCTCCGGGTCGGCTGCGCCGGAGAGCCACGCCCACGATTGGGGCAGGGAATCGATCCTTGCCTCCCTGTTCAGGGCGGCGCCAAGCGGGGTGCCATCATCGAAAGTCCCCCGCAGATACCATTCCCCGTCCCAACCGGCCTGCTCGACCCGCTTAATCAAAGCTATCCGTTCCTCTTGATAGGTCCGGCTCAACTCAGGTTGTTGCAGGAGGCTCGACAGTTCCGCCATCCCCTGCAGAGAATCACACAAGAACCAGGCGAGCCATACGCTCTCCCCCTTCCCTGCCGCGCCCACCAGATTCATCCCGTCGTTCCAGTCCCCCGTCCCCATCAGGGGCAAGCCATGGGGTCCAATCGTCAGGCCGCGGCTGACCGCGCGCCGGCAGTGTTCAAAGAGCGTGGCGCGTTCAAAGGTGACCTCCGGGGTGGAGAATTCCTCGTGCTGATCGTCTGCCAGTTGGGGGGCGTTGAGGAAGGGAACCTCCACCTGTAGAATGTCGGAATCGCCGGTCGTTCGGACGTACTGTGCGACCACGTACGGAAGCCAAAGCAGGTCGTCGGAGATACGAGAGCGTATCCCGGCGCCAATCGGCGGATGCCACCAATGCTGGACATCCCCTTCCTGGAATTGCCTGCTGGCGGCCAGCAGGATCTGGTCGCGCGCCAGCGCCGGCCGGGCGTAAAGGAACGCCATGACGTCCTGCAACTGATCGCGAAAACCGAAGGCGCCGCCTGACTGGTAAAAGGCTGAACGTCCCCAGATACGGCAGCTCAAGGACTGGTACTGAAGCCAGCGGTTGATCAGAAGGTCGGCGGCCAGTTCGGGGGTGTGCACTTCAATCGTGCCGAGCAGTGCATCCCACCAGGCCCTGGTCTGATCGAATGCGTCCTCAAATGCCTGATCCTCCCGGTAGCTGAACACCAGCTCCCTGGCCTGCACTACCGACCCGGCCTGGCCCAGCATGCAGGTGATATCACGTCGCTCGCCGGGAGCCAATTCCAGGCAAACCCTGAGTGCCGAGCACGGGTCGAGCCCCGCCCCGGTCCGTTGTGACAGCCGGGTCAACTCCAGGGCCGCCGGGTTAGCCAGCGAGCGATTGCGGCCGATGAAAGAGGTGCGGTCGCCGCCGTATGAGTCGGCGTGGGGAGTGATGGCCGCGAAGGCGACCCGCTCTCCATACTCGGGGTGGTAGCGGTTTTGCGCCAGCAAGGCATGGGCTTCGTCATCCCAGTTGGTCATGACGTGCATCTGGGAGGTTTCGCGGTTTTCGCCGAGGGTCAATTCCACATAATAGGTTACCGAGAGTCGGCGCCTTCTGGAGGAGGCATTGGTGAGCCGCAGGCGCTGCAGTTTGATCGGCTTCCCCCCGCTCTCATCTACCGGTACGAAGACGGTCAGTTCCTGCTCGATGCCGTTACTGTTATGTTCGAAGACCGTATAGCCCGCCCCGTGTCGAGCCCGATAGGCAGTCTCCTCACGGATCGGCGCCGCGGTCGGCGACCAGAAGACGCCACTCTCCTCGTCACGGATATAGAGCGCCTCTGTTGCCGGGTCCAGCACCGGGTCATTCGACCAGCCGGTCATGCGATTGCGCTGGCTGTTGCCATACCAGGTGAAACCGGACCCGGTTTCGCTGACCAGGGTGCCGAAGGTCGGGTTGGCGATGACGTTCACCCAAGGTGCCGGGGTGTTGGTGTTCGGGCCGAGATAGATCGCGTATTCACGCCCGTCCGGGGTAAAACCGCCCAGGCTGTTGAAGTAGTTCAGCTCCATGAAGGGGAGAGGGGCCGAGGGCTCCCGGGGAGCACGCTTCCGGGCCAGCGTTTCCAGCAGTTCGGGAGCCTCCACCGGCATCCCCAATTGCTGGGGTAGCGTGCCGCGTGCCGCCACCAGCACGACGCTGGCTGCGGCCTTGAGGAGATTCAAATCCGCCTCCTGGATCTGCGCCGCACTTTTCAGGAAGATCCCCCCCGCCCGATCAGCCGCAGCAGAAAGGGTATGGGCTTGGATCAACTGCTCCAGCCGTTCCTGGAGCGGCCGCTCATAACCCCCGGCCTCCTCGTTGAGGATCACCAGGTCGGTCGCCAAGCCATGCGAACCCCAATAGGTGTGGGCCTGGAGCATCTGGCGGACCAGGCTGATATCCCGCGCCTCGCTAATGGTGATCAGCGCTATCGGCAGGTCGCCCGAGATGGCATAGGGCCACAATCCTGCCTGGCCCTTGCGGTTCTCTTCCAGGCGTTCGGCTGGTGGCCGCAAGAGGTGATTGGGAAACAGCAGGTGACTTGCCAGTTGCTGGAAGCGACGCGCTTCGTCAGGCTGGATGTGCAGCACCTGCAACTGCTGCTGGGCCGAGCGCCAGGCGAAATCCATGGCCCGCTCGGTCGCATGGGGGTCGCTGTACTTATCCATCAGCAGCAGGACCTGCTCGCGGGTTGCGCCGGCAGCGAGTACCAGGGAAAGTCGGGCGCGCTGGCCCGGCTCAAGGGTGAGACTCCGTCGCAGGCTTAAGCTAGGATCAAGGACAAAACCCTGACTGTTGCCGAGCTCTTGCACGGCTCCCATGGGATTGGCCAGGGTCCGGCCACGGCCGATGAACCGCCCCCGGTCGGTTTCAAACTGCCACACATTTTCGTGCGGGCTGTCATCCCCCGTGTGCTCAAGCGTCAAGCAATGGGCCACATACAGCGGCAGTTCGTTCGCGCTGCGCGGTCGCCGGTAGGCGAGGAGTATTTGCTGCTCGGGGAGTGCTTCGGTCTGGATGAACAGCTTGTTGAAGGCCGGGTGCTGACGGTCCGCATTGTGAGGCGCCATGGAGAGTTCAACATAACTGGTAAGGTTGAGGCGGCGGACGCGATTGGTGCGATTGACCAGGGTGATCCGGCGCACCTCCAAATCGTCTTCCGGCGAGACGATCACCTCTGTTTCGGTGTGGACACCGTTATCGGCACGGCGGAATACGGCCCGGTCGAGAGCAAAGTCTACGGAATACCCTTCAACCTTCCCGCCAACCGGGTGCCAGGTGCTGGACCAGACACGATCCGGATCGGCCTCATGGATGTAGCAGAAGGTTCCCTGGCTATCGCAGGTCTGATCCGACCGCCAGCGGGTAAGTTCCTGGCTCTCCCACTGACTGTAGCCGCCGCCGCTGTTGGTGATCATCAAGCCATAGCGGCCGTTGCTGAGCAAGAGACTCTTGGGCGTGGTGGTATGGGGGGTGGTAAAGGTGCTTCCTGCCGGCGCGACCAAGTCTCCGCCCGGAAGCAGAGGTTCACTCTGCCGCGTCGAGATCAGGTGCAACGGCGGGAGGGTCGGGATGCGCTCCTGAAGCAGGGCCTCAAAGGCACGCACCCGCGAATCGCTATGAAAACGGCGCGGGAACGGGTTGCCATGAAGGAAGTTGGTCAACGCCAGGAACGCCATCCCCTGGTGATGAACCATATACGCCTCGATTACAACACCGCGTCTCCCCTCACGCTGCGGTTGCCGGCTGAAATCCATGGCCTCGTAATAACCGTAATCACCGAGCAGCCCCAGCCCGGCCAGTTGTTTCAGATTCTGCACGGTTTCTTTCGGCGCCACGTTCAGTGCGAGCAGGGTGGCGTAGGGAGCGACGACCAGCTTTTCCTCCAGGCCGCGTTTCAAACCGAGTGCTGGCACGCCGAAGGCCTTGTACTGATAGGTCTTGTCCAGGTCAAGATCGGCAAAAGCGGATTCGGAAATACCCCACGGCACACGCCGCGTGCGGCCGTAGGCGATCTGAACCGTCACTGCTTCCCGGGCGGCCTTGTCCAGGAGCGAGTTGCCGTAGGAGCACTGGAACAAGAGCGGCATCAGATATTCGAACATGGTCCCGGTCCAGCTGAGCAACACCCGCTGCCGGCCGATAGCGCCGTAGGGGCGACCCAGGGAGAACCAGTGTTCCAGGGGGACGTCGCCCCGGGCAATGGCGACGAAACTGCCGAGCCGCGCCTCACTGGCCAGGAGATCATAACTGGAAACGTCCGGACAATTCAAAGAGACGTTGTAGCCGATGGCGAACAGCTTGCTCTTGATGTCATAGAGAAATCGCATGCTCATCCCGGCTGACAGCTCGCGGACGTTGACTATCAACCGCTCAGCCATCCCCAGGGTTTCCCCGGCCAGCCACTGCGCAGTGGCGAAGGCCTCGATAACCCGGTCGAGCCACGGGCCAAGCGGTGCACCGGCCTGGAGAGAGTCCTCCCGGATCGCTTTGAGGATCTGGATCGAGCCGAGCCGGCCATGGGCAAGTGCGAAGAGCGATGGTGCCTGCATCAGGTCCTGACGGATGGCAAGCATGGCCGCAGGCCCAAACTGCGTGAGTTCCTGCTCTGTTTTTTCAGCCAGGATTTCGATCCAGGTGAGATAGCGGTCTGTGTTCTGAACCCAGGCCGAAACCTGTTGCTCAAGCTCAGCGGCCCATGGGACAGCCCCAGCGGCGGCGACAACAGACCTGACATTGATCTGCATCCGACGTTGCAGGCATAGCAGTTCGTCGATGCCGGACGGCGGAGCATGCCACTCAATCAGGAGTTGGTCGAGTGTCTGGCGATAAATGCCGGTTATCCCTTCTAAGACGGCGTCCTGTTTCATGATTTCGCCGGTGTCGGCCAGGCCGGCGAAGGCCTTGCCATCCAGGAGGGGGACGTGCAGCAGTTCGTCAAGCCCCTGCTCCAGTGCCCACAGCGCACCCAGCAGGTTTCCGCTGTCGACGGTGGAGACGTAGCGAGGTTCGAGCGGAACCAGGGTCTGGATATCGTACCAGTTCAGGAGATGCCCTTCATAGCGCTCCATACGGCCGATGGTTGCCATGGTGTTGGTCAGCTTTTCGACGACCTGGTTAATGGTCAGGTAGCCGGAGTCATGGGCTCCCAAGGCGCTGGTCATCCAGAGGCCGATGTTGGTCGGACTGGTTCGCATGGCCAGGCGGTTCTGATGGGAGACCTGATAGTTATCGGGCGGCAACCAGGAGGTGTCGGCGCTGATAAAGGACGAAAAATAGCGCCAGGTCCGCCGGGCGACCTGCCTGAGGAAGCGGCGGTCCGTTTCCGGCAGCGGTTGTGCCTGCTGCTGTTCAACGGGTCGCAGGTTCAGGAGCCAGCCGAGCAGCGGGGAAAGAAACCACAAAACGAGCCATGGGGCGGCCTGTGGGAGGCTGGCCGGCATAACACGCCAGATCGCCCCGCCCACGATGGCGCTGAAGATGCTCCCCATGGCCAGGCTGGCGACGAAGAGCGGTTGCCGGCGGGAGGCGCTCCAATGGGTTGCCTGGGCCGTCCACTCCAAAAGCCCGCGTCGGGAGATCAAGCGACGGTAGCAGACCCGGGCGATGGCATCCAGGGCCACCGCTGCCTGGTGCGGCAACAGCGCAGCATCTGCGGTTGCCCGCAGCAGGTCGTGCAGAAGCTTGGATGGGGAGAAGTATTTCCACCCCTTGCGGGTGGTAGCCATGGTGAAGGGCTGCGCCAAGGGGTGAAAGAGGAGCTGCATGCCAACCACCAGCGCGGCGATCCCGCCGGTTCTCGGAGAAATGAGCCAGGAGGCCATCAGCAGGCCCAGGCTCGTGGCAGGCAACAGGCTGCGGCGCAGGTTGTCGAAGATCTTCCAGCGGTTGAGCAGGGAAAGCGGGTTGACCCCGTGACCGCCTGAAATTTGTGGAACGCGCGGGAAAACCCACCCCGCAATCTGCCAATCGCCGCGAATCCAGCGATGGGAACGGCTGCTGTAACTCTGGTAACCCTGGGGGAATTCATCGTAGAGCTCAATATCGCTGGCCAGTCCCACCCGGACATGAGCCCCTTCGATCAGGTCGTGGCTCAGCACCCACTCATCCGGGAACCGTCCCGACAGCACGCGACTGAAGGCACGCACGTCATAGATCCCCTTGCCATGGTACGATCCTTCTCCGCTTAAGTCCTGATAGACATCGGAGACCGCCTGGGTATAGGGGTCGATGCCGACCGCATCGGCGAAGAGCCGGCTGAAGATCGAGACGCTCGTGCTCGGCAGGGTCGGGCTCACCCTTGGCTGGATGATGGTGTAGGAGCCGGCCAAGATGTTACCCAACCCATCGAAGCGCGGCTGATTGAGGGGGTGCGCCAGGGTCTCGACCATCCTGCGGGCCGTAGCGTGCGGCAACTGGGTGTCACTGTCCAGGGTGATGATGAAGCGAACGTCCGTAAGATGATCCGGGTCGCCCACATGGACCAGGCGTGCTGAGGTTTCCGGCCGCGTGCCGTCGATCAGGCGGTTCAGTTCCTCCAGCTTCCCCCGTTTACGCTCCCAGCCGATAAATTTCTGCTCGGATTCGCTCCAGGTGCGTTCCCGATGGAAGAGGAAAAATCGCTCAGCACCATGGCGAAGATTTAGCTCTGCCAGACATCCGCTCGCGGTCTTGAGCAGCCGACTGTCGTCTTCACGCGAAAGCGTAACAGAATCGGTGTAGTCAGTGAACAGGCTGAAGAGCAGATTTGCTTCTTTGTTGGCCAGGTAGCGGATCTCCAGTTTCTCCACCTCGGCTCGTACCGTCTCAGCGTTCACCAGCATCATCGGCACGACCACCAGGGTGCGGAATGCATCGGGAATCCCCGCATCCTCGAAATCCATCTTGGGCAAGGGCCGGGGCGGCAGAAATCGCGTGATCAGGTAATTGACCACCTCGATCGCCAGCTGGCTGACCGGGATCAGCAGGAGCAGAAAAAGTCCTGCCAGTCGGACCGATCCGGCTGATCCGACCAAAGATAAGAGCAAAGCAGAGAAGCCGCCGATGCCAAAGGCATAAACAGCGGCATGGTGGCAATAGACCCATTCCAGGGCGCGGTAACGGTGCGTTTCACGGCAGGCGAGCAGCCGGGTCAGTTCCGCGCGCCCCTCCCCGACCAGCCAGGTGCCGACGTGGCTAGCCCGTTTATCGGTTGCTGATCCACGGTGGGCCTGCGTTGCCAGCTCGATGACACGCTCCGCGACCTGCTCCTCGCTTTGAGCAGCAGCGCGGGCGACCTCTTCAATCGCCCGACGACAACGGTCACGGGTTGCGAAATCCATTTTGGGGTAGACCCCGGACGGATCGCGACGCAACAACTGCTCCACCCGACTGAGCTTCTCGAAGATCTCCCGCCAGTCCAGCAGGGCCAGCTGGCGCAGGCTGGTGAAGGCGTTGCCGCAGGACAACTGCGCCCTGGTCTGCCGGTTCTGCTCACGCAGGTTGAGGTCGTGCAGGGGTGTTTTGAGCGTGCGCTCAAGCCAGCTCTGGACCGGCGCCAATGCTGCCGCCTCGTCATAGAGCAGGCCGACCAGCTGGCTACCGAAATACGGGGTGGGAGACGGCTCCGCTTGCGCAAGTTCCGCCAGGATCGCGAAGAGTTGGTTGGAACCGCGGCGATTGGCAGCGATCAGCCGGTTTGCCCAGAAGTCGGCCAACTGACGTTCGCGCAGGTCCGCCAGGGCGGTAACGGCCAGACTCTGGATGCTTTCGATAAGTGCAACGCGCAGCATCTGGGGAATTGCCCAGAGTTCGCCTATCGTCAGCGTGCGTATGGATTGGTGGGCCTCGATGAACGCCAGGATATTCTCCCGGTCCAGGCGCAGTTCGTTATGGGAGACGAGATTCTTGGCCAGACCGTAGATGCACGGCAACCCCCGGTGGGGATCAGAGGCCAGTGCGGGCAGCTGCTGATAAAAGCGCCGGGGAAGGTTAAGCAGGACATCGCGGGCGTTACCCTCCAGGATGTACTCGTTATCAAGGATCCAGTCGGCGGCCGGCGTGGCTTTCTGTTCCAGGCGGCTCGCCGCGGTGAGATCCACACAGACTTGATGGGCCCATTTCCGTGACTGCTTGAGACGCTTGAGCAGCTCGGTAGTATGCTGGGGCCTTGTGTCCACTTGCTGTTCGCCGGCATGGCGCCGGGCATGCTCCTGAATCTGTGTCGGGGAGAGCTTTATCGCGGGCCCCCGAGCCTCTAGCCGTCGCTCAGCCTTGGGATGCAGGACGAACAGCGCCGGAGGGATATCGCTGCTTTCCCGCATCATTGCCACCGGACGCTGTAACGACTCGACCGGTGCCTGGAGAATCAAGACGGATTCCCCGGACACGAGCCAGCGGGCATGATCACGCATGACCCCCGGCTCAACACCAAACCTGGAGCGTCGCAGCCACAGTAGAGCAGCCAAGGCACCGATTGAGGCCGCTGCCGGGAACAGAGTCAGAGTAAAAAGGTTCCCGCTCGGAAGCAAGCCCAACCGGTGCAGGACGAGGGAAGCAACTCCGGAGAACCCGCAAAACAGGATGACAGCCAGGGTCACGCCGTAAGCACGGCGCCAGGGGAATGGATCCGTTATGCGAACATCTCCGTTAGCGGCCTTGTGCACCAGTGCAGCGCGGCGGAAGCCCATCCGCGCCAGCGCCCGGAGGGCTTCACGAGCATCATTATTTTTTGCGAAGTAGCCAATGAGAATACCTACACCCACTTTTTGTCCTTTACGTACCACATAGTCTGAGCTTTCAAGCCATTGCGAAGGATTTCACGTGATGGGATTTCACTCAGAAAGGAACTGTATAGGCTGTTCCAGAGGATTTAGCAGTGAGGTGGAGGTAAATGACCGGTAACCGGAGAAAACTATTGAAAGTAAAGTCCGAAAAACCTTAGAGAAAATAATTTCAGGAGATAGGTCAACTTCTCACCTTACGCCGTTATCAGGTTAATAGATAGTTAATTAATGTGACGATACCGATATCAAGGTGCGGACTGATCATATATTTTTCATCATATTACCATCCTCGGCTTGCCCCATTTCCTTCTCTGTTATTTGCGCTATACTTTACTTGAAATAAACCATACTAACAGGAGGCACGGATATGGCACGCAAAGACACCAATACCATGGCAGATGCCCTCAAATTCGTTGGCGGCGGCATCGTCGGGGCCGGGCTGGCCCTGTTGCTCGCACCCCGACCCGGCAAGGAAACACGCAAGGATATCGTCCGCTACGCAAAAACGATGGGGAACAAGGCCGACAAAACCGTCCACGAGTTCGCCGACAACATTGCCGATTTTACCGATACGGTAGGAGAAAAGGCCGCCCTCATCCTGCGCAATGGGCAGGAAATGAGCCGGGAGGCAAAAAAAGAACTACTGACAGCCATCGAAAAGGGGCAGGTAAAGCTTGAAAAACAGAAGCACCGGTTGGCACGGATGATCGGCTGAAGCCGGTTGCAAAATTTGAAGAAAAGCGTGGCAATGATTTCTTGTTTAACGCGAAAGCCTGCAACATCGCAGGCTTTTTTTGTTGCCAGTTAAAACCAGAAGAAAGGCAGTCCAACGTCAAGTTAAGAATTTTATTGACGCAAGAAATTGAACATGTTATATAGTCATTCGCTTTGATTTCATTGAGCACTTGTCAAAACTTAAATAACCTCAATGATTTCGACAATTTATTCCCCAGTAGCTCAGTCGGTAGAGCGGGTGGCTGTTAACCACCATGTCCGTGGTTCGAGTCCGCGCTGGGGAGCCAAAAAAACATGGCCGATTTCTTTAGTGAAATCGGCCATTTATTTTTCTCATGCCACCTGTAAAAGAGTTGAGTTCGCTCTTTCAAAACTGGACCGCAGCGTTGCGGGCTTTTTCAACTGCGGCGCCCCTAAATTCCTCCGCACGATCCGGTATGGCATCTACCCCCTCAACCACGACTGCTTCGAAATCCTCGATTCCCATAAAGCCCATGATCGACTTGAGATATGGTACGGAATGGTCCTCTTCCTTGCCAAAGTGAAAGCCACCATTAGAATGAATATGGAGACACTTTTTGCCCTGGTCTTTGAGAAGTCCCACCGGGCCGGTGGGTGTGTACAAGAAGGTCTTTCCAACCACACACACCGCGTCAATGTACATTTTTAATTCTGCCGGAAATCCCAGGTTGAACATCGGTGTCACAAACACGTACTTGTCGGCGGCTATGAACTGATCGGCGTGTTTCCAGATGCGGCCGACCTTGCGTTGTTCGTCGATTGCGAGCGAGGCGAAGTCTTCACCTTTCATCAACTTTCCCCAACCAGCCAACACATCGGCATCGATCCGCTGGATATTATCGCGGTAAAGATCGAGAAAATGCACCTCGTCATCAGGATTTTGCCTGAGGTATTCATCCAGAAATTCCTTCCCGACCGAAAGGCTGCGAGAAAGTTCGGTAGGTTTGAGGTTACAGGTAACATAAAGTAGTTTTGCCATGAAGATCTCCTCCTAAAAATATTTTTGACGGCTCCCGTTAAAAGTTATCTGGATTGCGTTGCATTCTTCCCTTTGCTGATATGGACCATCACTCCGATGAATCCTCCCATGAAGCCACTAATTAAACCGCTCATTCCGTTACCAAGAGCATTTATGGTGATATTCTGCGGTAACGCAAATATGAAGTAATTGAGTAGAAAGCTCATCAGGAAGCCCATAAATCCACCCATCATTCCATTTATAAGTGCGCTTTTCATGCCTTTAGCTCTCCCCTCAATTTTACGATCTATGCCTGTTGAACTGTCAGGTTCTTAAAATACCTTGGAAAGCCGAAAAACCACCTTGGTTCCTTCCGGCCGATTTTCCGCTCCAGTCTCAAAGTAGCTGTTGAGATAGAGCGATAACCCGTTGCCGCTCCACTTGATGCCCGGTCCGATGCCGAAAACGCGTTCTTCTGAATTGGCCTGGCTGCGGCCATCAACCTTGTCCCCGGTGAGTTGCTGAAGTGCATATCCGTTAATCCCGAGTCGCACGCCTTTAACGAGCTCGTACGAAGCGGCATAGTTGGCGTGAAAGACCTGCCCCGGTTGAACTGTCCCTGCGCCCAGTCCCACAAAAGGGTCATCATTCTCCGAATTCCAGAGGTAGTGAAGTCGGGCGCTCAGTTCGAGCTTGTCAGTCGGCACGATAGAAAATGCATAGTAGGGGTTGATGCTCACCATATTGCTTCCGATGTTGACCGGCCGGTTGCGGTCGTATTTTCCCGTCGGCAGCGTGACGCTAAAGACGAAGCGGTGGAAGTACGGCACGCCGAAGAGCTTGTGGTCGGTCCACTGCAGAATGAAGGGACTGACGATCAGATCACCCACGCCCCGTTCGCGGTCTTTACCGAAGCTGGTATCCAGGTCCACATCCGCCAGGGGGAGAAGGATTTCGGCACCGTAGAAACCGTCAAGCAGTCGTAAGTTGGAAATGTAGGCAATATGCGTGGTGGCGCTCACCGTTGTGAGCTTGTTGGAACCGGGGATCTTATCTCCCTGATGGTCATTGAACTGTCCGGCGTGGTAATAGCCGATGGTCTCTTCCGCAAGCCACCCGGGGAAGGCAATGCCGTCCTCAAAGCTCGTATCGCCCAGGTTTACTGGCGGTAGGGGGATGTCGGCTGCCAGTACGTGTCTGGCGGCAAAAATCAGCCCAATCCAGACAAGAATGGCCATAGTCTTCCTGCAGAACAATCCCTGTTTGTCTTTCCTGTACAGCGTGTATCCTGTCTCACCGGATTTCATACATATTCTCCTCGTATTGAACTGCCACCATGATACTTGGCGTAACGGTTTATGGTTTATGATTAAACTACTGCGCAGATGCCGGTTGCGTTTTGGGAAGGCACTTGCATGGTGCCTACAGAAACCGGACAACGATTCCTGATTAAATTATAGCTACATTCGTGCCAAGGAAAAACATCAATTAAATCAGCATGTAATGTTTCAAAGATAAATAAATTACCAAATACAGTAATCATGTATTGTCAAGTTTAGCAATATTTTGTAAATTGCTAAATATGACAATATAGCAGCTGCCGTCAGAGTCTCATAAGGGAGTAATCATCGTGGCCATCAACAGAGATGAATTCTTCAGAGAAGTAACACTTAGGATATGTAGCAGCCTGGACATCGGGGTTGCCGTGAAACGTGCTTTCGACTATCTGCGGGAGCATTTCCCCCTGGACGAGGTATACCTGGACATCCTGGACAACCAACTCGGGGCGATCCGGCGCATAGTACACTTTGCGAAAGGCGACGGTAAAGCTGCGGAAGAGATTGTGCCGTTGCCGAAACAGGTGTGGGAGTGGGGTAGAAGTCTTTCCGGACCGCAGATTATGGATGCACGGAGTGTAAGTGGACCTGCCAAAGCGATTGCCGCACTTGTCAAACTGGAGGGAAATTCGGACCTGGCCCTTCCCCTCCGGGTAGAGAACGAGCTAATAGGGATGCTGGTGTTACGAGCAAACGGCGAGAGGAGATACGATCAAGGGCATGCAGAGCTTCTCTCCGCCGTGGCAGACCCGTTTGCGTTGGCTCTGGCAAACGCCCTCTCTTACCAGGAGGTGCTCCGTTACCGCGATAATCTCCTCGACGACAACCGCTTTCTTAACAGAGAGCTCCTTTCCCAGACGGGAGATGAGATCATAGGCGGAAACTCGGGGCTGCGAAACGTCATGGAGATGGTCCGGCAGGTGGCGCCGCTAAACAATACGGTCCTCATGATGGGGGAGACAGGAACGGGGAAAGAAGTAATTGCCAATGCAATCCATTTCGCCTCACCGCGTAAAGATGGCCCCTTTATCAAGGTCAACTGTGGTGCCATCCCGGAAAGCCTTATTGACAGCGAACTGTTCGGGCACGAAAAAGGGGCATTCACGGGAGCGGTAACGGAAAAGCGTGGGCGCTTCGAGCGAGCAAACGGGGGTACTCTTTTTCTGGACGAAATCGGCGAATTGCCCCCTCAAGCCCAAGTGCGACTCCTACGCGTACTTCAGCAGCGCGAAATAGAACGCGTTGGAGGAGACAAGACCATACCGGTAGATGTCAGGGTAATTGCGGCTACGCATCGCAACCTGGAGAGCATGGTCTCTGAAAACCGATTCCGGGAAGATCTCTGGTTCAGGTTGAATGTGTTTCCTATCATCATCCCGCCATTAAGGCAGCGCAAAGACGACGTACCAGCCCTCACACGCCATTTTGTGGCAGAAAAAAGCAGGGAGCTGGGGATTGCCGATCCCCCAGCCATTGCACCCGGTGCTTTGGAGAGGCTGATGAATTACAGTTGGCCGGGGAATGTGCGAGAGTTGGAAAACCTGGTTGAAAGGGAACTTATCCGGCATCGGGGAGGCCAACTGGGATTCGATTCCCTGCTGCCCGGTGAGAATGGTGGCGAAGCAAAGACCGTTTCCGATGAAACGGGTGGAGGCCCTTTAAATCTGGATGAAGCAATTGCCCTGCATGTAAGCAAGGTACTCAAGCTGACCAACGGGAAGATTCACGGCCCGGGTGGCGCGGCAGAACTGCTCGGCATCAACCCGAACACGCTGAGAGGGCGCATGAACAAACTCGGCATTATGTACGGGCGTAAGGGGAGGTAAAGGCAATGCCGGCGTGCTTGTGCATCTCGTCGGCATTGGTGGAAATGATGACCTCACTCCTCGATAGGTTTGGTCCTGTTTTGGGCTGAATCAGCCTTGGTAGTGCATATCGTTGACCTGTTCCATCAACTCTTCTGTCAATTCAGGACGGAGGGGTTCCTGATCCCCCCTGGTTTCTTTGGCGGTGCTTCGCGCCCCGACATCTCCAGCAATCCTTTGCGTAGCCGTTCTCCATGCACCACTATGCTTGAGGCATCCGCATTGAGCTCGCGGAGTTCCTCGGGCGAAAATTTGACTGCAAGTGCACCGAGATCCTCATCCAGGTGGTGCAGATTGGTGGTTCCAGGAATTGGCACAATCCATGGCTTGCGCGCCAGCAACCATGCCAACGCGATGTGACTGTTCTTTACTCCCTTCCGCTGTGCTACCCGTTCAATGAGATTGACGACGGGTCTATTCGCTTCCATTGCCTCATGGGTAAAACGTGGCATGGTCGATCTGAGATCAGTTTTGAAGAAAGAGGCTTACGGGTTGAAGCTGGGAGTCTGCTAATGCGATATATCGGGTCGACGTATGCTGGATGTGACCACTTTTCCTCTCCTTTTTCACCTTTCATGCATATCACCCCTTATTCCGCGATTTCATTTCCCATCCGTACCTACAGACATCAACGAACAAAAGAGCTTACGTGGATGCGGCGGCCGTCAATCCCCTTCCCAGCGTTACCTGAGGATTTTCAACTCGCGCTCCTGGCTGAAGAGGTATCGGACCATGTAGTATTCGAAGGGATAGTCGCTGTCGTAATAGCGGAAACTTTCCCGGTAACGCAGATCCACCGTTTCCAGGCCGGTGCCTCCCGCCTCAATCTCGGTGCGGGCTCCGGTCCCGCCAAAGGGATCGATAGCGTTCATGATCGCCCAACGCACCCCGCCGTCGACGGCAAGTCCACCCGCGCTCCGGGCCGTATTCGGCCCGAGAATAGGCAGAACCAGATACGGCCCGGTACCGACTCCCCAGGTTTCGAGGGTACGATCGAAGTTCTCGTTCTCCCGCCTCCAACCGAAGGCGGTTGCCGGGTCGAAGAGACCGCCTATCCCGATGGTCGAGTTGGTCACAAAACGCCCGAGGGTCAACAGGGACTTCTTTCCTTTTGCCTGCAGGATGCAGTTGTAGAAGGTTCGAACCTCGCGGAGGTTGGCGAAGAAGTTGCTGACCCCGGTCCGGGCAACGCGGGGAACCGTCTTTTCGTACCCGGCAACGACCGGAAGGAGTACGGCCCAAGCAAAAGCTGGCATAAGCAGAAGGAAGACAATGAAGACGTCTCTTGCAATTTTCATAGGTAATCCCTTTCTCTCAAACCTGTCTGTCGTTTTGCAGCCCCGCTGATATCCCTACCGGCTTGAGGGGAGCACTCCCCTGATCCGGTCGAGTTCAACCCCGGCCAGCCGGTATTCCAATGAAGCCTGTAGTTCTCCCATTTCCGCCCTTTTCAGTGCAGCAACCGCTTCGGCATGCTTTGCTGTCGTGACAGTCCCCGCCTTGATGCCGTTTTCACTGAGCCGCGCATTCTCCTTCGATAAGGAAAGCGCCTCGCGGGCGACGTCCACCATCTGTTTCGAGCGCTCCAGCTTCCGGTATACCTTGTCGATTTCGATTCCGATCCGCTTGTCTATCCGGGCCAGGTTCTCTTCCGCCTGTGACTGTTGGGCGACCCTCTGGCCGAGTTCGCCTTTCCGTTTCCCCCAGTCGAAGATGTTCCACGTCAGTTCAGCACCGAAGATGCCGACGTTCTTCTCGACAAATGGCGCTCCATCCTGGTAGCCGTGCTTGGCAAAGATCGTCACGTCGGGGATGTACTCGTATTTTGCCGCCCGCACCGCGTGGCGCGACTTTTCCAGCGTTTCCCGAGCGGCGAGCAGTTCGCCGTTTCTCGTTCTGGCCTCCTCATAAGACTGGTCTTTTGCCAGTTCCGTCAGCTCCGACAATCCCGCCTCGGTGACATCAAGGATAGTGTCGCTCGGCAGACCCAACAGGTCGTTGAGCTCCGAGGTTACGTCCGAGATGCGGTTTTCCGCTGCAATGAGGGCCTGTCTGCCCTGGAGCAGATTGGCCTTGGCCGAGATTACGTTAACATCGAGCAGATTCCCCGCCTTTACCGCCTCCTCGGCCTCGCGCAGGTTCTCTTGTGACGCAGACAGCGAGGCCTGGGCGGTCTTCCTTTCCTTGTAGGCCACCAACAACGAGTAATAGAGCTGATGCACCGCAAGAACCGTCTCGTTTGCCGCCTTGTTTAGGTCCGCATCCGCAATGCCGCGATCTGCCCGGGCTATCTGATTGGCCTCATGAATCTTGAGCAGCTGCGTTATCGGCTGTGCGAGGGTCGTTTCGCTGTACAGGACGCTAGAGCGGCTCTGGCTTAACTTCACGTCGTTGTTGGGAAAAGCCCCTCCGCCGACATTTCCCAGGCTGCCGGCCGGTATGGTGACGAGCTGTTTGTCGGACAAGGCCATATACTTGGTGTTGTTGGAAAGGACCGGGAAGTACTGGGACCTTGCCGAGACGATCTTCTGATCGTTCTCCGTCACCTTTGCCCGACCGATTTTGAGCACCGAGTTCTGCTGCAGAGCCAGCTCGACCGCCTGCGACAGCGTCAGGGAATGCTTCACCGGCTCTGCCGAGGCATCCTTTCCCCCCGCGAGAAGAAGACATGCCACGACCGCGATGGTGACAGTGACGGCCGGCTTGGAGGAATGCTCCTTCATGGTGCGCGATTTGACCGCCACGAAGATGACGGGCACGACCAGGAGCGTAAAGAACATGGAGAAGATGAGGCCAAAGGCGATGACGCTCGCCAGCGGGCTCCAGAGGCTCGACCCTGAAATGATCATCGGGGTCACCCCCACCGCGGCGGCCATGGTGGTGAGGAAGATGGGGCGGAGCCGCCTGGCCCCCGCGTCCCGTGCCGCCTGCTCCAGGGTTTCTCCCTCCGCGACCCTTTCATTGCAGTAGTCGACCAGGATGATCCCGTTTCTCACCACGATGCCGCACAGGCTGATGAGCCCCATGAAGGCGGTAAAGCCGAAGGGGTTGCGGGTGATGATGAGCCCGAAGATCGCTCCGAAGAGGGTGAGCGGGATTGAGGCCATCACCACGAGCGGATCAGATATGTTCCTGAATTGCACCAGCAGGACCAGGAAGATCGCCACCAGACTGATCCCGAGAGCGACGAGCATCTGCGGGAAGGTCTCGTCCTGGTTAAATTTCTCGCCGCCGTAGTCGATCCGGTAGCCAGCCGGGAGTTGCAGGGCTTTGATCTTGGGCATTGCCTCCTCCAGTATTTTAGAAGCGTAGTGCCCTGGCTGCGCAAAGGCCCGAATGGTCAGGGTGCGCACGCCGTTTCGGCGGACGATCCTGCTGGTCTGCCACTCGGGCGCCAGCTGGGCAACGGCGCGAAGCGGCACCCTGGCGCGGGTCAGTTCCGAGTTGAGATAGGTATTGCCGATATCTGCGAAACTGGACCGAGATGGCTGGTCCAGCCGCAGTTTGATGCTGACCGGGCGGTCCCCCTCCCAGAAGGTACTCACCGCGGCGCCGTCAAATGCACCGGAGAGGGTTTGCGATACCGACGCATCCGATATTCCGAGACGGTTGGCCAGTTCGTCGTTCACTTTCACGTCCACCCGGTATGAATCGTTGAAGTAGTCGCGGAACACGTAGTCGGCAAACGATACGCCTTCCAGAATTCCCTGCACCTGTTCCCCCAGCCGCTTCAATTCGCCGATATCGTCGCCGGAGATGCGCACCTCGATGGGCGCCTCCGTCTGGGCTCCCTGCTGGACCTCCTTCACGATCACCATTGCCTCCGGCGCCACTTTTGCCAGTGCCGGGCGCAGCTCCTTCACCAGTCGTGTCGTATCCTTCACCGAGGCGGTGTTGACGATGAATTGGCCATAGGCGCCGTCGGGCTGCTGTGGGTTGACGTTGTAGTAGAATCTCGGGGAGCTCTGACCGACGAAGGTGGCATAGTGAGCGACACCTTTGCTGGCTCCCAGGGTTTTTTCGATTCGTCCCATGATTGCATCGGTCGCCTCGATCCGCGTTCCCTGGGGCATCCAGACATCGATCACGAACTGGTCGCGCTCGGCAGAAGGAAAGAACTGTTGCGGCACCAGCGCGAAGAGCGCCACCCCGAAGGCGAATGCACACCCCCCGAGGGTGAAGGCGAGCCACTTCCTGTTCATGAAGATGTTGATCCAGACCCCGTACTTGTCCTGGAGCCGGTCCAGCAGGCTCTTCTTCTCCTTGCCGTGGGTCTCTACGGCATCATGGTCATGCAGCCCCTTCTTGATGAAGAATCTGCAGAGCAGAGGGGTCAGCATGACCGCCACGATAAAGGAAACCGCCAGGGCGATCGCTACGGCGATTGGAAGCGCCATGATGAATTCGCCGGACGAGCCGGTGATGATCAGGAGCGGCAGGAAGGAGGCGATGATGGTAACGGTCGCCGTGAGGACCGGGACGAAGACGTCGCTGGCACACCGCCACGCCGCCTCGGCCTTCGGTATCTTGTGGTCCAGGAGCTCGACGTAGTTGTCGGCGATGACGATTGCGTCGTCCACCACAATCCCCAGGACCATGATGAGCGCTGCGATGGAGACCTGGTGCAGTGCTATCCCCACCGCGTTCATGACGGCGAGGGTGCCGCACAGGGTTACCGGTATGGCCAGGGCGGCGATGAGAGCGACACGCAGGGGCAGAAGTACGATGGTGACGATAACCACGGAAATGATGGCCAGCAGGAATTCGTGGGAAAGCGTGGCAATCCGCTCCTTGACTACGCCTGGCTGGTTGGCGACCAGGTCCAGTTGCACGTCGGGGGGAAGGAGCACCTTGAGACGCTTGAAGACAGTATCCAACTGTTCGCCGAGTTCAACGATATTCTTCCCCTTCTGCATCTCCACGGAGAGGAGCAAGCATGGCTCGCCGTCAAAGCGCACCATGAAGGTGGGATCCTGATACCTGCGCTCCACCTTGGCGAAATCCTTGATATAGAGCGGGTGACCATCCTTGGAGACGTCGACGAGCACGTTTCGGATTTCATTTTCGGAATTGAATATCCCCGTGGTCCTCATGGGGACCTTCGAATGGTCGGCGTCGAAATCTCCCCCGCTCTGGATGGCGTTCCGCTGCCTCAGGGCGCTCACAATCTGGTTGGGGTTGGCAAAATACTGCGCCATCCGTTCGAGGCTGCTGGTGATCCAGACTTCTTCGTTCTGGCTGCCATAGGTTACGAGTTTCCCCACCTCACGGACCGTGCGCATCTCGTCGTGGATCTTGTCCGCAAAGTCCCGCAGCTCCCGGTATCCGTACTGTTTGCCACGGATGGCGACCAACATGGCAACGGTATCACCGAAGTCGGAGTCAACCACCGGCCCCTTGACCCCCTCGGGAAGTTCCGTGGCGCGCACCACGTTCAGCTCATGACGCAGCTTGGCCCAGAACTGGTCAGAATTCTTGACGTTGTCCTCCAACTCCACATTGATGATTGCCACGCCGGGACGGCTTGTGGAGTAGGTCTTTTCCTTGCGTACCTCGGGAAACTTGAAGATGTGCTTCTCAAGGGTCTTGGTGACCTGCTTTTCCACCTGCTCGGAGGTCGCGCCCGGATAGAGCGCGGCCACCAGACCGGTTCTGATGGTGACCGTCGGGTCTTCCGTCCGTTGCATCTTCAGGAAGGCATGAACACCTATGAAGACAACCATTGCCGTCAATATGAGTGTCACGGCGGGATAACTAAGTGAAAATTTTATCGGTTTCATACAATGTATCCTCTCGTCAGTACGGGTTATTTCCGGGTCGTCTGTTCTGTTGCCGCTACGGACTGACCGTTTTTCAGCTTCGTCTGGCCTGCCAGAACGATCAGTTCGCTACCGGAGAGACCGCTCTTTATCTCGACGTTCTTATTGACTGCCGCTCCAATTTCCACCCGCTTGGCGTAGACACGTTTCTGGTCCGGATAGTAGACATATACCTGGGTCGCCCCCTGCGGATCACGCACCACAGCATCCCCGGGGAGTGTAGCCATGGCTATTGTCCGATCGCCGCGGACGGTTGCTTCCGCCACCATCCCCACCCGGAGAGAGTGTTCCGGATTCGCCACGCTGATCCTGGTCATATAGGTACGGGTGCTGGGGTCCGCGGAAACATTTATGACGCGCACCGTCCCCTGGAACATCTTCCCCGGCAAAGCCGGGACACTGATATCCGCTTTCTGTCCGATTTTGACGAGATGCACGTCCGTCTCCGGCACGCCGACATTGACCTCCACCGGGTCCATCTGCACGATCTCGAAGACAGGGCGTCCTGGAGATGCTGTATCGCCGACCTCTATCGACCTTTTTGCAATGTAGCCGTTCGTGGGAGCACACAGCGTCGTATCGGACAGTGCTTTCCTGGCAACTTCAAGGTGTGCGGCAGCCTGGTTGTAGCTCGCCTTCGACAGGGCCTTGTCTTCCTTCTGGCCTCCCGCCTTTGCCTGTTCATAATCCTGCTTGGCGTGCTCGTAGGCTGCCTTGTATTTCTGGAAGTCGTTCGGCGCTAGACTCTTCGAATCGAAGAGCATCTTCATGCGCCGATATTCGTCCTCGGCCCGTTCAAAACCGATGCGGGCCTGTTCCAGCAATTCTGGTCTGGCGGAGTTCATTGCCTTTTCCAGGGCTGCTTGGGCAGTGGCCGCCTGCGCTGCGGCACCTTTCACGGAAAGATTAAAATCGGTGGGGTCGATACTGGCCAGGACCTGCCCCTTTTTTACGTATTCCCCTTCCCGCGGTCCCACAAACACGACTTTTCCGGAAACGAGAAACGATACGTTTGCCGGAGAGTTCTGAGTGGAGATCGTCCCGCTCACCGATATTGTTTCGCGCTCCTGAACGTGCTGGACTCTCCCAACGCTCACGGGAACGGCCTCGCTGCTCGATTCCTTTTTCTGCTGCTCACTTTTGCAGGCGGTCAGGGAGATGCCAATAATAAACACGGAAACAGTAACTAGAATGGATTTGAATGTGCCTTGCATTTGTTGACTCCTTATTTTGAACTCATCTATCTGCGTCGTTAGCCGGGCTGCGGTGGTCCGACATTAATTCCTCTCAAAAGCGGTGGGCAAGGTCCAACAGTCTGTTCCGGGCCTTTTCGTGATCTCCCCCGTAAACCCGTTCCGGATCGTCACCCTCAAGGATCACCGTTTCATGATAGGTAACCCCCAGGAAGCTCAGCACCGAGCGCAGATAGGCAACACCCAGTTCTTGCTCCTGCACGATGTTGTGAGGCGAACATGCATGCAAATGCAGGGATTTCTTGCGTTGGCCGGGAAACATGCTTTTCGCCGCCAGTGGCGTCATGTGGTTGGTCGGGTCGGGAATGCCGATCGCGTCGATGTATATCTTGAACTCGGCCGGGAACCAGAGGTTGAGGCTGCAGGTGACGAAGACGTACTTGTCGCACCGGCGAAACTGATCGGCGAGACGAAAGAGCCGGGCGATCTTGTTCCGCTCTCCATCCGAAACGTAGCCGTAATCCTCGCCGCGTTCGATCCGCCACCAGACGTTGAGCACGTCCAGATCGACGCGCTGGATGCTGTCGCGGTACAGGTCGAGAATCTGCACCTCGTCCTGCGGATTCCTGCGTAGGTATTCGTCCAGGAACTCATTGCCCAACGAAAGGGTGCACGATTTGTCCTGGGGTCTGACATTGCAGGTGACATAGAGCAGGTTGGCCATGATGTGCTCCTTTGTATTGATATTGTCCTCCTAATAGCGACAACCGTGCCAGTCAGTTGAGACCAGTTGTTTCAAATAGTTACCCAACAAGTGCTTGCATATCTGCGATATGTCATAATTGTGCACTGCGAAATATCAAGAATAGCTGGTGTTATGCGAAATATCGCGGATATTGGTGGAAGATTTAAATAGAGATTTTAGAGGCGTAGAGCATAGTTAGTTAAATTCATTAGAATAATTGACTTTAAAGGGGGGAAGTGCCATAACTACGCGTAATATTGTTTGTCTTGTAATGGTTGCCCTGAAGGCTGAAGTTTTTCAGGAGGAAACAATGATTGTTTGCAGGTTGAACTTTTTCATGGTCGTAAAGGAGCCGCTCCTGTCAATTTTCGCTGATTGAGCGGCTTTTTTATTGTCAATTCGGAGCCCTGATGAACAGGATAAGGTGCGTTAACGAAATTATTTTTCTGCCTGAAATACGCAGAAAATAATTTCTAACGTACTAAAGCAGGCGGTTACTGATTCATCCGTGTTCATCCGTGGTTAAACTGGGTAGGTTTAACACCCTGTGCATGTTCATAAAATCAAGAGGTTCAAATGCAATGAAAAACAAGCTGGCGATTTTCGAGGATTATCAAATCCGCAGAATTTACGATGAGGATACCGAAACCTGGTATTTCTCAGTGGTTGATATCATCCAGGTGTTGCTACAGCAGCCTGATTTTCAGGCGGCAAGAAATTACTGGAAGGTATTGAAAAATCGTTTGAAAAAAGAAGGCAGTGAGTCGGTTACAAATTGTAACCGACTGAAACTGGAAGCGGCTGACGGGAAGAAATACCTGACTGATGTCGCCAGCCCTGAAACACTGCTGCGCCTGATCCAATCCGTCCCCAGTCCCAAGGCCGAACCGATCAAACTCTGGCTGGCCAAAGTCGGCTATGAACGGATGCAGGATATGGCCGACCCGGCGCGGTCGGTGGACCGGGCACGGGAGTACTGGCAGCAGCACGGCAGGAGCGAAAAGTGGATCCAGCAGCGGATGATGGGGCAGGAGACCCGCAACAAGCTGACCGATTACTGGAAAGATCACGACATCAAAAAAGAGGCCGAGTTTGCCATCCTGACCAACATCATTCATCAGGAGTGGGCCGGAGTCGCCGTCAAGGAGCACAAGAAGCTGAAAGGGCTGAAGACCCAGAACCTGCGAGACCATATGAGCGAAGCAGAGCTGATCTTTACCGCCCTTGCCGAGCTTTCCACCCGCCAGATTGCCGAGACGATGGCTGCCACCGGCATGAAGGAAAATGAGGTTGCAGGAAAGAAGGGGGGCGGCATTGCCCGGAAGGCGCGGGTTGATCTTGAGGAGAAGACCGGCAGGAGTGTGGTGACCGGGGAGAATTTTCTACCGCCGGGAAGAAAGAAGATTTCGGATTAATGAAGTGAGCGGGATTGTCAGAAGAGGAGGAATGTCCAAATGTCAATCCTGAACATCCCACTGGTTGCCCACTGGTTGCCCCCATCACTGCGAGCCTCCATAAATGGGGGCTTTTTTGTGCCTTGAATTACGTTGGCAGAGTGATTATGTTTCTTAGTAAATATTCAGATTTCATTAGTGACAGGATAGACGCTCGTTCTCCATGGGAAGGTCATCAAGCTTTGAAAAAAATTATTTTGAAGGTAGAAAGAGCTTGCGACTTATTATGTCGCAACATGATGATATGGTAGCCGCATTTAAGAATTTCAATCCAAGATGATTTCACAGGAGACCTAATGAGCGCCAAAATAACTTTTTTCCCTGTTGCAAACGGCGATATGACCCTCATTTCGCTAAACGACAATGATGACACCAACATTCTTATCGACGTGAATATTCGTGCGGCGGCGGACAACCCAGATGATGATACCTGTGATGTCGCTGCAGAATTAAGAAAGCGCCTTAAGACGGATTCTTCTGGAAGACCATATGTCGATGTTTTCGTGTTGAGCCATCCAGATAAAGACCATTGCACCGGATTATGTAACCACTTCTATCTCGGCAAACTCGAAGATTATGTTGATGAGCCACCAGAAGGGGAAGAGAAGAAGATAATTATGAGGGAAATATGGTCGTCACCAATGGTTTCCAGGCGTGCGAGCAAAAACCATACACTTACTGATGACGCAAAGGCTTTCAATTCTGAGGCTAGACGGCGAGTAAAACTATATCGTGAGAACAACGGCATAAATATCAACGATGGAGACAGAATCCTCATTATCGGCGAGGACGAAGACCAGAAGTCCGAAGGACTGGAAGGTATCCTGATAAAGCAAGGTGAAACTTTTGACACGATAAATGGTAAACGTTCTACAGCCGCATGGATGCGGGTTCTCGGTCCCTTTCCGCTTCAGGATGAAGAGACAGAGACAACTCTGAGAAAAAATCATTCCAGCGTCATCATCCAGTACCACATTGCCGCAGATGATTCTAACCCGGATGCATGTATATTTCTGACGGGCGGGGATGCTGAGGTCGCCATATGGAAGAAGCTCTGGGAGAACCATAAAACGACTACTGATAACTTAAAATATGACTTACTACTGGCTCCACATCACTGTTCCTGGCATGTGCTGTCATCCGACAGCAGGAGCAAATGCGATGACCCTAAAGTTGATGCAGATGCGAAGAATGCGCTTTCACAGGCAAATGAAGGTGCTTTTATTGTTTCCAGCAGTAAAGCCATTAAAGATGATGAGACTGACCCACCTTGTCATGCTGCTAAAGAGGAATATCTGACGATAACCAGCAACTTTGAATGTACAGGAGAGTACCCCAACGAGAAGTCTCATGAGCCACTTGAATTCTTAATCGCTGCCGATGGTCCTCAGCCTCCGGGAAAGAAAAAAGCTACTCCTAAAGTGGCGGCAATAGCTGTTGCCAGGGAACCACTTTCACATGGGTAAGATAAAGAAGCTCAAGATATTTCGTGCTCAGGATATCCCTCACGCGATAGTTGATGCGATGAATGTGATTGGTAAGTATCCCGGAGTTACAATAGTCGGGGAGCCTGTACAGCGAAAAAATAGCTGGGGTGTCATCACGTCATTTTCAGTTCCGCTTCCTTCACGGGCGATGAAGGCAGGCATTAGCTTGACCGGAGTAAAAGCCGATGAGCAGGTTATTTTCAATTTCCCGTTGAATTACCCTCGTAAAGCTCCAAAAGTCTTGCTGAGAACTGATTTCCCAAGAAATCTGCCCCATATAAATCCTGGAGCTGAAAATGATTTTGTCGCTCCATGTATTTATGAAGGTTCATTGGATGACCTGTTACATCAAGGGTTCGGATTAAATGATATCCTGAAACAGGTTCAGGACTGGTTGCGGAAAGCAGCGAGTAATACCCTGATAAACAAGCGGCAAGGATGGGAACCAATTCGGTATGACTCGGTAGATAATTTGATTGTCTATGAGCATTCAAAGCTGAGAGCGTTGGTAACAGATAAAGCTGATTGCAAGTTTTTGACATGTGCCGGTTTCGAGATAAGTGAGTACGCACGGTATCATATCCTCGTGTACGAGCCAGATGCTCTTACTAGACGATATGTAGATTTTGTAACACGGAATGATGAAAAGAAGGATGGTTGTAATATCCGACCGGTTCTGTTCGCGTGGTCAGATGAGGAATCGATAGTCGATGAGTATTTTCCTGAAACAGTCACCAATCTTGAGGAGTTAGTTAAGAAAACAAAGCAATATGGCACATATACAGCGTTTTGGTCACAGCTTCAGTCCTTGTGGAGCCAAATGCGTGACGGCAATAATTTTAAAGACATATTGACCATTCACTGTGTGAGGCGACCAATCCACCTGATTAATCAGCAAACCGACCTGGAACTTTTAGCCTATCGTGTGAGAGCCAAGTTCGGATTATTTGGAGTTGTCAAAATGGATTCTCCAGTTGATATTGTTGGACACATTCACGAAGTTGGACCAGACGTTCTGAAGGCTCTTTCGGGGTCATCACAGATGGAAATGGATTCAATCATTCAGATTGGGTGCGGTAGTTTGGGGTCAAAAATTGCCCTGCATCTTGCCAGAGCGGGACATAGCCCGTTGACTCTCATAGATGATAAATACATGTCTGAACATAACCTTGCCAGACATGCCCTGACAAAGTCTTCAGGCAATAAATCTGAGCTTCTGGCAAAAGCGATAGAAGAACTTAATGTTAAGGCAACTGCGTACCCAAAATCAGTACAGGATTATTTGGACAAAAGCGCCTCCAGGCTCTTTGAGAAAAATAGTCTCGTTATCGATTCAACGGCATCAATTGGCGTGAGAGAGGTGTTAGCGTCCCTTCCACCGGCTACCAATAACTCTCGGATATTTCAAACCGGACTCTATGCCGGGGGAGAAATGGGATATATCACCATTGAGGGAGCTGGGAGAAATCCGCGTGTTGATGATTTGTCTGCGGCAATCTTTGATTTGGCAATTGATGATAAAGCGATATCGAAGCCATTAAATAACTCTGATGAGTCTTTTGGACGTTACTCAACTGGTCAGGGGTGCAGTTCTTTTACGATGGTTATTCCGGATACGAAGATATCCATGTATTCGGCAGCCATGGCAGAACGGGCAAGGCGGAGTGTTGAGGGCAACATGATTGACGATGGTGAAGTCATGCTGGGCTTCTTGGATGAATCAGGGATGTCACTCTCATGGAAAAGTTATCGACTCGCAAAAACGAAAAGGGTTGCACTCGACAATAAGGATTGGGAACTGAGAATACTATCCCCGGCACTGGAGGCAATGGATAAGGAAGCTATGAAGTATCCTTCAGTCGAAACAGGCGGGGTCTTAATCGGGCGACTGTGCCTTACCAGAAAATGTGCGATAGTTACCAGGGTCTTAGAGGCACCTCCGGATTCCATCTGTACCCCCTCAAGATTTGAACTGGGCATCGAAGGCTTGAAAGATAAGGTAACTGAAATTCACAAGTCGTCCGGGCTGACATATCTGGGTACATGGCACAGCCATTTGTATGGCAGTGCACCTTCTGGCGTTGATGATGCGATGCTGCGAAAAGTTAAGAGCCTACGCCTGGGTATCCCGGCATTTAACCTGATATGGCACAACCATGAACTGACCAGCTTTGCTGATTATGGTGATTACTGTTAATGTATCCAGGCTGGTAAATAATATTTTCGACTGATTCGGAGATGACGAATGATAAAAGCAGTTCTTTACCTTCTTGCCATGCTGATTTCTCTCTCAGGTGTTGGCGTGCAGATGTTGATAGGAAATTTTGTTGTTCCGGAGACGATTCGCCTGGCAACTTATTGCGGTATTTGCGGAGGGATTGGCGGGGTCACGTACTGTCTGAGAGGAATATATCTAAATGCCTGTGTCTTTGACCGATGGAGTGAAAAATGGCTGCCATGGTATTTTATCCGACCGATAGTAAGCTTTATTTGTGGGGTAGTAAGTTACATTTTCCTGAAGTCTGGACTGATTGTTCTCGAAGCCCAGCAATCTGACAACCCGACGAACCTTGCTTTCTATGCATTGGCATTTATAGCCGGGTTGAACGTCGATAAATTCATTGAGAAGCTTGAAGATATCGCTCAGGTTACGTGGGGAATCAAGAAAAGTCGTATAGGCTCCAACAGTAGTGGGAATAAGGAATGAATTATTATCCAACCGAAACCGGCTGGAGCACGAATTCCGGGGGCATAATAGCGATTGTTAAGGGGGGCCAAACGGCTGTCTTGCCCGTTTACCACCAAGCTTCAACGCTTATATTTCCAACAACTTCCTCGCAAGACCATGCAGTTCCGCGTTTGGTTGAATTCGGGGGACATCTTACTTAATTCACCGTCAATCTTTATTCGCAGGCCTGTCGCCTGCCGCCACAACACTGCCCTCATCTTTCCTGTCCATACCTCATCCTTGCCGTAAATCGCATAGCCTTGCCCGCTTGAAAGTCACGCTCCTCGCTTCAACAGCCACTTCCAGACCGGCAACGCCCTGACTGTCAGGCCACCATCGTTCTTCTCCCAGGTTTCATTACCGGTCAGTACCGTGAGCTGTGAACATGACAACTCACGCGCCGCGGCCAGTATGCCGCTCATCTCCCGTTTAAAGGTTTTTGGTGATGTAGTTTCGAGGGTCACCTGAATCAGTTCGCTGGTGGTGATGCCGGTGCGGATGACGAAATCGGTCTCCTTGCCGCCGGCACTCTTGTAGGAATAGAAATCCGCGCCCTGGCGGAACAACTCAATCGCCACCGTGTTTTCGAGCAAACGGCCTATGTCGGGCTGCTGCTTGAATTTGATCGCCTCAATCAGCCCCAGGTCAATGGTGTACCCCTTGCGCGGAGCTTTCAGAAGTTCCTTCAGCTTGGTGGAATACCGTTCAACCGGAAAGAAGAGAAACGATTCCGCCAGGTAGGCGATATAATTCTCCACCGTATGGACACTGCGGAAGCCGAGCGCCCCCTTGAGGGCGTTGCAGGTGTATTCGCACGAATGGTTGGTGGTGAGATAATGGGCCAGCTCGTGAATTTTTTGCGGATATTTAACCCGGTAACGCCTGACGCGAAGTTAAGCCGCCGCCGCATCGCGGCGTCGGCTTGAACGACTTGTTAGGCGGCACCTGATCATCGCGGAATGGTTTCTTTTCGGTTCATAGCAATAACATCCTCATGAGTGAGTGGTGCAGCACTATTGAGGAATAAGTTGAGCAACGCGTCCCGATTCTCTGGTGCGTGGGCCTTATTTGCGGATGAAAGCGAGGAGCGCAATTGCTCTACGGTCAGCTCGGTACAATATGCAGGCGTCCCAGGTTGCTGCCGCCATGAATCGGCTAGAACACCCGCATCTATAGCGTCAAAACCTGCGTCTTCAACCAACTCGAGAGCGAGGCGTTTGAAGCGTTCATCGTCGCCTGCGACAGGGAGAGCGATGCGCCCCGGTGTACCCTTGGGCTGCCCTCTGTCAGCGAGCGTTTGCGCTAATGCAGCATTGAATGCCTTGATTACTGGTCTCCCTATTTGTTCGCCGACCCAAATGCTCTCTGGCTTCCCCGCATCTACCTCAGCAATCGCTCCATCGCGATACGGGTAATAGTTGGAAGTGTCGATTGCCGTTACGTCGCGCGGCACAACGGCCAACAATCCCTTGATATCCGGAATGCGGCCAAAGGGAATCGAAATGACGATTATCTCGACATCTTTTACAGCATCTTCCGCGCTAACAGGTGTCGCGCCGATTTCTTCCGCAAGCGCGCGAATTGTGTCGGGGCCTCTGGAGTTCCCGAGCTTGACGTGGTGACCAGATGCGATAAGCTTCCGTGCCAACGTGGCTCCGACGTTACCCGCACCAATAATTCCAATCTTCATACTGCCTCTTGGTAATAAGTAAATAGCACCGCTTCAGTCCTGGTTCGAATCGATTCGTATGATCCCCTGATATTTGACTAGGATTCGTTTTCAACCCGTTTAAGTTCGTCCATAGCATCCTGCAGTTTTCTGTCCAGCTTTTTCACTTCTTCCGGTGAGCCATTAGTATTATTAGCTATTTCGTTTTTGATTTCCATGATTCTCTTCTCAAGGAGTTTACCCCTATCCAGACAATTACCGGCTGTCATCGCACAGGCCAGTTTTTCCTGGTGAGTCATGGCAAATACCGGAACCGCTGCAGACATCAGGAATGCCGACATTACTACTAATGCACTTGTTTTCATGATTTACTCCTTTTTAATGTGATATTTCAGGGCGCGTTACCCTGAATCCGTAGATACAATTTTGCTATGTAGACTGATTTGCTACTCACTCCCCCCGCCAAGCACCTTGTAGAGCGTGACCAGATTGGCCAGTCGCGCCAACCGGACCCCGATCAGGTTCTGCTGGGCTCCGTAGAGTGAGCGTTGGGAATCCAGCACCTGCAGATAGCTGTCCACACCTTGTTCATAGCGGGCCTGAGAGAGCCGGTAGCTTTCGGATGTGGCTCCGGTGAGCGACTGCTGTGCAGTCAGTTGATCATCAATTGTTCCCCGCTGGGCCAGGGCATCGGCCACCTCCCGAAAGGCGGTCTGGATGGCCTTCTCATACTGGGCCACAGCAATTGCACGATCAGTTTCAGCCACTTTCAGATTGGCCTTGTTACTGCCACCGTCGAAGATCGGCAGGGTTATCTGGGGTGCAATCTTCCAGGCAAACGACCCGGGCTTGAACAGCGCCGCAAGGTCATCTGCACCAAAGCCGAGTGACGTCACCAGGGTAATACGTGGGAAAAATGCTGCCCGTGCCGCTCCAATGTTGGCATTTGCCCCCTTGAGTACGCCTTCTGCCTGGAGAATATCGGGACGGCTGAGCAAGACATCGGAGGGGAGACCGGGTGAGAGGTCCTTGAGGCTGGTCAGTTTTTCCGACAGCGACAGGGGCAGCAGTTCAGACGGCACGGGAGAGCCAACCACAAGAGCCAGGGCATTCTCGTCCTGAGCTACCAGGGTGGTGTAACGGGCAATGTCTACCCGGGCCCCATCGATAGTGGTCTGGGCCTGATTCAAGGCAAGTGCCGAAGCAACTCCGGCCTCGAAACGACTTCTGGTCAGTTTGTAGGACTCCTGCTGGTTGGCCAGGGTTTCCTGTGCCAGCTGCAGCCGTTCACGATCAGCGGCAAGGGCCAGCCAGGTGGCGGCAACCTGGGAAACCAGGCTGATCTGAACAGTGCGCCCGGCCTGCTCGGTGGCAAGATACTGTTCCAGTGCCTGGTCCTTGAGGCTGCGAACCCGGCCGAACAGGTCGACTTCGTACGAACTGATGCCAAGGCCGACACTGTATTGCTCCACGGTCATGGCCTGGCCCGTGGCGGAGAGGGTTTCGGGAATCCTCTGGTAACCGGCGGCTGCGTTGGCGTCAACTTTGGGAAACAGATTGGAGCGTTGGATCTGGAATTGCGCCCTTGAGCGTTCGATGTTGAGGGTTGCTACCTTCAAGTCACGATTGTTTGTGAGCGCCAGTTCGATCAGCGCACCCAACTGCTTGTCGACAAAAAACTCGCGCCAGGGTATGTCGGCCACCCGCTTATCCGGATTTTTATCAGCCCCGCTGTTCCGGTAGGCCGGGCCGGTGGGCCAGGCGGCGGACACCGGCGCTTCGGGCCGACTATAGCTGGGTGCCATGCTGCTGCAACCGGCCAGGCACGCGCCGGCGATACTCAGGATTGCTATTCCGCGGAACATGTCTGTGCTCCTCCTTCGTGTGCGGCTTGGGGATGTTTCACCTTGAACCAGATTGCGTAGAGGGCCGGCAGGAAGAGCAGCGTCAGAACCGTTCCGACCCCGACTCCACCGATCAGGACATAGGCCATCGATCCCCAGAAACTGGAAAACGTCAGGGGGATAAAGGCCAGCATGGCCGCCACGGCGGTCAGGACTACCGGGCGTGCACGACGTACGGTGGATTCCACGATGGCATCGTAATCGGTCAGTCCCGCTGCCTGATCGTGGCGAATCTGATCGACGAGAATCAGCGTATTGCGCATGATGATCCCAGCCAACCCGATCAAGCCGAGAATGGCGTTAAACCCGAACGGCTGATGGCAGATGAGCATGGTGGGTACTGCCCCGACCAGGCCCAGCGGGGCAGTGGCAAACACCATGAACATGGTGGCGAATGACCGGACCTGGAGCATGATGAAGATCAACATCAGGAGGATCATTGGTGGGAACAGCAGACCCAGGGCATCATCGGCCTTCTTGCTCTCTTCCACGGAACCACCCGTTTCTATGCGATATCCGACGGGAAGCGACGCCTTCAACTTATCCAGTTTGGGGATAATTTGGGCTGTTACATCCGGAGGCTGGACCCCGTCGACAACGTCCCCTTGAACTGAGATGTACGGCTCACGGTTGTAGCGTTTCAGCAGAGGATCTTCCATCCGGGATTCGAAATGCGCCATCTGTGACAGCGGGATCGAGCGCCCGTCCCTGGTGGTCAGGGAGACATTGGCAAGGTTTTCCAGATTGTTGCGTTCGGAAGCGGGAGCGCGAACCATCACGTCGACCGAACGGATACCGTCACGCATCTGGGTGGTGGGAGCACCATTCAGAATCGCCTGTAATTGCAGCCCGGCGTCCTGCGGCGTGAGGCCAAGCAGGCGTAGACGATCCTGATCGAGGGCCAAGCGCTGGCTTGGGGTACGTTCCCCCCAATCCAGGTGCAGATCACGCACGTTCGAATTTTCAGCCATGATGGCTCGGGCATCACCGGCAATCCTGCGCAGTTCATCCACATCCGGTCCCATGACCCGGAAGAGCACGGGGTACGGTACGGGGGGGCCGAACACGAATTGCTTCACCCGCACCCGTGCTTCCGGGAATGCGCCTTGTGCGATAACGTGGCGAAGTTTTTTCTTGAGCGCATCGCGTGCCGCGTGGCCTTCGGTCAGGACTACAATTTGGGCAAAGGCCGGGTTGGGAAGTTCGGGATTCAACGGCAGTATGAAGCGTGGCATGCCGTGTCCGATATAGCTGGTGACGTCTTTAGCCTGTGGTTCGGCCAGAATCGTCTTTTCGATGTTTTTGACCGATCTATCGGTCGCGGCAAAGGAAGTCCCGGGAGGAAGGTTGACGTCAACGATCAATTCGGGGCGATCCGAGTTGGGAAAAAACTGCTTCTCCACAGATCCCATGCCGACCACGGCCAAGATAAAGAGCACGATGGTAATACCGGCAGCAATCCATTTGTGATCGACTACCCGCCGCACGATACTGCGAAAGCGCTGATAGTTCGGGGTGGCATAAATAGCATCATGCCCTCCCGGAACCGGTTTGATGTCAGGCAGGAGCTTGACGCCCAGGTAGGGGGTGAAGAGGACGGCGACAAACCACGAGGTGATCAATGCGAATGCCACTACCCAGAAGATGTTGCCCGCGTATTCACCTGCCGTCGATTTGGCAAAACCAACCGGCAGGAAGCCGGCGATGGTAACCAGCGTACCGAAAAGCATGGGGCTGGCTGTGGATGTCCAGGCAAAGGTAGCGGCCTGGATCCGATCCATGCCCTCTTCCATCTTGACCACCATCATCTCGATGGCGATGATGGCGTCATCCACCAAGAGCCCCAGGGAAATAATCAGCGCCCCCAAGGTGATACGGTCGAAATCCCTTCCGGTCAGGAGCATGATGACGAATACGGTGGCAAGGGTCAGCGGCACAGCGGCAGCCACGACGATCCCGACGCGGAACCCCAGCGTTACAAGGCTCACCACGATGACAACGGCAAGCGCTGCCATGAATTTGATCATGAATTCGTTAATGGCCTCGGAAATGACCTTTGACTGATCCGACACCTTGGACAGAACAAGACCGACGGGTAATTCCTTGTGAATCGCCGTCTCTTCGGCTTTCAGCAGCTTGCCCAATGTCAGTCCGTTGAAGCCTTTTTTCATCACCAGGGCCAGGATGAGCGAAGGTTCTCCCTGGTGTCGTATCTGTTTTGTTGCCGGATCTTCGTAGCCACGGATGACCTCGGCCACATCGCCGATTTTCAGTAATTTCCCCCCGCTTGCCACGGGAATCGCCTTGACCGCTTCGACTCCGTTAATCGCGCCGTCAAGTCGCAGATAGACACGCGGGCCGGCCGTATCCACAAATCCTGAAGGGGTAAGATCGTTCTGGGTTTCCAGGGCATGGAACAGATCGGTCGCTTTTACGCCGAGAGTTGCCAGACGTTTGTAGGAAATCTCAACATAGATCTTGGGGGCCTGCTCGCCGAGAATGGTGACCTTCTCTACGCCATCTACCCGGGAAAGGCGCTGACGCAGCGCTTCCGCCTCCAGCACGAGCTGGCGCTGGGGAAGCCCTTTTGCTTTCAACGCATACATGGCGAAATACACATCGGAAAATTCGTCATTGAGAATCGGGCCAATCACCCCTTTGGGCAGATTGATCTTTTCGTCTCCCAGCTTTTTTCGTGCCTGGTAAAATTCGTCCGGAACATCCTTGGGAGGCGTGGAGTCTTTCAGCTGGAGCTTCATCAGGATCATTCCGGGGTATGCGGAGGTTTCCACCCGGTCGTAATGTTCAAGTTCCTGAAGGCGTTTTTCCAGTCGATCGCCCACCTGATCCTGCATTTCCTTTGCGGTCGCACCCGGCCATACGGCCGTCACGGTCAAGGTTTTTACGGTAAATTTGGGGTCTTCTCCCCGTCCCAGTTTCAGAAAGGCAAATCCCCCCGCCATTATGATAGCAATTATAAAAAACAGGGTGATAGCGCGTTCGCGGACCGCAAAAGCGGATAGATTGAAGCGGCTCATTTTTTTTGCTCCTTCGGGCCGGAGAGGATCATTACTCTTTCACCTTCCTTGACTAGGTGAGCACCCAGTGCGAGAATCCGTTCACCCTGCTTGAGGCCTTTGCTGACCAGAGCGGTCTCGCTGCCAAGCTTCGCAACCGCGACCGGTCGGCGCGATAATGTCGTTGCATCGGGATTTATCACCCACACGCTTGTGCCGGTGCCGCCGTCGTACAGCGCGCCGACAGGGATTTCGTATTGCTGCAACGTGTCACTACGGATCTCGCCATTCAGATGGACAGTCACCGTTGCGCCAAGGGGGGCGTTCTTGCCGACACCATCCAGGCTGAAGCGCGCCTGATAGGTGCGTGTGAGCGGATCGGCCATTGCGGACAATTCACGCAGTTTTGCCGGAAAAGAGTGTCCTGAATCGGCATAGAGACTGGCAACAGCCGTGGAATTTGCAATCTTTGTAGTCCCTTCAGGAAGGTTGACGACCGCTTCGCGGGCACCATCATGGGCGAGACGAACCACCACGTTTCCCGCACCAACCACCTGTCCGACGTCAGCCGGTACTTCCATGATGACACCGTCCGCTTCAGCCCTGAGAACGGCATAACCCTCCTGGTTTTCCAGCTGCCTGGCATAGGCAACGGCGGAATTGAGCTGTGCGGTTGTTGCGTCTGCCGCTGATTTGGCCTGTTCGTATTCCTGTACGGATACGGCCTTTATGGCAACCAGCCCACGCTGGCGCAGTTCATCGGCGAGGGCGCGCTTGTTCTGGGCCCGGGCCGCTTCGACCGCCTCCCTGGCCGCATTGGCGGCCAGCCGCAGGTCTGTCGAATCAAGCCGCATCAAAGCCTGTCCGCGTCTGACGTGGTCTCCGGCCTTGATGAGTTTATCGATGATTTTACCGGGCACGCGAAAACCGAGATCACTCTCCGTGCGAGCATGGATCACCCCGGTATATTCCATTGAGTCACTCCCGGCGGTACCTACCGTATAGGTGCGTACCATGCGGGGCGGGGTCGCATCAGCAAGCAACGGCTGCTTGTCTTTTCCAAATACAACGCCGATGGCAATGACAACCACTGCTCCCATGATGAGCGCTATGCGATACCTGCGTGACAAGCTGCCTAACTTCTTTAATACGGTTGTTTTCATATACAATCCTCACCAGTATGGTTAATCGTTCTGCTCATCCGTTCATGATGCGTGAGATGACTGCCTGGTGCAGCCAGCGCGGCGTTGCCCGGATAAAGATCACGGTGGCCTTGTTGGCCCAGCCCGGGACGATGCTGATGCGTCCGGCCTGCAAGGCGCGGATACCGGCGCGTACCACGGGTGCCGGCTGCATCATCAACTGCTTCAACGCGGGCGTGAGCTTCTGGTGCGCCGCGGTGGCGAATCCGGTGTCTGACATGCCCGGGCAGAGCGTCGTCACCGTTATGCCGTCGGGCTTGAGTTCGCGATGAAGCGCATCCCCCAGACGCAATACGTAGGCCTTTGCTGCCGCATAGACGGCGAACTTTTGCACGCCCAGGTAGGCCAGCATGCTGGCTACGAGCAGGATCTTTCCACGTCCTCGCGACCGCATGTCTTGCGCAAAGATATGGGTGACGGCGGTCAGGCACGCCACATCCAGCTGCACCATCGCCAGCGACGCGTCCAATTGGGCGTCAAGGAACGTGCCGTGCAGTCCGTGGCCGGCGTTGTTGATCAAAATATCGATTGCAATGCCTCGCTCAAGGAGCCGCTGGTGCAACTGGATGACTTCCTCGACAGATGATAGATCGACCTGCTCCACGACGACATCAATGCGGTGCTGCTGACGTAGTGCCTCAGCGAGTGCTTGAAGCCTGTCCAGCCGGCGCGCTACCAGGACCAGAGAATGCCCTTGCTCGGCATATTGGCGGGCAAACTCCTCGCCGAAACCGCTTGAAGCACCTGTGATGAGAACCCATGAATTGTCTCTTGTCGTCATTTTATTCACCTCTGGTTCGTAGGCTCAATACGCCTAGACCGGTCTACGTAATTGATGCTAAAAAATATGTTCATCTTCGTTCCGGGTAACCATTCAGTTCCATAATGCAAACCTCACATGTTGTATATACAACAATGGCGTCAAAAAAAATTACCTTTTTGATTTACTCGCGCTTACTGTTTCATGGAGCTTCAGGATTGCGTTAACGCCCTCCTCTCCCAAAAGTTCCGTAGTCTGCTGCTGCGCCTTCTTCCACAGTGCGTGGGCAGCAGCCATAAGCTCTCTCCCTTGAGCAGTGACGGTGATTGCCTGGGACGGCCCATCGCCGTGTCCCTCGACAGTAATCCAGCCGTTTTTCTTCATCCGGTCCACGGTGCGGCTTACCGTCGACTTTTCCATCACCAGCACCCTGGAGATGTCCGCCGCAGATGCCTGGCCGGCGTAGGAGAGCATAGTGAGAATGTTCGCCTGGTTGGCTTTGAGGCCGATGGGTTGCAGGGCCCTGTCGTAGATGTTGGTTATCACACGGTTCAGGAGCCGTACCCGGTAACCTAAACATTCCGCAGCAACCGCTTTGGCAAGTTTTGACGCTTCTTGTTCGTTCATATTCAAAACCTAATGTTGTATATACAACAAGCTTACATGAATCCAACTGAATGTCAATATTATATTGCCCTGCTCATTGGTGATAAGACTGTTGCCGTAGCATGTCATTCTCATCGGTACGGCCCCTTACGTCCCCATATCAGCCGGCAGCGGCAGGTCCGGTTCGCTAAAAAGGGCTGGGGGTCTTGAAATGTTAGTTTCTTGGGTAAAAGTTAGAAAAGTGATTTTTCAAGACCCTCATCAGCCTTGGGCAACAGGCCGTTGAGACGCGACCCCTTTATGTTTCACCAGTGTAAGCAAAATTACGTCTCTGATTCAGGTTCTTTTCAACGCTTCTTCAACTACACATCTGATACCCTACTTATCGATTAATTTTAGTTAAGAATACATCTCTTTTTCCCAACCATAAAGCACTTATTGCAACTTGTACATCTTGCTTTTTCCTGACCATTTTTTAGTCTGGTAATCAAATCAGGTTCGCTTATAAGTGGTCTGCTTATAGAGATCATATCGACACCAGCTTCCAACACTGCCTCCATATCCTCGAAATTTCGTATACCGCCAACTACTATTACAGGGATGTCTGTATTCCCTTTGATATTCATTGCGCTTTCAACAAAATAATTGTGATCCGAGTATTTCATATGTATGAAATTAGACCCGCTAAATTCAACAGCTTCGACACCCAATCTCTTAAACTCAGGTATCATTTTCTTCAAGTCACTCGTATATTGTTCATTTTCTTCAGCGGCATTTGAATTCACCTTGACAAAAACCGGATAATCAGCTCCACATTTGCTTTTGATCCCTTGGATTATCTTTTTGACAATTAAAAATCTGCCTTCATAGGTTTCACCATATTTATCAGTTCTCTTGTTAAATGATGGTGTTAAAAACTCACATAGAAGGTAGTCGTGAGCACAATGAATTTCAACACCATCCATCCCTGATAATTTTGCACGATAAGCAGCATCTATGAAATCCTCAATCACAGACTCAATTTCATTCACCCGCATCTCTCGGGCTTGTATACCTTCTTCAAGTTCAATAACTGATGGTCCAACTTTATTATCCTCCAGATAGGTTTTGGCGCCTGCATGATTGAGTTGTGCAATCACTTTAGTACCGTATGGTCGAACTCTTGAAATGATTTTACTTGCTCGTTCGATTTGATAATCTTCAGCAAGTTCATTAGAACCGGGTCTTACAATCCCTTTTTGGGATACAAAAAATTGTCCCGCGATGATTAGTCCAATATCATTACTCGCCAGTTCTTCAAACATATCCAGTTCTTCATCGCTAATCGTACCATCAAGGTTCCCTAAATGGCTATGTGTCGCTGATCTTACAATTCTGTTTTTAATCGTTAGATTTTTAAATTTCATTTCCTCAAATACTTTCATTTCTTCAAATGCTTTCATTTTTCTCCTCCACTTTTTATGAATTATCAATAAGTTTGATTTACTTGTTTACCCAAGGCATAGAGAGGTCGATGTCAGAGACCAGCTTTCCACCGCCGAAGCTCATGTTCTCCAAGGGAATGGCATACATCATCAGGGTGACATCGTCCTGGCTGACGCCAACCTTTTCTACTGCGTATCGGGTGACCAACTCCGCGAGCTTGCGTTTCTGCTCCACCGTCCTGCTCGTACCGGACGTCACCGTTACGATCATGCGCTTGTCGGATCTCTTCATGTCAGGAAAAGTCGGATGGATGAAGAATTCATCGTCCTTGTGCTCACTGATGATGACGAAACGGTCATCCATAGGCGTATCCATGGCTTCGTGAAGAGCGAGATTTAAGGCATCCGCCAGAGCCCGCTTCTCTTCGCTAGAGAACTTTTGAGCCGGAATGTGGGCGTGAAATATTGGCATGAGTGTTTCCTCGGTTGTGTTGTTCAGGTTAAATGAGGCGATGAAGTGCGTTTCGATGTGTGCGCGGCCTCGGCGGCCTCGGCAACCCTAGCTTTCATATCCCGAAGGAACCGAGAAAATCTCCGCCTCAGGCGGAGCCAGGTCGGCAACGCCGTTCGGGTTGAGTACCTGTGCAGCGGCCACCGTGTTAAGGGACTCGCGAAGTAGCTTGATTTTGCCGCCCTCGGCGACGAGGCGCCCTGCGAACAAGTGATGGATGAGACGCCCGGTCGCCGCCGCGCGCGCGTCCGTCAGATATTCGGCAAACACCTGATCCTTCGTGTCGATCAGCACCGTGACATTCTCGGGGCTGAAGCCGAAGCCGGGATAAAGGGTGCCGCCGACAAAATCGTAGAATTTCTCGATGGCTTCACGCCCCTGATGGCGGGTCGGGATACCGAGAGAATGGAGGAATGGGAGTTCCAGGACACCGTCCTCGGCGAACAGCGCGGCACATTTCTTGCCGTCGGGGGTCACGGCAAGAAGGTCTAACAGTAGCGTCTTTGCATCGGTCATGGCAATTGTCTCCTTAAGAAAATTGGTGGGCGCGCCGAGGGCGGCGCTGTACGATCAGTTCGGAAAGCTGTCGCCGAACATCGGGAGCCCGCTCTTCGACCCGTCGCGCGTGGCCTCGTCCTGGATCACGTCCCAATGTTCGGCGAGCTGGCCGTTTTCGATGCGAACTATGTCGACCACGATCCAGTTTACTGGAGCGCCGAATCCTGAAAAGCGGCCATGAAGTACGACATAATCCCCCGAGGCCACGGCCAGCCCATTTTCGTAGCGAAACTCGGCGGGCGCTGCCTTGACGAGATCAAACAGGCCTTCGCGGCCGGGCGCGATATAGGCACTGTGCTGGATATAGTCGGGCGACCAGAAGCGTTCGGCCGCGGCATAGTCGCGCTTGTTGAACAGCGTATCAAACGCTTCCAGCACGAAATTCTTGTTTTTCTCTTCGTTGCTCATTGTTTACTCCTTCTCTTTGTTATCTGTTGGGTTGAGGGGAGGGTATTTCCATCCGCCCCTCGTTAATTGTCGTTTCAACCGGATTCGCCTTCAACCGTTCGGCAAGTAACCTGTAAGCCGCTTCGTTAGCATCTTGTTCCATGGTCAGCAAAGCTCATGACTGCTTGTGCGAAGTTCAATGAGATCCGCCATGAGGCGTTCAATGAGATCCTCCATTGAGGCCTTCAATGAGATCAGCCATTGAGGCGCTCTGTTGACAGAGAGCGTTCTTTACAAAGGCATCGAGGTCAGCAGCTTGCTTTTCGTCGGGGACCTCGTGGGTTCCGCTAATAAACTCGATGTTCGGAAATTCGGATTGCAAAATGCTCCGGTACTTGTTTTTGAACGGGCAATTGCGCTCAAGGCAATAGGCAAAGTGAATAGCCTCTACACCGCTCACCGCAAGCGTTCTGACCCGCTTCAGGATTTTCTCCGGCGCCCTTAGGGTAGGACAGCCCGAACAGCTGATGATTCCCGCTACCTGGGCTCCCCCACGCTCTGCATAGCGAGCAAATTTTCCCTTGCTTGCATAGCTGTCCTCAAGACAACCTACAGAGCTGCAGGCCAGGTCATTCGTCATGTTGGCACATGTGATAATTCCGATTCTTACCATCTTGGTCCCTCCTTTTGGTTACCGTGCTGTGGTCTGTTTGCGACGAAATATCAGAGTCTTTCGTCTCTTAGTTGAAGCGCCTCGGGTTCCCTTGCTCGGCATATTGGCGGGCGAACTCCTCGCCGAAGCCACTCGATGCACCCGTGATGAGAACCCATGAATTATCTATTGTTTTCATTATGCTTACCTCGAACGATATTAGCCTAGACCGGTCTACGTAACGCTAGTCAAAAAAATCAGTGAGCGGCTATTCTTCTTTCCGAGCAAGGAATATATTGAAATAAAAATGAATGAAATTCCTTAACGGCTCTGGTGACTTTTTAACCTTGGAGCGAAGCAGTGCTCCCTCGAATGAAGAGACCAGATTTTCCGCCAGCATCTCAGTGTTCATGTCAGAGGGTATTGCCTTTTCCTTCTGTGCCTGAAGCAGTAGCTTGGACAACTCCCCGGCCCAGATCTGCAATGCCTGCTCAAGGCGTTGCCGTACGTTCTCGGACAGGTCGGACATCTCCAGGCTCAGGTTGCCAAGCAGGCACCCCTTGAAGCAGTCGTTGCCTTCAAAGCTCTCAATCAGGATTTCGAAGCTTCTTCTGACGCGCTCCAGCGGTGGTAACGATTCATCGCTGAAAATGGGGTATAAGAGTTCAACTCTGTCTGCGACAAATTTGTCGATTATCGCAAGGGCGAATTCTTCTTTGCTGGAGAAGAAGTTGTAAAATGAACCCTTTGGAATGTTCGCCTGCTTCAGAATTGCTTCAACACCGGTAGCATTGAATCCTCTGCTTAACACGAGGTCGAGTCCAACCTGAACAATATCGTCTTTGTTGTGTGTTCGTTTCATGATTATAACTTAGACCAGTCAGTCCAATGAGTCAAGCTTTTTTTAGATTCTACTTCGAAACGGGCAAGGAACGACCAACCCCCGGAACTAAGGCACTCCCCGTATTTCATCAAAGACGGCCAATTGGCCCTCTTTCCTGTTTACCACCAAACTACAACTCATTATTTCTCCACTAACTTCCTCTCAAGACCATGCAGTTCCGCGTTTGCCGATTCACCCCCTTATCCTCATTTCCTGCTTTAGTATTGTGAGATATCAAGGAAAACGGATATAATGCGAAATATCGTGGATATTGACGGGAGGACAAAAAGAACATGAAGAAAAAACCGGAAGAGAGAGGCGCAGCCAACGAGGTGAGCGGCAAGGGTATGGCCGGCCGCGACGAATTCATCAGGGAGATCACCCTCAGAATCTGCAGCAGCCTGGAAATAAAGGACTCGTTGCACAATGCCTTCGAGTATCTGAAGGAGCGTGTCCCCCTGGAAGCCTTGGTCCTCTTCATCATAGACGAACAGCTGGGGGCGATCCGGCGTATTGAACATGCCTCCGAAAATGTCGCTCTTCCTCCCCAGCTCGTCCCGCTGCCGGAAGGGATGCTGCAGAAAATCGCCGCCCGGAATTATTCAGAGCCATTTATCGTGGACATTGAAAAGGATGAGATTCTTGGTGCGCTCGCACCAGTACTGAAAATCGAAGGGAACACGCACTTGATCGTTCCTTTGTGCATCAAGGGGGAGCTTATCGGGGGGCTGACTCTGCAGGCATCGGGAGAGGGACGCTACGGCGAAGAACTTCTTGAGCTGGCCGGCTCCCTTGCGGAGCCGTTTGCGATTGCCCTTGCCAACACCCTCGCCCACGAGGAGGTTCTCCGCTACCAGGCCATACTATTGGACGACAAGCGCTTCCTGAACCGGGAGTTGCACGGTGACGCCGCGGACGGGATCATCGGCGGCAATACGGGGCTGCGCAATGTGATGGAGATGGTGCGCCAGGTGGCGCCGCTCAACAACACCGTGCTCATCCTTGGCGAAACCGGGACCGGCAAGGAGTTGATCGCGAACGCGATCCACTTTTCTTCTCCGCGCAGGAATGGACCTTTCATCACGGTGAATTGCGGCGCGTTGCCGGAAAACCTCATCGACAGCGAGCTCTTCGGACATGAAAGGGGGGCTTTTACCGGGGCGGTGGCTGAGAGCCGGGGGCGCTTCGAGCGGGCCGACGGCGGCACCATCTTTCTGGATGAAATCGGCGAGCTGCCGCCGAACGCACAGGTACGGCTGCTGCGGGTGCTGCAAAACCGCGAAGTGGAGAGAGTAGGCGGGAAGCGCCCGATCCCCGTCGATATACGGGTGATTGCGGCAACGCATCGCAACCTGCAAAGTATGGTGGCGGAAGGGAGCTTCCGCGAGGACCTCTGGTACCGGTTGAGCGGATTTCCCATCATGGTGCCGCCGGTGCGGCAGCGGAAGGAGGACGTGCCGGCCCTTACCCGACACTTCGTGATGTTCAGGAGCAGGGACCTCGGCATCGGGGTGCCCCCGTCTATCGCACCGGGCGCACTGCAGCGGCTCATGGAATACGACTGGCCCGGCAACGTCCGGGAGCTGGAGAACCTGGTCGAGCGTGAACTCATCCTGCATCGTGGCGGGCCATTGACCTTCAGCACGATTCTGCCTGGCTCGGAACAAAAGAACTTGCCGCTCTCCGCCGGCAATAACCACTCACTTTATCCACTTAACCTGGACGAGGCAAACGCAGTTCATATCACCGAAGTACTTAAACTGGCCAAGTGGAAGATTGATGGTCCCGGAGGTGCGGCTGAGATGTTGGGGATTAACTCAAGTACGCTACGTTCGCGCCTGGACAAGCTCGGTATCAGCTATCGCCGCCGGGGCGGAAAATAGGGCAGTAGTCGGCAAAAATTATAAGGGTATTTACAGGTATATTTTCGGGTAATTCCAATTGCATTTACGGGTATTTTCGGGTACTGTTTCGGGTGGGAGCGTAAACCTATGATCAGAACCTCATCAATTAGCATTACCAGCCAGATACTGAACGTTATCGCCGAACTTGACGAATTCAAGGGGCGCTGGGACATGCTCGGCCGCCTGGCGCCGGACAAACTCACGTCGCTCAAACGCGTGGCAACCATTGAATCCGTGGGATCATCCACCAGGATCGAGGGAGCCAGGCTGTCCGACCTCCAGGTTGAAGCGCTTCTGGCGAATCTGGAAATGCGCTCGTTCCGATCCCGTGATGAAGAGGAGGTTGCCGGTTACGCCGAAGCGATGAATATGATCCATGATTCATGGGAGCATATCCCCTTTACCGAGAATCACATCAAACAGCTCCACGGCATTACCCTGAAGTACAGCACCAAAGATACAGCCCACCGGGGGGAGTACAAGACACTGCCCAACAACGTGGAGGCCTTTGATGCCGATGGCAGGAGCATCGGCGTTATTTTCGAGACAGCGTCCCCTTTCGACACACCGCGACTGATGGCGGAACTGGTCAGCGGAACGGTGGCCGCCCTGCGGGAGAGAGAGTTGCATCCGCTGCTGGTGATCGGCGCGTTTGTCGTTCATTTCCTGGCCATCCACCCGTTCCAGGATGGCAACGGCCGTCTTTCCCGCGTCCTGACCACCCTGCTGCTCCTGCAGAGCGGCTATCGTCATGTGCCGTACAGTTCACTGGAGCGGATCGTGGAGGAAAACAAGGATGGTTATTACCGGGCGCTGCTGGCATCACAGAAGCTGATCCGGAGCGAAGAGGAAAATCTCGATAACTGGCTGAATTTCTTCCTGACCAGCCTGAAAAAACAGAAAGACGTCCTGCTCGTCAAGATCGAGCGCGAACAGTTGCTGGAGAAGCTGGCGCCGCTGGAGGAAAAGATGCTGGCCATCGCCAGGGAACGTGGCAGGATCACCATTGCCGATGCAGTAACACTTCTGGCCGCCAATCGAAATACGGTCAAGCTGCACCTGCGCCAACTGGTTCAGCAGGGATATCTGGTGCAGCAGGGGATCGGTAAGGGGACGTGGTATTCGGTGGGGAGATAGATTGAAACAGCAAAGGGGGGCGATTGGCCGCCTTGTAAATTAAGTATGGTGTCCCGGGAATTCCCGGAATTCCCGGAATTCGCCCGGAATTCGCGGGGTGCCGCCGCGCCCGGCAGCGGACAGTTCGATCATGCGCCGGTATCCCTCGCCGCGTGGACCGGTCAGCTCGTCCTTGGCAAGGGGGGTGAAGATTATGCCGGGGCTGATCGTATTGACCCGTGCCCCTCGCTTGCCCCACCGCACCGCCTCGGCCATCACCCGCAACGAGTTTCCGCGTTTTGAGATCTGGTAGGCGCGGAGCGGGTCGGTCACCTGATCCGGCTGGAGCATCGGCAGCGCGAGCAGTTCGTCGGTGGGCGTGGTTGCCAGCGCCTTGTCCTGCTCGGGCGTCAACGCCGGGAGACGGTGCCCCGACATCGAAGCGATCACAACTCCCGACCCGCCCGGCGCAATGACATTGCCGAATTCCTCAAGCACCAGCGCGGTGCCATACAGATCGACCTTCAGGATTGTGGCCGGTGCCGCTTGTGTGGGAGAGACACCGGCAGCATGGATGACGCCGGTTATGGCGCCAATCGCCGTGGCGGTCTCGACAAGCGCATGAACCGACTCGCGCGAGGAAACGTCAACGGTAGCGGTGCTCACCTCGAACCCGGCATCGCTGAGGACTTTCGCTGCAGCATCGGCGTTTTCCTGACGCAAATCAGCCAGCAGGACGTGTTTGCCTGCGCTGACCCGCCGCGCAATAGCCTGGCCTATCGAACCGGCGCCAATTACGACGTTAACATTTGTCATTTCATTCTCCTTTTTGTTTTGGTTAGGGCGCTGAATCAGTGCCTGTATTGCTCATCGCTGACCTTTTCCTGCCACTCCGCAGTCTTGCCGTCCAGACTCTCCTGAATGGCAATGTGGGTCATGGCCGTATCTGGTGCAGCCCCGTGCCAATGTTTTACGCCGGGCGGAATCCGTACGACATCACCCTGCCTGATCTCCTCAATCGGGCCATCCCACTGCTGTATCCGGCCGGTGCCCGCTGTCACGATTAAAGTCTGACCGAGCGGATGGGAGTGCCATGCTGTTCGGGCACCCGGTTGGAACGTGACAACTCCGCCCGTCGTACGTGACGGTTCGTGCGCAGTGAACAGCATGGTGACCGTTACGGATCCGGTGAAGTATTCGGCTAAGCCTTGACTTGAAGACAGGGAGCCGCTCCGAGTGACATTGATTTTCTGCTCCGCATGCCTGTTGCCCAGAACTTTACCCAAAGCTTCATTGGCATGTGCGGCTTCCTTCTTACCAACGTTGGCTTCGAGAACGGAGATCAGGCTCCAAAGTTGCGCCTCGGTCAGTCCGGTATTCAGTCCGACGTTAAAATGAGACTGCAACTGAGGATTGACGCCATCCATGCTGGCTAGAGCCGAAATAGTGGCAATCTCCCTGCTCTGGAAGTCAATATTGTCACGCCCGAAGATATCGCCGAACAGGTGACCTTTCAAAAATTGATCGATAGCGGGAGCAAAGGTATAAACCGTACCACTGACCGGCTTTCCAACCAGGCGCGTTTGAATTTCCGTTCCCAGTTCGATGCTGCTCTTGTTGGCAGGCATGGCGCTCGGTTCTTTGCCCAAAACGTCCTTGATCCCTTTCTGTTCTCGTTCTTCCAGAACTCCCATGAAGGTGTTAATACCGTTCAGACTGCGGGGAAATCCCGTATAGGCGTACATCTGCACAAGGATTTCCTTGACTTCGTTGATAGTCAAACCGGCATCCAGCCCTTCATTCAGGGCTGTTTTCAGTTTCTGCACATCACCGTTGGCAGTAAAGGCTGCGATGGTGACGATTTTTCCCTGCCTGGCGTTCAAACCTCCGTTTGTCATGGCCTGAGTCTCCGAAATGGTTACGATGCTGAATAGTGCGGCAAGAATACCTGCCAAAAGTATGGATTTTTTTTTGTTCATGCTGTTTCCCCTTGCCTCAGTTCAAACCCTTCTTTGCGAGCCAGTCGGTCATCAGGTCTGCGATCTGGGCATTGTTCAGATCCGACATGAGGAAATGTGTGTTGCCGCGAATGCCGATCTCTGGCAGATGGACAATAGTGACATCACCACCGTGACGGTTCACCACATCCCTCCACACTTTCGCCACCTCAAGGAATACGCGCCATTGTTCCTGTCCCGGATTTTGCGAAGGCTGTTTGGGGATGTTATCCCCGTAAAAAACAATGATAGGGATTTTGGTGAGCCGCATAAAATCAGCCATGGGCACAGTGGGCGGTGTGACGGTACGCCCTGCAAGCTTTATTGACTCAGGCGCTTCACCTTCCGGGAAAAGGAAATCTCCGCCCGGCTCAAAGGAAACAATGGCGCGAATGTTGTCGTTGCTGATGGCGGTCCGCCATCCGGGCCCCCCGCTCTGCGAGTGGGTGACGAGAGTACCTTTGCCAATCTTGTTAAAAAGTTCCGAAACGGCAGCGATATTTACTTTCGCGTTATAGGGGCCGGTATTGGGCACCATTTGTCTGAAAAACTGGTTCAGGGCCTCCGGGGCTTTCGAAAACTGAACGCCTTCATAAAAATTCGGCCAGGCGCCGAGCCGGAAAATACCAAACCATAATTGTTCGTCCGGAGTAGCGGTAATCGTAGTCGGTTCAGTGCTGCGTGCCGCACGACCACGTCGAGGCTGATCGATCAGATAAACCCCGTATCTTTGGCGCAGAAATATATTGTGGAACCCTTCACGTCCATCAGGGGTGGTTTCCCATGTTTGAGCAGTCTGTCCGTGACCATGCCAGAATACGAGCGGAAGCTTTCGGGCGTTTTTCGGTATCTGATAGAAAACAGAAGCATGATCACCATGAAGCGTTTGTCCAGAAGGGCTGACCCCTTTGGGGTTGTAAGCACCCTGTTTAATTGGGTCAAACGTGCCCGGCTCACTGATGACCGTTCCCCCGACGGCAAAGCTCCCCTGCTCCTGGATGACCAATGGTGCGAGGTTTCCGCTCCGCTGGGTGACTGCGCAGGCGGAAAGGCTCAGACTGGCAAATGTCAGCGTGAGCGCAACGATTAACTTCCCCATCTTCATATTCATAGTTTGGCTCCTTGTTTCAGCGTCTCACCGAAAAACCGGGTCAACTTCCCCATGGCCTGCTTCACATACTCCGGTTTCCAGTAGGTTTCGATGTGGGTTGCACCGTCAATCAGGAATAATTCCTTATTTTTCGCGTTGGTCGCCTCTTTGAAGGCACTTTGAGTCATATACATGGAATCGGCCTTGCTCCCCGCCATCATCAGTAATGGTTGGTTGATCAAATCCATAGTGCTGGCGGCATCGAAATTCATTAAATCGAGCAGGCTGCTCATGGTGTATCTGAACGTGGAGTTGGGGTGGGCGTGCGTCTTGCCGTAGTATTCGAAGCCCTGTCGATAAAGATCAAAAGGGAGCTTGGCGATTTGTTCATCCGTCAGCTGAACATCGCCTGCATAGATTATTTCCCCGCCGGCCGCTTCCTGTGCACGAGCGTCAGAGGCTTGTTTTAACCGTTCCTGGATAGTGGTTACTTGCGAGTCCATAAAGCCGTTGCGTCTCACCAGGCCGGAATTAAACATGCTCAGAGTGGCAACGGCTTTAAATCGCTTGTCGGTTTGGGCCGCTTTCAGTGAATAGCCGCCACCCCCACAGATGCCAAGCAAGCCTAAACGGCCAGCATCTACGCCGGCATACTGAGTGATAAAATCAGCCATGCCATGAATATCTTCAATCCGGTTTGCCGGCTTATCCACATTACGGGGCAAACCACCGCTGGCACCCTGATACGCTGCATCCGCAGCAATGGTGATGTATCCTTGCTCAGCCAAACGCTGAGCATACAAACCGGCAACTTGCTCTTTCACGCCACCATTGGGGTGAGCCACCACCACCGCCGGATAGTTATTGTTTGGGTTATAGTTAGCAGGGGTATAAACGTTCGCAGAAATATCGATACCATTAAGTTTGTACGTGACGGGATGAATATTGACCTTGCCTTTGACGTTTTTGCTAATCGCACCGGCATAGGTCAGAGTAAACGGATTTAGTTTATAGTCTGCGGCCATGGCTGCTCCTGGTGAAATACAAATAATTGCTGCAAATAACAACGACACCGTTTTTACGCCAGACATTGCTTTCTCCTTACCAGCCAAGTTGGGTTAAATGTCCAGCTTACGGGTTCCAATCCACTTCACCATTTCCGGATCGCAATGAGCAAAGAAGCTGCTTTCATTCCTGTCCAGCGTCGCAATGGCCCCCATATCCTCGGGAGTCAGTTCGAAGTCAAAAATGGCGAAGTTTTCAGCAATCCGCTTCTCATGCACCGATTTCGGTATAACCACGACGCCTCTTTGGGTCAGCCAACGCAGCACCACCTGAGCAATGGATTTGCCATATTTGCTGCCAATGGCAGTGAGCAGTTCATTGCTGAATAGATTGTTTTTGCCCTCGGCAAAGGGCCCCCAGGATTCGATCTGAACACCGTTTTCTTGAAGGAATCGTTGGGTTTCAATCTGCTGATAGAAAGGATGTGTTTCAATCTGATTGACTGCCGGTGTCACCTCATTGTGAATGATCAGATCCATAATCCGATCCGGTTGGAAATTGCTGACGCCGATCGCCCGGACTTTGCCTTCCTGATATAGATCTTCCATGGAACGCCAGGAACCGTGGACATCACCGTACGGCTGGTGAATCAGATACAAATCCAGATAATCCAGTTGCAGCCTTGCCAACGATTTATCTAACGCTTTCCGTGTGTTGTCGTAGCCCGCATCCTGAACCCAGAGCTTGGTGGTCGCAAAGATCTCATGCCGGGCCACGCCGCTACTCCTGATCGCGTTTCCGACGGCTTCCTCATTCATGTAAGACGCCGCCGTATCAATCAATCGATAGCCCGCCTGCAAAGCATCACTGACGCTGCGTTCACATTCCTTGGGATCATTGACTTGGAAAACGCCGAATCCGAGAATTGGCATCTCTACGCCATTATTCAAGGTTACTTTCTGCATACTTTTATCTCCTTCATTGAATATGTTCTTTTGCTCAGCGACCGGTTATTTGTTCCAGCTTTTCGGGGTAGCGAGCACCGTGCACGGTGATCTTTGCTGCGGCGTCCTCGATGTTACTCAGATCGTCGGCAGTGAGTTCAATGGCAACCGCACCAATGTTTTCGTCCAGACGATCCAGCTTCGTGGTGCCCGGAATCGGCACGATCCAAGATTTTTGGGCCAGCAGCCAGGCCAGGGCTATTTGGGCCGGGGTGGCATTCTTCACCGCGGCGATGCTGCCGAGCAGATCAACCAGGGCCTGATTCGCTTTCAGCGTCTCCGGAGTGAAGCGCGGCAGACTGCTGCGGAAGTCGCTGCTGTCGAAGGTGGTATGCTCGTTCATTTTGCCGGTGAGGAACCCCTTGCCCAGCGGGCTATAGGGAACAAGTCCGATGCCCAGTTCTTCCAGCGTCGGCAGCAGCCCCTCTTCAGGGCGCCTGAACCAGAGCGAGTACTCGTTCTGGACCGCGGCGACCGGCTGGACGGCGTGGGCGCGGCGGATCGTCTGCACGCCCGCTTCGGAAAGCCCGAAGTGCTTGACCTTACCCGCCTGGATCAGCTCCTTCACCGCCCCTGCTACCTCTTCGATCGGCACGTCAGGGTCGACGCGGTGCTGGTAGAAGAGGTCGATGACCTCAGTCCTGAGCCGCTTGAGCGAGGCCTCGGCCACCTCCCTGATATGCTCCGGCCGGCTGTTCAGGACCGGACCGCCACCCTTCATTGCCCGGGGATCGACGTTGGTATCGAAACCGAACTTGGTGGCGATCACCACCCGGTCGCGCAGCGGAGAAAGCGCCTCACCGACCAGCTCCTCGTTGGTGAACGGGCCGTAGACCTCTGCCGTATCAAAGAAGGTTATGCCCCGTTCCACGGCTGCCCGGAGGAGCGAGATCATCGACCGTTTGTCTTTTGGGGGGCCGTACGAAAAGCTCATTCCCATGCAGCCTAGCCCGAGTGCCGAAACTTCCAGACCGCTTTTTCCCAATATACGTTTTTGCATTGTGAACTCCTTTTCTATGATTCATTTCATAACTCCCCCCAACCCCTCTTATCTTAAGAGGGGAGGAAACTCTGAATTCCACGTTCCTCCCCTTAGTTTAAGGGGAGGACAGGAGGGGTTACCGCCGTGACTCTGATAATCTAACAAAGCATCAAACTGACCTTGTTGATGATTTTAACGTACTTCAGAAAACGCACAGACCGGTAGACCAATCCTGCTCAATTCTTGCCTGATTCTGCGAGATGGCAGATAATTGTTGTAACGCAAAGTTGGGTCGGGGTAGTATTGAATCGTGAGGAATCAATGCGAAACGAGGCCGTTATGCAGAAAGTTGAGGATAACAACATGGAAGCTGCGCTCGAAGCTTTGAAAAATAGCATTGCCCGATGGACCGATAAAGGGGAGCTGTTCACAACCGCAGTTCCCGGCTTGTCACTTTTCCGGCGGGATGAACCGACCGAGCCGATCACCGGTATGTACGAACCGAGTGTTTGCCTGGTCGCTCAAGGGGCCAAGCGCGTGCTGCTCGGAGATGACACGTATGTGTATGACGCGCAACATTATTTGATCACGTCCGTGCATCTACCCACGGTTGTGCAGATTTTCGAAGCGAGCCCGGAGAAGCCCTACCTGGGGCTCAGGTTGATGCTTGATCTGCGCGAGATTTCACAACTGATGGCGGACAGCAATCTTCCCCCCCCGCGTACGCAGCAATCGAGCCGTGGCATGGCGACCGGTGAGGTGACGCTGCCGCTCGTCACCGCCTTTCAACGGTTGATCGACCTGCTTGCCGAGCAGCAGGACATTCCGATCCTGGCGCCGGTCATCCAGCGGGAAATCATCTACCGTCTGCTGGTGGGGGATCAAGGCGCGCGCCTGCGCCAGATAGCGTCGGCGGGGAGTCAGAGCCAACAAATTGCGCGGGCAATCGATTGGCTGAAGGGGAATTTCGACCAGCCGTTGCGTATCAATGACCTCGCTAGCCAGGCCCGCATGAGCACTTCTACGTTTCATCACCACTTCCGGTCGATGACCGCTTTGAGTCCGTTACAGTTCCAGAAGCAGCTCCGCTTGCGGGAAGCAAGGCGTTTAATGCTGGCAGAACATATGGATGCCGCAACCGCAGCGTTTCAGGTCGGCTACGAGAGCCCTTCCCAGTTCAGCCGTGAATACAACCGGTTGTTCGGGGCGCCACCGTTACGTGACATCACGAATTTGCGGCAATCCAGTTACTGATCTCTTCATCTTCCGGGAGCCATAAAATTCTATAGAAAGACCGGATTTTAGTTCCGGAAATATGGATTCCTGATGCAATGATTCGCTAATAGTGAGTTTTGTAAAGAACCTGATAAAATAAAAAGAACCGCGGCAGATGAGTTAGTTCACTTCGTATCGTGTGTATCCCCAAACCCGGCCCGCAGAAAGGAGTTGAGCATCATGAACACAACCATAACTGCGCATGAACTGCAGCAGCTGATTGCCGGCAATTCTGTCAGTCTGGTAGATGTTCTTCTGCCTGAAGATTTTGCCTGTCGGCATATTGCCGGCGCCGGAAATGCCTGCGTCTACGAGATGATCTTTCTGGAACGGATCGCGGAGTGCGTGCCGGACCGGGACAGGGCTGTCGTTGTCTATGATTACAGCGGCACGACCTTGGCTGCCCGTACCGCCAAGGAAAAACTGGAACACGCAGGGTACCGCAATGTGGCGATTCTGGAGGGAGGTTTGCAGGCCTGGCAGGCGGCCGGGTTTGCGGTCGAGTCGAGCGCTCCGCTTCCGCCGCCGCCCACGGTTCGTGACGGTGTCTATCATATCGATGTGGAAAAGAGTGTTCTTGAATGGACCGGTCGCAATATCAATAACCGCCACCATGGCCGGATCGCCACCTCCGGTGGCGAAGTCGTTCTGGCGAATGGCCGCCCGGCGTCGGGCAGTTTCGTGCTCGACATGAACACGATAACTAATCTGGATCTTCAGGATGAAGGCTGGCGGGGTATGCTGCTCCGGCACCTTAAATCCGAGGACTTCTTCGACGTGGAACGCTATCCCAAGGCAACCTTCGAGTTGCGTGGTGCAGCCGCGATTGCCGGGGCCACACCCGGAGCACCAAACGTGGAAATTGCCGGTTTGCTGACCATCAAGGAGACGTCCCGTTCGATCTGCTTCCCGGCGATTATAGCAGCGCAGGAGGACGGCAGTCTCAAGGCCCAGGCTGCACTCGACCTCGATCGTACTCTCTGGAATGTCTGCTATGGTTCCGGCAAGCTTTATGAACGGCTCGGCATGCACCTGGTGAATGATCTGATCAGCGTGGAGATGTTTATCGTCGCAAACCGCCCGTGATTATCGGCCCAGGGTAAAAAAGATAGTAGCACCTTCGTCAACCTTGGATTCCGCCCAGATTTTTCCTTCGTGCTTTTCAATTATACGATGCACCGTTGCCAGGCCGATTCCGGTGCCTTTGAATTCTTTTTCGCTGTGCAGACGGGAAAACGGCTGAAACAACTTGCTGACATACGCCATATCAAAACCTGCCCCATTGTCCCTCACAAAATACACTTTTTGATCCGCGCGGCTTTCCGCACCGAACTCTATCGATGCCAGCGGCTTTTTTAAGGTGTATTTGTAGGCGTTTCCAAGCAGGTTATGCATGCAGATGTTGAGAAGCTTACGGTCGCCACGCGCGAATACGTCCGGGGCAACGCGGAATTGCATGGTTCGCTCGCCATGGACCTCAATCAATTCAGCCATCACCTGTCGGGAAAGTTCGCTAAGGTTTATCTGCTCCGATGTGATTTCGGTCTTGGACAGCCGATTCATCATGAGAAGCGCATCGACTGCCGACTTCAACTGCTGGACCGAGCAACCAAGGCGTCCTACGTAATATTGCAAATCGCCATAATCCCCGCTCTTGAAGCATTCGAAAATAACCTCTCTGAAGCCCTCCAATCTGGCAATTGGCGCTCGCAGCTCATGGGATATTGCATAACAGAACGCTTCCAGCTCTTTGTTTGAGTTTTCCAACTCCGCAGTCCGCTCCAGGACTCGCTTTTCCAGGTCTGCATTGAGTATGCGAATTTGCTCCTCTGCCCTCTTCTGCTCGGTCACATCAACCATGACCGCCTGGGAACGGATCACCTCGCCGGTGGCGTTCCATTCGGCCACGGCGGTGAGAAGCACGTCAACTATCTCTCCGTTCTTTTTCATCATCTGATACGGGATATCCTGGCAATGGCCGGACCTGAAAAATGCTGGAATAACAATCTCTTCGGCATAGCGGCTTGACTCCTCGGTCAAGAATTCCGTCGATTTTCGCCCGATCACCTCGTTTCGTTCGTAGCCCAGGTGGAACAGCCAGTAATTACTGACATTCACTATGCGCCCGACTCCGTCTATGGAATGCAGCATGACCGGCGTATCTTCATATAGATGCCGGTAACGTTCTTCGCTTTCCTTGAGAGCGTTATCGGCCCTTTTTCGTTCGGAAATGTCTTCCTTCACCGCCACGTAGTTGGTAATGATTCCTTCCGCATCGAACAGTGGAGAGATGGATGCCGACTCCCAGTAAAGTTCTCCGCTTTTTTTCCGGCTCTGAAATTCGCCTTGCCACTCGCGGCCGGCGGTTATCGTGCTCCAAAGCTTTTCATAAGTATCCGATTCTCTTGCGTTCAATTTCGGAATTCTGGGGGTTTTTCCGATAACTTCTTCGGGCTGGTAACCGGTAATCTCCGTGAATTTGGGATTAACATACTCTACCACGCCTTTCGCATCGGTTATAATGACCATGCTGGGACTCTGTTCGACGGCGCGGGTAAGCTTGCAGATGTATTCACTCTGTTTCCGGACCCGTCTTTCCAGGGTGATCCGGGCAACACAATCTTCTATGGCCTCAAAAAGCTTTTCCTGGTCAATCGGCTTCAGCACATACCGGTTGATGCCTATATCTATGGCATTCAGCAGGTAGCGCGTATCGCTGTGAGCGGTAATGACGATAATGCTGGCATCGGGGTTCAGCACCCGAATTTCACTCGCCAAGCGGATCCCGTCCATGACCGGCATGCTTATATCGGTAAGGACGATATCCGGCCGGTGCTCTTTGTACAACGCCAGGCCGATCTGACCATTTTCTGCAGCTAAAAGGTTCAACCCCGGAAATTTAACGGGGATCATCGTGCATATGAGATCCCTGGTAATCGGATCGTCTTCCACATAGAGGACCGAAACCTCTGATGTACCAAGGGTATATGGTTCCATATCAGACCTCTATCCGAAATTCGGCTCCGCCGTCGAAATTGCGTGCGGTAAGCCGTCCTTTCATGTTTTTCTCAATTATGGTTTTCGACATGAACAGCCCGACTCCCGTCCCCTTGTCCGGCCCTTTGGTGGTAAAGTAGGGATCGAAAATCTTGTCCATGATGTCCTCGGAAACCCCGCCGGCGTTGTCGTTAATGGTCACGACAGCCTTGTCGTTTTCCCGGCAGATGGTGATCGTAACCCTCGGGTCGGCGACTTTCGCCTCGGAAAGTGCATCTCTGGCATTGACCAGTATGTTAAGGAGAACCTGGGCGTACTCGTTCGGATGGCCATTGATGATCGGATCATCTAACAGATTAACTTCGATCTTGATCCGTTGGTCGTTAAAACTCCCTTCGATGAGAGACAGTGTTTTTGTAACTACCTCCAGCACTTCGAACTCAACGTATTCCTTGTCTGGTTTGAAGAAATTCCTGAAGTCGTCAATTGTCTGGGACATATGCCTGATTATCTCCATGGACTTTTTGACACTGTCGTCGAAATAATCCTTGCTGAACTTGCCGACATCATAAAAAACCTGCATTTGCTGGAGCATGAGTCCCAGTGTATTTAACGGCTGTCGCCACTGGTGGGCGATATTGCCGATCATCTCCCCCATGGCCGCCTGGCGGTTCTGCTGCATGAGCAACTGGTCTTTTTTGCGCAGAGCCTCCATGGCCCGCAAACGCTCGGCCGTTTCCTCCCGCAAAGAGTGTTCCGCCTTCCGGCGACGGGCCTCCCGATCGATATTGTCGAGGGCGAAGGTGATGTCCGTTGCCATCTGTTGCAGCAGTTCAACGAATTGCCAGCTAAAAAAGTCTTTTTCGTCGGAATATATGTTTAAGACCCCGACATCCTTTCCGTTCAATTTAAAGGAGATCGATGCCGAGGAGTTGAAGCCGCGCTTCATCGCTTCTTTCTGCCAGGGAACGGCGCGTGTATCGTTTATCAAGTCGTTGCTGATAACGATAGTCCCTTCCCGAACGGCCGAACCGACCGGTCTCGCTGATTTTGGCTCTTCCTCGGCGGGAATCCGTATGTCGTCAATGAAGCCTTCATTGGTGCCGCTCCACGTAACCGGTTTTATCACATCTGATTCTTCGTCGAGAAGTCCTATCCAAGCCAACTGGAAACCTCCATGCTCTACGGTGACCCGGCAGATTTCATGAAATAAGGATTCACGGTCGACGGATCGCACGATTGCCTGGTTGGTCTCGCACAACACTGCGTAGAGCCTGTTCAGGCGCAGCAACTTTTCTTCGGTAAGCTTACGCTTGGTAATGTCGGTAATCGCAGTTCGATAGACGGTCTGCCCCGTGGCATATTGAACCGGAACGCTGTACAACTGCGCCTGAAGCGTTTTACCCCCCTGTATCGTAATGCCTAACTCCGACACAACTTCCTCTTCGGTATGATTGTGCCGCTGAATGTGATTCAGAAATGTCTGCGTGTCTCCACTATTCACACAGCATATAAACGGCATGCCGATCAGGTGATTCCGGTCAATCCCCAATAATCTCGCACCGGTCAGATTTACATCCTGAATTACCCCCTTATCGTCAAGGGTAACATAACTGAGCGGAGCAAAGTTGTATAAGTCCCAGTACCGGTCAAGGGAAGTTTCCAGTTCTTGATGCATTTCCCGCAACTTCCGGTTCTGCATCTCCAGTTCCTTCTGTTTTTTTTCAAGTTGCGCCGTCCGCTCCGCAACCCGCATTTCCAACTCATCATGAGCCCGCCGAAGCCGCTCTTCGCTCTCCTGCAACGCCTTTTCTGCCTTCTTTCGTTCGGTAATGTCATGGGCGATCACTGAAACGCCTGTAACTTTTCCTGTTGAATCAATGATCGGAGAAAAGGTCAGGGAGACATGGATTTGCCTGCCAGCCTTCGTCATCCGCACTGTTTCAAGGCTATTTACGTGACCGCCACTCTTGATCTTGGTGATAATCTGCATAACCTCCCCAAGATGATCAGGGGGAATTAGCGTGGAGAAATGCCTTCCATTGATTTCCTCGGAGGTATAGCCGTATATTTTCTCCGCGCCCCAATTCCAGCTCGTAATAAAGCCATCCAAGGTTTCCCCTATGATTGCATCATCCGAACTCTCAACAATTGATGCCAAAAACTGCAGACGCTCCTCCATCCGTTTCCGTTCAGTAATATCTTCCTTAATCGCGACAAAATTGCTGATGCTGCCGCTGGCATCCTTGAACGATGAAAGGGAGGCAAGTTCATAATAAAGTTCACCGTTCGTTTTTTTGTTGATTAATTCCTTTTCAAACATGGCTCTCTTCCTTCCTCTTCGGGGAGTTAGAAGCAACAAGCTGAGCAATTTCGGCAAACATTTACACCGCTACCTCATTCATAGAAAACGAGACGGCACGACTAAGATTATCGCTATCGCACGATAATACAAAATCATTACAAATTAGCGAAGGTTTATTTTATTAAACTCAGATTTTGTTGTCAGAAAAGGTGATTATAATCATCAATCACTTTAGTTTTGCAGGCTTTTAAGAAGCGCAATGGAAGAAGAATTGTAACTAATCCAGCACGCGAAGTAACGGACTGGTTTTTCGGGAGCGTAGGCATCCTGCCTGTGTTTCGGGCGGGTTTATGCCCGAATACGGTTTGCTTGTAACCAATTCAAGCGATACATCCGCTTGAAACGCAGGCAGGAGGCGGTTAGAGCGGAAACCAGGTGGTCGGTTTTTTTCAATGCAGCAAGGCTTTACAGCAATTTCCGCAGGAACATCCCCGTATAGGATCGCGTCACCCGTGCCACCTCCTCCGGTGTGCCGGTTGCAATCACCTCGCCGCCCCGGTCACCCCCCTCGGGTCCCAGATCGATGAGGTAGTCGGCTGTCTTGATCACGTCCAGGTTGTGTTCGATGATGACGATGGTGTTGCCCCCCTCGACGAGCTTTTCCAGCACTTCCAGGAGCTTCTGGATGTCGGCGAAATGGAGGCCGGTGGTCGGTTCATCAAGGATGTAGATGGTCCGGCCAGTGGCCCGCTTGGAGAGCTCCTTGGCCAGCTTGACGCGCTGGGCCTCCCCTCCCGAAAGGGTCGTGGCGGACTGGCCGAGCTTGATGTAGCCAAGCCCGACTTCTTCCAGGGTTTTCAGCTTGTTCTTGATCCGCGGGATATTTTCCATGAACTGCAGCGCCTGGGAGACGGTCATGTCCAGGACCTCGGCGATGGATTTCCCCTTGTAGCGCACCTCCAGTGTTTCCCGGTTGTAGCGGGCTCCCTTGCAGACCTCGCACTGCACATAGACGTCTGGGAGGAAGTGCATCTCGATCTTGATGATGCCGTCCCCGGAACAGGCCTCGCAACGCCCCCCCTTGACATTGAACGAGTAGCGCCCCGGCTTGTAGCCGCGCATCTTCGATTCGGGGAGCTGGGCGAAGATGTCGCGGATATCGGCAAAGACGCCGGTGTAGGTGGCGGGGTTGGAGCGCGGAGTTCGGCCGATGGGGGACTGGTCGATGTTGATCACCTTGTCGAGCGCCTCAAGCCCGGTGATCTGTTTCACCGCCCCTGCTTTCTCCCTGCTCCGGTAAAGCCGCTGGCAGAGTACCTTGTAGAGGGTGTCGATGACCAGCGTCGATTTGCCGGAGCCGGACACGCCGGTCACGCAGGTCAACACGCCGAGCGGGATATCCACCTCGACGTCATTGAGGTTGTTCTCCGTGGCGCCGGTTATGCGCAGGAACTTAGCCGGCCTTCTCCGCAGTTTCGGCACCGCGATGGCAAGTTTGCCGGACAGGTACTTGCCGGTAAGGGAATCGGGGTTTTCCATGATTTCCGCCGGCGTTCCCTGGGCCACCACACGCCCGCCGAGGACTCCCGCACCCGGCCCCATGTCTATCACGTGATCCGCTTCAAGGATCGTCTCTTCGTCGTGCTCCACCACGAGCACCGTGTTCCCCAGGTCGCGCATATGCTTGAGGGTCTGGAGGAGGCGGGCGTTGTCCCGCTGATGGAGGCCGATGGACGGCTCATCGAGGATATAGAGAACGCCGACCAGGCTGGAGCCGATCTGGGTCGCCAGCCTGATCCGCTGCCCTTCGCCGCCGGAAAGGGTGCCGGACGAACGGTCGAGCGACAGATAGTCGAGCCCCACGTTGACGAGAAAATGGAGCCTCTCCCGGATCTCCTTGAGGATGCGGCGGGCAATCTCCTCCTCCTTTTCCGTCAGATGCAGATTAGCGAAAAACTCCAGGCAGTCCTTGATGGAGAGGGCGGTGACATCGCAGATGTTGTGACCGTCGATCCGGACGAAAAGCGCTTCCCTCTTCAGCCGGGCACCTTTGCAGGTGGGGCAGGGCATGATGTTCATGTATTTTTCCAGCTCTTCCCGCACCTGGTCGGACTCGCTCTCCCGGTAACGGCGCTCCAGGTTGTTGAGCACCCCCTCGAACTCCTTCTGGTAGATATGTTTTCGCCCCCCATCCTCCTCCCACCAGAACTCGACCTTATCCCCCCCGGAGCCGTGAAGGATGATATCCCGTGCTTTTGCCGGAAGCTTTTTGAACGGGGTGCGGATGTCGAAGTCGTACGCCTTGGCCAGGGCTTCCAGTGTCTGGTGATACCAGCCGGAGAGCCGCTTTTCCCACGGGGCGATGGCCCCCTCGCGGATGGAGAGATCCGGGTTGGGAATCACCAGCTCGGCATCGAAGTACATGCGCGTCCCGAGGCCCGTGCAGTCAGGGCAGGCGCCATAGGGGTTGTTGAAGGAGAACATGCGCGGCGTCATTTCCGGGTAAGAGATGCCGCAGTCGATGCAGGCGAAGCTCTCGGAAAAGAGCATGGTATCCGCCCAGAGCGACTTCTTGCCCGCAGCTTTTTTGCCCTTGCCGTTGCCGGGTTCTGCCGCGGAATCGGCCTGAGGATTTTCCTGTATGGCGACCTTGACGATCCCTTCGGCGTGGTTCAATGCCGTTGCCAGTGAGTCTGCCAGCCTGCGCTGAATGCCGTCCTTGACGATGAGCCGGTCGACGACGATATCGATGTCGTGTTTCTTGTTTTTGTCGAGGGTGATCTCCTCTGCCAGGTCATGGGGGACATTATCGATGATGACGCGGACGAAGCCGTCCTTCCTCAGCTGGTTCAGCTCCTTCCGGTATTCGCCCTTGCGGCCGCGGATCATGGGGGAGAGGAGGTTGATCCGCGTCCCCTCTGGCATGGCCATGATCTGGTCCACCATCTGGGAGACGGTCTGGGCGGTGATCTCCTTGCCGCAGCTGTAGCAGTGGGGTTTGCCTACCCGGGCAAAGAGGAGGCGCAGATAGTCGTAGATTTCGGTAACGGTGCCGACCGTGGAACGGGGGTTCTTGCTCGTGGTCTTCTGCTCGATGGAAATAGCCGGGCTCAAACCCTCTATGGATTCCACATCCGGCTTTTCCATCTGCTCCAGGAACTGGCGGGCGTAGGCAGAGAGGGATTCCACGTAGCGCCGCTGGCCTTCGGCATAGATGGTGTCAAAGGCGAGGGTCGACTTGCCGGAACCGGAGATGCCGGTGATCACCACGAGCTGGTCGCGGGGTATCTCCACGTCGATGCACTTCAGGTTATGTTCGCATGCACCCTTGATAATTATCTTGTCGGTTGCCATGAATTGGTGCTCCACATTCGGTTATATTTTGCATTCAAAAGCCTGAGTACGACAGCAGGGAAAGGAAACCGCCCATCAATAATACCGTATTGAGGGGAGTCAATCCAGTCACATATTAAGCACGACCGGCGCGCTGCTCCAACATAGGGGTCGCAGAATAAAAAAAAGCCCCGGATCGCTCCGGGGCCTTTTGGTTGTGTTTAAAGATATCTTTAAACTCTGTTGACGTTGGCTGCCTGAAGACCTTTTGGGCCTTTCTGCACTTCGAATGTTACTGCCTCGCCTTCGGCCAGAGATTTGAAACCATCGCCCATGATTGCGGAGAAGTGCACGAACACATCATCGCCATTATCCTGCTCGATAAAGCCAAAACCCTTGCTGTCATTGAACCATTTTACCGTACCGTTTGCCATTCTAACTTTCTCCTACTACTGCCTTGTTAATTTTACCCAGACGTAATCCCTGGACATCTTGGTGAGCTTACGGGTTTCGGCCAATCATGTCAAGCATTTATTTTCCGTTCAGATGCCTGCAATTTCCCGTCCGGCCTGGAGCAGTTCCGCGACAACGACCGGATCATTTGCCTCGCTGTAAAGCCGCAGCACCGGCTCGGTGCCGGAGGGGCGAATAAGCAGCCAGGAGCCGTCGGCGAAGATATATTTGAAACCATCCTTGAAGTTCTCCTCGGCCACGGGGCGGGAGGCAATGGTTTTTAACCCTTCGTGTTTAAGCTTTGCGATCAGTCGCTCCTTGGCCGCATTTTCGATGGGGGCATCGATGCGGCGGTAGTAGAAATGACCGATCTCGTCCATGGTTTCATCGAGCAGCTGCCGCAGCCCCTTGCCGCTCATGGCCATGGCCTCAAGAAGCAACAGCCCCATCAGTATCCCGTCCCGTTCCGGTATATGCCCCTTGACCCCCAGGCCACCCGATTCCTCCCCCCCCATGAGGATGTCGTGCTCAAGCATCAGTTCGCAGATGTGCTTGAAGCCGATGGGTGTTTCGAACAGCGCGAGACCGTATTTTTCCGCGAGGAGATCGATCATCCGCGTCGTGGAAACGGTTTTCACCACGTCGCCGCGCAAGCCCTTGCGCTCATAGAGATGGCGCAGCAGCACCGTGAAGATCCGGTGGGACGAGAAAAACTCGCCCGTCTCATCCACTGCGCCGATCCGGTCTGCATCCCCGTCCAAGGCGAGTCCCACCTTGTAAGCGCCGCTCTTCACCAGCATGGAGAGTTCGGCGAGGTGATCCTCGATCGGTTCCGGCGCCTGACCGCCGAAAGCGGGATTGTCGATGGTATGGATCTCTGCGGTACCCGGCAGGAGTTCCGGTATGAAGCCGGTCCCGGCGCCATACATGGGATCGACCACCGCAGGGATTTGTGCCTTGCGGATCAGATCCAGATCCACATAACGCGCCAGTTGCCTGAAGTACGGCTCTCTGGCGTTGATCAGGCTCACCTTGCCGCCCTTTATCCCATCGGCCAGAGGCATGGCCTGCACACTGCGGTTGCCGGCCATGTTCCGTGCAACCATTTCCTCCAGCACCTTGGTGGTGGAAGGTCTGGCAGAACCGCCAAAAGCCTCCTTCACCTTGAAACCGTTATATTTCGGGGGATTGTGGCTGGCGGTAATCATGACCCCGGCGCCGGCGCCCCGTTCGTGCACAGCCCAGGAAACAGCGGGAGTAGGGGCATAGTTGTCGGTCAGCCAGACCTGGATGTCGTTGCCGGCAGCGATCTCTGCCACCCTCTCGGCAAATTCGCGGGAAAGAAAACGCCTGTCGTAGCCGACTACCAGACCCTTGCCGGCCAGCCCCTCCTTGTGGAGATAGTCCATGGTGGCCTGAGCCACCAGAGAAAGGTTGTCGAAGGTAAATTCCCTGGCAATCACCCCGCGCCAGCCATCGGTACCGAATTTTATCTGCAAACCAGAATCCTCCTGTGGATAGAATGTATCAAGATATTAGCAGCGGGTCATTTTCTCCATCTGAACCGAATATGTCAACCATTTGTTGTGATCCAGCTGCCGAACAAGGGTTGACCGGAGGCATTGATTGGCTTATAAATGGCGTATAATCCCAATTTCAAATCAAGGATGAAATCGAGGCGGCGAGGAGTGAGGCGACGAAGGCGTACAGATAGTACGTTGAGGAGCCGAAGACGAGCCAACGAAGATAGCGCCTTGATTTGGAATTGGAATAAACTCAAATCAAGGAGGTAGTACCATGCTGAGAAAACTGGTAGTCGCACTTTCCATTGGACTCTGTCTGGCGGGGACAGCCGGCGCGGAGGATGCGAAGGAGTCCAAATCCGTTAAAACCGGACATAATCCGGTAGTGGTCATGGAAACAAGCCTGGGAACGGTAAAGATGGAACTTTTTCAAAAAGAAGCGCCGCTCAGCGTCAAAAATTTTCTCGATTATACTAATGGCGGCTACTATAACGGCACCATTTTCCACCGGGTCATTCCCAACTTCATGATCCAGGGTGGGGGATTCACTGCCGAGATGAAGACGAAGCCGGCCAAGGCCCCGATCAAGAACGAAGCGGGCAACGGCCTGAAAAACGACCGCGGCACCCTGGCCATGGCCCGTTCCATGATGGTGGATTCCGCCTCATCCCAGTTCTTCATCAACGTGGTCAACAACGACTACCTCAACCACCGCGACAACTCGCCGCAGGGATTCGGCTACGCCGTGTTCGGCAAGGTGATCGAGGGGATGGACGTGGTGGACAAGATAGCTGCGGTGAAAACCGGAATGCAGAAAGGTTTCCAGGATGTACCGGAAACGGCGGTGGTGATCAAGTCGATGAAGGTCGTAAAGTAAGGCGCTACCGGTAATCCATTTAATCGAAAAGGGGCAACCATTCAGTTGGTGCCCCTTTTTCTTTGCTTTCATTTGTTATTTTATACCAATTTCAAATCAAGGATGAAATCAAGGCGGCGAGCATTACCTCCCCCGCCGCACAGCCAAGAGCACCACGTTGCCGATGGTGAAGAGGAGCGCGCCTGCCAGGGCCAGGGCCGCTCCCGGCTCCCGGTGGATCTCCACCAGGGCTATCCTGTAGGGAACAGCCTGCACATCCTTTAGGTAAACGCCGAAACCCTTATAAAAGAACGGATGGTTGGGGCTGATGGTCTGCTTCATTATCCCGCCGGATGTTCCATAGCGGACATCGGCGCTGTAGCCGGTCATCATCCCCATCGGCCCGGTCTCTGCGTTTATATTACCCAGTTCGATTCGGGTCCCGTCGGGAAAGCCGATGGACTCCCCTTCGTTAACCTGCATCACCCCTTTCAAGCCGCCATAGGCGCTGAAGAGATGGGCGAGGACGATGAAGAGAAAGCCCGCGTGCATGACCTGCGGGGCAATCAGGGTAAGGAACTTTGCCCGGCCATATTTGCTGCGGAGCGATTCGATGCTGCACAGCACCGTGTTGAGGGCGAGGACGCCCAGCAGGCCGATGGTGAGCCAGAGCCACCAGGAGAATACAATGGGGGTTTCTTTCAGCCAGTAAAAGAGCGGCATGTCGTTGATGGAGCTCGATTCCGCGCCGCCACCGGAAAAGGAACCGACGCCGAGAAGCACAACTACGCCGAGCATGAGCCAGATGCCGAGAGAGAGCGAAGCGAGACGAGTGTATAGTTCTCTTAGCAAGATCATTTCTCCTATACAAAAAACAGCCAAAATATCTTCAGGTTCAAAAACCACAACATCGGTCTCTCGCAGAGCACGCAGAGGCCGCAGAGAGATTCCTTAAGACGTCAAGTTACAAGATGTTCTCTGAGATCTCTGCGGGCTCTAGCGAACGAAGTGAGCGGGCAAGAGTCAGGGGTTTGTGCTAAAAACTGTGGGAGCTCTTCATCAGCATACTTACCCCCAGGTAGGTGAAGAGCGCCGCTGCAAAGCCGACGATCCCCGCCCAGGCAACGCCCCTTTCCCACTGGGGACCTTTGAGGCGCAGGTGCAGGTAAAGGCTGTAGAAGAGCCAGAGAATGGAAGTCCAGAGCTCCTTGGGCGTCCAGAGCCAGTAGGTTCCCCAGGCGTAGTAACCCCAGATGCCGCCGGAAACCATGGAGGCGGAGAAAAAGCTGTAGCCGACCAGGGCGCTCTTGTACTGGAGGTCGAGGAGCGCCTTCTCCTTATTGAAAAGGAACATCCCCCCCAACAGCGCCCCAACGCCGAACAGGGCGTAAGCGAAGAAAGCCAGCGCCACGTGCAGTTCGAACCAATAGGTTTTCAGCACCGGCGGCAACGGCATGTTCAAGGTGGGAAAGGGGAGCGCCAGCAGAGCAAAGAGTGCGGCCATGCAACCCGTTCCCCAGGAAAACGAGGCCGATGTGCGGGGTGTTTTCGAGAAAATGAATGGGAGGGCCATCAGGCCGATGGAGGCGGAAAAAAAGACCAGGGTGTCCTGGGGGCCGATGAGGGGCAATCGCCCCAGCTCCGCGCCCCTCAAGCCAAGATAGACGAGCTCCGCCAAGAGAGCGGCAACGAAAACCGGCCTTTTGTATGAACCGAACAGATATAGGACGATGGAGGTCAAAAGGAGCCATTTCATGGTGTTGCTCCGGAAATTACACGGTCGGTATTTGCAAAGCGATAACCAAAACAGAGCTAAATGGTCAACATCATCACGCGGATAACATCTGATCGAATCGGATAAAATCTGATTAAAGACCAATCCAATGGGTTTAAAACCAAAAACCTGTAAATCCGCTTTTATCATTAGTGACAGTTGCTGCGCATTTTGCAGCTTACAGGCACTTAGTTGTTATATCAGAAGTTATCGGATTTTATCCGCGTGCGAGGATTTAGGTTTGTCGCGCTGTTACTTGTAACTTTTCCGTCGGAACAGGCCGGTCTTCAGGGAGGCGATCCGGTCAAGGAAGAGCACCCCGTCCAGGTGGTCCATCTCGTGCTGGATGGCCACCGCCTCGAAGCCGCTCGCCTCGATTTCGTGATGGATGCCGTCACCGTCCATGAAGCGGATGGTGATCTCCGTTGCCCGCTCAACGTCGCCGGTATAATCGGGGACGCTCATGCACCCCTCGCGCATGATGGCCGCACCTTGCCTCTTGGTGATCTCCGGGTTTATCATCTGCAACAGGCCGTGGTTGTTCTCCTTACCGTTTCTGCTAGCGGAGACGTCCACCACGCAGACCCGGAGCGTAACCCCGATCTGCGGTGCGGCCACGCCGACCGAGCCGGGACCGGCATGCATGGTATCAAGGAGGTCCTGTAGCAGCCCCGTTATCGACCGGTCGATGGCGGCTACAGGGTGGCACATTTTCTTGAGAATGGGATGGGGATATAGGAGTATTTTCTGGACAGGCATCGGATTAAAGGGAGACCGGCGTGATGACGCGAACGGAGATCTCCACGCTCAACTCCTTCTTCAGTTTTTCCAGCACGGCCGCCGTGTCGTCGACGCTCATTCCATCGGGGAGGGCCGCTTCCAGCATCAGGACATAGACCGGCTCCTCCTTGGTGCCGATCAGCTTCGTGTTCAGGTCGGCGATGTTGATCTTGCGCTCGGCCAGCTCCTTTGTGACCCGGTAGACGATACCCGGCCGGTCGGAACCGTAGACCGAAATCAGGCAGAGTTCCCCCTGCTCCTTGACCGGGCAGACCTCGTCCTCCGCAAGGGTACGGATATAAACGACAAGCCCCGTCCGCTCGTGAAGAAGCTTGAACTCTTCACTGAGTCGCGCCTTGGTAAAAGGTTTTTCGTGGGAGATGATAAGGATCATGGCGAAGTCACCGCCGAGCATGGTGCAGCTGGAATCCTCCAGGTTGCAGCCGAGGCGGTAGAGGACTTCCGATATGTCCGCGACGATGCCGGGGCGGTCCTTGCTGATGACGGTCACGGCGAAATGGGCCAGGTTTTCCTTGCGACATTCACTCATAGAAGCTCCTTTTTTAAAAGGGCGGCAGATTCTTTTTATATGTTTACGATTTTTCCATTTTGTTGACGTCAACAAAATGGTTGGTTGTGTCCTGTACGATATTTTGATAATTTCCTGCTTTTATTTCGGGCATCATTTTGATGTTTTGTTGCCTTCAATAAAAAGTTCAATGCAAACCATTTCCTCTTTCTCTGGAAACTGGGCAGTTTAAGTAGATATTCAGTTGTTCGAAAACCAGGCTGAGAAGGTAGCACACAATGCTGTGCTCGTCCACTTTCGGTTAAACATCTGTAAGTATGTGATAGATTGTGAAATCCCTCTGGCTGAATGAATGTCTAGTTTCATCAACGGGCGGATTGACAGCTATATCCGATTCCTGCCACTCCCCGTCGTGCGTTATCTTCAGTTTCGTTTTCTCTTTGTTAACCGCAGTCGACAAGGCAACTTTTGCTTCACTGAGGCTTTTATCAAATACATAGCCGAGCATTGCTCCGGCGTTCATCTTGGAGGCATATTGGCCGGTTACAAAGCGCATCATGCCATCATCAATATATTTAGCGGTCAATGGGTTGGGTTTCCCTTTCGAAAAAGTTACAAAAAGCCGTTTTGCTTCTACACGAAAAGATGTTTCCAACCCTCCAGTAGGAAAAAGGAAGAGAATGTCGGCGCGTCCCGTTATTTCGACCTCTTCTTCATCAAAATTAACGAGCGGAGATTCCCAAAGCGGAACTATAGTGAGCGGTCCGGTCCTATATTCAGGGAAACATACGAGCTTTTTGTATAAACGTAAGCTCAACCCGTTTTCCATCTCGCGTGGGGTTTGCTGTTTGAGGGTATCGCACCCTTTGAGAATATTGTGAACGATTCTTGGAATCTCCTCCGACGGGAAGAGGTTGACGAATTCGGAAGCCGGATGGCGCTCAGGCATCAACACGCCTCCGTGCTACTGCTATCTCGCCAAAGATGGTATCAGCATCGTTGAGCGCGGCGGTGCGCGTCCAATGGAGCAGAGTAGCGGGTCGGATGATATGGATACGCTTCCCCTCGAACCAGAGCATCTCCCGCTCGGATCGGATCGTCGGCGACTGGCGAACAGATGCTTCCAGCCCTTGCTTCAGCCAATGAGAAAGGGTTCCCGTTATTTCAAGATTGGTCATGGGGCCGCTCTCTTGACCCAAATCCAGCGTAACCATGGCCACTCCAGCAGCCTCGTCAACGCCTCCGGACGGCCTTACCCGGAAGTCGGACCCTCGCTCATTCGCCCAGGAGTTCAGAGTGTTGGCCAGGGTTTCCGCATAGACGGTCAGCCCGTTTTCATACCCCGTTATCTTCCGTGAGGACACTAGGTGAAGCGTCGGCAAATCAAATCTATCCGCTTGCGCTTCCGACGGGGTGGAACTGGGGATAGAGATGTTCACCGTGTCTTTCAGCAACATCACCTCAGGCTCATGGAGCCCGAAATACCGATAGATCAGCGATTCCAGCTCTGCCTGAAGGACCTTGGTGCGCTCCTTGCGCCGCTCAAGCCACTCCTTGCGGGCACGCTGCTCGTCGGGGCCGTACAGTTTTTGATTCCGCTCCAGGCATTCGTTGTAAAGCCGATTCTGCTCTATGCGCTCTTGGCGCATTCGGTCGGCAACCTGGCGGACAATGTCGGCGGCATTTTCGGCAGGGGAGTCATCAGGCAGCGGAAAAGGAAGCAGCAACAGCTCATCTAGATGGACTTTGTCCCGCTCGGTTCCCCAGTTTGCCGCCGTGTGGAACAAGAAAAATTTGGCCAGTGCAGAGCGAAGATATACGGTCAAGAATAAAAGCTGATCTTCATCTTCCGATGGGCCGGAAATAAAGTGAACTGAATTTCTGAAGATAAGTTCGAAGTCAGAAAATGAAACGTAATCAAACCCGTAGTTGACTATAACTACTGGATGTCCAGCTCTCATCGCTGGGCGTCTCAGCTTCTTATATCTCCCACCAATATTTTCACAGTCCATTTCAACGAGTAGAGATGTTGCTTTGAATGCTTCAGATCTTGTCGGTAGATACAGAGTCTTTTCATTCCACCAAGGTTGATGGGGCGAACTTTGTTTATTATTTGTGTCGGGCTCAAAGCCTTTCCCTCTGATCCATCTAGCATTGCTTTTCGGTGCGCCTGCAATTAACGACAGTGAAGGTAATGATTCAAGGTAGGAAATCAGTCGCAAATCTCTTGCGGTTCCCCAAAAAGCACGTTTCCAGATGACCGGAGCAGTTCCGTTTTTGGCCGCCTCCCGAACCTGCGCCTGCAACAGCCACTTTTGATCCTGGCTGCGGATAGTGATAAGTCCGCGTCGTCTGGCTGTCGGATGGAATTTCGGGGTGTCGTAGGCGATCCGGTGCGACGGGTCTGGTTTCGGTTGCTTGCGGTAGCGAACGATCATGGTCGGACAGAGCGACTTCTCGAACAAAACAAAACTGTAGTCAGCAAGCTGAACCACCCGCTCGACGGTTACCCGTTTCAACCAGCGTGCCTGGAACTCGTTGGTCTGGGCGTTGAGAAACACCTTGCTGGGGAGCAATAAGCAACCTTCGCCATCGCTTGCGAGGTAGCGTTCGGCTTGTTCCAGAATCTTAACGGCCAACTGCTTGGAACTCCTCCCCTCCCACGGGGGGTTGCCGATCACGCAGTCGAACCCCTCATCCGGCAGGCCGTTGTTGTCAAGAAAATCGGCGCGGCTGACCACGGGGATGCATTCCGTGCCTTTTGACGCCTCGGTGCCAGCAATCAGATAAGGGAGTTTGTGCTTGGTAATAAGCACATAGGTCCGGATATCGGACGGTGACAGGCTGTCGAGAAAGGCGATGTAGAGACTGAAACAGGCCAGACGGCAGGCCGTAGGGTTGAGATCAACGCCACGGATGTTGTGGTTGAGGATGGCCTTCAGCGCCTCGGCCTTTGTCAGGTAGTCGTCGCAACCAGGATGGTCGAAGCTCCACTTGTTTGCAATCCGGTTGAATAGCGTAACCAGGAAGATTCCCGAGCCGCAGCAGGGGTCGAGATAGCGCAGGGTGTGCCAGTCGCTTCGTCCCTCTATCGCTACATCGATGGTCATCTCGGCCAGGAAGCGCGGGGTGTAAAAGGCGCCGGTTTCCCGTTTCTTGTCCGGGTCTTCGTTGACAAGAAACTCCTCGTAGATGGCGCTGATGGTCTCGACCGGAATGAGGTTAAAGTCGTAGGCCCAGAAACCGAGGTTGTGTTGCGGGGATCCGATCTTCTGCCCGCCGAGGAAATGCCGGATCTGCTGCATGTGGAACGGCTTGATGAGTTTCTGTTCCGCGGCCAGATCCTGATCAAACATGCTGCCGTTGAAATCGTCCTTCAGTCGCCCGAACAGATCGTACAGGAACGAGATGGCAGTGGCATCATCCTGAATCAGCCTGAGCGCTGCGTGCAGCTTCATTCCGTCAAACCGGTCGGGCAATGCGACGATGTTCCGGTCCACCAGGTAGCAGACGAAGAGGATACGGCCGATCAAGGCGTTTGCGGTCTGGGTTTGCAGACTGGGTGCCTTGGTGTCGGTCTTGGTCAAATCGCTGTGCAGGCCTACCAGGTTATCCAGCAGATAGGCGTCTACGCTGCTGTCAGACTTGTATTTGTCGGGATGCTGCATGTACCAGGCGCCATTCGCTGTGGCTTGATAGATGGAGGCAGCCTTTTGGGCATACTCGATGAGCGGGAGTGTATCGACCAGGGATGGCGAATCAGCAGTGAGTGGGGTTTCGGGCTTCTGAGGTCTGGCAAGGCCTGAGAAGATGCGGACCGTCTTCGGATCGGCAACGATGAGAGTTTGAGCCACCCCCTGGTTCCAGAAACGGCGGTGAAGGTCGTTCAACTCTCTGTCAGGCAACGGTGCGGGAACTTCCTTGAGGTAAACTGTCGGGATGTTGTCCACGCAAAGCAAACCACTGAGGCCAAAATCGTTCCAGGCGCTGCGAATGATTCTGATGTATGGCAACAGCGCTTCGTTGGCCTCGGCTTCTGCCAGAGTCCTCAGATACGCCATGCCGCCGGATATGGCTTCAGGTGGCATCATTACTATTTCTTCACTCAAGTCCATAGCCCTTGAAACCCACCGTAGTTACTTATCCACTAGTAACAAAGAATTTATTTCATTTAGAGTGTAAGGGAGACCTGTGACACAATAAGTCGTTTTGTCGGAAACCAATTCTACAGTTTATTGATGAACACTTCCCGCGGCTTGCTCGTCCCGTCGCTGGGGCCGACGATCCCTTCCTGCTCCATCTTCTCGATGATGCGCGCGGCCCTATTGTAGCCGATGCGGAGCCGGCGCTGGACCATGGAGATGGATGCCTGGCGGGCCTCGGCAACGAGGGCTACCGCATCGTCGTAGCGATCGTCCACCTCTTCGTCATCGCCGCCCTTCTCATCGCTCGATTTCATCTCCAGGATCGACTTCTCGTAGACCGGTTTCCCCTGTTTCTTGAGGAACTCCACCACCCGCTGCACTTCGGCGTCGGAGACGAAGGCACCATGGCTGCGCTGCATCCGGGAGGTGCCGGGGGGGAGGAAGAGCATGTCGCCCGCACCCAGGAGCGATTCGGCACCGTTGCAGTCGAGGATGGTGCGGGAGTCGATCTTGGACGACACCTGGAAGGAGATGCGGGCCGGGAAGTTGGCCTTGATCAGGCCGGTGATGACGTCCACCGACGGCCGCTGGGTGGCGAGGATCAGGTGGATGCCGGCGGCCCGGGCCATCTGCGCCAAGCGGGCTATGGATTCCTCGATCTCCCGGCCGGCCACCATCATCAGGTCGGCCAGCTCGTCGACGATGACGACGATATAGGGGAGGTGGCCGTGATCCAGTTCCTCGTCCTTGTTGAGAAAGGCCTGGATGGCTGCTTCGTCCTCAGCCGGCAGGTCCTCCACCTCTTCCACCACCACGACCTCTTTGACCTGGTTTTCAGCCAGCTCCTTTTCTTCCCGTTCCAGCTGCTTGTTGTAGGAGTCAATGTTGCGCACCCCCTTGTCGGACATGAGACGGTAGCGCCGCCCCATCTCCTCCACCGCCCATTTGAGGGCGAGCGAAGCCTTCTTCGGGTTGGTGACAACCGGCAGCAGCAGGTGGGGAATCCCCTCATAGACGGAGAGTTCCAGCATCTTCGGGTCGACCATGATGATGCGCACATCGTTGGGGGTCGCGGTATAGAGGAGGGAGAGGATCATGGTGTTGATGGAGACGGACTTGCCGGAACCGGTGGCGCCTGCCACAAGGAGGTGCGGCATGCGGGCCAGGTCGGTGACGAGCGGCGCGCCGGCAATGTCCTTGCCGAGCGCCAGAGGCAGCTTCATCTTGCGCTGGTGGAACTCCTCGCTGTTGAAGATTTCCCGGAGCGATACCATCTCCCGGTCACGGTTGGGTAGCTCGATACCCACCACCCCTTTGCCGGGTATGGGGGCAACGATACGGATGGAAAGGGCCTGGAGGGCCATGGAAAGGTCGTCGGCAAGGCCGGCAATGCGGCTTACCTTGATGCCCGGGCCGGGTGCAAATTCGTACATGGTGATGACCGGGCCGGGACAGATCTCCACCACCTCGCCATCGACGCCGAAGTCCTTGAGCTTTTTCTCAAGCAGCCTGGCGTTCATGGTCAGAGATTCCTTGTCCAGGCGCTTTCCCGTCACCTGCGGGGCATCGAGCAGCGACAGGGGGGGCGTCTGGTGGTGGCCGTCGGACTTGATGAATTCGAAGGCCTCCTGGATAGCCGCAGTCTTCTTTTCTTCCTGCTTCTTTTCTTTTTTCGCCACCGGCGCAGGGACAGTAATGGGGGCTGCCGCCGGCTTGATCACCGGGGCGCTGGAGGCGGTCGATTTATTTTCCTTGCCCAGGAGCTCGCGGTTCAATGCCCGGCGCTGCTGAAAACGCGCCCATCTCTCCTTCAGCGCATTAAGCCACCAGTCGGCAAAGAGGAGAAAGGAGAAGCGGGAAAGCACCATGATTGCCGCAGCCAGGAGCGGAAGGATGATGAGGAGCGCACCCGCTTTGCCGAAGGCCCGCTTCAGGAGGTCGGCGGTCTTGAACCCGACCCAGCCGCCGGTCTGCACCTTTTGTCCAAGGAATTCGGTGAATTCCAGGTTGAAGGCAAACATGGTGCTCAGCGCCAAGAGAAGGGCAAAGAAGGCGATCACCTTGTAATATCGCCAGCGCACTTCGTTGTAACGGAGAGTCCGGTAGGTAAGGTAGAGGAGTGCCACGGGCATGGCATAGGCAGCCAGGCCGAACAGCTGGAGGAGTGCATCGGCCAGCTGTGCGCCGAACCGGCCGCCCAGGTTGTGGGTTTCTGCCACAGCCGAGTAGCTGTTGAAGGAGAGATCGTTGCCGTCAAAGGACACGAGGGCTATGAAGAGGAATATGCCCACTGCCCCCATCGCAATCCCCTTGATTTCCTTGGTCAGCTTTTCTTTTTTGTCCAATTTGTCGGCCATGTTGAATTCATCCTACATTTCCAGAACCAGCGGCAGGATCACCGGCCGCCGTTCGATGGTTTTGTTGAAGAAGCGGCGCAGCACGCGGCGCACCTCAAGCTTCACCTCGCTCCAGTCGGCCATTACCTCGGTGTTGTGCAGCGCCAGGGTGTCGACGACCACTTTTTTCGCCTCGTCCAGGTACTCCTGGCTCTCGTCCTCGAAGACGAAGCCGCGGGAGACGATGTCCGGGCCGTAGATGATCTCGCCGGTCCCCTGGTTGATGCCGATGATGACCACCACCATGCCGTCTTCGGAGAGGTGTTTGCGGTCCTTGAGCACCACGTTCCCCACGTCGCCGACCCCTTTGCCGTCGACGAAGACCCTGCCGGTCTCGACCCGGTCGATGATGCATCCCTCTCCGTCGCTGAAGGCGATCACATCGCCGTTCACCGCCAGGATGCAGCGCTCCTTGGCAAGCCCCACCCGCTGCGCCAGCTGAGCGTGCTTGACCAGGTGGCGGTATTCGCCGTGGACAGGGATAAAATAGCGCGGGCGCACCAGGTTCTGGAGCAGCTTCAGCTCCTCCTGGCTCGCGTGGCCGGAGACGTGCACCTCGGAAACCTTTTCGTGGTAGACCTCTGCCCCGCGGCGGTAAAGATGGTTGATCAGGTCGGAGATGGTCTTTTCGTTGCCGGGAATAAAGCGGGAGGAGAGGATGACCGTGTCCCCTTCCTCCAGCTTGATCTGCTTGTGGTCATCCATGGCGATCCGGGTGAGCGCCGACATCGGCTCGCCCTGGCTGCCGGTGGTGATCATGCAGATCTCTTCCTTGGGCAGCCGCGGCAGTTCCTTCAGGTCGATGAGGAGTTCGTCGGGAATGCGCAGGTAACCGAGCTCCCGGGCGATCTGGACGTTGGCGATCATGGAGCGGCCGTTCAAAAGCACCTTGCGGCCGGCTCGGGCGGCAGCCTCCACCACCTGCTGCACCCGGTGGATATTGCTGGAAAAGGCGGCAACGATGACGCGCCTGGCACAGCGGGGAAAGATCTCGTCAAAGGCGTCCCCCACCAGTTTTTCCGAGAGGGTGTACCCTTCGCGTTCCACGTTGGTGGAGTCGGCCATCAGCGCCAGCACCCCTGCCTCGCCGTAGCGGGAGAAGGTGGCCAGGTCGGTCAGTTCGCCGTCTACCGGCGTCTGGTCAAGCTTGAAATCGCCGGTATGGATCACCACCCCTTCCGGTGAGCGGATGGCCAGGCCGCAGCCGTCGACGATGGAATGGGCGACCCGGATGAACTCCACGCTGAAGGCGCCGAGGCTGACTATGTCGCGGGGCTTCACCACTTTCAGATCCACCTTGCTGTCCAGGTCGTATTCCTTCAGTTTTTCCTTGACGAAACCGAGCGTCAGGGCCGTACCGTAGATGGGGGGATTGATCTCCCGCAGCACGAAGGGGAGGGCGCCGATGTGATCCTCGTGGCCGTGGGTCAGAAGGATGCCGCGCACCTTGTCGGCTCGATCGAGGAGATAGCTGATATCGGGTATGACGATGTCGATCCCGAGCATGTAGGGCTCGGGAAACATCAGGCCGCAGTCGATGATGATAATGTCATCGCCGTATTCGAAGACGGCCATGTTCAGGCCGATTTCGCCCAGCCCGCCGAGGGGGATGATCTTCAGGCCGATAGTGTCGGTTGCTTCTGCTTCCATGTATTTGACCGTCCCGAGTTGTTGCAGGATCAAAAGAAGATGGCGCTCATGGCGCCTTTGGTTGAGATTGTTGGATTTTCACCAGCTGGGCGATCTTTGCTTCGCAGCGGGCAATCCATTCCTTGCCGGGGGAGGTAAGCCCGCGCACAGCGTAAAAAGAGCTGCGCAGAGAGCGGTAGGCGATCAGGGCCTTATCCATGTCGCCTGCCTGTTCATAGTGCTCGCCGATGCTCCACAGTTTTTCGGCAGCGCGTTCCACCAAATCGCTGCCGGGAGTATACATGTGAATCGACGATTCATAACCGGCGATGGCGACAATGTAATCGCCGGCAGCCAGCGCTTTTTCACCCTTGTCGAACTGGGCATGCTGACGATAGAGCGTGTTCCCCCAAATGAGGACTATGGCGATGACGGCGATTAGCGCGATGTTGACGGCGATGGTCTTTGCTTTTTCCATAAGTTACCTATTCCAGAAAAAATCCGGGTACGGCAATGAGCAGCGCGCCCACGAGGGCAGCGATCAATCCTGCCAGTGCGAGGAAGGCGGCCAGGATGTCAAAGGGGCTCCGCAGCCGATGGGCTGCCGGCAGGCCCCAGGCAATGGCGGCAATGCCGACGACAACCATGGCACAATAAACAATCAGCATCATATCACTCCAGCCCTGCGGCGATAGCATTTCTGACCTGCTCAAGCAATTCCGGATGTTCTTTGCCATTGTATGTGGCGGTGATGACCGGTTCGGCAAAGGTGATACTGAGTATTCCCGGATAGAGTTCCAGGCGGTTACGCGGGTTTATCCGCATGCTGCCGTTGATGGTGAACGGGACGATCGGCACGCCGGCCTTCGCCGCCAGGAGGAATCCCCCTCGCTTGAAAGGGAGCAGGTTACCGTCCGTGGTGCGGGTCCCCTCCGGGAAAACAACCACGCTGCTGCCGCTCTTGATTCGCGCCGCCGCTGCATTCATGCTTTTCAGGGCGCGACGGCCGTCGCTCCGGTCGAGGGGGATATAGCCGGCGCGGTGCATGGCGCTGCCGAACAGGGGGACCCGGAACAGCTCCTCTTTCGCAATCCATGAAAATCGCCGTGGGATCGCCAGGGACAATGCCAGGATGTCGAAATTACCCTGGTGGTTTCCCATGTAGATGACCGGTCCGTCGGTAGGTATCTTTTCCACGCCATTCACCCGGACTTTTATCCCGGCAAAGAAGAGTCCCCAACGGCTCCAGAACCTGGCGCATTTATGGGCAAAGGCGCCGGTAGCATCGAAGAAAGTGCCGCAAACAGCCGTTGCACTGCACATTAAGGTGAACGGGACAAAAAACAGCAGATAAATACGCGCACGTAGCATAAATCAACATAACTCCGAAAATTATCCGAGTTAAAGTACTGTTTTTTATCGGCAGAGTCAAACCAAATATCGCTTGCCTATAAGGCGCATTTTCTATAGAATGCCTGCATTCGGTGGTGTGTGAAAAAAGGTGATAAGGAGTTGCCCTATGGCCAGTCTCAATAAAGTTATGCTGATAGGAAACCTCGGCAAGGACCCTGAAGTGCGTTACACCGCCTCAGGAACGGCGGTTGCTAGTTTTTCCCTGGCGACCAGCGAGAAGTTCAAGAACAAGTCCGGTGAGTGGGAAGAGAAAACCGAGTGGCACAACGTCACCCTCTGGGCCCGCCTGGCGGAGATCGCCGGCGAATACCTGTCCAAGGGGAAGACCGTATATATCGAGGGACGCCTTCAGACCCGCAAATGGCAGGACCGTGACGGCAAAGACCGCTACACCACCGAGATCGTCGGGGAGAAGATGCAGATGCTTTCCGGCAAGGGTGAAGGGGGCGGCGGTGGCCGCCAGGGTGGCGGCAGACCCAGCAGCGATGAGCACGGCGGCGGTGGCCCGAGCTACGAAGAGCCGGTGTTCAATCCCGATGATGATATTCCGTTCTAACCGCTCATATGCGGCGTGTCAGGTTAATGACATTTCAAAAAGGCAACCCTCCGGTTGCCTTTTTGCTATCCGGGATACGGATTGACGCCTTGCCATACAATTTAACTCATGCTAAAAATTTCTTGCAAAAATAAAAATATATAAACATAGTTATTTTTTTGACCTGAGTAAATACGAGGGGTGGAACAAATGCATATCCGCAAAAAAATTCTCGATTATGAGTATCAAGAGGTGCTGGATGTGAAGACCCGTGAGCTGATCCGCGTCGGCTGCGCGGTGGCTGTAGGGTGTCCGACCTGACTGAAGAAACACTTCGCGGTCGCGAAGGAAGCCGGGGCAACCCAAGCCGAACTGAAAGAAGCCATTGCCTACGGCATCATCGCCCCATCCGGCCGGGCGAAGAACTTTGCCGTGGGGATGGCGGAGGAACTTGGACTGGAGCTGTAAGCCTTGCTGAAGATGCCGTTTTCGACTACATTTTTTACCGGCCGACCGACGAAGCGTGTATCCATCCGCCGTAACGTCATCAACCTGTCGCTGCCGGTGCTCCTCTCATCCCTGTTTCAGCGGCTCGTATCCATTGTCGACATCTTCATGGTCGGCGGTCTCGGCGCGGCGGCCATTGCTGCCACTGGCCTCGGCCAACTCCTCATATTCGTGGTGATGACGGTGTTCTGGGGGTTGGCCACCGGCACGACCGTCGTAGTTGCCCATCTATGGGGAGCCGGCGGCCGTGCCGAGGCGCGCCGGGCAGCCTTTGCCGCCTGTCTTGCCTGTGCCGGCATGGCGGTCGCTGCAAGCTTTCTCGGCTGGGCTTTCGGCGACGAACTGGCCCGCTTCCTCGGGGCAAAGAGCGATGTACTGGCCTATGCCGCCGGCTATATCCGGCTGGTGTTCCTCTGGTTCGCCTTTACTGCCGGCCTCAACATCCTCTCCGCCATCATGCACGGCATCGGCAACACGCGGACCCCCATGGAGGGGATCATCCTCGTCAACGTCCTCCATATACTGATCGCCTATCCACTCATTTACGGAAAGTTAGGCCTGCCGCAGCTGGGAGTTACCGGCGCCGCCTATGCCATCAATCTTTCGGAGATGTGCGGCTTTCTCTACCTTTTGTTCCAGGCTTTGCGCAAGAACTATATCAAGATCGGCAAGCCGGACCTGCACCTGTTCCGCAAGGTGTGGCGGGTCGGCTACCCGGTGGCGCTGGAACGTATCGCCCAACAGTCGGGCCAGCTTTTTTATTCCAAGTTCATCATCAGCTACGGCACCGCCGCCTATGCCGCGCACCAGATCGGGCTATCCATCGAATCCCTCTCGTTCATGCCGGGTGCCGGGATGGGGATTGCCGCCTCTACGCTCATGGGACAGGCGCTCGGGGCAAAAAAGATCAGCCGCGCCCGGATCAGCCACATGGAGGCGTTGAGGCTGGCGATCATGGTCATGGCGGTCATGGCGCTCCTCTTCTTCTTTATCCCGCACCTGCTGATCGGCCTGTTCACCCATGATCCGGCCGTCATCGAAAAGGGGTGTGTATTCTTGCGGCTGGTGGCCTTTGCCCAGGTGCCGCTGGCCATTTCCTTCGTCTACGCCGGGAGCCTGCGCGGGACAGGCGACACCCACTACGTATTTCTCGTCACCCTTGCCGCCATGTGGGGGATCAGGGTGCTTATCTCCTATATTGCCGCCGTACCGCTCCATCTCTCGCTCTACATGGTCTGGGGGGTGTTCCTCCTCGACTGGCTGTTCCGCGCCGCAGCCTTTGCCTGGCGCTACAAGCAGCGCGACCTGCACCAGATAATCCTCTGACGATAATAACAGGGCCGCACCCTGTTGGGGCGCGGCCTTGTCAATTCATGTTCTCCGTCTCATACGGCTAACCCCAATTTCAAATCAAGGATGAAATCAAGGCATCACTTTGCCTTGTACCCTATCCTGATCGCTCCCCAATGCCTGTTGTTGATGTAGATCGGCGTGGACATGTCGTTCATGATTTCCCCCGTATCCCTCATATAGGTCTGAAGGAGGGATGTGTCGCTGCTTTTTGCCGCCCTTATGCCGGTTCGGTCGTCAAATATCCTCTTGGTCCTGTTGTTGACCTTATCGGTCTCCAAATCCCCTGTCAGCGGCTTGGTATAGCGGAGATTGTGGCAGGGAACGTAACCGTGATCGTCGACGCAGATAGCAAAGAAGATCTCACCGCTCTTGGCAGCGATTTCTTCCTGAAGCGGCGAGATGAACTGATCAAAAAACTTGTCGAAGGAAGTGGAGTATTTTTGCGGGGATGTCTTGGGAATCGCCTGATAGTTCCTGTCGAACAGATCTTCAATCCTTATTCTCTTTTCGGAAACGGCCTTTTCAATTGCTGCAACAGCTCTATCCCGCAATTCGCAAGCATAATTCTTCATGGTGTCGTGATGATTACCAACGCTGAATTTGCCCACGGTGGAGAAAATCTGCTCGGCAACTTCGGAAAGTTCTTCGAAGGCCTTGCCGCTGGTTTGCATCTGCGTATGCACGGTCGTCGACGTTTCCGAAACATGGTGAATCTTTGAAGAGATTTCATTTACGGTAGCGCTCTGCTCCTCGGTGGCAGAGGCAATCTGATTGATCATGTCGGCAGACTCGCCGGCGATTTGCAGAATTTTTTCCAGGCAATCTCTTGCAGCCAGGGATTTTTCGACCCCCTCTTCGACCCGTTTCTTCTCTTCAATTATGGAGCTCGCAGCTTCGCGGCTTTCGTTCTGAATGTCAGTGATGATTTTGGCGATTTCCTTGGTGGATGTGGCTGTTTTTGCCGAAAGGTTTTTCACCTCATCCGCGACAACCGCAAAACCCCTGCCGTGTTCTCCGGCACGCGCCGCTTCGATTGCGGCATTAAGTGCCAGGAGGTTCGTCTGGTCTGCGATATCTTCGATCAGAACTACGATCTCGCCGATCTTGTTGGAAGAAGTTTCAAGCCTTTCGACCGTGCCAAGGGTCGTGGCAACGTTGTCGTTGACGATTTTTATGCAGTTGCACGCTTCATCTACAACCGTCATGCCCTCGCTGGCAGCTGAATCGACTTGGGCTGAAAATTCTGCCGCACGGTGTGTATTGCTTGCGACGACGTTAAGTGTTGCCGCCATTTCTTCCGTTGCCACGGCAACCGACATGGCCTGCTCTTTCTGGTCGGTTGTTGCCGATACGGTCTTGTTGGCTCCCAAGGCTACGGTGCATACCGATACTGAAATATTTCCCGCCTGCTGGTAAAGTGATGAAATTATTTCACGGAGCTTGGAGATCAGATGGTTGATTTCAACGGCAAGCTGGCCGATCTCGTCTTTGGAGCGCACCGGAATTTCCTTGGTAAGGTCTCCCTCGCCCCGGGCAATGAGTTTTAATTTTTCCGAGAAATCCAGGAGATCCTTGACGATCGTCTTTTTGAAGAAAAAGTACATGGCGCATAACATGACGAGGAAGAAAAATACGCCCGCAGCGGTAAGCAGAATTGTCAGATTTATTGCGCTCTTATAGCCGTCTTCCAGGGACGTGGTCAGAAGAATGGCGCCCAGAAATTTGGGCGCTGCGTCGTGGCATTGCTTGCACCGCTCTTCATTAACAAGGGGAACAGCGGAGTTGAGTGTATGAAGACCATTTTCTTTCAGTTTGATTTCCAACGGCTTACCGCTGTTGATTGATTTTAAGACATCGGGGTTCACTGCGGCACTTGCCGTGGCGGGTTCCTTCCCTTCCGCATCGTAAATTTTCAGGTTAATGGCAAATCGTTTTTCCTTTGCCTCCTTGATAAATTTTTCAACCGCTTTTGAATCACCTTTCATCATGTATTCGGCAATGTCATTACTGATAATGGCCGCAATGTTGCGACTGTTTTTTACCTGTAAATCCATTGTCGCATTGTATTCAAGCCACAGGGCCATGCTTCCCATGGCAGCGAAGCCCAGACAAAGGGTGATGCCGATTATTCCCAGTATTTTATGAATCAGTTTGTTTTTGAACATGTGCATACCCCTCAAATTTTGATGCATTTAACGGTTATAAGTAGTTATCGGCATAAAGAAATAATCCTTTAGCTATGCCGGGAGATTTTTCACCCGGGGATAATGCCGTCACACGCTGAATACCGCCCAAGCGATGGGTATGGCTGAAACGGAAAATAAAAGGATTAAGAGAAAAGCCGATTAGTACCAATCTTCCGAAAGACCAAGTCCCCCTTTCTCAAAGGGGGGGAACTTCTGCGGAAGATTAGTGCTAATCTGGAGAGAAAAAATGGATGGGAGCGGGTACGGTGAGGCGCTTCTCCGCAGAGCTTCACGGAGCGAGAAGAAAATCAAAATCCTCTTTCGAGAGGGATACTCCGCCGGCGCCGGCCGTGTCGTCGAGAAGCGCCCGGTAGAGCTTGAGCTTGCGCTCCTTGAGCGCCATCATCTTCTCCTCGACGGTATGGCGCATCAGGAGCCGGTTGACGGTGACCTGGGCCGTCTGGCCTATGCGGTGGGCGCGATCCGAGGCCTGGTTCTCGACGGCAGGGTTCCACCACGGGTCGAGATGGTAGACATAGGTGGCGCGGGTCAGGTTGAGCCCCTTCCCTCCCGCTTTGAGGCTGATGAGAAAGACGAGCGGCTCCTCGCTCTGCTGGAACTGCCGCACCAGCTCCTTACGGCGTGGAACCGGGGTGGAGCCGTCAAGCCTTAAGGTAGCGAGCCCCCGCTGCTTGAGCCCTTCCTCCACCAGGTCCAGATAGCTGGTGAACTGGGAGAAGACCAGGGCGCTGTGTCCTTCGTCCCGCAGTTCCAGGAGATTATCGGCGAGGCATTCCTGTTTGGGGGACTCCCCCTTGACGCCGGCGGTGACAAGGGCGGCGGACAGGCAGATCTGCCGCAGCCGCAGGATGGCGGTAAGCGCGATCATCCGCGCCTGCCCGGCCGCCTTGGCACGAAATGCCTCGTCCACTGCACCGCGCACCTCTTCGACAGTCCGCTGGTACAGCGCCCGCTGTTTCGGCGTCAGATCCAGATAGAGGTCCATTTCAATGCGCGGCGGCAATTCATCGGCAATCATCTGTTTCGAGCGGCGCAGGACGAAGGGGCGGGTGCGGCGGATCAGGGTGTCGATCCCCCCCGTTCCCCGGATGTCGATGCGGCGCCTGAACTCCTGATAGGGGCCGAGGAGCCCCGGCACGCAGAGGTCCATGATGGCGAAGTATTCTCCCAGGTGGTTCTCCATCGGCGTGCCGGTGAGGGCGAGCTTGAAGCGTCCGTTGATCCGCCGCGCCGCACCGGTCGTGGCCGTCTGGATGTTCTTCACCTGCTGTGCCTCGTCAAAGATAACGACGTTGAAAGGAAGCGTTTCCAGCGTCTCGATGTCCCGCTGGAGGATGCCGTAGCTGGTCAGGACGATGTCGGCAGCGGAGAAGTCGAGGGTGCGCCGCGGGCCGGTGTAGGAGACTATCCGCAGGGCAGGATAGAAGCGGGCAAGTTCGCTCTCCCAGTTGAAGAGGAGCGAAGGAGGCACGACTATCAGGTGCGGCGTGCCTGCGACAGCGGCGGAGTTGATCTGCCCCTCGGCGATGCCGCCGAGGAAGGCGATGGTCTGGACGGTTTTACCTAGCCCCATGTCGTCGGCTAGGCAGGCGCCGAAGCGGTGCTCGTAGAGGAAGGAGAGCCATTCGTACCCCTCGTGCTGATAGGGCCGCAGCATTGTATTGAGCCCGGCCGGGAGGCGGCGTTCCGGAATCCGCTCCAGTCGGGTGAGATTGGCAAGAAGCCTTTCATCCTCCGCCGGCAGGCGCAAAGTGACCCCGTGGGCCCGCAGTTCCAGCCAGTCGAGGATTTGCAACCGCGGGATGCGGACCGGCTCGGATTTCCGCCGTTTCTTACCCTTCCCCGCCGTCCCGCCGAACAGAAGCTGCAGGATGCGGCGCTGCTCGTCGTCAAGGAGATAGCAGGCGTTCCCCTGCCGCAAAACACCTCCCTCCAGGACCGCCAGGATATCCTCTTCCGCGAGCAGCTCACCATTGCAGCGGATTTCCGGGTTGAGCTCGAACCAGTCGATGGCATGCCGCGAAGCTTCCACGAAAAAATTCCAGCTTCCTGTCGTCAGCGGTTCCCCGCGGAAACGGAGGCCGAAGCCCGCAGTATGAAGGGTGGCGGCAAGCTCGCCGAGCCGCGGCAGGAACTCGCTGCGGGGAAGCTCCATCCCGCCGGGCAGGTCGCTGCTGACGAAGGGGTCGATGCCGAACAACCGGTAGATGGTTTCTATGAGCCGCACCTGGGCCTTCCGCTCGTCGGCGGTAAAATGCCAGCCATCCCCGGCGGCATGAAGCAGCAGCACCGGTTCCGCGCAATTCTTGACAAAGGCGGCGATCAGCCGGCTGGCCTCGGATTTCACCTTCCGCTTGATGAAATCCGGTGACGCCAGGGCGCGCCGGATCGTCGCGGCGCGAGCCGAGGCGCTGGAGGCCTCCAGGGCGGAAAAGCACCCTTCGATGATCGCCGTGAGCCGTTTTTTAGTCTTTAGCGGCTGGCTCAACACGCTTCTGCGCGCAGGATCAAGCAGCCAGAACATTTCCCCGGAAAACGGGAAGCTGAAACCTCCCGCGTCGCCCATGGGAGCGAGCCGGATCGTTTCGCTTTCCAGGTCGCTCAAGATCTCCAGGAAATAGGCCGCGCCGGCCGTCGCTGACGGCTCGGCGGGAACGCCGTCGGCAAGAAAGCGGCAGCAGGCGGCAAACTCCGGTATCCGCTCCGGGTGTATCCTGAGTGCGGCATGGTTGAACAGGGACGCGCTCACCGTGACTCCGCCCCGAAAACGCCGAACCTTTTCGTCGCTCAGCTCCCCGGCGGCCAGGATTTCGTCCTGCACCGATTCCCACAATCCCCATGCTCCGATGCCGATTACGGGACGAATCGTCCCCGCAGCGGGGTCGAAGAGGCACTCTCCCATGATGCGCGCTCCTTCGCGAAGAGCCGTGTCATCGGCAAAGCCGCGGGTTACGGTGACGGCTCCCCCATCGATGGCGAAGGTGACGCACGCAGAGAGAGGGGAGGTATCCTGGTAGGTCAGGGCAACCTCCTCCCCGTTCTTGCGGCGCAAGACGATGGGATAATTGCCGCTCAGGGTTGAGAAATCGTGCACATAACTTATCGTCGGCTCGAAGAAGTAGTGTCTGGACTGAAATTTCTGCAGGTCGGCCGGGGCGGATGTCCAGTTATATAGCGGCAGGTCGCCGCAACGTACGCTACCCCATAGCTGTCCATTCCCCTCTTCCAGCACCAGCCGATACGGTCGCGACGTGTTCTTTTTCATTTCGGATGCCGTGGCCGCAAGCGTTACATGGGGGTAACGGGTTCGCACAACGGGTCGCGGCGCAGTGCGCTGTGGGGAGTCGGTCGAGGCCTGGTCAAGCCCGACCAGGCGTGCGACGTCCTGCAGATGCCTTTCGTTGAAGCGGATCTGGGAAAGGGCGCCGGGCGAGACGAGACGCTTGAGGATCGCCCATGCAGCCGCCACATGCGGGCATTGCCGCACTGGAGCCCAGCCACGGCAGCTGCACTCGGTTTCCAGTCGTTCCCCGGCAACAGCAAGGGTAAGCCGGTGGCGCGCGTACAGGTCTATGGCCAGAGATGTCCCGTCGGCGCTCCATTCAGCTCCCGTGATGGGGGAGCGCAGGCATTCGAGGGCGCCTTCGAGCAGGTTACTCTTGTCGACCAGGCTATAAAGCGCCCCCGGCGGGGTGTTGCGCAACAGGGCAAGGACGGGCGGCAACTCGGGTGGAGAAGAATTGGAGGTCATGGTCTCGTACTATCCGTCATGAGGGTGAGAAAATCCGTCCATAATAAAAAGGGTATGGGAGTAGGTCAATCAAAATAATGGTTGACCCGGCGAGACCCGGCGGGTTTTAATACGATGATGAACGACAAAAATGACAATTCTCCTGTTTCAAACGGCAAGGCGCTCTTCTGGCTGGTCATGACCACCGTCCTCTGGGGGGGGAGCTTCGTCTTCAACAAGATCGGCTTTCGGGAGATTCCGCCGGTCATGTTTCTCTTCCTGCGCTTTCTGCTCGCAACCATTGTCATGGGCCTGATCTGTATCCCCAGGCTTCGGCAGGTGAACCTGGAGATCATGAAAAAAGGGGGGCTGCTGGGAATGGCGCTGGCCGCCGCCAATCTCTCCTTTGTCATCGGCGTAAACGGCACGACTGTCACCAGGGCCGGTTTTCTCAACAACCTCTTCGTCCTTATCGTGCCGCTGCTCTGTTTCATTATTTGGCGGGACAAGGTAGACAGGCTGACCTTTGCCGGAATTTTTCTGGCAGCGTTCGGCATCGGAGGGCTGGCCAGCGGCGGCGGATTCAGCCACGGCGACCTGTATTCCACCATCTGCGCCCTTTTTATCGCTATCCACATCATCGCCGTCTCCAGGCTTTTGCGCAGCGGAGATGTCTATCTGGTCACGCTGTCCCAATTTGCCACCGTAACCGCCATCGGCGGCATCCTCACCGTCATCCTGCCGGAGCAGCCGTTTCACATCGGCCCGGTTTCCGCCGGCGCGCTCCTCTACTGCGCCATCTTCCCGACCGTCATCTGCTTCACCCTGCAAAACATCTTTCAGCGTTACACCACGCCGACCCGCGCCGGCCTCATCTATACCCTCGATCCGGTCTGGAGCATGCTGGGGGGATTTGTCCTTTTGGGAGAACGGCTGAACACCAGGGAATGGCTCGGCTGCGGGCTGATCTTCGGCGCTGTCGCCGTGCCGCTGCTGGTGAAACTGTCCGTCGAGCGGCGGGCCGTAGGCCTCTATCGATCGCAGACCTCGGAATAGTTGGATTAGAAGCGCCTGCTCAGGGCCAGATGGAACGCAATATCCGGCGATGTATCGACGGCGACGTCCTCGGAAACGCCGATGTCCAGCGCGGTCCGCTCCGAAAAGGCGATGGTGCCGCCGATCAAAAGCTGCAGCGCGCTGCCGGTCAGTTCCCTCAGTTCGCTGCCGCGGTAGAAGGGGGTATGGCCGGAAAGCTGCGTCTTAAAGGCAATGACCTCCGCCGGGCTCCAGCCGATGCCGAGGGTGCCGAACCCCACCACGTTCCTCTGCTGCCCCTTCAGCACGTCGCCGTCGCTCATGCCCATCCCGCCGACCGCGCCAAACAGGCCCAGATGGCCGCCCGACGGCAAGCCATAGTCGTCGCTCCCCGTCAGCCAGAGGGCGAAGTCGGTGCTGCCGCTGCCGTGAAGCCTGGCGCTCTCGCCGGTGGAGAGTTTAAGGCTGGCGCGCAGCGCAAGCGCCCGCGGGTTCTTCTTCCCATCGTCATACAGTTGAAAACCTCCGGAAAGGCGCAGGTCCCCTACCCCGAAGCTGGAATCGTCTATCCGCAACCGCTCCTGTCCGTTTTTGCTGTAATCATAAAGAAGCCGGTTACGCGGCACCTCTTTCCTCCCCCCCTGCGGCAGAGCAAAAAAGTCATGCCACCCCTCGATGAATCCGTCCAGGAAACCGCCCCCCTGGCCGACCAACGGGAGATCGATCCCGCCCTCAACCCCTTTCCCGATGCCGTAGCGAAAGGCAATGGTGGTGCGGTAGCTCTCGCCGTCCAGCAGGATGGCTTCCCCTGACAGGCCGTTGCTGCCTTGGGCGAAATTATTCGCCACATCAAGGACCAGCATTCCTGCTCCATGTCCGGGAGGCAGGACAATGGCGCTGCCTGCGGCGGGAAGACCGAAAATCTGCACCAGCGGGCTCTGGTTCTGGGTGTAGAAGGGGGTTATTTCTGCGGCAGATAGCGGTCGCTCAGAAAGGGGCAGTATGCCGAGCATGGCGAGAAACGGGAAGATGATCTTGTTGATTTTCATGGCAAGGTTCCGTTCTGGTCGTTGGCTGTAAATCAAGAGCCCTGAAGTTTCCAACAGGGCTCTTGATGAGGGGATCAGGCAGTTCCTAGCATACCAAAAAATTGTCTTTAAAACAGGAAATTAAACTGTGCCTGCACCCGCGCCTCCTGGGGATAGTTCTTTTCCTTGTATATTGCCGTATCCAGTGAATAGGCGCCATCGATGTCCATGTTGAACCACTTGGTGCCGAAGGTCAGGCCTGCCGTGGCGGTAGGGCCGATCCCGCCGTCCGCAATGTTGCTGTACATGCCGCCGCGCAGCTTGAACCAGGATAGCCCGTGCCATTCGAAGCCGCCGCCGACGGTGCGGTTCTTGAACCCTTCCGCCGCCACCACGGTCTCGTTCTCCGTCAGGTCGAGGTCCGCGGCCAGGGTGAGCCACTTGTAGGGGTCAAGTGACACCCCCATCCGTACCTGCGGTTTCAGTCTCACCTTGCCGCCGGAACCGACCAGGACATCGCCTTTTTTGTTTTTGATATCAGGGGCATCGAATTCGGGAGTATTCAGGTTCTTGGCGACGATGCCCACATTGAACCAGTCGCTGTAGCGCCAGAGAGCACCCAGGTCAAAGCCGAAGTTGGTGGAGTCCTTGAAATTCTTGGTCAGCTCTTTGGTGATGTCGCTCGACTTGACTGTCGATCCGCTTTTCATGAGGTAGGTCTGCGACTGGTAGACACGGCCGGCGATCACCTTGGCCGTGGCGCCGAGTCCCAGGGTACCGAAGGAGCCGAGGTTGAACGCATGTCCGTAGGAGAGGGGGAACTCGATATATGCCAGGCTGCGGGTCAGGACCGAGGTGGTGTTGTTGTCCAAAGTAGGTGCTTTTGTGGGATCGGAGGGGGGTGGGGCCGTGAACGTTGTCGCCATGCTGATTAAGGTGCTGGCAACCTGCTGGGGGGACATACCGGAGCCTGTCATCTGGGCATCGGTGGCGTTGATGAGACCATTTGCCTCAGTTGCGGTAAAGCCGTTACTTGTCAAAGCAGAGTTGATTTGTCCACGGAGCGATGTCGGCCCCGTATCGGTCCCGAAAAATTTCGTCGAAGGGGCCGCCCCTATGGTCGGCGCGGCGAATTCGGCAGGGGTAACCTGGACGTTGGTATTATCCTGTTGCGGCAAGATGTTGACCGTGTCCGGCTCCGGCTGGGCAAACCCTTCAATCGTCCCGAATGCGCCGAACGCAACGTGGTTGATCTGAAAACCGAACACCGCGTTGCCGTTGACAGCCAGGGTACCCTTTTTCTCCTTGATGTCGTTGAGAATCGTGATCGCCTTGACCGTGTCGGTCACGTCCTGCGGCGAGGAAGTCCCGGAGATTTTGCTGAATTTGTCGAAATTCATATTGCCGAGCAGGTCGACGTTGTCGGCAAGACCGTCATTGACCTTCAGGCCGACGCTGACGTCGATTCTGCTGGTAAAGGACTTGTCGCTGAAGGCGAGCCCGGCCGGGTTCCAGTATGGAGCGTAGGCATCATAGGTCCGCGCCACCCCCGCCCCGCCGATCCCCAGCGTGCCCATGGGCTGAAATTCCGCCCCCATCGCCGTACCGGCTGCGGCAACCATGAAAAAAGATAAAAACATACAGATATTGCGATTCATCACACCCTCCCTATTTGATCTTTTTGGTTACTTCATGCCAAGGAAATCGTTTCCATACTATCTTAATGAGAGTCATTCTTGCCAGAAAAATCAACCGCAATTTTAATCTTGCCCATTTTGAGCGTCGTTTATTTCTATAATCGGCGCATACGATAATAAACTTGAATTAGGCCGTTAATCTGCGATATCCTTCCCGTTGCACACTATTAAATACAGCCGGTCTTGGAGAAGCGTTTTCATGGAAATTTACAAGGGGCGATCAAACCCCGATCGCAGGATAAAAAATAATACCGGCAATAAGTTAGGCAGGACCCTGCTTGTTTCGGGAGGAGTGACCGGAGTCCTCGCCCTCCTCGCCTTTATCGGCTATTTTTTCTATCTTCTCGGCACCCTGCCGAAGGTGGACCGGCTGGCCGATTACAGGCCGCCGATCGTTTCCCAGGTTTTCGGCGAAGACGGTAACCTGGTCGGCGAGTTTTATCTGGAGCGCCGCACGGTCGTCCCGGTGGACAAAGTGCCGAAGAAGCTGATCGAGGCCTTCGTTGCTGCCGAGGACTCGAACTTCTACCAGCACAAGGGGATCGACTATCTGGGAATCATCAGGGCCGCGTTTAAAAACATCATCTCCATGCGCAAGAAGGAAGGGGCCTCCACCATCACCCAGCAGGTGGCAAAATCCATGCTCCTTACCCCGGAAAAGAAATTTTCCCGCAAACTGAAGGAGGCCATTCTCGCCAAACGGATGGAGGAGAGGTTGTCAAAGGATGAAATCCTCTACATCTACCTCAACCAGATCTATCTAGGCGCCGGGTCTTACGGCGTCCAGCTCGCTGCCGAGACCTATTTCGCCAAGAATGTGGAAAACCTGAATCTTGCGGAAATGGCCATGCTTGCCGGGCTTCCCAAGGCGCCGAACACCTATTCGCCGATCAAGCACCTGGAAAAGGCCAAAGAACGGCAGAGTTACGTGTTGGAGAGGATGGTCAAGGAAGGGTATATCACCCAGGCCGAGGCGGACCACGCCAAAAACACGCCGATCGTCGTCCGTTCCCTGAAAAAGGTCAACAGCGAACAGTCTGCCTATTTCCTCGAACAGGTACGCATCCAGCTGGAGGAAAAATACGGAGAGGACCGCCTCTACAAGGAAGGGCTGAGGATCTACACCACCATGAACGCCGAGATGCAGAAGGCTGCCTATGAAGGGGTTGTCAACGGCCTCAAGGCCCTGGACAAGCGGCAGGGGTTCCGTGGCCCCGTCAAGTATCTGGCAGAGAGCGAGGTGGGTGAATTCTGCAAACATGTTGAGGACAGCATCGATTCGGCAGCCCTGAAGCAGGGCGCAACGTTCCAGGGGGTGGTGACGGCGGTAAATTCTGCCAAAGGTGACGTGACGGTTAGAGTCGGCGACAGAACCGGGATTTTAAACCGGAAAAACATGGCCTGGGCGGGAAAAGTAACCCTGCTGGACACATACGGAAAACCAGAGGGAGCCAAAGGTAAGGCCCTGCCGTTGGGAAGCGTGATCGAGGTTTCGGTGGTCACTCCTGATGTGAACAAGTCCGGCGCGCTCTTTGCCCTTGACCAGGAACCGGAAGCCCAGGCGGCCCTGTTTGCCATGGACCCTAAAACCGGCGGAGTACGCGCAATGGTAGGTGGTTACGATTTCAAGAAAAGCCAGTTCAACCGTGCCATGCAGGCCAAGCGTAACCCCGGTTCAGCGTTCAAACCGATTATTTATGCGGCGGCCGTAGACAAAGGGATGACACCGGCTACCATAATCGACGATGCGCCGGTGGAGTACGACAGCGGAAGGGAAAAGTCCTGGAAGCCGAAAAACTACGACAACATCTACCGCGGCGCAGTTACCATGCGCGAAGCCCTGACCAACTCCATAAACGTGGTCAGCATCAAGATCCTTGAAAGCACCGGAGTGAACACCTCCATTGAATATGCCAAGAAACTTGGGATAACCTCTCCCCTTGCCAACAACCTGACCCTGGCCCTCGGCTCCTCCAGCCTCACCCCCATGGAATTGACCAGCGCCTATGCGGTATTTGCCTCCGGCGGCTACAAGGTCACACCTTATTTCATAACCAAGGTGGTCGACAGTAAAGGAAAGGTTCTGGAAGAGATAGCTCCCCCCGCGCTGCCGGTCTTCTCTGCGACGACCTCGGCGGTAACATTGTCCATGGGCGAAGAAAAGAACGCTCCGGCTGCCGGCACCACTCTGACCGCGGTACCGGCAATCTCGCCCGAGACCTCCTATATCATGACCAACCTGATGGAAAGCGTAGTATCGAGCGGTACCGGGCAGCGGGCCAGGGCTTTGGGCCGTCCCGTGGCAGGAAAAACCGGCACTACCAACGATATGAAGGACGCCTGGTTTATCGGCTACGTGCCGCAACTGGTTGCGGGCGTATGGGTCGGTTATGACCAGGAACGCTCGCTTGGAGCCGGCGGTTCGGGCGGGCAAGCCGCAGCCCCGATCTGGACCGAATTCATGCAGCGCTCCCTGGGGGGCATGCCGGTTCAGAATTTCCCCGTTCCGGCCAATGTGACCTTTGCCCTTATTAATCCGCGAACCGGCCGCTTGGCAAAGGAGGGGAGCGAAGGAAGCGTGACCGAATGTTTCATAACCGGTACTGAACCGACGAACTATGACGGAGATGCCGTCAAAACCGGCAGCGACGAGTAATATTAGCCCCGCTTAACCGCGCAACATATTGATATTTCTAGATTTTTGCGAAGCCCCATAAACCGTGCGTCCGCAAAAAGCGGTAGGTGTAATCCTTTGCTGGACCTTGTAATAGGGAGACCAATCGGGCTAAATCTGCTCCCAGCTGTAAAAAAAAAGTTTTTTTTCAAATAAACCCTTGCAAACTGCAAATTTATGACTATAGTATTTGCAATTATCACTCTAAAGGAGGGTTTATCATGACTAAAGCAGAACTCGTAGAAGCAGTTGCAAAATCCGCCAGTCTGACCAAAGGCGCAGCGGAAAAAGCTGTAGGCGCTTTCATTTCGACTGTGAGTGGCGCACTGAAAAAAGGCGACAGGGTTACCTTGGTCGGCTTCGGCAGCTTTGAAGTTGCCAGCAGAAAAGCCCGTACCGGCAGAAATCCCCAGACCGGAAAAGAAATCAAAATAGCTGCTGCCAAGGTTCCCAAGTTCCGTCCTGGCAAAGCTCTTAAAGATGCCGTAGCCTCCAAGAAGAAGTAATCCCGGATTGTGATAGATTCACCTTTCCTATAATGCTTGTCTGGTGTTTATAACTTTTTCAGCTAAACCACACAAGAACCCCGCCTCTGCGGGGTTTTTTTTGTTTCTGCGCCACTACCAGCCCTCGGTTGACGGCGTCTGCGACTGGAGACATAGGAGAATTAAAGCTCCAGAGATGTTGTTTTAGCAACGCTTTGTGTTATTATGTCTCCATTGATGAATAGCAGTTTTTCTATCTCCACCGCCACATCAAGGAGTTCCTTCATGTCGAAATCCCTCGTTATCGTGATTATCTCCTCTCTCTTCTTAAATTACGGCTGCACCATGTTTAGCGCGTGGAAAACCATTCCGCCACCGGGAGGATGTGACCAGTGCCATACCGTTTCCATCAGCAACAACTGGCAGGTGGCCTACAAGGCTCCGGTTCTCAGCGATGAACGTAATCGCGAATACTTTCAGACCGAGGGGTATACCATGCCGAAAACCTCCAAACCATCATCTGTGCTTGATTTGCGCAAGGTGGAAGAGCTCAGGTGCTTTGAGTGCCACAAATCACCCAACATGGCCCACAAAGAGAGAATGGGACGTTTCCACCATTAATTTATGAATAGACCATTGCGCAAAACAAAGATTATCGCCACTCTCGGGCCGGCCAGCGGATCGCCGGAAATGGTCGGACGACTCATGGATAGCGGTGTGGACGTTTTTCGCCTCAATTTTTCCCACGGCTCCCACGAAGAAAAGACCCGCCTTATCGAAACGATCCGCGCCCTGTCCGAACAGAAGGAAAAGACCATCGGCATTCTCGCAGATCTGCAAGGGCCGAAAATCAGGACCGGTCGGATGACGGAGGGAGCAATCCCGCTCGTTAGGGGTGAACTGCTCGACATAACCACTGACGACATTCTCGGCCGCCCCGGCCTGATATCCACCATCTACCAGGCATTGCCCAAGGACGTGAAACAGGGATCGAGGATTCTGCTCGATGACGGCATGATCGAGTTGAAGGTCCTTTCAGTCTCCGGCAACACGGTTCACTGCACGGTTGTCGAAGGTGGCGTGCTGAAGGATCTTAAAGGGATGAATCTTCCCGGTGTCGACGTTTCCGCCCCTTCCCTGTCGGAAAAGGATAAGGCAGACCTGGATTTTTGCCTCGGGATGGGGGTGGATTATATCGCCCTTTCCTTTGTGCGCAGAGCTTCTGACGTGGAAAGCCTTAAGGAGATCATCTACAAGCGGGGGGAGAACATCCCGGTAATTGCCAAGATTGAAAAGCCTGAAGCGCTGCGCAATTTTAAAAGTATTCTTGCAGCCGCCGATGCTGTAATGGTGGCAAGAGGGGATCTGGGTGTCGAATTGAGCGCCGAGCGGGTTCCACTTGTGCAGAAAAAAATCATCCGGGCATGCAATGAAGCCGGCAAACCGGTCATCACCGCCACGCAGATGCTGGAATCGATGATTCTCCACGCCAGGCCGACCAGGGCGGAAACTTCCGACGTTGCCAACGCCATTCTCGATGGTACGGATGCCGTCATGCTTTCCGGAGAAACTGCTTCCGGCGGTTATCCGGTTGAAGCGGTGCGGACCATGGCCAAGATTGCGTTGGACATTGAGCGTTCGGAACTATGGCGACTACCGCCGATCAGATCACTGCACAGCAACAATATCCCCGAGGCTGTGGCGGAAGCCGCATGTCACGCGGCGTCCACCCTCAAGGCAAAAGCCCTGGTGGTATTCACCCAATCGGGCGGCACGGCTGCCCTGATCTCCAAGTTCCGGCCACAACTACCCATCATCGCTTTTACTCCATTTCCAGACATTCAGCGCCGTCTTTCTCTCTTTTGGGGGGTAAACAGCTGTCCGATCGGCTCCATGGGGGGAACGAACCAGCAGATCAAAGTTGGAGAAATGGCGCTCCTTGCCGCCGGCTTCAAAAAAGGGGATGTGATCGTCATCACCATGGGGGTGCCGATCGAAGCCAAGGGATCTACCAACCTGATGAAGATCCATATACTGGGAACGGAAGGATTTTATCCGCTTTTCTGAAAGGAGGCGCCATGAGAAAGCTGTTTGATGAGACAAAAATCAATCATCTGCTGCTGCCGAACCGCTTGGTACGCTCCGCCACCTGGGAAGGGATGTGCGAAGCAGATGGTCGCCCGACCAAAAAACTGGCCGCCTGTTACGCCAACCTGGCCAGAGGCGGAGTCGGCCTGATCATCACCGGCTACGCCTTCATCCGTCCCGACGGAAGACAGCTTCCCGGCCAGATGGGTATCCATACCGACAGCTTTGCTGCAGAGATGCGTGCACTAACCGAAACGGTCCACCGGGAAGGGGGAAAGGTCTGCCTCCAGCTCGTACACGTGGGAGGCCAGACCAGCTCCAAGACCATCGGCCGCCAACCGGTAGCCCCCTCCGCAATCAAGGTCGAACAGTTTCCCGAAGAAGCGGCGGAACTGTCGGTTAAAGAGATAGGGGAGATTGCGGCCCAGTTCGGCGAGGGGGCACGCAGAGCCAAGGAGTACGGCTTCAACGCCGTCCAGCTCCATGCATCCCATGGTTACCTCATCAACCAGTTTCTCTCACCGCTGACCAACCGGAGGAGTGACGCATACGGCGGGAGCATCGAAAACCGCTGCCGCTTCCTCCTCGAAGCCTACTGGCGCGTGCGGAAAGCCGTGGGTAGCGAATTCCCCGTGCTCGTGAAACTGAACGGCGACGACAACCTGGCCGGCGGACTGAGTCTGGATGACGCGATAACGGCCGCCCGTGCCCTGGACGAGGAGGGAATCGATGCAATCGAGGTGAGCGGCGGCACCCCTGCCTCCGGCGACCGGACACCCGTTCGGCAGGGGATCGACAGCCGTGAGCAGGAAGCGTATAACCTCCCCCTTGCCTATCGGATCAAGCAGGCGGTATCCTGTCCGGTTATGGTGGTCGGCGGACTTCGCTCGTTTGAAATTGTCGAGGGCATCATTCGCCGGGAAGAGGCGGATTATGTGGCCATGGCACGGCCATTCATCCGTGAGCCCGCGCTGGCAAAGCGATGGGCGGGCGGAGACGAGTCCCATGCCCGTTGCATCTCCTGCAACGGTTGCTTTAAACCGGGGCTTAAGAGTGGTGGAATTTACTGCGTGGTGGACAGGATCGAGCAGGAAAGCAAAAGGGTCTCGCTGTAAGGGGCCATGCCGTCTTATTAATGTAATGTGATCAGCCTATGTGAGGGTTGCTGCAATGTCGAATATCATCCTGCTGGCAGTCTGCTTTGGCGCAGGGATCTTTCTCCAAAGGACCGGTCGCTTTCCGGTCGCCACCCCGGCGGCACTGAACGGCTTCATCATCCACATATCACTGCCGGCTCTGACGCTTCTCCACATTCACCGACTTCACTTGGACAGCACGATCATCTTTACCGCCGCCATGGCCTGGTGCCTGTTCGGCGCCGGATTCCTGTTGTTTCGTGTTGTCGGGAGGCTGGCAGGCCTGACATCCGGCACCACTGGCGCTCTCATGCTCGTCGGCGGGCTGGGTAATACCTCCTTCGTCGGGCTGCCGATGATCGAAGCCTACTACGGCAAGGAATTTCTCGGCGTGGGAATCATCGCCGACCAGCTCGGATCCTTCCTCGTTCTATCCACCCTCGGAATAGTCATTGCGACGATTTACTCTTCCGGCGACGTGTCGCCACGCCAGATGGTGCGGAAGGTCCTCCTTTTCCCGCCATTCCAGGCCCTGGTGATCGCCTTTCTTCTCATCCCGGTCCCCTTCCCGGACTGGCTGGCCATAATCCTGCAAAAACTCGGCGACACCCTGACCCCGCTGGCACTGGCCTCGGTCGGCTTCCAGCTCCGACTGGGCCACATCCGGGGCGAGTTGAAGCCGCTTGGCCTCGGGCTCCTTTATAAGCTGGTTATCGGCCCCGCCCTCCTCACCCTCCTCTTTGCCGGCATCATGGGGGGAAGCGGCAAAGTCATGCAGGTGACCCTTTTCGAAGCGGCCATGGCACCCATGATCACCGCCGGGATCATTGCTGTCGACCACGACCTCAATCCGCCGCTGGTAACCCTCATGATCGGCATCGGCATCCCGCTTTCGTTTCTTACCCTGCCGGCATGGTGGTGGCTTTTACAAGGGGTGTAAAAAAAAAGCCCTCGTCATCGGAGGGCTTTTTCGTATCAGCTATGTTCCCGGGTGGCGTGGAACTGTATTTCCCGCCAGTTTTCCATGGTGTTGTCAAGCCGCCACTGGCTCGCAGCAAGGTAAGCGAGATTTCCCTCGCCGTCCCGATAGAGGTGCATCGCTTCCTTCTTCTCAAACTCTTCCAGTTTTTTCTTCTCACCGGTTACCCAGCGGGCGGTAACGTAGGAAACCGGCTCATAGGCTGCCTTGACCTTGTACTCATGCTCCAGCCGGTGCATGACCACATCGAATTGGAGAAGACCGACGGCGCCGACGATCCAGTCGCTCCCCATCAGGGGGCGGAAGACCTGGGTCGTCCCCTCTTCGGCAAGCTGGACGAGCCCTTTCTCCAGGGCTTTGGATTTCATCGGATCAAGGAGGCGCACCTTGCGGAAATGCTCCGGCGCAAAGTTGGGGATGCCGGTGTATTTGAGCTCTTCCCCCTGGGTAAAGGTGTCGCCGATCTTGATGGTGCCGTGGTTATGGATGCCGATGATGTCGCCGGGGTAGGCCTCGTCCACGTTGGTGCGATCCTGTGCCATGAAGATGGTGGCGTTGGCGATCTGCACCTCGCGGCCGAGACGGATGTGCCGCACCTTCATGCCGCGGATAAACTTCCCTGAACAGATGCGGAAGAAGGCGATGCGGTCCCGATGAGCCGGGTCCATGTTGGCCTGAATTTTAAAGGTGAAGCCGGTGAACGGCTCCTCGTAAGGGGAAACGGCACGGCTCTCGGTCTCTCGCGGCAAAGGCGCCGGGGCATGTTCAACGAAGGTGTCAAGGAGCTGCTGGATGCCGAAGGTGTTGATGGCACTGCCAAAAAAGACCGGCGTCTGCAGACCGGCGAGATATGCCTCCTGCTCAAAGGGGTGTGCTGCTCCTTCAAGGAGTTCCACGTCATTTCGGAGTTCCTCGACCTGGGAACCCAAGAGCTCGTCGAGGAGTGGGTCGTCCAGTCCCTTGACGGTTATGGTCTGGCCGGTCCCCCTATCGGCATCCGGGTCGAAGAAGGTCAGCTCTTTGCTGTAAAGGTGATAGGTGCCGCGGAACCGTTTGCCCATCCCGACCGGCCAGGTCATGGGCGCGCACTGGATATTCAGGGTGCTCTCGATGTCGTCGAGGAGGTCAAGGGGCTCGCGCCCTTCCCGGTCCAGTTTGTTGATAAAGGTCATGATCGGGGTATGGCGCAGGCGACAGACTTCGAGGAGCTTCTTGGTCTGGCTCTCCACCCCCTTGACCGAATCAATCACCATGAGGACCGAGTCGACGGCGGTGAGGGTACGGTAGGTATCCTCGGAAAAGTCGTTGTGGCCCGGCGTGTCGAGGAGGTTGATCTCGAAATCCCTGTAGGTGAACTTCATAACCGAGGAGGTAACGGAGATGCCGCGCTGCTTTTCCATCTCCATCCAGTCGGAAGTGGCATGGCGGGCAGCCTTGCGGGCCCGGACCTCGCCGGCCTGCTGGATGGCGCCGCCAAAGAGGAGAAGCTTTTCCGTAATGGTTGTCTTCCCTGCATCAGGGTGACTGATGATGGCGAAAGTACGCCTGCGGCTTATTTCTTTCTCATTATGCTTTTTCATGGGAACTACTCCTCGATTCTCATCCACCGGGAAACAAAAAGCCGGCAAGTGATTAACGGATACTATGCTTTTGCCAACTAGACACAAGAAAGGCGAAGAGGTTATCTTCGCCTTTCGAAGTACCGTTAAATAATGCCATGTTGACGGCAAAAGGGCAATAAAAAACTACCCTTTCTTCACTCGCAGAAAGCTCTTCCTTTTATTGCCGCCAAAATGGTAAATTTAAAGGCAACCGAAACATTGAGGCGCCATGTTGATCGACACCCACTGCCATCTGGCGGCCCCCTCCCTTACCTCCAGACTGCCTGAGGTTATAGATGCCGGCAAGATGGCCGGCGTGGAAAAGTTCATCGTTCCCGGGGTCGGCCCGGAAGACTGGGAGCTAATCAACGAGCTGCAAATGAACTGGCAGGAGATCTATCCAGCCTTTGGCCTGCATCCCATGCGAGCCGATCTTATTTGCAGCGAAGTTCTGGCACGGCTGGAATTCCTCTCCCGGTCGGCAGTGGCAATCGGTGAAATCGGCCTTGACTACACGTTAACCGACGTTCCAAGGCAAATACAAATATCCGCATTTCGCAGCCAGCTTGCACTGGCGTTAAAGTACAATTTGCCGATACTCATCCACTGCCGCAAAGCTTTCCAGGATCTGCTCACCATCCTCAAGGATGTAGATATACGGAAGGTCGGCGGAGTAATGCACGCCTTTTCCGGCAGCCCGGAAACTGCACAGGAATGCATAAAGCTGGGGCTTTACATTTCTGTAGCCGGAACCGTGACCTATTCCAATGCAGTAAGACCTCTGGAAGTGGTGAAAAGAATCCCTCTCCAGCGCCTGCTCCTGGAAACGGACGCACCGGACTTGACACCTGAACCGTATCGGGGTCAAGCCAACGAACCGGCATTTATTGTTGAAACTGCGCGGAAGGTGGCCCAGATCAAAGGGGTCACAGTAGAAGAAGTCGCGACTGCGACTACTTTGAATGCAAATAAATTGTTTCGTTTGATCTAAGTGGCAAATCGTCTGCTTGCCAAGAGCGCCGGGGATAATCAGAGTCCCCTTGCAAATACAACTCAGAGGTTAATTAATGTCCAATCTGCACCGTTTTTCCCGCACTGAATTACTCATCGGCCCTCAAGGTCTGGATAAGCTGAAAAACTCGACCGTGGCAGTCTTTGGCCTGGGCGGCGTCGGCAGTTTTGCCGCCGAGGCTCTCTGCCGAGCCGGAATCGGTCGGCTGGTGATCGTCGACTTCGACGACATCTGCCTGACCAACGTCAACCGCCAGCTCCACGCACTGGACGGCACAGTCGGCAAAGCCAAGGCCCTGGTAATGGCCGAACGGCTGAGGCTGATCAACCCGCAGGCCGACATCGTCCCTTACAAGGACTTCTACGCCGCCGACAACAGCGATTTCTTCCTGTCTCACGGTTACGACTACGTGGTGGACGCCATTGACCATATCACCAGCAAACTCCACCTGATCCGAAGCTGCAAGGAAAAAGAGATCCCTATTATTTCCAGCATGGGAGCAGCGGCCAAGCTCGACCCGACACTGATAAAGGTAGCTGACATCGCCGAAACCCAAAAATGCCGCATGGCCCGTTCCGTGCGCAAGCTATTAAAAAAACAGGGAATATCCTGCGGGGTCAAGGTGGTGTATTCCACCGAGGAGTACCGTCAGCAGGAAGTAAAAGACGGCGGCTGCAAGGGGAACTGCATCTGCCCCAACAAGGACGACCAGCGATTCTCCTGTGAGCACCGACGGGTTATTCTCGGCAGCATTTCCTTCATACCGTCGATTTTCGGACTTACCATGGCCGGGGTGGTGGTAAACGACCTCCTGTCAGCGCATTAATAATTACCACCCTGGTTGACCGGCCATTTTTTGTCGATATACTCTTTACAAAATACACTCTCTATCTGATGCAGAACAGGAGGCGCGTATGGGAAAAGAGTATACGGTACAGGAAGCACTGAAGCTGGCCATTCAGGCAGAGAAAGACAGTATGGATTTTTATCGACGGGCTGCATCGGTTACCATGAATGAGCGGGCAAAAAAGGTTTTCGAGTTGCTGGCCAATGAAGAAGTGGGACACCTTAAATCCTTTTTCAATCACTACAAGGGAGGAGATTTCGGAGATCTCATGTCGTTCATGGAGTCGCCGCCCAACAAGAAGAATGCCACCTACCTGGCCCTGGAGAAAGCCATCGACGAGGAAACCCACGAGCAGAAGGCTTTGGAGATCGCCCTCAAGGAAGAAAAATCCTGCATCGACCAGTACACCATTATTGGTAAGGACATCATCGACCCGCTGGTCAGAGGGATTTTTGAACGTGTGGTAAAAGAGACACAAAACCACTACGACATGATAGAAGACGAGTACATGCACATCATGACCATGGTCGACAAATCAGATCAAGACATTTATGTGAGGGAATGATGCGGCTTCGTACATTTATCATGATGTTTCTGATCGTATCTCTTTCCCCTATTTCTCTACTTGCTGCCGCCCAGGAAGATGTGAGAGGAATAAGTTTGCGCAAACAAGGGAACAAGGTGATTGACGAGAAATGCCTGGCTTGTCATAATCGGCAGAAAATAGAAGCCGCCCTGAAAGCGCGGAAAAACATGGAGAAGATCACGCAGCGCATGGAGAAGAAGGGTGTTGTTCTAAGCGACACAGACCGTCAGGTGCTCGGTCATTTCTGGCAGCAAAACCCCCTGAAGAAAACCAAATAACGGCTTTCACTTGAATACAAAAGAGCGACCGGACATTTGTCCGGCCGCTCTTTTTTGTAGCCGAGTAGTTGGATGTATCTATTCAGCCGGTATACTGGGTATAATACCCTTTAACCTTGACCAGGTAATCCCTGGTTTCACGGGGAAGCGATGTCCCCTTTCGGTCAACATTGCCCGGCCCCCAGTTATAGGCAGCCAGAGCAGACTCCACATTCCCGCCATAACGGTTCAGCATATCCTTTAAAAACCGCGTTCCTGCCATAACATTCTGTTCGGGATCAAAAGAGTCGCTGACCCCCAAGTCTTTGGCCGTCGCCGGCATAAGCTGCATAAGCCCTTGCGCGCCCGCATGTGAAACCGCATGGGAATTAAAATTGCTTTCTGCTTTTATGACGGCCTTGATAAGGCCCGCATCAACGCCATAGCGGTTAGAAGCTTTACTGATGATGGCATCCAGTGGGGCACGGTCTGCGTTTTGCGTCCTGTTTTCGGACTTGCTGCCGTCATCCTCCGGCAAAGTAGCTGAGACAGCGGCGCCATTCCGCTCCTGTTCCAAAAAACTCGACAACGCCTTATTTATGGATTGGCTACTGGGGGGAGGATCGTTATTCGAGGTGTCGTCTCCCAGAGAAACTGCACTCCTTAACATCCGCAGATGAAGAATTTCCGCCGCCGTTGCCACTGTAACCGGTGGATTTCCGCTGCCGCTTTTCATATTGCCTGCGGCTGAAAGGGCCTCTTCAAACAGCGCCCCGCTGCTGTTTCCAGCCGCTTCAATCTGAGCCTTCAGCCGGCTGACATCATTCTGCACCCTTGTTTCTACTTGGTTTATCACCATTTTGTTTCCTATGAACCGGATAACGATACATCATTGAACACAAGCTTCTTTTTTTTCAGCTTTTCGATAAGCGTGGTGCGTTTAAGGTTAAGAAGAGTTGCTGCCTCTTTCTTATTTCCCCCCGTCTTTTCCAGTGCCTGCAAAATCAGCTGATTTTCAAAATCTTCCACAGCACTGTTGAGACAGAAGCCGGTATCCGGAAGAGTCAGACGTTCTGACTTCGGTGCAGATTTTATGCCACGATATTTTTCAGGAAGATCTTGAAACGTTATTGTGCCGCTCCCCTTGAGGATTACCAGTCGTTCAACAAGATTTTCCAGTTCACGAACGTTTCCGGGCCAATCAAAATTGCACAATATGTCCATTGTGTTTTTGTCAAAAGATTCAACCTTGCGTTGCTTGTTCCTGTTGAATTTCTCCAGGAAATTGTTGAGGAGCAAGGGAATATCGGTCTTTCGCTCCCTGAGGGGCGGTAGGGTTATGGGAATCACCGATAGCCGATAATAAAGGTCTTCCCTGAATATCTTGGAAGCGACCAGGTGCTCCAGATTTTGATTAGTAGCGGCAATTATCCGTACATCCACTTTTTTTGTCCTGGCTGCCCCAACCGGTTCCAACTCCTTGTTCTGCAACACTCTCAAAAGTTTGACTTGCAAATTCGGTTTCATGTCACCGATTTCATCGAGGAAAAGGGTTCCCCTGTCGGCCATTTCAAATCGGCCGATACGTGTCGCCACCGCACCGGTAAACGAGCCCTTTACATGACCAAAAAGTTCGCTTTCCAGCAAATCGTCCGGTATTGCCGCACAATTGACCGGCACGAAATTTTTCGTAGCGCGATTACTAAGGTCATGTATGGCTCTCGCGACCAGTTCCTTGCCGGTACCCGACTCACCCTGAATGAGAACCGTTGAGTCGGAGCCTGCCACCTTTTCTATCATCTCGAAGAGAGAAAGCATCCTGTCGCTTTCTCCGATGATGTTGTTCAAGAGGGAACGGTTCTTAATGCAGGGCTTGGATTTGAAGCTCTGACGCTGGAGGGCCTGGTGCTCCAAACCGCGTTTGACATGTGTTTCAAGTTCTTCCAGATTAAACGGCTTTTCCAGATAAAAGAAAGCACCCGCCTTAAGCAGGTTAGCCGTCATTTCAAAGTTGGCAAAAGCACTGTAGGCAATGGTTACAATTTCCGGGCGCATGGCTTTCAATTTCTTAATAAACTCAAGACCATTGACCCGTGGCATCATGATATCCGTTATAACCATATGCACGTCGTTCAGTTCAATTTTTTCCAGAGCATCCTGGCCATCTGAGGCCTGAAAAACCTGGTACCCCTTGTAGCTTAAAAAAGCCGCGACAAAATCCCTGGTTTTTTTATCATCATCCGCTATCAGTATCCTGGCGCTGTCCATTAATTCCTCAACTTTATAAGTGAAGTAGCGATGAGCCGATAAAACATGAAATTTGACGACAGTATAGTCATAAAAACCGACAAAGTCAATAAAATGACTTGTATATTACTTGTATACGTTTTTCCTGATATTTTTTCTTCGGATTATTTAGCGCGCCTTTTCAGCCGGTTACATTGACGCTTCAAATATTTTAATCCTCGAGAGATTATTGCTGCGCAAATGCTCTGAAAAAATGCCTAATATTTATCAACCTGAAACCGATTAGGTAAGAGAATGAATTGTTAAAGCAAACGAAACCCGATTATATGGTTGCTGTTGAAAAAGGAGGATCTTGGGATGGAAGCATTATTGCAGGTTAAAGGCGAAGATATGACCGGTGAACTGATTCAGCTGGTCAGTTTCAATCTGGACCATGAAGAGTACGGGATCAATGTATTGAAAGTCCGGGAAATTATTCGCATGTTAAACGTTACGCGCGTTCCCAACACCCCCTATTACGTTGAAGGAGTAATTAATTTAAGGGGCAAAGTGATTCCCATTATTTCCTTGCGCAAAAAGTTCAACCTGGCAGAAGCAGACTATGACAAACGTACCCGGATAATGGTCATGGAAGTAGGTGGTGAGTTAATGGGATTTATTGTCGACGAAGTGTCGGAAGTTCTGCGGATCTCGGAGAAGGAAATTCAACCCCCTCCCCCCGTCGTCTCCAGCAACATCGACCAGGAATGCATGTCAGGTGTGATTAACCAGGCTGAACGGCTGCTTGTCCTTCTGAATCTTGAAAAAATGTTCTCCCTCGATGAAAAAATGTTGTTCAGCAGCGTGACCATGTAACTTTACCTTTTTGCTCAACGGGAATATCCCCGTGAATTTTGTTCCGGAGTAGAATATGGCTATAGAATGTGAAGACCAGGAGCTTTTGGAAGGTTTTCTTACCGAAAGCACGGAATTGCTTGAAAAACTCGATGACGATCTGGTTACCCTGGAGAAGTCTCCCTCCGACGCGGACCTGTTAAACGGCATATTTCGCTCTATTCATACGGTTAAAGGCGCATCCAGTTTCCTTGGCTTTGATCTTCTGGTAAAGGTTACCCACAAAACCGAGGATGTCTTGAACCGGTTGCGCAAGGGCGAGTTGTTTGTAAACCCGGAAATAATGGATGTAATTCTTGAGGCCGTTGATCTCGTAAAGCTTTTGGTCAATGATATCAAGGGTGGGGAAATTCAAGAACGGGAAACCGATGCTACTATTGAAAAGCTCCTGCCATACCTTTCAGAAAATATCACTGCCCCAAAGACCCTTTCTGCGGAATCTGTTAAAGCGGCATCCCCTCCCCCCACCAGGAATGATGAAATAGCCAAGACTGCATCCAAGGAAGCAGCTTCATGCAATGAAACACAGCCTGAAGATCTTGCTGAGGAAACTTCCGCTGTTGCCCTGATTAAGGCTAAAGCCCCCATCCCCCCAAAGGCAACTGCCGCCAAGGGGGATGAACTTGCCGACAACTCTACCGTCAGGGTTGACGTTAAACGACTCGACGACCTCATGAACCAGGTCGGTGAACTGGTCCTTGAGCGCAACAGGATGGTCCAGCTGCATAGTGATTTCCAGGACGGCCTCGACCCTGCCGGCTTCACAGATGAATTCGGCAAGCTCTCAAAACGCCTGAATTTTGTTACCTCTGAATTACAGATGCAAGTCCTTAAAATGAGGATGATTCCCGTAGAGAAGGTTTTTAAGAAATTCCCCCGCATTGTTCGTAACTTGGCCCGTGAGTTGGGTAAAGAGGTCGACTTGCAGATTTTCGGCGAAGAAACCGAGTTGGACCGCTCAGTGGTCGACGAAATCGGTGATCCTCTTATTCACTTGATTCGCAACGCATTGGACCATGGTCTGGAAATTCCCGAAGAGCGACTGGCCGCCGGCAAACCTAAAAAGGGAACGGTAATACTTTCCGCTACCCATGAAGGAAATCACATCGTCATTAGCATCAAAGATAACGGCCGGGGAATAAACCCCGACAAGGTGGCCGCAAAGGCAATCGAAAAAGGCTTAATAACCGAAGAGCAGCTTGCCGCTATGGGTGGGCGCGACATTCTTGATCTGATCTTTCTGCCCGGCTTTTCCACAAAAGAGAAAGCTACCGACCTGTCAGGCCGTGGCGTCGGCATGGATGTGGTGCGAACCAATATCAAAAAACTCAATGGGATTATTGAGATCAAAAATGAAATCGGTCAAGGGTCGGAATTTATACTCAAGCTCCCACTCACCCTGGCAATCATACAATCTCTCCTGGTGGAAGTTGAGAGTGAAATTTACTCCATCCCCCTGTCAGCGGTCATTGAAACACTCAAGGTTGAAAAAAGCACTTTTCATCTCATCGGTGGACGGGAAGTTCTAAAGCTAAGGGAGTCGGTACTGCCATTGATTCGATTACAAAAACTCTTTGGCTGTGTAGACGAGTCACAGGGTAAGAACTCCTGTTATGTAGTGGTAGTCGGTATTGCCGAGAAACGTGTAGGGCTGGTAGTCACAAGGCTCTTGGGTCAGCAGGAAGTAGCTATTAAATCTTTGGGAAAGTTTCTGGCCAACCTGCCCGGCATTGCCGGGTCTACTATCCTTGGTGACGGGCGAGTAGCGCTTATAGTTGATCCTCTTGCTTTTGTCGAAGGTGGAGAAAACTGAAGCGCCAGATGGTTCCAGCCCGAATAAATATAATGGGGAACGAAGTATGTCTTCAAAAACAGATGAGGTATGCCGTGAAAATCTCTGACAAAGATTTCGAGATTCTCAGGGACTATATATATAACCTGTGCGGCATTTATTTTCACACCAGCAAAAAGTATTTTCTGGAAAGCCGCCTGGCACGACGCATGGAAGCGACCGGCAGCAAGAACCATGCGGAATACTATCAGCTTGTGAGAAACGGGGCAACCGGCGCCGTGGAACTGAGACGGCTGTTGGACGAGATCACCACGAACGAAACCTGTTTTTTTCGTAACGTGCCCCAGTTAACGGCCATGGAAAACAAGTTCATCCCGGATATTGTCGCCATCAAGTCAAAAATCGGCTTTCGCAAATTGAGGATTTGGAGTGCCGGATCGTCTTCAGGGGAAGAAGCCTATACCCTGGCCATGATCTTACTGGAAAAGCGGAATGCGCTCTTGAAGGACTGGATTATAGAAATCGTCGGTACAGACATCAATGAAACGGTGATCGCTCAGGCAAAGGAAGGCATATACAACACCTATTCGGTGAGAAACACCCCTGAGTTTTACCGCCGCAAGTATTTTAAGGAAGAGCCGGGAGAACGCTTTACCCTGGCACCTGAAATCAAGCGGATGGTCAGTTTTTCCCAGTTGAATTTGTACGATGAGAACAAGATGCTTTTTATGAAAAGCTTCGATTTCATCTTTTGCGCTAATGTACTCATATACTTCGATCTTGCCTCAAAATCCAAAGTTGTTCAGCATTTTTACAACAACTTGCAACCATACGGTTATTTCTTTGTCGGACAATCCGAATCATTGCACGGTGTAAGCGATAAATTCAAAACAATCCATTTTCCCGGCGGCTTTGCCTATAATAAGTAAGGAAAAGCAATATGAATGACAATTCGCTCATGCAAAATGCTCAATCCATGATCGACACCATTATTGAGCTCCCAACCATCCCTCATGTAGCTACCCGGGTAATTGATTTGTTGGACAAACCGGATGTGGAGTTGGATGAAGTGGCCGATATGATCCTGACTGACCAGGTACTGGCCGCCCGTGTCATCAAGATTGTCAACTCGCCCTTTTACAAGCCTGCCCATGAAATTAAATCCGTTAAGCGGGCCCTTATCTATCTGGGATTTCGTCACATAAGAGAACTGGCCTTCACCTGTTCCTTCGTCGATGTTTTCCAGGGCAAAGACGGTGCTTTTAATATAAGGACCTTCTGGGAACACTCTTTCGGTGTTGGTATTGTCGCAAAAATCATCGCCCAAAGATTTCGCTATCCAGACACGGAAAAAGCTTACCTGGTAGGTATAGTCCACGATATCGGCGAGGTCTTTTTAAGCTATTACATGCGAGACAAGTTTGAAAAACTTCTTGAAGCAATGAACGGCCAGGCGTACCGCATGGTTGAAGCAGAGCAGCAGTTTTTCGGTACCACCCATTGCGAGATCGGGCTTTGCATTAGCCGAAAATGGAATTTTCCCCCGGATTACTGCGAAGTGATTGCCTGCCACCACGCCCCCGAGACTGCTACAATTGACCCGACACTGGCAGCAATTGTTAACCTTGCCGATCTTTTCTGCTCTGTTCGACAGTTGGACTATGGCGGTCAGTCATGGGTATCATTCAAACTCGCAGAAGAAAAGTCCTGGGGAATTCTGAAAAACTTTGCCCCTCATCTCGCTGGATTTGATGTGGAACGTTTTTGTTATGAACTGGATGATCGCGTACCGGAAGTACAGGATCTGGTTAAATCAATTTTTCAAGGCATCGCCGCGGAGTAATCCTTATGCTTCCACCGCAACCCACCAAATTGAGAGTTTTGGTAGTTGATGACTCATGTTTCATGCGTATGGCCATCCGTGGCATCCTGGCAAAAGACCCGCAGATAGAGATTATCGGTGTTGCTTCCGACGGTGTTGAAGGGGTTGAAAAAGCACTGGAACTCAAGCCTGACCTTATAACCATGGATGTGGAAATGCCGCGGATGGACGGCATCGCCGCGCTGAAACAGATAATGGCTAAGGCTCCGACGCGTGTGCTCATGGTATCAACCCTCACCTGTGAAGGCGCAAAAGCAACCTTCGAAGCGCTGGAAGCGGGCGCCATTGACTTTATCCCGAAAAACATCAGCGACTCTGTAGATGCACAAAAAACATTCCGGGCAGATCTGCTCTTTAAGGTTAAGGAAGCCGCCGGTTCCATCATTCATACTGACCGATTCAGCTCCAAAAGAATATCGGTTGCGCCTCCAGCTCCTGTCCTGAAATCACGTTTTTCTCACCATAAAGTCAGCTGTGTCGGCATCGGTGCCTCCACGGGAGGTCCGGTTGCGCTTCAGGAAGTACTCTCGCGCATTCCCGTAAATTTCCCCTTCGGTATCATCGTTGCCATCCACATGCCTAAAGCGTTTACCGGTCCTTACGCCGAAAGGCTCAATGCCAAATGCTCGCTCGACATCCGCGAAGCGTCAGATGGCGATATGTTGAAGCCCGGACAGGTTCTCATAGCTCCCGGCGGCATGCATACGGCTCTGGTCCGTCACGGAGCAGGTTTTTCCGTCAAAACAATGCCGACCAGTACCTATCCCCAGTACATTTATGTCCCTTCGGTAGACCTGATGATGCAATCGCTCGCAGATGCGAGCAACGGTTCGATGCTTGGAGTAATTCTTACCGGCATGGGAAGCGACGGCTTTAAGGGTATGCAGCACTTGAAAAGCAGGGGTGGTATCACATTGGTACAGAATGAGGCAAGTTCCACCATATACGGAATGCCGCGGGCCTGTGTCGAAGGTGGGGTGGCGGATGAGGTTTTGCCGCTCGATCAGATCGGTTTTGAAATTGCGAGAATCGCCGGTTAATGGTCAGCGCTGGGCATCCAGGGCGATCCCATCAGGCAGCACCGCTATGCGGCAGCGTGAAAATCCCTCGCGTTTGAGGCGAAAGAGGAGAAACGGTGCAGCCGGCATGAGGCATCCCTTGAAAAACAGCGCCAGCTCATGTCGTTGATTAACTGCTGCATCGAGGTTTGCCAGGTACGATGGCACGTGTTCAGGTAGTACCTGCGTGTAACCTTCAGGGAAAAGTACCGCAGGTTTCACCACATTCCCTTTCGCAGCGTAGAGCCCCCCACGGAGCGGAAATAACGCCCGTATGATTGTTTGGAGTGTAATGCAAAAACGTTTCAATGCGTTCAATATCACTATTCTCAATATATTCCAGCCTGACCACGACGCAGCTTATGTAAGCCGTTGTTACTTTAGATTCAGCACCACGTTGCGGACTTTTCCGCTTTCTTTCTCCCGGTATTGGAGCCGCAATTCCTTGGCAGTCTGCGCTTCACCCGGAAAAAATACGAAACCGTTGGCAAGCGATTCCGGTGGGATCACTTTCCCTTCCAGTCCCTTGGCCCGTATGTCATCCGTTATCCGATATTCCCGTTCACTGGAGGTCCCCTCCTTCACACCGCCGATAACAGCCCCTCCTGCAGCCCCGACCGCTGCGCCCCGCAGTGTTGCCTCGCCGACGCTCCCCCCGGAGACAATCCCAAGCGCAGCCCCGAGGATGGTACCCGCTGCTGCACCGAGCACCGCTCCTGTTCCTGCGCCTTTGCCGAAGAACGCAGCCAGCTGAGTGGATTTTTCCAGACGATCGATAGCAGTATTGGTCGGAATAATGTTCCAGTAGCGGTTATCGTCATCAACCAGGAAGGTCTGGTTGTTGACGATTTCGAGATTTTTACCGCTTTTGTTCTCCAGCACTATTTGGACGGGCAAGAGTCCCGCCCCCTTGATGTCAAAACCGAAGGCTTTTTCCGCCGCATCCTTGTCTGCATACGCCTCACCTCCCAAGCTGGCGCCGTCAACGACCTGTAAATTCGGGTAGGCCGCCGGCGGTCTGAACGAGGCGTATTGGGTCTTGTACGTGGTGCATCCCGATAGCATCAATATCGGCAGCATAATCATCGAACAAATTTTAATTTTCATGTCATCCCCCCATGGCTTGTTGCTGTTATAATACTTTAGCACCTGCGTGCCATTGCGCAACATGTCCGTCATTTGAGAGATACGACAACGTTTCGATGAATTTTCTTGCGGAAATTTTCTCGGCTGGGGGAAATTCAAGGCTTCCGAATTTCCATTGTAGCCGACTTTTTACGGTTGATCCAAGCATTGATATACCTGGTGGCTCACAACAGCATAAACCTGAAATTTACGCCAATCAACCAAGGGTGCTCTTTTTTCAATCCGCCACCTTCTCCATTACCACAATATAACGGGAATCTCCGCTCACCGGCAGTCTGAACTCGAGCAGTTCAGCAATGCGTGCCCCCAGGTCGTCCAACGCACCTTTTGCCGCTTCCGCCTCATCACGGCCGCCTCGTCCTTTCATTGCAATTAACCTTCCGTCGGACTTCAACAATGGCAACGTCATCGCGGCAAAGGTAGGAATGTCCGAAAACGCCCGGGAGACGATCCAGTCGAACTGTCCGGCATGGCTTTTCGCCAATTCCTCCCCACGGACGTGGACGGCTTCAAAATCGTGCAGGTGCAGAAGGCGCGCGACATGACGCTGAAAGATCACCTTTTTCTCTACCGCGTCAACCGACATCACGTGCAGATCATGCAAAACTATCTTAAGCGGAATAGCCGGAAAGCCTCCACCAGAACCGATATCAAGGAGCCGCCCTTTGTTCTTGACCACCTTTGCCAGGGTCAGCGAGTCAACAAAGTGCTTCAACGCGATCTCTTCATCCGTTTTGATGGCGGTGAGATTGATTTTTTTACTCCATTTCGTGAGCTCGCCTGCATAGGTATAAAAATTTCCCAGTTGTGCGCTGGTCAGATGCAGTCCAAGCTCTGTCGCCCCTGTGACAAGAAGTTTTTTTGCTGTTTCGTTCACCGTCCGTTCCTCGCCTTCAATGCAATTGACAGTATGGTAATGGCCGCGGGAGTTACACCCGGTATGCGCGATGCCTGACCAAGGGTATCGGGTCTGAATTGCTGCAGTTTTTCCCGGACTTCCGCGGATAAACCCGGTAGACCGGCATATTCCAAATCGCCCGGTATTTTGGCACTCTCCAGCTTGCGCGCGCGCTCGACCTGCTCTAACTGCCTGTCGATATACCCTTGATATTTTATTTGTATCTCTACTTGCTCCCGCACTGCTGCCGGTATTTCCATGATATGCTTATCGATACGCGCCAATTCCCGGCTATCGATATCGGGGCGCCTCAGGAGCTGTTCATATGTCATTGCATTCTGCATTCCGGTCAGCCCGAATTCTTCCATAAAGACATCGTCCGCCTCAGAAGGCAGCAGTTTTTCTTGCCGCAGACGCTGCAACTCCTCTTCAATCATGTTTTTCTTTGCATGAAATCGCCGAGACTCTTCCTCCCGCACGAGGCCTATGGCATAACCCTTATCGCACAGTCGCAGATCGGCATTGTCCTCGCGCAGCAGAAGCCGATACTCTGCCCTGGATGTGAACATTCGGTATGGTTCTTTACTCCCCAGCGTCACCAGATCATCAATCATCACGCCGATATAGGCATCATTGCGCCCTAGAATCAACGCCTCCTTGCCCTGCACCCGAAGGGCGGCGTTGATCCCGGCAATCAGCCCCTGTGCAGCCGCTTCTTCGTAACCGGAAGTACCATTGATCTGTCCGGCATGGTAGAGATTGCCGACCACCTTTGTTTCCAGCGATGCATGAAGTTGGATCGGGTCCACGTAGTCGTACTCAATGGCGTAGGCGGGACGCATGATTTCGACTCGCTCCAATCCATAAATGGAGCGATAAAACGCCCATTGCACGTCAATCGGAAGCGATGTGGAGAGGCCACTCGGGTAGACTTCGACCGTATCCACCCCCTCCGGCTCAATGAATGTCTGATGACGATCCTTCTCGGGAAAGCGGACGACCTTGTCCTCTATTGACGGGCAGTAACGAGGCCCCACCCCCTCTATGATGCCGGAATAGAGTGGTGAACGGTCCAGACCCGAGCGGATAATGTCATGGCTTCGCTCGTTGGTATAGGCAATGTGGCAGGGTACCTGGGATTGGGTAATCTTATCGGTAGAGAACGAAAACGGAATCGGCGGATTATCTCCATACTGCGGCTCCAGCTTGCTGAAATCGATGGTGCGGCCATCAAGCCTTGCCGGCGTCCCGGTCTTGAGCCTTCCCACCTTAAAGCCACATTCCTCCAGACTGACGGAAAGGCCGACTGACGGCAGGTCCCCCGCCCTCCCCCCGGGATAATGGGTTAACCCGATATGGATCAGGCCGCGCATGAATGTTCCCGTTGTGAGGATAATGGTTTTCCCCAGATAGCGCACCCCGGCCTTGGTATCGACACCGACTACATTCCCGTCTTCAACAAGAAGGCTGGTCACCTCGGCCTGCTTGAGATCAAGCTTATCCTGGTGCTCCAGTATCCGCTTCATTCGCAATCGATACTGCTGCTTGTCTGCTTGCGCACGTGAGGCGCGTACCGCCGGCCCCTTTTTGGTGTTGAGAATGCGAAACTGGATACCGGTGGCATCGATATTCTTCGCCATCTCTCCGCCCAGGGCATCGATTTCCTTGACCAGATGCCCCTTGGCCAAGCCACCTATTGCCGGATTACAAGACATCAAGGCAATGGCATCCAGATTGATGCTCAGCAACAGCGTGCAGCACCCCATCCTGGCAGCGGCCAACGCTGCTTCACAACCAGCATGACCTCCCCCCACAACTACAACATCGTAACTCTTATCGTATGCTATCAACTACCGACTCCACACATGTTTAGTTAATTTTCGGTTTCACAATTTTGCTTCCGAATACTGTATCCCAGCTGTAGCGCTTCTATTTGCAAGGCTTTACCGTCATTGTTTCACGTGAAACATTTTCTATTTACCAATGCAAAAGCGTTGGAAAATAAGATCAAGCACGTCATCCGCGGTTGTTTCACCGGTAACTTCTCCGATTGCGGAAAGTGCATCACGAAGATCGATGGCCAACAAGTCCAGTTCCATGCCGGCAACCAAGTTGCCTCTAAAACGAAGCAAAGCATCCCTGCTCTTTTGGAGCGCGTCGCGATGTCTTGCTTGAGAAACGGCAACATATTCGCGGCTGTCAACTGCTTGATTATGAATGAACGCCTCAAAAATGGCATCCTGGAGAGCGTCGATACCATCACCCGTCAGAGTGGAAACGGCAATGATCGGAACATCGGGTAACTGTGGCATATCAAAAGATCGGCAGATATCCGATTTATTCTTCACAACGATGAAATTACAGGGTGCCAAAACATCGAGAATCGCCTGATCTTCCGAGGAAAACGGTAGCGATGAATCAATAATAAAGAGCACCAGATCGGCCGAAGGTATCTTATCGAGGGAAAGCTTTATTCCCTCCCTCTCTACCTGGTCATCGGATTCACGAATGCCGGCAGTATCGAGTAGCTTAACGGGCAGTCCTTTGATCGTCACCACTTCTTCTATAAGATCGCGGGTCGTTCCGGGAACCGACGTGACAATTGCCCGTTTCTCCCGTAAAAGGGTATTTAACAGGCTCGATTTTCCGACATTCGGTTTACCGGCAATAACCACAGACACACCGTCACGCAACACCTTGCCCTCGTTAAACCCGGCCAGCAAGGTTTCCAATTCAGTCAAAGAGCAATCCACATGAGCCCCAACCTGCTGAATGCCCAATACATCAATGTCTTCTTCGGGAAAGTCTATAAAAGCCTCGATTAAAGCAAGTGACGTAACTATCCCGTCTTTAACCCGGGCAATACGCTGAGAGAGCAATCCTTCTCGCTGATGCTGGGCCAGTGCAAGTGACTTTTCGGTCTTGCTGCGTATCACATCAATAATCGCCTCAGCCTGGACAAGATCAATGCGACCGTTAAGAAAAGCTCGCTTGGTGAACTCGCCCGGCCCAGCCAGACGCGTCCCTTGTTGCAAAACAAGGTCGAGAATCCGCTGCACAACCAGATAACCACCATGACATTGTATTTCCAGGACATCTTCACGGGTATAGGAATGTGGTCCCTTCATGAAAACGACCATGACTTCATCAAGACAATCGGCACTGACCGGATCTATAATAGCACCATAATAAAAACGGTGGCTTTGTAAGCCACCGTCCCGGTTCCTCTTGAAAATTGCATCAGCTATAGACAGTACATGCCTACCGCTAACCCTGATAATGCCGACCCCACCTTCACCAGTGGGGGTACTTATGGCAGCAATCGTATCTTGAACATACATGGGTACTATCCCCGCAACAGCAGCTTATGACGGCAAAGACTTGTTGATGTAAGTCTGTTGCGCAATGGTAAGAATATTGTTTACCAGCCAGTAAAGCACAAGGCCGGATGGAAAATTCAAAAACATAAAGGTGAAAACCACGGGGAGTGCAAGCATCATTTTCGCCTGCACCGGATCCATGTTGCTTGGGGTCATTTTTTGTTGAACGAACATGGTAACGCCCATAATAACGGGTGTTACATAGTATGGGTCCTTTGCCGACAGATCCATAATCCAGAGCATGAAAGGGGCATGACGCAACTCGATGGAAAACATCAGCGCCTTATAGAGTGCAAAGAACACAGGAATCTGGACGATCATCGGCAGACACCCTCCCATGGGATTAACCTTATGTGTCTTGTAGAGATCCATGACGGCACGGTTCATGGCATCCCTGTCATTCTTGAACTTCTCCTTTAACTCCGCCATTTTTGGCTGAAGCTTTTGCATCTCCTTCATCGATTTGTAGCTCTTGTGGGTAAGGGGGAAAAACAAGAGCTTGAGGATAACGGTGATTATAATAATCGCAATGCCGTAGTTATGGGTATATGAATAAAAGAATTTGAGTGTACGGAGGAGCGGCTTGGCCAGAGCGGAAAACCAGCCAAAATCGATGGCCTCTTCAAGCCTGCTACCCTGCCCCTTCAGGATCTCCAGATCCTTGGGACCGTAAAATATTCTGTAATTAACTGCCGCACTCTGCCCGGGATTCAGGGCCAAAGGGGGTGAGGAAACGTCGTCTTGCAGATAATTGGTATTTACCTTGGCAAGACGAACAGCAGCAATACTGTTATTATCCGACAAGATCGCATTCATGAAATACTTGTCGGCAAAGGCGGTCCATAAAATATTTTTATCGTACTGCTTTGGCCCTTTACTAAAATCTGCCACCTTTTCAGTATTGATCTTATCGTCTGCCAAGGTGACAGGTCCGTACACCTCAAATCTGCCGTCACCAGGCTTTGCCTCGATGCGGTTATTGCCTATCAGGTGCAAAGAACCGCCAAACTTGGTGGGACTGTTATTGAGCAGTTCCTGATGCAAATCGATACGATAATCATTACCAGTAAAGATATAGGATTTTTTGAAGACAATCCCTGTCGGAGATGTAGAAAGAAACTCCAGTGTGCCTTTTTCATTTCCGGCTAATTTGAGGCCATTGGAAATACTATTATATACAACCGTCGGCTCAATACCGAAACTCTTTCCTTCAGTAAGGAGCGAGAATTTTTCTGCCGCCTCTTCGTTGACGAGCACAACTTCACGACCACCGGGTCCGGAGGTTTCCTTGTAACGCTTCAGAACCAGTTTTTTAAGCCCTGCCCCCCTGGTGGAAAAAACAGCCGTAAATAAATCGGTTTCAACAACTAGGTCGCGGACAGATACGTTTCCCTGCTGCATTATTGCAGGAAGAACGGATGTGGAAGAAACAGCCTGGACAGGAGCCGTTTGCGACTGAGGAACAGGCCCGGGCTTAACCACATCTTTTTTCTGCGGCGGTGGGAAAATCATCGAGTAAGCATACAAAACCGCTATCGATAGAATAACGGCAATAACAACTCTCTTTTCCATAAATGCTCCTAATAAACCGGTTATTTTACAGGATCGTAGCCACCCGGATGAAAGGGGTGACATTTCATAATACGTCGCACGGAATACAGCAAGCCTTTAAGAAATCCGTACTTTTCAAGAGATTGTAAAGAATAATGGGAACAGGAGGGATAAAAACGGCAGGAAGACCCCTTGAAGGGGGAAATATATCTTTGATAAAAAAGAATGGAGCGAGTGGCTATTATATTCAACATGTTATTTATGCAGACGCTCCAGAACATTAGCCAATTCCCGGGAAAGCCGCTGAAAATCAAGCTGCTCCGCCCCCTTCTTGGCTATGATATTATAATGCGCCATGACAAAACGTGACTTGTTTAATCTATAGAACTCTCGCACCAATCTTTTTACGCGGTTTCGTATAACAGAATTGCCAACCTTACGGCTGACAGTAATGCCAATCTTTAGCGTACTATCTTCAGTATATGTCCAGAGCAAAATGAAATGCGCAGTATGAATCTTTTGTCGTGCATTGGTGAATTGCACAAACTCCGATCGCTTCAACAACCTTTCATACTTTGGAAATGCAAATTGCTTCAAAAGCTATTATTTTGATGCTATCGAAACTGCAAGGTTCTTGCGGCCTTTAGCACGCCTTCTTTTAATAACGAGCCTTCCATTTTTTGTGGACATGCGGACCAAAAATCCGTGGGTTCTTTTTCTTGAAACATTGCTGGGCTGATATGTTCTTTTCATCTTCTATAGACTCCTTGATCAATTTTTGATGGTCCTGAAACTGTATTTAAATAAGCAGTAAAACTAAACATAAACCCAATGTTTTGTCAATGCTTTTTTTATCTCATTGAAAAAAATTACCTTGCAAATTAGCAGTAGCTTTGATAGTCTGCGTCGACCATCAAAATAAATCGTAAAATCTCGCCTAAACAGATTATAACCATATGAAATTACATAGTTTTATTTTATCAACAAGTGTTGATAACCCTGTGTAAAAGTCATCACCAAATAAGGTTGTGCTACATGGAAAAGGTTTGGCTTGAAGCCCAATCAAATATAAAAAAGGTTCTAACACCACAAACCTACAATACCTGGATAAAACCGATCCGATTTCATACGCTGACGGATGATAATCTCACACTTGAAGTTCCAAGTAAATTCATTAAAGAATGGGTTACCGAAAAATATCTCCCAATGATCGTAGAAGCGATTTCATCGCTTACAAGTGTTAAATACCAGATAGAATTTAAAATTACAGAAAAAATTCCACTGGAAAGCAAGCCGGTCGATAACTTTACACCGGTCATAAAAGACAAAGAGCCATCAAAAGAAACTAACAAAAATATTGACATTACCGCAAATTTAAATCCCAAATATACCTTTGATTCGTTTGTATGCGGCGCAAGCAACCAGTTTGCTCATGCAGCGTCTCAGGCTGTTGCCAGTAACCCCGCAAGTAATTACAACCCTCTCTTCATATACGGCGGGGTCGGGCTCGGCAAGACCCATCTTCTTATTGCAATCGGCAATCACATCAAGGAAAATAACAAAAAGGCCAAAATCTGTTACTACTCATCTGAAAAATTCATGAACGAGATGATCAACTGTCTCCGTTACAAGAAAATGGATGAATTTCGTAACAAGTTCAGGAAGATGGACATCCTCCTCATAGACGACATCCAGTTCATGGCCGGCAAAGAAGCAACCCAGGAAGAGTTTTTTCATACTTTCAATGCCCTCTATGAATCACACAAACAAATTGTCGTGACATCCGATAAATTTCCAAAGGATATTCCGGGATTGGAAGAAAGGCTCCGATCACGTTTCGAATGGGGACTGATCGCGGATATCCAACCACCCGACATTGAAACCAAAATTGCCATTTTAAAGAAAAAGTCTGACCTTAATTCCATTACCCTGCCCAATGACGTGGCTCTCTTTCTGGCGTCAAGTGCCACGAGTAATGTAAGGGAACTGGAAGGCATGTTGATCAGACTGGGGGCATATGCCAGTCTCACTGGCAGCGAAATTACGCTCAATATGGCCCGCGACATCCTGAAAGATATTATCGTTGAAAAAACTAAAGACATTACAGTGGAAATGATTCAAAAACACGTGGCAGAACACTTCAAGATCAAAGTTTCCGAACTCAAATCGGACAAAAGATTAAAGACATTCGTTGTACCACGTCAAATTGCCATATTTATCTGTCGAGAGCTGACAAAATCTTCATATCCGGAAATAGGCGAGAAATTCGGCGGTAAAGATCACTCAACCATCATTCATTCGGTGAAGAAAATTGAAAAGCAGATGGCTAACGACCTCGAGATAAAAAACATTGTGGAAAACCTGAAAAAAGAATTGATAACTTAAACGGAAAAGATGTTCATATCCGGGACTAAATTGTTCATAAATTGAAAGGTTGTTTATAAATCAGAATTTACTGCTGTTTAACCAACAAGGATATAAACTGAAAAAAATACGCTATTTTAATACGTTAGTAACAGTATCCACAAATCCACAGGCGATATATACTACTACTGTAAAGATCTAAATATAATACTATATAGTGCGGATGGGGGAATAACATGGAATTTAGAGTAGCCAAGGACACATTCACAAAAGCACTGCAAAAAATCCAGGGCATTGTCGAAAAACGCAACACCATGCCTATTCTTTCCAACACATTAATAGAAGCCCACAACGATACGTTGTATATTACAGCTACTGACCTGGAAGTGGGCATGAAAAGCTCATACCCCATAAATGTAATCAAAGAAGGAAAGATCACGGTATCAGCAAAAAAGATATACGAGATAATCAAAGAGTTATCGGATGAGGAAATTGTATTTTCAACAAAAGAGAATGACTGGGTAGAGATACATTGTGGCAAAGCACATTTTAATATTGTAGGCCTCTCACCAGATGAATTTCCTTACTTTCCCAAAATAAATGATAATAGTTTTGTTACGTTGAACAACCAGATTCTCAGCGAAATGATTGAAAAGACATCCTATGCCATATGTAACGATGAAACCAAATTCAATTTGAATGGCATTTTCATAAAAGCAACGACAGAAAATGAAAGAAATGTACTGAGAATGGTAGCAACAGACGGACACCGGCTATCAGTAACGGAAAAAGAATTATCGGGCAATATCAGTAATGAGTTGAACAAAGGCGTTATATTTCCCAAAAAAGGGATTTTCGAACTGAAGAAAATGACCGAAGAAGAAATCGGCGACATAATGCTTGGATTTATGGACAACAGCGCTGTCATAAAAAAAGGAAATACCGTGATCGTTATGCGTTTGATAGACGGTGAATTTCCTGACTACACCAAAGTCATACCGACTAATAACGATAAAATTATAAAAATCTTGCGCGAATCATTACTCCATTCACTGAGAAGAATGGCAATACTTTCCAGTGAAAAATTCAAAGGTATAAAACTTGATGTAAGGAACGGAAGTGTAGAGATATCATCCAGCAATCCCGAACTTGGAGATGCAAGGGAGGAACTGGAAGTCGACTATCAGGGTGAACCGTTGTCGGTCCGGTTTAACGCAAGATATCTCATAGATGTTCTTACAATACTCAAAGAAGATGAAGTAGAATTGAACCTCAGGGATGAACTTTCACCGATCATCATGAAACCGGCAGCAAAAAATGATTTCATGTCGGTGATAATGCCAATGCGTCTCTAAACAACTGCCAGATGAGCAGTTTCAGGCATTAATAGGCCCCTCTTGAAAGGAGTGGCCTTTTTAATGAAATTATAGTTGAGATGAAATTAAATAAAATATATCTTTTATCATTCAGGAACCTGGAAAAAATTGAACTGACACCGGCGCATCGCTTTAATATTTTTCACGGCAAGAATGCCCAGGGAAAGACCAACTTGCTGGAATCAATCTTTCTGCTCGGCACCATGAAGTCGTTTAAGATGGCAAAAAACAGCGAAATGGTAAGGTGGGGCTCGGATCAAAGTCTGATAAAAGGCTGGGTCGAACGGGATGGCGTAACCAGAGAAATTGCACTCTTTATTGATAAACAGGGAAAAAAAGTCAAGCTGGACCGGAAATCGGTAACAAAGGTTGATGAATTTTTCGGCAACCTGAATGTCGTGGTTTTTACGCCGGAAGAAATCAATATGGTCAGGGGGGTACCCGATCTCCGGAGAAAATATCTCGATCGGGCGGTATTCAGTAGTGATGTAACATACCTCCACGCTTATCACGATTACTGCAAGATCCTGAAAAACAGGAACATACTTTTAAAGAGCGGTGAAAAATCAGGGCTCGATGTCTGGACGGAAAAGCTTGCAGAGTACGGCAGAAAAGTCATCAACAAAAGACTGGACTATCTCCATGAAATACAGAAATTGTTGAGTAAATTTTACAATGACATTTCGGGGACCGAAGAGGTGGTGGAGATTAGATACCGACCACACCTGATGGATATGGAGAATTACGAAAAAGATAACTGCGGGGCACTGAGCGAGGCACTGGTGAAGTGTGCGGCTGAGGAACAGCGCAGAGGAACGACATTGGTCGGTCCGCACCGCGATGATATAGACTTTGTGCTTAATGGCAGAGCGTTGAAACAGTTTGGATCCCAAGGTCAACAAAGAAGCTATGTGCTGGCACTAAAAATGTCTGAAATAGATTGCTTGCACCAAAAGTTCGACAGCCCGCCGATTCTGCTTCTCGACGACATGACCTCAGAACTTGATCAGGACAGAAACCGAAACCTGATGGAATTTTTGAAAAAAAAAGAGATGCAGGTTTTTATAACCACCACATCTTTGCAGAACATATCACTGGAAGGAATTGAAAACCACAGAACGTTCCTCGTCAGCGAGGGAAAGGTTCTTCACTAGAGGTAACAATGAGCGACGATACAACTTCAAAAGATTACGGTGCGGACAAGATAAAGGTACTGGAGGGGCTTTCTGCCGTACGGAAACGTCCTGCCATGTATATTGGCTCCACATCGGTACAGGGACTCCATCACCTGGTTTACGAAATTGTCGACAATTCCATAGACGAAGCATTGGCCGGACATTGTGACGACATCTCGGTCACTATTAATGTTGACGGCTCAGTAACGGTGGTGGACAACGGCCGCGGCATTCCGACGGATATGCATCCGACAGAAGGAAAATCAGCGGCGGAAGTGGTTTTGACTGTGCTCCATGCCGGCGGCAAGTTCGACAACAGTTCTTACAAGGTTTCCGGCGGCTTGCACGGCGTCGGCGTGTCGGTGGTTAACGCACTTTCGAAAAAGCTGGAGTTGGAGATCCGCCGGGATGGAAAGCTGTTCCGACAATCCTATCGTTGCGGAGATCCGCAAGGACCCCTGGAAGTAGTGGGTGAAACAAAGAAGCGGGGGACAAAAATAACCTTTTTCCCGGATGATGAGATATTCGAGACCACGGAATTCTCGTTCGACACACTTTCCCAACGTCTGCGGGAAATGGCATTCCTCAACGCAGGGGTCAGGATAAAGATTGTCGACGAGAGAACGGAAAAGGTCCATGAATTCTTCTACGAAGGGGGAATCAACTCCTTTGTGGAATACCTGAACAAGAACAAGACACCGATCCATCCCAAGCCGATCTACATCAGCGGCGAAAAAGGGGGGGTGGAGATGGAAATTGCCATGCAGTACAACGATTCCTATGATGAGAAAATATTCACCTTCGCCAACAACATCAACACCCATGAAGGTGGAACCCATCTCATCGGATTCAAGGCTGCCCTGACCCGTACCATGAACACCTATGCCAACGCGAACAACCTGCTCAAAAACGTCAAGGAGAACATTTCCGGCGAAGACCTGCGCGAAGGTTTGACATCTGTGATATCGGTCAAAATCCCCCAGCCCCAGTTCGAAGGTCAGACCAAGACCAAACTCGGCAACTCTGAGGTCAAGGGTTATGTGGAAACCCTGATGAATGAGAAGCTCGCCACCTATCTGGAAGAGAACCCGCAGATTGCCAAGCGCATTCTTGAAAAATCCATCGATGCTGCCCGCGCCAGGGAAGCTGCCCGCAGGGCCCGTGATCTGACCCGTCGCAAAGGGGCGCTGGAAGTGGGAACCCTCCCCGGCAAACTGGCTGACTGCCAGGAAAAAGACCCTGCGCTTTGCGAATTGTTCCTCGTGGAAGGTGACTCTGCCGGCGGCTCGGCAAAACAGGGAAGGGACCGGAAGTACCAGGCGATTCTCCCGCTCAAGGGGAAGATCCTCAACGTGGAAAAGGCCCGTTTCGACAAAATGCTTTCATCCCAGGAGATCAGGACCCTCATAGCGGCACTCGGTACCAGTATCGGCAAGGGAGATTTCGATATCGCCAAGCTCCGTTACCATCGCATCATCATCATGACCGATGCCGATGTGGACGGTTCCCACATCCTGACGTTGCTGCTGACGTTTTTCTTCAGGCAGATGCTGGAAATGATCGAGCGCGGCTACCTCTACATCGCCCAGCCGCCGCTTTATAAGATCAAGCGGGGGAGAAAAGAACAGTACCTGAAAAACGAGGCGGCCCTGCAGAATTACCTGCTTGAGGAAGGGACGGAAGACATGACGCTCCGTCTCGGCAGCGATGAACGGACCTATCGTGGCAAACAGATCATCCCGCTGCTCAAGCAACTTATCGAGCACAATTCCCTGTTCGGCAAGGTGGTCAAGAAGGGTCTCAACGAGGAATTGCTGAAGATGTTCCTGAAAAGCGGCGTTAAGAGCGGCTTCGAGGAGTTGCGCGATCTGGAGCCATACCTGGCGAAGATGAAGGAAAGCTTTGCCGGCTCCGACTACGTGGTTAGTGAGCAGAAGATAATCTTCATGATCGGCAATGTTCGGGTCAGCATCGATAATCACACCGTTGTCGCCCTGAACTCCTACGAATACGAATTACTGGCGGAGAGCCAGAACAGGATCGAGAAACTCATTGGTGATGTCAAGGCAACGGTGTCGACGGAGGAAAAGCAGCTGTTTGAAAGCGAAAGCCACGAGGCGTTGCTCGCCTTCTTCTTCGAAACGGCAAAAAAGGGGCTCTACATCCAGCGTTACAAAGGCTTGGGGGAAATGAACCCGGAACAGCTATGGGAAACCACCATGCATCCGGAAAACCGGGTACTGCTCCAGGTCAAGATCGAAGATATCGTCGAAGCGGAAGAGATATTCACGGTGCTTATGGGCGACCAAGTCGAACCGCGGCGTGAATTCATCGAGCAGAATGCGTTGAATGTTTCGAATCTGGACATTTAATATGCGTAGGGGCGCGGTAACCGCCACCTGCATGCCATCTATTGCAAAGAGGTCTGAATGCTTACTCAAACGAACAAGATAGCGGTCAACATAGAAGATGAAATGAAGCGGTCGTACATGGATTATGCCATGTCGGTCATTATCGGTCGTGCCCTCCCCGACGTGCGGGATGGTCTGAAGCCGGTGCACCGGCGTTGCCTCTATGCCATGTACGACATGGGCAACGACTACAACAAGCCTTACAAGAAATCGGCCCGCGTGGTCGGTGATGTCATCGGTAAGTACCATCCCCATGGCGATACAGCGGTCTACGACACCCTGGTACGTATGGCCCAGGACTTTTCCCTCCGTTACCCGCTGGTTGACGGCCAGGGTAACTTCGGCTCCATCGACGGTGATTCCCCGGCGGCCATGCGTTACACGGAAATCCGCATGTACCAGCTGGCTCACGAGCTCCTCGCGGACCTGGACAAGGAAACCGTCGAAATGGGGCCGAACTACGACGATTCGTTGCAGGAGCCGCTGGTGCTGCCGGCCAAGTTCCCCAACCTGCTCGTCAACGGCTCTTCCGGGATTGCCGTCGGCATGGCGACCAACATCCCCCCGCACAACCTGGCGGAGGTGATCGACGGCATCATCGCGGTGATCCGGAATCCATTGCTGACCTTTGAAGAGTTGATAGAACTGATCCCGGGACCTGATTTCCCCACTGCCGGCTTCATATACGGCCGGGAAGGGATCGTCTCCGCATACGGGACCGGCCGCGGCATCATCCAGATGCGGGCGCGCGCCATGATCGAGACCCACAAGAAGACGGAACGCCAGTCCATCGTCGTTACCGAGATCCCCTACCAGGTCAACAAGGCCAGGCTAGTGGAGAAGATTGCAGAACTGGTGCGTGAAAAGAAGATAGAGGGTATTTCCGACCTGCGCGACGAATCGGACCGGGAAGGGATGCGGATCGTCATCGAGCTGAAGAAGGACGAGAACCCGCAGATACTCCTCAACCACCTCTATAAGCAGACCCAGATGCAGTCGTCGTTCGGCATCATCATGCTCGCCATCGTCAACAACCGGCCGCGGGTGCTGACCCTGCGCGAAACCATCAATTACTTCATCGACCACCGCCGCGAGATCGTTACCCGGCGGACCATCTTCGACCTGAAAAAGGCCGAGGCCCGCGCCCATATCCTGGAAGGTCTCAAGATCGCCCTCGACAATCTTGACGAGGTGATCAACCTGATAAAATCATCTGCTTCTCCTGCCGAGGCCAAGACGGGACTGATGAGCCGTTTCGGACTCTCGGAAATCCAGGCCCAGGCGATCCTCGACATGCGCCTTCACCGCCTCACCGGCCTGGAGCGGGACAAGATCATGGAGGAGTACCGGGAGATTCTCAAGTACATCGCCCGACTCAAGGAGATCCTCGCCTCGGAGACGGAGATCCTCAACATCATCGTCGGTGAACTGCGGGAGTTGAAGGATAAATTCGGCGACAAAAGACGCACCGAAATCGTCAGCCAGACCGCGGAAATCTCCCTGGAGGACACCATCGTCGAAGAGGACATGGTGGTTACCATCTCCCATACCGGTTACATCAAGCGGAACGCGGTGACCCTCTACCGCGCCCAGCGCCGCGGCGGCAAAGGGAAGACCGGGATGAAGACCAAGGAAGAGGATTTCGTCGAGCAGCTCTTCATCGCCTCCTCCAAGGACTACCTGATGTTTTTCACCGATGCCGGCAAGGTCTACTGGCTCAAGGTATACGAAATCCCCGAAGCAGGACGCGCCACCAGAGGAAAGGCGATCGTCAACCTGCTCAACCTGTCGACAAATGAGAAGATCACGGCCATTCTCCCGGTCAAGGAGTTTACCGCGGACAAGTTCATCATGATGGCCACCCGCAACGGGGTGGTGAAAAAGACCCCTCTCCTGGAATACTCCCACCCCAGGGTCGGCGGCATCATCGCGGTCAACCTGGACGAAGGTGACAAGCTTATTACCGTGGCGCTGACCGATGGCAGGCAGGATGTGCTGCTCGCCTCGAAAAACGGCAAATCCATCCGCTTTAAGGAGTCCGATGTCAGGACCGTGGGCCGTGTCTCCCGCGGGGTGAGGGGAATGACCCTGGAGGATGACGATGTGGTGATCGGCATGGAAATTCTCAACGAGAACTTTACCGATTCCACCCTCTTTACCGTCACTGAAAACGGTTTCGGCAAGCGGACCGAATTGAGCGAATACCGCTGTCAGTCGCGGGGGGGCAAAGGTGTTATCACCATTAAAACCACGGAACGGAACGGCTGCGTGGTCGATATCAAGCAGGTCACCGATGAAAACGACCTGATGCTCATCACTGACCAGGGAAAAATCCTTCGCGTGCCGGTGGCCGGTTTCTCCATCATCGGCCGGAATACCCAGGGCGTAAGGCTGATGGTCACCGAGGACGATGAGCGGATCGTTGCGGTGGCGCGACTCGCCGAGAAGGAAGACGAGGAAGAAGCTGAAGAAGCAGCGGATAACGGACCGGAAACGGAGAATGCGGGGGAAGAATAGGCCCGTCTTTCCAGGATGAAAATGCCCGGTATGGTTAGCACGTAAAATGGCTGGTGATGATGCCTCACAGGAAAGAAGATGCGATGCAAAAGCGAAAAAAAATAGATACGACGCTTAAAGAGCGCCGTGGCATCCTTTGCTTGCTCGAAAAGCTGAAGCAGGAAAACATCACCCTGGATGAAATGGAAGAGATCGGCACCACGCTGAAAAAATCCGGAAAGCGGGCGCTGCGTCCGCTGGTCAGGCAGTTGTGGCGGGAAAGAAGCGGCGATCTGATCTCCAAGTATACGTACCTGCTCGATTTTTTTGAAGACGAGGTTTGGATAGACCAGCTGATCCAGATAGCCCTCAAGCGCCGGGATCTGGACAATGACGGCAAGGCTGCGATGCTGGCCGCATTGGAAGGTTACGGCGTGGATGTGAGCTCCCCCCCCTTTTCGACCCTTTTTGCGGGTGTCGGCAATCCGTTGAGCTTTTCCATGCCGGAGATTCTGGACAGGGGAGAAGAAGGACTTGTCTCCTTCATGGAAGAGTTTCTCCTGTATCCGAGGGAGATTCAACTGATCGTCATCCGCGAGCTCCCTTCAGTTACCGATCCGCGAGTAATAACCCTGCTGGAGGTGCTGCTCCGGCTTGATTGCAGTGAGGTCGTTGCTGCAGCGCTCACTGCATTGGGAAGGATCAGAGACGAAAGATCTGCCGCCGTATTGCGGAATTATCTCCCCCAGGGAGACGAAACGCTGCTCAAGCTTGCTGCCCGGAGCTTGCGCCGGCTTTCATTTTTAGGGGTGGATATAGGTAAAACCCTGCCGCAGACATCTCCCCTCCCCTTTCATGGATGCTTTGCGAGCCCTCCGGATGGCGATGGCCGTCGATCTCTTGTCATCTCCCGCTGGGTGGACGCGGACACACTCACGGTTCTTTACCTCCAGGTAGATGAAACGAGAGGAATCATTGGTACATGGGGTTGCAGAGGTGTTACTCCGGATGAATTCGCCGAAGAGCTGACCGATATTCGCGGCGAAGAGGGGGTGGTGCCAGTCGACCCTGACTACGCCCTTCTCTTGGCAAGGGATGCCTTGTATCGGAGCACGGAAAACCCTCTTGGCCTTCCAGCGGAATTTTACGTGCGACGCGGCATGTTCCACGACGACGAGCTTGTGCCGGCGCAGTATCATCCCGACTTCCAGGACTGCGGCTTGAGGCGCGTTCCCCGTTTAAGCGGGGGGAGTGAAGCTTTCGACTCACTCTTTGACGACGACTTTTTTTCCTGCTGGTTTATGGCCAACGGCAGCGTTTACGACTTCGCCGAAGAATGGCGCGAACTGGAAAAGAATTGCAGCGGCAAACTGCTGGCACAGGGACTGGAATCGATTCTGGAGCGTTTCTGCCGCAAACTTTTTGCGCCGGAAATTGACCTTATCCAAAGGAGGCTGCTGTTGACAGCCGACCTGATGCGCCATGTGGGCAGAGAGTCGTCGCTTGTGGAAAAAACAGTGGCATTGGCCTCAAGCCTTGGCAAGTATGAGTTGCCGTACCATTTTCACCCGTTTCTGCGCCGTTTTGCCTTGGAAAGCATGGATATGGCCCGCGAGGCGCTGGCAGAAGGGTATGACCTGCGCCAGCACCCGGCAGATGCAGATGATGATGACTGGGATGAGTGAATCGGGTACAATATCTGGAAACAATAACCAGGCTCGGCTTTCAAAGAAAGCCGAATTTTCGGAGAATTAATGGAAATGCAGGAAAACATAGGAGTGATCGGCGCTGGAAGCTGGGGAACGACCTTGGCAGACCTTCTGGCTAAAAAGGGGCATAACGTAACCCTGTGGGCATATGAACCGGAACTGGTTGAGGAGATGACGCAGACGCGAAGCAACAGCCTTTTCCTGCCGGGAATCAGCCTTTCGCCTGAGCTTAAATTCACCAATGTATTGCAGGAGGCAGTGGCCGGCAAGACGGTGCTACTGTTCGTTGTGCCGTCCCAGGTTACTCGAAGCGTAATCAAAAGCGCCCTTCCCTTCATCTCCGGTTCCGCGCTTATCGTCAGTGCTTCCAAGGGGATTGAACTGGATACCCTGAAGACCGTATCCCAGATCTATGAGGAAATTTTGCCGCAAGAACTCTCCGCCAATTTTTCCGCCTTGTCCGGCCCCAGCTTTGCCCGTGAAGTAGCCCAGGAAATGCCGACAGCCGTGGCCGTGGCCTCCGGGCGTCAGGATGTGGCAAAACATGTGCAGCATACTTTTACAACCAGATTTTTCCGAGTCTATACAAACGACGACGTAACCGGGGTGGAACTCGGTGGCGCAATTAAAAATGTCATTGCCATTGCTGCCGGCATATCCGATGGTTTAGGCTTCGGCCATAATACCCGCGCGGCTCTAATCACCCGCGGTCTGGCGGAGATGACCCGTCTTGGACGTGCCATGGGGGCTCAGACGGCCACATTTGCCGGTCTGGCAGGGATAGGGGACCTTGTGCTCACCTGCACGGGCGATCTTTCCCGCAATCGCAGTGTCGGGATCAAGCTCGGCGAGGGGCGGCGGCTTGCCGAAATTCTCGGCGAGATGCGCATGGTGGCAGAAGGGGTCAAGACTACCGAGTCCGCATATAACCTTGCCTCCAGGCTGAAGGTTGAAATGCCCATTACAGAAAAGGTATATCAGGTGCTGTATAAAGACAAACCGGCGCGCGAAGCAGTACTGGAACTCATGACCAGAGACTTGAAGGCAGAAGACTTTTGATTCGTATCTGCCGTAGGTTAACGGCTCTCCTTGACGCTACGCCGGAGAATAGAGCGCACCCCCCCTTCATAATGGCAAACCTGCAAAAAGGCACGCTATGCAATTAAGCCTGAGCATAAGAAGCAAACTGTTTTTATCCATACTGCTGATACTCCTCGTTTCTTATTCCACGCTCCTCTTTACAACATTCCAAAGCATTGAAGCGCATATTGAAAATGATATTGCCAAAGGACTGGAAGAACATCTCAACTATTCACGCAGTCAGTTTTTTGCCCGTGCCGACCAGATAAAATACTCCCTCATGCAGCCGGTTACTGCCCCCCCGGTGCAACAGCACCTTCGAGCCAAAGACAGTATTTGGCTCAGGGATGCCTTGTTCCGTTGGCGCAAGGTTCTTCCGTTTATCGATACCTTGGCCATCATGGATGCCGACAGAACCGTAGTCGCCAGGCTGAACAGCGGGCAGAGCGGTGATCGTTACCTGCTTTCGGCCATAGTCGAACAGGCGTTCCGTGAGAAAAGGGCGGTGATTTCCACCGAACTTGTCAGCAATTCATTTCTCTGCCGGGAGGGGGATACCGCATATTGTCCGCCGTTGCCCAAAGACGGCGAAGCGATGATGGTAACTGTCGCTATTCCTGTTATCGCCCCGGACGGTACTCTCCTGGGGGGGGTAGTAGCCGGAGACAAAATCAACAACGACCCCAATCTGTCTTTTCAGATACAGGAGATCTTTGGTGAAGATGCGGAGGTCACCGTTACCCAGCGTGGACTACGGATAGTGAGCAGCCGTGCCGAAGATTCCTTCCTTCCCGCCACCCTCGACCCGCATGTCATGGAGCGATTGGAAAAGGGATACTCCTTCCGTGGCGAGGCGGAGATAGGAAACAAGCTATATGAAACGGTATTCGAGCCGATCACCAACAGCAGGGGGGAGTTTGTCGGTTCCCTTTCCATCGCCCTGTCCAAGGAAAATCTGCGTAAAATAAGAAAAGACAGCCTGAAAAACGTCCTTACTTCCGCTGTCGTCGGTATACTTTTGTCATTTGCCATAGCCTTTGCCGCTGCGCGGAAATTAACCGGCCCCCTGCGTGAGCTCGCCCAGGGAGCCAGGATGATAGAGGCCGGAGACCTGAACCAACGAGTAGTTGTCAAGAGCGGGGATGAGGTCGGGACGCTGGCCGGTTCCTTCAACCGGATGGCGAGTGCTCTTGCCGAGCGCGACAGCATTATTTCCAAAAAGAACCAGGACCTCCAGGAATTGAATGAACTCCTGGAAAAAAAGGTTACGACACGAACCGCCGAACTCAGCATGGAAATGGGGCGGCTTGAAGCTGTTCTCACTTGTATGGCAGAGGGGGTAGTTGTTACCGACAAGGATAACCGGGTAATCCTTTTTAATCCGGCAGCGCAGAATATTTTCGACCTCGTTCCGTTCCGGGTGGTCGGACAACCGATTGAACAAGTATGCAGAGTGGGAGAATTCACCCTGTTGCTGGATTGCATTCGGGAAATCAGGGAGTCCGGCGGACCAGTTGCAAGCCGGCAAGAGGAGATGGAAGTAAAAGGGAAAAAGCTGAAAATCAACCTGTCTCCCATGGCGGATGATGCCGGCCAATTTGCCGGCGTCGTCATGTCGATCCGCGATATAACGGCTGAGGAAGAAGTGGACAGAATGAAGACCGACTTTATTTCGACGGTCTCCCATGAACTGAAAACACCCTTGACATCAATGAAGGGCTCTCTGCAACTCCTCCTGAATCGGGGCAAGTGGCTGACCGATACCGAGCGGCAGCTACTTTCCGTCTGTCTGCGCAATACCCAGCGCCTTATCAGGCTGATCAACGAAATTCTCGATATATCAAAGATTGAGTCGGGAGGGATGAAATTCGATTATAAACCGCTCTCCATGGGCGAACTGGTGGTCTACGCAGCCGAAGAGATCAAGGGTTTCGCCTTGAGCCGCAATATTTCCATTGTCAACAGCGTCGGCGATCATTTACCCCTGATATTCGGAGATCATGACAGGCTTATCCAGGTTTTGACCAACCTCCTTTCCAATGCGGTGAAGTTTTCGCCGGAGGGTAAAGTCGTCATGGTTTTGGCGGAGAGAGAAGGGAATTATCTGTTGGTTTCCGTAGCCGATCGGGGGAAGGTGATACAGTGGGCGGATCGCGAGAAACTTTTCAAAAAATTTCAGCAGTTGAATAATGCTGATCAGCTGCAGCAGGGGGGAACCGGACTGGGGCTTGCAATCTGTAAAGAGATAATCGAGAAGCATCACGGCAGAATCTATTACAATGCCGGAAAAGAAGGTGGCAATGTTTTCACCTTTACGGTCCCGATATTTGAGGAGGATCATGGAAAAGGATAAGATTCTTATAGTTGATGATGAGCCTGATATCGCTCTTATCCTCAAGCTGCAACTTGAGGATGCCGGATATAAGACGGCCACTGCCAGAGATGGGGTGGAGGCCCTTGCCGCCATCGCCAGGGAAAAATTTGCACTGGTTCTTCTCGACATCAAGATGCCGCGTATGGATGGCATGCAGGTCCTGGAGCGTGTGCAGAGTCATTATTCCGATGTGGCCGTGGTGATGATGACGGCCCACGGCAGCGAGGATATCGCTGTTGAAGCCATGAAAAACGGTGCCTTCGACTACATTGCCAAACCGTTCTCCAGTGAAGACGTGCTCCAGAAGGTGAAGCGCGCCATTCAGCTCAATACGGCGCGGCAGGAAAATATCAGGCTGCAGCGCCAATTGGACGAGGAACGGCAAAAAATGGAGGCGATACTCCAGGGGATGGCCGACCTTCTTCTTGCCGTAGACGACCAGGGGCGAATAATCACCTCCAACCGTAAGGCGGAAGAGGTGCTCGGCCTTAAGCGGGAAGAATTGCTCGGGATGCCGGTGGAGGAGGCTCTGAAAGCCGATATCCCGTCCGAGGAGCTCCCCAGCAGGGTCGTTCTGCGCACGACCCAACCAAGCCTGGACGTGACATATACCATGCTCTGCGGCAGCGCAAACATACCGGTTTCGTCCAGTGCCGCGCCTCTCACCAACGCCTCGGGACAACTGATCGGCAGTGTGGAGATCATTCGTGACATATCCCGGCTCAAAGCCCTGGAACAGGAAAAGGAAGACTTCGTCAGCATGCTCTCCCATGACCTGAAAGCACCCATTACCGCGGTTGTCGGTTCCGTCGACCTGGTGCGCGAGGGGCGTTTGGGGCCGGTAAACGCTGACCAGCGGGAATACCTGGAATCATCCATGGAGAGCTGTGCAGAGATGGTGGAGATGATAGACACGCTGCTCGGCGTCCATAAGTTTGAGGCGGGCAAGATGCTGCTGCACTTTAAGGAGGAGGCTCCCCATCAACTCATTCAGCGTACCCTGACCAGATATATTACCGTGGCCAAGCGGGCACAGATCCATCTCTTTGCGACAGTCGACGAAAATTTGCCCACCATTTCCGCCGATCGTGCCACATTTTCCCGTCTTTTGGGCAACCTCATCTCCAATGCGCTGAAATTCACCCCGGAGGGGGGTGAGATTGAGGTGTCTGCAGCGGCAATAGAAGATATTTCAGCCATCAAGGACCGCATTCCCAGGCAGAGCTACCCGGTGGAGAAGCTTTCTGGCGGGGACCGTTTTCTGCAGATCACGGTCCGCGACAGCGGGGTCGGGATACCTCCGGAGGCGCTTGAAGGAATATTTGACCGATTTGTCCAGGCCAAGAACCGCAGGCTTGGGAAAAGCAGCGGGACCGGGTTGGGGTTGACCTTCTGCCGAAAGGTAATGGACGCGCACAAAGGGTACATCTGGGCGGAAAGCGTTGTGGGACAAGGGAGTTCGTTTGTAATGCTCTTTCCGATAACGGAATGATCGGATTGTTGTGACGGTTAAGGGGGTGCCGATGGACAAGGGGAGAAAAATATCAGCCAAGATTGCTGCGATCTACGCTCTGTTCGGAGGAACCTGGATTCTTTTTTCCGACGAATTGCTCGCGCATCTCGTGCACGACCAGCCCACCGCCACCATAATCTCAGTTTACAAAGGGTGGCTCTTTGTGGCAGCCACGGCAATGATCCTCTACCAGCTTGTTAAGCGCCATACGACCCTGCTCATCGATTCGGAAACCGAGCTCCAGGAGCGCAATGAGGAGTTGGCGGAGACCGAGGAGGAATTGCGGCAGCAGATTGACGAGTACCATAAAAGCCAGGCTGAACTGTATGAGACCAACCAGACGTTGTTGACACTGTTCCAGGCGTCGCCGCTGGCTATAGTCTCCCTTGACCTGCATGGACGGGTAACCCTGTGGAATCAGGCAGCCGAGTGGCTGTTCGGCTGGGAAGCTGGCGAGGTAACCGGCCGACTCTGTCCACTTATTCCTTCCTTTGATACCGAGGCATGGCAAAGATTTTTTGAAAATACCATCCAGCGAGAGGTGTTAAACAACATAGAGGTGCGCCGGCAGAAAAAAGACGGCGCTCTGATCGACGTCAGCATGTCAACGGCGCCGGTCCGCGACGCAAGCGGGGAAATCGCAGGGATCATGGTGGTGATGGCGGACATTACCGAGCGCAGAGAAACCGAAAAAGCGTTGCGGAAATCGCACCAGCTCTATGGGGAACTTGTCAACTCCATTGACGGGGTTGTATGGGAAATGGATGTGGCAACTTTCTGTTTCACCTTTGTCAGCGAGAGGGCCGTTCAAATCCTTGGTTATCCCGTTGAACAATGGCTCGATGATCCCGCATTCTGGCAGGACCATGTCCATCCCGACGACCGTGCATGGGCTCTGGAATACTGCATGGATGCAACCAGAGAGATGAAGGACCACGAATTCGAGTACCGGTTCATTGCCGCAGAAGGGAACATCGTCTGGTTGAGGGACATAGTTACCGTGGTGGTGGAGAACGGGCAGCCGGTCAAGCTCCGCGGTGTCATGCTTGACATAACCGAGCGGAAACGGGGAGAGGAGGCGTTGCGCGAATCCGAAGAGCGTTACCGCCAACTCTTCGAGAACAACCCCCACCCCATGTGGGTTTACGACCTGGAATCCCTTGCCTTTCTGGCGGTTAACGATGCTGCGATGGGGCACTACGGCTATTCCAGGGATGAATTCCTGTCCATGACCATCAAGGACATCCGCCCCCCTGAAGATGTCCCGGCGCTTATCCATGAACTGGCAAAGATCACCGACGGTTTCAAATCTGCCGGAATCTGGCGGCATCGCAAGAAGGACGGGAGCATCATCAATGTGGAGATTACCTCTCATACGTCGCTGTTTGCCGGGAGGCGTTGCGAGGTCATTCTGGCAAACGATGTGACGGAACGGCTACGTGCCGAGGAAGCACTCAAGGAAAACGAGGCATTGCTGCGCACGGTGTTGAAGACGTTGCCGGTGGGAGTTTGGATTCTCAACGGCAAAGGGGAAATCGTCCAGGGAAACCCGGCCGGCATGCAGATCTGGTGCGGCGCGAAATATGTCGGCATCGATCGGTTTGAGGAGTACAAGGGACGGTGGGCTGACAACGGCAGGCGCATCGAGCCTGAAGAATGGGGAGGGGCGCGGGCCATCCTTAAGGGGGAAACCTCGATCAATGAGGTCATCGACATAGAGTGTTTTGACGGCACGACCAAGACCATACTCCACTCGGCGGTTCCTCTGCGCAACAACGAGAGCAACATCATAGGTGCTATCCTGGTCAATCAGGACGTAACCGATCGCAAAATGGCCGAGGAGGAAATTCGCAAACTGAACGCAGAACTTGAACAACGGGTCAGAGAGCGCACCGCCCAACTGGAGTCGGCTAACAAGGAGCTGGAATCCTTCAGTTATTCTGTTTCCCATGACTTGCGGGCGCCTTTGCGCCATATTGACGGCTTCAGTCGGGTGCTGCTGGAAGATTACCGTGAAAAAATCGATGGGGAGGGGAAAGACTATCTGTTTCGCCTCCGTAATGCGAGCCAGCGGATGTCGCAGCTGATCGACGATTTACTGAAACTGTCGAAAGTTACCCGCAGTGAGCTCAACCGGCAGCAGGTAAACCTGAGCCGGATGGCGCAGGTTACCGTGCTGGAACTTAAGCAGGCCCAGCCGCAACGGCAGGTATCGGTAAAGATTGCAGAAGACGTGACGGCAAACGGTGATGCTCGATTGCTCCGTGTGCTTATGGAGAATCTGCTGGCAAATGCCTGGAAATACTCGGGCAAACAGGAGTCGTCGATTATCGAGTTCGGCACAGCCGAGGTTGCGGGAGAAATGACCTATTTTATCCGCGACAACGGTGTCGGATTTGATATGGCATATGCGGACAAACTGTTTGCCGCATTTCAGAGGTTGCACCGGTCAGACGAATTTGAAGGGACCGGTGTCGGGCTGGCTACCGTACAGCGGATCATCAATCGTCACGGGGGACGGATCTGGGCGGAAAGTGCGGTCGGAGCCGGCGCGACCTTTTATTTCACTTTGAACGGAGTAGCCATATGAAGCGGCAGCTGAGGGTTTTGCTGGTTGAGGATTCGCAGGATGATATGCTGCTGTTGTTGCGGGAGCTTAAGAACGGCGGGTTCGAACCAATTCATGAGCTGGTGGAGACGGCTGCTGCCATGAAATGCGCTCTTGTCGAAAAGACATGGGACATGGTCATTTCAGACTACCGGATGCCCCAGTTTGATGCACCCGGGGCATTGAAGGTCCTGCACGAGAGCGGGCTCGATCTCCCCTTTATCATTGTTTCGGGGAAGATCGGTGAAGACCTGGCGGTTGCCGCCATGAAGTCGGGCGCCCATGATTACCTGATGAAAGGAAATCTTTCCCGGCTTGTGCCGGCAGTTGACCGGGAGTTGCGCGAAGCAGCCGAGCGGCGCAAACACCGTCTGGCGGAAGAGGCGATCCGTCAGGGCAAAATGCAATGGGAAGCAGCCTTTGACTCGGTTTCCGATCTGATCATCCTGACGGACTTCAATGGAAAAATTGTCCGCTGCAACAAGAGGGTAACGACCTATTTCCACTGCCAGTATGCCTCGATGATCGGCAAAAATATCGGAGAGCTTTTTTATGGCGGGGAGGAGATCGCCTCGCGAGTCTTTCAGTTTCCCCATAAGTTCCATGCCGAAGCCGAAGAGGATATCGTCTTTCCCATGCTGACCGGCTGGTATAATGTCAGCAGTTACCCCATGCATGCAGAAGAAGAGGAGTCCCAAGGCGTAGTTTTCATCATCAAGGACATCACCAAACGCAAGCGGGTGGAAGAGGAAAAAAGAATCATCGACCGGGAACTCCTTACCCTCTATGCCATTGCCTTCCGCTTGAATTCGAAGCAGAGTCTGGAAAAGATCATGAGCGATCTCCTTTTCCAGCTCCATAATATGTTGCGAATAGATTTTTCCTGTATCCACCTCCTTGAAAAGGGGGCGTTGAAGCTCAAGGCTTCGCTGGGGCTCGACCTTGAATTGGAGACGTCACTCAAGACTCTGTCAACGACGTTTCCTTGGGTAAGCAATATGTTGAAGGGAAAACTTGTCAAGACAAAGACGCCGACAGGACATCTTCCCGCAGATGTTGCTCAGGCGGCGCTCAAGGTGGGGGTCCAGGCCTGGTGTACCATCCCTTTGAAGATCGGCCCGGATGTGATCGGTGTCACGATGGTCGCTTCCCAGTCGAATAAAGGCTTCACTGACCGGGAGGTCTTCCTGCTCACCTCTATTGCCAATCAGCTGGCCGTATTGATCGAAAACTATACCCTGTATGATCAGATGAAGGAGAAGGCTGAAGAGTTGCAGCGGAGCAAAAAGGCGCTCAAGGAGAACCTCCTCGAAGTAAAGCGCGCCAATATCGAACTTGACCGCCTGAACGTTGCGAAAAACAACTTTATCGGCATGGCCTCCCACGAGTTGAAGACCCCGATTACCTCGATTATGGGGGGGGTACAGTTTCTCCATAAATACAGCGGACTGCAGATGACCCCCGAACAGGAGAGCATTCTCAATTCCGTTTATGAGGGTACAGTTCAGCTGCGCAAGCTGGTGGAGGACCTTCTTTCCATTTCGCGCATCGAGGCTCAGGGGATAATCCCCCAGAAAAAGCCGTTTAAACTGGTCACGCTCTGTCGGGAGGTCTATGAGACGTTCACCCTGCCTCTATCGAGAAGGCAGATATCAGTGGAGATTTCCGGCGATGAACTGCTGGTGCCGGTGGATGAAAGCCTTTCCAGTCTGGCGATGAGGAACCTGATTGAGAATGCGATAAAATTCACCCCGGACGGAGGGAGCATTACCATATCGGGACGATTGGTTGAAAAGGGGGAGGTTTTGAACTATGCCAAGATCGTGCGACCCTTTTATCCGGCGTTCCCGAAAAATCTCCCAGTAGGTAATAATTCATTTTATCTCCTGGATTTTATTGATAGCGGCATCGGCATACCTCTTGAAGAGCGGGTAAGGATTTTTGAAAAATTTTATGGTGTCGGAGACATCGCCTATCACTCCTCCGGCACTTTCGACTTCATGTCCAAGGGATCAGGCCTTGGGCTTTCCATTGTCCGCGGAGTCATGGATGCCCACCGCGGCATGGTGTGGACGACTCCGGGGAGCGACGGAACCGGTAGCGTATTTACTCTTCTGTTTCCGATGGACAAAAGCTCGGAAATGAAAGTTTCGCGATGAAGACAGCTGTCTCGTTAAAGACAATAACAAAAGCCTATGGGGCTTTCAGGGCGGTCGAGGACTTTTCCCTGGATGTGGAGCAAGGGATCATTTTTGCCCTGCTCGGGCCGAACGGCGCAGGGAAAACCACCCTGATCAAGATTTTGACCACCCTTATGCGCCCCACGAGCGGCGATGCATTTGTCGAGGGGCACAGCGTACTCACGTCGGGCAAACAGGTCCGTCGCCTGATCGGCGTAGTTCCCCAGGAAAACAACCTTGACCGCTACCTGACCGCCAGGGAAAACCTTGTGCTCCACGCCCGGATGCACGGCATGCCTCCCCACGAATACAACCCGATCATCGACCGCTTGATGGAGCTGATCGGCCTTTTCGGCCGCCGGAACGATTTTCCCGATACCTTTTCCGGCGGCATGCAAAGGAGGCTTGTGGTAGCGAGGGCGCTTGTCCACAACCCGCAGGTCCTGTTCCTCGACGAGCCGACAACCGGCCTCGATCCCCAGTCCAGGCGGGCGCTCTGGGACTATATCCAGAGCCTTCGGAGCCGGATGACCATTTTTCTCACCACCCACTACATGGACGAAGCCGATGCCCTTTGCGACCGGATCATGATCATGGACCACGGCAAGGCATTGGTGGACGGCACCGCTTCTCAGCTGAAGGAAGCGCTTTCCCATGCCCATATCTACGAGGTGGAGTTCCGGGCCGACAGCGACAGGTACGAGGGGATGCTGCGCACCCTACCCTTTGTCGAGTCCCTGGAGCGGAGCGGCAACAGCTTCCGCCTGGTGCTGACCGGCGAAGAGAGCCTGAAACCGCTGATGGACAGTCTTGGCAGTACGGATATCCGCAAAATCTGCCTTCAGGAGCCGACCCTGGAAGATGTATTTCTGGAGCTGACCGGCAGAACGATTCGTGAGTAGGGGCGGGGTCTCCCCGCCCGGATAATATCATCGCAATCAGGGGCGGGGAGACCCCGCCCCTACAGAGGGCTGTAATGTTTAGAGGCGCCTTTTCTATCTGGGGACGGGACATGCTGGTCATGCGACGGAGCATTTTTTCCGAGCTCCTGGCGGTGACCGCCTATCCGCTCACCCTTTATCTGGCCTTCGGCGTCGGTCTGAAGGGATATATCGCCGATGTGGGGGGAATCCCCTACCCGCTCTTCATTGCGCCGGGTCTTATCACCATGACAGCGGTAAACGCCGCCTTCGACGAGAGCTCATGGAGCATGTGGTTCCACCGCCGGGTGCAGCGGACCATCGAGGAGTACCGGGTAACGCCGATCACCGTCTACGATATCGTTATTGGCAAGATCATCTCCGGCTTCTGCCAGGGGGCGATCAAGGGGATGGCGGTGGCGGCGGTCATTTTCTTTCTTACCCCTTTTCGCATCAATTATTATAACCTGCTCGCCTACCTCCTCTACATCGCCCTCGGTTCTATGATTTTCTCCTGCCTCGGCACCATTTGCGGCACGGTCATCGACAAGCCGGAGAATATCGGCCGGGTGCAGGCGGTGATCATTGTGCCGCTCATCTTCATGGCCGGCATCTTCTTCCCCCTCTCCTCCTACCCCGCAGCAATCCAGCCGCTCATCAAGGCTCTTCCCACCACGGCCATTTTTGAGGGAGCGCGACAGGCCTTGCTGAACGGTACCCTGGATATCGTCTACATCATGATCCTGCTGGCCGGCGCTGCTTTCGCGTTTGCCGTGGCGGCGTACACCTTCAACCGTAAGATGGCGGAGTAACGCGAATCTTCTTGAGTTTTAGCCCCTATTCATAGTAAGATTCATAAGATACGGACAAGTTTTACGGCAGAGCAAAAAGTTCCGGATGCACCTTCACCCAGACTTTTGGCTAAGCCGACAGGAGATGGTATGGCTGAAGAATTCGTTCCCAAATGGATTGCCTGGGAAACCACCCAAAAATGCAACCTTAAATGTGTCCACTGCCGCTGCTCGTCGGAAATGACCTCATCCGAAGGTGATTTCACCACCGAGGAGGGGAAAAAGCTGCTCAAGGAGATCGCCGATTTTTCCAAGCCGGTGGTCGTCCTCTCCGGCGGCGAACCACTGATGAGAAAGGATATCTTTGAACTGGCAGGTTACGGCACTTCGCTCGGCCTGCGCATGTGCATGGCCAGCAACGGCGCATTGGTGACCGACGAGGTCTGCGAAAAGATGAAAGAAGCCGACATCAAGATGGTGTCGCTCTCTCTCGACGGTTCCACCGCAGCGGTTCACGACAACTTCCGTCAGTGCCCCGGCTCCTTCGACGGCGTGGTGAGGGCTGCAGAGTTATTCCGCAAGCATGGCCAGAAGTTCCTCATCAACTCCTCTTTCACGAAGCGCAACCAGGCCGACATCGCCAACACCTTCAAGGTGGCCAAGTCCCTGGGCGCCACCGCCTGGTACATGTTCATGATCGTTCCCACCGGCCGCGGCGAGGAGATCATGAGTGAGCTCATTTCCAAGGAAGACTACGAGGAGATCCTCGACTGGCATTACCAGCAGGAGAAGATGGAGGATGACATCCTCATGCGTCCCACCTGCGCTCCCCATTACTACCGGATCGTGCCGCAGAAGGCCAAGGCCGAAGGTGCCAAGTTCGAGCGCCGGAGTCTCACATTCTCCACCGGCGGCGGCAAGGGGTGCATCGCTGCCCAGACCATCTGCCTCATCGACTGCTTCGGCAACGTCAAGCCCTGCTCCTATTTCCACCGCACCGCCGGCAACGTGAAGACCACCCCGTTCCGCGACATCTGGGAAAACTCCGAGATCTTCAAGGACCTGCGTGACTTCAAGAGCTACAAAGGAAAATGCGGCCAGTGCGAATACCTCAACGTCTGCGGCGGCTGCCGCGCCCGCGCCGATGCCGTCTACGGCGATTACATGGAAGAAGAGCCGTTTTGTAACTACGTGCCGATCAAGCTACAGAAAAAAGCATAGGCTCTGTAAATCTCTGAACCGCGAAGGACCCAAAGGGCCTAAAGGGCCTAAAGCGCAAAGGACGCAAAGAAAAACCAGATTTGGCTTTATCCTTTTGCGCTCTTCGCGTCTTTGCGGTTCTAGGTTTTATATTTGACTAATATCTAAGGAGGAGCTATCCCAATGAACACAAGATTTCTCGACGCCTGCTGGGGCAAGCCCGTTGACCGGACTCCCGTGTGGCTGATGCGCCAGGCCGGCCGTTACCTACCCGATTACATGCGGGTCCGCAGCAAATGCACCTTTCTGGAGCTGTGCAAGACCCCGGAGCTGGCCGCTGAAGTGTCCATCCAGCCGGTGGATATCCTGGGCGTTGACGCCGCCATTCTCTTTTCCGACATCCTCACCCCGGTCGAGCCGATGGGCATGGCCCTCGACTTCGTCCCCGGTCCGGTCTTCGAGCACCCGATCCGCACCATGGCCGATGTGGAAAAACTCCGCATTCCGCAGATGGAGCAGGACGTTCCCTATGTCCTCGAAACCATCAAGATCCTCCGCCGTGAACTGGCCAACAAGGTGCCGCTCATCGGCTTTGGTGGCGCGCCTTTTACCCTCGCCTGCTACATGGTGGAGGGGAAGGGTTCCAAGGATTGGGCGACAATGAAGCGGATGATGTACGCGGCCCCCGAGGTGTACGCGGCCCTCATGGAGAAGGTGACCATGATGGACATGGAGTACCTGAACGCCCAGATCAAGGCCGGTGCCCAGGCGATCCAGATCTTCGACACCTGGGGCGGTGTTCTCGCTCCCAGCGACTACGAGAAATACGTTCTTCCCTACACCACCAAGCTGATCAACGGCCTCAACCGGCAGAATGTTCCCGTCATCCACTTCGTCAAGGGTGCCGGCACCATGCTCGACAGCGTGAAAAGGGCTGGCGGAGACGTGATGGGACTCGACTGGCACATCAACCTGGGAAAAGCGAGGGAAGTGCTCGGCGACATGGCCGTCCAGGGGAACCTGGATCCGACCGTGCTCTTTGCACCGAAGGATGTGATCGAGCAAGAGGTAAAAAGGGTACTCGACGAGAACGCCGGGAGGCCGGGCCACATCTTCAACCTCGGGCACGGCATCCTTCCCACGGTGCCGCCGGAGAATGCGATCCACATGGTTGAGTGCGTGCATAGGTTGTCGCAGAAGTAGTTAGTCTGAATCATGAAGGGCGGTCGCGAGACCGCCCTTTTTTTCAACTCAACCTGTCCGATCCGGACAGGAGACCTTTCATCAGTCGAAACATTCGAATTCTCAGGCTTCCCTCTATATTTATGCCGAATCTTCGGTAAGATTTGGGGAGTATGGGAACCAATCTCCTCAGAGTCATAACTACAGTTGTCGTGGTGTACGGGTGTTATGCGGCGTTCTGCTATTTTGCCCAGCGTCTCATCATCTATCCCGGCAGGGGTATCCGCGTGCCGGCCGCCCCTCCCGTTCCGTCAACCGGCATCACTTCCATTTGGCTTGAGACCCGCTTCGGCAGGACAGAGGCATGGTTCCTTCCGGCCAGGGAAGCATCCGCAAGGCGCAGACCGGTGGTGCTCTTCTTTCACGGTAACGGAGAGGTCATCGATTTTCTGCCGGAGCAGGTGGAAGGGTTCCGCGATATGGGGATGGGGGTCCTGCTCATAGAATACCCAGGCTACGGCCGCTCGGCGGGGGATCCTTCCGAGGCGGGCATCACTGCAACAGCGGCGGCGGCATACGATGCGATGGCAAAGCGCGACGATGTTGACTCTGCGCGGATGGTCGCCTTCGGCAGATCCGTCGGGTGCGGGCCCGCCTGTGCCCTTTCCCGACAACGCCCCCTTGCCGCCCTCATCCTCCAGTCACCTTTCACCTCGATTCGCCCCTTTGCCCGCCGCTTCCTCCTTCCCGGCTTTCTCCTGCGGGATCTGTACGACAACCGCTCGGCGCTTGAGGCCTTTGCCGGGCCGGTCCTCATCATGCACGGCCGTTACGACGACATTATTCCGTTCACCCATGGGAAGGAACTGGCACGGGTTGCCCGCAACGCCCGACTCGTTCCGCTTGCCTGCGCCCATAACGACTGCCCTCCAGACTGGCGGGAGTTCTGGCGCATCGTCGCCGCATTTCTCAGGCTGCACGGAGTGGTTTCCTAGACGCCTATCCCCTCCCCTTCACCCTACCCGTTCCCAGACGGTCATCTCGGCGATGGTGTGCTGGTGCTTGCGCCGGGTCTCGCGGATGACGAAGGGGATGTCGCGGGGCTCTCCCACCATGCGGAAACAGGGGGCCAGCGCCGCCTTCAGCCCGTCCAGGGTGGTGACGTTCTCCCCTGACTCCTTGTACCCTCCCAGCCACTTCTCTTTCTTCGTGAACTCTTCCAGCCAGGTGTATGGGGAGGTGATGACCAGGAGTCCGCCCGGATTGATCCGCTCGTGGATGGTGGTGAGGAAGCGGCGCGGCGAATAGAGGCGGTCGATCAGGTTTGCAGCCAGCACCAGGTCGTAGCCGGTGAATTTCTCCGGCAGGTTGCAGGCGTCGGCCTGATAGAACTCTACCTGCGAGCGGAACTCGTCGAGTCGCAGCTCGGCCAGGCTCACCTCGTGGAACGACTGGATCTCCCCTTCTTCGGGAAAGGCGTAGCGAAGATACCCCTCCTCCTGCATCCGGGCCGCCAGGCGGAAAAAGCGGGTGGAGAAGTCGAGGCCGGTTACCCGGTCGAAGCCGCGGGCGAGCTCGAAGGCGGCACGGCCGACGGCACATCCCAGATCAAGGGCGCGTTCGCGGCTGCGGTTAGCCATCAGCTCCAGGCAGATGCGGGCGCAGGCGACCGGGAAGTTGGGGACGCCGAAGTGCTCCGGACCGTAATGGGCGTCGCAGTACTGGGCTGTCAGGGCGTCGGTCTCGTACTGGTCCTGGTGGACCTCCACCTTTGCCGAGCTTTCCACGTAGCGGAAACCCGCGTGCTGGAAGAAGTGGCGGCGAAAGGCGTAGCGCGAGTCGCGGGTCGCCTCGTTGCCGGTGGAAATCCAGGAGCCCCCCTTGATCAGGTTGTGACGGGTGTCGAAGGTTGGGGTAGAGAAGTCGTCGTACCAGGGGTGGATCTGGAAGCCGTGGAACGGGTAGATCGGGGTCTCGGTCCACTGCCAGACGTTGCCGAGGATGTCGTAGAAGTCGCCATAGGGGAAGCGGTCCACGGCGCAGGAGGAGGCCCACTGCTCCAGGTTGATGTTTCCCGGCGCATGATCCCACCAGGGCTGGTCGGGGATCGCGGCCAGGTCCCGCAGCCGGTTCCACTCGTCCTCGGTGGGGAGACGGATCGGTCTGCCGGTGCGGGCACTTTGCCAGTTGCAGAACGCCTTGGCCTCCAGGTAGTTGACCTCCACCGGCCAGTTCCACGGCATGTCGATCTCCTCCACCATGGTGCGCAGCCGCCACGCGTTGTCGATATTGATCCAGAAGAGGGGGTGCTCCGCTTCGCGAAAGGTGCGCCAGTTCCACCCCTCCTCGGTCCACCACTGCCGCTCCTGGTAGCACCCAGCTTCGACGAAGGCGAGAAACTCCCGGTTGGAAACCAGGTACTTCGCCGCACGGAAGCCGGCAACCTCGGCCTCGTGGCGGCCGTATTCGTTGTCCCAGCCGTAGAAGGGATGATCCTTGGCCTTGCCCAGCACCACCCTACCCCCGGCCACCGGCAGAAGCGCGTTCTCCGGCGCCTCTCCCGACTCCCGGCAGATATCCCAGAGAGGATGCCGCACCACCTGGTCGATGGGGAGCTGGCGGATCAGCACCGAGGAGGTTTCCAGGTGAATACGCTCGTGCTCGATCCCCATTATGATCGCCCAGAAGGGGTCTTCCCAGGTGATGGGGAGCTTGAGCGGCAGACTGCTGATGAGACCGTCCACCAACTCGCGGGCCTTGTCCCGGTATTCCCTCACCTCTTGCCGGGTCGGCCAGTCATAGTGGGTCGCATCCAGGTCGTCCCACGACATCTCGTCCACCCCCACGGCGAACATCGACTCGAAACGTGGGTTGATCCGTTGTTCGATGACCCGGGCGATCACCAGCTTGTTGATGAAGAAGGTGGCGGTATGGCCGAAGTAGAAGATGAGCGGATGGCGAAGCCGATCGGCCCTGAGATAAAAGGTAGCGTCTTCCTTGAGGGTTTCGTAGAGCTTTTCATCGATATCGAAGGTCTGATGGAAGTAGCGGCGGATCTCTTCCCGTTTTGTTTCCGGCTCCCCTTCGTTGAGGATTATGGTACGGGTTTTACGAAGTTCCATGGGGATTCTCTCCTTGCGATCATTGGATGGCGATGACCACCTTGCCGAAGTGGGCGCCGCTTTGCAGGTAGCGATACGCTGCCTTTGCCTCACCGAAGGGAAAGACGTGGTCGATGACCGGCCGGATGCCGTGCATTTCGATGGCGCGGATCATTGCCTCGCACATCACCCGGGAACCGACATAGATCCCCTGGATGCGGGCACTCTTCATCACTGCGGGCAAGGGGTTGACCTCGCCCGTTGATCCGCTGAGGACGCCGATGAGGCTGATGTGCCCACCCGTCCGTACCGCCTTGAGCGATTTGCCCAGGGTTCCGGCGCCGCCGACTTCCACCACCAGGTCGACGCCTCGTCTGCCGGTCAATTTCCACACCGCCGTTTCCCAGTTCGGTTCGGTTTTGTAGTTGATAACCTCCCCTGCCCCCAGCAGCCGCAGTTTTTCCGCCTTGGACTCGCTGCCGGTGGTGGCGATGACCCGTGCGCCGGCAGTGCGGGCGAACTGGAGGGCGAAGAGTGAAACCCCGCCCGTTCCCAGGGTAAGCACGGTCTGGCCGCAGGCAAGGCTGCCGCTCTGCAGGGCATGCCAGGCCGTCAGCGCGGCGCAGGGAAGGGTTGCCCCCTCCTCGAAGGAGAGATGAGCCGGAAGCGCCACCAAGCCGCGTTCGCTAAAAAGCACGTATTCTGCGAGGACACCGTCAATGGCTCCTCCGAGGGCCGATTTCGGCACTTCGTCGGTGATCTCACCCCCATCCCAATCCTGGAAGAAAGTTCCCGCCACACGGTCCCCCTGCTGCCAGCGGGTCACCCCCTCGCCTGTTTCCACCACTTCTCCTGCGCCGTCGGAAAGGGGAATGAGGGGCAGCGGCAGGTTGCGCGAGTAGCTCCCGCCGATCGCGAGCAGATCGCGGTAGTTGAGGGATGCCGCCCGCATCCGCACCAGCACCTGGCCGTGGCCCGGCCGTGGCACCTGTTTCTCCATCAGTTGCAATGCTTCGATGTCGTACTCTTTCTCAATGCAGAAATAGCGCATCACGAGCCTCCGGAACCGATAAATGGATAAAGCGCCGGGCCGGATATCATCTCCTGGCCCAACGTATGGCGCTGCTTAAAAAGTCTAACGGTCATGGGGCAAATTGCAAGGTCCGGCATGGTCGGTATTGTGCGGATCGGTTACGAGGCGGGGGCAAGATATGGCAGCGGTTTGAGACCGAGTCAGCTTGCAATTGGCTGCCGGCGTGCTAGTACTTCAAGCATGACCAGTGCCAGGGTACGGAAGGACAGAAAAAGAACGCATGCAGGCGGCGGGGGCCGTCACCGGCATCTTGCAGCGGGAACTCGGGCTGTGGCCATGATCGAAGCGGCCAAGGGGGGGCTTGTCGTCGTTGTCGGGCTCGGGTTATTTGCGCTGATTCACCGCAATGTTCAGGCGGTGGCGGAGGAGATAGTCCGTCATGTCCATCTTAATCCAGCCAGCCGTTTCCCGCGCATATTCCTTGATGCCGCGGCATCTGCCAGCGATTCACGCCTCTGGGCGCTGGCGGTGGCGGCAATGGTATATGCCATGATCCGCTTTGTCGAAGCCTACGGCTTGTGGCAAGAGCAGGTCTGGGCCGAGTGGTTCGGCATCCTGTCCGGCAGTCTCTACCTTCCCCTTGAGATTTACGAACTGACCGTTTCCGTGTCAGCGGTCAAGGTAATCCTGCTGGTCGTCAACCTTGTCATAGTCGGCTGGCTTGCGTTTGTTCGCTGGCAGGCCAGCGACTAAGGCACCGGTTTGCTATCCTGACCGGCTACTTCCTTTTTCTGGCGCCAGCCGAAATTGATGGTCCTGATCCCCGGAATTGCCTTCTGCAGCCGTGCCAGCCCTTCATTGGTAATGTTGTTGCCGCTGCAGGTGAGCCCTTTCAATCCCTTCAATTCGTAGAGATAGAGGAGTCCGGCATCGGTGATGTCGGTGTGGTAGAGATAAATCCGCTGGAGGTTTTTCAGCCTGGCGAGCTTTTTCAGGTCATCGTCGTTCACGGTTGAATCGGAGAGATAGAGTTCCTCCAGCCCGGTCAGGTGGCCGATGTTGTCCAGGAAGGAGTCGTCCACTTCATAGAGAAATAGAGACTGCAGATCATCCGGTTGCAGTTGTTGCAGGTAGCTCAGCCTGGCGGCGGAGTGATCCTTGACATCGAGGCGCACGGCCTTGGCTGCGGGGATTTCCCGGCATCCTTTGGCGGCGCAGAACTTCTGCCAGTCGCTGTAGTTGGCCGAGTTCCGGTTGCGTATATAGAGGACGCCGCAGGAAGTGTCGGCAGGAAAACAGATGCGCCGCGTTTGCTGCAGCGGAGAGGTCTGCACTGGCGGCGCCCCCTCTCCTGCCAGGTCGGCCAGACGATTGCGCGCCTTGACGATGTTGAGATCGACCGTGGCAGCCATCTCCGCGAGGAGGTCGATATCGTTGGCGAGCGCATCGTCAACCTTCAGCTTGAACCGGCAGATATCCGAGTCCTTGAGTTCCCTGATGAGGGTATGCACGGCGAGGATTTCCTGCCGTTCCCCGGCGATCAGCCTGATAACCCGGACCAACTCCGCACCGGTATCCCCACCCTGGATCTTCCCGGGCCCCTGCTCCCATTCCCGGAGGATCTCCAGCAGCGCCTGTCGATCATCATCCGCATAGGCGCGGTTGGCAAAAGCCATCAACTCATGACGCCGAACACGTTCTTCGTTGTCCATGGCCAGGTCCGGGTGAATGGCCTTGGCTACCTCGCGGTAGAGGGCCTTGATGCTGTTTTTTGCCATATCTGCCGCCGGTTCCTCTTCCTCCAGCAGATCGTCTGCATGCAGGTGGCCGCGCCACTCCTCTGTTGGCGGCTCGCTTTTCCGCTCCGCCGGGTTTTTGCCGCCGCCGTCCAGATCGCGGAGCTGATTTTCCAGCTTCTCCAGTTCTGCAATGCGTTGCCCCAGCACCTGGTCGTAGACCTTTTCGAAGAGGCGAATTTCCTGCTTCAGTTTGTCCAGGATATGTTGACTTGCCGCATGCTCGGACCGAAGGCGGGCAAGCTCGGCATGCTTATGTTCGAGTTCGATCTCTTCCGGAAATTTCAATCGGTGACGGGTATCCATATGCTCCTGCCCACTTTTATCGGCGCTGGTATCTCCAGCATGTCACGAATCTGCACATACTAACACGATAGGGGCATTTGGCACAGGGTCAATTGGCAACATCCACGGGAAAATCGGCGGGAGGTAAGGACGCGATCATCTTTCATCGTGTAAGCATTGTACTTTGGCCTAATGAATCGAAATATTAACACAAGTATAGGTTGAACATTAAAAAGACTAACATTATAATGCACAAAAAATGCGGTAATTATGCGTATGAAAATGGAAATATGTCGCGTAAACAAGGGGGGAATTGATGAAGGCTTGTGAAATGCTGGAGAAGTGCATATTTTTTAACGACAAAATGGCGAACATGCCTTCAACCGCGGAGGTGATCAAGCTCAGGTATTGCAAGGACGACAGCGAGGGGTGCGCAAGATTTATGGTCTGCAAAGCCTTGGGCAGGGAAAAGGTTCCCGAGGAGTTGTTCCCTAATCAGGTTGACAGGGCAAAAAAGATAATAGCGGGAAAATAGATTCGGACCAAAAAAGGTCAGCCTATCGATGGCTGACCTTTTTCATTTCGCGTGACGGCAACAGGACGACTTACTGCAGCTCCTTCATCAGTTGCTCCAGATCCTGCCGCTCAAAGTGGTACGCCTCGCGGCAGAATTCGCAGGTCACGTCTGCTTTGCCTTCTTTTTCCAGCATGTCTGCCAGTTCTTCCCTGCCGAGCGAGATGAGGACCCGTTCGATCTTTTCCCGGTTGCAGGAGCAGCTGAAGGCCAACGCGCGCTTTTCCAGGGTGTCATAGGGGATGTCGGCAAAGAGGATCGCCAGGAGCTCTTCCGGCGTCGTTCCCTTGCGCAGCACTTCGCTGAGCTGCGGGAGTTCTTCGATCCGCGCCATCAGGGCGTCGACTGCTGCCTCATCCACCGGCGGCAAAGCCTGGATGAGAAAGCCGCCGGCGGCGGCGACGCTGTTGTCCGTCTCGACGAACACCCCCAGTCCCACGGCGGAGGGGATCTGCTCGGACTCAGTGAGATAGAGGGCCAGGTCTTCGGCGATTTCACTGGAGTAGAGCTGGACCATCCCCTTGTACGGCTCCTTCATCCCCAGGTCCTTGGTCACGGTGAGGAATCCCGCCCGGCCGAGGGCTCCGGCCACATCCAGCTTGCCGTTCCTTTCCGGCAGATGTACCTCAGGCACCCCCACGCAGCCGCGCACCGCCCCGTTGCTGTCCGCCTCGACCATGATCTTCTGCAGGGGGCCGTTCCCTTCGAACTTGAACCCTACCCGCTGGCCGGTCTTGAGCAGGGCGCCGAACAGGGCGCCCCCGGTCAGCGCGCGGCCCAGGGCGGCTGAAGCCGTGGGCAATGTTGCGTGGCGGCGGCGGGCCTCGTCGGCCAGCTCCGTGGTCACGCAGGCCAGGGCTCGAACAGTGCCGGATTTCGTTATGATGCGCACAAGATAATCTGTCACAGGCAGATTCCGAGACGGCCGATCAGCTCACCTTCCTTGAAGAGCAGCTCCTTGATGGTGAGAAAGTCGCAGACCTTTATCCCCTTGACGTGGTAGCCGAAGAAATCGGCGAGTTTAGGCACCTGGGTCAGGTCGCAGGCGATAACCCCGTCGCCATAGGCGAGAAACGGGATCTTTTCCACGATCTTGCGGGTGACCCATTCCACGTCGAGCGGTTTCACCTCTTCCATTTTCAGGTAGATCCTCTTCTCCTTCGGCGTGAAATCAACCCGCTGCACTTCGAAACGGGCGGAAAAGGGGACGCTGAACGGGAGCAGCTTCTTTTTCACCTTGCCGCTTATCTCGCCGTAACCATCGAGGAATCGCATGGAGAGCTCCTGGATTTCCTCGTCCAGTGCCCGGCTTACGAACTCCCGGTGGAAATAATCTTCGCTGACCCGGACTTCCCGGCGGGTGACGATCTCCTTCAGCCGCTGGTCCTTGATCAACTCCAGCAACGCCGGATTTTTCAACAGATCGAAAATGCTCATCCGTTTCTCCTTGTTATTTACTATTAACCATCGACCATCGACCGCCGACCGCCGTCAAACCAATCCCATCGTAAAATTGAACTCCGACGTTCCCGGTAATGCCGTGCCACGGCTGAAGGCGCCCAGTACCCTTCCCCACTCGTCCGGCTGTAACTGGGAGAGATCCATGACATATGAGGCCCCCCCCATTTCCTTGAGCCTCCCCTTAAAGGCGGTCAGGGAAAACATCGCGTTGGGGGTGACCACGGTGAGTCCGTCCCTGGTCGTGATCCGGTAGCCTTCGCCCCGATCGGAGAGCACCGGCACGTCGCTGCGCACGTCCTTGATCCTGATCTTCGTGGTTATGGCCGGGACCGCGGAGTAGGCCATGATCCGCCTTTTGATCGGCAGGTCTGCCGCCAGGAGCGCCGTCATGTTGTCGGAGTCGTCCTCGATATAAAGGGTGGCGGCGGTTGCTCCCAGCTCCTGCCAGCAGAGGAGCGCCTGGCTGTTGAGGGAGAAAAGCCGGTAATCGGTGGAGAGTTCCACGTCGAGCCCCTTGAGCAGCCCGAAGTGGGAGAGATTGGCCGCCTCGAAGCGGCGGAAACCGTAATGCATGAGAACGGAGACGGCCTCCCTGAAGAAGGGGATCTCCGCTTCGAAGATGATGAACGGCAGATGCCAGATTACCTGCTGTTCGCGCCCCTTCAGCTTGCGCACGAAGAGCGTGATCTGGTGCATGTTGGCCTTTGACACCGGCAGGATGATGCTGTCGATGCTCTCCTGATGGAGCAGGTGGTAATCGCGGAGATGTTCGAGCCTCACCGCCAGTTCTTCCCGCTGGGGTCCCTTGACGGGGCGGCTGCCGACGAGCGCTGCCAGGGCAGATTTCCTGTGTTCCCGGCTCCGTTCCTTTATTTCGCCGAGCGCCTTGTCGCCAAGCCAGCGGTAGAATTCGCGGCGAATTTCCTTGAGCTTGGCGATGGGGATCAGCACCGCCGGAAAATCGGGCGAGTTCAGCGCGCTGAGGATGAAGGGGGTGTCGCCGGTCCGGCCGAACTGGGCGGCGAGCACACTCTCCATGTCTGTGGTGCGCGCCGGTTCGAGAAGACCCAAGTGAAATTCCCGGCACAATTCCTTTCCTGCCACTTGAGCCGTGATGCGCATGGTCTCGCCGGTCAGGGCGAGGCTCAGCGCGCAGTGGAGCTTGTCCCCCTTGACCGTATCGAGCTTTTTTGCGCAGGCGTTCTCGCTCATGGTGAAGGCGGTTTCCGAGGAGACCTTGAAGACGGAGTCCCCTACCTTGAATGGAAAGGGTGACGAGGTGGTGACCAGGGATTTTTCCTTTGCCCCCTTCACCTGCTGTTTCCCCAGGTAGAGTTCCTTGATGGTAAAGGCCCGGCCGGCCATATCGCTCTTCGGCTGCACCCGCACCCGGTCCCCCACATGGAGCCGATCCTTGGTTTCAAAGGTGATCCGGTTGCCGTTCAGTGACTTTATCGTTCCGAGAAAGCGGCCGGTCGCCCCTTTGAGCGACGGGGTGGCGATGTCGGTCGGCGTGTGGGAGGCGAGGAACCCCTTGGTCGGCACCCGGCCGAAGGATAGCTTCAGGAGCTCCTTGGCCTCGGACACCGCCTCGCTGCGTTTGCCTTCCGGGGCATCCAGCACCAACCGGTAGGCCCCCACCACGCTCGCCACGTACTCGGCGGACTTCATCCGCCCCTCGATCTTCAGCGAGGCAACTTTTGCTTCGATCAGCTGCGGGATCATGTCGATGCTGGAAAAATCGTTGGTGGAGAAGTAGTATCCTTCCTTACCCCGGTAGGTGTACTGCCTGCGACAGGGCTGGGCGCAACGCCCCCGGTTGCCGCTGTGGCCGCCGAGAAACGAGGAGAAATAGCACTGTCCGGAGAAGGAGAAGCAGAGGGCGCCATGGATGAAACACTCGATCTCGGCCCGGGATGCGGCGACGATGGCCTTGATCTCGTCGATGTGCAGCTCGCGGGCCAGCACCACCCGTTCGAAGCCGAGCTCCTCCAGTTGTTTGACGCCGAGGGAATTGTGGATGGTCATCTGGGTCGAGGCGTGGAGCGGGATACCGGGGAAATATTCACGGATCAGCCGGGCCGTTGCCATGTCCTGGAGGATCACCCCGTCGACCCGCATCCCCTCCAGGGCGGCGAGCTGGTCCACCAGCTGCGGCAACTCGTTTTCCTTGATCAGGGTGTTGATGGTAACGTATATCTTTCTTTCCTGGCCGTGGGCGTAGGCGAGCATCCGCTCCATCTGGGCGAGGGAGAAATTCTTTGCCTTGGCCCGGGCGGAAAAATCGTGCAGGCCGGCATAGACGGCATCCGCACCCTTTTCCATGGCGGCAAAGAAGGCCTCCAGCGACCCGGCCGGGGAAAGGAGTTCAGGTTTTTTCATGGTTTTGCTTGTTATTATTGTTTTGGACATCCACCTAGACTACCTGAAGGGAGAAAAAGGGTCAAGCTGGATTGTGTCGCGGTATTACGGCAACAGGGGTAACCATTTACCAATACTCCTTCGGCTTGCCTCTACCATTTATCTTGTTAAAATTATTAATATTGTCTCCCATGGAGGAAACATGAAAATCCGCGCCGGCCGTTCACTTTTGAAAATCCTGCCCGTCTTTATCGCTTTCCAGATATTCACCCCCCCATCCAAGGCGGCCGATACAGCCGACTCCTGCCTCGCCTGCCATGCCAGTGCTGCAAAAATGGCCGAGCTTGGCTATCCGCACTTCACAGTCACCCAGGAGGAGGCGGAGACCCAGTCCGGCATGACTGCCGGCTGCGCCGACTGCCACCTTGGGAATCGATTGGAGAGCGACAGGGAAAAGGCGCACCAGGGGATGGGGCGGCTGCTCCTGGTGAGGAAGAAGGGTCTTGTTGCGGAAACCGCAGAGCGGAAAGTGCCCCTGGAGATCGGCGGCAGCGCCATGCTGCGCATCAAATACCAGGTGGAAAAAGAGGGCAAAGCCGTGGTCGATCCGAGCGTAAACGCCATCATCTACCAGGACAGGCGGCGCGACACCCTTTCCCAGGATTTCAGCATCATGGAAAAGACCTGCGGCGCCTGTCATGCCAAGGAATTTGCCGAGTTCAAGAAGAGCACCATGGGGACCAACGGCAAGCAGAGCCGCTATCGGAGCTGGACCGACAAGGAGCGTGGCCCCCACAACTGCGGGGTCTGGTTCGACGGCAATTACGACAAGATCGCCGCCAACACCGCGGCGCCCTTTTCCCGCGAGAGCAACGCCCTCAACCAGCGCACCTGTAATTCCTGCCACGTGGGGTGCCTCGACTGTCATTACGAGCCGATGGCAAAAGACCCGAACGAACCGAAAAAAGGGATGCATACCTTTAACCGCACCCCGAAACCGGTGAGTTGTTACGGCGGCGGGCGCGGTCCTCTCTGCCATGCAGGCCCCGAGGACCGCCGCCGCGGCGCGGGGTATTTCGGCGGGCCGTTTTCACATCCCGAGGGAATGGAGGCCGATGTCCATCTGGCCAAAGGGGTCGGCTGCCTCGATTGCCACGAGAGCACGAAGGTGAACAAGCAGCTGGGGCATGCCATGGTCAAACGTCAGGCGGATTGCATCAAGTGCCACCAGAAAGAGATGATGAGCCATGCGCGGTCGGCGCACAGGAAACTGTCGTGCGAGGCGTGCCATGTCAGGAACGTGGCCGGCTACCAGGCTACCTTCTGGGGACCGGGCAAGCTGGCGGGGAGTGAGACGCCGTTCTTCAAGTACAAGGAATATTACGGCGTGATGAAGGAGCCGATCCTGATCCGCGACCAGAGGGGGCGGTGGATACCGGTCAAGCCTTTTCCCATGGCGGTCATGAACCAGAAAAAATCCGCGCTCAAGCCTGGTCTCCACTGGCGCTGGCCGAAAAATCTTCCCGACCTTTCGCGGACCGACGATGCCTGGGGTTACGTGGGACTCTTCGGCGGCCTGCCGGAAAACAACAAGGCGCTCCTCTGGATCCAGATGGACAAAGTCTCCCATAAATACGGCAAGAGCCGTGACTGCGACTCATGCCATGACCTCCCCGGCGGCGAACAACGCCAGCATGTGAGCTGGGAGTTCAGCGATGCCGGAGCGATGCCGTTCAGCGGCAGCCACACGGTCGTTGCAGGCAAGAAGGGGTTGTTCATCAGTGGGATGAAGGCTGACGAGCGCATAGAGGTTTCGGAAGGTCATCGGCTTTCCAGCTTCGCCCCCTTTGTCTATCTCCGGGACAAATGGTCCATCAGGGGAGATTTTTCCCTGCCGCAGATAAAGGACAGAAAACGGTTCGAATCGACGAAAGGCGATGTGAAAAAAGCACGGTCAAGCGGCATAGTGCACCAGTGACGCAGTTCTGTCGATGCGGGAAACAGTCAATGCCCACGGCGGGCGGGTCTGGGTCAGTGATTGCTTTCCTTCGCCTTCCTTACCCGATGATATCCCTTTTTCTTGGTGACACCGGCAAGGGAGAGGATGTCGGACTGGGAAATGCGCCAGACGCCGTCTTCCTTTTGCAGCTTGAACGATCTGGTCGCATAGTCGGTGCCCGTTTGCCCGGCCTCAAAGCCGAGCTTCGCCCGCAAGGTGACGGTGCTGTCATTCTTTACACTAACCCTGACTTCCTGCATTTTTTCCCAGCAGCAGGCCGGCTTTCTGCTAGCCGAGGAAAGCTTTTTCGCGAACTGTTCCTTGCTGCTTCGTCCGCCGGTCAAGGTCCGGGCGTAAAGCTCTTCGAACCTGCCATCGCGCCAGAGATCGAGGATCTCTTCAAAGCCCCGCTGCGACTCGGTCTGCAACTCTTCGGAGGACATATAAGGGGTCTTTGCCAGGGCAGGGAAAACGCTTGCCAGAGAAAGCATCAACGTGAGTACCAAGAGAACCTTGCGCATACATCCCTCCGGTGAAATTCTGCCAATAATAGAAGAAAGACGGTTGCAGGGCAAGGGGAAAATCGGTCGGGTGAAACGGTCGGCAGTCGGCAGTCGATGGTCGGCGGTAATCCGCCAATCAACCACCGACCGCCGACTGCCGACCGCCGACTGCCTCTACAGCTCCCTTCCCGCTGCCTCGGCGAAGAGCCGCAGTTGTGCCATCATGCTGGCGAATTTGGCGGGCTTCAACGACTGCGGTCCGTCGGAGGAGGCGTGTTCCGGGTCGGGATGCACCTCGATGATCAGGCCATCGGCCCCGGCAGCCACGGCGGCGTAGGCCATGGGGGCCACATAGTGGTAGTTGCCGGTGCCGTGGGAGGGGTCGGCGATAATCGGCAGGTGGGTCTTTTCCTTCAGCACCGGAATCGCAGACAGGTCGAGGGTGTTGCGGGTGGCGGTCTCGAAGGTGCGGATGCCGCGTTCGCAGAGAATCACCGACTGGTTTCCCTCGCTCATGATGTATTCGGCACTCATGAGGAATTCCTGGATGGTCATGGACATGCCGCGTTTCAGGAGAACCGCCTTTTTCAGCTGGCCGACCTTTTTCAGCAGGGCGAAATTCTGGGCGTTGCGTGCTCCGATCTGGAGGATGTCCGCATATTCGGCCACCAGTTCGGCGGTTTCCGGGTTGACCACCTCGGTGACGATGGGAAGGCCGGTAATCTCGCGGGCCTTGGCCAGGAGCTTCAATCCCTCCTCTTCCAGTCCCTGGAATGAATAGGGGGAAGTGCGCGGTTTGAACGCCCCGCCGCGCAGTACGTGGGCTCCTGCTTCCTTCACCGCTATTGCGGAGGCGATGATCTGTTCCTCGCTTTCAACCGAACAGGGCCCTGCCATGACGATGAGCTGCTTGCCGCCGATGCTCAGCGTGTCGGTGATGGGAATTATGCTCGACTCCTTCTTCACTTCCTTTGAGGCGAGCTTGTAGGGCTGGAGGATCGGCACCACGTTCTCCACCCCGTGCATGGATTCGATGGACTGTAGTACCGCTTTCCCCCGTTCGTCGCCGACCGCGCCGATTACGTCCCGTGTGGCGCCGTGAATCACATGGGGCTTGTACCCCAGTTCCTTGATCCGCTTTAATACCTCGTCCTTGTCCTTTTTTGCCGCCCCTGCTTTCATGACAATGATCATCCCTTTCTCTCCTTTTTTTCCGAAACGCAAAAGGCCGGAGGATTGCCCCCCGGCCTTGATAATTTGTTGTGCAAAAAACGAAAAAGCCGGGGGTCGGTATCCTGTCCACCCTCGGCTTTCGGTTTATTAGTTAAGTTACAGCTCTTGCCTAATTCGAACCTCCACCCTGGGCAGACGGCCTAAAATAAAAGCCGCACCAAAAGTAAAAATTAAAAAAGGCGAAATAGCTGGTGTTAATCATGGTTGTTATATTTGCTGATTTTATCCGAACATGTCAAGCACTTTCTTGAAGATGACATTTCGGTCACGGGCTTTTGGGTGAAGGAACGTCCGGAAAGGTGGTCTGATGAGGCTCGTACAGCGTAATTAAAGCAAAACGGATTGACATGGTTTTCTGTTATATGTTAGTAACTTAGAACTCATTTGACCAGGATTGCAATACGCTGAAAAGGAGGAGAAAAGATTGTTTAGTGATTTATGCAATAGAAGAACCTTTCTCAAAACTTCGCTACTGGGAGCCCTGGTGCTCTGCAGCGGCATGCCTGCCTTTGCCAAAGTGCCGATCGAAGAACAACTTCCGGAAGGGAAGCTTTCGCTCTACAACACCCATAACAGCGAGAGGCTTACCATAACCTACCGCAACGCTGCAGGAGATTACGATATCGGGGCTATCAATGCCCTTAACTGGATACTCCGCTGCCACTATACGCAGCAGGTGGCGGACATGGATGTCCGGGTCATCGAGTACCTCAATCTGGTGGACAAAAGGCTCGGGGGAAATAATGAAATCCACATCATTTCCGGGTACCGGTCGCCGGTGTATAATTCACTGCTCCGGCAGGAAGGGCGGCACGTTGCCAAGCACAGCCTGCATCTGAAGGGAAAGGCCATCGATATCGCCATTCCCGGGATAGGCCTGGATCGTGTGCGGCATACCGCACTGAACCTGCGCTACGGCGGAGTCGGTTATTATCCGAAGACCGGCTTTGTCCACGTGGATTCCGGTAATTTCCGTGCCTGGTAGCCGACGATGCCGCGCTATCTCCTGCCGTTCCTCGCGCCATGCATGTTACCAACCTTCGCTCTTTCCCATGCTTTTCCATATGGCCGAGCTCTAAGTCAGAGGCGGTTTTTTTAGACAGATTTTTGCTGCGCCTTTCAGGCTGGAATGGTATATTGCTGGGGACCATGAAAGTTGATGCTCTATCTCATACTGCCAAAAGACAAGGAGAAGTTTCATGAAACGATCATTGATTCTTGCAGCCGCAGCCCTGATTTCGCTCTTGCCGGTTGCCGGCCACGGCGCGGATGCCGGAAAGCCGGTGCATCCGGCGGTTTCCTCTGCCCGGCCTGAAGCGGTGAAGCCCAAGGAGCAGACCCCCGTTACGGGTAAGGTGATGCAAACCATGAACGGCGGGGGGTACAGCTATATCCTCCTGAAAAAGGCGAGCGGCGACAAGGTTTGGCTGGCCGTACCGCAGATGGATGTTGAACTGGGAGCGACATTAACCTTTAAGCCCGGTATGGAAATGGCGGATCTGCAAAGTAAAGCCCTGAACCGGACCTTTGAGAAGATCATATTTTCCGAAGGTCTCGTTGATGGAAAAGGGGGTAAGAACGCCAAGAAGAGCGCCAAAAAATCGCCCGGCAGCAAAGGTGCTGTGGCAACCGCAGGCGAGAAGATAAAGGTGAAAAAGGCCACCGGTCCCAACGCCTATACGGTTGCCGAGCTGTATAAGCTGAAAGGGAAGCTGGACAAAAAGAATGTCGTCGTCAGCGGCAAGGTGGTCAGGGTCTCGGCCGGTATCATGGGTAAAAACTGGGTCCATATCCAGGACGGCAGCGGCGATGCGAAGAAAGGCACCCACGACCTGGTCGTTACCTCCCAGACTGTGCCGGTTATCGGCGAGGTCGTTACGGCAAAAGGAACATTGTATAAAAACAAAGATTTCGGCGGCGGCTACAAATACGAGGTGATCGTGGAAAAAGCGGAACTGGAGATTCAGTAACCGGCCGTTTCCCCAGCTAAAAAGCCCCCTGTCATGCAGGGGGCTTTTTTTTATCCGGCCGCATTTCGCCGCTGGAGCCGGCCACCGTATTCATCGCTATCCAACCTTTCTCCGTAAATATTCCCGTAATTTAAAGGCCGTCTTATCCGGCCGGATTTACATCCCTTTTTACCTTGAAAAACAAGGGGAAAATCCTGCCAAACCCTTTGACAATTGGCCCCCTTTCCGTTACCTTGACGGCATGCAAGATATGCTCGTCGATCATGGTTACCCGGCCCTGTTTTTCCTCAGTTTCCTTGCATCGACTATGATTCCGCTCGGCTCTGAATGGCTGCTTGTGGTCATGCTGGTGAACCATCATGATCCGTTCACCACGGTGGCAGTTGCCACGGTCGGCAACTACCTGGGAGCATGCACGACCTATTGGCTCGGCATTTACGGAGGGCCGTGGCTGATCCGCCGAGTTTTACGCATCGATGAAGAGGCGGAGGCAAAGGCGGAAAGATTCTATGGCCGTTACGGCTCCTGGTCGCTTCTGCTTTCCTGGCTGCCGGTCATCGGTGATCCACTTTGCCTGGTCGGCGGGCTCCTGCGAATCCGCTTCCTCCGATTTTCAGCGCTGGTCTTTGTCGGCAAACTGGGCCGTTATGCAGCCGTTGGCTGGCTGACCTTGCAGGGGGCGCGGATTGCGAATTTGGGTAATGGGTGAATGGAGGTTTGATTGATAACCCGTCGTAAAAAGGTTCTAGCCAACGGCCTGCGGGTGGTGGCGGTGGAAATGCCGCACCTGCACAGCGTTGAGATTGCAGTATACATCAGGGTCGGCGGACGCAACGACCCGAGAGAGCAGGCAGGCCTCTCCCATTTTCTTGAACACATGTTGTTTCGCGGTAATACCGATTACCCTACGAGCCTTGATCTGGAAGTGGCCTTCGACGCCATCGGCGGAAGCGTCAATGCCGCAACCGACGAGGAGAGCACCTGTTATTTTTCCCGCGTCCATCCGCGCCATGTGGAAAACGGGATACGGCTTTTTTCCTCCATGCTGCTTCGTTCAACCCTGGCCGGTATTGACATAGAAAAACGGATAATTACCGAAGAGGCGCTCGAAGATATAAATGACAGGGGGGAGGAAACCAATCCCAGCAACCTGTCGAGCAGGCTCATGTGGCCGGGTCATCCGCTCGGTGTACCGACCATCGGCTATCTGGACACCATCAGCCGGTTTACCGAGGCAGACCTGCGCGGCCACCTGGCTCACCATTACGTCCCCGGCAACGCCGTTGTGGTCGTGGCGGGGGATATCCAGGGCGAATCGGTATTTGCGGCGTGTGAAACGGCATTTGCGGAGTGGAACGGTCCGACTCCCCCTGCATCTCCGCCGGCAGAGCATAGCCAGCGCAGGGTGCAGTCATTGTTTGTCAAGGACTCCGACAGCCAGGTGAATCTCCAGATCGCTTTCCGTGGCTTTGCCCGGCCGGACCAGAGAATCATGACGGTCAGGCTGATTCGCAGGATCCTTTGCGGCGGGGGGAGCTCCCGGCTGCACCTGCTTTTGCGGGAGATGCTCGGCATAGTTTATTCCGTGGATGCCTCCATTTCCGCCTATGATGAAACCGGTTCCTTTTGCATTGAACTGGCCACAGCGCCGGAAAATCTGCCGTTGGCGGTGACCGAAATATTGAAGGAAACCGGGCGGCTGGCGGTAGAAGGGGTGACGGACGAGGAGTTGCAGCGGGTTAAGGAGGGATATTTCTTTGATCTGGAGTACAGCCGGGACTCCACCTATGAAATGCAGGTGCGTTACGGTTGGGGAGAGTTGATGGACATCGTCCGGGACCTGGAAGAAGACCATGCCGAGGCGACCGCAGTCACTGGAGCAACGATTCGTGCGACTGCGGAGGCGCTGTTTGTGCCCCACAACATTAACCTGGTGGCGGTCGGGCCGTGGAAAGCCACCCTCAAACGGCAGGTGGAAAAAATTCTGCTAGACTATGAACGGAACTGGAGATAAGGGGCTGGGAACTGGGGAAAAAAGCCGAAATTATCAAGGATCGTTGCTGATAAAGGAGTGTCGATGGAAACAGCAATCTTACTCATGGCTCACGGGAGCCGCATTCCCGAGGCGAACCATGCCGTGCATGAAATAGCCGAGATGGTGAAGCAGATGACCGGTTACGACATTGTCGAGGTGTCGTTCCGCGAGCAGCATGCGCCGAACATTCAGAAAGGGATCGATGCCTGCGTGGCCCGGGGGGCAGAGCGGATTCTGCTCATCCCCTATTTTCTCTACATGGGGGCCCATGTGCTGGAAGACCTGCCGGCAGAGCTTGAAGAGGCCAGGGAACGTTACCCCCGGGTGGAAATGGCGATGGGGAAACACCTGGGAGTGCACCGGAAGCTGGCCGAGATCGTCGTGGACCGGATTGCCGAATCCCTGACCGAGCAGAGGTGGTACTGATGTCAACCCATCTGCGCCCCGAAGAGATCGAGGCGGAATCGTTTCGTATGATAGATGTGGAAGTGGGGCCGCATCCCTGGTCGCCGAGCGAATGGCCGGTGGTGCGACGGGTGATCCATACCAGCGCAGATTTTGAATACTCGCGCTCCATGTTTTTTTCTGCGGATGCGGTTTTTCGTGGTGTGGAGGCTTTGCGCAAAGGGCGCGGCATTGTAACCGATACCACCATGGTTCTTTCCGGCATCAACAAGGTGCGGCGGGAAAAATTCGGCAACGGGATATCCTGCTTTATCGCTGACCCGGAAGTCGCAAGGGAAGCCCGGTCGCAGGGGATTACCCGCTCCATACTGGCCATGCGCAAGGGGGCGGCGGATCAACGCAACGGCATCTTCGTCATCGGCAATGCCCCGACCGCACTGTTCGAGCTTTTGCGTCTCGTGCGGCAGGAGGGCTTAAGGCCGGACCTTGTCATCGGCTTGCCGGTCGGCTTTGTCGGCGCGGCGGAGAGCAAGAATGCGCTTCTGGCCTTGGAGGCCGAGTATCCGCAGATCCCGTTCATAACCAATCGGGGACGCAAAGGCGGTTCGAATGTGGCCGCGGCAGTAGTGAATGCCCTGCTCATAATGGCGGAAGAGGGCTGATGATGTAACGCCGGGACGTTATGGCAAATAAACCTCTCAAATACGGTTATACCACCGGCGCCTGCGCTGCCGCGGCAGCGAAAGGCGCAGCGCAGATGCTGCGGGACCGGGAGCTGCTCGATCACGTGGAGATCATTCTCCCCGGCGGAGAGCTGGCGGAGTTTCAGCTGCATGGTCAGGAGCTGGGCGAAAATTACGCTTCCTGCTACGTGATCAAGGACGCGGGAGACGATCCCGATGTGACCAACGGTGCGGAAATCCATGCCTCCGTGGCTGTCGAGACAGAGACAGACTGCGGCAAGGGAGAGGTGATTATTTCCGGCGGTACGGGGGTCGGCAGGGTGACCAAGCCGGGGCTGGCCGTAGCGGTAGGCGAGTGGGCGATAAATCCGGTGCCGCGAAAGATGATCCGCCTGGTCATCCATGAGGTCTTTGCCATCCGCTGCATGCCGGCGGTCATCAAGGTGGCGGTCAGCATTCCCAACGGCGAGGAGCTTGCCAAAAAAACCCTTAATGCCCGGCTCGGCATTATCGGCGGCCTCTCCATCCTCGGCACCACCGGAATCGTCAAGCCTATTTCCGTAAAGGCCTGGACCGATACCATCGATGCCGCCATTGACGTGGCCCTGGCCTGCGGCAGTGAAACCGCCGTCCTTTCCACCGGACGGACGAGCGAGATGGTTGCGGAGAAACATTTTGGGATCCGGGATCCGGGATCCGGGATCGGCCTGCATGAAGAGTCCTTCATTATGATGGGGGACCATGCGGGTTATGCCCTTGCGGCCTGCGCCCGGAAAGGGGTGAGGGTGGTCGTTGTCGCCGGCCAGTTCGCCAAGCTCTTGAAGATCGCCTGCGGCCACGAGCAGACCCACGTCTCCTCCTCCGAGCTGGACCTCCGGACTTTGGCGGAATGGTGTGCCGTTGCCGATCCCCGATCCCCGATCCCCGCTTACTGCTTGAAAGCGAACACCGCCCGGCACGTACTGGAGGCTTCCGGCAACGACCCGGAGCTGATCGCCCTTGTCTGCGGCAGGGTGAGGTCGTTTGCCGAAAAGCTGGCCCCGGGAGTAGGGATAAAGGTTTTGCTGGCGGGGTATAATGGAGAGGTGCTATATTTCGGCTGAAATTGTGAAAGGAGGGGTGTTGTGCCTGAACCAAAGATCGTATTGCCGAAAGACAGAATTGTCGAGTTTTGCCAGCGCTGGAAGATAACCGAATTTGCCCTGTTTGGCTCGGTGCTGCGCGATGACTTCCGGCCGGACAGCGATATAGACGTGTTGGTGAAGTTTGCTGCCGATGCTTCCTGGACCCTCTTGGACCATGTGGACATGCAGGATGAGCTGCAGGCAATCCTGGGGAGAAACGTTGACCTGATCAGTCGCAAGGGAATAGAGCGGAGCCGCAACAAGATACGTCGCAAGGAGATTCTTGAATCGGCAGAGGTTTATTTATGCTGCCGCGTGATCTCAGCTCGCTTGAACAGTAAAAAACAACAAGGAGAGAGCAATGCCTCAGCAAAAAATCTACCTGATCGGGGCGGGTATCGAAGGATGGGAAGGGTTTGGCGCAACGGCGCTGGAGGTGATCAACAAGGCCGAGGTGTTGATCGGCCACCAGCGGCTGCTCGACATTTTTCCCGATTTCAAGGGTGAAAAGCGGGTGCTGGAGGACCTCTCCATCATGCTCGACTATCTGAAGAGCACGGACAAGCAGACGGTGGTGCTCGGCTCCGGTGACCCGAATTTTTTCGGAGTGGCCCGTTTCATCCTGCGCAACCTTCCCAAGGAGCGGATCGAGATCTTTCCCAATGTCACGAGCGTACAGTATGCCTTTGCCAGGATCAAGGAGCCGTGGGATGATGCCGTCTTCGTTTCCGTCCATGGCCGGGGGCTGAAAAGCGCCATCGACCGGATCATTGCCGCGGAGAAGGTGGCGGTCCTCACCGATGGGGTCAATTCCCCGTCGGCCATTGCAAAGGAGCTGATCGACCGCGGCGCCGAAGGTTATGAAGCCTGGTTGTGCGAGGATCTGGGGCTGCCGACGGAAAAGTTCACCAAGACCGACGTCAAGGGGCTCGTCGACCTCCCCGCTTCACCACTCAACATACTGATTCTCATCAAGGCATGGGAACCGAATCTGGAGAACTATCCGCTCATCGGCATCAGCGACGAGGAGTTCGCCACTGCCAAGAAGCTGATCACCAAGGAAGAGGTGCGGGCGGTGACCCTGGCAAAGCTCCAGTTGCAGGACGACCTGGTGATGTGGGACATCGGTGCCGGGAGCGGCTCGGTCTCCATCGAGGCGGGGAACCTGATGCCGAACGGCAAGATTTTCGCCCTGGAAAAGAACCCCCAGTACCTGAGCTTCATCCGCGACAACCTGAAGAAATTCGTTGCCCGCAACGTCATGCTGATCGAGGCGTATGCCCCAGAGGGGCTCGACGACCTTCCCGACCCGGACCGGGTTTTCATCGGCGGCTCCGGCGGCATGCTCGAGGAGATCATCGAGGCGGTGGACCGGCGGCTCAGACCGGAAGGGCAGATCGTTCTCAACGCCGTGACCCTCGACACCCTGACCAAGGCGGTAGAGTTCCTCGAAGACCACGGCTACACGGTGGAGGTGACCTGCGTCAACATCGCCAAGACCCGAGGGCTGACCGAATACAAGATGTTCGAGTCCCATAATCCGGTCTACATCATCGCTGCATGGAAGGGTGAGGAATGACGGCAAAGATTTACGCCGTCGGGGTCGGCCCCGGCGACCCTGAACTCCTCACCAGAAAGGCCGAGCGGATCATCCGCTCTGTCCCGGTCATCTGCACCCCGACCGGCACGGCCGATGCCTCCAGCTACGCCCTCTCCATCGTCGAAGAGTTCATCGACAGAAGCCGCCAGGAGGTGCTCGTCCAGGTCTTCCCCATGCGAAAGGACCAGGAGGGGCTCGACGAATTCTGGGAGAAGGCCGCAGACGAAGTGGCGGAGCGGATCGGTCAAGGGCTCGACGTGGCCTTCATCACCATCGGCGATCCGTTCCTCTATTCCACCTTTCTCTATCTCTATCGCATTTTCCGCAAACGGTATTCCCACATACCGATAGAGGTGGTGCCCGGGATCACCAGCGTGGGCGCCGCTTCTGTGGCCGCCGGTCTTCCCCTGGGGATGGCCTCCGACCGGATTGCCATACTCCCCACCACCTACGAGGACGCGGAGCTGATAAAGACCTTCCGCGATTTCGACACCGTGGTGCTGATGAAGGTGAACCGGGTCTTCGACCGGGTGTATGCTCTGCTAAGGGAACTGGGACTGGATAAAAACGCTGCATTCGTCCGCCGGGTGGGTTCCGGCGATGAAGAGGTGGTGTTCGATCTGGCTACGCTGGTGGGTCAGAAGCTGGATTACCTGTCGCTTTTGATCGTGAAGAAATAGCCTCAATTTTCCGCAGATAAAGCGCATTTTTAAAAAATCTGCGCCTGTCTGTAATTTGCAGATGGAGAATCAAAATTGTCCAAAGTCCATTTCATCGGCGCCGGTCCCGGCGATGCAGAACTGATCACCGTCAAGGGGGCCCGGCTGCTCCGCGAGGCGGATGTGATTGTCTACGCCGGGAGCCTCGTCGACCTGGAACTGGTTAAAACCTACGCAGTCGATGCCCAAATCTTCGATTCCGCGGGGATGACCCTGGAGGAGACCACGCGGGTGCTCGCCGAGGCGGTTATTGCCGGTAAAAAGGTGGTGCGGCTCCATACGGGCGACCCTTCCATCTACGGCGCCATCCAGGAGCAGATGGCGGAGCTTGACCTGCTCGGCATCGACTACGAGGTGGTGCCTGGTGTGACGAGCGCCTTTGCCGCCGCTGCAACGCTGAAACAGGAGCTGACCCTCCCCGAGGTTTCCCAGACGGTGATCATCACCCGACTGGCGGGAAAGACCCCGGTACCGGAACGGGAAAAACTCGCCGAAATTGCAAAAATAGGCGCGACCCTCGTCATCTATCTCTCCGTTTCCATGATCGATCGGGTGGTGGCGGAACTCCTGGAAGGGGCCTACACGGCAGAAACGCCGGTTGCCGTGGTAGCCAAAGCATCGTGGCCCGACGAGCAGGTGGTGGAAGGAACCCTTGCCGATATTGCCGGGAAGGTGCAGGCGGCCGGCATTGGCAAACAGGCCCTGATTCTCGTCGGCGATGTGCTCAAGGCCCGCAGGGAAGGACTGAAGGCCAAGTCGCTCCTCTATGACAAAGGGTTCAGCCACGAATACCGCAAGGGGATTGTCGGGTAACTTTCTAACGGCAAAAGCAAAACCATTGAACCGCAAAGCTGCAAAGGGCGCGAAGAAAGCTTAAAACCAAAATCTCTTTAAGATGCATTTAAGTCTTTACTTTGCGCTCTGGTTTAGGTCCATTAAGTCCTTTGGGTCCTTTGCGGTTCAGAGATTTTTCGGTTGTTGTTTCAGGAGTGCCATGCGAATTGCCATCATCGCCATAACCCGTAACGGGGCAAAGCTCGGAGCCCAGATGAAGGAGGGCTTCGCCCGTGCGGACCTGTTCGTACTGCAGAAATATGCGGGTGCAGCCGGGAAGAAGGCAATACCGTTTATCGGCGAGCTGAAGGCGCTGGTGCGAAAGCTCTGGTCGGAGACCGACGGTTTTGTTTTTATTATGGCGACCGGCATCGTCGTGCGAATGATAGCTCCGCTTCTTGAGGCGAAGGATAAGGACCCTGCTGTTGTGGTAATGGACGACACCGGGAAGTTTGCCATTTCGCTTCTTTCCGGCCACCTGGGCGGGGCCAACGAGCTTGCCTGCCGCTGTGCCTTCCTGACCGGGGCGCGGGAGGTGATAACCACCGCTACCGACGCCAATTGCCTCCCTTCCTTCGATATGCTGGCCAAGGAGGAGGGGTGGGTGATCGATGACCTCTCAAAGGTCAAGATACTCAACAGCCTGATCCTTGATGATGCGGAGATAGCGGTAGTGGATTCGACCTGCCGGGTCCGGCCCTGGTTCCACGGCCGCGGCAGGCTTTCGTTTTACGACACATTTGTCGAGGCGTTGCAGAGCCCTGCGAAGGGCTACCTGTTTGTGACCAACCGCCAATTGCCGTCCCAGGTGCAGTCGGAAAGGCTGCTGATACTACGTCCGCAGAATCTTGTGCTGGGAATCGGCTGCAATAGCGGCACGACGCTGGAAGAGGTCGAAGCGGTCGTCATCGCCAACCTGAAGCGTCTTTTTCTCTCCATCAAAAGCCTCAGGTGCATTGCTTCGGCTTCTGCCAAGAGGGACGAAGCGGGATTGCTGCAGTTCGCCGGCAAATATTCCGTACCGATCCGCTTTTTTGAGAGCGAAGAATTAAACAGCGTTGCAGCGCCATCGCCACCGTCCAGTTACGCCATCAAGGCCATAGGTGCGGCCGGGGTCGCAGAGCCGGCTGCGTTGCTGGCTTCCGGCGGCGGCACGATGCTCCTGAAAAAGGTAAAAAGCGGCAATGTGACGCTGGCGATAGCGGAGTGCCTGATTTCATAATTGTAGCCGGAAGAACCGGAAGGAATTTAGTTCTCGATGACACAGTCTACCTTATACATTGTCGGTATCGGTCCTGGCGGCCTCAACCACATGACGTTCGAAGCACGGGATGCGCTTGAGAGGTCCCAGGTGGTGGTCGGCTACAAGACCTACCTGGACTTCATCACGCCGCTTTTGGCCGGGAAAGAGGTTGTCTCTTCCGGCATGATGAAGGAAGTGGATCGCTGCAACGAGGCGCTCGCCATTGCAGGCTCGGGCAAGACCGTTGCCCTGGTTTCCAGTGGCGATGCCGGGGTTTACGGCATGGCGGGATTGGCGTTGGAGCTGGCGGAAAACCTGCATAATCCCCCCGAAATCATCATCGTTCCCGGTGTTTCTGCGGTGCAGGCGGCAGCCGCGGTTCTCGGCGCGCCGCTCATGCACGATTTTGCGGTAATTTCCCTTTCGGACCTGCTTACGCCTTGGGATACCATTGAACGGCGCCTTGTGGCCGCGGCTGCGGCGGATTTCGTGGTTGCCCTCTACAATCCCCGCAGCAAGGGAAGAACGACGCAGATTGAATCGGCCCGGAATATCATGCTGGCGGCCCGTTCCTCCCGCACCCCCGTCGGCATTGTGCGTAACGCCTGCCGCGACGGCGAGGAGAAGGTCGTTACGACCCTTGCAGACATGCTTTCCCACCATATCGACATGTTTTCCATAGTCATTATCGGCAATTCCGCCACCTATGAAGATCAGAAAGGGCGAATGGTAACGCCGAGGGGATATGGTGTTGGGAACAGGGAACAGGGATCTGGGGTCTGTAAAGACGTCCAAAAAAATACCGATCCCCGATCCCCGATCCCCAATCCCCAATCCTTGATGTTCTGCGGCACCGGTTCGGATGTGGGGAAATCCGTCCTCACCGCGGGATGGTGTCGCATTCTCAGCAGGCGCGGTATCTGCGTGGCGCCGTTCAAGTCCCAGAATATGGCGCTCAACTCGGCGGTCACCCCGGAAGGGGGCGAGATCGGCCGGGCCCAGGCAGTGCAGGCCGAGGCATGCGGCATACCGTCCCATACGGACATGAACCCGGTCCTGTTGAAGCCCAACTCCGACACGGGGAGCCAGGTCGTCGTCCAGGGGAAGGTGGTCGGCAACATGCGGGTCGCCGAGTACAACGCCTACAAGCCGGAGGCGTTTGTCAAGGTGAGGGAGAGTTTCGACCGTCTCAAATCGCGCTTTGATTTTGTCGTCATCGAGGGGGCCGGAAGTATTGCCGAGATCAATCTGAAGCGCCACGACATCGCCAATCTGAAGGTGGCCGAGATGGCCGGCTGCCCGGTGATCCTGGTGGCGGACATCGACCGGGGAGGGGTCTTCGCCCAGATCGTCGGTACTGTCGAGCTTCTGGAGCCGGCTGAGCGGGCGATGGTCAAGGGGGTCATCATCAACAAGTTCCGCGGCGATGCTTCGCTCTTGAAGCCGGGCATCGACTTTGTGGAAGGGAGGACCGGCCTGCCGGTGCTGGGTGTGGTCCCTTATTTCCAGGGTTTCCGCATTCCGGATGAGGACAGTGTCGCCCTGGAAAAGCGTGGGACCGGGGATCGTGGACCGGGGACCGGCAAGGACAAGATCCATGTCGGCGTAATAAAGCTGCCGCGGATTTCCAATTATACCGACTTCGACGTGCTGGAGAGGGAGCCGGACGTCACACTGCGCTATATCGACAGTCCGAAGCAACTGTCCGGTCTGGACCTCCTTATCCTCCCCGGGAGCAAATCCACCATTGCCGATCTTTACTATCTGATGGAACACGGCTTGTACAAGGCGATTCGCAGCTTCAACGGCGCGATCATGGGGATTTGCGGCGGTTACCAGATACTGGGGAGGCGGGTGCTCGATCCGTTCAACATCGAATCCGACATCAGGGAAGCCGAAGGGCTGGGCCTGCTGGATGTGGAGACGACCATGCTGATGAAGAAGGAGACCCATCAGGCCGAGGCCAGGCTCCTGCCGGGCATTGTGCCGGTTGCAGCGGATTGCGGCGAGGAACTGACCGGTTACGAAATCCACATGGGCGAAACAACCCTGGGCGCCGGGTCACGGCCGTTCGCAACGATCACCCGCCGTTCCGGCAAGGCGGCGGATGTCCAGGACGGGGCGGTTTCGCCGGACGGAAGGGTGTTCGGCACATATCTGCATGGCGTCTTCGACAATGCCGGGTTCAGATCCGCCTTTCTCAACAGGATCAGACGGGAGAAAGGGTTGCAGGAACAAAGGAAGGTCGTCGTCCTGAAGGACCCCTTCGACCTGCTGGCTGCGCATCTGGAGCGGCATGTGGATATGGAGCGGCTGCTGGCGATCTGCGGCCTGGCTAATCCCGAAGGGTAGGCAAAAAGGCCATGGAAAGAACAAAAAGTGAAAAAAGGTCGCCCGGTCTCTCCATCCCGCTATGGTGAATGTGTGGTTGCCCATGACAGAGACGCTCGCCGGTAGCGCTGCCGTGATCGTCGTTGCCGTTCTGCTCGATCTGCTCCTGGGCGATCCGCGCTGGCTGCCGCATCCGGTGGTCGGCATCGGCAGGCTCATCTCCTTCACGGAGAGGGCGTTGCGCCGGGCAATCCCCAACGAGCGCGCCGCTGGGATTCTCCTCCTCTTCATCACCGTCGGCCTCACCTATTTACTTGCATTTCTGGTCATGAAGGCGGCTTACGGCATAAGCCCTTACCTCGGTTCTGCAACAGCAGCGTTCCTCGCCTGGACCTGTCTGGCGGCCCGATCCCTGCACCGGGAATCCCGGCTTGTGGCGGATGCCCTCTTAAGGGGAGATATTCAGGAGGCGCGCCGTTACCTCTCCCATATCGTCGGCCGGGACACGGCGGAGCTGGAGGCGCCGGAGATTTGGCGCGGGGTGGTGGAAACCGTGGCGGAAAATACCTCCGACGGGGTCATCGCCCCGCTTTTCTATCTGATGCTCGGCGGTCCGGCCCTGGCCCTGGCCTACAAGGCGGTCAATACCCTCGATTCCATGGTCGGATACAAAAACGAGCGTTACCTCCGCTTCGGCTGGGCATCGGCCCGCTTCGACGACTTGGCGAATTACATCCCTGCCCGACTTACCGGTTTGCTGATGGTGATCGCTGCGCCGCTTGTCGGCCTGTCTGCTCGCAGTGCCTGGCGCATTATGCTGCGAGACGGACGCAATCACTCCTCCCCCAACAGCGGCGTTTCAGAGGCGGCTGCCGCCGGGGCGCTGGCTGTGCAACTGGGGGGGCTCAACCATTATTTCGGCAAACCGGTTGAGAAACCGACCATCGGCGATGCGTGCGGGCCGCTGACGCCGGAAGCCTACCGGGGAGCAGTGCGGCTCATGTACGGCGCCGAAATCCTGCTGGTGGCGGTATTCCTGGTAGTTGCGAATCTCTGTTTCTCTCCGTAGAGCACCAAATAATCTGTCAAAACTGAGCGCATTGCGCAAAAGGATGAGCACATGAAGAACTTCGATCATGGCGGTAATGTCTTTGCCGTTGCCCGTTCCCTGGGGGTCAGGACGGAAGAGATTCTAGATTTTTCCGCCAGCATCAACCCGCTCGGGATGGCGCCGGTGGTGAAGGAGGCGCTCCTTTCTTCTCTTGATCGGCTCATGCACTACCCTGACAGCGATGCCGTGGAACTGAGCCGGGCCGTGGCTGCGTTCCACGGCCTCGACGAAGCGTCTATCTGCGTGTCAAACGGCTCAACGGAACTCATCTACCTGCTCCCCCGCCTGGTCAAGGGGAAGCGGGCGCTCATCGTCGCCCCTGCCTTTTCCGAATACGCGAATGCTTTGGCGCGGGAGGGATGGGAGGTTGCCTATCTCGACCTTGCAGCGCATGACGGATTCAGCCTGTCGCTTCAGTCGCTGGAAGAACGCCTCGCGGAAGGCTTCGACGCCCTGTTCCTCTGCAACCCCGGCAATCCCACCGGCAAACTGCTGCCCCCTGCGGCCATTGAAAAGGTTTGTGCCCTCTGTCGCTCGAACGGAACCTTCCTGGTTTTGGACGAGGCGTTCATGGATTTCTGCGAAGAAGAGTCGGCCAAACACCTCATCGTCAAGGGGGGGGGAGTGGTGCTGCGGTCCCTGACAAAATTCTTTGCCATTCCCGGTTTGCGGCTCGGCTACGCCCTCGGTTCCGCATCGGTCATTGCCGGACTGGCAGCACTGCGCGAGCCTTGGAGCGTCAACACCCCGGCCCAGGCAGCCGGTATCGCTGCACTGTCCGACCACGATTACCGGCAGCGCACCATGCAATTTGTGGCAGGAGAACGCGCTTTTCTTGCCGCAGCCCTTGCCGCTTTAGCCGGTTGCAAGCCTTATCCGGCGGCTGCAAATTACCTGCTGGTGGAAATCGAAGGAGGGCCTTCCGCTGCTGACCTCAGGGAGAGGCTTCTTGGCCGTGGCATCCTGATACGCGACTGCTCAACCTTTCACGGTCTCGATGACCGTTTTTTCAGGGTTGCGGTGCGCGGACGCGAGGAAAACGAACGACTTGTCGAGCAGCTGGCGAAAGTGTTGCGGCTGTAGGCCGGAAGGAGGGGATAGTCGGGACGTCAACGGACGGGGAGGGAATGAAAGTCCTTGTTGCAGCTCCGGATTTTCTTGATCTCTTCGCTGCAGACATACTTTATGATACGGTCGCGATTTCTTTCGTGGATGCTGATATATCTCATGCCGGCAATATAGCGAAAGTTCGAGCGCCAGGTAGAGGGTTGACAGTAAACCACTTCGGCCACCGCCGGCACGAGTTCCGGTTGCGGGTGCGGCAAACGGAAGGCCAGGTTGAGCCGGGTGCCGGCTTGCAGTTCTTCCTGAAGCTCGGCCCTGATGCCGCCGCCGCTGATGTTGATGATGAGAGGCTCTGTTGCGGGTACTTTGCCGACGACATTTTCTTGTTCCATGACAAATGGGTTCTGGAAGGCAAGAGGGTATGCCATTGAAACGGAAATGTCGCCATATTCCGTTGTATTGTGGCCGGTAATACACCTGCGTGGCACCTCCCAGCTTTGTTCCGGCGTTTCCGGGGAATACTCCATGCTGATTGATGTGTCGAGCCGGAAATATGATCTCAGTTCATCGGAAACCACGGGACCGGTGAGTTTAATGGTGAGGTTTTCGCAACGGTCATCATGCTCGATGACAGCTTTACAGCGGTAACCTTGACCGCGACTACCTGCCCTGATAGACAAGGGCTCGCCGCTTTTCAGCTGGATATTGTGCGGGAGCATGTCCCTCGATAAGCAGATGGCGAACAGATTTTTACTGATCGAGCTGATGACGGCCCATTCGTGAAAGAACTGGTTGCTGCCCAGAGGCAGTTCAATCTTAATGCGCTGGTTGATATGGAAGTAGTCGGAATAATTAGGGATATGCTCAGTCATTAAAGGTGACCCGTGATGCCTGGCTGTGCAGAACATTTGCCGTCGAGTAAAAGTGCTGAAGACGAGAATCTGTTAGCAAAATACTTGCCACTTGGTCGATTGACGCTCGGTATGCGGCAACATGTTGGTTTATTTAATAGTTTATATGGGTTATGTCAACTGCTTTCCGGTGTTGCGGCCCGTAACAACGGTTTGTGTCGGTTCCATTACGCTAAACCCCCTGTTTTTAATGGTTATATGACATCACGTCTGTTCGGATGCCTATAGCAGGCATATCATAAAAACTTGACAAGAAACGAAATAGGGTTACTTTAAAATTTTCGAATCAACAGGAAGGGGTAGCCCTATGAGACGATGGTTCATGGCCGCGCTTATGCTGCCGGTGGCAATAAGCCTCTGCACGGCTTGCCATAAGCGGGAGCAAGGGGGAGCACCGGGGAAATTGAAGGTGGTCACTACCCTCTTTCCCCTGTATGATTTTGCGAAACAGATCGGCGGCAACAAGGCTGACGTGAGTCTGCTGCTTCCACCCGGCATGGAGCCCCACAGCTTCGAGCCCAAGCCCGATGACATGGTCAGGGTCAACCGGGCCGACCTGTTCATTTTTACCAACAAATACATGGAGCCGTGGGCAGCGCAGATTGTCGGCGCTCTGGACAACAAGAAAATCCTGGTGGCCGATACCAGCCGTGGGGTGAAGCTGCTCAAGGCTGGGAGCGAAGCGGCTACCGGTCACGAGGACGATGCCCACGGCCACGAGGCCGGAGGGGTGGACCCCCACATGTGGCTTGATTTCGACAATGCCCGCCTCATGGTCGATAACATGCTCGCCGGCTTTGTCGCCAGGGACCCGGCCAACCGGGAGTATTACTCCGCCAATGCCGCTGCTTACAAGGCGCAACTGGCCGCCCTGGACCAGCGCTTCAAGGCGGGTCTTTCACAATGCGACAAAAGAGAGTTTCTCCATGGCGGCCACTTTGCCTTCGGCTATCTGGCAAAGCGCTACGGCCTTCGTTATCAATCGGCGTATGCGGTAAACGCCGACGCCGAACCGACCGCAGCCAAGCTGGCTGATCTTGTCAAGCAGATGCGGAGCTACGGCCTGAAATACGTTTATACCGAGGAACTGCTTAACCCGCGGGTCGCAGAGACCATAGCCCGGGAAACCGGCGCAGGCCTTCTCCATCTGCACGGAGCCCACAACATCAGCAAGGAGGACCTCGATCGAGGGGTAACGTTTATCTCCCTGATGGAGGAAAATCTGAAAAACTTGAGGATTGGACTGCAATGCCGATAGAAGCGCTGTCAGTGCAAGGGCTTTTTTCAGGATACCAGGGCGCCGATGTCCTGCAGGATATATCGTTTACGGTCATGCCGGGCGATTATGTCGGCGTTGTCGGGCCGAATGGCTCCGGCAAGAGCACCCTGATCAAGACTATTCTCGGCCTGCTCGAACCGGAGCGCGGCTCGATAACGCTTTTCGGCACCCCCTTCAACAGCTTCCGCGACTGGCGCCGGATTGGCTACCTCCCCCAGGGGTTACAGTTTTTCAACCCGCATTTCCCGGCCACGGTTGCCGAGATTGTGCAGCTCGGCAGGCTTGCGGGGAAGAAATTCCCGAAGCGTTTCGACAAAAGCGATCAGGTTGCGGTTGAGCGTACCCTGCACTGGATGGATATTTGCAGCATCAAGGACAAGCTGATCGGCGAGTTGTCGGGCGGGTTGCGGCAACGGGTCCTCCTTGCCAGGGCCCTCGTCAACGAGCCGGAGCTCCTGGTTCTGGACGAACCGACAACCGCCCTCGATCCCGAAACGAGGGAACATTTTTACCAGCTGATCTATGACATGAACCGGGAGAGGAAAACGACGGTCATCCTCGTCACCCATGATACCGGGACCATTGGCCGATACGCGTCGCGTCTGCTCTATCTGGATAAGCGGCTCGTTTTTTACGGCGGATTCGACGATTTCTGCATGTCGGCGGAAATGACCGGTTTTTTCGGCGAACACGCCCAACATGTGGTCTGTCACCGGCATTAACAACAGGTTCGAGGTTCGAGGTTCGAGGTTCGAGGTTCGAGGTTCGAGGTTCGAGGTTCGAGGTTCGAGGTTCGAGGTTCGAGGTTCGAGGTTGGTTTTTAATGTAGAACTTTGAATTTAGTCCAAAGTTGTGAGGGTTTGATGGATATTGGTGAAATTCTCGGTTACGGATTTTTACAGCGGGCGCTGGTCGCCGGCTCGCTGATTGCCGTGCTCTGCTCCGTTCTCGGGGTTTTCCTGGTGTTGCGCCGTCTTTCCCTGATCGGCGACGGCCTGGCCCATGTCACCTTCGGCAGCGTCGCCCTGGCGCTCTTTCTCGGGTTCCATTCGGCCCTTACGACCGTCGCTGCCATCCCCTGCGTGCTTCTTGCATCCCTGGGGGTCCTCAGGCTGACGGAAAAGGCGAAAATCTACGGCGATACGGCCATCGGCATCGTTTCCTCTCTGGGGATCGCCATCGGCGTCCTGCTGGCAAGCATGGCCGGAGGCTTCAATGTCGATCTCTTCAGTTACCTGTTCGGCAATATCCTCTCCATCAGCACCACGGAACTGCTGATTTCAGCCGGACTCTTCCTCGTGGTCCTTGTTGCCGTGGCGTTAAACTACAACGAACTGTTCGCCATCACCTTCGATGAGGAGCTGGCCAAAAGCGCCGGCATCAGTACCAAACGGATCAATTCGATCCTGGTACTGTTGACCGCGCTCACCGTGGTGCTGGCCATGAAGGTGGTGGGCATCATGCTGATTTCGGCGCTGCTGATACTTCCTGCGGTTTCAGCCCTGCAACTGGCCAAGGGCTTTAAGACGGCGATTTTGCTGGCAGCCTTAATCGGCATGGGAACGGTGATAATCGGCATATTCGCATCCTTCGTCATGAATCTTCCCACCGGTGCGACGATCGTTCTTGTTAATTTTGTGCTCTTTGCCCTCACCTTCGTCATCAAGACGCTCCGGCGATAATCGACAAGTAACCTCTCTCCTATTTCTCCCTTTCGTATACTTCCTTGATGCGGTCCTTGACCAGGCGGTCATTTTCGTAAATCCTCTCCCTGACTTTCCTGCACCTGGTCTGGGCGCTTGGCTCGATGGCCCCTCCAAGTTGTTCAGCAGCACATTAACCCGGGAAACACTTAAGTAGTTGATAGAAGTGCCGATGAGACTAGAGAAAAGTCTGACTGCAATGTCAATTGAGTATCGAGGGGGATTCATGTCCAGTCATCAGGCCGTAACAATACTTCTTGTGGAAGATGACGCGGGTCATGCCCGACTCATCGAAAAAAACCTGCATCGGGCCGGCGTTTCCAACGAGATCATTCACCTGGACGACGGCCAGAAGGCGGTAGACTTTCTCTTCAACGAGGGGCGCTATGCCAACGGCGCAAACCTTGTGCCGCTCCTCATCCTCCTTGACCTGAATATGCCGGTTTTGGACGGATATCAGGTCCTGAGCCGGATCAAGGCGGATGAACGGACGAAACGCATCCCGGTGGTCATGCTGACAACGACCGATAACCCGCAAGAGATCGCCAAGTGCTACGAACTGGGGTGCAACATCTATGTCACCAAGCCGGTCGAATATGAAAGTTTCTCCGAGGCGATCCGCAATCTCGGACTGTTTCTCTCCATTGTTAAAGTTCCCGACGAGCCGTAATTGCCGGACCTGTGCACGGGTCCATAATTTGTAGAAAAGGTGCTTTCCACGAGAGGCAGTTGGCGAACAAAGCGAAAGGATTAAAGACGTGGCAGCAGTAACTTCAGCGCACATTCTTTACATGGAAGACGATGCAGGGTTGGCCAGGCTGTTACAGAAGAGTTTGCAGCGGCTGGGCCACAGTGTCGACATTGCCGATAACGGCGAGGCTGGTTTGGCGATGGTGGCAAAGGGGCGCTACGACCTTGTGCTGGTCGATTACAACATGCCGGTCTGCGGCGGGATGGATGTGCTCCGCTTCATGACGGCAAAGAGAGGTCTCCCGCCGGTCATCATGGTGACCGGCAACGGTAATGAAAGGGTCGCCGTAGAGGCGCTGAAGCTGGGGGCTACCGATTATATCGTAAAAGATGTGGATATGGGCTACCTGGAACTGTTGCCGATAATCATCGGACAGGTGCTGGAGAAGGAGCAGCTTATCCGGGAAAGGGAGCAGATGTTCCTTGCCGTTCAGGAGAGCGAGGAGAGGTATCGAAAGCTCGTTGAACTTTCACCGGACGGGATTGCCATCCATCAGGAGGGGCGGTTTGTGTTCGTCAATCCGACGGGAATGGAGATTCTCGGGGTCAGAGAAAGTGAGGAATTGCTCGGGAGGGAGATCCTTGAATTTGTTCACCCGAACTTTCATCAGGCAGTTCGGGAAAGGGTCGAGCTATTGGCCAAGAGCGGCAAGGAACTGCCGCTCACAGAAGAGAAATTCCTTCGTCTGGACGGGACGGAGGTTGATGTGGAGGTTGTCACGCTCCCGTTTACCTTCAATGGGGAACCGGCATGCCAGGCGATCTTCCGCGACATCACCGAGCGGAAACTGGCCAAGGAACGGCTTGAATATATGGCCAATTTCGACGCCTTGACCGCCCTCCCCAACCGCACGCTGTTTTTTGACCGTCTCGGCCAGGTACTGTTCCGTGCCAAACGGTATCAGGAGTGGTTTGCCCTGCTGTTTCTCGACCTGGACCGGTTCAAGCAGGTCAATGATACATTCGGCCACGACATGGGGGACAGGCTGCTCGAAGAAGTCGCCGACAGGCTGATCGCCTGTCTGCGCGAGTCGGATACGGTGGCAAGGATGGGAGGTGATGAATTCGCCGTCATCCTGTCCAGGATTGCCGATATGCAGGACGCTGAATCGGTTGCCTGCAAGATCATAAAGACACTGGCCGCACCGTTTTGCTTGCAGGGACATGAATGTACTATCGGCGCCAGTATCGGTATCAGTATTTTCCCCTGCGACAGCCTTGACCCGGAATCGCTCCTGAAAATGGCCGACACCGCCATGTATCAGGCCAAGGAGAACGGTCGCAATACCTTCAGTTTTTACAGCGACGGTCTGCAGCCGGTTGCTTGCTGATCTGCTGCATTGCCGGGGTGTCGGTTGTTTCATGGTTGAAAAGTTGTTGCCAGGCGGAGAATGGATGAGGATCAGGGGAAAACTGATAACGGGTTATTTTATGGTTGCCCTGTTGACGGCTGTTGTCGGATTTTTCGGGATAAACGTCACAAAGATCGTCAATGACGAGTTTGTGCGCTTCTCAGAGGATGAGATGCCGCTTAACCAGGCGCTCCAGGAGCTGAAATTCGCCGGGCTGAGGATCGTCACCTCAACCATGGAATACGGCTTTCTCAGCCGGCAGGGAAAAGAGGGACGGTCAGGCGATGAGCTAAGAGAGGAAAAGAGGACACTGGCAGCGGGCATCAGATCGTATGACAACTCGTTTATCCGATACGAATACCTTGTGCGGAGCCACTGCAGGGCGAGAGGTGTCAAACGGTCAATCGGCCCCATACAAAACAGCGGATTGGAGCTGCTGAATACCAGCGCGGCTATCGTTTCGTCCATAGACAAGAACGGCGCAAGCGCAGAATTGAGGGAATTGAAGAAAAAGCACGAACATGCCGAACAGACGTTTCTCCAGGCGGTTACGTCCGACTACGAACAGAACAGAAAGGATTTCGCCGTCAGCAAACATCTGACGAACGCGACGATGCGGGATGCCAAGCGCAATATCGAGATGCTCACTATTTCCACATTTGTCCTTGCTCTCCTCTGCGGCATACTGGTTTCCGCTTCCATTTCACGGCGGTTGACGCGGTTGGAGCTGGCTGCGAAAAAGATCGGCGAGGGTGAGCTCGAAACGGTCATCGACATTAAATCAAACGATGAAGTAGGCTCTTTGGCGACCGCCTTCAGCAGGATGGTCGGGGACCTCAAAAGATCAAGGGATGAGATCTTTGCCGGGAAAAATTATCTGAACGACATCATCCATTCCATGATGGATGCTCTCATTGTCGTTGCACCGGACGGCACGGTTCAGAGCATCAACGGCGCAGCCTGTTCCATGCTTGGTTACGACGAAGAGCCTCTAGGGAAGGCGTTTGCCGATATTCTACGGGAGTCCCCGTTTGACGAACTGGTCGAACAGGGGTTCATTCGTAACGCAGAAAAAACCTACGTGGCGAAGGATGGGAGAAGCATACCGGTGGCTTTTTCCGGTTCGGTGATGTGGAATTCCGACAACACCATGCGGGGGATTGTCTGCGTGGCCCAGGATATTACCGAACGAAAGCAGGCGGAGGAGATGCTGCGCCGCTATACCGAGGAACTCAGGGACAACAATGAAGAACTGAAGGGGTTCGCCTATATCGTTTCCCATGACATGCGAGCGCCTCTCGTCAACATCAAGGGCTTTTCCCGAGAGCTCCTGGACGTTTTGCAGGAGCTTGACGCAAGACTTCAAGGGGCGCTATCGCTTATCGAAGAGGGAGAACGGGACAGGATTAATACCATTTTACGGAATGAGGTGCCGGAGGCGCTCGATTTCATTAATTCATCGGTTCACCGGATGGATGTCATGATCAAGGCGGTGCTGAAGCTGTCCCATCTTGGGCGGCGCGAGATCAGGACTGAGCCGGTGAAAACGGACGAACTGGTCCACGGCATTTTGAAGACGATGAAGCATCAGCTGGAGCGGGGCAGGGTAACGGTGACGGTGGGGGATCTGCCGGAGCTTGTTATGGACCGGACCGCCATGGAGCAGATTGTCGGCAACCTCCTGGACAACGCGGTAAAGTATCTGGAACCGGATCGTCCCGGCAGACTGGAGATCACCGCTGAACAGGGGAACGGTAAAACCACATTTCATTGCAGGGACAACGGTCGCGGCATCAGCCATGAGGATATGGCCAAAATTTTTGAACTTTTCCGCCGGGCCGGCAGGCAGGACATAGAAGGGGAGGGTATGGGGCTTGCGTACGTGAAGACTTTGTTGAAGCGTTTCGGCGGCCGCATCTGGTGCGAATCGCAGCCTGGCGAGGGGAGCGTCTTCAGCTTCACCATTCCCATACAGGGCAATTTGAACGGAACATCATAAGGTGTGTAATACGGAGAACCGCCATTGGGCGTGACAGGGAGGGAACCGTCGTGCGGAACTCGAAGTCAGGTATGCGGTGCGCAGTGCTGTTCCTGCTCTTGGCAGCGGGAGTGCAGTTTCCCGCTTTAGCAGCTGCGGAAACAGTGATAAAAATCGGCGGTTCCGGGGGGGCCCTCGGTTCCATGAAGCGGCTTGCCGAGGCATTTACGAGGTCTCACCCCGGCGTCAGGATCCAGGTGCTTTCCAGCCTTGGCAGCTCCGGCGGGATCAAGGCGTTGATGGCGGGTGCGCTGGACCTGGCGGTCAGCGGCCGGCCTCTCAAGGACGATGAGAAGGCGAACGGGGTGACGGAAATTCAGTACGCCATAACCCCCTTTGTTTTCGTCGTCCACAACAAGGTTGCCAAGTCAGCAGTGACAACCCATGAGCTGGAACAGATCTACGGTGGCCAGATGCCGGATTGGCCCGATGGCAGTCGCATCCGCCTCGTGATTCGCCCGGAGGGGGATTCGGACACAAAGCTCCTGCGCAGCATTTCGCCAGCCATGGACCAGGCTGTGAAGAGCGCCATCGGCAAGGCGGGAATGAACTTTGCCGTAACGGACCAGGACAGCATCGACATGGTGGCGAAGGTGCCGGGGAGTCTTGGCGCGGCGACGCTGAGTCAGATCATGACGGAAAGGCCGCCGGTAAAAATCCTGGCCTACAACGGCGTGAACCCTGATGTGAAGGCGATGGCCAAGGGGCATTATCCCCTTTTCAAGCCGCTTTATCTGATAACCGTGCGTCAAGCCGCGGCTGTTGCCAGAGAGTTTGCCGCATTCATAGGCTCTCCGGCCGGAAAGAGGATCCTGGCGCATTCCGGCAACCAACCGCTCTGACAGGCAGTAAACCATGCATGACGACAGCAACAACACCAACCTGATCAGGATCACCACGAGGATCGCCGCAACTGTTGCCGCTGCGGTGACGCTGACCATGCCGCTCGGCTACTTTGCCATTTCTTACCAATACATGGTGGGGAGTCTCGAAACGGCATCAGAGGCCACTGCCGACAATATTTCCAAGGTCATCAGCGCAAATCCGGAGTTGTGGCGTTATGAGACGGTGCGGCTCGACGAGTTGCTGGTTCACCGTCAGCCGACCAGTCGGGCTGAAGCCCGACGCATTGTCGACATGCAGGGCAACCTGGTGGCGGAGAGTGCCAACAGCCTCACCCCGCCGATTGTCAAGCGGTCGTATCCCCTGAAGGATGCAGGTGCGGACGTCGGCAAAATAGAGATTTACCGCTCCCTGAATCCGATTCTGCTCCGCACCGGACTGGTCTCATTTCTGGGGTTTGTCCTTGGCATGACGGTGTTCATCACCCTTCGCGTCCTCCCCAAGCGTGCGATCAACGAACTGAAGCGCACTGAAGAAAAACTGCATCGCTATGCCCGGGAACTGAAGGAGAGCAACGAAGATCTCAAGAACTTTGCCTACATCGTTTCCCACGACCTGCGGGCGCCGCTTGTGAATATCAAGGGCTTCGCCGGAGAACTCAGCGCCGGACTGAAGGAGCTTGAGGTAATAAAGGAAAGCGGTGTCTGCCGGTTTGAAGGGAATGACGGGGAGAGGGTCGATAAAATATTGGGGACCGAGGTGCCGGAGGCACTCGATTTCATAAATTCTTCGGTCAACCGGATGGACGCACTCATCAATTCAATCCTGAAGTTGTCGCGTCTGGGGCACCGGGAACTGAAGCCGGAGCCCATTGACGTGAAAGAATTGGTTGCGATCATCCTGAAAACATTGACCCACCAGCTTGAACAACGTAACGCGGAGGTGGTGGTGGGGGCGTTGCCTGAACTCGTTGCAGACAGAACTTCGCTGGAGCAGATCATGGGAAATCTCCTGGACAACGCGGTCAAATATTTCGATCCGCAGCGTCCCGGCAGACTTGAGATATGCGCGGAGAGCGGGGTTGATGAGGTTGTCTTCCATCTCCGCGACAACGGCCGCGGGATTTCCCGGGACGACATCCAGAAGGTTTTCGAGATTTTCCGCCGCGCGGGCAAGCAGGATGTGCAGGGGGATGGAATGGGGCTCGCCTACGTGAAAACCCTGGTGCGCCGGCTCGGGGGGCGCATCTGGTGTAAGTCGGAGCTGGGGATTGGAACAACCTTCAGCTTTTCCATTCCCAAGTCCGACAGGCTCCTGGGCAATGAACGGGGTGATTTTGCCTTGTGAAAACGCCGACCGGAGATTACAGATTATTCCGCAGATGCCGATATGTGTAAAATCGGCGTATTTCGTCGGCGCCCTTATTGGGGAAACCGTGGTTCCAGGTGAAGGAGCAGTTGTGGTTGATACAAAATCAGTTCGCATATTATACATGGAAGACGATGCCGGTTTGGCCCGCATTTTACAAAAGACCATGCAGCGGCTGGGGTATATCATCGACCTGGCGGGCAACGGCGAAGAAGGTCTGGCCATGGCAGAAAGGACAGAGTACGATACCGTTCTGGTCGATTACAACATGCCGGTATGCGGGGGCATTGACGTGCTCCGTATACTGACCGCCCGGGAAAAGTATCCACCGGTGATAATGGTTACCGGCAACGGCAATGAAAAGGTTGCGGTCGAGGCGCTCAAGCTGGGCGCAACCGATTACATAGTCAAAGATGTTGATATGGGGTATCTGGAGTTGCTCCCGCTGGTCATCGGCCAGGTGCTGCAAAAGCAACAGCTGATCAACGAGCGGGAGCAGATGCTTGCGGCGATGCAGGAGAGCGAGGGGCGCTACAGAAAACTTGTCGAGCTTTCGCCGGACGGGATAGTGATTTGTGCCCGGGGCCGTTTCGTATTTATAAACCCGGCAGGAGTAACGCTCCTTGGCGCACCCGGGCCGAAAGAGCTGTTGGGCATGGCGATGATCGATTTCGTGCACCCCGATTTCAGGGATATCTTTAAAGCGCAGATGCGGCAACTGGAGGATAACGGCTGCAACGTGCCGTGGATAGAAGAGCGATTCATACGATTCGACATGGCGGACATCGACGTGGAAGTGTCCGGGGTCCCGTTCACGTTTCGAGGAGAAGCGGCAGTCCAGATCATCTTTCGAGACATAACCGAGCGAACCCTTGCCAAGCGCCGCTTGGAACAGATGGCCCATTACGATACCCTGACATCCCTTCCCAATCGCGCCCTGTTTTTTGACCGGTTCACCACCATGCTGGAGCAGGCCAAGAGGTATGGGACCGTTTTCGCCCTTTTGTATCTGGATTTAGACCGTTTCAAGCAGGTAAACGATAGCCTGGGACACGATGTCGGCGACCTTTTGTTGAAAAAGGTTACGGAGAGGCTGACAGGCAATCTGCGTAAATCGGATACGGTGGCCCGTATGGGAGGGGACGAGTTTACGGTCATTCTCTCGCGGATAAATGAAAGGGAGGATGCAGCCGTCGTTGCCAGAAAGATCATCTATGTCCTTTCCATGCCGTTTGATCTGAAGGGAAATCAATGCTCGATCGGGGTCAGCATCGGGATCAGTGTTTTCCCCGATGACGGCGACGATACCGAAACGCTTCTGAAAAATGCCGATACGGCCATGTACAGCGCCAAGGAAAGCGACTGCGAAAAATACCAGTATTATGTCTCTCCTGAAGCCGTTGAACAATCAACTTGACAATCAATTTCCTCGCGTGGTAGTTTTCCAGGCGGTTTCCGCCAATATCCTTTTTAGTGCGCACTCGCATAATTTTGCCAAACAAGCCGTCAATTATAAAAAGTGTAGTCGAGAGGGATGACGTCTGGTGGATGGGAAGCGCCATCCGCGAAGCCGAGAAGGCTGCTGAGCGGGGTGAAGTACCTATCGGCGCAGTCATAGTCAGAGACAGGAAAATTATTTCCAGGGGCTATAACCTGCGGGAGGGGAAGCAGGACCCGGCAGCCCATGCCGAGCTGATAGCCATCCGCAAGGCGGCAAAAAAACTGGGTAACTGGCGACTTGCCGGCACAACGCTGTACGTTACCCTGGAACCATGTATAATGTGCATGGGGGCCATACTGCTGGCAAGGGTCGAAAAGGTCGTATTCGGCTGTTATGATCCCAAGGGAGGGGCGGCCGGTTCCCTTTACGATTTGTCCGACGACAAGCGGCTCAACCATAGGATAACCCTGGTTGCCGGGATCAGGCAGGCGGAATGCGCGGCGCTTCTGAGCGGGTTTTTTGCGGCGCTCAGGGCAGAAAAAAAGCGGGCAAAGCTACAATAGATTTTAGTTTCACTTTCGGAGAGGTGTCCGAGTGGTCGATGGTGCCTGACTCGAAATCAGGTGTACGGCAACGTACCTAGGGTTCGAATCCCTACCTCTCCGCCATTAAATTTGCTGTAAAATTAGATATTTAATTTTAACAGCACCCCTAAAAACCCCCAACTTTCACCAAGAATTCTGGTAAAAAGGAAGGGGTTTTCTTTTGACCTCTACATAATCTTTACCGAAATACCGCAGGGGCAGACCTTCTTGGCCGGAATGGCGCCAGTGCCGAACAGCCAAGTGTAAAATTTTTTTACAATAAGTCTAAAGCCTTGCCAGACAAGGGTTTACGGGCATGTGTAAAAATTTTTTACAAGAATGTAAAGCCTTGTCCCATGGGCTTCTACGGCGATGTGTAAAAATTTTTTACAATATCTCCACAAAAAATCGCCTCCCATTTATTCTCCTACCTCTGAAATTCCAGAAAACTAAATTTGAAAACTATTGTTTATATTCAGCTGGTTATTAACTGTTTATTGAATATTTTCAATCTATCTTTCATTTTGGCATGCTTTGTGGTTATATGACAGCTCCTGCTGCCGCGGATAAGGGGCCAGTGCAGGAGACCGTCTTATTCAAAATCAAGTCGCTATCTTCGTTGGCTCGTCTTCGGCTCCTCAACGTACTATCTGTACGCCTTCGTCGCCCATTCCTCGACGCCTTGATTTCATCCTTGATTTGAAATTGGAATTACAAGTATCCCAGGGGAGAGAAATATTATGGCCGGTAGTCCCTTTCAAGTTTTGAAGAATTCATGCGCAATGCGCCCGTTGTAAAGCTTTAACGGGTGTAACGGAATATGGTCTTTGACGACCATGGTTGACATGTCATGTGTTTATTTATTGTTCAGGAGGGTTTCATGTCCCGCTTGTTTGTATTCCTTGCGGCAGTAGCAGCGTTCTTTCTCATGGCTGCGGGCGCCCAGGCCGGCTCTATCCCCGCAGATATGTCGCGATTGCTTGGCGAGAGCCGTAGCGTCGTGTCAGCGATGATCTCCAGGAATGCCTCCAGCCAGCCCGCCACAGCCGAACTCTCCCGTCTCTCTGCCCTGAAGGAAGAGTTGGCCGCCCTGCGTCTCCTCCAGGCCGAGCACAATGCCACCCTCGACAGCCGTGCCGCCGCATTGGGGGGGAACGCCGCCGACCGCCAGCAGTCCGTATCCTCGGCACTTCCGCAGGCCCTGGACGATCTGATCAGCCGTCTGGATGCGGTCATCACAAGCGGGGGGAAGGACGGTCTTCAGCAACTCCTCGATGCCATCAACCGACTCGTTCCCAAACGTTCCCGCCCGCTTTTGGGGACGCTCCCCTACAAACACACCAACTATCCCCCCCGCGAGCCGGCAACCGCCCCCGTGATCACACCGGCCTATAAAGGTGGAGATCGCAACGTCTACGCCGCCGATACCGCCGCATCTCCCGAAGCCCCCCTGTCGAAGGAGATCGTGGAGCTGGCCCAGTCTCTGCAGTGGAATCCGGTCCTGATCTACGAATGGGTCAAGAACAATGTCGAAACCGAATGGTACTGGGGCAGCATGAAGGGGGCCGAGGAGACCCTGCGGCAGAAGAGCGGCAACGATGCCGACCAGGCCAGCCTGCTGGTGGCGCTCTTGCGGGCCGCCAACTTCCCGTCCCGCTACGTCAAGGGGACCATCGATTTCTTCCCCGACATCGAACGCGCCAGGAACCTGACCGGTCTGGACGATCCGCTTAAGATTGCCGCTTTTTTTCAGAAAGCCGGCATCCCCTTCAAGCCGGTCATTGCCGGTGGAAGGATTACCAACTTTCATATCGAGCACATCTGGGTAGAGGCATTCATCCCCTACGCCAATTACCGCGGCGCGGTGGTGGACGACCAGGGCAAGATATGGCTCGGGCTGGACACCAGCATCAAACCGCTGGGCTACACCCGCACCATCGGGAGTGGTGTTCCCACAGATCTTCTTTCCCTCCTGAGGGACGACTACCTGAAGGCGACGCAGACCCTGACGCCACTGGAGTACCTCACCGGGAAGCTTGACGAACAGCTTGCAGTCAGCCAGCCGGGCAAGACCTGGAAAGACCTGAGTGACACGGCCGTCCTCATCCCGGACGTGCTCAAGATCATTCCCGACAGCATGCAGTTCAATCAGACCGCCATAACCGGCGAATACCAGTCCCTGCCGGACGACCTGAAGCACAAGCTGACCATCACTGCCACAAACAACGGCAGCGAACTCTTCAGCATCACTCTCGAAACTCACAAACTCTCCAACAGGAGGCTTGCCCTGCGCGCCGAACCGGAGACCGTCGAGGACCAGAACCTCATCGACTCCTTCGGCGGGCTGGACAACACCCCGGCCTACCTGGTCAGGCTGCGGCCGGTTCTGACCCTGGACAACGAGCGCCTGATCGTGGCCCAGGACGGCCTCCCCATGGGGGCCGACTTCACTCTCGCCATCGACATCGTCACCCCAAACACTACGGAGCGGATCAGCTCCAGCCAGATCACCGGCAACCTGGCCGTGATCGGCGTGGTGGGCCAGAAGGCCCAGACTCCTGCCGCCATAAGCGAAAACGATGATGCCGAGGCCATTCTCTTCAAGGAGGCAATCGGCTACATCGAGCGCTGGAACAGGGCCGAAGACGACCTGTCCGCCCTCCTGGGGCAGCGGATCTCCCGCCCGAGCGTCACCATTGCCACGGTGGGCGGCCAGATGGAGGTGACCACGCTGCTCGACACCCCCCACGACATGCAGTGGAAGGGGGTGTACCTGGACGCGGGCTACCGGCGGATCGAGAGCGTCGGCAGAAACGGGCAGGAAAAGGAATTCATGCGGCTCTCCGCGCTGCAAGGCTCGATCCTGGAGAATCGCATCTTCGAGGACGACCTGAAGGTGGATTCGGTTTCCACGGCCAAGCTGCTGCAACAGGCCAAGGCTGGCAATACACCCGTCATTACCGTAGACAAGACGAACGTGGATGCCGTCCTGCCACAGCTTCTGTTCGACGATGCAGTCAAGGCCGACATTACCAACGCCGTCAACCAGAACCTCACGGTCACCATACCGCAGAGTGAGGTCGCATATCAGGACTGGAGCGGCATCGGCTACGTGAAGGAAAACCCTGCTACCGGCGAGTCGGGGTGGATGCTAAGTGGACAAGTGGCCGGGGGGATGACGGTATGGTCCCCGGACAAATGGGATGACGCAGCCAACCAGGCAATGTCGGATGCATTACGTGCCCCCTACAGTGGCAAACCGAACACCAATCCCGATGAAGCGACCTCCATAGTAAAAATACCTGTGACCGATCAACAGATAGGGACTGTAGGCCAGCGACCCAGTTCTAGACTCCAGGTCAAAGTGCTCGACAAGCTCTTGAAACCGGTCCAAGGCGCATCGGTAACATTCAGTATAAAGGCGGGAGGAGGCTCTCTCGGCGACAAGAACGAGACGACCGTCACCATCCAGACCAACCGCAACGGCATTGCCTCGGTTGCATTGAATCTAGGCCAGAAGACCACGGACAACCCGGTTTACTGGTTTACGGCAGGCAACACATACTCCGATCAATACGGCGGCAATATCATAGATGCCGAACTGGGCAACGGCATAGCAGTGGATGCTCCTTTTGCCGCTTATGGGAAGCCCGGACCGCTGAGTAAACTGCGCCCGACATACGGCCAGACCCTGGAAGGCCTCATCCTCTCCTATGCCGGATACGTCGCACTGATAGCAGAAGACATCTATGGCAATCCCATAGCCAACCAGAAGGTGACGTTTACGCTGGGTCAACCGACCGTAACCGGCATGTGTTGGAACCAGAAATATGACAAAACCAAGGCGTTGCTTGTCAAGGCAGGCGACGGCTGCCTGAAGATCTCTCCAACTATTAGCGAAGCCACGGTGACATGCAAAGAGACTGCTGCAAGCATCACCGACATGACCAGTGCCAGCGGTGTCTGGGTCGGCGTAATCCTCGGGGGCGCGCCTGGTGCCAACTATCCTGTAACCGCCACAACGACCTCTGCAGGCATTACTTTCACTGCGGAATACTTGCCTTCGACAGTTAACCGTTACTTATGTGGTGAGGACTTAAACGTAATTGACGCATTCTTCATCAGCAGCCTAATACCTAGCGACATGTACGGCAACAACATCAATGCCGGTAAGAGTGGTTCGACCATCTCCATAATGGCCAAACAATACCTGCTCAAACAAGGCGAAACTATCGATAAACTACCCGTCATGGGATGCTATTATTTAGTCTGCCCACAAGTAGTCGGCGACGGTACCTACAGTACCACGACCGACTTTGTTAAGTCAGAGGCACTGTTTAACCTCATTCCGGCCAACAGCCTAGGCAACGGTCTGTTTCAAGGAAACTACACCCTGCAACCAGGCCTGAACAGGATCAAGATTGAAGGGAAAGTCCGGTATGGTTTCAATCGCTATGCGAATACATGCGAACGCGGTTGTGAGCAATTCACCACCATTGAGGATTACTCACTGGATAACTTCACCTACGTCGATGTCTACGGCGTTGATATAAGCATTAACCAGCCCTTGAACATCATGCTAAACGAGCTGGACAAATCCCGCAACGATCTCAGAATCAACTATGCTATAGCCCCTTCCGAATACAAGTCGTTCACCACCACCGTAGCCCTGTATAAAAACGGCGAAGTGGTTGAATACATCCCTGCCGATACCAAAGGGGGGGGCGCCTTTGCTACCATTGCGAGAGGGTATTTATTCGAAATCAACAGCAAATACGAAGTCCAGGTAATTCTCAATTATGGAACAGGGGTTGAGATCCGCAGCGATCGCGTCCCCATTTCCATAGAGTATAGCCCATTCCGCCTGGAGCGAGCCCACATTCTGAGCCAGTTCGATTCCCCCGTTTCAGAAGCGCCAGGTACAACCTTCACCGACAGTTACAAAATTTTCACAGTCAACCTCGACAAACCGTCAGCCGTTTCAGTGACATTCCTCAATGCTGACCGGAGCGAACATAGTACACTCCAGACCAGCGCCGGCCTTCCTGCCGGGGAGCATTACTTCTCCCTTGACTATTCACAGGTGCTTGCCGCCGGGTTCAGCCCGCAAAACTCGCCGGCATTCTATCTCCAGGTGAAGATAACACCTGCAGACGGCACGTCATCCTGGTCTGCAACATATCCCGGCAGCCTGAGCGAAAGGACTACGGGCAAAATGCTGGGCCAGACCGTAGTACATGATGTGCTGATACAGGATGGCGCACTCACCCTCAGTCGGCAGGATTTCGCTTTCAAAGGCCGCGGGCCGCAATTGGCTCTTTCCCGAAGCTACACCAATCAGGCTACTCCCATTGATCAATCTGTCATGGGCGAGGGGTGGAGTCATAGCCTCGATCTGCGTCTGCGTCCTCTGGCCCAGGGAAGCGGTACCGGTGCAGTCCCCGATTGGGTTGCCAATGTGAGGAGTCATTTCTTCAACGCTGGAGACATTCCGGTTGGACTGCCACAGTGGGCGACCGTCACCGTTAATGGAACCACCTTCCGCAAGCATAACGGAGCCTGGTTTTCCGAACGGGGCCGTCACGGTTCACTCAACGAAGTAGGGGGCAAGTTTGTATATATTGCCAAAGACGGCACCAGCTACCGGTACGACTACCCGACCGTAGGGCCGACGTTTGTCGAAAGTATTACCGATGCCAATGGCAACAGCCAGAACTTTACCTATTCCGCTGGCCGACTCTCCACCGTTACCGATGCGGTGGGGCGCTCCTGCCTCTTCCGCTATGGCCCGGTGCCGGGTCTAAACTCGGCGGATAATTCGCGCCTGGCCGCTGTCACCTGCAGCGATGGGGTGGAAATGCGCTATGGCTACAACGCCCAAGGATACCTCGTCAGCGCTACTCGCGAGGCAAGGGTCGAGACCTACGGCTACGCCATCGAGACCGGCATTGCCAACGGCGACTACAATCTTGTCAAAGCTACCGACGCCAACGGCAACAATTCAGCGTATGAATATTTCGGTCCCAATGAAGTAGTCGCGAACCCGGCAAAATCGGCCATCAAATATCTCAAATCCCAGGATGTGGTGAAAAAAGTCACCTATCCGGACAATGCCTTCGCCCTGTTCCAATATGGGATGCAGGATGCCACACGAACCGTCACCGACCTCCGTGGATACAACATTGTCTACACGCTTAACTATTACGGCAACCCGCTTCGTATCGACGAGCCGCTCGGCAAAACAACCCGCATGACCTGGTCCATCGATGAGGGGAAAAATGACAACGTCATGACCTCGAAAACCGATGGGCGTGGCTATACCACCACCTACGAATACGACGCAAAAGGGAACGTCTCCAAAGAAACCGACCCCTATAACAATAGCATTACCACCGTCTGGAACCAGATATTCAGCGTGCCGGAAATGCGTACGGACCGCAACGGTGTTATCCGTACCTGGCAGTATGACGCGAAAGGCAACCTGCATCTGGAGAAGGATGGCGACAACAAGCAAACAAGCCATACCTATTACGCCACAGGGGAACGCGAAACCTCCACTGACCCGCGTGGCAAGACCACTCGCTTTAGCTATGACGGTTGGGGAAATCCGGCATCAGTCAAAGGCGCCGAGGGTAGCGAAACAAGATACGAAAATGATATCCGTGGCCGGCGCACGGCCATGATCGACCCCAATGGTAAACGTACCGAATATGCCTATGATGCCCTTGACAATCCAACCACTACAACATTACCCCAGCATTCCAGCTATCCTTTGGCCACTGGTTCTTCCCATATCAAGACGAAGTCGTACGATGCCGTCGGCAACCTTGTCAACGAGACCGACCGTCTTGGTTTGACCCTCGCCTATACCTATACCCCACGTAATCAGGTGAAGACAATTACCCGCAGCACCGGCGGAACGAAGACCTTCGACTACGACCCCAATGGTAACCTGCTCAGCGAAGCCGACTGGAAAGGGGTAGCCACCAGCCATACCTACGACGAACTCAACCGCCGCGTCACTATCACCAACCGACTGCGCGACAGCAAGGGCATGAAGTATGACCTTGCCGACAATCTCATCGAAGAGACTGACTATGAGGGGCGCATCACCAACCACGAATACGACAAGCTGAACCGCCTGACCAAGACCATTCAGCCGGCCCTGCCGGGGCTGGCGCGGGGCGAACTGAACTACAGCTATTATAACGAGGCCGATCCCAAGACCAATCTGAAGATCGAGACCGATCAGGAAGGGTACAGCACCACCTACGAATACAACGGCCGTTATCAGCGCAGCAAGCGGATCAATGCCCTGCTCGATACCCATCTCTGGGAGTACGACGATGCCGGCAACCTGACCAGGGAAACCGACGAGGAAGGGCGTAGCGTCAGCCATGAATACGACGGGCAGAACCGTCTTGTGGCAGACATCCGCAGCCACAACGGCAGCGATCTGCGTACGGTCTACGGCTACGATGCGGCAGACAACCGCGTAAGCAGCACTGATCCGCTCAACCACACCACCAAGACCCGGTACGACGAATGGAACCGCCCCTGGCAGACCATCGACCCTGAGAACTACACCGTCACCTCTGAACTGGACGGCGAAGGGAACAAAGTCAAAACAGTTGACGCTAGTGGCGGTGTACGCACCTGGACCCGTGACCAGCGCGGCCTGGTGACAAGCGCCATCGACGCCGAGGGGAACGAGACCAAGTCCACTTTTGATCTGAACAACAATCCCGAGACCGTCACCTTTGCCAACACCGGCATCACCAAATTCGCCTACGACGCCGAGGACCGCAAACTCCTCACCACCGAGGCGTTCGGCCAGCCGGAAGAGCGGATCAGCGGCGTCATTCTCTACGACAAGGTCGGCAACCCGCTTCAAGTCAAAGACGGCAACGGCAACGTCACCACCACCGACTACAACGCCCTGAACCTGCCGATCAAGGTCACCGACGCCAAAGGCAAGTTCTCCACCAGCGAGTACTACAAAGCCGGCAAGGTAAAGAGCGTAACCAACCGCCGGGGTTACACCACCACCACCGACTACGACCAACTCTGGCGGGTAACCAAGGTCACCGACCCGCTCCTTAAAACCATCGAGACCACCTACGACAAAGTGGGCAACGTCCGCACCGTCAAGGACAAGCGCGGCATTGTGAGTGAAACCGTCTACGACGACCTGTATCGTCCGGTAGAGAAGCACAGGGCAGGTTTGAAGCTCGTCACCATGGAATATGACGAAGCCAACAACCTGATTGCCGAAACAGACGCCGAGAACAACAAAACCGAATACAGCTACACGAAGCGGAACCAGAAAGAAAAAGCCACCTATGCGGATAGCAGCTACGAGAGCTATAGCTACGACGGCAACGGCAACCTGAAGACCCAAACCGACGAAGAAGGCATCGTCACCACCCACGGCTACGACAAGGAAAACCGCTCCACAAGCACCGAGCGGGCCGGGGAAGAGACACAAAAAGTCTATGACCCCATGGGGAACCTGGCCGCCGTCATCCAGCCCAAAGGAAACAGCCGCGGTTACCGCTACGACCAGCTTAACCGCCTGATCCGCGTCACCGACGACGAATTCGGCATAAACCTCGTCACCACCTATGCCTATGACAAAAACAACAACCGCGTCAAGACAACCGACCCACGCGGCAATGTCGTCGAAAGCCGTTACGACGAGCTGAACAGGAAGACAGCCCACATCCAGAAAAAAGCCAGCGGCGATCTCACAGCCAGCTTTGAGTATGACGAAGAAGGCAACCAGACCAAGCTCACCGACGCCAAAGAGCAGATATCCACCTACGTCTATGACGAACTGAACCGCAAGAAATCAAGCAGCTACAGCGGGCTCAGCATCACCTACGACTACGACGAGAACAACAACCTGACCGGCAGCAGTGTATCCGGCACCAGCAGCGACAGCACCATCAACACCTATGACGACTTCGACCGACTCAAAACAAGCACCCAGCGCGGCACCCAGATAAGCTACACCTACGACAACAACGGAAACCGGTTAAGCGTAGGAACACCAACAAGCACCACCAGCTACACCTACGACCAGAGAAACCGGGTCAAGACCGCCACCGCCGGCAGCGACGTCACCACCTTCGACTACTTCAAAGACGGCAAGAAGAAAAGCGTCACCTATCCAAACGGCGCCGGCGAAACCTATGACTATTATCCGACCAACCGGGTACAGGCCGTAACCAACAGCGCCAATGGCACAACCATCTCCCGGTTCGATTACATCTATGACCAGAATGGCAACCGGCAGATTCAGGATGAAACACGGGGCAGAAGAATAACCACCACCTACCGCTACGACACCCTCGACCGGATGACAAGCTACAGCGTCACCGAAGGCAGCAACAACACCCAAACCGACTACACCTTCGACGGGTACAACCGCCAAACCGAGACCATAGCAAAGTCGGGCAGCCCTAAGACCAGCAAAACCTACAGCTACGACGAAACCGACTGGCTGACACAGATAAGCGACGGCGCCAAGACCATCACCTATGTTTACGACAACAACGGCAACACCATCCGGAAAAACGACTCGACAGAGCCGACCAACCCGACCATCTACGCCTACGACGCCAGGGACAAGCTGACCAGCGCGACCAAGGGAACAACCACCCTCGGAGACTACAGCTACAACGCCCAGGGTTACCGCATCTGGAACAGAAACAGCGACCGGGGAGATGTGGAGTACCTCTATGACGGTACGGCAGTCATCGAGGAGAGAAATAGCAGCGGGCTCCTTGCCCACTATCGCTATGCCAACAAGCTCTATAGCCTCACAGACGGCACAAATAACCAGTATTACCACCTGGATGCGCTGGGGAGCACAACCGACCTGACCGACGCCGCCGGAGCCGCCAAGACAAGCTACTTCCTAAACCCTTGGGGGATGATCGTTGACAGCATCGGTGACAGTGTCAATCGTCGCGTCTTCACCGGCAAGGAAATCGATCAGAACACCGGCCTCATCTACTTCGGGGCACGTTACTATGATCCGGATACTGCACGGTTCATTACGCAGGATACATACCTTGGTGAACAGGGGACGCCGCCGAGTCTGCATCGGTATCTGTATGCTTACTCCAATCCGACGGTGTATGTGGATTTGGAAGGGTACTCGGTTTTGGATGTGTTCAATGAAATCTACGGCGGTGTAAAGAAAGCAGTTTCGGGAGGCTATGAAGGCACCAAACAAGCCATAGGAAAGGGCTACAATGCTGGAAAGGATGCGACGGTCAAGACGGTTAAGGCCATTCCAAAAATCAACAGGGAATTGTCGCAGTTGCCTGACAAGATAGCCGACAGCTACACCCCGACCACTACAGCAGGGCAGGCATTTGCGACAGCGCTTCACACGGTAGGCAAAGTCAGCTTTGAAGCAGCAAAGCTACCCATGGAACTTGCGAGTGAAACCGTAACCTTTGCGCAGGACCGAAGAGCCGAGAATATTCCAATATTTGGCCCTGTAGGAACGGCCATCGGCCAGACGACGGCTGAGTTTATGGAAAACCGAACCATTGAAAACGGCGCTCGTATGGTCGGGGCATATTCGGGAGGTGCACTGCTTGCGGCAGGTGGGGCGGAAGTTGCAAGTGCTATGAGAGGTGCTTCCACGACTGAGGCGGCAACACTTACGACAGAAACTCGTTCTGCACGTGTATCGATGGAAAAATCAGGAGCAATAACTAATCCCTTTCCAGAAAACGGTATTTTCTCGCGTGTTATGCCAAGAAAGTACGCCGAAGCCTTTAGCAGAGGTGAAGGGACATTGGGAGCAGGGAATGAGATATTCATTGGTGCAGCCGATGATATAGCAGGCATTAGTACAGTATCAGAAATGCAGACGCGATTGTCATTGTTCACTGATTATGAAGGTACTGTGCCCAATATATCAGGTGATGCAGTGGTACAATTTAAACTTAGGAATATTGAAGGCGTCGGAATTAGATCGCCAATTGAAACCACTCCTAGTCGTGGTTATGGCTTCAAACATGGTGGAACAACTGCCGGAAATGCAAGAGAATGGAACATAAATAATGGAACAGCTTCTGAACTTGGGGCTTACGACTTATCAATCAAGTATTTGGAGAAATGATAATGTGCGAATGTGTATTGTTGAAAGATGTATATGCAGGATTACGAATAGAAGATATGCCACAGTTAGCAGATTGCGCTGAAGAAATAAAAACAGACTATAGCAAGTGGGAAACTTTATACAAATGTAAAGTTTGTGGTCAACTTTGGATGGAAAAATATGTCAATAAAGGACATGGTGAAGTCCCAGAAATATGTAAAATTGATTCGTTACATTAATAGATGATGTTGGAATAATACCATGTGACTACACAAGTGAATTAACGGGAAGCGTAAGGGTCGTATCTTGAATTTAGAATTTTAGTAACAACACGCTCTTTGACAACCGCATACAACCTGTAAGTTGAGAAGAAGCAAGCATACGGCGGCGGAACTGGTCGCTCTATCCATATCAACTGCACTCTGGCGGGTCACGAAAGTAACCGACCCGCTCAATCAGGCAGTAGAATCAACCTATGACAAGGTGGGGAATGTCAAGAGCCTCAAGGACAAACGCGGGATCGTGTCAGAAACCGACTACGACGACTTGTATCGGCCAATTGAAAAGAGAAAAGCCGCCATCCGGCTGGTATCCTACGAATACGACGCCGCCAACAACGTCACCGCAGACATCGACGCCAACAGCAACCGCACCGAGTATGTCTACACCAGGCGCAACCAGAAAGAAAAGGCCACCTTTGCCGACACCGCAACGCGCAGCTACATCTACGACGGCAACGGCAACCTGAAAACCGAAACCGACGAAGAAGGGATCGCCACCAGCTACGGCTATGACAAGGAGAACCGCCCGACTGCCACCGAACGGGCAGGGGAGACTACCCAGAAGAGCTACGACTCCATGGGGAACCTGGCGGCGGAGATCCGCCCCGAAGGGAACAGTCGCACCTACGCCTACGACCTGCTCAAACGGCTGATTACGGCCACCGACGACCCATGGGGACCGTCGCTTGTCACCAGCTACGAGTACGATAAAAATAACAACCTCGTAAAGAAGAAAAGCGTCACCTATCCAAACGGCGCCGGCGAAACCTATGACTATTATCCGACAAACCGGGTACAGGCCGTAACCAACAGCGTCAATAACACAACCATTTCCAGGTTCGATTACATCTATGACCAAAACGGCAACCGGCAGATTCAGGATGAAACACGAGGCAGCAGAAGAATAACAACCAGCTACCGCTACGACACCCTCGACCGGATGACAAGCTACAGCGTTACCGAAGGCAGCAACAACACCCAAACCGACTACACCTTCGACGGGTACAACCGCCAAACCGAGACCATAGCCAAGTCGGGCAGCCCCAAGACCAGCAAAACCTACAGCTACGACGAAACCGACTGGCTGACACAGATAAGCGACGGCGCCAGGACCATCACCTATGTTTACGACAACAACGGCAACACCATCCGAAAAAACGACTCGACAGAGCCGACCAACCCGACCATCTACGCCTACGACGCCAGGGACAAGCTGACCAGCGCGACCAAGGGCGCAACCACCCTCGGAGACTACAGCTACAACGCCCAGGGTTACCGCATCTGGAACAGAAACAGCGACCGGGGAGATGTGGAGTACCTCTATGACGGTACGGCAGTCATCGAGGAGAGAAACGGTGCAGGGTTGCTGGCCCATTACCGCTATGCCAACAAGCTCTTCAGTCTTACAGACGGCACCAACAACCAGTATTACCACCTGGATGCCCTGGGGAGCACCACCGACCTGACCGACGACACGGGAGCAACCAAGGCGAGCTACTTCCTGAATCCGTGGGGGATGATCGTTGACAGCCTTGGCGACAGCGTCAACAGGAAGATCTTCACAGGCAAGGAGATCGACCAGAACACCGGGCTTGTCTACTTCGGGGCCAGGTACTACGATCCGGATACCGCACGCTTCATGACTCAGGATATCTACCTGGGTGAGCAGACAACGCCGCCGTCACTGCATCGGTATCTGTATGCTTACTCCAATCCGACTGTGTTTATTGATTTGGAGGGGTATGAATCTCTTGAGTGGCGAGCTGCTCCGGAGAAAGGCTTCTTTGATAAATGGATATTTGATCGAGAGCATGCAAAGGATATCTATCGCGGTCTGGTTAATGATTCTCCAGTAGGACACTATAGGCCGGAATCTGCAAGAACAGATGCCATGATGGATCTTATTAGTACAGGGCTTGAATTTAAAGTAGGGGGAGATGTTGTTGGCACAGTAGCTGGGAAGCTGAAACAACCGGCTAAGAATTTACTTGAAAAAGTTGTAGAGAAATTGCCGGGTGCAGTTAAGGATGCCGTTAAAACAGTTACCAAAGTAACAACAGAAATCAAAAACGGTGCACAAGAACTCGGACAGGAACTACTCGAAGAGACTATTTCAGTCATTAAAAATAGTCCAGTAGGTAATAATGTTGGGGCTGTTGATAATATTAGTAAGCGATTAGAGAAGGTAACTACTGGTACAGATGAAGCATTTTTCTGGTCAGGTCGAAGCAACGGAATAGGTGGTGAGCGAGTTGCTAAAGAAATTGCTGAATCGCATGGGGGAACAACTTTGGAAATGCTTATTAAAGAACGAGGCATAAAAATGCCTGACTGGGATCCCAATAACCCTAAATCGATTAAAGCATGGGAAAAAATATCTAAGGAATATGCTAAAAAAGCCTCTGGCACTGTAAGAGCAGTGATCGGAGAAGATATGAGACCAGGAAGTATTTGGGAAGAAGTTGAGCTCCCAGCTCTTCTTAAGAATAAGAAAGTTGAAAAAATTATAACTATTGATCCAGCAACAAAAGCAGAAAAAACAATATTTGATAGAAATTTATAGGAGCCATTTATGATTATTGAAATAGCAAGAGGACATATTAAGTTATCCATTGATGGAAAAAATTTGACAGTTGATTGTGAAGCATATTTACCAGGACATGGCAGTCCTGATTTAGTTATATACAAGAATTCTATCAAAGTTTGGGATAAACCATTTGATAATATTATTATTGAAGATAATGAAAAAAATAAAATATTGGATGATTTAGTACAAGAATTGTATGTGAAAAACATAAAGGCATCAATTGAATGATTTTAAAAACAACCATGAAGTGTAAAAGCAACCCTTTTGAGTAGAAGACTCATTACTTATTGTCATTGTTTAACTATGTTTTGTCGTTTTAACTAGTTTAGCTCTTTGACAACCGCATACAACCTGTAAGTTAAGTAGGAGAAAGCATACGGCGGCGGAGTTTGTCGCTCCGTCGCCGTATGTGCAGCCTTGCTCCATCACCAAAACCATCGATACCACCTACGACAAAGTGGGCAACGTCCGCACCGTCAAAAGACCCATCCGCGGGGCAACATTGTTGAAAACAGCTGCGGATCTAAACGGATAGGGCAGGTTTCAATTATTTTCTATCTTTTTACTTACAGGGTTGCGGTACAAATATTCTTATCCTAATACGTTCATCGGATCGAACTTACAATTAGTTAAAACAAAAAATATATGTAACAGCAGCAAAACTGAAAAGGAGCTCACTCAATGTTTACCAACACTACTCTTGGAACAGCCATTATGACTATTACTCTTATCGCATTAGCCACTGGCGTTGCCTTGGCTGGCTCACTGGACAAGGTCCAGTTCATCAAAATAGCCCCACAGGATGCAAAGGCGGTCATAAAAACTGCTGACGGTAAGCTGCAAGTGATAAAGGCAGGGGACGCCATTGGTGAAACCGTGACGGTCAAGGAGATCGCAGCTAACCGCATAATGCTGGAAGAAAAGACCGACAAGGGACCCGAAACAATAATTGTCCGTATGGACAATGGCAAGACCAGAATTGAGCGTCTTCGTATGCATCCAGATAAAACAGCGCAGCCTATGGTAGCCCCCGCAGCTGTACCTGCTCAAAAACAGTAAAGCTGGGTGCGACCAGGTATTCTTAAACTCGCTGAGATTAGTACTTGTCCGCGTAAACGATAAAGCGGCTACGTTTAACATAACAAGTGTGATGTATTGAAATAGAAGGAGAGGATGCACCATGAATGTCTATGATCATTCGAAAGCGAATCCGGTCAGAGGGTTGATTGTCGGGTTATTAACTATCTTATGCACTCTAGTGGCCTTTGTGCATTCCTCCTTCGCCCAGGACTTCACCTCTAGGTATCTTGGTGATTACGGCAACGTAACCGTGATGGAGGTGAGCGGGAACTTTGATGAAGTGCTACCTGACGGCAGTGAAAACGTTGCAGCACGCCAAAGCATCACCAAGGAATTTTTTCGGCTGCACAAGGATGAGTATGATTCTGTGGTCATATTTACTGGTTTTGACTATAGTATGCGCCCCGATGGCCGTATCGCCTTCTACAGCCATCTGAAAAATGATGTGCAGAACATAGGGTTGAGCATCTTTGACTATTCCAGCTTGTACGGCAGCAATGGAAGATTGCATGGCACCATAGACATGGGCAATGTCTTGAAGCTTGCAACAAATCCACTTGACCCAGGATTCAATTTTTCCACCGATATCCTTGTGCACGAGACGCTTCATCGCTGGGGCGCTTACATAAAATTTAAGGATTGGAACGGTTCTGTCAGCAATGCCTTGCTTGGTTACCAAGCATCCCATTGGAGTTTTCTTTTAGACTCGGGTGGTTCAACTCATCTCGGCAACAAGTGGCAGGACAACGGAGACGGTACCTTCACTTCTACCGCAGTCCGCACCTATTATAGCCCCCTTGATCTTTACCTGATGGGGATGATCGATAAATCCAAGGTTCCCCCCACGCTGTTGATCGAGAACCCGGCGATTGACCCCACTGATCTGTCAGAACTCGGGAAGACTATTAGTGGCACGCCACACTATGTAAACATCGATGACATAATTGCCGTCGAAGGTGAACGTTCACCTAGTGCAAAAGACGCCCAGAAAGAATTCAAGACCGCATTTGTCTACGCGGTAAGGCCAGGCAGCTTCAACAGTGACGATTTGTATGGTATCGAGAACCTGCGAAATGCCTTTCTTACCCGCTTTTCCATCCTTACCGATGGAAAGGGTCTTGTACAGGTAAACTCGACTCTAAAGGAAGACATCCCCACCAACCCTGGCGTGCGTCCTCCGGCAAGCGTCCCACGGACGCTTCCTCCCAACATCGATGAAGGCAGCAACTGGCTGGTTACCCACCAGCAGTCAGATGGCAGCTGGACCGACGTCTCGTTGACTTCTGAACGCGACACGGCGGAGGCCGTGACCACACTTCAAATTTTCCCAGCCAACCAGCAACAGTTCCAAGCAGGGCTGCAGTGGCTGAAGGATAATGTTTCTTCCAACACCGATTATCTAGCCAGGCGTACCGAGGCGACTCTCAAATCGGGGGGAGATGCCGACATCCTTCTTCAGGAATTGTTGTCCCGCCGCAATCTGGATGGCGGTTGGGGAAGCGGCCGAAGTTTCATCAGCAATCCTTCCGACACAGCGCTTGTCTTGAAAGCGCTGGCTTCAGCCAATATCAACGATCAGCAGGTGGTCTCGAACGGTATTTCCTATCTTCAGGGAACACAGGCAGCCGATGGTGGCTGGAATTCGGGTGACTCGGTCAGCACCATCCAGCCTACCGCTAATGTCCTCAGCGTCCTTAGCTTCTACAGGCAGAAATACTCTGTCGAAAACAATATTACGGCTGCTATCACGTTTCTTGCTGGCAAGCAAAATTCCGACGGCGGCTTTGGCAACAGCCCTAGCACCGTTTATGATTCGGCGTCCGCGCTCCTGGCTCTTGTTGATGCAAAAGCGGAGAAAGCGACCATCAGCAAGGCACTTGGCTACCTCAATGGACAGCAGGGGGAAGACAGCAGCTGGGGGGAAAGCCCGTATCAGACGGCAATCGCATTACGGGCGCTTTGGCTTGCTAAAGTTGATCCTGATTTGGCGATCAGTGCCAGCGACATATCCTTCATCCCCGAGAGAGTCACTGCTCTGCCGACTACTGCCGTTATGAGTGCTATAGTGTGGAACCTGGGTAGGACAGACGTTCCGAAATGCACAGTGTCACTATACGAAGGGGGTATGGCCACAGGCCGGAAGCTGGCTGAGCAGACGGTCGCTTTTCCAGGCATGTCGCCTACCACCGTGACCTTTTCCTTTCCGGTTACCGACGGTAACGGCCACTATTTGCAAGTGGTGCTGGACCCTGAGGGCCAAGTCTACGAATCGGACAAGAGTAACAACAGCGCAGCCAAAGCTTTCCTCCCTGAGTCCACATACGATTTCGGAGTGGTAACCGGGGACTTGGCTGTTTCACAGAACCCGGTTGACATCAACAATGATGTCACCATCACGGCCAGAATTACCAATCGGGGAACCTCCGACGCCTATAATGTCCAGGCACGTTTCTTCATTGATGAACCTGGCGCGCCATATGACATCTCCACCGTGAACGTTGATATTACGGCCGGGGGGAGTGTGACGAAGCAGATCGTCTGGAAGGCAAGCAAGGGTGGGGCTGATCTGCCGCTCACGGTACAGATCGACCCCCTAAACATTTTCTCCGAACTTACCAAGGAGAACAATAAGGCGAGTATTCCTCTCACGGTCAAGGTAGGGCTTCCGAACCTTTCGATCTCCTATAAGGACATCGTAATCAATCCGTCGCCTGCCAGGGAGGCGGGAAATGCGAACATCTCGGTGCTTGTGAAAAACGACGGCTTTGTGCCAGCCAACGACGTGAAGGTGAATTTTTATCGCGGCGTACCTGGACAAAACGAGAGCCTGATCGGCAGCCAGGTGATACCGGTTATCCTCCCCGGCCAGGGGGTGCGGACGGCGGTCGACTGGGTCGGTATCAACGAGGCGGGGACTAGGATCGTCTCGATTCAGGTTGATCCTGCCAACACTATTGCCGAGTTGAACAAGAACGACAACTTCGCCTTTTTAGAGCAGGATATACTGAGCCTGCAGGAGCTGGCTGTCTCGACCAGCGCGATTTCCATCAACCCGACGGCCCCCAAGGAGGGAGATCCTCTCTCCATCAATGTCACCGTCCAGAACAGCGGTGCTCAGGAAGCGGTCAACGTGCTGGTGGAGGCTAAGGAAAACGGAGCAACGATTGGCAGACAAGTGATCACCCTTATCCAGGGCTCGTCCACTGCCATCGCCACCATCCCTTACGCCACGGCTGGTCGTCTGGGAAGCCATACGATAGAGATCACGGTCGATCCAGAGAATGCCGTCTTCGAAAAAAACAAGGACAACAACCGCTCCACACGAAGCTTTACGATCCAGAATGCGAGTCTTTGGCTCTCCGAACCATTCATCTCCCCCGACGGCGACGGCGTGAAGGACAGCACTGACTTCTTCTTCAGGCTGACCGCCCCGGCTCAGGTCACAGTCAGAGTGGTCAACGGCAAAGGGGAGACGGTCCGGACATTCGTTGGCGGCGAGTTAAACAACACCTCCGGGACGACAGTCACCTGGAACGGCCTTAACGACGACGGTTCGCTGGTCGCTGACGGGAAGTACCAGATGATGGTGGTGAGCGCGGGCAATGCCGTGCTCGGCAGCCTGCCGGTCACGGTGGACACCAACCGGCTGCCGCTTACCGACGCCATTGGGACCAAATACCTCCTGCAAAGCAACATCACCTGCATGTTGCCGGACTACAACAAGTGGAGCTGGCTCCCACACGACAGCGGCATACTCTTCAGCAACTACGCTTCGACCCCCGAATACCCGGCAGGGGTCTATGCGATGTCACCGGCTGGCGACGACGTTCGCAAACTTACCCCTGACGACTGGTCCGACAGTTCATTCGACTATTACGTTGACTCATACTCAACCAGTGTTTCGCCTGACGGCTCCCGCATCGCATTCGTGGTCTGGAAGAAGGAAAGAAGCACGGGGCGCTATTTCAACGGTCTCTGGACGCAGGGTTTTGACGGTACCGGGCTAAAACAATTGGTAAACGGCCTAACTGATTATATAAATGACATGAAGTGGTCCCCTGATTCGAGGAAGCTGGCATTTACATACGGTTCATTCAATTACCAAGGATACTGGCTCGATGAATTGCGAATAGTCGATGCTGAGACTGGGGCTATGAGATACCTCGACGTAATTTCGGTGCTTAATGACGTCGCCTGGTCACCCGACGGCCTTATGTTGGTTTATCCTGTCAATGTCAGCTGCAATGAGGACAAGAGCTCATGCAGTTTGACCAACGGCCTCATCAGAGTCACGGACCTCTCAGGCACGAAGCGCGATGTGCATACTTCCCTTAACGGCACATCTTCCTATTCCAATATCAAGTGGCTTGCCGATGGCATGCTTCTGGCCGAGGAAAATTCTGGCAATGGCACGCCCCGGCTCGAACTGATCAACATGGTAATGCCCGCAAACCCGCTCCTCATCGCCAATAAAACTGAGTATCCTTCAGCGGATGTTCCGGTGTACGCCATCAATCCTGACAGTCGTAGTATTGCCTTCGTTACCGAGCAGAATACCTCTCCGTATCCGATCTGGACTGTCAAATTGGTGGATTTGGAAGGCACTGTCAGCACGGTCGGCAGTATGGGGATAGTGGCGAAAGCCTGCAATGACTGCAATGATTCTATGAGAACGATCAGTTTTCTCTGGTCCCGGGATGGCAGGAAACTGGCCTATGTGGAGAGAGAACTCCGGGAGGCGGAGAATAAAATATACGAAAGCCTGGTGGTGTATGATCGGGGCAGCGGCACATCGAGCAGAAATACAATCGCGGTGAACGATATCCCAATGCCATACAACTACTCCGAATACGACGTGCCTCACCAGCTGAATCGTCTGATCGCCTGGATGGAGGACAAGCAGAGCATTCTGGTCGATACGGCTGGCGGTTTCTTTGCGGTCAATACCGCTACCGGCGCACGCAGCGCCAATCTCCAGATCGTGAGGGGATATCAAGACCCACAGGCCGGCTTTTCACCAGACCAACGTTACATCACCTATTACCAGGCAGTTGACCCCTTTTCAACATGTGCGAAACAGTGGGGACAGGACATCTGGACTATCAGCTCCCTGCTCAACCTGACGGCGGATTTGCGGGTCGTGAAGGATAAGAGCGCGCTCATCCTGAACGGGACCGCAGCTGACAGGAACTTCGGCGGCTACCTGCTCGAATACGCCGACGCTCAGAATCCGACCGTCTGGGTACAGATTGCCCCTCCATCGGATGTGCCGGTAGTCAACGACCTCTTTACCTTGTGGATACCTCCCTATGAGGGGACGTACTATGTGCGGCTCACCGTCTGGGATAAGGCCGGGAACAAGACAGAGACAAGAAATCGTGTGTCGTGGGGGCTTTCTTCCAGCATTGTCGGCCTCTATAAATCGCTGGATATTTTCTCGCCCAACGGCGACGGCATCAGGGATACTGTGGAACTCAATTACCGGGTGCTGGAGCCGGTTCACCTGGAGTTCACCATACGCGACAGTGAGGGCCATACGGTCAGGACCTATACAAAGACCCATATCGAACCGACAAACGATTTTATCTCCTGGGACGGTCGAAACGAGGCCGGGGTCGTGGTGCCGGACGGGAAGTACACCATGCAGGTATTCGATTATGAATTCACTGTCGAACTCGATGCAACTCCGCCCGACACCGCCTTTACGAGAAGTTGGCAGACTGTATCCCACCCGTTCCTTTTATTTGGCCATGCCTACGACGGGAATCTGAAGCAGTGGAGTATCGAATACGGGGAGGGTGAGAACCCACAGGAGTGGCACGGGTTTAGGAATGGTCAGGAATCGTTAGTGAATCGCGACGAATTAGGTAATTTTATTCTTAAACCCAAGATATCAGATGTGGTTATGTATCGTTATGATGACAATTCCCACCGGTGGTTCAGCGACGATGATATTCTCTGGACTGTCGGGAAAAAATTCCGAATTACCGCAGAGGATTTCGCCGGCAACGTTACGAGCAGAGCGACAGATCTTACTGAAGAGCGGTTGGTATTTAAAGGTTGGGAGTTACTGGGGGGGGACCACACTGGTGGTGTGTACGAGCTTAAATCCGGACCGAATAAGTTTTCCGGGTTCGAAACGGTTCGAAACGAACTTTCGTCGGTGAAACTTCAATACAGCCTAAACGGAGTTTGGCATGACTCTGGAGCTTATCTTCAGAACCCTTCGGGTAAGATATCATTGTACTGGGACACCACAGGCGTAAATATAGGGACAGCCTTGCGATTGCTAGCTTACGGTGTTAACGGAGTGGAGTATCTGTCTGAAGAGAAAATGATTGTTCATGAACCCGATCTTGGTTACCAGCCTCACCAATGCTCGGGGGCGAGATTCGTGATCGTCCCTGGTCGTGCGGCTTGTGGGGCGATTTCGGGAAAAGCGGAATTCGGCGTGTATCCTCCGAAGTTTGCCGACTGTGTCCCAATTATAGGTAGCGTAAGGTTTTATATAGAGAAAAACGGGGAATGGCAGCTTTACAGCGAATATTTTGCCGGGAAGTCAAAGGAGATTGATGAGCAGAATTCCCAGTCTGATAGCATCGATACCAGGACTATGCCGGAAGGTATCTATCATATGAAGGCTGAGGTGGTGTTTTCGGATACCATACCTCATCGTGATAATGATAATAGTTTCCCCAAGACTGTCGAATACACAGATAATCTGGTGGTAGACAGGGTTATGCCGACCGCTCAATTAAAAGCACCTGTGGCGGGTCAATTGGTTTGCCCAATTGGAATTTCTAATGAACGTTACGCGGTAAAGGTTGAGGGATTAGCTGCGGACAATACGTATGTAAACGACTATTCGGTCCAGTTTGGTCTCGGGGAGAATCCAGACCAATGGAATGATGCTCTGACAGAGGTCGGGCCTAAGATCCTGTGGCCAGGACAGCAGGTTCCGCTTGCCGATTACGGACCCGTAAATGGGTCCATTGGATACTGGAAAGCAACAGATTTGCTCGGCAAGAAGGTCAGCCTGAAGTTGAAAGTCATGGATATTGCAGGGAACACGAGTTGTGACGCCCCCACCTTCACGATTCGCGCTCCCATTCAGATCGATATGTTCACAGTAGATAAAACTGTTTTCGCCTCAAGCCGCGATATTCTGACGATAAGTTACACGATCAAGGATGATGCTGCCATTTCAGCAAAGTTGTTACGTGAGGACGGGAGCCTGGCAGCAATCATATTTAATGACCGGCAGCATCCGGGTGGCAGCGACCAGGTCGTATGGGACGGCAGGGGGGCAAACGGAGATGCGGTGCCGGACGGCAGATACAAGATCGTCCTGAATGGCAAAGATCCGTGCGGTTTCAACGTCTACCGGGAAATATGGATTGAAATAGATAATTCATCACCGGAGACGTCCATCACATATCCGAAATCAAACGATCCATTGCCTCCCGTCAACATATTCGAAGTGAAGGGGACGGCCAACGATCCTCATTTCAATAATTACACGCTGGAAGTTGGAGAGGGTGCAGCACCGGGGGGCTGGACGAGACTTGCTTCGAATCGTAATCCCGTTAAGGGTGGTATTCTGGGCACTTGGAACACCTTCGGCCTGCAGGGGGCCTGGACCATACGTCTGCGTGCCGAAGACACGGTCGGCAACAGCAGCAGCACGACCTCGACCATTGACCTCGGAGTACGCAAAACCATCATCAAGAACTTCGACGCAACGCCCAAACTCTTCTCACCCAACGGCGACCAGAAACTCGATTCGGTGCTTGTAACTGGCGAGGTTACCGATGCCTGCCAGCTGAAATTTGAGGTCCTCGACGGCACAGGCACCGTCCTGAGAAGCTTTGAAACGTCCACCGCTGCTGCCGTCGTGGCCAGCTTCAGCTGGGACGGCCGGACCGAAAAGGGGCTACCGGTTGCCGACGGCCTCTATCCAGTGAAACTTACGGCGGCACTCTCCTCCAGACCGGAAGTCACCCAGAGCGAAACCATCACTCTGGCGGTTGATAGCACTCCTCCAGCCATCGTAATCAGCGACCCGCCGGACAAGTCGTATCTGAACAAGACGGAGGTCACACTAGCCGGCTCGATTACCGACCCGAACTTGGTGAATTACTCGATTTCCGTCAGCGGGCCTGCCGGGATGACCGCCCTGGATTCCGGCACCCAGAACAGGACCAGCTACACCTTCGGGCGGTTGGCCGACTTGGCCGAGGATACCTATATCGTAACAGTCGATGCGAAAGACCGGGGTGAGAATGCGGCCAAGGTGATGCGCCTTTTCACTATCGACCGGACCCCGCCGAAGGTTACCCTGGACACTCCGAAGCCCGACGATTATTTCGGCAACACGAAAAACGTCATTGACATCACCGGAGCTATTGTCGAGAAGAACCTGGAGCATTATTCAATCCGCTACGGAGCAGGGGAAACTCCGACGGAATGGAAAGAGATTGCCGGCAGCGATATGCTTCCCGCAGTGCCGCAGCTCACTTTCTGGAAGGTCGGCAAAAACGATGGAGTTGCCGACGGAGTCTATACCCTTTCCCTCTACGCCAAAGACAAGGCTGGGCTGGAAGGTGAGACCAAGCTCAAGCTGGTGGTCGACAATACGCCGCCACAGGTTGCCGTCACTTCCCTAAAAGAGGGCGACTATGTGACGAAGCCGCTCGACATCCTGGGAATCGTAGCCGATCCCAATCTGGACAAGGGTATCCTGGAACTTGCGGAAGGGAATTGCGCGACAGCCTACAAGTGGAGTCAGATCAGGCCGTACACGGCTGCAGTGAACGGCGGCGTGCTGGAGAGCTGGAAGCTCTTGCCCGCCGACAGTGACTACTGTCTGCGCCTGTCGGCCGCAGATAAAGTGGGGAACAAGTCCGAAACAAAGGTTTCAATCAAGATCGACACCCACCCGCCGGCGGCACCGCAGCTGTCAGGCAAAACCGAGAACAAGAACGACGACGTTCTCTCCTGGAGTAAAAGCAGCGAACCTGACCTGGCAGGCTATAACCTCTATCGGGACGGCATGCGGCTCAATACGGCTATTATTAGCGACACGACCTTCAGTGATGCGGGGCTTAATGAAGGGAGCTACAGTTACGTCGTCAAGGCGGTCGATTTTGCCGGCAACGAGAGCATCGCGTCCAACAGCGTCAAACTGCGTATAGATCTGACCGGGCCGACGGTTCGAATTTCAACACCCAGGGAAGGGACCGCGGTATCGAACCTCGTTGATGTCAAGGGGACGGCCTTCAGTCAGGATGACTTCAAGGAATACCGCGTCTATATCGGCCAAGGGAGCAGTCCGTCCAGTTGGACCCTGATTCGCCAATCGCCGCTGCCGATCTCCTATGGATCGCTGGCCCAGTGGGATACCATTACCAGTCAGGAAGGTGCCCAGTTCACTATCAAACTGGAAGGGGAAGATGTCTCCGGCAACATCTCCACCACAGAGGCGGTTGTCACCATTGATAATATGCCGCCCAAAGCGCCGGTACTTCTCACCACTGTAGCAAGCGGCGCCGACGTCGCTCTGACCTGGAATGCCAACACCGAGACCGACCTGTCCGGCTACCTGCTCTACCGCAATGACCAACTGGCCAATGTGACCGGCATCGTGGCCGGCAACCTGAAGCCCTATCTGGTCAGAGGGACGAGCTATGCGGATAAGACACTCCCCGACGGTACCTACCGCTACTACCTGATCGCCATGGATCAGGCGGGCAACAGCAGCGATCAATCCAACACCCTTGAAGTGACCATTGACACCCATCCTCCCCACATGACCATCACGGAGCCGGGCAATGGTCTCAAGTTTGAGGCCAGGCAGATGGTCAGGGCGGAAACGCCGGACACCGATGTCGCAACGGTCCAGTTCCAGTACAAACGGACACAGGAGGCGGTCTGGACAAATGTGGGATCAGTAATCACAAAACCACCGTATGTGACGTATTTCGATCCGAAAGTGATGGGCCTCTCCTATGGCGATTTTCAGTTACAGGCAGTTGCGGTTGATCGCGGCGGTAAGGTGGACCCGGCTCCAACTCCAGTGACGGTGACCTATGCTGACTTGACTCCTCCCGATGTGCCGACAGGCCTGGCCGCCAAGGTGCGCGGCGCGGAGGTGAATCTGACCTGGAATGCGGTCAGCGAGGCGGGGGCCGGTTATAATGTCTATCGCTGGGTTGATGGGGCAAGGTCGAAGGTCAACAGTTCACTGATCAACAGCACATCGTATATCGATGCTGGTGTGCCTGATGGGCTGTACCAGTACGAGATTACTTCTGTCGACATCCCTGGCAACGAAAGCACGGCGTCGGAGAAAGTGCCCGCAAGGATCTATGCGCCGGTCATCAACCAGCCATTCAGTCCGGTGAAAGAGCCGGCTCTGACCCTTGCCGGAAACGGCGTTGATCCGAATGCTTCGGTGACAATCACTATTGGGCTGCCATCGGGAGATGCCACTACGGTTACGGTGCTTGCTGATGCGACGGAGAACTTCAAGTTGGAAGGTATCACTCTGGCCATTGGCGAGAACCGCTTCACGGCGATTGTTACCGACAGTTTGGGCAACGTCAGCAAGCCATCGGACACGATTTTCGTCGCCTACGGGAAGGCTCCGGCTGTTCCGACCGGGTTGATCGCCAATGTCCAGGGAAAGGATGTGACATTAAACTGGGACGCAAACAGTGAACCGGATATTTTGGGTTATTATATCTACCGTGACGGGACACGACTGATGGGCTGGCATGGGGTACAACCGAACCAGGCCTCTGCATCAAGTGAAGATATGCCCGCCGCCAATGCCATCGATCACTACACTGATACCTTCTGGAGCAGTTCCTATTCCAGCGACGGAACATTTTCACCTGTCTGGTGGCAAATGACTCTGCCATCGCCGGAGTTGGTCAATCGGGTTTATCTGAACTGGATGACAGAGTTGGACTTCCAAGGTAATCAGATACTCTATGCCGGCAGGGATTTCGAGGTGCAGGCATGGTCAGGCCATAATTGGGTGACTATCAAGCAAGTTGCCGGAAATGATCAGCCGTCGAATACGCTGCTGTTCGACACTCCCTATCGAACCGATCGCTTGCGGCTGCTCATTACTGCAACTACCGATCCGAATGCTTCCAAACAGGTCAAGCTTGTCGATGCATATCTCTTTGTTGACGAAATCAACAATACTCCCTCCTATCAAGATATCAACATGCCGGATGGCAAGTACCTCTACGAAGTAGCTGCAGTCAATCAGTATGGGTTTATAAGCGAGCGAGCGGCTACGAACGTAAAGGTCGGGGCTTTTCCTCAGGCCCCGAGCGGTCTGATTGCCACGGTTCAAGGGTCGGACGTTGTTCTAAATTGGAACCCCAATCCTGTTTCCGATTCCGTTACCTACTACAATCTCCAACGCTGGAACGGGCAGGTAGTGGAAGGCAACTGGTGGGTTTCTGCTGGAAACCCGACATTTACCGACTATGCACTCCCTAACGGTACATATCGTTATCGAGTCAGCGCACTTACATGGGGAGATACTAAATGGCTGGAGAGCGACTTTTCCAATGATGCATTTGCTACTGTCGCAGTCATGCCTCCCCCAGCACCATCCGCCCCAAGCGTTTCGCCGCTGCCGGAAGGCAAGGCGCTGAACGTTATGTGGCAATCGGCCGGCAACACGGTGGACACATATGGCATCTACCGCGGCACAAACCCCGCCGGACCTTATACGAGGGTTTCTTCCAAGGTCCATTCCCTGTCGTACATTGACACCGGTCTTATCAATGGTGTGCCGTATTACTATGTGATCACTGCGATAGATGCCGCAGGGAATGAGAGCGCTTATTCCGGCGAGGCAAGCGGCATACCCCGCGATCTGATTGCTCAGAGGCCGTCTATCTTCCAGCCGACGGTTCCCGGCATTCCATTGACCGTGTACGAGGGGGGGGTAAAGGTGGCCGGTTTCGCGGAACCGGCTGCTCAGGTGGACATCCTCAGGGGGGATACCCTGACAAGTTCCACGATCGCCTCAGTGCAGGATGAGATCTCGGATGCGCCAGTCTCCTTGAATTCCGAGGGAGTCAGCTTGTCGCCCGACGAGAAGACTCTGGCGTATATCAATGGCGCCAATTTTCTCGAACTGCAGAACCTCGCGGACAACACCCTGACGACCATACCCAATACCGAAGGGGTGCGGGTCATATTTACTTGGCCTGCTCCGCAGTGGTCACCGAATGGCCGCTACCTGCTCGCTCAAGGGAGCGACTATTCCGGAAACAACCTGTTCGTCCTTTATGACCGCGATGCCGGCACAATGCAAAAGCTTGCCACGGGAGTGACATCCTATGACTATGACGCGTCATGGTCACCGTCGGGTGACGCCATTGTCTTTGTCGGTGATGGTGAAAGCATATGGATGGCCAATCCTGCCGATGGCTCCGTGTCGCGGATTACCGGCGTTGTCAATTACGCCTACCAGCCCAGACTGTCTCCCGATGGCAGTAAGATCGCTTTCTTTGACGACTATGATGCCCTCTATGTCTTCAATCGCACGGACAACAGCTTTACGCTGATTGACGATAATGGCGGAGGGAGTTCCGCCTGGTCGCCGGACGGGTCGCAACTTGCGTTCACATCCTACCGGGACGGGGATGGCGACATCTATACGCTTGATTCTGCCAACGGTACTGTCATACGCAGAAGCAACCAGCAGCAGGATGGTTATAACCTGCTCTGGTCTCCTGACGGGTCGCAGCTCGGTTTTAAAACCTGGCCTGAAAATAATGAACAGTTCTGGATCGTTGACATCAATGGCCACGAGCGCATGATGTTAGAAGCGAACGGACAGATGGGCTCTGTTCCTGAATGGCGGGCTGATGGCACTCTGATCCTGATTGACGACACCTTGGGCATTCGCCGCATAAAACCGGCGGGCTATTTCTCGATTCCCCGGCTTGATCTTATACAGGGCGAGAACCAACTCTTTGCCATCGAAAGGGACGAGGCCGGCAATGTAAGCCCGCCGTCCGATTCCGTCAGCGTCATGTTCGACACAGGCAGCCTGCCGGATCTCGTCGTAAACGACAGCGATATTACCCTCTTCCCGCCTTATCCCAAACCGGGTGAAGATGTGCTCGTCACGGCGCGAGTCCGCAATCTCACCAACAACGCCGTGGACAACGTCAAGGTCGATCTCTACCTGTGGGACGGTTCGAATGATGTGACGACACTCGTATCCGAAACCATCCCGCATATCGACGCCAACGGCGAAGCAAGCGTTTCGGCGCGTTTCAATGCCGGAACAGTCATCGGCACACGCACGATCATAGCCGTCGCCGATCCCGCCAACCTCATCGCCGAGGTCTCTGAGACCAACAACTACGCCACCAGGGATATCGTTGTTACCGATCAGGAACGTATAACGATCAGCGCCTCGCTGAACGCTGCCCAGTATGCAGCCAACCAGAACATCTACGCCGGAATCAGGTTAAGGAACAGCGGCCTGCCGAAGAGCGGTACCCTGAACGTAATGGTGGAGGATGCCGCCGGCAATCTCGTCAAACTTCTCGGCAGCCAGTCCATGGAGTTGCCGTACGGATTCGACCAGGGGCTGTCATTTGCCTGGAACACAGCAACAACCTTTGCCGGTTCCTATCGGCTGCATTCAGCAATAAGTGACGATTCATCCGTCTTGGCGGAAGACTTCACCCCCTTCACAATTCTGCCCGATCTCAATCTGTCCGCGGGCATCGTTACCGACCGGCAGCAATACGGCGCACGCCAGGATGTGGGGATGGCGGTTTCCTTCAAGAACATCGGCGTTAACTACCTCATCCCCCAACTCAGGGCCAAGGTGCGTGTGATCGGTTCGCAGAATACGGAACTCTACTCATCGGAACAAACCGCCGCCAACCTGATGCCCGGCGCCTCCGGTATGTTGACGTTTGTTTGGAACACCGCCCTCAATCCTGTCGGCGACTATACAGTGGCGGTGGACATCTATGCCGGCGACACGCTCGTGGCAAACAGCACGGCCGGCTTCGCGATTATTCCCTCTCTGAACATCGGCGGTTCCATCAAGGCCGATCCGGACGTTGCCTTGATCGGCAACAGCCTTAATGCCAACTATTCGCTCACCAACAACGGTAATGCTGATGCAAACGGCACAGCATCGGTCTCCCTGATCGATCCGGATACCTTGACAGTTGTTGCAGCTTCCGACCTGGCCGCCGTTATTCCGATGGGAAGCGCGATTTCCGGCTCCGCCAGTTTCCTAACCGACGGGCTCATGCTCAAGAACTACCTGATTACACTGCGCTTCCTCTCCCCGGGGTACAACAAGGCGATAGATTCCACATCGTTTAGCGTCAAGGACGGCACTCCGCCGGTGCTGACTGTTACGGCGCCAACGGAAGGGGTGACCTATACCAGGGAGGCGGACATCTCGGTGTTTGCCGTTGACAACGCCTCGGGTGTCGACAAGGTTGAATACAGCATCGACGGGGGGGCCTGGCTGCCTATCCTCCTGGCCGATCCAGCCACGGGAAGATATTCGACCGTCTGGTCGCCGCCCATTAGCGGCTATGGGCCGCATAGCATTACCTTCAGGGGAACCGACAGGGCCGGCAATACCAGCAGGCAGTCGGATGTCGTGAATTTCATGATTCATGACACCATTCCGCCCGTGTTGACCGTCTCTACCCTGGCAGATGGCAGCGTTACAAACAAAGCCATCCTCAATATCACCGGTACGGTCACGGACAATGTCGGCGTCAAGGAACTCACCATCAACGGCATAGTAGTACCCGTCCAAGCCGATGGCAGTTACAGCTATGCACTGACTCTCTTGTCCGGACCAAATCCGATTGAGGTCATGGCCACTGACCTGGCCGATAATCCTGCCAGCAATAGCCGCACCATTAATCTGGACCAGAAAGCGCCGACGCTGGTGATTACGGCCCCCGCCGACAACAGCAAAACCGGCGAGGTGCTTGTTACCGTCACAGGCTATGTGGACGAAACCAGCATCGTCGAAATGAACCTTGTCAAGGAAGGCAATATAAAGGTTCCCCAAACTGTCACCATGGACGGCAACAATTTTAAGGCCGATGTTACCCTTGATCCTAAGGACAACACCATTGAGGTCATTGCAACCGACATGGTTTCGAACACGAGCAGCGACAAACGCAGCGTCTTCTACGACGACCAGAAACCGTCTGTGGCCATTACCAGTCCCGACCAGGATATCCGCAGCAACCAGGGTAGTCTCATCATCAAAGGGACAGCATCTGATCCCTATGGTCTGCCGGTCACTGTCAGCATCGACATGAACGGGTACACCTTCACGCCTGAGGTGATAAACGGTCAATTCGAACAGCTGGTCAATTTTACGACTGAAACCACCTACAACATCAATGCCACGGCCACCACCAAGGACGTACAAGCCAGTTCCACGACCCATCGCAATATTATCTACGATATTACCCCGCCGACGCTCACTATCAACCCGGTAACAAGCCCCACCAACCAGTCCTCTGCTGTCTTGAGCGGAACCATGGAGGAGGGGGCGACGGTGACGGCTGCCAGCGCCACGGCTACCCTCGGCCCGGTCGAATACCCCAACTCTACTAGCTGGCGGATACCGGTCAGCGGGCTCACCGTCGACAGCAATACCATTACCGTAACCGCCACCGACATCGCCGGCAACGAAACCGTGGCCACAACAGAGATCATCTACGACAGCACACCGCCCATAGGCAGCATCGCCATCAACGGTGGCGCTTACAGCGGCACAACGCAGGTGAACCTCAACCTGTCTGCCACCGACAAATATGGGGTTGCCCAGATGCGGTTCAGTAACGACGACGGTGTCAGCTGGACCGAGCCCGAAACGTATGCCGTTAGCAGGGTCTGGGCCCTTTCCGGCGGTGATGGTTTCAAACAGGTCTTTGTCCAATACCAGGACAAGGCTGGCAATTGGTCTACGGACCCAATCGTAGCTGCAATCACTCTCGATACCACGTCTCCGGCAGTCAGTGCCGTTCCGGTCGGCGGCATTTACGGCGTCTCTCAGACCGTTCAGCTGACAGCCAGCGAGCCTGCCGTCATCTATTACACCCTCGACGGCTCCGGTCCAACCATACACTCGACCGTCTATAATGCGCCCCTGTCCATAGCGACCGATACAACCCTGAACTGCCTTGCCGTAGACCGTGCCGGAAACCGGGGCAGCCGCACCGACAACTACATCATCGATACCGTGCCGCCGTCCCTCACCGTCTCCACCCTGGCCGACGGCGCTTACACCAACATCCAGATACTCAACGTTGCCGGTTCAGCAACAGACTCTTCCGGAATCAAGTCACTCGTCATCAACGGAATCGACGTGACGCTGAACCAGGACGGCAGCTTCAGCCAGGCCCTGGTGCTTCAGCCAGGTCCCAATGCGCTAACCGTTGTCGCCACGGACCTGGCGGGCAACAGCAGTGCCGATGTCCGCACCATCAACCTGGACATGACCGCGCCGTTGCTCACAATCATCGCTCCGGCCGACAACGCCAAGACCGCGTCGCCTATCATGAGCGTCACCGGGACAGTCAACGAGACCTCGACCGTCACGGTCAAACTGGGGGCATCCGTCCAGCAGGCCGCCATGGACGGCACCGGATTCAGCGCCTCGATCAGCCTGATCCCCGGCATCAACACCATCGAAGTCACCGCAACCGATCTGGCCGGCAACACCAGCAGCCAGAAGCGGACGGTGATCTACGACGACCAGAAGCCGTCCCTGGCCGTCATCGATCCGCCCCAGGATATCCGCACCAACCAGTCCGGTTTGATCCTCATGGGTACTGCCTCTGATCCCTACACCCAGGTCGGAGTCACCATAACCATGGACGGGCAGAGCTACACGCCCCAGCTGGTCAACGACCGCTTCCAGCAGGCGCTCACCTTCACCCATGAAAAGATCTATGCCATCGTGGTTACCGCCGCCAACGAGGTGGGTAGCAGCACCACGACCCAGCGCAACGTCATCTACGACACCACCCCGCCGGCCCTGGCCATCAACCCGGTGCAAAGCCCGACCACAGCCAGTTCCGTACTGCTCAGCGGCACCAGGGAGACCGACGTCACGGTCACCGTTGCCTGCCCAACCGCGACGGTAGGCACGATCATCTACCCCACACCCACTACCTGGCAGGTACAGATGAGCGGCATGTCGCTGGGCGAGCACATCGTCACTGCAGAGTCCACCGATGCGGCCAACAACACCTCTATCGTATCGGTCAGGATCGTGGTGCAGCAATCTGGAGCGGACATTGTCCTGAAGCCGTCTCCCTGTATCATCTGGCCACCCAATCACAAGATGGTGCCGGTTACCATCAACGGCGTGCTGAACGTGCCCCCTGCCGATCTCAAATCGCTGAATATCACCCTGACCGATGAATACGGCGAGTACAACTTCACGAAACTCACTTTGGGGAGCATCGTGCTTCTGGAGGCTTGGCGAAACGGCAACGACATGGATGGAAGGAAATACACATTCATCGCTGTTTTAACGCGAAAAGATGGCAGCAAAACATTTGCAAGCGCAGTTGTGTTGGTTCCCCATGACATGTCGAGTGACGGGAACTGCGGCGACAAGGGTGATGACAAAGATGACAAAGATGACAAGGATGACAAGGATGACAAGGATGACAAGGATGACAAGGATGACAAGGATGACAAGGATGATGATCACCACCAAGATGACGATCATAAGGGAGAAATAGATAAGAACGACAGGGGCAGGTAAGAATGTTATGGCGATCAGCCTGGTTGCAGAGCTGTCCCTGAATCGATTTTGATTATTTCCCTCGTAGCGTAATTCTGGGGAGATATCGAACTGCCTTGCGTGATTATCATATTCTTCTCATATTGACTGCGGACCATACAGCGCTAAGCTTTGTAAGTGTAAGCAAAACAGAATCCCGGAGAAGTCGACATGAAAGTCAAGAACACTCCAGGCGGATTACTGCGTGCTGCTCTCAGCGAGGAAAAGCCGCTGCAGGTTGCCGGGGTAATCAACGCCTATGCAGCCCTGATGGCGGAGCAAAGCGGATTTCGCGCCCTGTATCTTTCCGGGGCCGGCGTGGCCAATGTTTCCTTCGGCCTCCCAGATATGGGGATGACCACCCTTACGGAAGTACTGGAAGATCTGCGGCGGATAACCGGCGCCACTGGTCTGCCGCTCCTGGTTGACGTGGACACCGGCTGGGGGCACGCGTTCATGATTGGCCGCACCATCCGGGAGATGGGACTGGCAGGAGCCGCAGGGGTACATGTTGAGGATCAGGTGGTTGCCAAGCGGTGCGGACATCGGCCGGGCAAGGCTCTGGTCGGCACCGAAGAGATGGTCGATCGGATCAAGGCGGCGGTAGATGCCCGGATCGACCCCGATTTCGTCATCATGGCCCGGACCGACGCGGTGGCGGTGGAAGGACTGGAAGCCGCCATCGAGCGGGCCTGCCGCTACCGCGATGCCGGAGCGGACATGCTCTTCCCCGAGGCACTCACCGAGCTTTCCCACTATCGGCGGTTTGCGGATGCAACCGGCCTGCCGGTGCTCGCCAACATGACCGAGTTCGGCGTCACCCCCTTGTTTGATATCGAGGAACTCGCCGCCGCCGGTGTGAGCCTGGCCCTCTATCCGCTCTCGGCATTCCGTGCCATGTCTGCCGCAGCCCTGCGGGTTTACCGGGCGATCCGGGAGGAGGGGACGCAGAAAAGTGTCGTCGACACCATGCAGAGCCGTGCCGAACTCTATGATTTCCTCGGCTACCATGACTACGAACGTAAACTGGACGAGCTGTTCGGAAAGGAGGAAAAACTATGAACGGGACTTACAGCCCTGGGCTGGAAGGGGTAGTTGCAGGTGAAACGGCGATCAGTACCGTGGGGAAAAAGGGGCGGGGCCTCACCTACCGCGGCTATGCAATCGACGATCTGGCCCGGCAGTCCACCTTCGAGGAGGTGGCGCATCTTCTGATCCACGGCAAACTTCCCAACCGGGAAAATCTGGCGCTCTTCCGGAATCGGCTCATGGCCCTGCGCAGCCTGCCGGCCGAACTGAAGACGGTTCTCGAACAGTTGCCGGCGTCAGCCCACCCCATGGACGTGCTCCGCACCGGATGTTCAGCCCTCGGCGCCATCGAACCTGAGGCTACGAGCTCTGAAATCCGGGTAGCGGAACGGCTTCTCGCCTCTTTTCCTTCCATGCTCCTGTACTGGCACCATTATCAAACAGGCGGCCGGCGCATCTCCACGGAATCCGGCGAGGAGAGTATGGCAGGGCACTTCCTGGCGCTGTTCCACGGAAAAAAACCGGAGGACCTGCAACGCCGGGCAGTGGATGCTTCCCTCATCCTCTACGCAGAGCATGAGTTTAACGCCTCAACCTTTTCCGCCCGTGTTACCGCTTCCACCCTGTCCGACTTCTACTCGGCCATTACCTCCGCCATAGGGACGCTGCGCGGGCCATTGCACGGCGGCGCCAATGAGGAGGCGATGCGCCTGATCAGCCGTTTCGGCTCGGCGGATGAGGCAGAGCAAGGTCTTCTTGAAATGCTGGCGCGCAAGGAAAAGATCATGGGGTTCGGTCACCGGGTTTACAAGGAAATGGACCCGCGTTCACCCATCATCCAGAAATGGTCGCAAAAGCTCTCTGAAGCCGGCGGCAACATGCTGCTCTACCAGGTATCCGAGCGGATCGAGAAAGTAATGCTGCGCGAGAAGCGGCTCTTTCCCAACCTTGATTTTTACAGCGCCTCCGCTTACCACCTCTGCGGCATCCCGACGACCATGTTCACACCGCTCTTCGTTTTTGCCCGTGTTGCCGGCTGGTCGGCCCACGTCATGGAGCAGCGCGCTGCAAACCGCATCTTCCGGCCGATCGCCGAATATACAGGGCCGGAACCGATGGCGTATCTGCCCATGGATCAGAGGGGATAGAAAAGCCATGACGACCTTGGCCGACATGAACATCCGCCCCTCCCCCGACCCGGAGATGGCGGCGATAGCCGACTATCTGTGCGATTGCGAGATAACGAGCGAAGAGGCTTATGAAACCGCCCGCCATTGTCTCATGGACAGCCTGGGGTGCGCCATGCTGGCGCTACGCTTTCCGGAATGTACGAAGCTTCTCGGTCCCCATGTCCCCGGCTCCACGGTGCCGCTCGGGGTAAGAGTCCCCGGCATCGGCTTTGAACTCGATCCGGTCAAGGCAGCTTTCGACATCGGCGTACTCATCCGCTGGCTCGATTTCAACGATACCTGGCTCGCCGCCGAATGGGGGCACCCCTCCGACAACCTCGGGGCGATTCTGGCGGTGGCCGATTTCATCTGTCGCCGGAAAATTGCCGAAGGGAAGGCCCCACTGGTGATGCGCGATGTACTGACCGCCATGATCAAGGCCTATGAGATCCAGGGGGTGATGGCGCTGGAAAACAGCTTCAACCGGGTGGGACTCGATCATGTGGTGCTGGTCAAACTCGCCTCCGCGGCGGTGGCAACCCGGATGCTGGGCGGCGGCAGGGAGGAAATCATCAATGCTGTTTCCCAGGTCTGGGTGGATGGCCAGAGTCTCCGCACCTACCGTCACGCTCCCAATACGGGAAGCCGCAAGTCGTGGGCTGCAGGAGACGCCGCGAGCCGGGGAGTCCGCCTGGCGCTTCTCACCATGGCGGGTGAAAGCGGCTATCCAGGCGCCCTAACCGCCAGAACCTGGGGGTTTTATGACGTTTCCTTCCGGGGGGAGCGGTTCCGCTTCCAGCGACCCTATGGTTCCCATGTCATGGAGAACATTCTGTTCAAAATCGCCTTTCCCGCCGAGTTTCACGCCCAGACAGCAGTGGAGTGCGCCATCAAGCTTCATGGCCAGGTCAGGGGAAGGCTCGATGACATCGAGCGGGTCGTCATAACCACCCAGCAGTCGGCCGTCCGGATCATCAGCAAGAGCGGCCCGCTCTACAACCCCGCAGACCGCGACCACTGCATCCAGTATATGGTGGCCATCGGCCTCATCTTCGGCGAACTGACCGCCGGCCATTATGCCGATGCCGTGGCCGCGGACCCGCGTATCGACCGGCTGCGCGAGAGGATGGAAGTGGTGGAGGACCCCCGTTACAGCAAGGAGTACCTCCATCCCGACAAGCGTTCCATCGCCAATGCCGTAGAGATATTCTTCAAGGATGGCGGCAGCACAGGGAAGGTGGAGGTGGAGTTTCCCCTCGGCCATCGCCGGCGTCGGGCAGAAGGTCTCCCCCTTTTGTTGCAGAAATGCGAGTCGAATCTTGCCGGTCGTCTCCCCGCCGGACAAGTGGAGAAGATAATGGCACTCTGCCTCGACCGGCAGCGCCTGGAGAGCATGACTGTCGAGGCGTTCATGGGGCTGTTCGTGGGCTGAAGTGCAGGGAGCGATTCCAGTCAAGACCTTTGAACCGCAAAGCCGCCAAGGACGCAAAGAGAACTAACCCGCGATTCGCCGCAGGGGGACATCTACGTTGCCAGTAGCGGGGTATGCAAGGTAGGGGATAATGTGTTTTGTTAATAATCGATTCCTGGCTGAGGCTCGATCCTCTTGCGGTAGGCGTGCTTGATCTCTTGAATCTCGCTGACTGTGTCGGCCAGCTCGATCACCTGCGGATGGGCATCTCGGCCGGTGAGGATCAGATGCATCATCGGCGGTTTAATGCGGAGGATCTCCAGAACCTGTTCCAGGTCGACCAGCTTGAGCTTGATGGCGTTGTTGATTTCGTCGAGGATCATAAGGTCATAGTTATGGGATGATATCTTCTCCTGGACGAGGTCGATGGCATCCTGGGCGTTGGCCCTGTGCTCGTCCCACGGGTAAGGGTTTCCCAGGATGCCGCAGAACCCCTTGCCGGTGGCGTGCAGCTCGATGGCGCAGTTCATCCGCTTGATGCTGTCCCACTCCCCGGCGTAGAGGTCACCCTTCATGAACTGGATGATGCAGACCCGCATGCCGTGGCCGCAGGCACGCAACGCCATCCCAAGCGCCGAGGTGGTCTTCCCCTTGCCGTGACCGGTGATGACTACGATCAGCCCCTGACGCACCTTGGGTTCGAACCGTTCGATCGTGTCGGGTGGTGTACCGCGTTTGATCATTGTTTCGCCTCCAGCTAATCTCTTACCTTCTCCATCTCAAGACCCGCCCCCAAGTCTTAACTCCCTCTGCTCTTTTGCCTCGGCCATCTCCTTCAGGCTCAGTACTTCACGCTGGATTTGCGCGGGCATGTTCTCCTGGCTAAGTTTTTTCGCTCATAAAGTGTAGCAGGATTACCTGAGTTGTATATCGGGAAAAATGCGACGATCAGGGCTAAGGAACCCTTGATTTTTCAGAACCGAAAAACAGACGTTCATTGTGCACCTATGTATACGCACAAAATGTTGGCATTAATTGTGCTTAACATAACCTGTTTAATTGCAATGTTTGAATGTAATCAGAGTGATAATAGCCAGTTAGCAAAATTATCTCATAATAAATTAAATCTAATTAGCGTGATTAGGCGGAGCTTGCCGTTATATTTCAAGGGTTTTTCCGGGCTTGTATAATGATTTAAGTTTAATTAAATTATTGGTGCGGGGCCGATTCGCAGTCAAAGGGGAGAGAAACTATATGAGACACCGGATAGTGGGAAATGTTGCTGCAGAGAGCAGCAAAGCCCGGATAAGTGTCATGGCAGTTGTTGGCATGGCCATTCTGATCATTGGTTTTTTTATAGCGGATAATATTTCCCCCGCAACTGCAAATGCCGCCCCTCCCCAATTGATCCATAACAGCGTTAACAGTGCTTCTGGCAAATATGGTACTTGGGGAACCGAGTATACCTGCGGCACCTGCCATAACAAACTGGCGAAAAACAATATAAAGTATGTCAACTATACCATTGCCACCCCCACCGGAAAAAGGCGGGTCATCTTTGACCGCTATACCGCTACGTCTAATGCTGTGACCGGTGTGTTCGGCAATGACTTACGGACGAGCTATGTCGACGGCTCCCGCAATGTCTGCGAGGTTTGCCATCACAGGACTATTTACCACAACTACAGTGCCACCAAACTCGTTCAAACCGGAAACTCTCTGACTCACCCGGAACACAAGAGCAACAAGAAGGACTGCAATGCCTGCCATAAGCACAACCTGGGTTATCGTCCCCCACAGCCCGGGTTGTGTACGGACTGCCACGGCGTCCCGCCGACCAATCCATCACAGCTTATAAGCAACGCCCTCGGTCCCATTCCCCCCGTCGATGCGGGTGCGCACGGCACCCACCGTTCACAGGAAGGGATGGAGTGCAGCACCTGCCACAACAATTTTGGCCATGGTCTCCTTGGCAACAGCATGATCGAATTCGGCTTCAGGATCGACAGGAAGACCTGGACGGCATTTTCCGGCATCTCCACAGTAATGTCCGGTACAATCACTGCCACCGATAATGCGGCGTTCAACAACAATTTTGCCGTTGCTCCAGGGAACCCTGGTACGGTGCTCAACCGCACCACTGCGTGGGGAACGACATGCAGTGTTTACTGTCATGGCGATGGGTGGGCGGCTCCATCGGGTAAGGCTCTCACGGGAGAGATTTCCTGGGCAAACGGACCCCTTGGTTCCTGCAGTGTCGCGGCTTGTCACGGCACCACCTCTGCGAACCCGCCGAACCCGGGGATCCCCGGTGCACATACGAGGCATGTGGGTGACCTGCAGTTGGCCTGCACCAAGTGCCACCCCGACTACGTCAGCCCACACATGGTCAATGGGCATGTGACCTGGAATATGTCCGGTCAGGGTGCTGCCGCCACATATAAAGGGTATCAGCATTTTTCAACTGCAACACTTCCCGGTGTCGCCCCCTACGGGGATTGCGACAACATATACTGCCACAGCAATGTCCAGCCGCAGGGAGGAGTCGGCGGGCCGGATAATTACAAGCTGGTCAGATGGGGCAGTTCAACAACATTGACATGCGATGGCTGCCACGGCGGCAAGCGGACCGATGCTGCGCCGATAGGTACCGGCGCCCATCCCAAACATATCAGCAATTACGCCTATGTCTGTGGTGACTGCCACTTCGGTGCCGGCGCCGACGGCACACTCATGAACCACCTGAACAATAATGTCGAGGTTGTCTTCAACACCTATAGCGGAAGTTACGGCCAGATGCCGACCAACACACCAGGCAACGGCTACGATAACTGCTCGGCAAACTACTGCCACAGTGATGGTAAAGGGAATAAGAAGGTGATTGGTTGGGGAACTGCAGGTCCTCTGGCATGTACAGCCTGCCACAAGGCAGATCAGGCTGGGAATGCCGTAAATACCGGCAAGCATACCGCCCATGTGGATAATTCCGGGTTTCTAGGCACAAACTATGGCTGCGTCACCTGTCACGCCAATACCATCAGCGATAATACTACAATCAGCAATACCTCAAAGCACGTCAACAAACTGGCCGACTACTCTGGCGCCAGGGCCGGGCGCTACAATTCTTCAACCGGCACCTGTTCCGTTTCTTACTGCCACAGTGACGGCAAGGGGGGCTCACCGGCCATAGTTGTCAGCTGGAAAGACAGCTCGGTAATAAATGACTGCAAAGGGTGCCACGGCAATTCAGCAGGAGGGACCTTTGTCAGCGCCTCAGGTGAGCCGAATTACGCAAACACGGGTGCCGATACCACCTTCGCCAACAGCCACGATCGCCACATGGGCGGGGTAGGCATGTCTACCTGTGTCTATTGTCACAATGACACGGTGTCGGATACGGGTCTCAAGACCAATACATTCCATCTCAATGGCTCCAAGAACGTCGCAGCCGGTGGAGGCAAGAGCTTTACATATCTGGGTAACCGGACTTGCTCGAACATCAGCTGCCATGGTGGCCCCTCCAGCATCAAATGGGGGCAGTCTCTCCCTGCAGACTGTACCGGCTGTCACGGCAACAACGCCCTGAGCTTCGCCCCGATAAGCTCTGGCAAGCACAAGGCCCATATGAACAACGAAACAGTGCTCGGCAAAAACAGCCGTTGTGCAACCTGCCACGCACTGACTGCCAATTCCGATGACAGAAGCATTGCCGATGTTTCTGTTCACGGCAACGGCTTCAAAAACTACACCTCGCCGCTGGCCGGCAGCAGGAGCAGCTACTCGACCGCTACCGGCGTCTGTTCGGCCAGTTACTGTCACACCGACGGTAAAGGAGTACAGAATCTGCCCTTCACCAGCCTCAACGGCTGGAAATCCACTGCTACCCTCGATTGTACCGGGTGTCACGGCAACAGCAGTCCGGCAGACTTTGCCTCTACCGCTGGCGAACCTAACTATGTCAGCGCCGGTGCCGGGACGTTACGGGCCAATGACCATAAAAACCATGTGGACAGTGGAGCAGCCAGCTGTGTTTTCTGTCATGCCGATACGGTTTCCGTTACCGGGAGCATTTTCCTGAACTCCAGTACCCATGTCAACAGGCGTATCGATGTCAAGGCAGGCAATGGTAAATCATTTACCTACAGCGCCGGCAAGACCTGCGGCGACATCAGCTGCCATGGCGGCAAAGGCTCTTTTACCAAGGTCTGGGGCACTCCGGTTACAGCGGACTGTACCGGATGTCACGGCAACAACGCAGTCAGCTTTGCCCCGATCAGTTCCGGTCGGCACAAGTCCCATATCAACAATGCCGATCTCGGAAGCAACTACAACTGTACCGCCTGCCACGCCAAGACCATCAACGCCGATGAACGCTCCTTTTTCAACCGGAACCTCCACGGCAACGGTTATGTCGATTACTCCGGGGTGCAGGCGGGCAAGAGTCCGAGCTACGATCCGGCAACGGGTGCCTGTTCAGCCACGTATTGCCATACCGACGGCAAAGGCAAGCAGAACGTTGCGTTCGGCCTTGCCAACGGTTGGAAGTCGGCAACCATCTACAGTAACTGTGCAGGTTGCCACGGAAACGATATGGCGCCCGCCTTCGGCAGCACCGCCGGCGAGCCGAACTATCCAAACGCCGGTGAATCGCAGCTGCGGGCCAACAGCCACGAGCGGCACATGGGTGGCGTTGGCGGAACAACCTGCGTCTACTGCCACAACGACACGGTGACGGCCGCGGGCGCTCTCAAGGCCGGCACTTTCCATGCCAACAGCACGCGTGATGTGGCGGCCGGCGGCGGCAAGAGCTTCAGCTATGACCCCGGCACCGGTACCTGCGCCAACATCAGCTGCCACGGTGGCCCGGCGCCCGCCAGGTGGGGACAGCTCTTCCCGGCCGACTGTACCGGGTGCCACGGCAACAATGCGCTGAGCTTCGCGCCGATGAGCTCGGGCAAACACAAGGCCCATATCAACAACAAGACCGTGCTCGGCAAAGACTATGCGTGCGCCAATTGTCACGCACTGACCGCCAATGCCGATGACCGGAGCATCGGCGACGCCTCGGTTCACGGCAACGGCTTCAAGAACTATACATCACCGCTGGCCGGCAGCAGGAGCAGCTATACCACAGCGACCGGCGTCTGCTCTGCAAGTTATTGCCATACCGACGGCAAGGGGCAGCAGAACGTGACGTTCACCAGCGGCAACGGCTGGAAATCTCCAGCGGATGTACAGCTTGACTGCAAAGGGTGTCACGGCAACAATTCTCCGGCAGACTTCGCCAGCGTGAACGGCGAACCGAACTATGCCAGCACCGGGGCCGGCACAGCCCGCGCCAACAGCCACAAGAACCATGTGGACAGCGGTGCGGACAGCTGCGTATTCTGCCACGGCGCGACGGTGACGGCCGCGGGTGCGATCATTCAGGACAGCACCTCCCACGTTCTCAACAAGACCATCGATGTCTTTGCCGGCGGAGGCAAGACCTTTGTTTACGGGGCAGGCAAGAACTGCAGCGACATCAGCTGCCATGGCGGCAAGGGTTCCTTCACCCAGACCTGGGGCGCTCCCATATCCGCAGACTGCACCGGTTGTCATGGCAACAACGCCGTAAGCTTTGCCCCGATCAGCTCGGGTCGTCACAAGTCCCATATGAACAACCCCGATCTCGGCTCCAACTACAGCTGTACTGCATGCCATGCCAAGACAATCAATGCCGATGAGCGCTCCTTCGCCGACCGGAACCTCCATGGCAACGGCTATGTCGATTACTCCGGGGCACGGGCGGGCAAGAGCTCGAGCTACGACACGGCAACGGGAGCCTGCTCCGCCGGCTATTGCCACAGCGACGGCAAAGGGGCGCAGAATGTTGCGTTTGGCCTTGGCAACGGCTGGAAATCGACGACCGTTTTCAGCAACTGCGTGGGGTGCCATGGTAACGACACGGCACCTGACTTCTCCAGCGCAGCGGGCGAGCCTAACTACGCCACCCAGGGTGCCGGCCAGCCACGGGCCAACAGCCACAAGATCCACGTAGGTAGTGCTGGCGCAGCAACCTGCGTATATTGCCACACAAACACGGTAAACACCGATGGCACGACCATCAAAGGGAACCACACCAACGGTGTGATCAGCTACGAGAGTTCCGCCATTGCGGGCAAGACCTTCACGCCCGGCACTGGAAAGTCCTGTTCGAACATCAGCTGTCACGGTTCCGGTTCACCGGCGGCAACATGGGGTGACACCCTCGGCTGTTCCGGCTGCCACGGCGGCAATGCGGGCAACGGCCCGATCAGCACCGGCAAGCACACGGCCCACATCAACAACCCGGACATCGGCAATAATCTCGGCTGCGCCGACTGCCACGCCAATGTTGTCAATACCGATACCTCGTTCAGCAACAGGACGCTGCACGCCAATGGCTTTGCCAACTACTCGGGCGTGATGGGGGGGAGCAGCAAGACTGCCTGCAACGCCGCATACTGCCACAGCGATGGAAAGGGAAGCCCCGGTGTGGCGGTTGACTGGAATACCTCGCCGGCATTTTCCAACTGCATCGGCTGCCACGGTGCCGCAACCGGCTCAGGTACCTTCGCCGGCACGGCGGGTGAGCCAAACTATCAGAACCAGGCCGGACTCCGGGCAAACAGTCACCAGAGCCACGCATCTGCCGGCGCATCAAGCTGCGACACCTGCCATATCAATACCGTCGTCCCGGCAGGCACCGCAATCAAGCCGGGATCGCTCCACCTGAACAGCTCCATTAACGTTGATTTCAACACAAGCAAGGCCGGATTATCTGCTTGGTATGATTCGCCGAACAAGACCTGTAACAATATAAGCTGTCACGGTTCGGGAACCCCCAAATGGGGTGACGCGTCTACTGCCGGCTGTACGGCTTGTCATCCCAACCTCAGCGCGACCCATGCCAAGCATGTCGGTAATCTGTTCACCTCCGGCTCGGTTACTTTCTACAACTTTACCGCCAACCGCTCCGTCGGTACCTATTATAGCTTCGGCTGCGCCAACTGCCATCCAACCGATCCGGCCAAACACCGCAACAGCTACATTGACATCACGCTCAACAAAAACAAGGCAGGTGCCGGCTTCCTGTCGACCCTCAACAACCTGGTTAGTGACGATGCCAACGGCTACACCAGGGGAGGAGCAAACAACATCAGCTGCGAAACGGTCTACTGCCATTCGAACGGCCGGACTCTCAGCCTCGCGGCCGGCGATTACAAGCAGACTCCAAACTGGTACGGCGGATCGTTTGGTAATAACCGTTGCGGCGGTTGCCACGATAACCCGCCCCAGTATGCCGGTCAGTCCCATTACGTGGCAGCGTCCAGCATGGGCAATAACGGTTCGCCTCCCTATAAGGAGAGCGGCCACATGGTCGGCATCCACTTCCGCAACAACTCGAGGGGGAGCAATCTGAACGGTTTCCTCGGTTACTCCTCGAGCGGGAGCATGGCCCACGGCAACCCTGCCATGGCGACGACCATCAGCTGCTACACCTGCCACAGCGGCATCGTGGACGGTACGCAGATCGATACCTACGCCATGACCGGTACCGGCAGCTACTTCCGTTGCGCCAACTGCCATACCTCGAACAGCAGAACTCCGCTGCAACCGGGCCAGATCGTCAACACCGCCCTGCACATCAACGGTACCAAGAATGTCGCCTTTGCGCCGATTACATTTAAAACCAAGGCCCAGCTGGCAAATGTTGCCAATGCCCTTGGCTGGTCGCGCAACAGCAACTACAAGGCGGATGATTCCTATGACAGCACCGACTTAGGCTCTTCGACCTGGAGCAGAGACGTCAATGGCAAGGTAACCTGTCTGACGGCCTGTCATGTCAACCAGCCCGACATCACCTGGGGCGTGCAGCTCAAATGTTTCAGCTGCCACGCGAACCAGTGAGGGGGGAGAGGGACATGAAAACAACGACTATCGGGACAAAAGGTGAGATGACCATGAAGATGATTCGGCAGAATCCCAAGAAGGGCATGAAGAGATTCAAGCGGGTGGGATGGTTGTCCGCCACCATCCTCGGTCTTTTCTTTGCTTCCGTTATCAGTGTCCGGGCAGCTGACCTTCTTCATAACAGTGCCGATACCGCATCGAAAAAATGGCAGGCCCAGGGAGGCTGGGGTGTAACGGGGGGGAAATATGGCAAGTTCGATTGCGCTACCTGCCATGAACCCGATGCGGCCAACCTCAGGAACATCCGTAAAACCATAACCACCCAGAACGGAGAAAACTGGCCAAGCGGCTCGCCTTCGGTAGAAGTAACCTTTCTCAACTCCACAAGCATGGGCTATGACAAGGGGGGGCACGCAGCTTCCAGCCGCATATGTGAGGTCTGTCACAGCGCCAACCAGTTCCATAACTTCAATACGGCCAATAATACGGGCGGCCTTTCACATCCGACGCCCAATGCGGTCTGTACTTCCTGCCACAAGCATAACACCGGCTTCAAGGCGGCCTGCGGAGGATGCCACGGCAACCCTCCCACTGCTGCCGTACTTGGCGGTGATTACGGCCTGATCGGCACTCCCCGCGCCTCCAACGCCATGGCTGCCGGACAGGTGGGTGCCCATGCAACCCACACCCAGACCCGCAACATGGTTTGCGACACCTGTCACTATATCAACAACGGCACCATCAAGATGCCCAATCTGAGCAACACCATCGATATCGGCTTTTATGGTTTTGGCGGCAAAGTAACCAGCGGCACCTATGTTCCCTATTCTTCCACCAGTCGTGGCTACCGCATTGCCTCGGGCACAGCCAATACGACCATGGCAACGGTGGTAACCAGCTATGCCAATGCAAACAAATGTTCCGGGGTCTACTGCCATGGCGGCGGGGTGAAAGTAGGAGCTACCCAGGTAAAAGCACCGCTTACCGGGGGTAACAATGTTGCCCCGCAATGGACCGCGGTTTCCCAGAACCAGTGCGGCAGCTGCCATGGAGTAGATGCCGCCAGCCCGCCGACAATGGGGAGCCATGTCAAGCACGTGGTGCCGGTCTGGTCGGCCCAGAGCGGCAACTGCGACCTCTGTCATCCGGCCATAGACATGTCCCACGTCCAGGGAAGCTTGCGCTGGGAGATGAAGGTAACTGACGCCAGAGTCGGCGCAAATGCAACATACAAAGGTCTGGACAAGGGTGCTACCGGAGACTTGGCTCCCAGCGACACCTACGGCCAATGCACAAACGTTGCCTGCCACACCGACGGCAAGGGGGGGGCACCGAGGCTGGATGCCACCTGGGGGAGCAGCACCTTCAATGCCGATTGTTCAGGTTGCCATGGCGGCAATGCCGGAAGTAGCGCACCCATTGCCTCCGATATGCACGGACAGCACATCAACCAGATCGGAGTAAACGGCGTCAACTTCGGCTGCGTCGAGTGTCATGCCCAGACAGTAACAGCTGACAGAACCATCGGTGTTCTTGGCAATCACCTTAATCAGCTCGTCAACTATTCCGGGGCCAGGGCGGGCAAAAACAAGGCTGCCTGCAACAGTGCCTATTGCCACAGCGATGGCAAGGGGAATGCCGGCATGGCAGTCAGCTGGTCTGGTGGAACCCCCATCGATAACTGTATCGGCTGTCACGGCTCAGCCAGCCCTGCCGATTTTGCAAGTGTCTATGGCGAGCCCAATTACGCGAGTACCGGTGGTGGTGCAGCACGGGCCAACAGCCATAAAAAGCATGTGGCTGCCGGTTCCGCCAGCTGTATTTACTGCCATGGCGGGACCGTAACAGGAACAGGTGCTTTGACGGGCGCCAATCATATCGACATGACTATCCAGGTGGCCCCCGGTGGTGGCGAGAGTTTCGGCTATCCGGGAGGCAAGACCTGCTCGACCATTTCCTGCCATGGTTCTGGCTCTCCCAACGCCGTCTGGGGCGCCACCCTGCCGGCCGACTGTACCGGCTGTCACGGCGGCAATGCAGCAGTGGCACCCAATGACATCAAGACCGGTCAGCATACCCGGCACATTAACAATGTATCGGTGAACGGCGTGAATTACGGTTGTGCCGAATGTCATGCCCAGACGGTAAATGCCGATCTGACGATCAGCAATTCCACCCTCCATGTCAATAAGTTTACCAACTATTCCGGAGCCCGCGCCGGCAAAAACACGGCTGCCTGCAATGCCGCTTACTGCCATTCAGACGGAAAAGGGAGCGCAGGCATCGCGGTAAACTGGTCAACAGGACCGGCCATAGACAACTGCACAGGTTGCCATGGTGCAGCCAGTCCGGCGGATTTTGCCAGTGTTTACGGCGAGCCGAACTACGCCGGCACCGGCAGTGGAGCCGAGCGCGCCAACAGCCATAAGAAGCATGTGGGAACTTCAGGCTCTTCCACCTGTATCTATTGTCATGCAGGGACAGTGGCTGTGGATGGCAAACTTGCCGGCGCCAATCATATGGATAAATCTATCCAGGTCTCACCGGGCGGAGGGAAGGATTTCGGTTATCCCGGCGGCAAGACCTGTTCAAACATTACCTGTCACGGTGCCGGTTCACCAGATGCGGTCTGGGGTGCGACCATGCCTGTCGACTGCACCGGTTGCCACGGCGGCAACAGCGCCAGTTTCAAACCGATCTCCTCGAACATGCATAAACCACACGTGAGCCAGTCCGGCTTGAACGGGGAGAATTACGGTTGTGTCGAGTGCCATGCCCAGACGGTCAATGGAGACCGGTTGGTGTCGAATCAGGGCAACCACGGCAACCAGTTCCCCAACTATTCCGGTGCCAGGGCAGGCAAGATTGTTGCGTCCTGCAACGCCTCCTACTGCCATGGCGACGGCAAGGGGAGCGCCGGTATGGCTGTAAGCTGGGCGGGCGGCACCCCCATAAACAATTGCATCGGCTGTCACGGTGCTGCCAGTCCGGCCGACTTCACAAGCATTGCCGGCGAGCCGAACTATGCAAACGCCGGTATCGGCCTCTACAAGGCCAACAGCCACAGGAGCCATACTGCGGCCGGCGCCTCCACCTGTGAAACATGCCACATCAATACGGTGACCACTGACGGTACGGCCATACTCGGGACCGGCCTCCATATCGACAGGTCCATCAACGTCAACTTCAATACAACCAAGGCCGGTGCCACGGCCAACTACGATCCTGTTACCCGGACCTGCAACAACATTTCCTGCCACGGCGGCGGGAACCCCAGATGGGGCGATATCAGCGCCGGATGCAGTGCCTGCCACCCGAATCCGGCAGGGCTCCACACCGTACATATCCGCGATATGCTCTCGGCCGGCATGGTTGCATTTTATAACTTCACTGGCAATCGTTCCGTTGGTACATACTATCGCTTTGGTTGCGCGAACTGCCACCCGACCGATACCGCGAAACACCGTAACGGCCAAGTCGAAGTGACTTTCAACAAGAACAAGGCTGGCGCAGGCTATCTCACGACCCTTAACAATCTGGTCAGCGACGATACCGGTGGCTACACCAAGGGGGGAGCCAACAACTTCACCTGCGAGACAGTCTACTGCCACTCGAACGGCCGAGCCCTTTCACTCGTTGCCGGCGACTACCGGCAGACCCCCAACTGGTACGGCGGCAGCTTTGGCGGCAACCGTTGCGGCGGCTGCCACGACAATCCGCCCCAGTACGCCGGTCAGTCCCATTACGTTGCCGAGTCCAGTCTGGGTAACAACGGGACCCCCCCATATGCGGAGAGCGGTCACATGGTCGGCATCCACTTCATGAATACCTATGTGGGTAACAATATGAACGGTTATCTCGGCTATTCTTCAAGCGGGAGCATGGCCCATGGCAACCCGGCCCTGGCGACGACCATCAGCTGCTACACCTGCCATAGCGGTATCGTGAGCAGCTCGCAGATCGACACCTATGCAATGAGCGGCACCAGCAGCAATTTCCGCTGCGAGGCCTGCCACACCTCGAGCAGCAGAACGCGACTGCAGCCGGGCGAGATTGCCGACACGGCACTGCATATAAATGGTGCCAAGGATGTAAGGTTTGCTCCCATCAGCATAAAAACCAAGGCCCAGCTGGCCAATGTTGCCAATGCTCTCGGCTGGTCACGTAGCGGTAACTACAAGGCAGATACTTCTTACGACAGTGCCGATCTGAGCGTTGCCACCTGGAATGCCCAGACCAAAACATGCCTCACCGCGTGCCACGTAAATCAACCGGACATTACATGGGGTGCGCAGCTTAAGTGTGTGAGTTGTCACGCGAACCAGTAAGAGGGGAAGGCACATGATCAAGAACGGCATAAAAAGATTTTTCATAAAGGGTGAAGATGCGATGAAGATACGGACTGTTATGACTATTTTTCCGGGTAGAGTGTTAAAAGGGTTGACAGCACTGGCGATTGCCTGGTCAATAAGCTTGACCCCTTTACCATCAGGTGCCGTTGATCTCATGCACAACAGTGATCCCAGTGGGGGTACCGGCTCGACAAAATGGGCAGCCCAGGGAGGATGGGGGGTGACCGGCGGCAAGTACGGCAAGTTTGAATGCTCTACCTGTCATGAACCGAATAAAAAGCCGAACATCAAGAATGTACGTCGTGTAATTACCACCCAGAACGGCGAGAACTGGCCCAACGGCTCATCTTCTGCCGCCATATCGTTCAGCAACGTGACCAGCATGGGCGAGGATGCCGGCGGACACTCAACCTCCAGCCGCATCTGCGAAGCCTGTCACAGCCAAAACAAATTCCATAATGCAAATACTGCAAACAATATAGCAAACGGTGGAAACCTCAGCCACCCGACTCCCAAGGCCATATGCACCTCCTGTCACAAGCATAACACCGGCTTCAAGGCCGCCTGCGGCGGTTGCCACGGCAATCCACCCACGGAAGCGGTCATTGGTGGAGACACTGGCCTCGTTGGCACCCCCCGGCCCTCAAATGCGCTCACATCCGGTCAGGCCGGTGCCCATGTCACTCACACCGAGACACGGGGCATGGTCTGCGACACCTGCCATTATATAAACAACGGCGGCATAAAGATGCCGAATCTCAGCAACAGCATCGATATCGGTTTTTTCGGTTTCGGCGGTAAGGTGACAAGCGGCACCTATGTTCCCTATTCCTCGACCAATCGCGGCTACCGGGTCGCATCGGGCACTGCCAATACCACCATCGCAACAGTTGTAACCGATTACACCACCGCCAATATCTGCTCCAATGTGTACTGTCATGGCGGAGGCGTCAAAGTCGGTGCGACCCAGGTGAAAGTGCCGCTGACCGGCGGAAGTAATCAGAATCCCCGTTGGGATGCAGCCAGCCAGAACCAGTGCGGCAGTTGCCACGGCACCACACCGGCCACGCCCCCTACCATGGGGAGCCATGTCAAGCATTCCGGCTCGACCGGCTACAGCTTCTCCTGTGATCTCTGCCATCCGGCCATTGACGTAACCCATGTCCAAGGGAGTGTCCGTTGGAGCATGAAGACTTCGGATTCCCGGGTGGGAGCTGCTGCTGCCTATAAAGCTGCCGGATCTCTTGAAGCATTGCAGCAGGGAGCAACCAATGACCTTGCCCCAAGTGCGGCCTACGGTCAGTGCTATAATCTTTACTGCCACAGTAATGGAAAGGGCGGAACGCCACGCCAGGATCCAACGTGGGGTGACGGCAATTATTCCACCGGCTGCACAAACTGCCACGGCAACAACGCCGGTGCTGTCTCCACCATGGCCAGTAACGGCCACAAAGCCCACGTTGCAAATACAAGTGCCCGCTTTGGCGGGTTTGATTTCCGCTGTCAGGAATGTCACAACGCTACGGTAAATGCCACCGATACTGCAGTGATATCCACCTCTCTTCATGTCAATGCAGCTGCTGATGTGGCTTGGGGCCCGGACGCATCGTACGTGCCTAACGGCGGTACGAGCACCCTGCCGTACAATTCGGCCCAAACCTGCACGGTTTACTGCCATTCCAATGGTCAGGGTAAATACAAGGCTCCCCCGCAGACCTGGAACACTATTGGCGATAACCAGGAGGGGACCATTGAGTGCAATTACTGCCACAACGGCCTGGCTGGCGTGCAAAATCAGATGAGTTCGGGACGGCATCTGAATCACATCAATGGCGGCCCGCTGCCGCACAGGCCCATTGCCTGTAACTGGTGCCACTCGAACACCGTAGCCTCTAACGGCCAATCGGTATACAACGGTACCGATGTCAAGCACATCAACCGCACGATCGACGTCTCGTTCATAAAAATGGCTAATTTCTCCGGAAGTTATAGCACCTCTAACCACGTCTGTTCAAACACGTACTGTCATACCAACAATGCAACCACCTCTACCCGGGACTGGGATACCACCACGGTCAATACCTGCGGCAACTGCCATGAGGCGAACAATACGACCACCGCGTCAGCCACACTGTCACCCGCACACCGCAAACATTACAACAGGTCGACACGTCCTTCCAATACGACTGAGCAGGGGTGGACCAACGTCAATCTGTCCGCCAGCACCAATATCTTTATGTGCGGTATCTGCCATCCCGGCACTCCGACGACCAGCCACCTTAACGGGCCGCCGGCAGGCGTTACCAACGGGTCTGTGGCCGAAGTGGCGATCCGCCTCCCGTTTACGCCCCCTGTCGGTGCCACCAGACCCGAGATAGTAACCCGCGGCACCGGTGTCAATTACGATGGTCGAGGCTATGGTTATTCTACCGGGACCACCTGCGATACTTACTGCCATTCCGACGGCCGGGGCAACCCGGGAAAACGCAACAGCACCAGCACGCCGAGGCTGGAATGGACTACCGCCACCGGAGTCGTCTGCGGCAACTGTCATAACCAGTATGGCGATGCCAACCCCACCTGGTCAGGTTCCCATACCAAGCATCTCTCCGGTTCACGAAGCACCAATGCCACTTGCAACGCCTGCCATGCGGCCACGGCGGCGGACAATACCACTCTGATAGCCGGCAGGCGCGACAAGCATCCGAACGGTTTCCGCAATGTGACCGGCAACAGCATTGCCGGCGCCTTCCGCTGGGATAGCAGCGTCCAGCAGTGTACCAATGTCTACTGCCATTTCAACAAGCCCGTTACCTGGGGTGGCTCGCTCCCCGCGGGTTGCATCGGCTGTCACGGTTACAACGCCGGTTCCGGAGACCCGATCGCCACCAAGGGGCACACTGCCCATGTCAACAACACCAGCACCAGATTCGGCAACTTCAACTTCAAGTGCAATGAATGCCATGCCTCAACAGTAAATGCATTTGACAATGTTACTGCTGTCTCGCTTCATGCCAACAGGGTTAATAATGTGAGCTGGGGTGCCAAGTCAACGGGAGGACTTGCCTATGCAACAAACGGCTGCACGCAGATCTACTGCCACTCCAACGGCACCGGGGTATACAAGGCGCCGCCGACCACCTGGAACAACATTGCAGAAGGACAGCAGGGAACCATTGAGTGCAATTACTGTCACAACGGCCTCGCCGGTATCCAGAGACAGATGAGCACCGGGCGGCACATCAACCATATCAATGCCGGACCGCTGCCGCACAGGCCCGTTACCTGCAACTGGTGCCACTCCGGCACCGTAGCCTCCAATGGCCAATCGGTATACAACGGTACCGATGTGAAACACATCAACCGCACGATTGACGTATCCTTCATCAAGATGGCCAACTTTTCGGGGAGCTACTCCACCTCGAACCACGTCTGCGCCAATACCTATTGTCATACGAACAATGCAACCACCTCCACCCGTGACTGGGATACCGCGACGGTCAATACCTGCGGCAACTGCCACGAGGCCAACAATACGACGACGGCGTCAGCCACGCTGTCCCCGGCACACCGCAAGCATTACAACAGGTCAACACGTCCTTCCAATACGACAGAACAAGGATGGACCAACGTCAACCTGTCGGCCAGCACCAATATCTTTATGTGCGGCACCTGCCACCCGGGCAGCCCAGCTGAAAGCCATATTAACGGTCCCCCCGCAGGCGTCACAAACGGTTCAGTTGCCGAAGTGATTATGCGACCGCCGTTCTCGACGCCCCAGGGCGCCGGACGTCCTGAGACCGTGTTCCGCGGCACCGGCGTGAACTATGATGGCCGGGGCTATGGCTACTCCACCGGCACATCCTGCGATACCTACTGCCACTCAGACGGTCGAGGCGGCCTCGGTAAACGGAATTACGCAAATACGGCGTTTACTCCGGTCACCAGTGTACTTCGTTGGACAGGCAGGGCTGCCGCCTGTGGGGACTGCCATAACAAGGCCAGTGACAATCCGGCAACCACAACATGGTCACTGCCCCACAACAAGCATGCCAACACCTACGGCAACGGTGGCACCATAGGCAGCAACAACACCACAACCAATAACACATTGGTAACCTGCGCCGCCTGCCATGCATCCACCGCCTCCAGCAATACGGCTCTTGTCTCCGGTAGCCGAGCCAAGCACCCGAACGGCTTCCGCAACATATCGGCCAGCAGTACCGTAGGCTCTGCCGCCTTCCGCTGGGATCCGGCTAACAACCAGTGCAAGAACGGTTACTGCCACAGCAGAGCCTATTCGTTTACCGACTATTCCACCCCATCTATCAAGTGGGATACGGTACAGGCGGACATTCACTGCGGCAGCTGCCACAACAGCTATCCGGTTGGCCCTGATTATGCCAACGGCTATAAGGGAAAGGCCAACAGCCACCCCAAACATGCGGTTTTCTGGGGGTTCACCTGTGACTGGTGCCACAACGGCACCACCACAACCGGCAATACCATCACCAACGTCAGAAACCATGTCAACAAGAACTACAACGTTGTGGCCAACGGCACCAAGACCTTTATCGGCAAGGCCAACACCTTCACCGCTACTGCGACCACCAATCCGCCGAGCGTGAAGACCACCTGCACCAACGTCAACTGTCATGGCGGCAATACCTCAACCGTCTTCACCTGGGGGGGGACCAACAAGTGCAGTGACTGTCATCTGACCACCGCCGCCGACACGATCAACTATGCCTTCAAGAACAGCACCATGGCGACTATCAATTCTGTCGAATGGACCTACTCCGGTCATGGCAAGGCCAGCGGCACATACGACGTGACCGGGTCCAATGCGGCCAATTTCCCCGGAGCGGCCGGCACCGGCGACCCCTGCCTCTATTGTCATGACTACGACGTGATCCACGGCGATAGCGGGAACCCGCTCCGTTTGAGAAACTTTGCCGATCCTGCCTGGGGCAAGAACGGCGTCTGTCTGATCTGCCACGCCACAGGTCAGGGGAACTATGACCCGGACGGTACAGGACCCATGACGGCCAAAGGTGCGAGCAAGAAGATCGACAAGTACCATTACGGCTCAAAGCACTCGACAACTCTTAACAGTGGCCAGTTCTGCTGGGATTGTCATGACTCCCACGGCGATCGGAACAGTACCAATGCCGGGCCGATTGCCATGGTTCATCTGAAGCCTGCCGTCACCTCTGATGGCGTCACCGGCATACCAACAAGCTTTACGGCGAGTAACGTTTCCTTTGTTGCCAAGTCTGCCGGCGCTGACTTCGGCAAGACCTCCTCGCCTTTCAACGGCATCTGCAACGTCTGCCATACTTATAAGGCTGCCGACCCGAACAAGATGGTGCACTTCACCGCGACCAATTCTGATGCCATCCACAATACGACCACGGTCTGCACCCAGTGCCATCTGCATAGCTCTACGACTACCTACGATGGAACCGCATATAAAGGTGATCCTAAGGTCTGCGACGGCTGTCACGACGGCAACAATAACGGCGGTCTCTCTCCGGGCATTGCCGGCACTCCTGCCACCAACGCCGGCCATGCCATCCATTACAACCAGGCGACCGTCTTCAACCATTACACCGGCAACAACAAGCATACGGCCACAGCCTATGGTTTTGCCTGCAAGAATTGCCATGTGAAAACTCTCGTGAATCACCAGAACGGTGGCACAGCAGAGATGCTCGGGTCCATAGGCTATGTCCAGGGGGGGACGTCGACCCCGGACGGCCGCGATTACAACTACTATAACGCCGATACCTGCGGCACGAACAGCTGTCACCAGGATGGCAGGCTCGGAACGCCGCAAACAACCTCATTCGCGTGGTCGGGAACCAGGACATCAAACTGCGGCAAGTGCCATGTCGATATGTCTTCCAGCGCTTCTGCTACAGGCAGTCATGTCAAGCATGCCCAGGCATCCGGCATCGCTTATGCCTGCAGCACGTGCCATGGCACGGGGTACGGTTCGACGGCAATCTTTAGTCCGACCCACGTGAACAACCAACTGACCCTGTCTTTCACCGGCAGCGCAGCAGGCACGACGTACCAGAAGGGGACAAGCTTCCCTCTCGGGACAGCCTTCGACACTTGTACCGTCAGCTACTGCCACAGTAACGTCCAGGGCACCAACGGCAGCGGCGTTCCTACCTCGTACAAGACTACCCCGGTATGGGGCAACGCGGCGTCTCTCGCCTGCAGCGCCTGCCATACCGACATGACCGCTAGCGGCAGCGGCACCCACCTGAAGCATACTGCCAAGTACGTTTGCGCTACCTGCCACAGTACTGCCGGGAGCGGCACTGTCAAGCATGCCGACGGCTTCATCGACGTCACATTTAGTGGCGCAGGTGCCGGCTCCGCTTACACCCAGTCGCGTACGGCAGCAGGCAGCGACGGCTACGGAACCTGCTCCAACATCGCCTGCCACTATAACGGCACAGCCACATGGGGCGTCGGCACCCTCGCCTGTGTCAGCTGCCATCCGCTGGCGACACTCCAGGCGAATGGCGCCCACGGCAAGCATGTCAGCGCCGTGCCGACCTTCTACAACTTCACCGCCAACCGCTCAACCTTGGCGGCATACAACTACGGCTGCTCCAACTGCCATCCGCAGGATAGCTTGCTCCACGCCAACGGCAGCGTGAACGTCACGCTGAACGCTGCCAATACCGGTGGCGGCGGCAATGCGGGTAGCCTGCGAGCAAGGAACAGCGCCACTGCGGACGGCCTTGCCGCCAGCAATGGGCCTTCCGGTATATACGGCACCACCAGGGTGAGCGTGCGCTGCTCAGCCGCTTACTGTCACAGCAACGGCTACGCCGTCAACCTGAAGTACATGATAACACCCGACTGGTACGGACCTGCCTACACAGGCGACAAGTGCGCCATGTGCCACGGCAACTCACCAAACGCCAACGATCCACTCAACCAGCCCGGTTCACCGGCCCATTACAGCAAAAACTTCCTGGGCTTTGCCAACGTCAGCGGCGGCCACCTGAGGGGTATTCACACGAACCAGATCTTCACAGGGACCATCGGCCTCGCTCCGGCTGGCAACACGGCGACCGGCAGCCACGGTAACGCCGGCACGTCAACAACAATTAACTGCAACATCTGTCATAACAAAACGGTTACCAGCAGTGCCAATGACAAGAACGTCGCCTGCGTAGCCTGCCACACGGCCCTGCCGAAGAACCCGGCAGACCTGATTGCCGACAAGCGCTTCCATGTATCCGGGAACGTGGACGTCTCATTCGCCTCAATCAGGGTCAAGTCCAAGGCCCAGCTCAGGAGCGGCAGCTATGATGCAGCCATCTGGTCCCGCCAGGTGGGCTACAAGGTTTCAGGCGCATACGACGCGGCGTTCAAGACCTTCACCACAGCGACCCAGTGGGATAGCGCCACCAAGACCTGTTCCAACATCTCCTGCCACAACGGCAAGACGGTCAAGTGGGGAGATACCGGCGGCACTACTTCCTGTGCAAGCTGCCACAGCTCGCTCTAGTACCATGTAACACTTATTTTTGCGGATAACCCCTCTAAATCTCCCCTTATCTAAGGGGAGACTTCAAGGCTTCCCCCCTTAGGTAAGGGGGGACTGAGGGGGGTTAGATTCAGATGTTACAGTGTACTAGTAATCCGCATGGAGTAGCCGTGAAAAAGTTGAAACATAAAAAAGACACTCTCACCGGATTGTACAAAACCTGGCTGGTGCCGGGGGTGATCGGCCTGGTATTTCTTGGCCTGATCGTCTTTGTGATCAGGATCATGCTGTCCGATGACGCTGGGCGGAAACAGGAGAAGATCGCCAGTATCACGCTGATCAAGCCGCCGCCTGATGTGAAGGAAAAGCCGCCGGAACCTCCCCCGCAGGTGCAGAAAGAGATCCCCAAGGAGACCATCGCAACTCCCCAGGAATCCCCCCAGTCGCCGCAGAATCAAGCCCAGGATCAATCGCAGGACAACACCCCTGCAGGCAGCGACCTGGGGGTTGACGGGGAGGGGGGCGCCGGGTCGGATGGTTTCGGCCTTGTGGGGAAAAAGGGCGGACGGGGGCTGATCGGTGGCGGCAACAGCGGCGGCGCGAACCGACTGTCACTCCTGGCCAAGTACGGCTGGTATACCCAGAAGGTTCAGGACGAAATCCGCAACCAGGTGAAAAAACGCCTGGAACGGGAAGGCGGCTACCCGAAAGGGAAAAACCAGGCCTTGGTCAAGATCTTTCTCGATCAGCGTGGCGCGGTGGTCAAGTTCAGCATTACCGGCACGTCCGGAAATGAAAGAATAGACAAAGCGGTTTTGGAAGCAATCAGGCTCATCCGCATCAGCGAGCCGCCGCCGGAGGGGATGCCGAGCGGCATGAACCTGAAAATTTCGTTGCAGGGATAAGTCGATACCTTTTCTCAGCGTTGTGCGGTTAGCTCTAAACCACGGCCTTTCACCCTCCCCCAGCCCCTCCCATTAAAGGGAGGGGGGCTGTAATCCCCTCTCCCTTGGTGGGAGAGGGTTAGGGAGAGGGGGGATTGTGCTGAATGCAATAAGCCTGTACGGACAGCGCTGACCCCGTCTCAAAAGTTTAAAGTTTAACAGATGCATTCAACTATTTGGAGGTTTTCAATGTGGCAGCGAATCACACTCATTGTCAGTGTGACCATAATGGTTATTGGCGGCGGAGCCTTTTCCGCATTCTGTGCCGAGCCGGCAACCGGCAGCGGCAAGCAGGGGGGCGTCGGCGCTCTCCTAGAGCTTTTGCAGACAAAAGGTATCATTACCGGTGAAGAGGCAGCAACCATCGGCAGTCGTTTGAATGAACAGGTCATGCCCGGCGACGATGTGTCGGTTCTGATCGGCCAGCTGCGGGAAAAGTGGATTGCCGGAGAGAGAAGCGGGGAGGACTTCGACGAACTTTACAACGAGGTCAGGGACGCGGACCTGATCATAGAGCGGATGAGGGTGATGGGCATCCTGAGCGGCGAAGAGGCCGAGCAGTTGAGCGAGACCTACCATAAGCGCTACCTGGCCGGGGCCATCAGCGAGGTTGTCGGCAACCGGGAGGGGCATTACCTGAAAACGGTCGCGGACAGCGCAGCAGGCGACGTGAAGCAGAGTGTTCAGGAACAGGTGACGGCTGGGGTTGCCAAGGTCACCAAGTCGATTGCCTCGTCGGAGTGGGCGCAACGGATCAAGATCGGGGGCGATCTGCGCCTCCGTTATGAAGATATTTTCTTCGATGACAGCAATGCTGATTTTGTCCGCAATGACAAGCCTGAACCACTGAATTCCCATATTGATCGCCAGCGGGTCAGACTGCGGGCAAGGCTCAACGTAACCGCCAAGGTGAACGACCAGACCGATGCTGTCATCGGCCTGGCCACGGGGAATACCTCCGATCCGGTGTCAACCAACGCGACTCTGGGAGACTTCTTCAACAAGAAGACCTTCGTTCTCGACCAGGCCTATTTTAAGACCAGGCCATTGCCTGAGCTGGCAGTTCTTGGCGGACGTTTCCCCAACCCCTGGTTTTACAGCGACCTGGTCTGGGACCCGGACGTGAACTTTGACGGCTTGGCCGTAACCTGGACCCCGAGGGTGACGGAAACCCTTTCCGGCTTCGTTACGGCAGGCGCCTTTCCGCTTCAGGAGATCGAATTCTCCCAGCGGGACAAGTGGCTTTTAGCCGGCCAGGTGGGGGTCGAGTACAAGCCGAGTGAAGAGCTTTCGGCGAAATTCGGCGTGGCGTTTTACGATTTTGAGCATACGGAAGGGATCATGAACGAACCGGGTTCTAGCACCAACGACTGGACCATGCCGCAGTTTCAGCAAAAGGGGAATACCCGAATGTTTATAGATCAGACCGGTTTGTACAAATTGGCCCTGGCGGGCAAGTATCGGGAACTGGTCCTCACCGGCATGCTGGATATCGGTTTCTGGAACCCTGTCCATGTGGTGCTGCTGGCCGACTACGTCAACAACATCGGCTTCGATTTCTCCGAAATGTTGCAAAAGCCGCTGTGGAACTGGAACAGTGATCTTACTAATACAAAACAGACGGAAGGGTACCAGTTCGGCGTGACTGTCGGCTATCCGAAGATCCAGAACCTTGGCGACTGGCAGACGTACCTCTTTTACAAGCACCTGGAATCCGATGCCGTTATCGACGCCTTTGCCGAATCGGATTTCCACGGAGGCGGGACCAACGCCGAGGGGTGGATTCTTGGGGGCGAAATCGGGGTTGCCAAAAACCTGTCGCTGTCGGCAAAATGGTTGACCACCAACGAAATAGTCGGCCCCAAGTTCGCGGTCGATACCTTTCAAGCCAATGTCAACGTGCGTTTTTAGCGAAAACAGGCGCAAGAGGGTAAGCGCCGGAGGGTGTTCATGATCAATACCAAACAGTCCTGGATTCGTCTTGCCCTGGCGATTGCAGCGCTGTCGCTTCCGGCAGCGCCGGTTCCGGCCGAAGAGACCGTTCAGCAACTGAATTGTGCCGTGGTAAACGGCGCCCCGATCAGCAGGGAAGAGTGCACTGGTGAACTGGAGCGCCTCAAGCGGAGCCGCAGTGTCAAGCTGTTCACGCCGACAATGCTCAGGGAAATCAACAGGGAAGCGGCGGACAATCTCATACGTCGGGAACTCATCTACCAGGAAAGTCGGAAGAGCGGCATCAACGTTGCTGCAACGGCGGTTGACTACGAAATGGCCAGGCTGAAGACACGTTTCGCCAACGAGATGGAATTCAGCTCGGCCTTGAGCAGCTTGCACGTGTCCGAGGCATCGCTCAGGAATATCGTCGAGCGGGGAATCGCGGTCAGGACCTATATCGACCGGCAGTTCGCCGGGCAGAGCACGGTTACGGATGAGGAAAAGAAAGCCTATTACCGTACCCATCCCGACACCTTCAAGCGGCCGCTCCAGGTCAGAATCAGTCATATTCTGGTCAGGACCGGCGGCATGACCGGCAAAGCCAGGGCGGAGGCTGAGAAGAAGATCGAAGGCATCCGTGAGAAGCTCGGAAAGGGCGAATCGTTCGATGCACTGGCCCGCGCCTATTCTGAATGCGGCAGCAAGGAGCAGGGGGGCGACCTGGGCTTTTTCCGGCGTGGGGAGATGGCCAGGGTGGTGGAGGATGCCGTCATGGACCTGAAAGTGGGGGAAACGAGCGGCATTGTCGAGGACAGGTTCGGCCTGCACCTGATCCGTCTCATCGACAGAAAGCCGGAGCAGGTAATAGCCTATGAAGCGGCAGAGGGGAAGATCTCGGAGTACCTCAAACAGGAAAAGGCGCTGGAGAAGGCCAACCGCTACGCCGGGGACCTGCGCAAAAAGGCGCAGGTGGAGATCAACCCTGCCGAGATGTAAAACGAATGTTTTTTGGATGGTTCCATGAACCGGAAAAGGGGATTCAAATCGGGGCGGGCCGGCAGCGGAGCGTCATCCGGTCAGTCCGTCGTTGATTTCAGGTTTGCCGTTACATTCGGCATCTGCTGTATTTTGCTCTTTGCCCTCGCCACCTGGCTGCCCGAATCCCTGTTTGAACCGTTAAACCGTCATACCGCCCGCATGTCCGCCTATTGTCTGGGACCATTCGGCATTCACCCGGTCCTTCAGGGGCTCACCCTCAGCCAGAACTGTTTTGCGGTCAAGGTCATCACGGAATGCTCGGTCCTCTACATGGGGATACTGTTCTTCTCATTCGTCGTTGCCTGCCCCATATCCCTGGGCCGGAAGCTTATGGGCCTGGCCCTCGGCATACCGGTCCTCCATGCGGGCAACATCCTGCGCATTGCCGCGGTGTTCGCCATCGGCCTGCGCAAGCAGAATCTCTTCGAATTCGTCCATGTCTATCTCGGACAGGTCCTGATGGTCCTGTTCGTCCTTGCCGTCTGCATGGCATGGCTGCGAGCGGCATCGCCGGCCGCTCCCCGGTTCATGCCTGCCGCTTTCCTGGTCCGCTTCGTTGCTTTCTCCGCCATCCCCTTCCTTGTATGGCTTGCGATCAACAAGGAGTACGTCCGGCTGACCGATCACCTGGTTACGGCTCTATTCGCTCTGTTCGACTATCGTCTCGAAATACCATACCAGCACGAGATTTATTACCAGACCTTCAACGTGGTGACCTTTATCGGGCTTGTCCTGACCAGCCGCCACCGCGTGATGCAACGGAAACTCACGGCGCTGGCAGCGGGGCTTGCGGCCATCGTCGGCATACAGGTCATGTTCAGGATCTGCAATGTGCTGATGACCGCCTTTCACAACGAACCCGCAATCAGGCTGTCAATGGGGATCAGCCTGGTCGGCCAGTACCTTGCGCCAGTCCTGCTCTGGCTGCTCTTGCTGCGTGGCGAACCCGGGGCAAAGGGTGGGAGGCAGGCTCCCGAGTAATTGAGTCACGAGTAATTGGTGACCCCGTTGGTTCTCCCTATTCGCAGGATTTAATCCATAAGCAGTGCAGCTGGCCGCATTCGGCAGTTCTGCCGGTGGCAAAGCAGGGTTCATTGCCTTCCTGGGCCTGGAGTGACCTGACGATATCGGCCTTTTTCATACCGCCGACCTTGATGCCCCGTTCCTTGGCTATCGCTTTTATTTCTGCAAATGTCATGAGCTGCCTCCTTGCTGGATGTTATGCTGCGCCTGCCGGCGCCTGATATTCGTCAGTCATAATCGCTGCGGCGCCTGTGTGCAGAATGGTGCTGTAGGTTTCGTCCACGCTCGGCGCCTTCTGCAGGGTGAACGTGCGGGCCTTTTCCCCCATTTCGGCCAGCAGCCGGCGACTCGCCGTCAAGCGCCTGATGGCGGCGATAAGATCGTCCTTGCTGCCTGCCTGGAAGACCGCTCCTGTCTCCCCTTCGACCATGAGTTCCCGGGGGCCGCCGGCGTCGGATACGATCACGGGCAGGCCGGAGGCCTGCGCCTCCAGGACGACATTGCCGAACGTGTCGGTTGCGCTGGGAAAGACGAAAAGATCAGCCGATGCATAGCCGCGTTGCAGCTCTTCCCCGTGCAGATAACCGGTGAACAGCGCCGGATAGGTCGCGAGGGCTGTCTCCATCTCCTGACGATAGGGACCGTCGCCAATTATGACGAGGCCCACATCCGCACCGGTGTCGACCAACTCGCGAAAAGCCTCGGTTAGGAGTTCTAGAGACTTTTCCCGCGAGACGCGCCCCACGTAAATCAGCTTTACAGCACCGGTTAGACCACGGTCCTCCCAGTAGCGCGGGGTTTTCCCGGCCGGAGTGAACTGGTCGGTGTCCACCCAGCGGGGGAGCGGCTTCATCTTGTTGGCCGGCAGGCCGCGGGCGAGCAGTTGCTCCCTCGTTCCCACCGACGGAACCATGACCTCTTCCATCTGATTGTAGAACCAGACCATGTAGCTCCAGGCGGCCTGTTCCAGGAATTCGTCATTGGTCAGGCTGCGCACGTACTGCGGTATGTCGGTGTGATAGGTGCCGGCCAGGGGAATGTCCATCATGCGGGCGATCAGCAGCCCGAGCAGCCCTACCGTGCCGGGCGTGCTGACGTGGATGGAGGTAAATCCCTCTCTCTCGATGAAATCCATCACGTCGAGGATGGGTGGGAAGCTGAGTTTCAGTTCAGGGTATTCCGGCAGGACAAAGTCGCCGACAGCGGCGAATTTTTTTACGCCTTCTACCTCATCATCGGTAGAGTTCCCCGCCGTTATCACCGTCAGTTCGATCCCCCTGTTCCGGGCAGTGCTGATGAGGCGCCGGATCGTTATGGCCACGCCGTTGATTTCGTCGAGCGTGTCGGTGAACAGGGCGATCTTTTCAGCCGGCTGCCGGGTGGCGCGATCGGGGAGTTGCTTTGAAAGATCCTGCATCAGTTCCTTGCTTTTGTGCTGGTGGTGAAAGGCAAGGTAGTAGGGGGAGATAAGAAGATGCACCAGGCCGATTGTGCCGATGGTGTTGAGATAGTCGAAAAACCCGGCATTGCCGGGCAACGACATGAGACGCCCCGTGTAATGGAAGAGAATCCGGTTTGCCAGGCGACTTGTCACGGCAAAAATCTTCCGGTTATGGTCGACATCCTTGATGCTCGTCACGAAATCGGTATCGTTAAGCAGCTGCCGGGCTTCGCCGTCGAGGACCTCTTCGAAACTCCTGCCGTTTGCGTTGCGGGACTCTGGAAGGTTTTTGCGGACGAACAGCCTGACTTTTTCGATAAATGACAGCTTGTCCGTGCCCAGGTTGAAGAAACGGTCCAACAAAGCGCTGACAAAGGGGGTTGCACTGCGTCGCCGCTCGCCGAAACGCTCCTTGTAATAACTGTAGGTGATACCGTACAGGCTGTGGGCCATGGTGAGCGGCCCGCCGTCCTCGCCTTCCGCCCACGTATCTCCGTTGCGCACGGCCGTGAGAAATGCGTTGACCGACTCTCCCCCGGCGGCAACCGTATGGGCCCGGGCGATAAACAGACCGCCGTGATCGTCCGATCCCCCGACTTTCCCCTTTTTCCAGGGGCATGAGCCGTAGGGTTGCAGGGCGTGCTTGTCGGCCAGATGCTCGATACGTTCCTCGGTCAGTGTTGAAATGAGACGCATCGTAAAACCGTTGAAACGTCGAGCCCGGCAGCCGTTCTTTACCTCGAAGGTGGTGAAGAGGAGCAGGCATTTTTCGATGATTTCCGCGGTCAATTTATCGTTCTGGGCGTAGATCGGATGGGCGAGAAAATGGGCGATCTCTTCCCGATTCAGATAGGCGACAAGTTCGTAGACATTTTTCCGCAAGGACATGATATCGTAAAAATTGTATTCGCTGATGTTCAGGACGACCACATGAACTTTGCAACCGTTTTCCGGAAAATGGGCTGTAATTTCCGAACTGACGAAAGTATTCGGAAGGTGGGCGATCTCCAGAGCCCCGGTGATCGAGTTATGGTCGGTAATGGTGACGTAATCCATGCCGCGATCACGGGCGATTCGATAGAGGTGCTGGGGCGAGGTGTAGCTTTCTGGGACGTTGAACTTGCGCATCGCCCAGTAGGTCGGCTTGTTGGAGTGGCTGGAGTGAAGATGAAGATCCGCTTTAAATGATTTCATGGTGAATCATCCTGCCACTGCCATATTACAATCACATTGAGGCGATGCAATAGTTATGTGAAAGATGAAGATCCGCATATTTTGTCATGGGCTTAGGGACTCGGAACTAACCAATATACCGTTTTACATCTCATCTTCAGGCCATCTTTGCCGCCCCTTCAATCGCAAAATCCTCAGCGTAGCCTTGCTACGCCTGCGGTTTTGCTCAATCAGGAACGACAAACCTGACCTAAATCTGAGCGTAAAACCTGGTATATCAGTTAATTCCAAGTCCCTTAGTTCCTGAAAAAGAGGCTTTCGAGGCCGATGGTCCTGCGGATATCCCACAGGTTCATGAAAAGCGGGTCAAAACGGTCCTGCCTGACCTGTTGCTCCTCGCGCTCCCAAAAATACAGGACCCCGGTTGGATAGAGATAGCCGAAGGGATAGGCGGTCAGGCTGGGACGCCGCCGGGCAAGCAGCTCAACCGGATAGCGGTAGCGGGCCTCCTGCCCAAGAACAAGCCTCAGTGCCTCCCGGCGCACCTCCTCTGCCCGGGTAAGGAACTGGTCGGATTCCTTGTTGTTCCTGGCGAAGAGTCCATGTGTGCCCCGTTTCGTGAGCAGCGCCCGGAGCGTAAGGGCCCGGTGTCTGGCGCGCAGAGCGGTTGCCCGGAGCCCTGTGGTCAGTTCGTCAGCCAGCGGTTCGAAGAGCATGGCCTTAGGCGCGTGTTTTCTCAGGTAGTCGATTCGTGCGGTAAGCCGGGAGGCAATTATCTCCATGCCGGCGGCATAGCTTTCCAGATCGTTCACCGGTCCCCGGAGTACGGATTCAGCTTCCTCGCCGGCGGCATCGTGCAGCAGCCACCCATAGCGAAACGCCGGTTCCGGCTGAAACGGGCGGTTGAGAGGGGGGGGCAGTTCGGAAAAGGGGGTGAGTGCAGCCATGTAGCGCAAGAGCTCCCGCTCCTTCAGAAAGCGGTTCTGCAGGAGCAAGGCCTCCTGCCAGAGCCCGGTCAGGACCGGGTCGGGAAACAGCTCGCCAAGCCGCGACAGGGGCGAGGTGGGCCGTGCCCGCCCGTTGTCGGCATATCGCCACGACCAGCGGGCGATGCTCCAGTCCATCAGCCAATAGCCCCATTCCCAGCCGGAGGAGAAGGTCAGGTGGCCGTTCACCCCGATTCGCGCCATGGTCTCCATGTCCTCCCAGCGACTATCCAGGTAGGGAAGCAGCAGCAAAGGCACCGAGCTATCGAAGCCGACCCAGTAGGATGATTCCGGCCAGTACCAGGTCTCGCGGCGGTTGTTTTCCGTCTGGGCCGCCTCCAGCATGAAACGCTGGTTGTCGTTGCCATAGACCGGCGCCTTCGGCTCGGAAGCGGAATAGCACATGACGGTGTGGATCAGAATGCCGCTCGCAGGGAGCAGGGGGCGACGCACCTTTTCTCCGTCATCCTGGCCGATCACGTGGGTTGCGTAGAGAAGCCGGGCGTGGTAGCGCTCCATCACCTGCTGTTCAAAGTGAGACTGCACACCGGGCAGGAGCTTGCCCAGGAAGGGGAGGTGCTCGCCCATTGTTGCCTCCAGGGTGACGAAGTCCCATGGCGCCTGGAACAGCCAGGCGAGGGTTTCGTCAACCTGCCGCCGGTATGACGGGAACGGCCGGAGCAGCGTGATTGCCTGAAAGGCCTGCTGCTGGAGCATGGCGAGAGAAATTTCCACCCCGCAGCGGATGCCGCGTTGATGCGCATACGCAACGATCCGCCGGGCATGGGGAATCCAGGCGTTCCGGCTGACTCCGCGCAGGAGAAAAAACTGGAAGGTGTTCTGGCCGTTGCGCGCCAGCCAGTCAAGATAGGTCGATACATCCTCGAAGGCGTTCGGCGTGGCGGGGTTGTTAAGTTGTTCAGTCAGTTCAACGGGGTGCAGGGTATGGATATGGAACCCCCGCTGGGCGAAGCGGGGGGCGCCGGAAAACGTGAACGAGCCGGGCAGCGGCCAGGTGTGACGGGCGGGGATGATAGTCTGCCGCGGGTGGATGAACCGTACTCCCAGTTTCTCCTGCAACAGGCCGTAGAGACCGCAGGCAACCCCTTCCGGAGAAGTTGCGGCGAGGCGTATGGTCGTCAGGCCGGCCCGTTGCGCAGATTTCCAGGAGTAGGACGAGTCAGGTGCCGGCAGGCAAGGAAAAGGCCGCCGTTTTTGGGCCTCCGGCGCGCAGGCTGCGCTGGCGCCCTTGATATCCGGCAGTATCAGGCGTACGTCAACGGCGGGCTTGTTGATAGCAACGATTGCCCCGGGAAATGCTTTTTGCAGAAGGCCGACGGTGTCGTTAATCGCCAGCCGGGCAGGGGGGGAGTCGAGAAGCGATTGCGCTGCCTGAATGCCGATCCCGATGGGCCGGCCGACGGCCTGCGCCGGGATTGCCAGGAGCAGAACTGCTACGAGGCAGAGGGGTGGTGATCCTCTCTGGATGAATTTGACCAAACGATACCTCTACAGGCTCCCTGCCGCCTTGGCCCGCAACTGTCCCAATTCATTGGCATACCTGTTCATCGTCTGGATCTTTTCATTCATCAGCACCCGCTTCTGACGAAGCTCTTCAGGGCTTTCCCCTCCCATTCCGGCCATAATCGCATCCTTCTCAGCCTTAAGCCGTTCGATCTCCCCGGAAAGAAATGCGGTTCGTTCCGCCGTGTCTATTTCCTTTTTGACGGCAGGCGCCTCGGCCTTCTGCGGTTCATCGCCGCTTTTCCTGGTCGTGCTGCCGCTACCGGTAATTTCCACCAGTATGTGGTCCGGGTACTCGGTAACCTTGCTTTCATCGGCATTGGCCGATGCAGATAGCAAAAGAAAAACAAGCAAAGCTGAATATCGCATAATTACTATCTCCTTGCGTACTTACAAAACTATTCTGAAAACCCTTCATATTCACACTATTTCTAACTTTATATTTAAACCTAGAAAGTTACAGCAGTGTGAAGCATGTCATACGATTATGCTAATTGGGTTTGCGCCGTTTTCGATGCTGCTGCCAGCCTGAGAGCAGGCAGGCGGCCAGCGCAATCCCCCAAGGGGAGAGCGCCGGAACTGCCGGCGGCGGAACCGCAACCGTTGTGGCGATGCCGGCTGAATTGTCGGCGGGGGCGAGCTCGTAGGTATCTGAAGCAACGTTCACGGTGTTGTTCAATGTCCCGGCTGAGGCGGACGAAACGGCAATCTGGAGGCCGATGGCCGTAGAGCTTGCCACGTTGCCGAGGTTGCAGGTAACGATGCCACCTGCCGTCGTGCAGCCGGGAGAGGCGGAGATGATGCTCACCCCAGTCGGCAGGGTATCGGTCAGGGTCGTGTTGACGGCGGTTGCCGGTCCCCTGTTTGCCACCGAGATGGAGTAGGTCAGGGTCTCACCCGGCGCCAGCGGGTCGGGTGAGCCGGTCATGGTAACGAACAGATCGGCGCTGGGGCCCGGCCCCCAGTTGAGGACCGTGCTGCCGAAGGCGCCGTTGAAGCCGTCCACGGCAATGAGGTACTCTTTTCCCGCCTGGGCAACAAAGGAGAGGCCGCTGGTGTTTCCCGGGGCGCCGTCGTTGTCGTTTGCCGCAACGGGGGTGAGGGCGGTAACGCCCGTACCGGTGTAGACCGCCAACAGGGTATCGAAGCTGCTTCCTTGTGTATCAATTGCAACCGGACCGGAAACGGAAGGCGTCCAACTCCACCAGACCGATCTGCCGCCGCTGTTGCCAGCGTGGGCCGGTTCGGCCGGCTCGACGGTGGCGTTGGCGTTGTTGCCGGTGAGCTGGCCGGTGTCGCCGCTGAGCGCCTGGCGTGCGGAAAAGTTGTCGTTGATGGGCGCTCCCAAGGCGGCCAGCAGGTTGAGGCGCGGCTTGACGACGCCGTTACGCGGGTCGGTGACGGGCACACCGCTGCCGGTCAGGCGCGTGAGCGTCTGATCCAGGGTCTCGCCGGCAAAAGCCGAGCGGAGTACTGCGGCTGCCCCTGCCACATGGGGTGATGCCTGTGATGTACCACCCATGCTGATGCCGGCGGCGGTGATGATCGCGCCGGGGGATAGCATGGTCATGAAGCTGGAGCTGTTGGAGAAACAGGCGACCTGATCGGCTGCGGTGGTACTGTCGGTACATGTTGACCACTGCCGCCCGCCGACATTGGCGTCGTAGACAGCCCCCACGGAGGCGACCCCCGGAGTGCAGGCCGGACTGGCAATGCCGTTCGAGTACCCCTCGTTGCCCGACGCGGCCACCGGCAGGATGCCGACGGCCCGGGCGTTATTCACCGGGGTGACGAAGGGGTTTGTGTGGCTGTTGCCGCAGGGAGCCGTATATTTGGCGCCGTCCCCCAGACTCATGTTGATGGCGACGATGTTATAGGCGCTCCGGTTGGCTATGGCCCAGTTGATGCCGTCAATGATCAAGGCGATGGAAGACGCGCCGCCGGTAAAGGCGTTGATCGCGGCAATCCGGGCGCCCGGCGCCACTCCTGAGACAATCCCCGCCACGTTGGTGCCATGGCCGTTTGGGTCGGTGTTCAGGGTAACGTTGTTGCCGGTAATGTCCACCGACGCGCTTACCTTGCAGCCGGCGGGGGTCCCCGGCGCCGTGCAGGAACCGAAAGCGGCCAGGGTATAGTTGATGCCCGTATCGATTACCGCCACTGTGGCGCCGCTCCCGGTCAGCCCCAGACCGGCTGTTGCCGGCTGTTTGATCAACGGCAGGCTCTGGGCGAGGGTCGGATAGATCGGCAGGTTTTCATAGACCGCGGCTATTTCAGGGAGGGCCAGGAATTTCTCCAGCGAACGGCGGTTTTTGAAACGCTTGAATGACATCGGCAGATGAGTATAGTCTTTGACCGTTTCGACCTCGCCGCTCAGCTCCGCAGGCTCTGCCCGGTTTTTCAGCTCCCTGTAACGCGAAGCTCTGAATGCCAGAATGGCGTCATCATCATGTTCAATGCCTGTCCGGCTTCGGTTTGCAGCAACTTCCCGCTCAATGGCGCTGTCATCGAACAGGACGATCAGTTCCTGGGTGGCGCCTTGATCCAGGCGCTCTGCCATGCCGGGCGGCGCTTTTTTCAGGTCGGCTGCGCCGGCGCAGACCGTCATGGCGGGACATGCGACGGTCAGCGTCAGGAATATGCCGAAAATAACCCGTCGATAGCGTCTCATTGCACGGAACAGTGCGCAAGGGTCTTGAAAAACTGACCGTCGCTGTAGATTCCTTCAAAACCATTGATGTCCATGGCCAGCCTTCCCGTTATCAACTTTCCATGGATCTTCAAGGCATCTTCCTCCTCCGTCACGATTAACTGCTGGGACTCGTGCCAGTCGCCACACAAGCTGACGGCGGGTGTTTTTATCGCTGCGTGATCTTTGTTGTGCCAGATGGTGACGGTGCCGGAACATCCTTTCAACTTGTTATGAAAGAAAACGACACTGATGACATCACCAACATCGATCTTGGCATGTTGTTCGAAGGCGGTGACCCCGAGAAACTCACCCATATTATCCAAGGTTACGACCTCATTCTGAATGACGTTGAATGTCGAGAACGGCTCGTGAAGCTTGTTGCTTTCGCTGTTTGAGTCCATGGGAAGATCTCCTTGCTTGATTTTAAGGCTCTATCCTGCACTCCATGCAGGACGGCTCTGTCTATCATGTCGGGGAGACTTTGCCATAGGTATGTTACAGCAGGGTTTTTTGTATATTAAATGGTTGTTAAATTTCGGTTGCTTGTCATGGAAGATTTACGGGACCGTCGCGGGAATGTAACCGTGCCGGGATAAAGTGCTTATGAATAGAACATGTCTCGTCCGGCCACCCTCCCGACACACCTGATCACCCGGGCCTTGAAGACGTCCCTGGGGGAATATGACAAGTTATTCGTTTATGGGACGGATTACCCGACTCCTGACGGCACATGCATCCGGGATTATATCCATGTGGAAGATCTGGCCGGCGCCCACACCGTGGCGCTTGATTACCTGATGGAGACAGGTGAGTCGGGCGTCATGAACTGTGGCTACGGCCACGGCTTTTCCGTCAGGGAAGTGGTCGAGGCGGCGCATAAGGTTTCCGGCGTCTCCTTCAATGTGGAAGAAATCAACCGCCGGGCCGGCGACCCTCCGGCGCTCATTGCCGACAGCACGCAACTGAGAAGCAGAACAGGGTGGTCGCCCCGTTAAGATGACCTCGAATTCATAATCATGACGGCTCTTGCCTGGGAAATACATCTTCGATCCCGAACAGCCTGAATGCAACCGTGACATGAATGAAACGGCATCTAAAACATGCCGTGCTACATTGGCGCACATTTCATCTACATAATGGTGGAGAATTAAGCGTATGAAAATTCTTATTACCGGAATCGCTGGTTTCATCGGCATGCATGTGGCCTTACGCCTGTTGGAGCGTGGCGATGAGATTGTCGGCATTGATAATCTTAACGACTACTACGATGTCGGGCTGAAGCGAGCCCGACTTGAACACCTGAAGCAGTACGGCTCCGTGCGCTTTGTTGAAATGGATCTCGCTGATGCTCCGCGACTGGCGGAACTGTTTGCTGCAGAAAAGTTTCGACGCGTCGTTCATCTGGCTGCCCAGGCGGGCGTCAGATATTCGTTACAGAATCCCCGTGCCTACATCGACAGCAATATCGTCGGGTTTCTTAACGTGCTGGAAGGGTGCCGGCATCATCCCGTGGAGCATCTGGTCTATGCGAGCAGCTCCAGCGTTTATGGCGCCAATACCCGCATGCCGTTTTCGGTGCATCACAATGTGGATCATCCCGTCTCGCTGTATGCCGCCACCAAAAAAGCCAACGAACTGATGGCACACACCTATAGTCATCTGTATGGAATACCCACGACGGGTTTGAGGTTTTTTACGGTCTATGGTCCTTGGGGGCGACCTGACATGGCCTATTTCAGCTTTACGCAGAAGATCATTGCCGGTAAGGCGATCAATGTTTTCAACAACGGCAATATGCTGAGAGATTTCACCTATATCGACGATATCGTCGAAGGGGTTGTGCGGGTGCTGGACCGGTTTCCTTCTCCCAACCCCTCCTGGAGCGGTGATTCTCCCGATCCGGCGTCAAGTCAGGCGCCATACCTGATTTATAACATAGGGAACAATAGTCCGGTTGAGCTAGGCGTGTTCATCGAGGTACTTGAGGAATGTCTGGGGCAAAAAGCGGTCAAAAATTATCTCCCCATGCAACCGGGTGATGTGCCGGCGACCTATGCTGATGTGGATGATCTTATTACGGACGTAGGATTCGCGCCTGTTACTGCGATAAAGGAAGGAATCGGTAAGTTCGTGGATTGGTACAAGGGATACCACTTGCTTTGAGATGGGCTGTACCGGACAACGCTGAAATCGGCGAGCACTATGATAATTTCGTCGATAACAGGTGCTATGCCGCAGAGTGCGAGCAGCTACCCGGTCAATACTGCGGTGGCAGTATTGTCTCGCATCACACCTGCAACAATTCTTTTCCTAAATGTAATCGCTCCGCCTCCAGCCCGTAACAATTCTATGCTATTTTCCTGATACAAACCTCAAGTTTATATACAGTCGTATCAACTGAAAGGGAGGCTGGAGGCGTGGACCCTGTGCGGATGCGCAGCAAATGTCGGGAGCCTCGTAATTGCAACGGTTAGATGCGGTCATGGAAATCAGGAAAAGATGGACTCTCAACGTAATCGTAACATTTTGGTTGATGCTGTCAGGAATGGCTTTGCTGTCATACTACCTGAGATATGCCGATGAGCCGGTCAGATCGGACGTCATTGTACTTTTTGTCGGGGATGACTGGATGGCGCGACAAAAAGAAGCCGCCAAGCTACTCACTGACGGCTATGCCCGATGCCTTATTATTCCTGCATTTAATAGGCTAACATATTTAGACAGTAACGGTATCATGTTCCCCATTGAGTATAACTACCTGCCCGGGAATAGCGTCTATCTGCTAAGGAAGAACCATAATTATCCAACATACTATGAAAACACTCACTTTGAACTGCTTGAAGCTCGCAGAATCATGGAGAAATTAGGCTTCAAGTCAGCACTCATTGTCAGTTCGCCATATCATATGAGAAGAATAAAAATAATTGCTGAAACAGTTTTTAAGGATGTACCGAAAACAATAGCATATATTCCCACAAGTTTTGAAAAACATCATTGCAATATTATAGGGGCGATAAGTTGCAATATGGAGTGGATATTTGGCGAAATTATTAAAATAATGTGGTTTCTAACATACAAACATTAACTGATAAGGGTAGCAAGTGAGTATTGAAAACATAAAAACTTATTGGTTATACCTATTAGGATTACCTAAAACCATACTATTCAATGTCAGATACTTTCCATTTATGACCGCAATCAAGCTGCCAGTATTTATATCTCATCGTGTGTGGCTGAAGACATTGAAAGGAACGATTGAATTAGCAGAAGAAAAAACTGGTATAGTAAAAATAGGATTTGGCGAGGTTGCAATATTTGATTCTAATTCCTCACGCTCGATATGGCATGTATCAGGAAAAGTTAGTTTTAAAGGACGGGCAATTATCGGTCATGGCAGTAAAATTTCAGTCCATGGAGAATTGATTCTCGGTGATATGTTTACGATATCTGCTGAGAGTTCAATTGTTGTTCATAAACGTATAACCTTTGGGGATAATGTTATGCTGTCTTGGGAAGTTCTTGTTATGGATACCGATTTACACGAAATATACGATATGGATAATAAACTTATTAATGCCCCTCGTGAAATTACTGTCGGAGACAACGTTTGGATAGGTTGTCGATCTTTAGTCCTCAAAGGGTCAAATATAGCACAAGGTGTGATAATAGCAGCAGGAACCAAGATTTTCGGTACTATAGATGACCACAATTCAATTATTGGAGAGAAAATACCGCTTCTACCAATAAAAAACAATGTCATTTGGAAGAGATAATCTCAAATAACCATCTTTGCGGCAATTGGAAAAAAATAAGATTGATAATATGCTAAAGAATATATTGTCCAAAATATTAGGGTCTCAATTAAGACTCAACTTATTTTCTGGGATGATATCTGCATCAATAAGCTTTGTGTTGAGTATCATCAAATACCCCATATTTCTTTGTTTCATGAGTTATGAAATGTATGGTGTATGGTTGATTTTGACTACGGTGTTGTCATTTGCACAATTAGGTCTGACCGGAGTTACAGTTGGAGTAGTTAAGCTGGTTGCTGAAGAATATGGGAAAAATAATATTGCTGATATTGAAAAATATGTCGCAACATCGTTATCGGCACTATTTGTTCTAGGTTCGTTATTTCTTGGCATTTCCTTATGTTTCGATACTGAAATTGTTAGATTGATAGGTCTGTCTGGCTCCAATGCAATACTTGGTATGAGATACCTGCCATATATCGGAATATTGAGTATGTATATTTTTGCATATGAGGTAATTAATGCAACACTTTCCGGTTTAGGACGAATAGATATTGCAAACTATTCGCAGACTCTGATACAAGCAATTCCATTAGTGATTGCAATACCACTATTAATGCTTAATGTTTCTGAGATAATGAGCATGCTAATAGCTCATACAGCTGCATATATTATAATATCAATAACTAACATATATAAAATTAAAACATTGGTAACGTTGAAGATATTATCAATGAGCAACATATCATACTTTCACTTTAGAAAGTTATTGAAATATAGTGGCTCAATATTTGTGAGTTCAGTAGCGTCACTGTTATTTTTCCCATTATCAAAAATAATAGTATCAAGACAATTAGGAGTATCAATAGTCCCGTTATATGAAGTTGCATACAGGGCCAGCTCACAGCTAATGACAGTATATTCGATGGGATTACGCGCATTGACACCTGAAATAAGCAGGCTCAGCGGTATTTCAGATAAATCTAATGATAATAAGATCAATAGTATAAATGCTAAGGCTTATAAACTAACTATATTGGGTGGAACTATAACATGTGCACTAGTATATGTATTTGCTGAGTTGATATTTAGATTATGGCTATCAAAAAGCTTTAATGCCGAAATTGTGACATGTTTCAGAATCATGTTAGGTGGAACTCTAGCGTGTATAGTTACTCTTGTGCCATACTATAATTTAATTGGAAGAGGAAGTATTAACCCTGTTGTAATATACCACTGCATATCACCCATTATCAGCATCTCAATGATAATCACACTTACAAAAACAACTGAAATAACATTAAACGGAATTGCTTTATCTAATACATTAGGATTAACCACCGGTACGATATTTTTAATATGGGCTACAGTCAAATCAAATCACAAAATAAATAAACAGATCAATCAAACTCCAATAATAGAATGATAATCTATATCTGACGAGATGATACCCATGTTAATCACATTTTTAATAATATTCTTACTTAGAGAGTTCTTCTGGCTATTACCTCAGCAGCTTATAGTATTGCCAAATGTAATCCGCATCAGTGATATTGGGATATTGCTGATGGCAGGTACCACACTTTTTGTCGTTGTGGCAAATTCCGCAAAGATCAAGTTTATAAAATCATCGTTTACCTTGATTATTCTCAGCTTTATACTGCTAAGTTTTCTGAATGTTTATTTCAGTAACAGCTATTACCAGCAGCCGATTACAGAAGGATTGCGGGCAATTCGCAGCAATTTATACTATTTAATTTTCTTTGTTGTCATATTTACTTTGGACAACAAAGAAAAACTTATGAAGTTTTTGAGATGGCTTACCGTTTTATGTTTGTTGCTAGTAGCAGTTACTTTTTTGCAGTATGCAATGCCAAGCGCGTCCATATTTCACGTTGATAATTCAGCTATGTTCAAACAGAGATTTGGTTTTTATCGTCTGATTAATCCCGGCCTTGATCTGGTAATGCTTGCATATTTTATTACCATTGCCAGATTCATACAATCCGGGGTTCCTTGCAGGTTGCTCTGCCTGATGTCAGGAATCATTTTCACTACTCAATTCTTCCTCAGTCAGACCCGCGGATATTTGTTGAGTTTTCCGCTTGCGATGATGATTTCAATGACCGTGACCGGCAAATTTCGCTGGCTTGTAATCACCGTGTGGTGCTTCGCGATGGGAGTTGGCGCCTTGCAGATGACAGGTCTGGTTACCCAGCAAAAACACGAAAATTTTGTTACTAGACTGATCGAATCAAGCATAACGGAAACCTTAAGCAGAAAAGGAAATGTAGGCATAAGGTACGAAACAGCAAAGGCTTATTGGAATTATGCCATGCAGCATCCTATTACCGGCACTGGAATAATCAGCCCCTTAAGTGAGATAGCCAGGAAGCTCAAATATCCGATTCTAAGAACAGATTTGGGCTATGTCATAATGTTTTCCCAGTACGGTCTGCTAGGCATTGCTTGGCTGATCTGGTTAAGTCTGACTTATTTCAAGAAAGTTGCTTTCGTTTACCGGCGGATTCATGATGATGAATTAAAGGCCATTGTCTTAGGCTTGATGTCCCATTTCATTTTCATGCTGATCTCATTCATTACTTTGCCTCATTTTATCCTGGCAACAATGATCGTTACTGTTGCGATCAATATCGCCATACTGGAAATCATTCACAGGTTGACCGTTGATGCCGCGTTGCAGGAGGAACAGTTACATGCCTCATACTGAAGCGGTTTTGGATCTGTCGGTCATAATAGTCAGTTTCAATACCATGGGGCTGCTGAGGAATTGCCTGCGTTCAGTGTTGGACAGCGTTAAAGGCATATCCTCCGAAGTGTTCGTGGTCGATAATGCCTCTCACGACGGGAGCCCGGAAATGGTGAAGAGGGATTTCCCGGAGGTGAAGTTGATTGAGAATGTGACTAATACGGGTTTTGCAAAGGCTAATAACCTGGCCTTGTTGGAAGCAACGGGGCGGTATATCCTTCTCCTGAACAGTGACACAGTAATGCCGGAATGCCCGCGGCAGGTGATTGAATATATGGATGCCAAAGCGGATATCGGGCTCCTGGGATGCAGAATAGTATTCGGAGACGGTTCGCTTCAGTATTCGGCATGGCGTTTCCCAACGTTGTTTCAGGAATGGTATTACTTCAGCTTCGACATTATCCGGATATTCATCCCCGCTATATCCCGATTGAAGTACCGGGGTATCGACTACGGGCATATTGCCGACACCGATTGTGTTTCCGGTTGCAGTCTTTTTATCAACGGCAAACTGATAAATCTCATTGGTGGATTTGATGAACAGTTTTTTATGTATTACGAAGATAGTGAGTATTGTTACAGGACTACGAATAACACTAATTACAGAGTGGTCTACTTCCCGTATTTTCAAGTCATTCATTATCACGGCAAGAGCAGTAATCCGCAAAAGGCGACATTGCGCAGCTTCATGGCTGCCAGATACTATTTTGCGAAGACAAAAGGTGCGAGATTTTCAGCTGTTTTTGTCACAGCCTGCAGAATGATCTGGCGTTTCAATCTGACGATACTATCAATAATCCAGCTGTTTTTTCGAAATATCAAGGTCGCCGGAAAAATCGACATGTTCCGACAACTTTTGTCGTCAGTCAGCCTCTCCAGCAAGGAGGAGACCGAGAATCATGAGACCAGAGCAGATAAGTTTCCGGCGTCGGGGTGCAAATATCCATGAACCGTTCAAGAAAGCCGGAGACGTATTTTACGCATGACCGGCAGGAAATGTTGGATTTTATTCCGGCTGACGCTCAACGAGTCCTTGACGTGGGGTGCGGCGAGGGCACGTTCGGTTGTCAGGTGAAGCAGAGCAGGAATGCCGAAGTTTGGGGGGCGGAACTTGACAATGCGGCTGCTCATATTGCAGGGCAACGCTTAGACAAGGTACTGTCGGGCGATTTTGGGCAACTGATCAGTGAGCTCCCTGACGGCTATTTTGATTGCATGATATTCAATGACGTGCTGGAACATTTTGTCGACCCGTTCACAATTCTTTCGGATGTAAAAACCAAACTTTCCGAGCATGGCGTAGTCGTCTGTTCCATACCGAACATTCGCTATTTTTACACACTGAAACGGTTCCTTTTTCAAGGGGAGTGGAAGTATGAGGATGCGGGGATTCTGGACAGAACGCACCTGCGGTTCTTCACGCAAAATAGCTTGATAGATATGTTCGAGTCGCTGGAGTACGATTTAATCTGCATTAAGGGGATAAATCCGGCCCTGTCCTGGAAATTCAAGCTGCTTAACGCGGCAACTTTTGGTTTTTTGTCCGATACACAATACTACCAATTTGCCTGCGTTGCGATGCCACGCACAAAGGGCAGGCCATGAAAATAGTTCATCTGGTCTCTGCCGGGGTGATCGGCGGAGCAGAAAAAATCGCCTTGCAGTTGGCAACCTATCAGAAAAATGCAGGCAATGATGTTGAGATATGGTTTCTATTCAAAGGAGGCCCAATCAAGGCTGAGGCCGAAAAGCTCGGTATTAAAACACAGCTCTGTGGCGTGCGGAACGGGTGGGACATATCAGGCGCCATTAATTTATCTCGGCAACTTTCCTGCCATCATCCCGACATAATTCATGTTCATGCATTTTCAATAGGTTTTCTTGTAGCGTTGATGAAGCGGAAACAATCCATAATCCTCGAGCACGAGCACGGATGTATTTTTTCCAGCAATGGCTTGGTCAAGAGACTTTATAACATTATCATCCGCCGGTTTGTTCATCTGGCTGATGCCTATATCGCCGTATCGGAAGCAACCCGACGAGCTCTCATCAATACTTTGTGCATTAATAACGATGCGATCAGAACCATTCCGAACGGCGTGGATTTGTCTCTTTTTGAACAGGAGAGAGATCCCCATCGTAAAAAGCTGGAGTTGGGGATACCGGGGAATTCTCTTGTCGTTGGTACGGTTGGCAGGCTCGTTAACGAAAAGGGGATGGATGGTTTTGTCCGGGCGGCGGCTCTTATTCGCAATCAACTGCAGGATGTGCACTTCGTAATAGCGGGCGATGGTCCTTGCAGGGCTGAACTTACAGCCTTGATTGCCGACTTGGGCCTGGGCGGGGCAGTCTCGTTGCTGGGGATGAGAAATGATGTGCCGGAGCTTTTGACTGCATTTGATCTTTTTGCCCTTACATCCAACCGGGAATCCTTCGGCATTGCCCTGGTGGAGGCCATGGCCAGTGGAGTGCCGGTTCTTGCATTCGGCGTTGACGGCATTCCCGAGGTCATCGATGAACGATGCGGGGTTTTGCTTGGACCAGGAGACGTGGAGGGGCTGGCAGCGGCAGCTCTAGCTCTTCTCCGTGACAGTGGCAAGCGGTCTGCCATGGCTGTTGCCTGCCGCAGGCGGGCAGAGGAGTTCAGTATTCAGGCAGCCTTCCGACAGGTATCTCAGCTTTATACAGACTTGATAACAGCACGGCTAAAAACGGCAGCCTGATATGAAGACCCGGAAGACACGTTCAGCAGGTAAGCAGAATTTATTGTACGTGGCATTCTGTTGCGCTTTGTCATTATTCGCTTTTACGTTGAATGTGAGAGTCGGCCATGCCCTGGAACGCCTGCCTGGTGCGATAACTCAGCCTTTCAAGCTTCATGTCGACGAAATAAAAAGAGCCAGGGCTTCCTATGCTACACTGCCGGTTATGCCCAGTATTTTGGGTTTTTTTGAAATATATGAAACGTATGGAAATGGCAGCAGAAAAAGGCTGTTGAACGGCCCATGGCGGACCGGCACGCTGCCGGGCCACCTGACCAGGGATTCGGGCAAAAAATACATAATTTCCTCCCGGGACGCGGCAACGGGCGTTTCCTACAGGATTACCTATACACGGGCCGCTGAGGATGAGCTGCTCGTCGAGTTTAAGCTCCAGATGCCTGTGGGAGTTGAAAAACCCGGAATTGAATTTGAGATATGCAAGCTATCAGGTGATTTTTTCAAGGGAGCTAAGGTGCAGGCTGTTCCCGGTATATCCGGGAACTCCGGGATTTTGCCTCTGGAACCGCGTCCTGTGCAAAATCGTTTCCTGTATAACGATAAAAGTGAAATTCTTGTCAAGGGCAAGGTTTGCGATATACGCATCAAGGACCTTGCCGGAGGCAATTCCATCAATATCGCCGATTTTAGGAATATCCCATGGGATTCAAAAAAGAGTTTTCATTTTTATGGGGGGAAAAAAGGCCTGACCCCGGGCAAGGAGTATCAATTCGGGTATTCCATCCGTTTCCTCCCTCCATCTGTGGCGAGGTCCAGCGCAAATGCGCCCCATGTGCCGGATGCTCTCGTGGCACAGACCCCCGACAACTTACAGCGGTTTCTTTCTGTAACGCCGAAGGAATATAAAACTGCCGAAGGCTGCTATCTGCTTACGCCCGGAGAGTTCATTTTTGCTCCGGTAAATGATCCATCTCAACAGATGTTGGTTTCTGAAATCAAGAGCATTACCAGGCTTCCCATTTATGCAAGACCATTGGACAGGGGCCAGTCTGGGAGAGGTATATATATTGAGAATTTGTCAAAGGCGAATACGCTGTCTCACTCTCTTCCTCAGGAAGGGTTTGAACTGATCATCAATCCGGACCGGGTTGTGGTGAGGGGTGCCGATGCTAGGGGCTGTTTGTACGGGACGTATGCATTGCTCGGCAGGATCCGGCAGGACAAGGGGGGATGGGGCATACCCTGTGGTACGGTGCGAGATTGGCCGGACCTGCGGACACGAGGAATATGTGTGGAAATGCTGTCTCCGCAGCGAAATGATATTAACCTGTTTAAACGCTATGTGCTTGCGTTTTCACATGCGAGGGCCAATCTGCTGATCTTTCACTTTTATCCACAGCATGTTGTGAAGTGGAACACCGGTAAAGGTCGTAACGATTGGACACCGGAACAGATTGCCGAGGTCGCCGATTATGCGAGAAGCTTGGGCATGGAAGTTTGGGCAGGCATGGTGGCAAAATTCGATGCGTCAGCTTTTCCCCAACTTCCCATGCTGCAATCGGCAAACATCTATAATCCTCTGGAAGAGCGTTCCTATAACTTTCTGTTTTCTCTGTATGAACGCATAATTGCTTCAATCAAACCAACGGTAATGTTAATTGGCCATGATGAGGTTAAAGGTCTTTCCCTCTATGCCGGAAAAGAACCTGAAAAGACAGGTAAGCTTTTTGCGGCGGATATAAGGAAGCTCCACGATTGGCTTGCTTCCCGGGGCGTAGGCACTGCGATGTGGGGAGACATGCTGCTGGACGACAGCAGATGGTCCGGCGAAGTCGGTGACGCCAATAGCAACAATCCTGTCTACAATTCAGGCGCGACCCACCTGGCAATCGACCACATTCCCAAGGATGTGAAGATCCTGGACTGGCATTACGGAGAGATGCCCGGATACCGCAGCATCGACTATTTCCGCAAACACGGCTTCCAGGTATATGGCAGTCCCTGGCATTTCCCCCGGGCGACAAAGGCTCTCGCGAAAAGCGTAAAGGAGTATCAGGGGCAGGGGATGATCGGCACGGACTGGGGGTTTTGGCGGACTCTTTCGCCAGCAGCTACAACACTGTATGCTCCACTCTGTGGTTGGACAAATAATTGTGACATAAGTCAGGATGATGTTGCCGTGATGGCGGCAAATATTAGGGAAGATAATTTACTGTCTCCAAAGCTGTCTTCACAGCTATCTGTTGACCTGAAGCCTTACGTCAATAGATCGACTTGGGATGTGTCAGTTGAGGGTGATAAGGGTATTTTGGGAGCAGGACCATTGGTCGACTTACGTACTCTTCCCCAGGGTAAACAGGTACTGGGAGGCATTTCTTTTGATATCCTATCAAGAGATGAGAGTCATATAGAAAATTGCGTCGTCTTAGGTGGTAATGATTCTCGTGTAGAATCCAAGGAAATCGAAATAGCGGTTCATGGTCAACAGGCTCAACAAATCGCGTTTCTTCATACCGCATACTTTGAAGAACCACAGGTAAACCCTCGAAAAATAGGTGAATATATCGTCCTGTTCCAAAGTGGCAAAATGGTTGCAGTAGATTTAGTGGAAAACATAAATATTACTGATGTCCGCTCCAGTGAAGGTCTCAGAGTAAATAGTTGGACATTCACCCGATCTCCAGATGTATTGATCGACTCTGTGACTGGATGGAAGGGCATTTCAACAATTGGCCTTCCTTTGAATTTACAGGTATTCGTATGGCGCAACCCGATTCCAAATGAAAAAATCAAGAGCATACGGCTGAAGTTGGAAAATAAATTCGCACAAATTAAATTTGCTTTGTTCGCAGTCACTTTAGTGAGAGGTGAAGTTAATGCTGCAAATTAAAGATCGTCAGTACAACATTGGTCATATTTGTACGCGTCACCAGTGCGAACTAGGTCATGGAGACAAGGTTGCCATGCGCTGGATCGACGCGCTTGGATTCCGCGCCGACTTCACGTTTGTCGACTTGGAAATTCAGAGTAACCGCTTTGCCAATGTCTTGCACTCACTCGGAATCGGCACAGGCGACGTTTTCTTTACGTTCCTTCCAAAAATGCCGGAGCAGTTTTTCGCTTTCCTCGGCACCCTCAAAACCCGGGCGATCTGCGGCGCTCTCTTTTCGAACTTCGGCGAAGATGCCCTGCTCGACCGTCTTGGCGATTCAATGGCTGTTGGAGTAATTACCCGCAAAAGCCTGTATAAAAAGATCAGCCGTATCCGCGAACGACTCCCGGCCCTGAAATACGTCATTCTGGTGGATGGGGACGACGATCCGGCGACCGGCATGATCAGCTATTTCCGCATCATGGCTGAAGCATCTACAGTCTATGAAGTGCAGCCCACTTCTCCGGATACTCCGTCAGTCCTGCACTATACCTCCGGCTCCACCGGCAAGCCCAAAGGGGTATTGCACCGCCACGGCAGTCTTGCCAGCCAGACCGCCACGGCAGAGGGGGTGCTTGGCCTGAAAGAGGATGACATTAACTGGTGCACCGCCGACCAGGGGTGGGTCACCGGCACGTCATACGGCATCATCGGCCCCTGGAGTCTCGGGGTTACCCAAGTCCACTACGGCGGCGGCTACGATGCCCAGGCATGGATGGACCTGCTGGCGCAGGAGAAGATAACGGTTTGGTACTCGGCCCCCACGGCACTGCGTATGCTCATGCGGGAAGAAGAAAGCATCTTCAGATCTGCAGAACTTTCCTCGTTACGCTCCATCTACAGCGTCGGCGAACCGCTCAACCCGGAAGTTATCAACTGGTCACGCCGCGTTTTACAGCATGACATTTATGACACCTGGTTCCAGACAGAAACCGGCGCCATCATGATTGCCAACCGCCCCGGTCTTGAGATTCGCCCCGGCTCAATGGGCAAACCGTTTGAAGGGATCGAACCGGCCATCTTGGCCGATGACGGGACACCAGTTACCGATGGAGGACAGGGTAATCTCTGTATCAAGGCCGGATGGCCATCCATGTTCCTCACCTACCTGAACAACGAGTTGGCGTACAACTCAAAATTCAAGAACGGCTGGTACTACACCGGCGATACCGCCCGAAGGGATAGTGATGGCTATTACTGGTTCATGGGGCGCAGCGACGATGTCATCAACACCGCCGGGCATCTTATCAGCCCCTTTGAAGTGGAAAGCGCATTGCTTGAAGTGGAGGAGGTGGCCGAATCCGGTGTTATCGGAGCACCGGACGACCTGCTCTTTGAAAAGGTTGTTGCCTTTGTTCATCTCCATGAGCGCTGTCACCCCACCAAGGATATTGAAATCAAGATCCGTCTGCATGTTTCCAATCGTGCATCCAGCATAGCAACCCCGCAGGAGATCATCTTCTGCGACAGCATCCCCAAGAACAAGAGCGGCAAAATCATGCGTCGGGTGCTCAAGGCCCTTTATCTGGGCGAAGACCCCGGCGACACATCAACCCTGGAGATATAGAATGTCCACAACAGAAACCTTGAACCAAATATTCCGCATGGTGTTCGATGACGACACCATTGAGATACTCCCCGACATGACCGCAAATGATATTGACGGATGGGATTCGTTCGCACATCTGAACCTGATTACTGCAATTGAAAACTCCTTCGACATCCAAATAGCAGATGATGAAGTAATACGCCTCAAAAATGTAGGCGATATTATTGAAATTATAGAAAGAAAATCCATAACGTTAACTGACAGCAGTCAGATTTGAAAACAAGGATTGGAGGCTCATCAAATGGGATTGGTCAATTCTATTAGATACCGTATATCCCTTTCGCTACGCGCTCTGAACAGGGTGAGATACCGCATTGCCAATGTTAAAGTTGGAAAAGACGTCTTCATTTCCCTCGGCGCCCATATCGACACCTCATATCCGGGATCTATAGAGATTGGTGATGGAACATACATTACCAGAGGTGCGAAATTGGTGGCTCATGATCATTCTGTCTATCGCTTGGGCGATATGCCTGCGGATAACGGGAGGGGGTATATAAGGATCGGTAAAAATGTGTTTGTCGGTGTCGGTTCAATCGTTCTGCGGAATGTTACAGTTGGAGATAATGCCATTATTTCGGCAGGTTCTGTGGTGGGTAAAGATGTCCCGGCAAATACCATTGTCATGGGTAATCCTGCTCGGGTTATAAAAGAGTTTACGCCACGGCAGGAATTATGATGCAGAGGGGTTATTGGATACTCTTATGAAGATCCTCACCGTAAACCGCAATTACTTTGTCACCGGCGGGCCGGAAAAATACATGTTTTCCCTGATGGAGAACATGCCGCAGCACGAGTTCATCCCGTTCTGCGTGAACTTCGACAAGAACCTGCCCACAGAGTATTCCCGGTATTTCATCGATCCGCCGGGCGGCACCGGCGATGTCTATTACAAGGATTTCCGGATGTCGATTCCGGAAAAGCTCTCCTATGCCTTCAGGTCGGTCTATTCGTTCGAGGCCAGGCGAAAGCTAGAGGCGCTGATCCGCGATACCCGCCCCGATGTGGCACTGTTCCTCAACGCGGTCTATTTTACCGACAGCATCGTCGATGCCTGCCGAACCTTCAACTTGCCGATAATATGGCGGATGTCCGATTTTCACAAGGTCTGCGCCAGTTATCTCCTGTTCCGTGACGGAGCGGTCTGCGATGAATGTCTGGATAGAGGGTTGACCCGGGCACTAATCAACCGGTGCGGCGGCTACCAGCGTTCGCGGGCTGCAGCCCTGGTCAAGGTGGCCGGCATGTGGCTGTCGAGGCTCAGGCGGAACTATGACAATGTGCATTATTTTGTAACTCCTTCGGCGTTCACCAGGGAAAAGATGATCCAGGGCGGGTTCGCCCCGGATAAAATCGTGCACATCCCGACGTTTGTCGAAACTGGTGATGGCGAGTCGTACCCGGCAAAAAATCCGAACGGGATTTTGTATGCGGGGCGACTGAGCCCGGAAAAGGGGATTGAAGTGCTGCTGGAAGCATTCGCACGACTCAGGAACAGGGATGCGGTTTTATCCATTGCCGGAGATGCCAACTCTGACTATGCACGAAGCCTGATTGCCTCCGTCCCTGCCGCCTCGAAAGACCGCATCAAATTCCTCGGCTTCCAGGACCAGGAGAGCCTGGCGCGCCTGTACAGTGAAAATTTACTGTTTGTGGTGCCGTCTGTCTGGTATGAGAACCAGCCGAACGTCCTGCTTGAGGGGATGGCCCGCGGCCGCGCCGCAATCGTGCCGTGCCTGGGGAGCCTGATGGAAACCGTTATCGAGGGGGTGACAGGCTATCATTACAAGCCTGGTAATTCTCCGGAACTTGCCGACAAGATCGACCGTCTCCTGGAAAATCCCCGCCTGGCCAGCGAAATGGGGCGACGTGCAAGGACCCATGTTCTGGAGCACCATGCCGCTTCCGTCCATATTGCCGCCCTGGGAGAGTTGTTCAAGAGCTGTCTCGGCAAGGAAAATAGAACGGGAATTCAGCCCTGAGCGGCACTACAGCGGCTTGATTGATATTTATGCCAGGGCATTGCATTCATGATCGTGGACCTTTACCCGCAGCCCTCGAAATGCTTTTGAACAAATTATTAGTTCATGGTTTTAACGTTGCGTCGTCGCGAGAAATAAAATATTTTGGTTCCGGCTTGTCCGGCTTAGGGACCAAGTTAGCCCTGCTCGGCATTACCCTGTTGCAGTGACCCATCCCCAAAGTCTTCCCCTCTCATATCAAGAATAAGCATAGTCCGCCCTAATGTATCTCCGCCAAATATTCACTTGCATGTAACACGGTCTACAAACTTGTTCTCTATGATTACAGCATAAATCTGTCTGGAACAGAGGGGATAAGCCATGCGTATAGCCTATGTTGCAGTGAAAGGTATTCCCATCGGCGGCGGCATCGAGAAGGTAACGGAAGAAATCGGCTCCCGGCTGGTCGAGCGGGGCCATGAAGTAATCGTCTATGCCAGCCGCGACTATGGGACAACTGATTGTTTATATAACGGAATGCGGATCAAAACGGTTCCTTCCATCAATACCAAGGCGTTGCATAAGCTATCGATCTGCTTCATGGCGACTTTTGACGTGATGTTCCGTGAATCCGTCGATCTGGTCCATGTCCATGCTGTCGGCCCGTCCATCTTTTCCTTGTTCCCACGCCTGTTCGGCATTCCCACTGTTGTGCAGACCCATGGCCTTGAATGGAAACGGGATAAATGGGGGGTAATCGGCAAGGCGTTTCTCAAGCTTGCCGAGTGGAGCGTCGTGGCATTCCCCAGCAGGGCCACCTCGGTTTCCCTGGTGCAGAAACAGTATTTTAAGGAAAAGTTCGGCAAGGAACTCACCTATATTCCCAATGGGGTATCACCGGTGGAGAAGCGCGAACCATGCTGGCTGCTGCAGCAAGGGATCATTCCCGGCCGATATGTCCTGTTTGCCGCCCGACTGGTGGAGGAAAAGGGGACTCATTTTCTGATCCAGGCATTCCGGAAGCTGAATACGGACATGCAGCTTGTCATTGCCGGTGATGCTGCCCACGCCGAAAAATATAAAACCCTCCTCAATGAACTGGCCGGCGATGATCCTCGCATCATTTTCACCGGCTTTGTTAACGGTGACCCTTTGACAGAGCTTTTCAGCAATGCCTATCTGTTTTGCCTCCCTTCGACAATAGAGGGGCTCCCGGTTGCGCTTCTGGAGGCGATGAACTACGGCAACTGCTGCCTGGCAAGCGATATTCCCGAAAACCTTGAGGCGCTGGAGGCTCACGGCTATACCTTTCGCAACCGTGACGTCCATGATCTGCATCAGCGTCTTGCCGAGCTTCTGGCCTCCCCGGAAAAGGTCGAGGTGAAAAAGGCGGCAGGTGCGGAACATGTGTATCGCAACTATTCCTGGGAACGGGTGACTGATCAAATGGAGGAACTCTACCGTTCTTTCGTACAGGATACAACGGTCAAGGTTAGCACCCCCCCCGGAAAATACAGGAAATCGGCCGGCGAAATACTGACCTGACAGCCACAAACAGCTGGAGACATTCATGGATGGAATTATCGCAGTAACCTATCGGTGCAATTGTCGCTGCACCATGTGCTACACATGGCAACACCCGAGCGACAGGGAAAAGGAGATTCGCGCAGCGGACCTGCAAACCCTGCCGCAGATGGTGCGCTTGAACATCACCGGCGGCGAGCCGTTTATCAAGGAAGACCTGAGCGATATTCTCGATGTGGTAAAAAAGAAAGCCAAGCGGGTAGTTATCAGCAGTAACGGCATGCTCACCCAAAAAACCCTGGAAGTGATGAGCCGCCACCGCGATGTGGGAATCCGGCTCAGTTTTGATGGTGTCGGTGAAACCCATAATGACATCCGGGGGGTGAAAAACATCCATGAGAAAGCGCTGGAGACGCTTAAAGGTTTAAAAGGTCTGGGGATCAAGGATCTGGGTATTGCAGTGACGGTATCCGATCAGAATGCCCGTGACCTGGTGCCGCTTTTCAAGCTGGCCGAAAAGCACGATGTGGAACTGGCGACCGCAATTCTCCATAACGCCTATTATTTTCACAAGGATGATAACGTAATTAATGATAAGGCGTATGTGGACAGCGAGTTGAACAAGTTGATAAAAACCTACCTGGCGTCGTCCCAGCCGAAGAACTGGTTTCGAGCGTATTTCACCAAGGGGATTGCGGATCACATGCATGGATACCAGCGGGCGCACAAGTGCACCATGGCGACCGATTCGTTTTTTATCGATCCTTATGGCGACGTGAGACCCTGCAATGTCATGGACTTTCCCTTCGGCAATATCAGGGAAAAATCCTTTGAGAAAATCTGGAACGGTCCCGAGGCGCGGGAAGCGCGGAAACGTGTCGATGACTGCCGGTGCAACTGCTGGATGATCGGCAGTGTCAACCATCTCATCCGGCGCCAGCTATGGAAGCCGCTGACGTGGATCGCAAGAAACAAGTTGGGGCAGAAGAAGGATGTCGCGTGATGGAAATGTTTACCAGGCTCCTTTCCGACAACCGTTTCAAGATAACCGTCCTGTCTTTATTTTTTATTGCAGCATATTGGGTCCCTTTGCATGGCATCGTGCACACATGGCTGAACAATGACGATTATTCGTATGGCTTGATGATCCCGCCGCTTGCTGCGTATCTTTTGTGGGAAAAACGGACGGCCATCAACCAGGCCGGGCTTAGGGGATCCTGGCTGGTGCTGCCGGTATTGCTATTATGCATTGTCATCTCTCTCTACGGGATACTCGGGTCGAGCGGCAATATTTCGATGCCGCTCATTCCGGTGCTTATCATCCTGTTTGTTGCGTTCTGTTTCGGTTTGGAACTGACGAAAGCAGTAGTGTTCCCTCTCGGTTTCCTGATTTTCATGGTTCCCGTTCCGGCTGTCCTGGAACGGACACTCGGGATGTTCCTCAAGTCAATATCCACAACTTTGGGCGGAGCGATGATCAGCCTGCTCAACATCCCGGTTCATGTCAGCGGAAATATTATTGATCTTGGCGTGACCCAACTGCAGGTTGTTGATGCTTGTAACGGGCTGCGCTATCTGTTTCCCCTCATAGCTCTCGGCGTCCTGTACGCTTATTTTTTTGAGCAAGCCGCCTGGAAACGTATCGTCTGTATCGTCGCCACCTTGCCGATAGCATTGTTGTTAAACGCCTTCAGGATCGGGCTTACCGGTATCCTAGCCAGCAGATTCGGCCCTTCGGTGGCTGAAGGTTTTTTCCATGATTTCACCGGCTGGGTGTTGTTCATGGTTTCGTTTGTCGTACTTTATCTGCTCGGCAGAATGCTTGCCTTTTTCCCGCCCAAAAAAGAGAGAAAGAAAAAAGGCATAATTCCCGATACAGCTAACGCAGGCCGTCCAGCGCCAAAGCAATCCGGTAACCTCATGTTCATCACCGCTGTCGGCTTGCTGCTGGTTGTGGGAACGATGAGCTGGAGCACCCATGCGTTGCCGCCGGTCAAGCTTAAAGGGGGCATAGCATCATTTCCGCTGGTTTTTGCCGATTGGAAAGGTCAGGCGGATTTTATCGACCCGACTGTTGTTGCTTTGTCTGGGGCAGAGGAATCTTTCAGCGGTCAGTATAAAAACAGCAAAGATGATCCGCTATCCATTTACCTTGGTTACCGGAGTACGGCTTTTTTGGAGAATGAGAATTTTTTCCACAGCCCGACAGTTTGTCTGCCGTCTTCCGGCTGGAAACAACTCAAGACGACAACCCGCACCATCACCGGCGTGCCTTTTTGGGGGACCCTGACCGTCAGCGAAATGCTGATCGAATCCATGGGCACGCGGCAGATGGTCTACTTCTGGTTCCAGACCAAGAATCGGGCGACACACGACAAAAACATCAACCGCTTTCATCTGGCCCTGCATGCCATTCAACGTGACAATACCCATGACCTCTTCATTCGTCCCATAACTACGCTGCTTCCACAGGAATCCATTGAAAACGGAGAAAAACGCATGGATCAGGTTGTCCGTGACCTGGCTTCAACAGTGCAACTATTCGTGGTCAAGAGCAGTATATGATCTTTCTCTCAACCCTGCTAATGTCGGTTCTCATCACCATTGCGCTGATACCGGTCTTCAGCAGGCTGGCCATCAGCGCCAATGTGGTGGACATCCCCAATGAACGGAAGGTCCACACTATCCCGGTTCCGCGCATCGGCGGTGTTGCCATGGCCTTGGGCGCGTTCGCGCCGATCCTGTACTGGAACCGCGCCGGTAGCTTTGTCCAGGCATATCTGTTCGGCGCCGGGGTGCTGGTAGTATTTGGCCTGATCGATGACTTTCGAGAGCTTTCCCCACGCATCAAGTTTGCGGGGCAGTTCATTGCGGCGCTCATTGCCGTATTCTGGGGCGGGGTTACCATCAGCAGCCTGGGGATGTTGTTCTCGGACAATCTCCTTCTTCCCGGCTGGCTGGCCGTTCCTTTAACGGTCATCGCCATCGTTGGAGTCACCAACGCCATCAACCTTTCCGACGGCCTGGACGGTCTGGCCGGCGGCATCTGCCTGCTCAGTTTTTGCTGCATCAGTTACCTCGCCTACCTGGTGGGCAATGGCCAGATCGGTCTGATCGCCCTCTCCCTGGCGGGGGTGATTTTCGGCTTTCTCCGTTTCAATACCCACCCGGCCTCGATTTTCATGGGAGACGCCGGCAGCCAGTTTCTCGGCTATTCGGCAATTGTGCTGGCGCTCTCCCTGACCCAGGGAAATACTCCCCTCAGTCCGCTGCTGCCGCTGATAATCCTCGGGTTTCCGGTGCTCGATACCCTGACGGTGATGCTGACCCGGATGGTCCAGAGGCGCTCCCCCTTTGCGCCCGACAAAAATCATTTCCACCACAACCTGATGGCCTTGGGGCTGCGCCATCCTGAAGCCGTGCTGGTCATCTATCTCTTCCAGGTCATCCTGGTGGTTTCTGCCTATTATTTTCGTTTCTATCCGGACTGGCTGCTGCTCTGCGGTTACCTGCTCTTTTCCCTGGGCATCCTTGCCGCCTTTCATCATGCCGGTAAAACCGGCTGGCGCATCAAGCGCTACGATCTGTTCGATATCGTAATCGTCGGTCGCCTGCGCAAGCTGCGGGATGATGGGGTCATCATCCGCTATGCATTCCGTATCTTCGAGTTCGGCGTACCGCTGCTGCTGCTTTTTACCTGCATGTTGCCCCGGGAGGTGCCCACATACATCTCCAGAGCTGCCCTGATTTTTGCCGTCGTCATCCTGCTGGCCAGAAGCATAAATAAGGAGCTGATGGCCAGTCTGCTCAGGTTTACCCTCTATCTCCTGGTCCCGTTTTCGGTTTTTCTGAGTGACAGGTCGCTGCCGCAATGGCTGGATGGGAGTGCGCTTCGCCTGTATAACGCATCGTTTGCCGTCTTTGCCCTGCTGATCATCATCGTCTCCAAGTTCACGCGCCGCCGGGAAGGGTTCAAGAATACCCCGTTGGATTTCCTTATCCTCTTCATTGCGGTGCTCGTGCCTAATCTGCCGGACCAGCACTTCCAAAACTATCATCTCGGGCTGGTGGCGGCCAAGATCATCATGCTTTATTTCAGCTATGAGGTGCTGCTGGCGGAGTTGCGCTGGAGGGTCGACAAAGTTGCTCTGGTCACGGTGCTTTCATTGGTCGTGCTTGCGGTCGGATAAGGTACTCGGCGATAAGTAATTATGTTCAATCCCGTCAGGCCAAAACGGCGCTTCTGTCGGTTCAATTCAGTCGTACGGGGATTTACCCAAATCAGGAGGAAAGAATTATGAAGCTTCGTTCGGTTAAAGTGCTCTGCTTGTTGCTGCTGCTCACGCAGCTTTTTGCCTGCAGCGGTCCGGAAGAAAAAAAGAAGAAATTCTTCGATAAGGGGAAGGCTCTTTATGAAAAGGGCGACTATGTGAAGGCCAATCTTGAATTCCGCAATGCCGTCCAGATCGACCCGAAATTTGCGGATGCCTACTACATGCTTGGTTTGGTGGAACTGAAGCGGAACAATCTTAAGGGTGCTTATGGCGGTTTCAACAAGGCCATAGAGCTCAATCCCCATAATCTGGACGCCCAGTATCAGATGGGAAAACTGTTCCTGGCTGTCCAGGAAGCAGGTAAAGCAATGGAAAAGGCGGAGTTGATACTAAAGGAAAATCCCCGCCACGAGGATGGACAACTATTGAAGGGGGCTGCGCTGGTAGCCGGGAAGGAACTGGACAAAGCCCGGCTCTACCTGGAGGAGGTTATCGGCGGGGGGGTGCGCAAGCCCGACGCATTTTTACTGCTTGCCTCAATTGCCCGATTGAAAGGGGATATGTCCGGAACTGAAACGGCACTGCGGAAAGGGCTGGAAGCCAACAGCGCATCTGTTGAGTTGAATCTTGCCCTTGCCGAGCTGTATGCCGGGACGAAGCGGTCCGGCGAGGCGGAAACCCTGCTCCGGAAGGTTATCGTCCTTGAGCCGAAAAATATCAGCCACAGCCTGAACCTGGCAGGTCTCTACTGGGCTTCCGGTAATCGGGAGAAGGGGGAGTCGCTGCTGAAAAGTCTTGTAGCCGATGAGCCGAAGGATGAGGAGCGGCGGTTGCAGGTGGCTGCATTCTATCTGGGCAGAAACCTTCCCGATGATGCCGAGCGTCTGCTGAAAGACGGCGTTGCGCAGAACGGAAAAAGCTTCAAACTCCGCTTTGCGCTGAGTGATCTTTATGCGGGCAGCGACAGGGCGGACCAGGCCATTGTCTGTTTGAAGGAGTGTCTGACCCTGGAAAAGGATGCTAAAAATCCGGAGGTTATCCAGGCAAAAAACGCCCTGGCCAAGATATACCTGGCCGGTCAGGATCTGGTTGAAGCCGGGAAATATGTCGATGAGGTGATTAAGGCCAGTCCGAAGAACGTGGACGGGCATTTCCTCAAAGGGAGCATTGCCCTTTTGAAGAATGACGGGGTTAATGCCGTTGCGGAATTTCGCACCGTTGTCGCAGAGCAGCCCCAGTCCATTCAGGGATACCTGCGCCTGGCGGAGGCCCATGCCCTGAACCGGGAGATGAACTTGATGAACGACACCCTGCAGAATGCGTTGAAGGTCGATCCGGAATCAAGCGACGTGCAGCGCGCCATGGCCCGCAGTTACGCCATGCAAAAGGATTTCAGGAAGGCGGAGGAGCAACTGCGCAAGCTTGTCCGGAAATACCCCGGCGACATGGAAGCCAGAAGCGACCTCGGCGACGTATTTGTGGCAGCTCGTGATTTCGGGCGAGCCGAATCGGAATATGCCGACCTCAAGCGCAAAGTTCCACAGATACCCCTTGCCTATGTGAAGCTGGGTGAACTTTACATGCTGGAAGGGAAATGGGCGAGGGGGGCAGCAGAGCTGGAAAAGGCCTTGCAGATCAACCCCCGGGCAACCAGTTTCCTCTCTTCCCTGATGCAAGCCTATCTGCGCCTGAACAAAGGGGACGCGGCCGTTGCGCTGCTCGATGCCCGGATACGCTCGAATCCGAAAGATGCTGTTGCCTATACCTTGCTGGGACAACTCTACGGTGCGCAGAAAAATCTGCCGAAGGCCGATCAGGCATACAGCAAGGCGTTGGAGTTGAAGCCGGACCTATGGACGGCCGCCAATGATCTGTCATTCCTCCTCTGCGAATACGGCACGCCAAAGGACCTGGACAGGGCGCTCAGTATGGCGCAAAAGGCTCAGGCGATACGCCCGGATGATGCGACGGTGCTGGATACCCTCGGCTGGATATACTACAGGAAAGGGGATAACCGGAAAGCTGAGGAACATCTCCGCAAAGCCCTGGCCAAGGGGAAAGACAATCCGGTGATGAATTATCATCTGGGGATGGTATCCCAGAGAGCAGGCAAACGCGACCTGGCAAAGGAGTCCCTGGACAGGGCGCTGGCAGGTAAGGAATGGTTTCCGGGCCGGGACGAGGCAGTGAAAACTTTGGCGCTGGTCAGGTAATGCGTCGATCTTAACCAATAATTCATACAGCTGTGGATGGATTGTAACCGAAGCCGCGTATTTTATTGTTTCGGTGGTTAAACATGTCAATGGTAGGGGCGAGCTTGCCTCGCCCAATCTGGCAGGTCAGCACCTGCCATACCTCAGTGTTTTACATGTTTAGCCATCGGAGCAATTACGAGATAATGCCGAGCCGATTCACAAAAGGCTGCAAGAATACAAATCAATTAATTAGCCGGGAACTACCAATGACGCCAATACAAAAAGCACTCCTCTATATCACAATGCTCTCAGCATTCACCGCCCCCTGCGTAGCGGCTGCCGAAGAGGCTCAGCCCGGAGCTTCCCAGGAGCAGGCCGAACTGCGGCCGATGTTTATCTATCCTGATTACATCATCGGACCGGGGGATGTCCTGGATATCTCGGTCTGGAAAGATGACGCCCTGACCAGGACGGTTGTCGTGCTCCCGGACGGGACGATCTCGTTTCCCTTGATCGGTGAGATGAAGGCGGCCGGCAAGACGTTGGCCGAACTGAAAGTGGAGGCCGAGGAAAAGCTCAAACGCTATGTTCAGGACCTGGTCCTTTCGGTTGAAGTGAAGCAGCTGAACAGCCTGGTGGTATATGTGCTCGGCCGCGTTAACAGTCCCGGACGCTTTACCTATAATTCGAATATCACAGTTATGCAGGCTCTGGCCATGGCGGGCGGCTTCAATCCGTTCGCCGGCAAGAACAAGGTCAAGATTTTCCGCCAGGAAGGGGATAAAACAAAGATCATACCGTTTCGTTACAACGATGTTGTCGAGGGGGACCGTCCGGAGGAGAATATCAGGCTTAATCGGGGCGATGTCATTGTCGTTCCTTGACCGGGTCAGCTGAGAGATTGCCATGAAAGTTCCCTGTTGCACCACCTCCGGCATCGATCGCGGTCGGTTGATCCTCTGCCTTTTTCATACTGCATTTATCGTAATGTTGCTGCAAGGGCTTTCATGGGGAGATGATTTTACCGTCACGCCTTCTGCCGCGCTGAAGGAAGAATATAACGACAACGTGTTCTATGCGAGCAGAGACAAGCGCAGCACTTTTATTACCACCATTTCGCCGGGGTTGGAACTGATGGAGCGAACGGAGCGGCTGAACCTCAATCTGCTGGCGCGTCTTGACAGCATCCATTATGCGGCGAATAGTCGACTCGACTCTCTCGATCGGGGGTACAAGGGGCGACTGCACTACCAGTTGCACCCCCGTACAAGCATGGAGGCGAGTGCCGAACTAGTCCAGGAATCCCGTGCTGACCGGGATATCGGCATGAGCGGACTGGCGATCCTGGAAACGTTCAATACCGTGAGGCGTGACCGCACAGCATACTCGCTGGCCGGCAGCCACATGCTCACCGAGACAACCGGCGCGTCCTTTTCCTACAACTACGGTAAAGACCATTACCTTGACCCGAGCTTAATAGATATCACATCCCACGCGGTAACCCTTGGGCTGGACCATGACCTTGCCTACCTGGTGCCGAATATCAAGGGCCAACTGACGGCAGGCTTTACCCGTTATTTCTTCACCAGCTCCCAGGTTGATAATTATACAGTGTCGGCCGGATTACAGGGAGAGTTGAACGAGCTCTGGACGGTCTCTGCATCACTTGGCGGGCGAATTACCCAATCGATGATCGAATCCACCACCCAGGTTGATTTTTTCCCGACCTTCAGGAACATTACCTTGCGAACAGTGGACACGAACGCGGGGTGGATCGGCCAGCTTGCGCTCGCCTATCACGGCGAGTTGACAAAGGGAAGACTTACCTTCTACCGGGACGTGACTTCCGCCTCCGGCCGCTCCGGTACCGCCGAACGCACGGCAGTGACGTTCAATATGGCGCGCCGTTTCAGCTACGGCATGTGGGGAACGCTAAACGCCGGCGCCTATTTGAATCAGTCCGATCAGCGGCAGTTTTCGAATCAAACGATTGATGAGAAGACCATCGACATTAGTCCCGGCTTTCGCTATGAATTCACGAAGGACGTGGATCTTAGCGGTAATTACCATTTTGTCGGGATCAACTCACGTCAGACGTCCGGCGATGTTCGGGTGAATCGTAATTCGATCATGCTGACCCTGAATTTTCGCTATCCGTTTTTTGAGCAATAGAATTTTCCACCCTAACAATCAATTGAGGAACAGTGCATGACAACAGGCAATATGACGGTACACGATCTTATGGATATTCTGAAGCGGAGGAAGTGGAGCTTGCTCCTGCCGGCGGCAGCGCTCTTTCTTGTTGCAGCGAGCGTGGCATTCATCCTGCCGCCGATCTATCGCTCCACCACGACCATTCTGATCGAGGAGCAGGAGATCCCTCCCGAGATGGTTGCCACCACGGTGACGAGCTTTGCCGAACAGCGGCTGCAGGTGCTCAACCAGCGCATCATGAGTTCCACGAGGCTTTTGGAGATCATCAATCGTTTCAATCTCTACGCGGACATCAAGGAGAAAATAACGACGGAAGAGATGATCGAGAAGATGCGCAAGGACATCAAATTCGATACGATCAGCGCCGATGTCATAGATCGCCGTACCGGCCGGCCGACTCAGGCCACCATCGCATTTTCCCTGTCTTACTCCGCCAAGAACCCGGCGACTGCCCAGCAGATCGCCAACGTCCTGGCTTCCCTTTATCTGGAGGAGAACCTGAAGGTGCGTGAGCAATCCACGTCGGGGACTTCGAAGTTTCTTGAGGATGAGATGAAGGAGGTGCAGGCGAAGCTGGTCGGGTTTGAAGCGCAGATTTCCGCTTATAAGCAGCGAAACCTGAATTCCCTGCCGGAACTGGTTCAAACCAACCTGTCGGAGCTGGACCAGGTGGAGCGGAGCATTATCCAGTTCAATGACCAGTTGCGCACCCTGAAGGAGAAGGAAGGTTACCTGCGGAGCCAGCTTGCGAACATCACGCCCGAAGACGAGAATCAGGACAAGACCCGCCTCAATGATCTGAAAGCGAAACTGGTGAACCTGAAGAGCCGCTTCTCCGATGAGTACCCCGATGTAAAAAAACTTCAGCAGGAGATTGCGACTCTGGAAAAGCAGCTCCACACTGTCGGCGGCGATGCAAAGTCTACCCGCGCCGATAATCCGAACTATGTTAACCTGGCCTCCCAACTGGCAGGCGCCCAGTCGGAAATCGACTCGGTGAAGCGCCAGCTTGCACAGTTTCACGACAAGCGTGATTCTTACCGCAAGCGGATTCAGGCTGCGCCAAAGGTTGAGGAAGGGTTTAAAAACCTGATGGTCGAGCGAAACAACATGCAGTTGAAATACGATGATCTTTCGAAAAAATATCTGGAAGCCAAGGTTGCCCACGGCCTGGAGAAAGAGCAGATGGGCGAACGTTTCACCATCGTCGATGCGGCCAGGCTACCGGAAAAGCCGGTGAGCCCGAATGTGCCGGTTATCATGCTGATCGGTCTGATTCTCGGGATCGGCAGCGGGGTGGGCGTTGCGACCATTCGCGAAACCGGCGACAAATCAGTGCACAGCATGGAGGTCTTGGCCAAGGCAACCATGTATCCCGTGCTTGCCGCCATTCCTGAAATCGTCACCTGGCAGGATCGGCAACGGCAGCTGAGAAGACGCAGATCGCTTCTTGTTGCGGGCATAATGATCATTCCCATTTCCCTGCTGGCAATTCATTTTCTGGTCATGGACCTGAGTGTGGCCTGGGCCATTTTCAAGCGCAGAATGGCTCTTTGAGCCAACCTGTAAAGGAAGGAGTAACCGCATATGGAAGCGATGGAACCGCAAATGGAAGTGTTGGAACCGCAGATAGAAGCGTTGGAACCGCATGATGAAAGCAGCACAGGCGAAAGACTTGTTCTGAAACCGCGGGTGCATCACCTGAAAAAGACCCCCCCCACGGAGAAGCATATACGTTTGCCGGAACATAAGAGGCATGTGCCGGAGGCTCCACAATACGAGTTCACTACCAGGCCGGCGGAAATGGAGAAGCTGGGGTGGGTTTCTCCCACCTATCACCAGTCCCGTTCCGTGACCCTTGATCCGCGGGCAATTGCCGAGAACCGTTGCGTGGCCTTTATGTCCGATGCTCCGGAGGTGGAGGCTTACCGGATATTACGGACCAAGATCATGCACCGCATCCGGGAAAAGGGTGGGAACACCCTGATGGTGACGAGCGCGTTGGCGGGAGAGGGGAAGACGCTGACCGCCATCAACCTGGCCCTGACCTTTGCCAAGGAATTCAGTCAGACGGTGCTCCTGGTCGATTGCGACCTGAGGCGGCAGAAGATTCATGACTACCTCAAGTTCGACAGTGACAGGGGTGTGTGCGACTACCTGCTCGATGACTGTCCGGTGTCGGAACTGATGGTCTGGCCGGGAATCGAGAAGCTGACCCTGATTTCCGGCGGACGGACCATCAGCGACAGCAGCGAGTTGCTCGGTTCGCCCCGGATGAAGGAACTGGTGGCCGACTTGAAGAACCGTTATCCAGACCGGCTCGTCATCTTCGACGTGCCGCCGGTCCTGGCCACAGCCGATGCACTCGCCTTTACCCCCCTTGTCGACACTATCCTGGTAACGGTTCGGGAAGGGGAGACCGCTGTCGACGACATCAACCGGGCGCTGGGGATGCTGCCGCCGGACAAGATTCTGGGGCTGGTGCTGAATCGCACCAAACGGCCGATGAATAGCTATTATCCGCCGCAGAAGAAATAACGCGCTGCGCATCCTTACAAATTTCTGCGACGATTCGTAAAAACCCGTACCGGCTTTAATGCCGGTGCGGGTTTTTTCAACCTGGAAAAACATTTGTTCACGCAAAGTCGCAAAGAACGCGAAGAAATTCGTAACTATTAAACATATCCAGGAGCGTGGGCATCCTGCCTGCGTTTCAAGCGGATGTATCGCTTGAATTGGTTACAAGCAAACCGTATTCGGGCATAAACCCGCCCTAAACATGAGCAAGATGCCCACGCTCCTGAAAAACCAGTCCGTTACTTCGCCGTGCTGAATAGTTACGCAAAATCAGCGTTGTTAAGTCTTTGCATCAAGTTTTTTTAGCCCCATTAGGGGCGTTCGCATGTAGCCGGGGGATTCATCCCCCGGAACAGATTCCAGAATATCCCCACGTCACGTACGTGACGTGATGAAATTTGCCGCGATGACCGGGGAATGAATTCCCCGGCTACCAGCATTCTGTCCCCATGGGACGTAAGCAAAAACCTGACACTGCTGACGCAAAATGAACTATACCCGAAACAAAGGTACTGTTAATTCGGGGTACGAAGTTCACTTCCCACTTAGCAAAGGGGAATGGAGGGGGATTTGTTCGGTGGATAATTCTGTTTGCGCATGGAAAGTCTGTGCATTCAGGGAATTGAACATGCATGATCACTTTTCTGGTGGAATTAAAGCAGAAGTGAATAAAAAAAAGGGCCTCGAATGAGGCCCTGAAATTACATTGCAGATGAAGGAGGTTCTACTAGGGGGTCTGCTTGAGTGCTGCGCCAACATAACCGGGATAGGTGGTGTCGGAGGACTTGTTGAAGACCATCTCGCCTGCTGCTGCCCAGAAGGCGGCCTTGCTGGCAGGGATATTGGCCGGGTTGCTGGCAAAAGTGTTCAACTGGGTAAGGAGGGTATGCTGGGCAGCCGTGGTTTTGGTTGGGTTCTCATACAGCCACTGGTTGCTGAAGAAGTCGTACAGGCCGTTGCGGACAACGTTCCGACGTCCTAAAAGGCCGTTGTACTTGATGCCGACCACGTTCTGGCTGACGCCGGCAGCACCAACAGACTGGTCAGCATCTGCGTAGCCGATGGCGCCCACGGCAGAACCGGTAGTAGCAGTGGTAGTATTGCCGTTCACGCATTTCATTTCTTCGGTGGAGCCGTCATTGAAATAGATGAACGGGCCGGCAGTGTTTTCTGCAGTTACAAGAAATTGCGGAGTAGCCCCGGTGAAGATGACCTTGTCAAAAGTGGCGTGGGTGCCGGAGCCGGCGTGACGGAGGCAGGCAACGATGGAATTGGTCGGATCACCGGCCACAGAGTAGGAGTCGCCGAAATCGGTCCAGGCAAAGGCCTGGCCGGAGAAGATCTGGACAGCCTGTTCCCGGGTGACGTTGTCGATGGTGTTCTGGGCGCAGGTACCAGTACCGCAGTCGGCGGCGGCAGTGGCGGTAGTGCAGAGGTTGCCTGCATTGGCTCCGCCGGCGCAGGTGTGAACCTTGATGGCGTTATTGGCAAAGAAGCCGAAGGGAACAACCACCGGCTGGTAGGTGGTCAACCCGGCAGTGGGAATGCCGCTGAAGGTGCGGGTGGTTGCGGCGCCGCCTAGCGGGCCATTGAGCGCACCCGTAGAGTTCTGGGTAAAGGTGGAGCCGGCAACATCGGAAGCGCCGACGTGAACATCCTGGCAGAGGAGGGCGGTATTGCCGGCGCCGGTGATCATGGGACGCCAGCCGGGCTGGCCGGCGCAGGTGTTGGCCGGGTCGGTGTTGCTGACGGCGCGGATGCCGTCATAGGAAGCCTTGGAAGAGTAACGGATGTTGATGGTGTTGACGCCGCCGTCGCAGCCGATCCCCTGGGTGATCCCGTGCTTTTTGTCAGTGGTTTCGGTCTTGGAGGTGGAGGCACAGCCGCGGACGCTTGTCAGGAAGGCTGGCGCGGTGGTGTTCCAGAAGAGGTACTGGGCGGAAGCGCCGTAGACGTTCAGGTCGATCACCGCGGCGTTGGCGGTGGCGCCCATGGTCAGGATAGCGGCGCTCAGGGCGAGGGTTTTCATGCTTTTCTTCATGGTAATTCTCCTTTTTTGTTGATGGTGCTATCGTGTCTGACTTCGGTATACTATTGAGGGGCAGCATCGGCTGCCCCTTTTACCGTAATGTCCTGTTACGCTGCCATCTTGCGGCGGATGCCGACCATGCCGAGGAGGCCGGAGCCCATCAGCAGGAACGCAGGGGGGATGGGGGTTGCAGCAGTACCACCCGAGGTGAGAACAGAAGTTCCGTTTGCCATGGTGCGCAGGGTTAAGGCCTTGGTGCCTGGAACGATGAGACTGGTAGCGAGGTTGGTGCCTGTCCAGGTGTAGATGGTCTGGTCAACATAACCGGTGGTTGCCAGAGCAGCCAGGTTCAGGACACCGCCGGCATTGGTTGTAGTCCAAGGTCCATATAGGCCAGGGGTGAGACCGGCACCTTCCATATTTTTATAGAAAGTATTTACACCAGTTTTGTCAGCCATGATTGCAGTGTTCGGAGAAGCAGTCAAATTTGCCCGATACTGAGTCAGTATTGTGCCTGCGGCGCCATTGTAACCGGAAAATTTTCGTGAGGCGGAAGAAACGCCGTTGGCGTCACCGGCAACGGCAACCCGATTGGCGTTAGTAGTCGCGTCCACCAGAAAATAGCCGACTTTGAGGTCAGCGAATTGCGTTGTAGCGCCGAACTGGGAGAGGGTAAAGGCATCGACCCCGCCGCCGAGGGCGGTGTTGTTGGCTGTACCCTTTATGGCCGACCAGGAACCGAGGTCAGTGGCGATTTCCTTGCTGCCGACCGTGTCATACACAACGCGGATCAGGTCGCCCTCGACAAAGGCTGCGCTTGCGGTGCCGGCAATGCTCATGGTAAGCATGGCTGCTGCGAGAAGGGTAATCATTTTTTTCTTCATTGTGTTGTCTCCTTTTTAATAATGCTTCCTTGGGTGATTGTTAATTTTTGCTTTGAATTAACGTGTGCTGCCGATCCCCCCAGGCAACCCGGCTGCCCATTCGCAGGGCCCGTGGCTTTCCGTCACCCGGTTACCCGGGTTTTGGCTTTATCTAGAAGTTGGTTTAGGCCGTCGCCGGCCTGCCGACTCAATCTTTCAGGCTTGTTTGCCGTATCCACCCCCTTTTCCTTGAGTCCCGTCTGCTTGACAACAAAAAAGCCCAAATCAAGCGCACGCGGCACATCTCGATTCGGGCTTTCCGGGACCTACTGGGTAGGTCGGCAAAGTACCCTGCTATTTGGTTATGTTGTGTCGGTAATCAGCCGGATTGCTTGTTGTTGTTCTTCATGATCTCTTCAAACTTCTCGATTCTGCAGATGCCGCCCTGGCTGAAATTCACCTTGATATAGCCGGTGAATTCGCTTTTGATCAAAGCTCTCAGAATTTCGATCAGATTGTTGAGTTTTTCCATTAATTTCATCTCTGCCTGCTGAATATTTTACTGCCTGACTGAGAGCATCCGCTGATCTTTGCCGATGCTCATGTTATCGATGGGTCAGACAATAACAGCGGATTGTTACATCTTTACGACGAGTATCTGAAATTTGTATTAATTTATTTATTTCCATTCCGGTGTTTTTCAAAGGGTCCGGCAGGAATGCGTCGTGCTCGAACGGAAGAATCGTCCACAGGAGAATATCCCCTCGTAACCATATAGATCAAATGCGATTCTTCCTGATAATTCTTCACCATGAATGGTCCACGCCATTTCTTTTTCTTCAGTAATGACAACCTTGTTTTTTTCGTCCCATTCGCCAAACAGATCATTTTCCATTATGTTTATGGCGGCCATGAATTTGTTATGCCAGATGGTCACTACGCCGTGTGTACCGTTACAATTATTATAAAAAAGGATGACGCTGATGATATCCCCCGGGTTGATCTTCTCATGCTGTTCCGTGGATATGAGACCCTTGATCTCATGGAGGTTATCTTCGGTGACGAACATTTTTCTTACAACTCTGATTACCTGGCTTTTTTGTTTGGGGCCGATAAATTTATTATTTGTACTGCTGTACGTCATTAACTTTCTTCCTTTCATGTCGAAGCAGTCTGTTATAGCCGATAAATCTGTGTGTTGCAGATGACATCGGAAATATTAAAGTTCAAACATGTAAACAATGTGACAACTTGTTGTCTATATTGAAAATAAAAGCCGGCTGCTGAATTTTCATTTTTTATGGAATTGCCGGTTGCCATTCATTACACGACATGGAGCGGTTCCGTTGCCGGCAGATTGCCCTCACCGGACTGTTTCTGAAGTTGCCGTCGGTATTTCTTTTTGAAGATCGCGAGCAGCAGCAGATAAATGAGAATGGTTGCCGGTGGTGCAGTTATGAGCCAAGCGGCCACTGCCTTAAGGGCAGCTCCGCCCAGGTGGGTGATCGTTGCAGTAAAACTGCCGTGGAGTCCTTCGCTGACAATTTCATTGGGAAGGGGTTTCTCCCAAGGGAAAACCCTTTCTCCCAGACGGTAAAAGGGGAGGAAAAGTGCCAGCTGTAGCGGATAAGCCATGTAGTTTACCGCCTGGATGGCCGCCTGATTGAGTCTCAGGAAGAACGCGAGGGCGGCGCAAATCAGTGTCGTTCCCCAGAAGATGGGGAGAATGCCGACGGCTATTCCAAGGCAGATGGTCAGAGCCAGCTTATGGGGAGTGAGTCCGCATTGGAATATACCCTTGAGGCGCTTGCCGACACTTTCGGCGAGTTTCAGGGCGAATCTGTCAAATCGCATCTGTCGGCTCCGGTTTGCGTTGCTGCAAATGAGGGATTACCTTTTTTAGATCGCAACCTTGCAGCCGGCGATGTCTTCGCATGACTCCCGGCTGAACTCTACGAGGCTTCTCACCAGTTCTCCCTCCACCGTCGGATCGATGTGGGGGATCTTGCTCTGTCCGCCAAGTTTGCCCCGTACCTCTTTCGACCACCGGTAAATGAGCCCTTCCTCCACACCGACAACCACCGGCGCCTTGATCCTCCCCTGGTTGCGGAACGTTGCGTAGTCAGCGTTCATGGTGATGAGGGCTTCATCGAGGCGCTTTGCGAGGTCGATGTCGCTGTTTTGGCTGTCCCGGCCCAGGGCGAGCACCCAGAGATGACGGCGTTCCGCTATCTCCGGACCGACGATGAACTCGCGGATATCGATCCCCGGGATGCTGTTCAGCCCTGCCACCGCAGCTTCCACTTCTCCCTGGGTCACCTTTTCCTCGAACCGGTCGAGGAACTTGTCGCGGCCGGTGAATTCGATGAACAGGGGGGCGCGGGAGGTGAAGCGGATGGTGTCGCCTATGTGGTAGCGCCAGAGCCCGGCACAGGTGGTGAGGATTACCGCGTAGCGCCGGCCGGTTTCGATCTCTTCCAGCGGCACGGCAGGGGCGTCCGGGGCCGGTACACCCCGCTCATCCAGCATTTCACAAGGAACAAACTCGAAGAAAACGCCGTAGTACGGGGCTAGCCGCATCTGTCGTTCGCCATGGAGCTGGAAGGCCATGAACGCTTCCGATGAGGGGAGCAGTTCCAGGAAGTTGGGCATGCGCAGGGGAAACAGCTCGTCGAACTCCTGCCGATACGGTTTGAGGCTTGTTCCGCCATGGATGATCAGTTCCAGGTTGGGCAACAATTCGGGGAGAGGGCGGCTTCCAAGTTCCGCGCAACGTTTCAGCAGGAGAATGATCCAGGGGGGGACGCCGGATATCCCCCTGATGTTACGATTGGTGAGGAGCAGGTGCGCCAGCTTTTCCAGCTTTTCTTCCCAGGGCAGGGCAGCGGTTACAGGGTCGGGGGCGATGAACGGATTCAGGTACGCCGGCCGGTAGCGAAGGGTAATGGCGCTCATGTCGCCGCTCAGGACACCGTCACCCATGTCGGTGAGGTCGGTGTTGCCCGCCATGTAGAGGAGTTTTCCCTGAAAGAGGCGGCTGCCGCGATTGGCATTGAGGTACGTGGCAGTGAGGTCGAGTGCGGCCCGCTGGTTGGCGGCAAACATCTCCCGGGAAAATGGGATGTACTTGCTCGGAGCCGTGGTGCCCGACGTTTCGCAGAAGAAGGGGATTTTGCCCGGCCAGGTCTCGTTTTCAAGGAATAATTGCCGGCGTCCACTGATTTCGCGGCACGAAGCGGCAAAATAGTCTGTCCAGAAATCGCCATAGGTCCTGATCGGTACCCGCTGCCGATAGAGGCGGTAGGCTTCGGCAAAGGGAAGCGGCACGAGTTCGGCCAGACCGTAGTCCCTGCCGAAACGGGTGACGCTGCCGCGGGCGAGGAGCCGGGCCAGAATGTTTTGCTGGGCCAGGTAAGGGTCCTGGGCCAGAAACCGGTTGGCCAGGACGGTGGCGCCGGTTTTCAGAAACCGGTCGAGGAACGGTGCGGAAAGGTCACGAAGCATGGGTATGGTTTTCATTATACCACCGCAAAGAGCATGGGCGCCAGCAGCTTGTCATACCAGGCTTCGATGAGCGGATTGTAGTATTGATGGTGAAAAATCAGCGAGGCGTGGGCAACGGCATCGTCCGGCGAGCGCGATATGACCTGCCATACCTTGCCGCGCGGGAAGAGCTGTTTGCTTTTTTCCGGGTCGCGCAGGGCTGCCAGGGTCGGCGAGGTCGGGACTAGCAGGTTGTCTTCCTGTTCCGCCAGGAGCGACAGGGCCGGGCCGGTGAAGATCGGCAGATCCCCTTCAGGCTGCGCAAACTGTTTGAGGGCCAGGACCCGCTCGTAGCCGCCGGAGGAAGAGGTTGAGCCGATGACCTCCATGATTTTTCTCCTGATGGAGAGGTGTCTGCTTGACAATCGCCGGTTTTCCGCGCCGGCTTCGAAAAGCGCCTGAAAGCAGCGGCGCGCCCGGTCAATCTGTCTGCTTACTTCTTCGCCGCCGGCCGGATTCGCCTTGAGAATACGTTTAAGGTTGCTCTCCAGCATCCTGACGCCGCCGCTCTTGTCCCGTTCCGGCCGGATCAGGTCTTCGGTGCAGAGCACCGGGCTGGCCATGACCACCCCCCTGATTTTGAGATCCTTTGCCTCGGCGCATTCGCGCAGGAAGCAGGCCAGCAGGCCGCAGCCGAAACTGACCCCGAAGAGCACCGGCTTTTTGCCGCGTAGGTTGATGTCCTCGATAAGATCTGCCAGTTGGGCAAAAAACATCGCCGAGGAAAAGCCGTTGCGCGGGTAGTTTATGTAGTAGATGCTGCCGTACTCCCTGAAGAGGGGACGCTGGAATTCCACCAGCTCGGTGGCGTCGGGGACGAAACCGCCGACGATGATGGTGGGTGTGGAGCCGGACCCCTTTTCCTTGAATATCTGGGCACGGGTTGCGTGCATGCTTGCAACCCGGTCTTTGAGCTTGAATTCACGACGCCGATTTTTTGGAGTGAACGGCTTGATGGCCATCTGGCGAAGAATTCCGGTTGCGGCAGTGACGACACCCAGTATGGCCGGGTGGTTGCCGATAGTTTTCTGCACAAACGGGATAACCGATGCGTTCATAATTTCTCCTTACGGTTGAGGCTATTGCAAAACTACTGCGGGACCGGTCTGCGGTGTTGCCGATCGCTTGCACCTTGCATCCTCATGACGTTTTGCATGAGCCTCGTTTTTTTCTCATTATGAACGGAGAGGGTTACGGCTGTGTTGCGGTGGGGAAAATTATCTGTGGATATCAGGGTCAAACCGTCGGAGATGTTTTTCTCAAATTCCAGCCGTACGGAACCACGCTGCTTCCACTCATTCTTCAGTAATTCAAAGAGACGCTGAACGGGTTTCAGGCGGAGTGCGTCGATATTTGTCGCCGGACAAAACGCTCGGATTCTTCCGGAAATTCCTGTATCCAGTTGCCGCACATGTAGCAGATAATGCCGGCTGCCAGACCCGAGTCAGTAATAAACTGCTGTCGTGTAATTCCAATTTTGGCTTTGCATTTCGGACATGTCATTTTTCGCCCCTGTCATTTCCATATTTGCCGGCTGGTATAGCTACATAGACGCCATTCGCGGGGTCCAATGCCGAATTGTCCCGCATTTATTGCATGTTATTCTCCCATATAAATGTGCAAATCATGAAACAGGCATGTGAAAATTATGTTTATTGATGCAATTTATTGCTGTTGGTCAGTTCATCTACTCTGCTGCAGGCGGCGCATAAAAAACAGCAATGCAATATTTCCTCATAAGCATTCAATTGTCGAATGAACTGATTTCCTGTATATAGCGGCGCCGTTACAGTTGTTGCAGAACATTAACACGGCCTTCACAAGAATTTAATATTTGTAGAGGACATTAAATCGATTGATCATAAATGATTCCAGGAGGTTGGCGGCGTTGTCAGAAAACCAGGGGGGAACAGCCGCTTTACGGCTGAAGAAGCGTCTTCAAATCCGGTTGAATAATGTAATTGCCTGCATTCTCATGATTGCCTGCGTCACAGGGAGCGTTGCCGGTACAGGACCGGAAACACGGGAATCTAGTTACGCCATCTTTGCCCGAGGGTTCAGGGTCGGCGAATTGAAGACGGTCTGCTCCCTTGTTCCCGCCACAGGCAAAAAGATCCTCAAATTCGAATCCGCCACACGAGTCAATGCAAACCTCGTCTTCTACTCATACTCTCTCGTCGGGAAGGAAGAAGCTTTGGTAGGGAACGACGGCGCCTTCCAATACAAGCACACGGCCAAAGAAAATAAATCCAGCCTGCAGGTGGAGGGTAAACTGGAAAACGGGCTGTTCCAGTTTGAAGTCAGCGAAAAAGGTTCCCGCAGAACGGTGACCATCGAGCGGAAGAAATACGACTATACCACCATGGAATGTCCCGAAGTCGCCATGAAAAAACCGGGCGAGAAGATGTCTCTGCGAGTCCTCGATCTGGAAAATCTTGAAGTGCTGACTCGCAGTTATCGATACGTAAGAAATGAAGAAGTGGATGTGGACGGGGTGCGGCTCATGTGTAAAGTGATCGACTTTGAGGATTCGCACAAGAAGTGCCGGCGATGGATCAAAGCTGACGACCTCGGTGTTGTCATCGCCCGACAGGACGGCAGCGGTAAGAACGGCTCATACTCATTAAGGATGACGAAGCTGAATGCTGCTTAGCGATTTGAGTCGCGATCGGAGTCATCCGGCATCTGCCGGCAGGTTGTCGTCATGATCGTTTGAGGTTCAGGGTCAATCAACCGTCGGGGTTGGGACCAGCAAAAGCTTTCTTTCGAATGCCTCTTCAAAAAGATCACCTTTGTTTTTGCCGCCGAATAGTTCGACGGACACATCGTCCCCTCCTGCAAGCCTGACCATGAAGGTGGACGTGGAAAGCGAACAGTCGAGCTTTTCCACCAGGCTGTTCCTGCGGCGATCAAGACCGTCTGCAAGCCGCAGAATGCCGCCAAGCCTCTTGACCAGGAGCCTGTCCCGTGGTGCAAGCCTGGCGAAGCTCTCATGCTTTTTCTTCGGCAGGGATTTGCGATGATAGCGGGCAATATTGGCGATGATTTCCCGTTCCCGCGGCGTGAAGCCGAACAGGTCCGCATGACGGACCAGGTGATAGGTATGCTTGTGATGACTCGAATAGCTGATGAAATAGCCGACGTCATGCACAAGTGCCGCTGCTTCGAGCATCTGCCCGTGTTTCTCGTTGAGGCCGAACGCTGAGGCAACCTCGGCAAAAATCTCCATGGATAATCTTGCCACCTGCAGGGAATGTTCTTCATCGTGATGGCATGATCGCGCAAACTCAAGGGCCGATTCCCGCCAATTTCTCGGCATTCTCCCCGCAGGAATGAGGTTATGTTTTTTCAGGCTTTTCAGTATCAGCCCCTCGCGGATGCCCTGTTCATTTATCTTCAATAGATTCGTATTGAAAAATTCCATCAGTTCGTCCACCACGGTCACGCCGGCCACGATTATGTCCGCCCGGTCGGGATTCAGGCCTGCCAGCGACCTCCTTCCTTTCAGGTCCTTTCTCAGGAGCATGGCGAGGAGATGCACCACCTCGGAGCGGAGGACCTCATAGCCATGAACGGAGCCGTACCCCTCTTTTCTCATCCCCATTACCATGGCTCCTATGGAGGTCATGGTTCCGCCTGAGCCAAGGAGGCACTGAACCGGCATCTTTTCGCCGGTAAAAACGGCTTTGATGGTTTTGCGGATGTGTTTGCGCAAGTTCAGGTATTCCCGGCTCCTTATCGGATCGGTGGTGATAAACTTTTCCGTCAGGACGACGGCCCCCAATTCTAAGGAATAAATCTCCTCGATATGGCTGCCCAGTGCCGTGATGATCTCCACGCTGCCGCCGCCGATATCGACCATGGTATAGCGGGTTCCTTCCATATCGAAATTATGGAGAGCGCTCATGGCGGCCAGCTCCGCCTCTTCCTCTCCGCTGATGACGGAAATGTGCAGACCGACCTGGTCGGCAACGGCCTTGACAAAGGCGTCGCCATTGGCTGCCCTGCGCACTGCGCTGGTGGCGATCGTTTCCACTTTCATCACCCCATAGCCGTCGACAATCTTCTTCATCCGGGAAAGGGCGTCCATGGCCCGTTGCCAAGCTGCTTCGGATATTGCCCTGTCTTTGGCAATGCCTTCACCAAGACGCACGGTCGCTTTCTCGTCATCCAGTACCTTGAATGAGCCGAGCTTGTCCACTTCCACCACGATGCAGCGGATGGAATTAGTACCGATATCGATGGCTGCCAGTCTGTTTTGTTTCACAAAGCTTCCTTACCCGTTCGCCGATCAGGGCAATCGGCATTGTCTCAAACATTCCCGCGAAATCGGAGAAGAGATTTTTTCTTTTCTCAACCATGCATTCTCTAACCAAATCTTCAACCGTGGGAAGAAAATCCGCTTTCGTGATGATTCCGGCAAAGACATCTAGATCGTGCATTCTTCCCAGCACATCCTGATAATCTTTGACAGCCGTGTGGAGTGGCTGGTAATCGGCTCCCATCAGGGGGGAGAGGATTTCCATCCGGTAACGGAAATGTTTGACCGCGATCCTTAACCGGTGCTGGGCTTCGATTTCTTGTTCCTGTTGTGCCAGGGGCACCAGGCTTGTCACGGCAGCAATTTGGGCGTCGAAAGATCTCCGGGCAAAGTCCGACAGTGGGGTGAAAAGGTCGATGTCATTGCTCGAAGGTTTGAAGATGGATGGGGCGTTGATTGTCCGCAGATACAGATCACGCAAGGGCTTCGGCGCTATTTCGCGCAAACCGGGCTTGAGTCGTTTGAGCTCTTTTGTCCTGTTATTCTGGAAAATAAGCTGTAATCGTTCCAAATCGCTTCGACAGATACTGTCGACGTCATCCGTCAACGCATTAAAGAAAAGCAGCGCCTCATCTGTATTGCGCATTTCTCCCAGTAATCGGGTGACCCTCTTTACCGTCTTAACAAGACGGGTGATATTTCCGGGTTCATAGCACGGCGCAAAGAGTGTCAGACCTTCCCGGAGACGGCGTGAGGAGACCCGCAAGTCATGGATGTCTTCAGGGTCAAAAGCTTTGAACACGTTGTCCCTGCGCCGGAAAAAGTCATCGACCCGTTCATAGAGGAGAACTCTGGCGGCAATCCACAAAGGTGTAGTTCCCTCAACTTGCATCATGGCGCCTTCCTGTCACCCGCCAGAACGCTTGTGACCGTCCTGGGCGCTGATAATCTGCTCCGTCAAGTCTTCGATCAATGCGTCAATTCCTTTCAAGTCTCTTATCCGCCCCTTGGCTGGTTTCAGCTTGAGGGTCTTTATCTCGTGCAGCCAGTCGGATGCTTGATCCCTTAATATCTTCGGCGGGACCCCCTCCAGATGGCTGATGATGGTCTCCACCTCACCTTCCCGCCGCAGAATAAACTGCTCACCGACTTCGCGCACCAGGGTGCGGAGGTGTTTCAGCTCCCGGATAAAATCCTCGCGCATGTCTTCGCTTTTCGTACTTTTTTTTGCTCCGCGCTTGATGCCGGTCATGGTCATTTGATCCCCAGTAAATCTTCGACGCGGGCGGTTATTTCCCCGGATGCGGACCTGATCGACCGGTTGCCGTTTACCACGTGAAAGCCGTACTCCTGCTGCAACAGGCTGAATTCCTTCTGAATGAGCTTCTGGTAGCGCATGAAGCTGTCGAAGATGTCGCGGGAAAGTCCCAGGTCCATCCCCGCTTCCCAGTAATCGAGGGTGGAATTCTTGCGGAAGTTTCGTTCGACCAGTTGTGCCGGACTCACCCGCAGGTATATGACCAGATCCGGTACTACGGCTATGCCGTAGAGCGCGCGTACCCAGTCGCGGTCAGCTCCACGGACGATGTCACGAGCCATCAGCGTATAGATGTAGCGGTCGGCGAGGACAATAAAGCCGGCCTTCATCGCGGGAATGATGCGGTTTTCAAGCTGGTCGGCAAAATCCGTGGCATAGAAAAGGCTCCTGGTTATCTCGCCGAGCACGTTCCCCTGTTTCGCCTCGTTCAGTTCTTCCGAGACAAGAGTGGAGCGGAGCAACCCCACGTTTACCGTAGCGTGCCCTTTCCCTTCCAGATAATTCTTGAGCAACTCCATTTGCGTCGATCTACCCGAGCCATCCGCCCCTTCGATGACGATCAACTTTCCTGCAAGATTCCCCGGGTCTACACCGGGAAGTCCTTCTCCATAAAATCTCATCCGATTCCTCTTGCACGGCAGCGCTAAAAAACTCCGCCGTTTATTTGTCTCACTTTACGGTTTTCCAGCGATAAATGGGAAGGTCGAAACTCTGGCCGACGATTTCCCGAACCTTGATCTGCTGTTCTTCGATGGATACCGAGCCGTCGATTGTCACGAAAGAAAATTCATCCCTCATGCCGAGATACTCGTTGTATATGCGCTCCTGGAAGAGCCGGAAACTCTGGTACGGATCATTGGCAAGGCCCAGGTCCATCCCCGCCTCATGGTATTTCAACTGCGGCCGGCCGGAAAGTATGCGCGAGAGCGCCACCGAAAGGGGGGTATCGAAGAACAGGGTCAGGTCCGGGTGGCGGGCGAATCCATACAGGTTGCGCAGCCAGGTGCGGGAGCAGCCTCGCACGGCATCCCGGGCAAAGGCAGTATAAACATAGCGATCACAGAGAACCAGATAGCCTGCCTTGAGCAGGGGAAGGATCTGCCGTTCGTAACGATCGGCTAAATCCGCACTGTGGATGAGGCTGAAGGTGGTCGGTGTAAGGAGTTGCCGTTTTTTCCCTTTTGAGGTCGCCTTCTTGACAATTACAGAAGAGTTCCATTCGGTGAAGTAAACCTTTAACCCCCGCAGTTCGAGCCAACGTTTCAACAGGTATAGCTGTGTAGATTTGCCGGAGCCGTCGAGTCCTTCGACTGCGATCAGCTTGCCGGGAAGCTCCGTTGTAAGACTGGTTTTCATTTAGGCAAATACCCTCTCAAGTGATTTTCTGGCCTTTTTCAGCCCTTTCCCAACCCCTTTGAGCCCTGTTTCCGTAAGGCCGGCAAGTCGCTTCTCGGCCTTTACCAGCACTTTTCCGGTTTTCTTCACCTTGGTCTCCAACTTGCTTTCCACCTTCTCCAGAGAGGAAATGACCTTCAGTATTTCCTTTTCCACCTTTTTACCTGTCTTGCCGGTAGCCTCTTCCTTGAAACGATTACGCACGCTCAGGGCTATGTCCTGAACCTGTTCCTTCATGGAAGCGGCTTTAAGCTTCAATTCCTCCACCTTTTCAGCGCGCGTTTTCCCCGCTTCACCGGCCAGCTCAGCGGCCTGGGCCAAGATCGACGGAACCATCCGCGGGTTTAATCCCTGGATATTTCGCAGTCCTTCTTCACCGGTAGCAGCAATCTTTGCGAATGTGTCGTAACCGGCCTCGATAAAACGCCGGGCGAGAATATTTCCCACCCCTTTCAGCTTTTGCAGCTCTTTCATCGCTTGTTTCATGACAGCTCCTTACGTGTGGCCAATGTGTGACTACTATGCGAAAGCATCTATTTCATCAGTTATCAGTTTTTTGCCGACAGCAAGCCATTTAAAAGTTGCCGGCGCGTTAAGGGCCGCCGAATCGATGTTCAGCTTGACCGCGGCCCCCTTCCTGAAGTTGAATCCACCAGGCAGGGACAGAAACGAAGCGATGAGGAGGCTCAGGTCCGGTTCATGTCCCACGATCACCAGCTCTTTCAGCGTCTGAACGGTGTTGAGAAGGCTCTGAAGGACTGTTTTGTCAAACCCGGGCATCAGTTCGTCAGCCACCACGAGCGGCCCGCTGTACGATATGGTTTCTGCCAGGATATCCGCAGTCTGCACCGCCCTGAGCAAAGGACTGGTAAGGATCAGACTCGGATTAACCCCCTTTTTCCACATAGTCCGGGCCGTCTTACGAAAAAAATCCCTTCCTTCGGGGGTCAGATATCTGTATTCCTCAGAAATGCCCGAAGTTCTCTCAATTGCCGCAGCATGCCGAACAATAATGAGTTTCATGGAGTTGGTCCCTGTTTCATCAACTATGAATAAATAAGCAGTTCATACTGTATTTTACCAATTATAATGAAGAACGCATGCAATACAACCAAAAGTATCGAAAAACTAGGTTTGACTGTCATAATTTACATAAATGTAACAATTGTGTCGTCCAGCGGCATCTGACTCAACTGATATTCAGTGGAAGGGATATCCGTTGTTCAAGAAACCAATATACGAGAGGGTGCTTCTTCCTCCGACGGGAGAATGTTCTTCCAAAAAAAGGGCGCAACAGCCGCTGCGCCCCTTTTCGATCAACCCGCTTGCAGATCAGGCGATGGTATGGCGGATGTCCTTCCCCTTGACCATGAAGATGACCATTTCTGCCACGTTGGTGGCGTGGTCCGCGATCCGCTCCAGGCACTTGGAGATGTAGTTGACCTTGATGGCG